>Ga0247812_10000034_pt1 | contig 248370 bp, 230 predicted proteins | sample UWRJL149409B1_FD_178011 | JGI IMG/M metagenome (GOLD analysis project Ga0247812, IMG submission 178011) | Plant litter microbial communities from Arlington Agricultural Research Station in Wisconsin, United States - UWRJ-L149-409B-1 | ecosystem: Environmental > Terrestrial > Plant litter >... | reverse complement strand
GAATTCTTCAACTGGGATGAATGCTTCCGATTTCAGGCCGGCGTTGACGATCACGAAGTTGTGATCCAGACGAACGACTTCAGCCGAGATCACTTCGCCCGAACGCATGTCTTGACGCGACAGGGACTCTTCGAAGAGGGCTGCAAAACTTTCCATATTAGACATTGTAACTTCCAGGTTACCAACAAGGCTCGCACATGCGACTTCAGTTGGGTTAGGGTTGATAAAAAAGCCAGGACACTCAGAGCTTGCCCGGCTGCCTGCTATTTACCGACGGCCGCATACCACTGCAACACCTGGTCGACCGCTTCATCAGCGGACATATTCGAGGTATCAAGCACATGCGCCCCCTCTGCGGGGACCAGCGGTGCGATGGCCCGATTGGTATCCCGGTCGTCGCGCGCTTGCAAATCCATCAGTAGGTCTTCCATATTAGCAGAAATTCCCTTGTCTATCAATTGCTTATAGCGGCGACCGGCACGGGCGGCCACGGAGGCGGTCAAAAACACCTTCAGTTGGGCGTGCGGGAAGATCACCGAGCCCATGTCGCGGCCGTCCGCGACCACGCCGGGCGCCTTGCGGAACCCCAGCTGCAGCCCCACCAGCGCGTGGCGCACGGCCGGGAATGTTGCAATTTTTGAAGCGGTGTTGCCGACCTCTTCGGCGCGGATCGCGTCGGTGACGTTTTCCTGCGACAGTACGATATCGCCGCCGCGGAAACTGCACTGCAGGTGCTCGGCCAGCTTGGCCAGCGCGTGCTCGTCGGCCAGGTCGGTGCCGCGGCGCAGCGCCGACAGCGCCGTCAGGCGGTACAGTGCGCCGGAATCCAGGTAATGGAAGCCGAGCTTATCGGCAACGCGATGTGCGACCGTGCCCTTGCCGGATGCGGTGGGGCCGTCGATGGTGATGACTGGAATCTGGGAAGTTGGCATGGTGTTTATTTTGCGATTTTGGCAAACGCGTTGAAGTAGTCGGGGAAAGTCTTGTTCACGCACTTCGGATCGTTGATGCGCATCGCCGCGCCCTTACGCGCGGCGCCGTCCAGCGACACCAGCGAGAAGCACATCGCCATGCGGTGGTCGTCGTAGGTGTCTATGGTAGCAGGACCGATGACGGCGGGCGGCGTGACCTTGATGTAGTCGGCGCCCTCCTCGACGATGGCGCCGACCTTGCGCAGCTCGGTGGCCATGGCGGCGATGCGGTCGGTCTCCTTGACGCGCCAGCTGGCGATGTTGCGCAGCGTGCTGGTGCCGTCGGCGTACAGCGCGGCGATGGCGATGGTCATCGCCGCGTCGGGGATGTGGTTGAAATCGGCGTCGATGGCTTTCAGCACGCCGTTCGATGTCGCTTCGATCCAGTTGTCGCCCATGGTGATGGTCACGCCCATCTGCTCCAGCGCGGCGGCGAAGCGCACGTCGCCCTGGATACTGTCCTTGCCCACGCCTTCGACCCGCACCGGTCCGCCGGCGATGGCGCCTGCCGCCAGGAAGTAGGACGCCGACGAGGCGTCGCCTTCGACGTGGATGGTGCCCGGCGACTGGTAGACCTGGCCGGGCTGGATGGTGAACGACTCCCAGCCGTTCTGCTCGACCTTGACGCCGAAGCGGCGGATCAGGTTCAGCGTGATTTCGATGTAGGGCTTGGAAATCAGTTCGCCGATCACGTCGATGGAGATGGCGTGCTCGCGCGCCATCAGCGGCGCGACCATCAGCAGCGCGGTGAGGAACTGGCTGGAGACGTCGCCGCGCACCGACAGGCGCTGCGCGTGGATCTTGCCCTGCTTGATGTGCAGCGGCGGGAAGCCGGGGTTGCCGGTGTATTCGACGTCGGTGCCGGCGGCGTTGAGGGCGTCAACCAGGTCGCCGATCGGGCGCTCGTGCATGCGCGGCACGCCGTGCAGCTTGTAGTCGCCGCCGATGACGGCCAGCGCGGCGGTCAATGGACGGATCGCGGTGCCGGCGTTGCCCATGAAAAGGTCAGCGGATTGATTCGGGAACACGCCGGCCACGCCGGTGACGTGGTGGATGGTGCCGGTGGCGGTTTTCTCCTCGGTCCAATCGACGCCCAGCGAGCGCAGTGCGGCCAGCATGACGGCGGTGTCGTCGGATGCCAGCAGGTCGACGATATCGACCTTGCCCTGCGACAGGGCGGCCAGCAGCAGGATGCGGTTGGAGATGGATTTGGAGCCCGGCAGGCGCACCGCGCCCTGGACGCGAGGGACGGGGTGAAGATCGATAAATTCGTGGCTCATACATTAGTCCTTAGATTACGCGCGCTGACGGCACCGGCGAAACCCGCACTGCGGCACACTGGGGTCGGACCCCGTACGGGGTCCGACCCCGACCGTCCGGGTTTGGCGGCGCCGCTCAATCAGCGTGCGCGGTTAGTCTTGCGACGGCGGCGCCTCGGCCGCCTCGATCGCTGTGATCCACTGGTGGCGGGCGCGCTGGGCGTTGCTGTACACGCTCTCCAGCCCTGCCCCGTCGCCAGCGGCCAGACGCGCCCTCAGGCCCGTCAATTGTGCCAGATACGCGTCCAGCTCCGTCAATAAGGCCGACTGATTGGCTAGGCTAATGTCGCGCCACATTTCGGGCGACGATCCGGCGATCCTTGTGAAATCGCGGAAGCCACTGGCCGCATACTGGAACAGCAAATCCGCATGCGGCTTGTTCGCGATGTCGTCCACCAGAGCATACGCCAGCAAATGCGGCAAATGGCTCACGGCGGCGAACACCTTGTCATGCTCCTGCGGCGTCAAACGATGGATGATCGCACCGCAGGCGCGCCATGCGGCCGCCACGCGCTCGACATCTTCCGCCGCGTTGCCATCCAGCGCCGTCAGCACGCACTTCTTGCCGACGTACAGATAGTCGATGGCCGCATCCGGCCCGTTGGTCTCGCGGCCCGCGATCGGATGGCCCGGCACGAACTGCGCGACCTTGCCGCCCAGCGCGCGCCGCGCCGAAGCCACCACATCGGACTTGGTGCTGCCCGCGTCGGTGACCACGGTGCCCGGCTGCAAATGCGGCGCGATGGACGAGAGGATAGCCTCCGTCTGCGCCACCGGCGTCGCCAGCATCACCAAATCGGCATCGCGCAACGCCTCAGCCACATCGCCGCCTTCGACGTCGATGATGCCGATCTCCCGCGCGCGCGCCAGGAACGCCGGCGAACGGTCCATGCCGACGATGCTGCCGGCCGCGCCGGCCTTCTTCAACGCCAGCGCGAACGAGCCGCCGATCAAGCCAACGCCAAAGATAACGACCTTGTTCAGCATTTATTCCGCCAATGCTTTCGTCAGCGCCGCGATCAGCACCGCGTTCTCCTGCGGCAGGCCGATGGAGATACGCAGCCATTCAGGCAGGCCGTAGTTGCCGACCGGGCGCACGATCACGCCCTGCTTCAGCAGCGACAGATTCACGCGCGCGCCGGCGCCGGCATCATCGCCGACCTTGACCAGCACGAAGTTGCCGTAAGACGGCACATACTCCAGGCCCAGCTGCTCGAACGCTTCGGTGAACTGCTGATAGCCGGCGGCGTTGTTGGCCGCACTGCGCTTCAGGAATTCCTTGTCGTTCAGCGCCGCGATGGCCGCCGCCTGCGCCAGCGAGTTGACGTTGAACGGCTGGCGAATACGGTTCATCAGATCCGTCAACGCCGGCTGCGCGATGCCGAAGCCGACGCGCAAGCCCGCCAGACCGTAAGCCTTGGAGAAGGTGCGCGACACCAGCAGGTTGGGATACTTCTTGACCCACTCCGCCGATTCGAACTGGTTCTCTTCAGCGAGGAATTCGTTGTAAGCCTCGTCCAGCACGACGACCACGTTCGCCGGCACCTTGTCCAGGAAGGCCTGGATCTCGGCGGCCGGAATGAAGGTGCCGGTCGGGTTGTTCGGATTGGCGATGAACACCAGGCGCGTATCTTCCGCGATCGCCGCCAGCATCGCCGGCAGGTCGTGGCCGTGATCCTTGGCCGGCACCACGATGTGGCGCGCGCCGACACCCTGCGTCGCCAGCGCATACACCGCGAACGAATACTGCGCATACACGATCGACTGGCCGCGCTCGACGAAGGCATGCGCTGCGATTTCCAGGATATCGTTGGAGCCGTTGCCCAGCGTGATCCACTCGGCCGGCACGTCGTAACGCTTGGACAGCGCGCCTTTCAGGTCGAAGCCGTTGGCGTCCGGGTAGCGGCCCAGTTCCGCCACGGCGGCGCTCATGGCCTGCTTGGCCGATTCCGGCACGCCGAACGGATTCTCGTTCGACGCCAGTTTGACGATGGCCGCTTCCTCAAGTCCGAATTCACGCGCGACTTCCGCGATCGGCTTGCCGGCCTGGTATGGGGCGATGGCGCGGACGTATTCCGGGCCGTAGTTCTTGGTCATAGATGTCTCTCTGTTTTAGTTTTAAGTCAGGCTGACGGGATACGATCCCAGCACCTTGAAGAAAGCGGCGTTGGCCTGCAATTCGCTCAGCGCCTTGGCGACGCCTTCGTTCTGGATATGGCCTTCGACGTCGACGTAGAAGTAGTACTCCCACGCGCCGGTGCGGGCCGGGCGCGACTCGAAGCGCGTCATCGACACATTGTGCTGCGCCAGCGAGCCAAGCAGACGATAGATCGAACCGGCCTTGTGCGGCGCGGCCAGCGCCAGCGAGGTGCGGTCCTCGCCCGAAGGGCCGGGCTGCATATGACCGATCACGGCGAAGCGGGTGCGGTTGTGCGGATCGTCCTGGATGTTGGCCTTGACCGTGCCCAGGCTGTAGCGCACGCCGGCGCGCTCGCCGGCGATGGCGGCGATGCCGTGGTCGTCGCGCGCCATGCGCGCCGCCTCGGCGTTGGACGACACGGCGCGCCGCTCGATGTCCGGGTAGTTATTGTTCAACCAGATCTGGCACTGCGCCAGCGCTTGCGCATGGGCGCAAATGGCGGTGATGCCGTCCATGTTGCCGGTGCCGGTCAGCAGGCTGTGACGCACCGCGATCGACACCTCGCCGCTGATGGTCAGCGGCGTATGCAGCAGCAGATCCAGGGTGCGGCCGATGGCGCCCTCGGTCGAGTTCTCGACCGGGACCACGCCGAATTCGGCGGTGCCGGCCTCGGTGGCGCGGAACACCTCGTCGATGGAGGCGCACGGCAGCACATCGACGGCGGTGCCGAACTGCTGGTACACGGCTTGTTCGCTGTAGGTGCCGGCCGGGCCGAGGAAGGCGATGGTGACGCGCTTCTCCAGCGAGCGGCAGGCGGACATAATCTCGCGCCAGATGGTCTGCAGCTCGGTATTGCCCATCGGGCCCGGGTTGCGGTCGGCCACGCCGCGCAGCACCTGCGCCTCGCGTTCGGGGCGGAACACCGGGGCGTTGGTCTCGGCCTTGATGTGGCCGACCTTCTGCGCCACGGTGGCGCGCTGGTTCAACAGGTCGAGGATCTGCGCATCGATGGCGTCGATCTGCTCGCGGAGAGGGGTTAGTTTATCAGTCATAGTATCTTCAGCTATCGTCAGCGGCACCGTTCAACCCGCACTGCGGCGAAGTGGGGTCAGACCCCGTACGGGGTCTGACCCCTGCCGTCCGGGGTTGGCGCCGAGGCTCAATCATCGGCCGGCAAACTCGTTCAGGTAGTCGACCAGGGCTTGTACACCTTCAATCGGCATCGCGTTGTAGATCGATGCGCGCATACCGCCGACGGACTTGTGGCCCTTCAGTTGCAGCAGACCGCGCGCTTTGGCGCCGGCCAGGAATGCTTCGTTCTTGCTCTCGTCCTTCAGGTAGAAAGGCACGTTCATGCGCGAGCGGCTTTGTTTCGCGACGCGGGTTTCGTAAAAATCGCTGGCGTCCAGCGCGGCGTACAGCAACTCCGCCTTGGCTATGGCGCGCTTTTCCATCTCGGCCACGCCGCCCTGCCGCTTCAGCCACTGGAACACTAGGCCGGCGATATAAATGCCGTAGGTCGGCGGCGTGTTGTACATCGATTCGTTGTCGGCCACCAGCTTGAAGTCGAACGCCGACGGGCAGACCGGCAGCGCCTTGCCCAGCAAGTCCTCGCGCACGATGACGATGGTGACGCCGGCCGGGCCGATGTTCTTTTGCGCGCCGGCGAAGATCACGCCGTACTTCGACACATCGATGCGGCGCGACAGGATGTGCGAGGACATGTCCGCCACCAGCGGCACGCCGTCGATCGCTGCGGGCACGCCGGCGTCGAAGTCGTACTCCACGCCGTCGATGGTCTCGTTGGTGCACATGTGCAGGTAGGCGGCGCCCGGCGTGAGCTTCCACTCCGATTGCGGCGGCACCGACGTCATCGACGACGCGGCGACGTTGACGTTGGCGTACTTGGCGGCTTCCTTGATGGATTTGCCCGACCACGAGCCGGTATGGATAAAATCGATGGTCGCTGGCTGCGGCTTGTGGCCGACGAGGTTCAGCGGGATCAGGGCGTTCTGCGACAGTCCGCCGCCCTGCATGAACAAGATCTTGTAGTTGTCCGGTACTGCCAGCAGCTCGCGCAGGTCGCGCTCGGCCGCCTTGTAAATCGATATAAACTCCGGCCCGCGGTGGCTCATCTCCATGACAGACATGCCGCTGCCGTGCCAGTCCAGCATTTCGGCGGCGGCTTGCGCCAGCACTTCCTTCGGCAATACGGCGGGGCCGGCCGAGAAGTTATAAATCTGAGTCACGTTGCGGTCCTTATAAAAATAAAACGGGGCCAGTCCTATTGTCGCATCAAACACGCAATAGAACCTGGCCCCGCTGGCTATGGACTTGCGTCCCTGGCTTTACTCGGCGGCTGGTTCAGCCGCCGCGCCCGGCGTGGAATCCGGGCCCGGTTCCAGCTCGACTTCGTCGATGTCGGTTTCCACCACGCGCTGCAGGCCGGACAGCTTGGTGCCGTCTTCGACCGCGATCAGGGTCACGCCTTGCGTGGCGCGGCCCATCTCGCGGATCTCGGAGACGCGGGTGCGAATCAGCACGCCGCCGGTGGTGATCAGCATGATCTCGTCGGTCGGAGTGACCAGCGTCGCCGCCACCACCTTGCCGTTGCGTTCCGAGGTCTGGATCGCGATCATGCCCTTGGTGCCGCGGCCGTGGCGGGTGTACTCGATGATCGGAGTACGCTTGCCGAAGCCGTTCTCGGTCGCCGTCAGCACCGACTGCTGCTCGTTTTCCGCCACCAGCAGCGCGATCACGCGCTGGCCTTCGTCCAGGTTCATGCCGCGCACGCCGCGGGCGTTGCGGCCCATCGGACGCACGTCGTTCTCGTCGAAGCGCACCGCCTTGCCGGCGTCGGAGAACAGCATCACATCGTGCTGGCCGTCGGTCAGTGCCGCGCCGATCAGGAAGTCGCCCTCGTCCAGGTCGACCGCGATGATGCCGGCCTTGCGTGGATTGCTGAAGTCCTTCAGCGGCGTCTTCTTCACGGTGCCCAGGCTGGTCGACATGAAGACGTAGTGGTCTTCAGGGAAGATGCGGTTCTCGCCCGACAGCGGCAGGATGACCGTGATCTTCTCGTTGTCCGCCAGCGGGAACATGTTGACGATCGGCTTGCCGCGCGAGTTGCGCGAGCCTTGAGGCACTTCCCACACCTTGAGCCAGTACATGCGGCCACGGTTGGAGAAGCACAGGATGTAATCGTGCGTGTTGGCGATGAACAGCTGGTCGATCCAGTCTTCCTCTTTGGTCGCCATCGCCTGCTTGCCGCGGCCGCCGCGCTTCTGCGCGCGGTATTCGCTGATCGGCTGCGCCTTCATGTAGCCGGTGTGGGACAAGGTCACGACCATGTCCTGCGGCGTGATCAGGTCTTCGGTGCCCAGGTCGGTCGCGTTGTGCTCGATGTTGGAGCGGCGTGGATCCTTGGTCGGGTCGCCGAATTCGGTCACGACCGAAGTCATTTCGTCGGTGATGATGGTGGTCACGCGTTCCGGCTTGGACAGGATGTCCAGCAGGTCGGCGATTTCGGCCATCACGTCCTTGTACTCGTTGACGATCTTGTCCTGCTCCAGGCCGGTCAGGCGTTGCAGGCGCATCTGCAGAATCTCTTGCGCCTGGTCGTCGGACAGCTTGTACATGCCGTCAGACTGCATGCCGTAGTGCTTCGGCAGGTGCTCCGGACGGAAGGCGTCGATGCCGCCGACGGTGGTGCCGTCGCCGGTACGGGCCAGCATCTCGCGCACCAGCGACGAATCCCACGACCGTTCCATCAGGCCGGTTTTCGCGACCGGCGGCGTCGGCGCCGCCTTGATGATGGCGATGAAGTCGTCGATATTGGCCAAAGCGACCGCCAGGCCTTCCAGCACGTGGCCGCGCTCGCGTGCCTTGCGCAGCTCGAACACGGTGCGGCGCGTGACCACTTCGCGGCGGTGCGACAGGAAGCACGACAGCATTTCCTTCAGGTTCAGCAGGCGCGGCTGGCCGTCGACCAGCGCCACCATGTTCATGCCGAAGGTGTCCTGCAGTTGCGTTTGCTTGTACAGGTTGTTGAGCACCACTTCCGGCACTTCGCCGCGCTTCAGTTCGATGACCACGCGCATGCCCGACTTGTCGGACTCGTCGCGGATGTCGGAAATGCCTTCGAGCTTCTTGTCGCGCACGTTTTCGGCGATGCGTTCCAGCAGCGATTTCTTGTTGACCTGGTAGGGCAGCTCGTCGACGATGATGGCGGTGCGGCCGCCGTCCTTGCCGTATTCCTCATAGTGGGTCTTGGCGCGCATCACCACGCGGCCGCGGCCGGTGCGGTAGCCGTCGCGCACGCCCGAGACGCCGTAGATCGTGCCGCCGGTCGGGAAGTCCGGCGCAGGGATCAGTTCGATCAGCTCGTCGATGGTGCAGTGCGGATTGCGCAGCACGTGCAGCGCGCCGGCGATCACTTCGTGCAGGTTGTGCGGCGGGATGTTGGTCGCCATGCCGACCGCGATGCCGGACGAGCCGTTGATCAGCAGGTTCGGGATGCGGGTCGGCAGCACCGTCGGTTCTTTTTCCTTGCCGTCGTAGTTGGGCTGGAAGTCGACGGTTTCCTTGTCGATGTCGGCCAGCAGTTCGGCGGAGATCTTGTCCAGGCGGCACTCGGTGTAACGCATCGCGGCCGCGCCGTCGCCGTCGACCGAGCCGAAGTTGCCCTGGCCGTCGACCAGCATATAGCGCAGCGAGAAGTCCTGCGCCATGCGCACCAGCGTGTCGTAGATCGACGCGTCGCCGTGCGGGTGGTACTTACCCATGGTCTCGCCCACCACACGGGCGCATTTCACGTACGGACGGTTCCACACGTTGTTCATTTCGTGCATCGCGAACAGGACCCGGCGGTGCACCGGCTTGAGGCCGTCGCGCACGTCCGGCAAGGCGCGGCCGACGATCACGCTCATGGCGTAATCGAGGTAGCTCTTGCGCATCTCTTCTTCGAGGGAAATAGGGATTGTTTCTTTTGCGAATTGATCCATTGGCGGGTCGACTGATCTTTGACTGTGGTTTATTAAGCAATGTATGCCGCACGTACTGCATTCCTGCGCCGCCCCTCCCAAGGGACAGGCAAGCTAGCGATTTTAGCATGCGCGCACAGCAACAACCACAAATCCGCCGCCGAGCCAGCACCGGCGCGGGCTGCGCACGATATAAGGCGATGTAACACCTTGTAATATTCTAGACACATTACTCAATTATTATCGACAATCACGTTGCAACAAAACAACATTTTGGTTGAAAGCGAAAAGGCGCCGTGTTGTCGCCTTTTTATCGATCCGGATGGCTTGTGGCAAAATGGATTAGAAGTCAATTGCCTGTTTCGCAAGCGAAAAACAAGCTCGACGCCCCTGCATGGTAGAATTCGAACCACGTATTACACGTCTCGCAGTTTCTCTGCGGATATCACCCCCGAAAGGAAAAAAATATGAAAAAAATTATTTCGATGTTGGCTGTTTCGGCACTGTTCGCCGCCTCGGCAATCGCACAAACCACCCCGACCGCGCCACCGTACGCCCCGGTCACCACCGACATCAAGGCGTCGACGCCTAAGAGCGCCTACGTGCAGGACGCACGCGGCGTCATCGCCCGCGACCCGTTCGGCCTGTGCTGGCGCACCGGCTACTGGACCCCGGCCGATGCCGTGCCAGGTTGCGACCTGCCGCTGTGCGTCGCGCCGGAGAAGCTGGAAAACGGCAAGTGCGTCGCTCCGCCGCCACCTGCCCCGGCGCCAGCGCCAGTCGAACCAGCACCTAAGGCCGCGCCAGTCGTCGCCCCAGTGCCGACCGCACAGAAAGTCAGCTTCGCCGCCGACGCCTTCTTCGACTTCGACAAAGCCGTGCTGAAGCCTGAAGGCAAAGCCAAGCTGGACGACGTCGCATCGAAACTGGGTTCGATCAACCTGGAAGTCATCATCGCCGTCGGTCACACCGACTCGGTGGGTTCGGACGAGTACAACCAGAAGCTGTCGGTACGCCGCGCTGAAGCGGTCAAGGCCTACATCATCTCCAAGGGCGTTGAAGCCAACCGCGTGTACACCGAAGGCAAAGGCGAGAAACAGCCGGTCGCCGACAACAAGACCGCCGAAGGCCGCGCCAAGAACCGTCGCGTAGAAATCGAAGTCGTCGGCACCAGCAAGTAATTTCAGCTGCGCCACACGAAACCCACTAGCCTGGACGCGCTCAAGATCGCGTCCAGTGCGGTGGGTTTTTTTACGTCCGCTGCTTTAGAATAACGACATTCGTCCTCAACATAGCCGCCCATGAACGCTGATCCATTAGAAATCCAAAAATTCTCCGAACTGGCCCACCGCTGGTGGGATCCGACCTCCGAGTTCCGCCCGCTGCACGAAATCAATCCGCTGCGCCTGGAATGGATCAACGCGCGCGTGCCGCTGGCCGGCAAGAACGTGATCGACATCGGCTGCGGCGGCGGCATCCTGTCCGAATCGATGGCGCGCAAGGGCGCCACGGTGACCGGCATCGACCTGTCCGAAAAGGCGCTCAAGGTCGCCGACCTGCACTCGCTGGAGTCCGGCGTGCAGGTGCGCTACAAGCTGATCGCCGCCGAGGAGATGGCGGCCCAGGAGCCCGGCCAGTACGACGTCGTCACCTGCATGGAGATGCTCGAGCACGTGCCCGACCCGGGCGCCATCGTGCGCGCCGCCGCCACGCTGGTCAAGCCGGGCGGCCAGGTGTTCTTCTCGACGCTGAACCGCAATCCCAAGGCCTACCTGTTCGCCGTCATCGGCGCCGAGTACCTGCTGCGCATGCTGCCCAAGGGCACCCACGACTACGACAAGTTCATCACGCCGTCCGAACTGTCGCAGTTCATCCGCAGCGCCGGCCTCGACGTCAAGGGCTTCAAGGGCATGGGCTACAACCCGCTGACCAAGATCTACTCGCTCAACGACGACACCAGCGTCAACTACCTGGTGGCCGCCAGCCGCCCGCTTTAATCCACCGCCATCCATGACCCCGACCACCGCACCGCGCGCCATCCTGTTCGACCTCGACGGGACGCTGGCCGATACCGCGCCCGACCTGGCCGCCGCCGTCAACCTGCTGCGCAGCGCGCGCGGCCTGGCGCCGACCGCCTACGCCATCCTGCGCCCGACCGCCTCGGCCGGCGCGCGCGGCATGATCGGCGCGTCCTTCGGCCTCACGCCCGACGACGCCGGCTTCCAGGAGCTGCGCGACGGCTTCCTCGCCAACTACGCGGCCGCGATGGCGGTGCACAGCACGCTGTTCCCCGGCGTGGCCGAACTGCTGGCCGGCATCGAGGCGGCCGGACTGCGCTGGGGCGTGGTCACCAACAAGCCGGCCCGCTTCACCGATCCGCTGCTGCCGCAGATCGGCCTCGGCCACGCGGCCTGCGTGGTCTCGGGCGACACCACCGCCCACGCCAAGCCCCACCCGGCCCCGCTGCTGGAGGCGGCAGCACGGCTGGGCTTGGCGCCGGAGCAGTGCTGGTACGTCGGCGACGACCTGCGCGACATCCAGGCCGGCCGGGCCGCCGCCATGCCGACCATCGCCGCCGGCTGGGGCTATTGCGGCCCGGTCGAGCCGCAGGCCTGGCAGGCCGATCACCTGTTGCTGCAACCGCTGGAGATCCTGGCGCTGCTGCGCAGCGTGCTTGCCGGGAGCGCGCTCGCGGCCTGACATTCCGCCGAAAAATGTTGCCCTGCGGATAGAGTAGGTATAGTCTAAGCATTATTGCGTAGAATTACTTACTCTGATGAACCTTCCTGATCAGCCGGCCCAAGCGCCGCACCCGCTCGCCGAATCCCCCGCGCCGCCGGCCGGGGGCTGGGCGGCGCACACCGCCGCGCCGCAAAGCTGGATGGTGCGCGTGGCCGACGCCAGGTACCAATGGTACGACCTGGTGGCCGGCTTCATGGATAAGCCCGACATCCGCGACCCGATCGGCCGCTACCTGCGCCGCACCCAGTTCGAGCTGGAGGCGGTGGCGGAAAAGCGCCACCTGTTCTTCGCCGTCACCCGGCCGCGCGTGCGCTTCGACGTCACCGGCGCGGTGCAATGGGGCTTCTTCTCGCTCAAGCTGACGCTGCCGCTGCTGATCGGCGCCGAACAGGACCAGGACCACCTCACCATCGAGCTGTCGGTGCCGTTCGCGGCGACGCTGAAAAAGCCGGCCGTGACGCTGACCGAGAACTTCCTCACCCTCAACTGGGGCGGCTTCGTCGAGGCGCTGTCGATCCACGACGTGCTGCAGCACTACGCCCACCAGCTGAAGATCCCGAGCAAGGTGGTGTACGTGGGCCAGACCCGCGACCCGGAGGCGCTGCTGTCCAAGGGCCGGCTGCCGGCGCTGCAACGGCTGCGCGCCAAGTCCGGCCTGGACTACGACATGCTGTTGCTGGTGCAGCGCATGGAGGTGGTGGTCAGCTGCGCCGACGGCGACCCGGCCGAGCTGCCGCACAACGCCCACCCGCTGGCGGCCGACGCGCTGCTGGCCGAGCGCATGGACGTGATCGAGGCGGCGATGATCCGCTATTTCGAGGGCGGCGACGCGCGCCAGCGCCAGGCCGGGGAGCGCGAGGCGCGCGCGCTGCGCCTCACCGAGGTCCAGCAAAACAACCACCTGACCCAGTTCACCATCGACTACCAACTGGACGCGGCCAACTACAGCTGCCTGAGTTCGGAGTTGGTGAGCTCGGCCAGGCGCCATCTGCTGAGCTGCTACATCGCCGACGGCAAGGCCCATGTTGCGCCGATGCCCATCGCGCCGCCGCCGAAGGGGGCGAAGAGCTAACTAGTGTTACATTGTGTGATCAAACAGCAGACCCGATAGATTGCCACGTGGAAATATTACGTCGGAGCGTCTATACTAGGGGATACAACCAGATCACCAGCATGATGAAACACTTGGAACAGGCACTATGAGCGGCGATCACCCCGACCTGATCGCCGATGACGACTACCCGGACCCGTCGCCGGAGGAATTGGGCGTCGGCGCGCTGTTCGCCGAGGCGCCGGAGCCCTTCCACGACCTGCTGGCGCCGCCGGCGGAGGCGTTCGACGACCTGCTGCCGCTGATGCCGCAGCGCACCGCCGCGCCGCAGACGTGGGTGGTGACCGTGGCCGACGCCAAATACCACTGGTACGACCTGGTGGCCGGCTTCCCCGAGATCCCCGACATCCGCGACCCGGTGGGGCGCCATCTGCGCCGCATGCAGTTCGACCTGGAGGCGACCAGCGAAAAGCGGCTGATCTATTTCGCCGTCAACCGGCCGCGGGTGCGCTTCGACGCGGCGCGCGGCACCAGCTGGGGCTTCTTCTCGCTCAAGCTGACCATTCCCATCCTGGTCGGCACCGAGGAAAAGCGCGACAGCCTGACCATCGAGCTGGAAGTGCCGTTCGCCGCCACGCTCAAGAAGCCGACGGTGGTGCTGACCGACCGCTTCATCACGCTCAACTGGGGCGGCCTGATCGAGGCGCTGTCGATCCACGACGTGCTGCAGCGGTATGACAACAGCCTGAACTTCCAGAGCAAGGTGCAGTACGTCGGCCAGACCAAGGATCCGGTCGGCCGGCTGGCGCGCGCGCGCCTGGCGCCGGTGCAGCGCGTCCACCAAAACAACAGCGAGGACAACGACATGCTGCTGCTGATCCAGCGCATGAACGTCGAAGTCCTCTCCGAGGACGGCGATCCGGCTGAGCTGCCGGTCAACCAGAACGCGGTGGCGACCGACATGCTGCTCAAGGACCGCATCGACGTCATCGAGTGCGCGCTGATCCGCTACTTCGAGGGCCCGGAGATGCACGGCCGCAGCGACAAGGAAGCGGGAATCCGCAAGCAGCGGCTGATCGAGGTCCAGGCCGCCAACAAGCTGGAGAGCTTCCGCATCGACCTGCGGCTGGAGGATGCCGGCAAATACGACGACCTGTACTCGCGCCACGTGGCGGTATCGCGCGGCCACATCATCGACTGCCGCATCGCCAACGGCGAGGTGTTCGTCACGCAAGTACCGCCACCACCGGCGTCGAAGTCCAAGGGCTAAATTAGTTGAAATAATTTCGCAGAAGCTGTCACAGGCGGTGGAGTCGGCCCGTCTTACAGGTATAGAGAGCGCAATGGTGCGCGATCAAACCTGAAAGATGACATCATGAGCCATACCGCCCGTATTTCCTTCTTCGAACAAGCTCCCGCCAACCTGCACGCCATGATCGGCCTGTCGACGTCGGTCAAGAAAAGTTCGCTGGGCATACGTATCGTCGAGCTGGTCAACCTGCGCGTGTCGCAGATCAACGGCTGCGGCGTCTGCGTCGACATGCACTGGCGCGACCTGATCAAGCAAGGCGCCGAGCCGCGCCACCTGAACGCCATCGCCGGCTGGCGCGAAGCGCCGTTCTTCAGCGAGCGCGAGCGCGCCGCGCTGGGCTGGGCCGAAGCGGTCAACGCCCTGCCGCAGAAGGACGACACCGACGCCGCCTACGTCGAACTGCGCCAGCATTTCAACGACACCGAAACGGCCGAACTGGCCTACGCCATCGCCGTGATCAAGGGTTGGAACCTGATCAACCTGAGCCTGCGCAACCAGATCCCGGAAGTGCCGGCGCCGGGTTTCTAAGTAAAAACAAAAGGCCCCGGCGCTTGCGCGTCAGGGCCTTTTTTTTTGGATCCAGTGGTGGAGACGGCGGGAATCGAACCCGCGTCCGCAAGCACTCCACAGACAGTTCTACATACTTAGCACTATCATTTAATTTAACCGGTATGGCACGGATGTGCACGTTACATACAAGCGATTCACCTTAGATTTAACGCCGCTTCAAGTGACCCGTTGCAGCGCGATTCCCTGTAAATGACTCTTCAGCTTTTAACGGCCCGCCCCAGGGAAGAAGCGTTGAAGAGCTAACAGCAATTAAGCTGCCAGTGCGTACGAGTTATCGTTTGCAGTTAAGTTTTTTCTGGGTGTATTTACGAGGTAACCAGCCCTCGGTATGCCCTGCTCTGCTTTGCAACCCACGTCGAAACCAGGTCGTCCCCACAGACTTCTCATTCTACAGCACTTTGCCCCGCTCCGCAGCTTTACCGGGAACACCGGTCAAACGCCCGTCATATTCGCCCGCTATGATGGCTTCACTAGCGCTCCCTGCGGGAGGCTACTACCGGCGCCGGCGGTCGGGAAATATACCGGCACCACTTTCTATTTCAGTAAAAATGCACGGCTTTGGCGAACATGCCGGCGATGCCCAGCAGACCGGCCAGCATGAGACCAACCAGCCATCGGAACTGGCGGTCATGGTCCCTGCGTTGCTCGTCGAGGCGATCGTGTACCCCCTGTATCGAAGCCATCAACTCCGTCCGCGTGCGCTCAATCTTGACGTCAATTAACTTGAAATTTTCAAGCATTTCCGCGCGTAGCCCATCGATTCGTGCATTGGACTCCCTGCGCAACTCTTCGATACGTGCCGAAACCTCTTCTTGCAGGCTTTCCATCCTCACAGCAAAGTCTCTTTGCTGATTATCCATCCGCGCAGAGAGTTCCTTGCGGTGGTCGTCAATCCGCGTAGAGAGCTCCTTGCGGTGGTCGTCAATCCGCGTAGAGAGCTCCTTGCGATGGTCGTCGATCCGCGCCGTGACTTCCCGGTGCAACTCGCTGATGCGCGCGTTGACCTCTTTGAAGCCGGCGTTCATTTCCTGCCGTACGGTGTCGATGGTGGCGTCCATATCTCTATCCTCGGCGGCACGATTGCCCATGTCAAGCGCGGCTGTTGGCATATCGTTCATCGCGGGCTCCTCGTCCATCTGCGATGCTAGCCCGGTCCCGCGCTGGTCGTTTGACGCCGCTCAACCGTGCGCCGGCGGTTATCTGTTGCAATGCAACACAAAATCGCCCGACTCCTATGCCAAAAGTGAGGATCAGCATGAGAATTCTGATGGTTCGCCCGACCGCTGCATTAAAATGACAGTGTCATCATTCCAGCGCAGCCCACGCCCATGCCCGACGCCGCCGTCATCGATGCGCCCAGCCCGAAGAAACGCGGGCGGCCCCACAAGGGGGAAGGCGGCGGCCTGCGCGCCGAATTGATCGAGAAGTCGGCCCAGCTGTTCCGCCTCAAGGGCTACGACAGCACCACCGTGCGCGACATCGCCGCCGCCGCCGGCATCCAGGCCGGCAGCTGGTTCTACCATTTCAAGTCCAAGCAGGACATCCTCGAAGCGATCATGGAACAGGGCCTGCGGCGCTCGCTGGCCGAAATCGAAGCCATCGCCGAAGAGCCGCTGCCGCCGCACACCATGCTGCACCGCCTGGTCGAAGCCCACCTGCACACGCTGCTGGCGCCCGACCACCATTTCATCGCCGTGCTGCTGTACGAATGGCGCTCGCTCGACGAGCCGTCGCGCCTGCGCCTGGTGGCGCTCAAGGACCGCTACGAGGCGGTGTGGGACCGCGCCATCGCCGCGCTGCACCATTCCGGCGACTGGGCGATGCCGTCGCAGTTCGACCGCCTGCTGATCTTCGGCGCGCTGAACTGGACCGTGCAGTGGTACAAGCCGGGCAGCGGCGCCGACGTGCCGGAACTGGCGCGGCAGGCGATGCGCTTCATCCTGCGCACGCCGGCCGCAGTTGAGGCACAATAGGACATCGCCAGCCACCTAGGATGTCCATGATTTACGAAATCGCCGAGCTGTACATCAAGCCCGATGCCCACGCCGCCTTCCAGGCCGGCGTCGCCGAGGCCGTTCCCTTGTTCAAGGCCGCCAAGGGCTGCCTGTCGATGCGGCTCGACCGCGACATCGAAACGCCCGACACCTACCATCTGGTGATCGGCTGGGCGACGCTGGAAAACCACACCGTCGATTTCCGCGGCAGCGAGGATTTCCAGCGCTGGCGCGGCCTGGTCGGCGGCTTTTTCGCGCAGACGCCCAAGGTCGAGCATTTCGAGACCGTGGTGGCCGGTTTTTAACCAGGAGCCGATCATGACCCGCACCATCCATCGCAATTTCCCGCAGGTGGCGGACGCCGAGAGCGCCCGCAGCGCCCTGCTCTCCAGCGGTTTTCCACCGTCGTCGGTCAAGCTGACCAGGCATACGGCCTTGCCGCCGAACGTGGCCACCAGCACCGTCGGCAACCTGCTCGACGCGCTCACGCCCGGCGGCCCGGCGGCGGCTGCGGCGGCGCGCCAGCGCAGCGGCGCCATGCTGACCGTCGATCTCTACGACGACGACGACGGCGACAAGGCCGATTCCATCATGGGCGGCTTCGGCGCCAGCGCGGCCTGATGCGTCAGCCGGCCACCGGTTCGGCGTCCGTGTCGCTGGCGCTGAACTGGCGCCGCATCCAGTGGCCGGCGTCGGCCACCGTCAGCGGCCGCGCGTAGAAGAAACCCTGCAGCGCGTGGCAGCCGGCGTCGCGCGCGGCGACCGCCTGCTCCAGCGTTTCGATGCCCTCGGCCACCACCTGCATGTCCAGCGCCGAGGCCAGCTGGCAGATCGCCGTGACCACCGCCACCGCGTCCGGCGCCGGCAGCGGGTCGATCAGGCCGCGGTCGATCTTCAAGGTGCTCAGCGGCAGCTTGCGCAGCATGCTCAGCGACGAAAATCCCGTGCCGAAATCGTCCATCGCCACCTCGATGCCCAGCCCGCTCAAGTGCTGCAGCTGCACTTGCGTATCGTCCAGATTGTCGACCGCCGCGCTCTCGGTGATTTCCAGGGTCAGGCAGCGCGCCGGCACGCCGCTGTCGGCCAGGATGCGCTCGACCAGCTGCGGGAAGCCGCGATTGAGCAGCTGGATCGGCGAGACGTTGACCGCCACCGGCACGCAGTCGCCCAGCTCGGCGCGCCAGACGGCGATCTGGCGGCAGGCGCGTTCCAGCAACATCGCGCCCAGTTCCGGGATCAGGCCGGTGCGCTCGGCGATGGCGATGAAGTCCACCGGGCTGACCAGGCCGATGCCCGGCCGCTGCCAGCGCGCCAGCGCCTCGAAGCCCAGCAGCTTGCCGCTGGCGGCGTCGATCTTGGGCTGGTAGTCGAGGTAGATTTCCTGGTGCTTGATGCCCTTGCGCAGCGCCTGCTCGTTCTCCAGCGACTTGCTCGACATCAGCTCGAAGCGCTGCTCGGCCATCGCCAGCGCCGTGCCCGGCGTGCGCTTGGCCTGGTACATGGCGGCGTTGGCCGCGCGCAGCAGGGCCTCGGCATTGCCGGCGTTGTCGGGGAACATGGCCATGCCCATCGAGGCGTCGATGAAATATTCGCCGCCCGGCACCTTGAGCGCCTGCACGCAGGCGCTCTGCAAGCGGCTGGCGATGTCGCGCGCGTTGGCGGCGTCCGGGTCGACGATGGCGAATTCGTCGCCGCCCAGGCGCATCAGCTCGGCCCGCACGCCCAGCACCTCCTTCAGCTTGGCGGCGAACGCCTTGAGCACGTGGTCGCCGATGACATGGCCCTGGCTCTGGTTGAACAGCTTGAAGCGGTCGATGTTGAGCACCACCAGCGTGCATTGCAGCGAACCGTCGGCCAGGTAGCAGTATTCCTTGAGGCGCTGCATCAGCACCGTGCGGTTCGGCAGGCCGGTCAGCTTGTCGTGCGTGGCCTGGTGCACCAGCGCGCGCGCGCTGGCGTTGCGTTCGGTGTCGTCGGTGATCAGGATCTGGGTGGCGGCGACGCCGTCCCAGTCGACGCGCCAGGCCTCGAAGCGCAGCTCCAGCTCGCGCCCGCCGGCCACTTCGCGCCGCCCTTCCCAGCTGGCGATGTCGACCTGCCCGCTTTGCAGCCGGCCATGGTGCAGCTGCAGCATCTCGTCGCTGAAGCTGTCCGGCGGCAGGTCGGCAAACACGGTGTAATTGCCCAGGCCCAGCGGCATGCCGTAGATCTGCCGCACCGCCGGGTTGGCGTACAGGATGCGCGCGCCGTCGGTCACGACCACGCCCTGCACCGAATGCTCGGTCAGCAGCTGGAAGCGCGCCGCCAGCTTGGCGGCGTCGCGCACCGCGCCGTCCAGCGCCGACAGGCCGAACACCACGCCGATGGTCGAACGCAGCAGGGTGCCGCCCAGCACGCAGGCGGCCATGCCCTGCTCGCCGAAGGCGGCCAGCAGCAGCTGGTTCAGCCCCAGCAGGATCAGCAGCGGGCCGACCAGCCGTTCCAGCCCCCGCCGCGGTGCGCGCAGCGGCCCCGCGTCATGCCACATCCAGCGCGTCGCCAGCAGGCCCAGTCCGGTCAGCATGCTCATATTGAACAGCGCCCAGCCCAGCAGCTTGTGCCCGACCGGCGGCGCCAGCAGCGCCACCAGGGCGCCCAGCGCGATCGCGGCGGCGGCCGCGCGCGGCAGGCGGCGGCCGGCCAGCCGCATCACGCCGGAGCTCAGGAACAGCAGGTTGGGAATCGCGGCCACCACCACCAGCGGCAGCCCCAGCTGGGCAATCGCCGCCGGCGCCTCGCTGTGCAGCAGGTAGCCCAGCGGCAGCAGCGAGGCCCACAGCGTGGACCAGCCCATGTCGCGCGCGAAGCCCTGGCGGTGCCCGCGCCAGACCCGCAGCAGCGCCAGGCCGACGATCACGTACATGCCGAAATTGACCAGGTACAGATAGAGCATGTCAGGCCGCCGGATGGTGGAAGACCTGCCGCAGGTAGGCCAGGAAGGTCTCGTCCTTGCACACCGTCTTGCCCGGAGAGTCCGACAGCTTGGCCACCGACTGGCCGTTGCAGCAGACCAGCTTCATGACAATGTTGAGCGGCGTCAGGCCGACGTCGTTGGTCAGGTGGGTGCCGATGCCGAAGCCGGTCATGATGCGGTCGGCGAAGTGGCGGTACAGGCCGAACGCGCTGTCGAGGTTCAAGCCGTCCGAGAACACCAGCCGCTTGGTCTTGGCGTCGATGCGCAGCGCGGCGTAGTGCGCCAGCGCCTTCTCGCCCCACGCCACCGGGTCGCCGGAATCGTGGCGCAGGCCGTCGAACAGCTTGGCGAAGTACAGGTCGAAGTCGTCGAGGAAGGCGTCCATGCCGACCACGTCGGTCAGCGCCACGCCGAGGTCGCCCCGGTATTCCTGCACCCAGGCCTCCAGCGAGGCCTTCTGGAAATCGCGCAGCCGCACGCCGAAGGCCTGGAACGATTGCATGTATTCGTGCGCCATGGTGCCGATCGGCACCAGCCCGAACTTCATCGCCTGGTAGACGTTGGAGGTGCCCTTGAAATACTGCGGCACCTCGCGCGCCAGCTTTTGCACCACCTCGTCATGCCAGGCGCCGGAAAAGCGGCGGCGCGTGCCGAAGTCGGAGAACTCGAAGGGATTGCGACGCGCCGGCTCGGCGCCGAAGGCGCGCAGCGCGGCCAGCTTGGCGCCCAGCCGCGCCCGGCCCTCGGCCAGCGCGGCGGCCTGGTCGAAGCGGCGGAAGTACAGCTCGTTGACGATGTAGAGCACGTAGATCTCGAAGCCCATCACATGCACCTGCGGGCCGCGCGCGTGGATCCGCAGCGCGTCGCCGTCGGCGCGCACCTCGATGAACTTGCGCTGGAAGCGGAACACCGTCAGGAAGTCGACGAAGTCGCTCTTCATGTAGCGCAGCGAGCGCAGGTAGTTGAGCTCGTCCTCGGCGAAGCCCATCGAGCACAGGTGGTCCAGCTCGCGCTCGACCGCCTCGCGCAGCTCGGCCAGCGGATAGGCCGGCGTGTTGCGGCAGACGAATTCGTATTCGGTGTGCGAGTTCGGATGGCCGTGCAGCAGCGCCTGCCACATGGTGAACTTGTAGAGATCGGTCTCCAGCAGGCTGCGGACGATGGGCTGGCTCATTCAGTCGCCGCCCCGGCTTGCAGGCCCAGGCTGGCGTTGGCCAGCAGTTCCGGCAGCACCTCGCCCGCCCGCATCAGCCGCACGCCGCGCGCGCCCATCGCCTGCAGGAAGGCCTGGTATTGCGGCTCGAAGCCGGACACCGGGCTGATGCAGTCGGTGATCAGCGTCAGCCTGGCCAGCGCGGCCGCGCCGTGCTGCGCGGCGAAGTAGTCGGCGATGTGCTCGACGGTGGCCTTGACGCAGTGGCTGCCCGCCTCGCCGGCCACGTAGATGTGGTCGGCCTCGGCCAGGTTGTCGACGAACTTGAGGTTGAACTGGGTGTCAGGGTCGTCGGCGTCCGGCACCTCGGCCATCACGGCGGAGTAGTGCTCGGTCCACGGGTTGGACCCCTTGGCCAGCTTGGCGACGATGCCCAGCGCGGCCTCCTCCCAGTGGCTGTAGGCGGCGCGCACGTCGGCGTGGACGTTGTTGCCCCAGCTGCCGATCTCGCAGTGCACCGGCCACACCATCAGCTTGTAGCGGCCGGCCGCCTCCAGCTTGTCGAGGTAGTTCAGCGCCAGCGGCAACGCGGCCGGGTGGCGCGGCAGGAATTTTTCCGCGCGCACGTCGGCGGCGGTGATTTCGGTGAACGGCGCCACCGCCGCGCCGTCGGCGGCGATCCAGAAGGTCGGGTGGGCGATGTCGAAACGGTGGTGCGAGTCCAGCGTGATGCTGATGGCCGTCAGGCCGGCGCGGCCGCGGTTGATCAGGCCGGCCAGGCGCAGCATGTCCTGGTGGGCGCCGGGCACCGGCAGCGACGGCGCCAGCGGCTGCCGGCTGACGGGATCCTGCGGCCGGTAGCCGTCCGGCAGATCGCAAAAGTCGTTCTGCGGATCGATGACGAGCAGGTGCAGATTCCGTTTCATGTAGTCTCCAGAGCGTGGTGTCTCTGACATGATACCGCAGCAACGCAAAAGCCCCGCGAGCGGGGCTTCATTTCTACAGCGACTGTTGCACTCAGGCAGCTAATCAGGCAGCAATGGACTCGATCTTGGCGCGGCTCTTGGCGATCGCGGCGGCGACGGCTTCTTCGCCCATCGCCACGCCTTCAGCGACGATGAAGGTCACGTCGGTCATGCCCAAGAAGCCGAGCACGGCGCGCAGGTAGGTGGTCAGGTGGTCGTAGGCGGCGGCAGGGCCTTCGCTGTACGCACCGCCGGAAGCGATGAAGACGTAGACTTTCTTGCCGCTGACCAGGCCTTCAGGGCCGTTGGCGCCGTACTGGAAGGTGCGGCCGGCGCGGGCGATCGCGTCGATCCAGGCTTTCAGGCCGGAGGTGACCGAGAAGTTGTACATCGGCGCGCCGATGACGATGGTGTCGGCGGCCAGCAGCTCGTCGACCAGCGTGTCGGAGGTCTTGATGGCGTGCGCTTGTTCGGCGTTGCGCTGCTCGGCCGGGGTGAAGTAGGCGCCCATGACCAGTTCGTTCAGGTGCGGCACCGGATTGGCGGCCAGGTCGCGGCTGACGACGGTGGTCGACGGGTCGGCCGCCTGCAGCTTGGCGACGAACTCACCGCCCAGTTGACGCGACAGGGAACCGTTGCTACGCACGCTGCTGTTGATGTGAAGAATTTTTGCCATGATGCTGAGTCCTAAAGGGTGGGAGGGATTGCACACATGATAGAACGGGTTTAATATCGACGAAATACATTAAATTTCTATCCTACCTATCGATTAAATCGATATTCGAAAGTCAATATGCGTGATCCCGGCCTCCCCTCCCTCGACCAGCTGCGCGTGTTCATCGCCGTCATCGACCACGGCGGCTTCGCCCACGCCGCGCGCGCGCTGCACCGCACCCAGTCGGTGATCAGCTACACCATCGCCAACCTGGAGGAGCAGCTCAACGTCGAACTGCTCGACCGCAGCAAGCGCAAGCCGACGCTGACCGAGGCCGGCAAGGCGCTGCTGGCCGACGCCCGCGCCGTCTCGCTGAAGGTGGACGGCATGCGCGCCCGCGCCAAGGCGCTGTCGACCGGGCTGGAGGCCGAGGTGTCGATCGTGGTCGACGTGATGTTTTCCACCTGCAGCCTGGTGCGCATCCTGCACGCCTTCCAGAAGGAATTTCCCACCGTGGCGATGCGCTTGCGCATGGAGGCGCTGGGCGCGGTGACGCAGCTGGTGATGGAGCGCACCTGCCACATCGGCATCAGCGGCTGGATGCCGGGCACGCCGGACAGCATCGAGCGCCAGAGCTGCGGCTTCGTCACCATGGTGCCGGTGGTGGCGCCCAGCCATCCGCTGGCGCAGATCGAGGGCAAGATCCCCAGCGCGGTGCTGCGCGAGCACACCCAGCTGGTGCTGACCGACCGCAGCACGCTGACCGCCGGCCAGGACTTCGGCGTGCTGGCGCTGCGCGACTGGCGCCTGGGCGACCTCAGCTCCAAGCACGCGCTGCTGCGCAGCGGCATCGGCTGGGGCAATATGCCGGTCGAGATGGTGCACTGGGACCTGGAGGCGGGCCGGCTGGTGCAGCTCGACATCAACGAGGGCAGCTCGTTCAGCTTCCCGATCTACGTGATCAACCGCGGCGACGAGCAGCCGGGGCCGGCCGCGCAGTGGCTGATGCAGCAGTTCCTGGCGCTGGCCGACAGCAATGCGCGCCCGCCCGAGGACGACATCGCGCTGCGTTCGCCGTCCGGCCATAGCTACGGCGAGCTGCTGGAGCAGCTGACCGGCCATAAGATGCCGCAGCTTGCCGAACCGGCCAGCGCGCCGGCGCGCGCGGCGTCGCGGCGGCGCACGCCGACCATGCAGGCCGCCGGCCTGGCCGAGCCCGGCCCTATTGCACTCCGGCGGCGCTGAGCTTGCGGCGCAGGCGGCGGATTTCCTCCGACAGGTCCACCACCAGCGCGGCGACGTCGTCGTTGGCGTCGAAGTCGCGCTCGATCTGGCACAGCCGTCTCGCCCGCACCAGGTCGGCGCTGGTGAAGCGCCAGTAAACGCTGTCGTCGGCCGCGCTGTCGAGCAGGATGCCGGTGCGAACCCGGCGCACCACCCAGTCCGGCTCCACGGCGCAGGCCCGCGCCAGTTCCTCCAGTGTCAGTGCGGCCTCGTCGACCAGCACCGCTTGTACGATTGCTTGTCCCATCTTCGCTTCTCCTGGTTCACGCTCACGCGCGCGGATTGAACGCCAGCTCGCGCGCCATGGTTTGATACAGTTCCCGCGCCTTGTCGGTGTTGGCCGGCGGCAGCGCCACCTCCAGCAGCAGGTACAGGTCGCCCGCCTCCTTGCCGGGGATGCCGCGCCCGCGCAGGCGCAGCTTGCGCCCGGTCTGCGAGCCGGCCGGCACGGTCACGGTGACCTTGCCCGACGGCGTGGCCACCTCGATGTCGCCGCCCAGCGCCAGCTCCCACGGCGTCACCGGCACGGTCTCGTAGACGTCGCGGCCGTCGACGCGGTAGCGCGGGTTGGCGCGGAATTCGATTTGCAGATACAGGTCGCCCGGTCCGGCGGCGCCCGGCTGGCCCTGGCCCGACAGGCGCAGTTGCTGGCCCGCCGTCACGCCCTTGGGGATGTTGACGCTGAGGTTGCGCTCGCGCGTCAGGATGCGGTCCTGGGCGTCGCGCTCGGCCACCATCAGGCTGATGGTGCGGGTGGCGCCGGTGTAGCTGTCGGCCAGGTCGATGGTGATGGCGGCGTGACTGTCCTCGCCGCGCCGCGGCGCCTGGCGGCGGCGGCCGCCGCCCAGGTTGGCGAACAGGTCGGCGAAGAAGTCGCTGTCGGCGCCGCCGAAGCCGGCTTGCGCGCCGTGGCCGCCGAAACCGCCCTGCCCGCTCGCGCCGCCGCGCCCCCAGTCCGGCGGCGGACGGAATTCCTGTCCGGCGCGGTACTGGTGGCCACGGCCCAGCTCGTCATAGGCGGCGCGCTTTTCCGCGTCGCCCAGCACGCCGTAGGCTTCGTTCAGTTCCTGGGTTTTCTTTTGCGCGTCCGCTTCCTTGCTGACGTCCGGATGGTATTTCCGCACCAGCTTGCGGTACGCTTTCTTGATCTCGTCCTCGGAGGCCGTCTTGGCCACGCCCAGGGTTTGATAATAGTCCTTGTATTCCACGTCGCACGCTCCTGTAATGCATCGCCGCTAGTCTAGCGCAATTGTTCAAAGCGCGGAGGCCGATACCATCGGCCCCTGGGCCAGGCCAAGCTGGCCTCGCGGAAGAGATCGGGAACGCTACCGCAAGCTGTCAACGTCTGAGTGAACGCGATTTTCACAAGCGGATGCCGCTGAACTATTTTTCAATCCGGGTCGACCAGGCGTCTCCGACGTACATGCGCATAGGCTTTCCGGGAGTCTCGTCAAAGTAAATGGTTTCACCAACCGGGCCGGCACCCGTGGCTGATGCGTATTTGAAACGTCCAGCGCCCAGCGGTTCAAGGCGAATCTGGTTGTCCACATTGGCGGCAGCAGGGTCGATGATGACAAGGCGCTTGTTTAAAACCACGACTTGCGAATCAATGGAAGGCGAGCGATAGATTCCGGCAAAACGCTCCCATGCGGGATCCCAAACAACTGCGGGTGCTGTTGCAGCAGCCTTCACCACGGCCTGTCCCACCGTCGCAATCAACTGATTGACGATACCTTCGCGGTCGGCATCCCCAGAGTTGGACAGCACAATGATGCCCAATTTGTCGTTCAGCTGAAAAACGGTACGCGTCAAATAGCCGGGATAGGAGCCGCTGTGGCCAATCCAGGTCTGATCCTTGTTTCGACTAAGACCGAAGCCCAAACCGTAGCCGCTTGCCCAGTTCAGCTCCATGATCCGAATACGAAACATCTCACGCATAGAGGCTGAAGACAAAATTTGGCTCCCTCCACGAGGCCCGGAGCGAAACTGGGCGGAGACAAACTTGGCCAGATCGTCGACGTTGGATGTGAGCCCAGTTGCTGAGCCCATGGCGCGCGCATCAACAAACCGGAGCTGCTCGATACTGCCATCTGGCAACCGTCGCCCGTAGGGTGTGGCAAGGCCCGCGACGTTTTGATCTACGCTCGATGCGGTCATGTCGAGCGGATCAAAAATGTTCTTTTGCACATAGGTGGCCCAAGGCATACCGCTGACTTCTTCCACCACCATGCCCGCAACGCTGACGGCCAAATTGGAGTACTTAAATCGCGTCGAAGGAGGAAAGGCGGCTTGCCTGTCCTTCATCAATGCTTTTAGCTGCTCGCGGGTCGGAAACTCAAACGATTTCCAGTGATCAGACGCTTCGCGGGGCAATCCCGAGCTGTGGCTGATGAGGTGCTCGATGGTTATCTCTCCGTCATCGTCCCCAACTGGCTTGTACTTGAACCACGGCAGATACTTGGAGACGGGATCTTCAAGTTTGAGTTTGCCCTGCTCTCTCAGCTGCATGATCGCAATCGCATTGAACACCTTGCTGTGTGACGCAATACGAAATTTCGTTGCCGAAGTCATGGGCTCGCGCGACTTGGTGTCGGCAAAGCCGTATCCGGCCTTCCAGACAAGTTGCTGATCCTTGACCACACCAACCGAAACACCCGCCCAGCCGCGGTAGGCAATTTGCCCTTCGATCCATGCACCAAACAGGCGCTCGGCGGCGAGTACATCGGGGTCTGCTGCAACGTCGACCTTGGGTTGGGTCGCTGCCGCAGCCGATTGCTGGGCGTAAGTCCCGCCACTTGCAAAACACACGCTTGCGAACAGCGTGGCCAGCACCCAGCGGCGGGGCCGATTACGAACGATATCCATGTTGTTACCTTTTTTGGACTTATCTGCCGGTCTGTGAACTGTGCAGCGCCGAAACAACTATTTCACGCTGGCATGGGAGGATAGCATTCCCGTAGTGGCGTAACGGCGCCGCAGTACGCGATGGCGCTCGAGCCGCAAGGCAGTCATGTTCGGACGCACGCTTATGCCGAAAGCGGTCCCGGCCGTAAAGAATACCATCTTGCCGAGAACGAAAATGCGCACATTCTCACCTCGGCCGCGCGCCGACGACGCTTCAGCGTAGCGATGCCGAGCAGCTCGCGTCCATGCTGATTTGCTGCAATCCAGAAGCCCAGCCCCGGCAAATCAGGCGTCCGATTGAACGCCGCCTTGGCTTTTTGCTACGCCGCGCAGCTGGTTTCGCCTGGCAGTGCCGGCGCCGCCGAAATCGCCTCGGCGCCATGCATCCAATCGACCAGCTTGCCGGACAGGAACCACAGAACGACCGCGAACAGCGCCAGGGTACCAGCCAAGCCGGCAAACACGGTCAACTCCCCCGCGCGCAGCGCATAGACCCCGATGTAGCCGGCCAGCACATTGGCGACAAAATTAATCATGAACCAAACGCCCATCATCACGCTGGACAGGCGAAACGGCGCCAGCTTGGTGACCATCGACAACCCGACCGGTGAGATGCACAGTTCCCCCATCGTGTGGAACAGATACGCAAGCACCAGCCAGATCATGTTGGCTTTGCCGTGCGCCTGCTGGTCGAACACAGCCGCAACCATGCAGACAAACCCCACCCCGGTCAGCAGCAAGCCGAACATCATCTTGACCGGCGTCGGCACGTTCCTGCCGCGCTTGGCCAAAGCCACCCACAGCATCGCAAACACCGGCGCCAGCAGGATGATGAACGAGGAGTTGACCACCTGGAACCAGCCGGCCGGTACTTCGAACGCGCCGAGCATGCGGTCGGTCTTTTCCGACGCGTAAAGATTCATCAGTCCGCCGCCCTGCTCGAACGCGGCCCAAAACAGCACCACGAATACGAACAACATGAAAATGACGCGCATGCGGCCGCGCTCTGCCATCGTCAGAGGCAAGTGGGCGCCGCCCGACTGCGCTTTCGCGCGCTGCGCCGCCGGCTTGCGGCCGACGTCGCCGAGATAGCGCTGTGCCATGAAGATCTGCGTCAGCGCGCCAAGCATCATGCCGACACCGGATGCCAGATAACCATAGCGCCAACCGAAATCGGCGTTCTCGCCGAGGTAGGAGCACAGCAGCGGGGACATCGCGCCGAGATTCATGCCCATATAAAAAATTGAAAACGCGGCGTCGCGGCGCCCATCGCCGGCCGGATACAGCGCGCCGACCATCGTTGAAATATTGGCTTTAAACAAGCCGTTGCCGATGATCATCAGCATCAAGCCGACAAAGAAAATCTGGATGGACTTGGCGAAGCTGGCGAACATGGTGAACTGTCCCGCCGCCATGATAAGGGCGCCAATGATCACCGCTTTGCGCTGGCCAAGATAATTGTCGGCCAGCCAGCCACCAATCATCGGGGTGAAGTAAATCAGCCCGGTATACCACGCATATAACGACAACGCCGACGCGTGCGACCAACCGAAGCCGGGATTTGCGCTCTCGGTCGCCGCCACCATTGACAACACAAGCAAGGCGCGCATCCCGAAATAGCTGAAGCGCTCCCACATCTCGGTGGCGAACAACAGAAATAATCCCTTCGGATGCCCGAAAAATTCACCCTTGGGAAGGTTGAGGCCATCGGTCGTCGTTTTCTCTTGATTCATTGCATGAGACTCTGTTCCACACGCTGCGTCCGATAGGTCCGCAATGCAAAGTTAAATGGCGAGCTGCGCTGGCTTCCGGGTGTGGTCGCTGTCGAGCGTGATGGTACTGATCCTGGCCTTGTGCTGGGCCCGTAGCGCGCCCATCACCAGCGTCGGTGTCAGCGCCGGCGCCGGAGCCCGGATGGGCTGCTACATAGCGCGCGGCAGCAACATGCCGCCCATGCCGTGGTTGCCGATCCGGACGCGGCGCAGGTCGATGCCGTATTTCGTCGCTTTGTCCGGCTTGCGCAGGAGCGCCATGGCCGCCGCCGCAAATGCAGGGTCAGCGGGAAGCACGCGTGATACCAGGTTTATGGAGGCGCTTCCTTATCAAAATAGAACTACATTCTATACGACAATGGAAGCGCGCAGTGGATTACCGCACAGGCGATCAGCGCACCCGGCGCAGCGACGAAATGCGGTTGTTCATGTCATTGAGGAATTCATAGCGCCCCGGCCGCAGCACGATGCACTGGCCGCGGAAATCGGCGTGCTCGCACAGCTCCCAGTTGCCCTCGTTGATGATCACCGAGCCGGCGCGGTCGTTGAAGTCGAAGTCGTCCAGCGTGCGCACGTCGCTGTGCAGCTCGGCGCGGCGGCCGCCGAAGCCGGCCTGCGCGAACAGCACGATCGGCTCGGCGCGGTCGCCGCGTCCGCCCCATCCGCCGTGCTCGCCGCGATCGCCCCGGTCGCCGTGCTCGCCCCTGCCGCCGCGATCATCGCGGTCGCGGCCATTGACCTCGCGCACCGAAGACACCTTGTCGTTGAAACCCTCCAGCTTGCGGTACTCGCCGCGATCGAGCACGATGCAGCGGCCCTGGAAGCCCGCGTGCTCGCACAGTTCCCATGAGCCGGACCGCACCACCACGCTCGAGGTGCGGTCGTTAAAGCCCTGCCGTACCAGGTCCGGCGTGGCGTCGCGTAGCGTGATCGCCTGGCCGCGGAATTCGGAATCGGTGTACAGCGTCAGCTCGCCGGCGTGGGCGGTGCCTGCCAGCAAGGCGGCGATGGTCATCAGACGGGTCAGGATTTTTTTCATGGTGATAACGTAGTAAGTGATGGAGGCAAGCCAACAACGCGCCTGCGTAAAGCTTGGCCGACAAAAAGTATGGCCAAATTGCAAGCAATTGTAATGCCGCACGCCCAGGCGCGGTAAAATCGGCGGTTTTCCCGCCGCCGTCCATGCCCATGCCGCACGCCTTCACCCTCCCCAATTTGCGCCGCGAGGCCGCCGCCCTGTGGCATCTGGCCTGGCCGGTGCTGGTCGGCCAGCTGGCCACGGTCGGCATGGGCGTGGCCGACGTCGCCATGACCGGCCACACCAGCGCCGACGAGCTGGCCGCCGTGTCGCTGGGCGCGTCGATCTGGTCGATCATCCTGGTCACCGTCAGCGGCACCATGATGGCGATCAACAGCGTGGTGGCGCACGACGTCGGCGCCGGCGCGCTGGGCAAGATCCCACACGCGGTGCGCCAGTCGCTGTGGAAGGCGCTGGGCGTCGGCGTGGCGGCGATGCTGCTGGCCAACCTGGCCACGCTGCTGTTCGACTACCTGTATCTGACGCCGCACGTGCAGCGGCAAGCGTCGCTGTTCGTCCACCTCATCAGCATCGGCCTGCCGCCGTTCGCCGCCTACCGCGCGCTGTACGGCTACAGCACCAGCATCAACCAGACCAAGCCGGTGATGGTGATCGCCCTCCTCGGCCTGCTGTTCAACGTCTTCGTCAACTGGCTGCTGGTGTTCGGCAACTGGGGGCTGCCGGCGCTCGGCGGGGTCGGCTGCGCCGTCTCGACCGGCCTGTGCATGTGGCTGATGCTGTTCGCCATGCTGGCCTGGATCCGCATCGCGCCGGCCTACGCCGCCACCTACCCGTTCACGCACTGGGAATGGCCGCACTGGCCGGAGATCGGTTCGATGCTGCGGCTCGGCCTGCCGATCGGCGTCACCTACTTCGCCGAGGTCAGCGCCTTCGGCGCGGTCAGCCTGCTGGTGGCGCGCTACGGCGTGGTGCAGATTTCCGCGCACCAGATCGCGCTGAACTTTTCCTCGCTGACCTTCATGGTGCCGCTCAGCTTTGGCATCGCGCTGATCACCCGCGTCGGCCAGACACTCGGCGAAGGCAATCCGGTCAAGGCCCGCTTCGTGGCCTGGACCGGGGTGTGGATGTCGCTGGCCTTCGGCGTGCTGTCGGCCGTCGGCATCGTGTTGTTCCGTTGGCAGATCGCGCGCGCCTACACCTCCGATGCGGCGGTGCAGCAGCTGTGCGCGCACCTGCTGCTGTTCGCCGCGCTGTTCCAGCTGTCCGACGCGGCCCAGGTCGCCACGTCGTGCGCGATCCGCGGCTACAAGGTCACGCGCCAGCCGATGCAGATCCAGCTGCTGGCGTTCTGGGGTTTCGCGCTGCCGCTGGGCTGGTGGCTCGGCCTGGCGCCGCAGTGGCTGCCGTGGGCGCCGGCGCAGCCGATGGCGGCGGCCGGCTTCTGGATCGGCCTGGTGATCGGCCTGACGGTGGCGGCGGTGCTGCTCAGCTGGTCGCTGCAGCGCTTGTCGCTGAGCCGCGCCCGGGCTGGCGCGCCGAACTAAAAACGGTTTTCCGGCAAGGATTCAGAATCTTGCTGTCTCGCCACGGCTGTCGCCGTCTGGTATCGTCTTGGATTCGCCTAACTAGAGACCCATCGATGCGCTTCATACTCTGCTTCCTCGCCCTGCTGGCCGGCGCCAACGCCTCCGCCGAAAAACTCACGCTTGACCGCATCCACAGCGATCCGTCGCTCAGCGGCCCCGGCGTGCGCAGCCTGAAAGTCTCGCCCGACGGCGCCCGCGTCACCTTCCTGCGCGGCCGCGAAGACAACCAGTTCCAGCTCGACCTGTGGGAGTACAACCTTAAGGACAAGACCACGCACCGCCTGGTCGACTCGCAGATCCTGGTGCCGGACGAGCAGCTGTCGGACGCCGAGAAGGCGCGCCGCGAGCGCGAGCGCACCGCCAGCCTGAAGGGCATCCTCAGCTACAGCTGGTCGCCGGACGGCAAGCAGCTGCTGGTGCCGATCGCCGGCAACCTGTACCTGATCGACGTCAGCAAGCCTGACGCGGCGCGCATGGTCGCCTCCGGCAACGTGCTCGATCCGAAGATTTCGCCGAAGGGCCGCTACGTCTCCTTCGTGCGCGACCAGAACCTGTACGTCATCGACCTGAGCACCGGCAAGGAAAAGCAGCTGACCAGCGACGGCAAGGGCACCGTGCACAACGGCGAGGCCGAGTTCGTGGCGCAGGAAGAAATGGCGCAGACCACCGGCTACTACTGGGCGCCGGACGACTCCGCCATCGCCTACAAGCGCTACGACGAAGCGCCGGTGCCGGTGGTGCGCCGCTTTGAAATCTTCGCCGACCGCACCGAAGTGGTCGAGCAGCGCTATCCGGCCGCCGGCGATCCGAACGTGCTGGTGCAGCTGAAGATCGTCACGCTGGGCGACGGCGCGATCCGCAACGTCGACCTCGGCGCGAATCAAGATATTTACCTGGTGCGCGCCGACTGGAGCGGCGACAGCAAGGCGCTGCTGTTCCAGCGCCAGAGCCGCGACCAGAAGAAACTGGAACTGATCTCGGTCGATGCCACCACCTTGGCACAGCGCGTGCTGATCACCGAGACTTCCCCTACCTGGGTCAGCATTTTCGACGATCTGCGCTTCCTCGGCAACGGCAAGGGCTTCGTCTGGTCGTCCGAGCGCAGCGGCCGCAAGCACCTGTACCTGTACGACATGAACGGCAAGCTGCTGCACCCGATCAGCCAGGGCGAATGGGGCATCGACCGCCTGCTGGCGCTGGATGAAAAAACCGGCCGCGTGTTCGTGCAGTCGAACCGCGACGCCGTGGTCGACAGCCAGACCTACGCGCTCAAGCTCGACGGCAGCAGCGCCGACAAGCCGGCCCGCGTCACGCAAGGCGACGGCTGGCACGACTCGGCCTTCGCCCGCAACGGCGAAGTGTTCGTCGACACCTACTCGAATCCGGACACGCCGCCGCAGGTCAGCATCCGCCGTCCCGACGGCGCGATGATCAGCTGGCTGGAGCACAACGAGCTGAACGCGGCCCACCCGTACGGAAAGTACCGCGACGCCCACCTGAAGACCGAATACGGCACGCTCAAGGCCAAGGACGGCCAGACGCTGTACTACTCGATGATCAAGCCGAGCGGCTTCAGCGCTGTAAAGAAATACCCGGTCTACCTGTCGACCTACGGCGGTCCGCACTCGCAGCACGTGTCGCGCAAATGGGGCAACTTCTTCGACCAGTACATGGCGCAGCAGGGCTTCGTGGTCTGGCGCCTGGACAACCGCGGTTCGTTCCGCCGCGAACGCGCCTTCACCGACGCCAACTACAAGCAGCTGGGCCGGGTCGAGGTCGAAGACCAGCTGACCGGCATCGAGTGGCTGGGCCAGCAATCGTTCGTCGACGCCAAGCGCATCGGCGTGTTCGGCTGGAGCTACGGCGGCTTCATGACCTTGCGCCTGCTGGCCGAAGCGTCGGACAAGATCGCGATGGGCGTGTCGGTGGCGCCGGTGACCGACTGGTCGCTGTACGACACCCACTACACCGAGCAGTTCATGGGCATGCCGAAAGAGAACGCGGCCGGCTATGAATACAGCGGCGTCTACTCGCACCTGGACGGCCTGAAATCGCCGCTGCTGCTGATGCACGGCATGGCCGACGACAACGTGCTGTTCACCAACACCACGCGCATGATCGACGCGCTGGTCAAGCGCAACGTGCACTTCGAGCTGATGACCTACCCGGGCGGCAAGCACGGCATCGCCGGCCGCGCGCCGCAGCGCCATGTGTACGGCAACATCGAGGCCTTCTTCAAGAAGAATTTGAAGCCGGAATCGAACTAAACACCAAAGGGCCTTCGGGCCCTTTTTTCATGCTCGCGCTTGAGCGGCCACAAGGGGCGATTTGTTAATCATTCGATAATCCCTGCTGCGGTGCATTCCGCACCGTGACACTAAAGTTCCAGGAGGAATTATGGCTATCGATGTATATCTGCAGATTGACGGCATCCGCGGCGAATCGGCCGACGACAAGCACAAGGACTGGATCGAATGCAAGTCGGTCAGCTGGGGCGTCAGCCAGCCCAAGTCGGCCACCGCGTCGACCAGCGGCGGCCACACCGCCGAGCGCTGCGAGCATCAGGATGTGACCTTGTTCAAGCTGGCCGACCTGGCTTCGCCGCTGCTGCTGCAAAACTGCGCGTCGGGCAAGACCATCCCGAAGGCGAAGTTTGAATTCATGCGCGCCGACGCGCAGGGCGACCGCGTCAAGTATTTCGAAATCGAACTGGAGAACGTGCTGATCGGCGCGGTCTCGCCCAGCGTCGAGGAAGGCGACATCCTCGCCGAACACGTGGCGCTGAAGTTCTCCAAAGTGAAGTGGCGCTACACGCAGCAAAAGATCACGGGCGGCGCGGGCGGCAACACCGCCGGCGGCTGGGATCTGTCGACCAATCGCATCGCGGCATGAGCCGCAACAGCCGCAACAACGAAAACAGCCGCTTGCAGCGGCTGTTTTTTTACATCACTCAGGCCAGCAACTTAGTTGCGATTGCCTTTGCTGATGTCTTTGACGGCTTCCTTGGCGTCGCCCAGACCTTTTTGCAGCTTGCCTTCAGCTTGCTTGTTCAGGCCCTTGGCTTGCTGCTCGGAGCTACCGACCAGCTCGCCAGCTTCTTCCTGGATCTTGCCGCCGATTTCCTTGGCCTTACCTTTGACTTGGTCCTTGTTCATGATGAACTCCTTGTAAGTAATGAAGCTAAAGGACACGCAGCCTTGCGCTGTGTGCATGGAGTTCACTATAGACCTGACGCGGCCGCTGTTCTGTGCGCGAGCGAACGCAGTTCAGCGATTAAATTTTGCGCCAGACACTCGCCAGCCACGGTTGCTGATCGCGCGGCAAACCGGCCGGGCGATAGTAATGTTGGACAGCGATAAAACCTGCTGCGGTCAGGTAACGTTCCCACGTCTCGTAATCGTAATAGCTGCCGTAGCGCGGGCCGTTCCAGCCCTCCCGGTTGTCGCCGCGCGGGTTGGAACTGAACAGCACGCCGCCGGTTTTCAATGCGGCATGCAAGTCGCGCAACACCTTCGGCAACGCCGCGCTCGGTACGTGGAACAGCGAGGCGTTGGCGTAAACGCCGTCGAAATGCCCGGCCGGCAAATCCAGCTGCACGAAGTCCTGATGCCACGCCTCGCAGCCGCTGTAGGCGCGCGCCATCTCGACGAAGCGCGCCGCGCCGTCGACGCCGATCGCTTCATGCCCCATGTCCTTGAAGGTCTTCAAGTCACGCCCCGGTCCGCAGCCCAGGTCCAGCAGGCGATACGGCGCGGTCGCCTCGATCGCCGCCAGCAAGGCGGCGACGTTCTGGCTCACGTCGTGATCGATGGTGCCGGCGAAAAACTGCTCCGCCGTGCGCTCATAGTGCTGCAGCGTGGTCTGCGTGATCTGTTCAAGTTGGCTCGGTTCCATCCCGCCACTTTACCAGACGTTCACCCGTTCCTTGGGATCGAGATACAGCTGCTGGCCCGGCTGCACATCGAAAGCGCGGTACCATGCATCCAGATTGCGCACGGTGAAGGCGCGCCACTTGGCCGGAGCGTGGCCGTTGGTCAGTATCTGCCGGCGCAGTGCCGCATCGCGTGCCGCCGAGCGCCAGGTCATCGCGAAGCCGGTGAAGAATTGCTGGTCGCCGCCCGCCATCATGCGCTTGTTGACCAACGACGCCTGATACGCATCGTACGATGCCGCCAGGCCTGCCAGGTCGGCCAGGTTCTCGCTCAGCGTCAGCTGGCCGTTGATCGCCAGATCGGGAAACGGTTTATACGCCGAGTACTGTGCCACCAGCGCCGCCGACACTTCCTTGAAATGTTTGCCGTCGCCGGCAGTCCACCAGTCGTGCAGGCGTCCCTTGGAATCAAACTGCGCGCCCTGGTCGTCGAAGCTGTGGCTGATCTCGTGGCCGATGACGGCGCCGATGCTGCCGTAGTTCAAGGCGTCGCTGGCGTTAACGTCGAAGAACGGCGCTTGCAGGATCGCCGCCGGGAAGTTGATCGCGTTCTGCATCGGCATGTTGACCGCATTCACATCCTGCGGCGCCATGCACCATTCGGCGCGGTCCACCGGTTGGCGCAACTTCGCCAGCTGCTGCCGATAGCGCAACTGCCGCGCGCGTAGCTGATTGCCCACCGCATCGCCGGGCGCCACCGACAGCTGATCGTAGCTGGTCCACTTGTCAGGATAGCCAATGCCGACGTAAAAGCTCTTGAGCTTGGCGTGTGCTTCTTTCTTGGTCGCGGCCGCCATCCAGTCCAATTTGTCGATGCGGGCGTGGAAAGCATCGACAATATTCACCACCATCTTCTGCACGCGCTGCTTGGACTCGGGCGGGAAATATTTGGCGACATAGATCTTGCCCACCGCGTCAGGCATAGCCTCGTTGACCGCGGCAAGGCTGCTCTTCCAGCGCACAGGCGCCTGCGGCGTGCCGTTCAATGCGCGACCGTAAAACTCGAAATGCTGCGCGACGAATGCCTTCGGCAGCGCGTCGCTGACCTGATTGATGCTGTGGAACGCGAGGAAATCCTTCCACGCTTCCAGCGGCTCCGCCTGCACCAGCCTGGCAGCGCCGGTGACCGCGCTCGGATGCCAGAGGATGAATTTCTTTTGCCCGCCCAGACCGGCGCTGGCGAAGAAGGCCTTCCAGTCCATGCCGGGCGCCTTGCGGGCGAAATCGGCGGCGCTCCAGTTGTTGTTCGCCTTGAGCACGTCGGCCGAATCTTCGCGGCTGGCGTGCGTCGCGGCGATCTTGCGCTCCAGGTCGAAGACGCGGGCCGCGCGCGCTTCAGGATCGCTCAGGCCGGCCAGCTTGAAGGTGGCGGCGATGTGGGCCTGGTACTTGGCGCGCAGCGCCTGCATGTCGGGCGTATCGTCCAGATAATAGGCGCGGTCCGGCATGCCCAGGCCGCCCTGCAGCAGATACGGGGTGTAATGGGTGGAGTCCGTCAGCCCCTGCGCGACCCACAGGCCGAAGAGATTTTCGGTGAAGAAATTGGTGTTGTTGAGCGGATCGACATCGGCCCGCAAACTGCCGCCCAGCGCCGCCGTCAATGCCGCCTTGTTCTGGATGGCGCCGATTTTATCCAGCAGCGGCTGCAATGGCGCCAGGCCCTTGGCCTCGATCCCTGCCTCATCCATGAAAGCGGCGTAGTAGTCGGCGACCTTCTTCTGCTCCGCCGAAGGCGACTGTGTCGCCAGACCCTCGATCAATTTGACGAGGCGCTGGTTGGTGTCTTCGTTCAGCGCCGCGAACACGCCCCAGTTGCTGCGGTCGGCCGGAATCTCGACGCTCTTCAGCCAGTCGCCATTGACGTAGCTGAAGAAGTCGTCGCCGGGCAGGACCGCGCTGCCGGCCGCCGCCGCGGGTTCGGCGCGCAACGCCGGTGCGCCCATCGCCGCGCCCAACAGCGCCAGCACCAATACCGTTTTTTTGCCGAGTCCGTGCATATTGCATCCCTTAAATGTGGTGATCGTTGCAAGATAAACACTATGACCCAGTCTCGGCAGAAAAGATACGGTCGCGCCGTAATTTACTTCTTTCATGGGAGGAATCCCTATATAGTTCGCCTATAGCAACGCGCTAAATTACCGAGGAGATAAATATGAAACTTGATGCCCTGTTCCAGAATCCAACTGCGTTGCCTACCGCGCCCAAGGTCGTGGAAGAGCTGATCAGCAGTTTCGACAAGGCCAGCGTCTCCACCGAAGAGATCGCCAAGAAGCTGTCGACGGATCCGGTGCTGAGCGCCAAGCTGCTGCGTCTGGCCAACTCGGCCTACTATCACGTCTCGCGCAGCATCGGCACGGTGGAGGACGCCGTCCTGATGCTGGGCTTTGTCACCGTGCGCACGCTGGTCATCAGCTCCGGCCTGGTCAGCGGTTTCAAGACCGTCCCCGGCCTCGACCTGAAACAATTCTGGCGCTACAGCCTGCACACCGCCGTCTCGGCCAAGTGGATCGCCAAGAAGACCAAGGAAAATACCGACCTCGCCTTCACCATCGGCATGATGCACGCCATCGGCCAGCTGGTGATCCACTCCGCCGCCGCCGAGCAGGCGATGGCGCTGGACAAGGTCGCCGGTCCGATGGATTCGCGCCGCCTGGACGCCGAGCAAGCCTCGTTCGGCTACACCTTCGCCGACGTCGGCGCCGAGCTGGCCAAGCGCTGGAAATTCCCAACCACGTTCTCGGAAACCATCGCCGCCTTCCCCGAGCCCTACCACAACGGCGAGCTGAACCGCCTGGCCGCCGTGGTGTCGCTGGCCGCCTGGCGCGCCCGGGTCGAGCAGGCGCAGCTAACCGACGAAGAAATCGCCGCCTGCTACCCGACCGAGCTGGCCGAGGAACTGGGCCTGGAAGACAACGCGCTGATCGACGACATGCCGCCGCCGGACGAGTTGAGCGCCGGCCTGGAGGAACTGGTCAAATAAACCAGTTTGTCGTTAAGGCCACCAGAAAACCGCCGGCTTCAGAGCACGGCGGTTTTTTTTCATCTTTTTTCAAATTATTTTCAAAAAACCCTAAAGTTCCGGTTTAAGGCGACGTTAATCAGGACATGCGGTAATCCGTTTTACCGTTTTAACTTAGCCAGGGTGAGAACATGACCTCGACCGAAGTCCTCTCGATGTACGAAAACATTGCCGGTTTGACCAATCAAATGGCTGCCGCCGCGCGCATGGGTGACTGGGACGGTCTGAGCAAACTGGAAGGCCAGTGCGCCGCTGAAGCGCGCGCCGTCGGCACCGGCGTCCCGACCCTGGGCGGCGCCCCGCGCCTGCGCAAGATCGACCTGCTGAAGCAAATCCTGGCCAACGACCGCGAAATCCGCGACGTGACCGATCCGTGGATGAATGCCGTGCCGGGCATGGCGCGTCAATAAACAGCGATACCCCATAATCAAAGCGCCAGACCGGCGCTTTTTTTTCGTCCGAGTGAGACGCGGCACCCCAAGTAAACCAAAAAGGGTCGGACCCCGTACGGGGTCCGACCCTGGTGTGCCGCCGTGCGGGTTTAGCCTGCCAGCGCCACCCGCAGCGACAACGCGATCCCCTGCGCCGCCTTGGTAATCTCGTCCAGCGACGGGAAGCTCGGCGCGATGCGGATATGGCTGTCCTTCGGATCGTTACCGTACGGGAAAGCCGCCCCGGCCGGGGTCAGGGTGATGCCCGCCTCCTTGGCCAGCGCCACGGTGCGCTTGGCCGAACCGTCCGGCGTCACCAGATCGATGAAGTAGCCACCCTGCGGCCGCGTCCACGACACGCCCGGCACGTCGCCCAGATACTGCTCGAACTGCGCCAGCACCGCGTCGAACTTCGGCTTCAGCAACTGGCGATGCCGCTCCATCAGCGCCTCGACCGTCGCCACATCCTTCAGCAAGCGCACATGGCGCAGCTGGTTGATCTTGTCCGGGCCGATGCTGCGGATGCCCGAATGCTTGGTCCACCACGCGATATTGGCCGGCGACGCCGCCAGCGCCGCGATCCCCGAGCCGGCCCAGGTCACCTTCGACGACGATGCGAACACGATGGCGCGGTCAGGATTGCCGGCCTGGGCGCAGGCGTCCAGGATATTGGCCACCGCCAGCTTCTGCTCGCCCAGGTGATGGAAGCGATACGCGTCATCCCACATCAGGCGGAAGTCCGGCGCGGCGGTCTTCATGGCCGCCAGGCGGGCGACGACCTGGTCCGAATACACCACGCCACCCGGATTGCTGTACTTCGGCACGATCCACATGCCCTTGATGCTGGCGTCCTCGGCCACCAGTTTTTCCACCAGGTCCATGTCCGGACCATCTTCGGTCATCGGGATATTGATCATCTTGATGCCGCGCGCCTCGCAGATCGCGAAATGGCGGTCATAGCCCGGCACCGGGCACAGGAAGCTCACCGGCTCGCGCACCCACGGCGCATTGCCCGGCGTGCCGTTCAGCAGCGCGTAGATGATCACGTCATGCATCAGCGACAGGCTGGCGCTGCTGTCGACCACCACCTGGGCGGCCGGCACGTCGAGCAGTTTGCCGAACAGTTCGCGCGCTTCCGGCAGGCCGACGGTGCCGCCGTAATTGCGGCCGTCGGTGCCGTCGGCGGCCTTGTAGCCGTCCAGCGCGTCGAGCAGCGCGTTGGACAAATCCAGCTGCTCGGGCGCAGGCTTGCCGCGCGACATATCGAGTTTGAGACCGAGTTCTTTGAATGCCTGATACTGTGCTTGCATGGGACGCTTTCAATGGTGGAATGAGCGTCGAATACTATAACCCAGTTTATCGGGGCGCAGGCAGAGCTTGCGGCTATAAGCTTATTACTGCATCAGCGATTCGGGCGTGACTTCTTCCAGCGGCTGGGCATCTTCCGGCGCCTTTTTCTTGCGGAAGCCCTGCCAGATCTTCAGCGGCCCGCCGCCGGCCTTGCGCTTGCGCAGATAAATGAAGCCGGCGCCGAGCAGCGCCAGCAAGCCGACGCCGCCGGCCGCCAATGGCAGCGTGTAGTCGGCGGGCTTTTCGACCGGCTTTTCTTTCTTGTACTTCAGCTTGGGCAACACCCGCACCTGCTTGGCCGGAACCGAGGCAGCCGACGACGCCGAAGCAGCCGTCGCCGAAGCGCCGCCCTCGCCTGCGGACGCCTTGGCCGCGTGCGCCTCCGGCGCCATCGTCGCCGACGCGCTCGCGGACGCCGAGCCATCTTTCGCCGACGCCGCGTGAGCAGCCGCCGATGCGGATGCCGATGCGGTCGCCGGCGCAGGGGCCGCAGCGGCATGGGCCGCCGCGCTCGCCGGCTTCTCTGCATGGGACGCCACGCCTGGCGCAGCAGCTGTGGCCGTGCCGCCACCCACCGCGCCCTGCAGCGCCTTCAACTTCCCCTCGAGCTCCACCAGCTTGCTGGACAGCGCCGCGTTATGATTATCCAGCGCCACGCATTCCTTGGCGCTGATGCCGGTCGGCGCGCAGGACGCGGCCGCAGCGGGCGGACGCTTCACGCCCTTAGGCAGAGGCAGCGGCGGCAGCGGCAACAGCGCCTGCGCCACGCCCAGCGGCACTGCCGCCTCGCCCGCAGGCGCCTCCTTGCCGGCGGACGGCTTCACCGGCGAACCACGCGGCGTGACCAGCACCCCGGCTATGCGCTGCGGCAAATCCCGCACCGACGCCGGCGCCTCCCGCCGAACCGGTTCCGGCGCCGGCTCCGGCGCGGCCGCGGCCCGTATCGCCCCCGGCGTCCCCACCTCCGACTCATGCACCGACGGCAAAGGCGCCGGCCGCGTCCGATCCCGTACCGGCGCGGCAGCCGGCGCGGTCGCAGCAACAGCGGCCTTGGCCGCTGCCTCCCGCTCCGCCCTGGCCTGCGCCGCAATCCGCTCCGCCTGCGCCGGGGTCATCACACTGGCCGACGGCACGGCAGCCACGACCGGCGCCGGAGTCGGATCCGGCTGCAGCCACACCGTGGCGAGCCGTACTTCCTGCCGCCCCGCCGTCCCCAGCGCCACATACAAATGCACATAATCCGCATCGATCGCCCGGGTGGTGGTCACGTGCAAAAACTGCTTTTGATCGCGCGTCACCACCGCCATGCGCACCGAGCCCAGCGCCGGATGCATCGTCACATTCGCGCCGCGATACACGTCCGGCGCCGCCAGCCGCACCTGCAGGCCAGCGACTTCCTCAGGCGTCAGCGCCAGCAGCTCGATATCGGCCGCCAGCGGCTGGCCGATGTACGAGCGCGGGACGATGTCGCCCAATTCCGCCGCCCCGGCCGCCGAGGCGAGCAAGGCGGCGGCGAGGAGCGCGCGGATGCAAAGATGAAGTGGCGAAGGCCGCATGTCGAGATTCACAAATTCTGAAAGTTAACCACTATAACGGCTGATTTTTCCCATTTTGTAGCCCTCGGTCAATTTTTCCAAACTGCGCTACACTCAATATTGTCCTCCACACCAAGGAAATCCCATGAGCACCCGCAGCGAACGCGACAGTTTTGGCCCGATCGACGTCCCCGACCACCAACTGTGGGGCGCGCAAACCCAGCGCTCCCTGGAACACTTCCGCATCTCCACCGAAAAAATGCCGGCCGAGCTGATCCACGCGCTGGCCAGCGTCAAGCGCGCCGCCGCCCGCGTCAATCTCGACCTCGGCCTGCTCGACGGCGCCAAGGCCGGCGCCATCACCCAGGCCGCCGACGAAGTGCTGGCCAACCAACACGGCGGCGAATTCCCGCTGGCCGTCTGGCAGACCGGCTCCGGCACCCAGTCCAACATGAACATGAACGAAGTGCTGGCCAACCGCGGCTCCGAGCTGATGGGCGGCGTGCGCGGCGAGAGCCGCAAGCTGCACCCGAACGACGACGTCAACAAAGGCCAATCGTCGAACGACATCTTCCCCACCGCCATCCACGTCGCCGCCGCCCAGGCGCTGGCCGGCAACGTGCTGCCGGCGCTGGCCCAGCTGCGCGCCAGCCTGCAGCACAAGGCCGAAGCCTTCGCCGACATCGTCAAGATCGGCCGCACCCACCTGCAGGACGCCACCCCGCTGACCTTGGGCCAGGAATTTTCCGGCTATGTCGCCCATCTCGACTTCGCCGAGCACGCGATCAGGAACGCGCTGCCGGGCGTGCTGCAGCTGGCCGCAGGCGGCACGGCCGTCGGCACCGGCCTCAACGCGCATCCCGAATACGCGGTGCGCATCGCCGCCGAGCTGGAAAGCCACCTGGCGCTGCCCTTCCGCACCGCCGACAACAAATTCGCCGCGCTGGCCGGCCACGACGCGCTGCTGTCCGCGCACGGCGCGCTCAAGACCCTGGCCGCCGCGCTGATGAAGATCGCCAACGACGTGCGCTGGATGGCGTCGGGCCCGCGCTCCGGCCTGGGCGAGATCACCATCCCCGAAAACGAGCCGGGCAGCTCCATCATGCCGGGCAAGGTCAACCCGACCCAGTGCGAAGCGCTGACCATGCTGTCCTGCCAGGTGTTCGGCAACGACGTCGCCATCACCATGGGCGGCGCCTCCGGCAACTTCGAGCTCAACGTCTACAAGCCGCTGATCGCCCACAACTTCCTGCAAAGCGCGCGCCTGCTGGCCGACGGCATGCGCAGCTTCGAAGAGCATTGCGTGCACGGCATCGAGCCGAACCGCGAGCGCATCGCCGAACTGATGGAACGCTCGCTGATGCTGGTGACGGCGCTGGCGCCGCACATCGGCTACGACAAGGCGGCCAGCATCGCCAAGAAGGCCCAGCACGAGGGCAGCACGCTGAAGCAGGCGGCGCTGGCGCTGGGCTACGTCAGTGCCGAGCAGTTCGAGCAGTGGATCGTGCCGATCGACATGACCCGTCCCGGCGCCAAGGGCTGATCAGAAGCCGTAGGAGTAGCGCACCCCGGTCAGCCAGTCCGGCCGGGCGTCGGCGTCATGGCCGGGATTGACGCGCAACATCACCGCGCCGGTCAGCTTGCCCTGTTTGCCGTACATTTGGGTATAGCCCAATTCCAGGTCGCGTTCCGTCGCGGTCGGGCGCAGGTTCAGGGTCGGCGCGCCGGATGCCGGCGCCGCCGCCGCGGCGTCTTGCAGCGAGCCGGCGCGCACCTTGGCCGGCATCGACAGGGTCACGGCCAGGCGGTCGTTGCTGGTGAACAGCTCGCGCCGCGCATACCCCATGCTGAACGCCGCCGTCCGTACCGACGACACCTGCGCCAGCAGGCTGTCCGGGCTGCCGATGCCGGCGGTCTTGCCGTACGACGCCATCGCCATCAGCGAACTGCGCGGCGACAGCATATACCCCAGCGACAAGGAGGTGAACGAGGTGGTCGGCCGGGTGACCAGCGCCATCGCCAGGCTGTGCTGCGTGCCCGGCGCCGAGCCGGTTTCGCGCAGCACGCCGATGGTCAGGATGCCGATCGCGCGGCCCATTTTCTTCTCGAACTCGGCGCTGCTCAGGATGCGCCGGCTGTACTCGTTCAGCATCGGCCCCAGCGGATCGAGCAGGCTCATATTTTCCGGCAAGGCGCCGAAGTGCAGCCGCGGCGCCCCGGCGAACGCCGCATACCGCTGCGCGCCGTCGCTGCGCAACGAATCGGCAAGCGCCGCCTGACGGTCGGCCGCCTCGAACAGCAGCGCCGACGTCGCGCGTTTTTCAAACAGGGGAACGGATTGCGGCCCGAGGGGATCGGATGCGGCTGCGCCGGCCTCGCCTGCCAGCGGGGCAACCATCACCATCCATGCGAAAGAAAGCTTGTTCATGATGCCACTCATTGCAAAGCTTGCGACCTGCTCGAAAGGTCAGCAGTCATCGTTAGCATAACAATTCGTTTTCCATATAGCAACCTGATCGGCAGCGTAAAATGCGCGCCTGTCGGAATGTCGCTACACTTGTCGTAGTGGGCGCGGAAGGCGATTTCACATCATGGTATCAGAGGATAAAATGCAGAAAGTCAGTTTTGAATTAAGCGGGGAATTTGTCGAACTCAACCAGCTGCTGAAGCTGGTGGGCCTGTGCGACAGCGGCGGCGCCGGCAAGATGATGGTCGCCGGCGGCACGGTCAAGGTCGACGGCAAGAAGGAATTGCGCAAGACCGCCAAGATCCGCGCCGGCCAGAAGGTCAGCGTCGGCGACGTGCAAATCAGCGTCGAAGGGTAATTTTTCTTGTGCTTGGGCAATAATGCACTAAGCTGAATGAGCAGCCGCAGTTTGCCGGATGCGCCCGATTGATCTGGCGCAAACCGGCAGGCAAGGCCGTCTCTATATTGGGGTTACGCGCCACCCGGCTTTTTCAAACCAGTTTTCAGGGGAACGTCATGGACGGTTCTGAACCAGGCAATCCGACCCAGGAGCGCCTGCTCGAGGACTTGCGGCAAGTCATCGAGAACGCGGAAGATCTGCTCAAGAACACGCACCAGTACAACGGCGCCAGCTACCAGGCCGCCCGCGCCAAGCTGGCGCAGGCGCTGCTGACCGCCACCGAGGAACTGGCCCGCTTTGAAGACGCGCACATCGATCGCATGATCGAACTGACCACCATCGCCAGCCGCCTGCACCGCGACCTGACCGGCGAGGCCAGGGTGTTTCGCGCCTTCAAGCCCGACGCTTGAGCCACGCGTCCAGCGAAAATTTTCCCGGCCCGAACGCGGCCAGCACCAGCAGCAGGATGCCCCAGTACAGGTGGTCGTTGATGGCCGCCGGGCACTCGAAGGCGAACAGCTGCGGATACGACAGCACCGCCATCACGTTCACGAACAGCAGCGCCAGCGCCGCCGGGCGCGACACCAATCCCACGAACAGCAGCAGCGGCAGCACCAGCTCGCCGCCGGCGCCCATGTAGGCCGCCAGGTCGGGCGGCAGCAGCGGCACCTTGTACTCGTCATGGAACAGCGCCAGCGTGCCGCTCCAGTCGCCGGCCTTGACCATGCCGGCCTTGAAGAATTGCCAGCCCACGAACAGGCGCAGCGCCAGTGCCAGCAGCGCGCCGCCCCACTCCGTCAAGGCGGCGTCGAAGCGGGAAATTTGCTGGTGCAAACCGAAAAGTCTGTTCATTACTGTCCATCCTTAAAATTGCTTGGTCGCGCTTGAGCCGTCTATCCTTACGATCAGGGCGAGGGAAATCCACTGCTGCAGGTTGCCGGCCACGTCGAAGCCTTCGTCGAGGTCGAAGGCGGCGTCCAGCGCCGCGCCGACATCGCCGCCCTGCGCCAGCACGGACAGCGCCGCGTGGCTGGCCGGCGCCAGCGGCACGACCTGCGTTTTCCAGTGCGGGCGCGTGACCAGGCCGCAGCTCGGCGCGGCCATCTCTGCAGGGAAGGCGTTCTCGCCGCCCGGCTGGTGCGCCTGCCACAGCGGCAACACCGCCCATTCGGAGGCCAGCAGCCGACAGGCCGGATGCAGTTGCAGCCGCGCCGTTTCGACCTGCTCCGGCGCCAGCGCGGCGAACTGCTGCGCCGTCACGCCGTCCGCCGACGGCGCGTAGTGGGCGCGGTGCAGCGCCCATTCCAGCCGCGCCATGTCGGGTAGGTAGGGATAATCGGCCACGTGCGGGAAGTCTTGCAGGAAGGCGGCGAAGTGCGCGCCGAAGCGGTTCAGGTCGCCGCTGTCGGACGGATGCGCGCGGCCGTAGGCTTGCGCCAGGCCGCCGAAGAATTCTTCGCCGACCAGCGCCAGCACCACCGGATAGGCGCCGGCCAGCGTCTTGCTCCAGGTCGCGGTCAGGTTGCCGCGATACAGGTCGAAGCGCTGCGCCGCCTGCTCGCCCTTCAATTGCGCCAGCGCAGGCGCGGCCTGGCGCGCATCGAACAGCGCGCCGGCAAACAGCTGCTGGCTGGCGGCCAGCGCCGGCGCATCCTCGACCGCCGCGCCGGCGTCGCCGCGCGTGACGGATGCGGCGGATGCGGCGGCCGGCGCGGCATGACGCGCATGCAGCGCGCGCGCCTTCTCCGCCTCGCCCAGCAGCACCTCCAGCGGCGGAATATCGGTATCCCATTCGATCAGCGTCGGCAGCGCGCCGAAGCGCGCCAGCGCCGCCTCATACAAGCGCCACACCGGATCGGCCACGGTGTCGCCATGATGGTCGATCACCGCCAGCGGCGTCTCCAGATGCCCGGCCAGATGCAGCTCGCCCACCATGCCGGGCCGGATCGCCGCGATCGCCGCCAGCGCATCCTCGCCATGGTTGCGTTGATTAACGTATAAATTATTTATATCCAATAGCAGCCCGCAGCCGGTGCGCTCGGCCAGCGCCGCCATGAACTCCGCCTCGCTCATCGCATCGGCATGGAAGCGCACATACGTGGAGACGTTTTCCAGCAAAATCCGCCGCCCCAGCACCTCCTGCACGCGGCCCACGCGCGCGCTCAGCAGGTCCAGCGCGGCGCGGTCCAGCGTGATCGGCAACAGGTCGTTGAGCTGGCGGTCGCCGACGGCGCCCCAGCTTAGATGTTCCGACATCAGCGCCGGCTCCACCCGCGCCACCAGGCTGCGCACGCGTTCCAGATGCTGCTCGGAGAACCCGCGTGCCGAGCCCAGTCCCAGGCCGACGCCATGCAGGCTGATCGGATAATCGCGCCGCAATTGCTGCAGCACGTGCCAGTCCCAGCCGGCTTGATCGAGATAATTTTCGGTATGCACTTCGAGCCACGCGGCGCGCGGCCGCTGCTCGAGAAACTGCCTGTAGTGCGGAGCCCGCAATCCGACGCCGACGCCCAGCTCAGATCCGGGCTCCGGCAGGCGCGACGACGACATGGCTCCGCGGCAGGAAAACGCGATTACTTCGCTGGCGCGGTGGTCTTGCCGCCGGCTTTTTCGCAGGTGCCCTTGGCGACGTATTTCCACTCGGCGGCGCCGTTGTCGGTCTTGGACTGGCCGGCGCAGGAGTGCGAACCGTTGGCGGAGGCGCAATCGTTCTTGCCTGCCTTGGCGATGCCGTAGCATTTCTCTTTGTCGTCGGCGGCGGCGGCCGGACCGACACTGGCGGCGCAGACGGTGACCAGGGCGGCGGCGATCAGGGCTTGACGTTTGTTCATGGTAAATCTCCTCAATGGAAAAGGTTAAGTTCAAGGTCCAACATGCGATAGTCGCGCAACCATCGTCCCGCCTTACACGCAGGCCGAAATAATTTTCAGCGTATCACATGTAGATACGCATCTGCTGCTGAAGTGGATGCAAGAGTTGCGCGAACGCGCCGCGCACCGGAAGGCGCGCGTGGCTTGAACGACGGGATCGGAACGATTACGCGGTCGTGTTGATGGTGTTGCCGAGGTGAGCGGGCAAGTTCGGCGCCGATGGCACCGGCGGAATCGCTTCGATCAGGGCCGAGGCGCTGGAGGCCTGGATGTCCTGGGCTTTTTTCAACACGGCGATGCCGACAGCTTGCTTGGTGCCAGTGTCGGCGATAGTCGTTGCGGTTTGAGCAATACCTGTAACGTCCATGCGATTCTCCTTGAAGGCGTATCCCTTATTTACGGACGTTGCTGCGCGAACTTTAGGCGATCGATGAATATTTTTTCAGATGGCCGCGCAGCCAGTCCAGCACGCTCTCGGGCCGGTTCAGGTCCAGCCAGGTCAACCCGGCGCGCAGGTCCGGCGGCGCCGGCTGGTCCGAGGCCACCGCGATCACATGCGCATCGTGCGGATACAGCGGATCGCGGCCGGATTCGACCCGGTACACTTCCAGCTTATCGATGGGATAGGACTTGAAGCCTTCCAGCAGCGTCAGGTCGGCGGGCGACAGCCGGGCCAGTTGCTCGTCCAGCGACGGCTCGGGCGCGCCGCGCAGCTCGCGGATGATCGCCACGCGGAACGGCGACGCCACCATCACCTCGGCCGCGCCGGCCACGCGCAGGCGCGCGCTATCCTTGCGCGGCGGCTCCAGCTCCAGGTCGTGGTGGCTGTGCTTGATGACATTGACCTTCAGGCCCTGCGCCGCCAGCTGGGCGATCAAAAATTCCAGCAGCGTGGTCTTGCCGCTGCCCGATGTTCCGACCACGCCCAGCACACTGCGCGCCTGCGCGGGGTTTTCTTGATGCATTACCGAACCTCTTTACGCCTGTCATGTTGCCCGCCATTATACGCAGCAACATTTGACGGCGCAGCAGGCGGTTCAGTTCTGCTCGGCCTTGAAGCTGGCGGGGCGGCGGCCGCCGCCTGCGGCCAGCACCACCAGGCCGATGCAGATCAGCGCGGTGCCGTAGCTGCTCGGCTCCTGCTGGCCGGCTTCGGCTGCGTGCGCTGCGCGCGGCACGTAGAAGGCGGCCGCGATCAACAATGGCAGGTATTTAAGATGCTTCATGATATTTCCCGTGCGTGATTTCAATGACAAGAAAATATCATTCCCAAGTGACATGCGGATGACAACTCAATACGGAACGCGATAACGATAGCCTTTGTATTGGAACACCGCCTCTTTCGGCTGCAGTTTTTCCAGCGTCAGGCCAGGCGCGACTTCCTCGCCTTCGTGGCGCAGCACTTTGTCGACCAGCAACAGGCGGTCGGCGGGATTCTTGGAGTAGATATAGCCGCCGACGCTCACTTGCGGCACCGCGCGCTGGATCGGCTCCGGCAGGTCGCGCAGGTTCATCACCGGCTCCTCCGGCGCGGCAGCGGGCTTGGCGAGCGCCGTCGCCGGGGCCGCCGCCGTTGCCGGGACTGGCGCCGGCGTTTGCGCCTCCGGCGCGGACGCCTTGGCCAGCTTGGCGACGGACGGCGGCAGATCGGCGACCGGCGCAGGCAGCGGGGTCGGCTGCGGCGCCGGCGTCGCTGTGACGGCGGCAGGCTGCTGCGGCAACTGCGCCGGCGGTGCCACGACGACCGCCGCCGGCGCGACCGGCTCGGCGCTGCGCAGCACCAGCGTCAACAGCACGCCGATCACGGCGGCCATGCCCAGCAGGGCCAGCACCATCGGCGCCTTCAGGCGGCCGCCGGACCCCGCCTGCTGCGCCGATTGCAGCGTGGGCGCATGCAGCGTTGGCGCACTGCCGAGCTGGCGTTCCGCCTGCGCCTTCTTCAAGGCTTCCAAGATATAAGACATAGCTGCAATCAAAAACGGTTGAGATGAGGGAAAGCCGTCACTGCAAGCGCGGCTCCTGCACGCCGCCCAGCTGGTACAGACGGATAAAAGTCTTCGGCCCGGCCACGCCGTCCGCCTTCAGGTTCTGCGCGCCCTGGAACTCGATCAGGCGCTTGCGCAGGGCGGCATCCAGCGGCTGGTTTTCCTGCGGTTTCTTCAGGTCGTAGATTTGCGACAAGCGCCTGGCCAGCCAATCGACATCGGCACCGCGATCGCCGACGGCAAGCTCGTCGCGCCAACTGCGCGGCGCGCGCCAGAACGTGGTGATCTCGCCATCGAGCCGCGCCGACAGCGCCGCCAGACCGACCGTCTGCGGCTTGCCGCCCGGCGCGACGATGGTGGCCTGCTTGTCGTCCAGCGCGGTCAGCAGCACGTAGTTCGCGGCGACCGGATCATCGTGCAGCCTCAGCATCGCCGGACGGTCCAGCTGACGCAACTCGTCGAGACCGCCCTTGACCTGCAGACAACGCAGGTTGGCGCGGGCGGCGGTGGCGCAAGGATCGCCGTCCACCAGCGCCAGCCCCCACATGCCGGCCAACTGCCGCAGCGCCGCGACATTGCCCGGCTGCGCGGACGCGGCCGGCATCGCCGCCGCGTTGCCAGGCTGGGCTGGCACGGGCGGCGCAGCGGCCGGCACCCGCGCCGCCGGGGCCGCAACCGCCGCCTGCGCCTGCGCCACCACCGGCCGCGCATCGCGCGACGCCAGCTGCCACGCCAGCGCGCTGACCAGCACACCGCCGGCCACGCCCGCCGCCACCAGCGGCCAGCGCGCGCCGGCGCCGAACCATGCGCCCTGCCCGCCCGCCGGCGCTTCCGGCCCGGCGAACACCTCCGCCGCCGCCTTGCGCAGTATGGTGCGCGTCACCTGCGGCTGATTCTCCACGTACGCGCCCAGCAGCGCGCGGTCGCACAGCAGGTTGATCCGGCGCGGCACGCCCTTGGTCAAGCGATGCACCAGCCCCATGAGGCGGCGCGGGAACGGCGCGATCGCCGTCGCGCCCGCCACCGCCAGCCGGTGCTCGATATACGTCCCCGTCTCCGCTTCCGACAAGGAGCCCAGGTGATAGCGCGCGATCACCCGCTGCGCCAGCTGCTCCAGCTCCGGCCGCGCCAGCATAGTGCGCAGCTCCGGCTGGCCGATCAGGATAATCTGCAGCAGCTTGCGCTCGCTGGTCTCCAGGTTGGTCAGCAGGCGCAGCTGCTCCAGCACCTCGGCCGACAGGTTCTGCGCCTCGTCGATGATCAGCACATTGTTCTTGGCCTGCGCATGACTGGCCAGCAGATAGGCGTTGATCGCGTCGACATAGCCCTTGACGCTGACCGCCCCCGCGCCCTGCGGCGGCAGGGCGATGCCGAACTCGTCGCAGATCGACAGCAGCAATTCCTCCACCGACAGCTTGGGATTGAAGATATACCCGAGTTTGCAGTTGTCCGGAATCTGCTCCATGAAGCAGCGGCACACGGTGGTCTTGCCGGCGCCGATCTCGCCGGTCAGCAGCACGAAGCCGCCGCCGCTGCCGATACCGAACAGCAGATGCGCCAGCGCCTCGCGATGGCGCTCGCTCATGAACAGGTAGCGCGGATCGGGCGCGATGGAAAACGGCGATTGTTTCAGATTGAAAAAATGCGTGTACATGAAGACCTTGGGTGTGCGCTTACCCTATTTTAGCCGTTGTCGCACCGGCGGCGGCTGAACCGGCGGCAGCGGCTTGAATTTCGCGCAGTAAATCTTGGATTTGGTATCGAAATACACGATGCGGCTGGCCGGCTTGGCCTCGCGCACCGGGAAGGCGGAGGTATCGATGCGCACGTAATGGATGCCGACCTGGTCGATGATGGCCTTCTCCAGCGCCTCCGGCGTCGACTCGGCCACCGCGCCGACGAAGATATAAGTGCTGGTATCGTCGCTGACCATCACCTCGGAGATCTGCGTATTCCACAGGCTGGCGCCGGCGGTGCGGAACCAGTAGGCGCCGCCCTCGTGCTTGTAGGCCGCGCCGAAATGCTTGGTGAAATAATCGTAATAATAGAAATTATCGGTCTGGTCGCGGCACAGCAGGCCGTTGCCGACGATGGTGCCGAAGGTGGTGGGCACCGACTGCGCCGCCGCGCAGCCGCCGACGAGCGCCAGCGCGGCGCCCAGCCAGCGCCAGCTCCGCAGCGCCCGGCTCATTATAGTTTCGACAGCCAGGAACGGTTGGCGCTGATGCGCGCCTTGGCCGTGGCAGGCAATGCCTCGTAACAGCCCGGATATTGCTTCAACGAACCTTCCCGAATTTCCTTATGCAAGCCGTTAATCAAGAAAACGTACAGCACCGAACCATCGTTGGTATTTTTCGTCCCCATGTATTTAATCATGTGCGCTCCTTTTGCTGCGCAGGTGTTGCCCGGCGACCTATTGATGGCTGCATTATGACATTACGGCCGCAAGCGGGCCACACAAACTATAACGGCTGCTTCCCGGCAAAAGTTGAATGCAGCCCAGCCCCGCATTTTTGCAGCTGATCCCACGCAAACGCGCGTCCGTCCCAATCCGCGAGCCGGGGTGCGGGTTTTGTCATATCGTTCACTCCTCGCCACTTCCCAACAATCGAGACCAACATGAAGCAGACGATCAAACACACGACCCTGGCCTGCGCGCTGCTGGCCGCCACCCTCGCCTCGGGCGCCGGCCGCGCCGCCGACAAGCAGGACAACACCGTCGCCACCGAAAGCCGCCCGGTCGCGGCCTTCACCGCCATCAACATCATGGTGCCGTACCGCGTGATCATCACCCCGCAGGGCGGCAACACGGTCGAACTGTCCGGCCTGCGCCGCCAGTTCGCCGACATCGAAACCTCGGTCAGCGGCGACACGCTCACCATCCGCAAGCCGCAGCAAAAGAACGGCTGGACCATCAACCTCGGCTGGGGCAAGGACAGCAACCCGCCGATGACCATCCGGGTCGGCGCGGCCGGCCTGAAAAACCTGCGCAACGCCGGCAGCGGCGACGTCGACCTGCAGCAATTCCAGGGTCAGGCGCTGACCATCACCTCCGACGGCTCGGGCGACCTGAACGCCAGCGGCGCGGTGCGCGACCTGACGGTGACGGCCAGCGGCAGCGGCGACCTCAACATGCGCGCGCTGAAGACCGGCAACCTGCAACTGTGGATGAACGGTTCGGGCGACGTCGACGCCGGCGCGGTCACGCAGGACCTGACCGTACGGGTCAACGGCTCCGGCGACCTGGATGTGGGCGACGTCCACGGCGGCAAGGTCAACGCCTCGCTGCACGGCTCGGGCTCGGTGCGGCTGCAGGGCACGGCGCAGGACATCCGCGCCCAGCTGCACAGCTCGGGCGACCTCGACGCGTGCTCGCTGGCGGTGGAAACGGCCAGCGCCCAGCTGCACGGCTCCGGCGAAGCCTGCCTGTCGGGCACCATCAAGAAACTCGATGCCGAAGTGCACAGCTCCGGCGACCTGACGGTGCGCGGCCTGCAGGCGCAAACGGTGCGCGCGGTGTTAAGCGGATCGGGGGACATGGAATTATCGGGCAGCACGGCCAGCCTGAGCGCCGACCTGTCCGGCTCGGGCAGCCTGAAGGGCGACCACCTGTCGGCCACGCAGACGCAAGTCAACGTGCACGGCTCGGGCGACGCCACGGTCGCCAACGGCAAGCGCCTGGTCACCTACGAGCGCAAGGGCACCCGCGAGCGCGGCGGCAACTAAAAAACCAACGGTGTCAGTGCCGACATTCGGACACGAGCTCAACAGCGATGCTGTTGAGCTCGTGTCCGAATGTCGGCACTGACACCGTTTTGTGGGGTTATATCAGTCGAAGCACAGGCGCTTCTTGGTAGCCGCGATCAGCTTCTCGTCGTACGGATGCAGGTTCTCGATAAACAGCAGCTCCGTCTCATCCGGCTCTTCCAGGCACATCTCGATCATCATCGGACCGTCGTCGATACGGCCCAGGAAATGCTTCGGCCAGCGGTTCTTCTTGTGGGTCTTCATCACTTCCATGCCCAGCTTGGCCAGCGCCGGCTTCACGCCCGCCGCCTGTGCTTCCCGCTGCCACTCATCCCAATACTCAGTCATCATCTGCTTTCATCATTGCGCTAAAGCCGTAGTGTACCGCATCGCCCTCCCGCTACCAAAACCAGACCAAAGTGGCATGCAAATGCGACACCCGCCGCCGCCGCGCTCAAAGGGATAAACCTCAAGAAAAACAATCACTTAAAAATAGATTCAAAGTAGACAACGCCAGTCCACTTCAATATTTTTCAATACCAGTTAAATACCTGTTGACAAGCTGGTTTGCCAACCATATAGTGCCCTTCAACACGGGGAATCCCGGCTCAGCACTCACACACCCATGATCGAATTCTTAATCGGCGTAGACGGCGGCGGCAGCGGCACCCGGGTACGCCTGGCGCGCGCCGACGGCGTCGAACTGGCGGAAGGCACGGGCGGACCTTCGGGCCTGCTGCACGGCATCGCCAACGCCTGGGCCGCCGTCGAGGAAGCCGCCGGCATGGCTTTCCGCGCCGCCGGACTAGACGTCCCGGCCAGGGCCAAGGTCGCCATCGGCCTCGGCCTGGCCGGCGTCCACAACAAACAATGGGCGGCCGAATTCGTCGCCGCCAACCCGGGCTACGCCCGCGTCGCGCTGGAAAGCGACGGCCACACCACCGTGCTGGGCGCGCATCGCGGCGAGCCGGGCGCCATCATCGCCCTGGGCACCGGCAGCGTTGGCGAGATCAAGCTGGCCGACGGAAGCCACATGGAAGTCGGCGGCTGGGGCTTCCCCGCCGGCGACGAAGCCAGCGGCGCCTGGATGGGCCTGCGCGCCGTCAACCACGTGCAGCAGGTGATCGACGGCCGCATGCCGGCCAGCGCCTTCGCCACCGACGTCGCCAACGCCTGCGGCGGCGACAGGAACGCGATCCAGAACTGGCTGGCCGAAGCCACGCAAACCAGATACGCGCAACTGGCGCGCATCGTCCTGCAGCACGGCGAGAGCAACGAAACCGCGCGCCTGATCCTGCTCGAAGCGGGCCGCGAAGTGGAGATCATGGCCAATGCGCTGGACACCAGCGGCACCTTGCCGATCGCCCTGTGCGGCGGACTGGCCGCGCCGCTGCGTCCCTACATGCCGGTATCGATGTTGAAGCGCATCGTCACGCCGCAAGGCGATTCGGCGGCCGGCGCGCTGCGCCTGATCCAACAACGCTTGAAGGAGTAAGGCCGTGCTAGCCCAGTTGAGCGACTTCAGGCCCGATGCCGACAGCGACACCCCGTTGTACATGCAGCTTGCGAACAAGCTGTCCGACGGGATCGCCGGCGGCGACTGGCGCGCCAACGAGGCCCTACCATCCGAGCGCGTGCTGTCGGACATGCTCAACATCTCGCGCGTCACGGCGCGCAAGGCGATCGACATGCTGTGCGAGCGCGGCATGCTGACCCGCAAGCGCGGCTCCGGCACCTACATCACGCCGAAGCTGGAGCAGCCCTTGTCGCGCCTGACCAGCTTTTCCGAGGAGCTGCGCGAACGCGGCTTCACCGCCGGCTCGCGCTGGCTGCAGCGCGACATCGGCATCGCCTCGCCGGTGGAGCTGCTGTCGCTGGGCCTGTCGCCCAACATGCCGGTGGCGCGCCTGAAGCGCCTGCGCACCGCCGACGACGTGGTGATGGCGATCGAAACGACTACGATTCCGGCGCAGTACATGCCGAACCCGCACAGCGTCACCGATTCGCTGTACGGCTACCTGGAAGCCAACGGCACCATCCCGATGCGCGCGCTGCAGCATATCCGCGCCGTCAACGCCAGCGCCGAACAGGCGCGCCTGGCCAATATATCTGCGGGTGCTGCGATGCTGCACATCACCCGCGTCAGTTATCTCGACAACGGCGCAGCGGTGGAACTGACCCACTCGTATTGCCGCAGTGATTATTATGAATTCGTAGCGGAGTCGCGCAGATGAGCGATGCAATCAAAGGCAATATCCTGACATCGGCGGGCTGGGTCCGCGGTGAGATCACTTTTAGCGAGCGCATAGCGGCCGTCAAAGGCAGCAGCGTCGATCCTTCGCTCAACGAAGAAGACTATATCCTGCCTGGCTTTATCGATTTGCACGTGCACGGCGGCGGCGGCCGCGACGTGATGGAAGGCGGCGACGCGGTGCGCATCATCGCCGCGATCCACGCCAAACACGGCACCACCTGCATGCTGGCCACCACCATGACCGCGCCGCCGGAAGACATCGACCTCGCGCTGAAAGGCATCGGCCTGGCCGCCGCCCAGCGCGGCAAAGGCGAAGCGCGCGTGCTCGGCGCCCACCTCGAAGGCCCGTTCATCAACTCCGGCAAGCTCGGTGCGCAGCCGCCGTACGCGCGCTCGGCCAAGCTGGCCGACGTGCAGAAGCTGGAAGAACTGGCGCCGCTGAAACTGATCACCGTGGCGCCGGAAATCGAAGGCCACCTGGAACTGGTGCGCGAGCTGTCGGACGCCGGCATGCGCGTGCAGATCGGCCACACGCTCGGCTCCTACGAAGACGGCGTTGCCGCGCTGGAGCACGGCGCGCACGGCTTCACCCACCTGTTCAACGCCATGACCGGCCTGCACCACCGCGAGCCCGGCATGGTCGGCGCCGCGCTGGCGCACGCGCAGTACGCCGAATTCATCCCCGACCTGCTGCACGTGCACCCCGGCGCCATCAAGACCGCGCTGCGCTGCATCCCGCACCTGTACTGCGTCACCGATTCGACTTCCGCCACCGGCATGCCGGACGGCGAGTACATGCTGGGCCGCCACACCGTCATGAAATGCATGGGCGGCGTGCGCCTGCCCGACGGCACGCTGGCCGGCAGCACCCTCACCATGGACCAGGCGCTGCGCAACCTGGTCGGACTCGGCCTCGATCTGGCGGACGCCTCGGCGCGGGTCTCAACCTATGCGGCCGACTATCTCGGCCTGCAGGAGCGGGGCCGCCTGGCCCCCGGCGCCTACGCCGACTTCGTGGTGCTCGACCGCGATCTGAATCTCAAAGCCGTCTATATCGAAGGAGAATTGTTGTGACCTCAATGATGTTGAAAGAAGCCCTGTCCGCCGCCGACTGCGTCGCCACGCAACTGTCGCAGGACGGAGACCGTTACGCGGAGCTGGGCCGCAAATTGAGGAGCACTTCCTTCTCGACCGCGCTGACCATCGCGCGCGGCAGCTCCGACCATGCCTGCGCCTACGCCGCCTACCTGATCATGGCGCGCCTGGGGCGCGTGGTGGCGTCGCTGCCGATGTCGCTGGTGACGCTGAACAAATCGCCGCTGATCACCCGCGACACGCTGGCGATCTCGATCTCGCAATCGGGCCAGAGCCCGGACGTGGTCGAGCCGATCAAATACTTCCGCGACGGCGGCGCCACCACCATCGCGCTGGTCAACGACATCGATTCGCCGCTGGCGCACGCCGCCGAGTGGGCGATGCCGCTGCGCGCGGGCAAAGAGCTGAGCGTGGCCGCGACCAAGAGCTTCATCACCAGCATGGTGGCCGGTGCGCGCCTGGTGGCGGCATGGCAGAACGATCCGGAGCTGCTGGCCGGCCTCGAGGCCCTGCCGGAATCGCTGCGCGCGGCGACCACTGAAGACTGGTCGAAGGCGGTCGAAGTGCTGGCGCCTGCGCGTAACATCATGGTGGTCGGTCGCGGCATAAGCTTCCCTGTCGCTTTGGAGGCTTCCTTGAAGTTCAAGGAGACCTCGGCGCTGCAGGCGGAAGCCTTCAGCGGCGCGGAGATCAAGCATGGCCCGATGGCGCTGATCGAGGAAGGCTACCCGCTGGTGATCTTCGCCACGCGCGGCGCGACGCAGGCAAGCCTGCTGCAGCTGGCGACCGAGATGCGCGGCCGTGGCGCACGCGTGCTGCTGGCCGCACCGGCCGACGTGGCCGACCGCGACCTGACCTTGCCGATCGCGGCGACGCCGGATCTGGATCCTATCGTGGCGATCCAGGCGTTCTACGTGATGGCGGCGCAGCTGTCGGCCGCACGCGGCATGGACCCGGACGCGCCGCGCCACCTGAGCAAAGTCACGAAAACGAACTAAGCTCGTGATTGAGCCGCGCCCAACCCCTAAGACGAAAGGGTCAGACCCCGTACGGGGTCTGACCCTGGCATGCCGCCGTGCGGGGTGGGTGCTGGCGCTGGCGGCACTCTTAGCAAACCCTGCAACCGCAGCCCCGCAAAAAATCGAATTCTGGACCTTCAGCATGAAGCCCAAGTTCACGCCCTATTTCGAGACGCTGGTGAAGAACTACGAAGCCGGCAATCCGGGCGTGAAGGTGGAATGGGTGGACTTCCCGTGGGATATCATCCAGACCAAGCTGGTGACGCGCATCGTCGCCGGCACGCCGCCGGCGCTGGTCAACCTCAACGTGCCCTGGGCCGACGAATTCGCCCGCGACGGCCTGCTCGCCCCGGTCGACGCGCTGCTCGGCGACGCCCGCCCGCGCTACCTCGCCAGCACACTGGAAGACCTGACCTTCAACGGCAAAACCTACGGCTTCCCGATGTACAGCAACGTCGCGGTCATCGCCTACAACACACAGATCTTCAAGGCCGCCGGCATCCCGCACGCGCCGCGCGATCTCGACGAGCAGCTGCTGTTCGCGCGCCGGATCGCCGCGCGCACCGGCAAGGCGGGCCTGTGCCCGGCGCTGTCCAAGATCGACGGCCTGATGATGCAACAAGGGCTGGCCGTCATCAAGGACGGCAAAGCGGTCTTCAACTCGCCCGCGCACATCGCATTGATCGCCAAGCTGGCCGAGACCTACAAGGACGGCGGACTGCTGAAGGATGCGCTGTTCGCCGAGGATAACTTCCCCGCCGCGATCGACGCCTACAAGGGCGGCCGCCTCGGCATGCTGCTGGCGCCTCCGACGGCGGTCAAGCGCATCGAGAGCGACGCCAAGGATATCTACGCCATCACCGACGTCGCACCCGCGCCACTTGGCCCGACCGGCATCGCCGACGGCGGCTGGCTGGTGCACTTCGCGGTGCCGAAAAATGTGGACGCCAAACTGCTGCCGGCCATCGGCAAGTTCGCGCGCTACCTGACCAACGACGCTAACCAATTAGCCTTCGCCAAGCAGGCCAGCGTGTATCCGGCGATGGCGCAGGCAGCCAACGACCCGTTTTTCACGACAGTGCCGCCAGGCGCCGGCGCGGCCGAGAAGGCCGTATCGGCGGGCGCGGTATCGATGCCGCATTCGCACACGCTGTACGTGGCCGGCATCACAGACTACGACGAGTTGCGCCGCTACCTGGTGAAGGCGGTCGAAGCCGGCGTCACCGGCAAGCAGGACGTCAAGCAGGCGCTGGACCAGGCGGTCGCGATCTGGAACAAGAAACTCGCCGCGCAGCGGAGCCGCTAATATGCTTAACCCTATGCGCAGCCTCACCGCATGGCTATTCCTCGCCCCCGCCCTTGCGCTGCTGGCCGTGTTCTCCTTCTGGCCGGTGGCCTTCGGCTCGCTGCTGGCCTTCACCGACTACAGCCTGATACGCGAAACGCACTGGGTCGGCCTGGATAACTTCCGCTACATCTTCGACAACGAGATGTTCACCACCGGCCTGAAAAACTCGCTACTGTTCCTGCTGATGGTGCCCTTCGTGCAGATCGGCGCCCTGAGCCTCGCGGTGCTGGTCAACAACCAGCTGCCCGGCATCCGCTACTTCCGCGCCGCTTTCTACGTCCCCGTCGTGACCACGGTGTCGGTGGTCGGCATCATGTGGGGCTTCATGTTCCACGAACAGGGCGCGCTCAATTACGTGCTGATGACGATGCGACTGGTCGGCGCCCCGGTCGGCTGGCTCTCCAACGACAACCTCGCCCTGTTCGCCATCATGTTCGTCACGCTGTGGCGCGGGCTTGGCTGGTACATGGTGATGTACCTCGCGGCCCTGCAAGCCGTCCCCACCGACATGCAGGAAGCCGCCATCCTCGACGGCGCCAACCGCTGGCAGCGATTCTGGAAAATCACCGTGCCGATGCTGCGGCCCACGATCATGATCTGCTCCGTCCTCTCCGTGTTGGCCGCCTTGAAAGCCTACCAGGAAGTCGACGTACTCACGCAAGGCGGCCCAATGAACTCCACCTTCACCGGCCTGTATTACGCCTACGACCAGGGCCTCAAGCACCTCAAGCTCCCGCGCGCGCTGGCAGCGAGCTTTGTCATGTCGATCTTCTGCATCGGCATCGCCCTGCTCTGCCTGCGCTACATCAAGCCGAAACATCGATGAAGACACTAGGCCATTACCTGCTGCTGTGCGCCATCGCGGTCGTCTGCGTGTTCCCGTTCTGGTGGACGCTGGTCACCGCGCTGTCCACCGAAGGGAACATCTTCGCCTTCCCGCCGACCTTCTGGCCGAAGCAGCCATCGTTCGACAACTTCATCGAAGTCTTCAACGCCATCCCGATCTGGTCCTTCTTCCGCAACTCGGTCTTCATCGCACTGTGCACCGTATTCTGGAAACTGGCGCTGTGCTCCGCCGCCGCGTACCCGCTGGCGCGCATGCATTTCAAGGGACGCAAGCTGGTGTTCGGCCTCATCCTCGCCACGCTGGTGCTGCCGTCGGAGGTCAACTTCCTGGTCAACTTCATCACCGTAACGAAACTGAGCCTGGTCGACACCTACACCGGCGTGATCCTGCCGAACGTGGTCACGGCGGTCGCCATCCTGCTGCTCAAGCAAGCGTTCGAGGAAGTGCCGCAAGACCTGATCGACGCCGCCCGCGTCGACGGCGCCTCCGAATGGACCATCTTCAGCAAGATCATGCTGCCGCTGATCGCCCCGTGGCTCGCCACGGTCGGCATCCTGACGGCGGTGGAAGCATGGAACGAATACATCTGGCCCTCGATCGTCATGAGCAAGCCGGATGAATTCCCGCTGTCGGTGGGCGTGCTGTATTTGCGCGGCACCTTCGGCAGCAGCACGCGCGTGATCGCCGCCGGCACCGTGCTCACCATCCTGCCCACGCTGGCAGCCTTTTTATTTACCCAACGATTCTTCATGCGCGGCATGGACGGAGCAGTGAAATGACCCAAACTCAAAACGACCTCAGAAAAATCGCCGGCCAGCTGATCATGATCCGCTTCCCCGGCACCGTGCTCGATGCCGCCACCGCCGACTTCCTGAAAGCGAACAGCATCCGCGCCGTCTGCCTGTTCCGCGGGAACATGACCGACTCCGAACAACTGGCCAAGCTGACCGCCGACCTGCGCGCCGTCATGGGTCCGGAGTCGCTGATCGGCATCGACCAGGAAGGCGGCGCCGTGGTGCGCTCGACCTGGGTGCCGGCGCCGCCGGCCGCCATGGGCCTGGGCGCCGCCGACGACACCGACCTGGCCTACCGCACCGGCGCCGCCGTGGCGCGCGCCGTCAAGGCGCTGGGCTTCAACTGGAATTTCGCGCCGGTGCTGGACCTGAACAACAACCCGCACAACCCGGTCATCGCCGAACGCTCCTTCGGCGCCGAGCCGAAACGCGCCGCCGAACTGGCGATGGCGTGGATGGCCGGCAGCCATGCCGAAGGCGTGGCCTGCTGCGTCAAGCACTTCCCCGGCCACGGCGACACCAACGTCGACTCGCACCGCGACCTGCCGACCGTGAACAAGCCGGTCGAGGAACTTGACCGCCTGGAGCTGGCGCCGTTCCGCATCGCCAGCGCCTCGGCCCCGGCGATGATGACCGCGCACATCGTCTACCCGACGCTGGACCCGGACAATCCAGCCACCATGTCGCGCCGCATCCTCACCGGCCTGCTGCGCGACGAGTGGAAGTACAAGGGCATCGTCATCACCGACGGCATGGACATGCACGCCATCGCCGGCCGCTACGGCGTCGGCAACGCCGCCGTGCGCGCGCTGACCGCCGGTGCCGACATGGTCATGGCGCTGGGCACCACCGAAACGCAGAACGAAACGCTGGACGCCATCGCGGCGGCTCTGGCTTCCGGCGAGCTGTCGCAGGACGAGGTTCAAATCCGCCTCGACCGCCTGGCCGCGCTGGCGAAAGCCTATCCATGCAAACCGCGCTCGTACAAGGAAGACGCGGCCGACCGCGAAGTGATGGCTGAAGGCTGGCGCCGCAGCCTCACCGCCTACAACGCGCCGCAGCGCCCGGCCAAGGGCGCCGGCGTGCGCCTGGTGGTGCGCCAGGACGTGGTCAGCGACGGCGTCTCCGAAGCCGGCGTGCCGGCCGCCGACGTCGCCGCATCGCTGCGCCGCCTGTACGACGTCGAGCTGGTGACCTTCGCCGACGCCGACACCTTCGACTGGAGCGCGCTGCCGCAAGACGGCCGCTTCACCATCCTCGCCTCGACCTCGCGGCTGCGCTACGGCCAGCACGCGCGCGACAGCTGGCGCCCGGACCTTCATCTGGCATTATGGAACCCGTACCAGGCGCTCGACATCCAGGCGCCCGCGCTGATGACCTACGGCTTCGCCAAGCCGGCGCTGGACGCGGTCAACGGCTGGCTGTCCGGCGAGCTGGAAGCGGCCGGCAACGCGCCGGTGCCGGGCTTCGCATAAGAATATCAACGGGAGACGACGCAGCATGGATCAGAACAACACCAACATCCGCAACCCGAAGTTCTGGGTGCCCAGCCTGTACCTGGCGCAGGGCCTGCCCTTCTTCGCGGTGGCGATCGTCGCCAACCAGATGTTGAAGAGCATGGGCGTGCCCAACGACGAGCTGAATCACTGGACCGCCTTGATCGGCTTCGCCTGGGTGTTCAAGCCGCTGTGGAGTCCCTTCCTTGAACTGGCCAGCAGCAAGAAGCTGATCGTGGTCACCTTCCAGATCCTCGGCGGCCTGTGTCTGGGCGGCGTGGCGCTGGCGCTGCAGGCGCCGTTCTGGTTCGCCGCGTCGATGGCGATGCTGGCACTGGTCGGCATCTCGGCCGCCACCCACGACATCGCGTGCGACGGCTTGTACATCACCAGCCTCGATGAAAAGCAGCAGGCGCAATACGCCGGCTGGACCGGCACCTTCTTCAACGCCGGCAAGTTCTTCACCACCGGCGGCCTGCTGCTGCTGGCCGGTCACTTCGAGAAGACGCTCGGCGTGGTGCCGGCATGGACCATCAGCTTCTGCATCCTGGCCGCCATCATGATTGGCCTGGGCCTGTACAACAGCTGGGCGCTGCCGCTGGCGAAGAACGCCGTCACCGAAGACACCAACGCCTCCGCCATCGCACGCACGCTGTGGGAAGTGATTATTGAATTCTTCAAGAAGCCGGGCATCTGGATCTCGATCCTGTTCATCATCCTGTTCCGCGCCGGCGAGGCGCAGGTGCAGTCGATCGGCCCGCTGTTCCTGCGCGAGGCGCGCAACCTCGGCGGCCTTGGCCTGTCGACCGCCGAAGTGGGCGCAGTCTACGGCACCGTCGGCACGGTGGCCTTCATCGTCGGCTCGATCGCCGGCGGCTACTTCACCTCGTGGCTGAGCCTCAAGCGCGCCATCCTGTGGCTGATCCTCGCGGTCAACCTGCCCAACCTGGCCTTCTATCTGCTGTCTTATTTCCAGCCGACCGACCTGTCGATCATCGGCGCGGCGCTCAGCGTCGAGATGTTCGGCTACGGCTTCGGCTTCGTCGGTTTGATCCTGTACATGATGCAGGTGGTCGCGCCGGGCAAATACCAGACCGCGCACTACGCCTTCGCCACCGGCATCATGCAGCTGGGCTTCGTGCTGTTCAAATTATTCAGCGGCGACATCCAGATCGCGCTCGGCTACCAGCACTTCTTCATCTGGGTGATGCTGTGCGCGATTCCGGTCGCCGTGCTGTCGCAGATCATTCCGATGACGGCGCGTGCGCAGCCGCAGGAGCAGGAAGCGGCGGCGCAAGAAGCCGTCCACGCGGGCTGACCGCATGGCGAGCGTCAGCCTGCAAGGCATCGTCAAGCATTACGATAAAACCCCGGTCATCCACGGCGTCGACCTCGACATCGCCGACGGCGAATTCATGGTCTTCGTCGGGCCTTCGGGCTGTGGCAAGTCCACGCTGCTGCGCATGATCGCCGGACTGGAAACCATCAGCGGCGGCGCGCTGCATATCGGCGGCGTGCTGGCCAACGACATCGCGCCGGCGCAGCGCAAGCTGGCGATGGTGTTCCAGTCGTACGCGCTGTACCCGCACATGACGGTGTACGAGAACATGGCCTTCGCGCTCAAGCTGGCCGGCCACAAGCCGGACCAGGTACGGGCTGCGGTCGACCGCGCCGCCGCCATCCTGCAGATCGCGCCGCTGCTGCAGCGCCGGCCGAAGGAGCTGTCCGGCGGCCAGCGCCAGCGCGTCGCCATCGGCCGCGCCATCGTGCGCAAGCCGGAGGTGTTTTTGTTCGACGAGCCGCTGTCCAACCTGGACGCCAGCCTGCGCGTGCAGATGCGGGTCGAGATCAGCCGCCTGCACAATGAGCTCAAGACCACCATGATCTACGTCACCCACGACCAGGTCGAGGCGATGACGCTGGGCCAGCGCATCGTGGTCTTCAACGGCGGCCGCATCGAGCAGGTCGGCACGCCGCATGAACTGTACAACCACCCGGCCAACCTGTTCGTGGCCGGCTTCCTCGGCACGCCGAAGATGAACTTCATCCCCGGCGAAATCGTCGCCGCCGACAGCGACGGCGTGCGCGTGCGCCTGCCCGGCGGCGCGCTCGTCACCGTCGCGGCGTCGGACGCAAGCCCTCGCCTCGGCGACCGCGTCACGCTGGGCGTGCGCGCCGAGCACCTGGCCATCGCCGCCCCCGGACAGACCGACAACGTCGTCGACGCCGGCGTCGGCCACGTCGAATACCTGGGCGACCTGTCCATCGTCTACGCCGCGCTGGAAGGGATGACGGAGATGATCGCCGTGAAGCAGTCGGCCGAAGCGCCCGCGCTGCTAGCGGGCGCCCGCGCGCGGGTCTGGCTGCCGCCTTCGCATTGCCTTTTATTTAACGCCGAAGGCCGCGCCCTGTCCCGCCGTTTTGTGTAACAATACGCGGGTTTACACTACCGTGACGGGATGGCCCACGCGCCGCCCGTCTAATTTGTTTGATTGAAGGATACCCATGTCCCACATTCGTCTTGCTCGTATTAGCCTGCTCCTGGCCGCCATTGGCCTGAACGCCGCACCAGCCCTGCTGGGCATGTCCGCCGCCCAGGCCGCGGAAAAAGAAAAGCCGGCGGCGGAAGCGCCGAAAGACGCCATCCGTCCGGAGATGTACAAGCTGCTGGATCCAGCCCAGACCAAGGAGCTGCTGGCCGCCAAGAACTACACCGAATACCAGACCCGCATCGACGCCGCCGCCGCCCTGCCGAACGTGACCCCGTACGAAGCCTATGTGCTGAACCAGATGCGCGCGCAACTGGGCCAGGCTTCCGGCAACAACGAGATGGCCATCAAGGCGCTGGAAGCGATGATCGACTCCGGCCGCATGAAGCCTGAAGACAAGCTGCGCTTCATCGACGCCATCGCCGGTATGTACTACAGCAATGTCAAGGACTACGACAAGGCCCTGGTCTGGTTCAAGCGCTACGGCGACGAGTCGGGCGACCAGCTCAAGCAACGCCAGTTCATCATCCGCTCCTATTTCCTGAAGGACGATTTCGCCAACGCGAAGACGGAAGTGCTGAAGGATATCGAGACGGCGAAAAAATCCGGCGTCGCGCCGGCGAAGGACTCGCTCAATTTGCTCGGCAATATCGGCATCAAGACCAAGGACACCGAACTGTATCTGCAGGCGGTGGAAGAGCTGACCCGCTATTACCCTTCGGCGGACTACTGGAACGACCTGCTGAACCGCACGCGCGGCAAGAAGACCTACGCCCCGCGTCTCGACCTGGACCTGGTGCGCCTGAAGGCCGTCGTCGTGCCGACCAAGATGGAGCCTGAAGACTACGCAGAACAGGCCGAACTGGCTGTGCTGGGCGGCTTCTTCACCGAAGCGAAGATCGCGATGGACAAGGGCTTCCCGGGCGGCATCCCGGCCGGCAAGGACAAAGTCGCGCTGCAGAAGATCCGCGACAGCGCCAACAAGGGCGCCGCCGACGATGCGAAAAACATCGACGCCGGCGTCGCCCCGGCGCAGAAGTCGAAAGACGGCGTCGGCCTGGTCAACCTGGGCTACAACTACATCACCCTGGGCCAGTTCGACAAGGGCGTGGACCTGATGAAGCAAGGTATCGCCAAAGGCGTGTCGAAGAATCCTGACGACGCCAAGCTGCGCCTGGGCTACGCCCTGGCCATGGCCGGCAAGAAGGACGAATCCATCAAGGTGCTGGAAACCGTGACCGGCAGCGACGGCCGCGCGGACATCGCACGTTACTGGATCATGTACCAGAACCCACCTGCTGCGGCGCCTGCCGCGGCAGCGAAGTAAACAACCAAGCCGGCTTCCAAGCCGGCTTTTTTTCGCCGCACGCTGGAGCCATGGACCTCACCCCCAGTCCGTGGGGTCAGACCCCGTACGGGGTCTGACCCCTGCCTGCCGCCGTGCGGGGTAAAAGCGAGCCGCGCGACAAAGCGCCGTTGCATGCCGCAACGCTTCGATTAGCCGCTCCCCCTCAGTCCCGCATCGCATCGGACAAGGTGCGCAGCAGCTGATGCTCGCCGTCCGCGCTGAGCTCCCAGAACATCGCCCCGCGCAATCCCTGCTGCTTGATGTAGCTGGCTTTCTCCCTCAGCGACGCCTGGTCCTCGTAGGTGATCCATACCTGCTCTTGCGCGTTGTACAGGTACGGCACCTTCGCCGACGCGTTCCAGTAGCGACGATACCCATTGCCGCCTTCGAAGGCCGGCGTCAGCATGCCCTGCTTCAGCAGGTGGCTGAAGCCGTACGCATTGCCGCCATTGACGCCCCCGGTCGCGCCACCGTCACAGGCCTGATACTGGCCGTCGCCGTCTTTGCCCGGCGCGCAACCCTTCCAGCCGTAGCCATAGAAGGGCACGCCCAGCACCAGCTTCTGCGGCGCCACGCCGGCCTTCAGATAGCGGTCCACCGCGCCGGCCGAATAGAAACCGTTGGCCGTCAGCGGGTCTTTGGCGTCGGCGTACAGCGCGGCGTGGTGGCCGCTGTTCTTCTCCCATGGCATATGGAAGTCATAGGCCATGATGTTGATCCAGTCCAGGCTTTGCGACAACTCCTTGACCCAATCGCCGTTGATGTAGTTGGCGTTTCCGCCGGCGGCGATGGTGATCGCGTAGTGCTTGCGGTCCTCCTTGCCGGCGATGTCGAAGGCGGCGCGCAGCTCGCGCGCCAGCGTGATGAAGTTGCGCTTGTCCTGCGGCCGCGCGCAGGTTTCGCCGGCCACGCAGGGCACGCCGGCCTCGGTCGGATATTCCCAGTCGATGTCGATGCCGTCCAGGCCGTAGCGGCGCATCAGCCGCAGCGACGAGGCGATGAAGTTGGCACGCGCCACGGCCGAATCGGCCACGTTGGAAAACCGGTTCGACCAATCCCACCCGCCGACGGACGCCACGACTTTAAAGTTTGGATGCCCCTTCTTCAGCGCCACCAGCGCGCGCAGGTTGGCGCCGTCGGCCGCCTCGTCGCGCAAGGCCAGCGCGCCGTTGAGCGGCTCCTGGCACGGCGCCACGTAGTTCACCGACGGTTCGGGATTGCCATGCTTGCCGTCCCAGCACACATCGACGAAGGCGTACAGCGCCATCGTCAGCCGGCCCGCGTCGACGTTGGCGGCGGTGACGGCGAAGGCGTCCGACTTCCAGCCGGGGTAGTAGCCCACCACTTCCGACGCGGCGGCCGGCAAGGACAGCGTTCCGGCGACAGCGGTCGCCATCGCCCATGTGCGTAAATTAGCTTGCATTGAGTTCCGCCACAAAGTCATACATATCGCCACGGAAGTAGGAGCGGCAGAATTCCACCGCGCGACCGTCGCGCAAAAATCCCAGCCGCTCGACGGCGAGTCCGGCGTCGCCCTCCTTCGCCTGCAGCAGCATGGCCTGTTCGGCATTGAGCAGCAGCGCGGACAGCCGCTGCAAGGCGCGCACCGGGCGGTTGCCGGCCTTCTCCAGCGCGTCGTACATGGAGACGTCGACCGCGTCCAGCGACGGCAGGCAGGACGCCACGATGGTCGCGTACTCAAGGCACATCGGCACATCGTCGGCATAGCGCATGCGGTTGAAGCGGTACACCTTCGAGCCGGGGCTGAGCCGCAGCCGCATCGCCTCGTCCGGCGTGACCGTGCCCTCGGAGCGCTTGAGCCACACGCTGCGCGGGGTGCGTCCGCGCGCGCGCATGTCTTCCGAAAAGGACGTCAGCTTGGCGAAGTTCTTTTCGATGCGGGTGTTGATGAAGTTGCCGGAGCCGGGCCGGCGCACCAGCACCCCTTCGCTCACCAGGCCGTCGATGGCCTTGCGCACGGTGATGCGCGAGATCTCCAGGTCGGCGGCCAGCTGGCGTTCGGCCGGCAGAGCGTCCTCCGGCTTGAGCAGATGGTGCTCGATGGCCGAGCGCAGCGCGCGCTGCAGGCGCTGGTACAGCGGCAGGTTACTGGTCTCATTGAGGTGCTGTCGGATGTGTACCAGTGGGGTCATTTGATCGCGCTCCATAACGATGAAGACATCCTCTCTGAATTTGTCAAACGATAATACCAAAAAAAGACCAAAGCACATCCCTCGATCCGGCGGGAGACCGCAAATATATTTTGCTAAAACAAAGAAACCCTTATGGCTATTGGCTTCGCTGGTGTTGTAACGGCCCACAGGCGGCTGCCATACCACCGTCCGGCCGCTTCCGCGTAGTTGCCGTAAACCCATTCTGTATGCTGCATACAACATAACAAAAAAGAATTTTAAAGTGGTAGTGATCTGGTATTAAAACACGGGTATATTGGCGTTGGATTGGTTTTGAACGTGGTTGCAAAAGAAGTGAAAAATGACACATCAACAATCGGTTGGCTCGGCGGAGCCTTCATCAACGGGAGGGAACATGTACCACAATTCGAAGAAGACTAAGATGTCCAAACTGACGCCTATCGCCACTGCGGCGGCCCTGCTGGCGCTGAGCGCCGGCATCAACGCCCAGGCGCAGCAGACCAGCACCGAGAAAGAACCGGAAGTGGTCGTCGTCAGCGGCATCCGCGGCTCGCTGCAGCAGTCGCTGTCGGTCAAGCGCAACGCGTCGAGCAACGTCGACGTGATCACCGCCGAAGACGTCGGCAAGATGCCGGACAAGAACGTGGCCGACTCGCTGCAGCGCGTCCCAGGCGTGAACATCTCCACCTCGGGCGCGGGCTCGGGCGGCTTCGATGAAAACGACCGCGTCTCGATGCGCGGCACCGCCCCGTCGCTGACCCAGACCCTGATCAACGGCCACGCCGTCTCGACCGGCGACTGGTTCGTGCTGGACCAGGTGGGCGGCGCCGTCGGCCGTTCCGCATCGTACTCGCTGCTGCCGTCGGAAATCGTCGGCCAGGTGGTGGTCTACAAATCGCCGACCGCCGACCAGGTCGAAGGCGGTTCGAGCGGCTCGATCGACATCAAGACCCGTCATCCGCTGGACTTCAAGAACCCGATCTCGATGGAAGCGACCGTGCAGGCGGTCTACGCCACGCTGCCGGAAAAAACCGATCCGCAAGTGAGCGCGCTGTTCAACTGGAAGAACGAAGCCGGCACGCTGGGCCTGATGGTGCAGGGCTTCTCCGAGAAGCGCACGCTGCGCCGCGACGGCCAGGAGCTGCTGCAGTGGACCCAGGTCTCGCCGACCAACGCCGCCGTCAAGACCAACCCGGATCTGGCCAACGTCTGGTTCCCGCGCCTGATCGGCTCCTCGCTGTTCCAGCAGGAGCGCAAGCGCAAGGGCGGCCTGGTCGACCTGCAGTTCAAGCCTAGCCGCGACTTCGGCCTGGAAGCGACCTACTTCCGTTCGAAGATGGAAGCATCGAACTACAACACCAACTACATGACCGACATGAACGGCTCGGGCATGCTGGGCGCCGGCGTCGCGCCGGATCCGGGCTACGTGGTGCGCAACGGCACGCTGATGTCGGCCTCCTTCACCAACAAGGGCACCGCCGGCACGCCGCTGCGCTACGGTATCGTCGACGACATCGTCCGCGAAGGCGCCTACGCGCAGACCGAGTTCTTCGACCTGGACGGCAAATGGCGCGTCAACGACAAGCTGGTGCTGACCGCGAAAGCCGGCACCACCAAGGGCAAGGGCGTGACCCCGAGCCAGGGCGTGTTCGAGGGCGACGTCAACAACTCCGGCGCCAGCTATCAGTTGAACGGCCTCGGTTCGCCGGCCACCGTCAAGTTCCCGAACATCGACACCAGCAAGTTCACCGGCACGCCGCTGGACTGGGTCTTCGGCGTCTCCCCTGCGAGCACCGACGACAAGGAAAGCTACGGCCAGATCGACGCCGCCTTCGCGCTGGACGCCGGCGTGTTCCGCGAAATCAAATTCGGTATCCGCGGCACCCACCACTCGCGCTCCAACTTCGAAGTGGCGCAGGGTCCCAACTGGGCCAACACCGATGTCGGCGGCAGCAGCACCAACCCGGCCTGGAACGGCACCACCTACCCTGGCAACTTCGGCCACGACCTGGGCGGCGACTTCCCTAAAAACGTCTGGCTGCTCGATCCGGGCATCCTCAACGCCTGGGGCGACCTGCACTCGAACCGCGACATCAGCCGCACCTACTACCAGGACATGTTCGACCTGACCGAGAAAACCAAGGCGGCTTACATCCAGGGCGAGATGGAGGGCGAAGGCTGGAGCGGCAACGTCGGCGTGCGCTTCGTGCGCACCGAAGGCACCTCGAACGGCTACCAGATCCTGCCGAACCAGCCTGCCGGCGGCAACCTGCCAGCCTATCCATGGGGCGGTTTCGTGCAGAAGACGGCGATCGACAACAACACCAACATCCCGCTGCCTAGCCTGAACCTGAAGTTCGACGTGCGTCCCGACGTCGTCGCGCGCCTGGGCCTGTCGCGCACCATGACCCGTCCCGACTACGGCGCATTGGGCGGCGCGGTGCTGCTGACCGACGAAACCCACACCGGCAACGGCGGCAACGCGGCGCTGAAGCCGGTCAAGTCGAACAACATCGACGCCAGCATCCAGTGGTACTTCGCGCCGCGCGCCTTGCTGTCGGCGGGCGTGTTCTTCATGGACCTGAAGGACTACGTCGGCTACGGCACCAGCACCGGCAACTTCATCGACACCCGCGCTTCGCAGGAGCAGAAGAAGCCAGTGTTCGCCAACTACACCATCACCTCGCCGATCAACGTCGACGCCAAGGTGAAGGGTCTGGAACTGGCGGCGCAGGTACCGGTGGGCATGGGCTTCGGCTTCGACGCCAACGTCACGCTGGCCGATTCGCACCTGGACTTCGGCGGCTGCCCTGCCATCCAGACCTCGACCTCGGGCGATCCGTGCGACATGCTGGGCGCTTCGAAGACCACCGCCAACGCCGGCCTGTTCTTCGAAAACGACACCTTCAACGCGCGCCTGAGCTACGCATGGCGCTCGTCGTTCCTGGCGGCCCAGGATCGCGGCACCCCGCTGTACCAGGATTCGACCGGCACCCTGTCCGCTTCGTTCAACTACAACATCAGCAAGAACCTGACGTTGACGATCAGTGGCCAGAACCTGAACAATCCTATCCTGAAGAACTACATCTTCAACAAGGACCAGCCGGCGCGCTTCTACGCCAACGGCGCGCAGTACTACGCGGGCCTGCACGTCAAGTATTAATCTCAACGCTCATTGTGTAGTCCCTCCCCGCCACGGCTCACGCCCTGGCGGGTTTTTTTTATGCCATCATACGATCATGAACACCATCACCGAATTCCGCGACCTCGATCCGGCGCGCTTCTTCAGCGAGGTCGCCGGCAGCTACCGGCCGGCCATCCTGCGCGGCTTCGTGCGGCACTGGCCGGCCGTGCACAAGGCGCGGCAATCGCCGGAGGCGCTGTGCCAGTACCTGCTGGATATGGACAGCGGCTTCGAGGTCGACGCGGTGATGACCCCGCCCGCCGAACGCGGACGGCTGTTCTACAAGCCGGATATGACGGGCTTCAATTTCGTCCGCAACAAAGTGCCGGTGGCGAAGGTGATCGAGCAGCTGGTGCGCTACTCGCAGTTCGACGCGCCGCCGTCGGTGGCGATCCAGAGCGCGCTGATCGACGATTGCCTGCCAGGGTTCGCGGCGCAGAACGCGGCGCCGGCGCTGCCGCCATCGGCGCGGCCGCGCCTGTGGCTGGGCAACACCATCACCACGCCGGCCCACTTCGACGAATCCTACAACCTGGCCTGCGTGGTCAGCGGCGCGCGGCGCTTCACGCTGTTCCCGCCGGCGCAGGCGGCCAACCTGTATATCGGCCCGCTGGACTTCGCGCCGACGCCGACGCCGATCAGCATGGTGGACTTCCGGGCGCCGGACTACGCCAGGCATCCGCGCTTCAAAGAAGCCATGGCGGCGGCGCTGGTGGCCGACCTGCTGCCCGGCGACGCGCTCTACATCCCGACGCTGTGGTGGCACCACGTGCAGTCGAACGGCATGCTCAATATGATGGTCAACTACTGGTGGAAGAACCAGCAGCCGGCGCCGGACGCCGGCACCACCTTCGACGCGCTGGTGGCCACGCTCAAGGCGATGAAGCACCAGCCGCCGGAAGTGCGCGCGGCCTGGGGCGCGATCTTCCAGCACTACGTGTTCGACGCGGAGCAAGATCCGTCCGCGCACATCCCTGAAAACAAGCGGGGCGTATTAAACAACGCCCGCCCGCCAAAACCCTGACCCCGCACGGCGACAGAGGGGTCAGACCCCATGCGGGGTCTGACCCCGGCGGTCCGCGTCTTGCGGGGTGATGGATGCGCCGATCCACTGCATCAACGCGTCGGACGCCAGCGGCCTGCTATACAAATACCCCTGCCCCTTGTCGCAGCCCTGGCGCCTCACCACGGCCGCCTGCGCCTCGGTCTCGATGCCCTCGGCCACGGTGTTCATGCCCAGGCTGCGCGCCACCTTGACCGTCGCTTCGATCAGCACTTCGTGGTGCGCGCTGGTGTCGGCCAGACTGACGAAGGAGCGGTCGATCTTGACCGTGTCCACCGGCAGCAGGTGCAGGCTCGATAGCGACGAGTAGCCGGTGCCGAAATCGTCCAGCGCCAGCTTGACGCCCAGGCGCTTCAGCCGCCGCAGCTGGTCCTGGATATCGGCGCCCTGCGCCGCCAGGCTTTCGGTGATCTCCAGCTGCAGCTGCTCCGGGTGCATCGCGCACACCAGCAGCACCGACTGCACCATCTCGCACAAATCCGGCTGCGCCAGCTGCGCGCGCGACAGGTTGACCGCCAGCAGCCGCGGCGCCTGCGCGCCCAGCTGCCGCCGCCAGTGCATGAAGTCGCGGCAGGCGGCGCGCAGCACCTGCTCGCCGATGGCGCCGATCAAGCCGCTCTCCTCGGCGATGCCGATGAACTCCACCGGCCCGACCACGCCGCGCAGCGGATGCTGCCAGCGCACCAGCGCTTCGACGCCGGCCGAGCGATCCACGCCCGCTCCCTCGACGATGCCGACCACCGGCTGGTAGACGTTGAACAATTCGCCGCGCTCCAGCGCCAGCCGCAGCTCGGCCTCGACGCCGCCGCGCCGCGCCGCCCGTTCGCGCATCTCCGGCTGGAACACGGCGCAGCGCCCGCCCCCCTCGGCCCTAGCCGCGACCAGGGCGATGCCGGCGTCGCGCAGCACCTCGTCGGCGGTCGGCATGGCGCCGGACGGCAGCGCCACCAGGCCGATGCTGAAGCGGCAGCTGATCTCATGCTCGCCGATCCGGTACGGCCGGCCCAGCGCCAGCAGCAGCCGCTCGGCCACGCGCAGCGCCGTGCCGGGATCGTCCAGCCCATCGAGCAGCACGGCGAATTCGTCGCCGGCCACGCGCGCCGGCACCTCGCCCAGCGCCTCGTGGGCGCCGCGACGCGGGTCCGAGCGCAGCGCCGCCCGCAGCCGGTCGGCCACCAGCCGGATCGCCTGGTCGCCGACGGCGCTGCCGAAGGTGTCGTTGATCTGCTTGAAGCGGTCGATGTTGATGAACATCAGCGCGCCGTGGTCGCCCTGCGCCGCGCGCGGGCGCGCCGCCATGCGCTGCAGCAGCTCGTGCACGGCGGCGCGGTTGGGCAGCTGGGTCAGGGTGTCGGTGCGGGCGACGTTGTCGGTGCGCCGCGCCAGCGCGCGCTGTTCGCGCCGCACCTCGCCGCTGGCGTCCACCAGCGACGCCATGATATGGCCGCCGGCGACCCGCAGCAGGCCGAGCGACAGCACCTGCGGCGCGTCGGGCCGGGCCGCCGCCTGCGGCAGCGCGATGCGCATCGCCTCGCAGATCACGCCCTGCGGCGGGCGGAAGCCGGCGCACAGCTGCGCCAGGTCCGGCGCATACGGCCGCAGCACGTCGAACAGGTTGCTCAAGTCGCCGCCGGGCGCCAGCGGCATCAGCAGCTGCGCCGACATCGGGTTGATCAACTCGACCGCGCCGTCGGGCGCGATCTGGATCAGTCCCACCGGGGCCTGGTACAGGAACTGGATCAGGCCTTCATACGCGTCGTCGGCGCTCATCGGCCGCTCACGGACGCTGGACCAGCACGTAGCGCGTCGGCGACGCCGGCGCGACCAGCAGGCGCAGCTTGACCTTGACGGGGCGCATGCGCAAGGTCAGCACGTAATCGATGGTGGCGTCCAGCATGCCGCCGTCGTCCTGCGCGTCCTCGAAGCGCTGCGCCACCATGAAGTTGTTCATGCACGGCGCGACCACGGTGAACAAGGGATGGCCCAGCACCCGCTCCGGCGCCAGGCCGGCCGCCTGCGACTCGAAGCGGTTGTAGCGGTTGACAACGGTGTCGGGGTCGAAGCCGATCACGCCGAACTCCAGCGCGTCCAGCGCCGCGTCGTCGCAGGCGTCCAGTTGCGCGGCCAGGTCGGCTTGCTCGAATGTGAATGCGGCCATGCTGCGGTCCTTGTGAAAAATGCGGAGAAAAACGCATTGTCGCATTAATCAAGGCGCAGTTCTGTTGATTTATGTTGACTTCCAGAATGAGACGATTAGAATCGCATTCATTCTAAATGTGCATATGCACACACATCCTCAAGGGAACCAGCATGGACAACTTCAACAAGCGTTTGCGCCCCCTCGCGGCGGCGCTGGCGGCGGGCGGCCTGGCGGCCGCCATCCTCAGCGGCTGCGGCGACGCCAACAGCAAGACCGACGCCGCCCCGGCCGCCCAGGGCGCGCCGGTCACCGCCGCCGTGGTGATCGACAAGCCGATCACGGAAACCCAGGAATTCTCCGGCCGACTCGAAGCGATCGAGCGCGTCGACATCCGCTCGCGCGTCGGCGGCTACATCACCGCGATCAACTTCCAGCCCGGCGGCAAGGTCAAGAAGGGCCAGCTGCTGTTCGTCATCGATCCCCGTCCCTTCCAGGCCGAGGCCAACCGCGCCGAGGCGGCCGCCGTCTCGGCCCGCGCCAAGGCCGACCTGGCCAGGCTGGAGCTGGCGCGCGCGGAAAAACTGCTGGCCGATAAAGCCATCGCCCAGCGCGAGTACGACGAGCGCGCCGCCGGCCTCAAGGAGCTCGACGCCAACGCCCGCGCCGCCGCCGCGCAGTCGGACAACGCCAAGCTGAACCTGAGCTACACCCAGGTGACCGCGCCGGTCGACGGCCGCGTCGGCAAGGCCGAGATCACGCTCGGCAACCTGATCGACCCGGCCGCCGTGCTGACCAGACTGGTCTCCGACGACCGCATCTACGCCAGCTTCGACGGCGACGAATCGACCTACCTGAGCGTGGCCGCCAAGGCCCACGCCGGCCAGCCGGTCAAGGTGCGCATCGGCCTGGCCAGCGAGACCGGCTTCCCGCACGACGGCCAGCTTGAATTCGTCGACAACCAGCTCGATGTGCGCAGCGGCGCGGTGCGCATGCGCGCCGTCTTCGCCAACGGCGACAACCTGCTGGTGCCCGGCCTGTTCGCCCGCGTGCAGCTCGAGACCAGCGCCGGCGACAAGGCCCGCCCCAACGCCATCCTGATCAACGAGCAGGCCATCAGCACCGACCAAAGCCGCAAGTTCGTGTATGTCATCGACGCCGCCAACAAGGCCGAGTACCGCCAGGTCATGCTGGGCCAGACCAGCGACGGCCTGCGCGTGGTGCGCTCCGGCCTCAAGCCGGGCGAGAAGATCGTCGTCAACGGCCTGCAGCGGGTGCATCCGGGCGCGCCGCTGTCGGCGCAGCTGGTGCCGATGGACGGCAAGGCCGCCGACGCCAAGGTCGCCGACGCGAAAGGACGCTGATCATGAACTTCTCCCGATTCTTCGTCGACAAGCCGATCTTCGCGGCGGTGCTGTCCATCGTCGTCTTCGTCGCCGGCCTGATCGCCATCTTCCAGCTGCCGATCTCCGAGTACCCGAACGTGGTGCCGCCGTCGGTGGTGGTCAGCGCGCAGTACCCGGGCGCCAATCCCAAGGTCATCGCCGAGACCGTGGCCGCGCCGCTCGAGGAACAGATCAACGGCGTCGAGCACATGATCTACATGTCGTCGCAAAACACCTCCGACGGCGCGCTCAAGCTGACCGTCACCTTCAAGATCGGCACCAACATCCAGCAGGCCGAGACCGAAGTACAGAACCGCGTCCAGCGCGCGCTGCCACGGCTGCCGGAGGAGGTGCGCCAGATCGGCGTCACCACCGTCAAGACCTCGCCCAACCTGACCATGGTGGTGCACCTGGTCTCGCCGGACAACAGCTACGACGAACTGTATCTGCGCAACTACGCGGTGCTGAACGTGAAGGACCAGCTGGCGCGCATCGCCGGCATGGGCCAGGTCAACATCCTCGGCTCGGGCGACTACGCCATGCGCATCTGGCTCGACCCGCAGAAGATCGCCGCGCGCAACATGACCGCCACCGACGTCACCGACGCCATCCGCGAGCAGAACCTGCAGGTGGCCGCCGGCGTGGTCGGCGCCTCGCCCAGCAAGGACAGCGAGTTCCAGCTGACCATGAACACCCAGGGCCGCCTCAAAACCGAGGAGGACTTCGGCAACATCACCGTGCGCGTCAACGAAAACGGCGCGCTGACGCGGCTGCGCGACGTCGCCCGCATCGAACTCGGTTCCGGTTCGTATGCGCTGCGCGCGCTGCTCGACAACAAGCCGGCCGTGGCGCTGGCGATCTTCGCCTCGCCCGGCGCCAACGACCTGCAGCTGTCGGCCGACGTGCGCGCCAAGATGGCGGAGCTGAGCAAGGACTTCCCGCAGGGCGTGCAGTTCAGCGTCGCCTACGATCCGACCATGTTCGTGCGCGACTCGATCAAGGCGGTGATCCACACGCTGGCCGAGGCGATCGCGCTGGTGGTGCTGGTGGTGATCATCTTCCTGCAAACCTGGCGCGCCTCCATCATCCCGCTGCTGGCGGTGCCGGTGTCGGTGGTCGGCACCTTCGCCGTGATGCTGGGCTTCGGCTTCTCGATCAACACCCTGACCCTGTTCGGCCTCGTGCTGGCGATCGGCATCGTGGTCGACGACGCCATCGTGGTGGTGGAAAACGTCGAGCGCAACATCGCCGACGGCCTGTCGCCGCGCGACGCGACGGTGCAGGCGATGAAGGAAGTCAGTGGCCCGATCATCGCCATCGCGCTGGTGCTGTGCGCCGTGTTCGTGCCGATCGCCTTCGTGTCCGGACTGACCGGCCAGTTCTACCGCCAGTTCGCGCTGACCATCGCCATCTCCACCGTGATCTCGGCATTCAGCTCGCTGACGCTGGCGCCGGCGCTGGCGGCCGCGCTGCTGCGTCCACACGACGCGCCGAAGGACGCCCTCACCCGCGTGATGGACAAATTCTTCGGCCGCTTCTTCCACTGGTTTAACGGCTTCTTCAACCGCAGCTCGCACAAGTACGAGACCGGCGTCAAGGGCGTGCTGGCGCGCAAATCGGTGTCGGTCGGCTTCTACCTGGTGCTGGTGGCGCTGGCCGCCGTGATGTTCAAGCTGGTGCCGGCCGGCTTCGTGCCGTCGCAGGACAAGGGCTACCTGGTCGGCTTCGCGCAGCTGCCGGACGCCGCCTCGCTGAACCGCACCGAGTCGGTGATCCGCCGCACCGCCGACATCGCGCTCGGCGTGCCGGGGGCGCGCAACACCGTGGCCTTCCCCGGCCTGTCGGTCAACGACCTGACCAACGCGCCCAACTCAGGCATCGTCTTCGTCGGCGAGCTGGCGCCCGAGACCCGCAATACCAAGGAAGTCAGCGGCCCAGGCATCGCCGCCGAAATCAACAAGCGCGTCGGCTCGATCCAGGACGCCTTCATCATGGTGTTCCCGCCGCCGCCGGTCAACGGCCTGGGCACCATCGGCGGCTTCAAGATGATGGTCGAAGACCGCGGCAACCTGGGCTACGATGAGCTGTACAACGCCACCCAGAAGCTGGTCGAGAAGGCCCGCGCCGCGCCGGAGCTGGCGGGCGTGTTCTCCGGCTACCAGATCAACGTGCCGCAGCTGTACGGCGACATCGACCGCGACAAGGCCAAGCAGCTGGGCGTGCCGCTGGCGACCATCTATCAAACGCTGCAGATCAATCTGGGCTCGCTGTACGTCAACGACTTCAATCAGTTCGGCCGCACCTACCAGGTGCGCGTGCAGGCCGACGCGCAATTCCGCTCGCATGTGGAAGACGTGGCGCAGCTCAAGGTCCGCAGCAGCAAGGGCGAAATGATTCCGCTGTCGTCGCTGATGCGCATCTCGAACACCTATGGCCCGGACCGCGTGCAGCGCTACAACGCCTATGTCGCGGCCGACGTCAACGCCGGTCCGGCGCCGGGCTACTCGTCCGGCCAGGCGCAGGCCGCGCTGGAGCGCATCGCCAAAGAGGTGCTGCCGAAAGGCGTGTCGTATGAGTGGACCGAACTGACCTACCAGGACACCATCGCTGGCAACACCATGATCTATGTGTTCCCGCTGTGCGTGCTGCTGGTGTTCCTGGTGCTTGCCGCGCAATACGAAAGCTGGACGCTGCCGCTGGCGGTGATCCTGATCGTGCCGATGTCGATCCTGTGCGCGCTGGTGGGCGTCAAGCTGACCGGCGGCGACAACAACATCTTCACGCAGATCGCGCTGTTCGTGCTGGTCGGGCTGGCGTCGAAGAACGCAATCCTGATCGTGGAATTCGCCCGCGAGCTGGAACATCACGGCCGCACCGTGGTGCAGGCTGCGCTGGAGGCGAGCCGCCTGCGTCTGCGTCCGATCCTGATGACGTCGATCGCCTTCATCATGGGCGTGCTGCCGCTGGTGTTCTCGCACGGCGCCGGCGCCGAGATGCGTCATGCGATGGGCGTGGCGGTGTTTGCCGGCATGCTGGGCGTGACCTTCTTCGGCCTGTTCCTGACGCCGGTGTTCTACGTCCTGCTGCGCACCCTGGCGCTGCGCCTGGAACAGCGTAAAGTGCCGGCCGCCGCGTCGGTTCAACTGGAAGGAAACTGAGATGAAATCGATGATCGCTTACGGCGTCGCGCCACTGTTAGCTGCCCTGCTGCTGACCGCCTGCGCCGCGCCTGAATTCAAACAACCCGCGATGGAAGTCCCGGTCGCGTTCAAGGAAGCCGCGACGCCGGTGCGCACAGCCGCCGACGGCAGTACCTGGCAGGCCGCGCAAGCGGCCGAAGCGCAGCCGCGCGGCCAGTGGTGGCTGGCCTTCAACGATCCGGCGCTCAACGCGCTGGTCGACGAGGCCACCCGCGCCAACGCCAACCTAGCCGTCGCGGCGGCGCGCGTCAAGCAGGCGCGCGCCATCGCCGGCATCGCCGAGGCGGACCGCATTCCGCAGATCGGCGTGCGCGCCGGCGCCCAACGCCAGCAGCAGTCCGACGTGGCGCTGGGCCTGCCGGCCGGCACGCCGGTCGCGCCGGGCAACGTCGTCAGCGCGCAGCTGACGGCCAGCTACGAGGTCGACCTGTTCGGCCGCGTCTCGTCCAACGTCGGCGCGGCGCGCAATGACGCCGCTTCCATCGAGGCGACCTATCGTTCGGTGCTGCTGTCGGTGCAGGCCGACGTCGCGCAGACCTACTTCCGCCTGCGCGCCACCGACGCCGAACTGGAGACGCTGGCCCGCACCGTGCAGACGCGCGAGGAAAACGTCAAGGTCAACCAGCGCCGCTTCGACCTGGGCGACATCGGCGAATTCGACCTTTCGCGCGCCCGCACCGAGCTGGCCACCACCCGGGCCGAAGCCATCGGCCTGCAGCGCCAGCGCGCCACCACCGAGCACGCGCTGGCGGTCCTGCTGGGCAAGCCGGCGGCCAGCTACACCGCCGGCGCCAGCCCGCTGCTGGACACGGCGCTGATGCCGTCGATTCCGGCCGGGCTGCCGTCGTCGCTGCTGCAGCGGCGACCCGACATCGCCGCCGCGCAGCGCGCGATGGAGGCGTCCAACGCGCGCATCGGCGTCGCCCGCTCCGCGATGTTCCCGGCGCTGACCTTGAACGCCGCCGCCGGCGGCGCTTCCGGCAAAACCGTCGCCGACGTCTTCAAATGGAGCAGCCGTTCATGGGTGCTGGGCGCGCTGATGTCGATGCCGCTGATCGACGGTGGCCGCAACAAGGCCAACATCGCCCGCAGCGAAGCGGCGCTGGAAGAATCGGTCGGTGCGTACCGGCAGAACGTGCTGGTGGCGTTTGCGGAGGTCGAGGACAACCTGGCCGGCCTGCGCATCCTGGCCGGCCAGACGGCGCAGATCGACGCCGCCGTGGTCTCGGCGCGCCGCTCGGCCGACCTGGCGCAAAAGCTGTACGACGCCGGCCGCTCCAGCTACCTGGAACTGCTGGACGCGCAGCGCAACCTGGCGGCGGTCGAACGCGGCGCGGTCCAGCTGCGCGGCAACCGCGCCGTCACCACGGTCGCCCTGATCCGGGCGCTGGGCGGCGGCTGGGACGGCGGCGTCGCGCCAGCGACATCGACGCCGGCCGCACCGACTGCCGCCACGCCATCGGCGATGCTGGCCGGCCGTTAAGCGCCGGCGACTACGGGCGGCGTCCACGCGCAGCACGCCGCCCGTCCGCATACGGTACACTGGCGCATGGTTATGAAAGTCTGGTTGGAAGCTTTGCTATGTCACTGAAAAACGTACAATTTACCGTCGCCGCGCACATTGCCGCCGTGCTGGGCGACCATTACGGCGAGGACGTCACGTCGGCCCGTCTGGCCGGCAGCGTCAACGCCGAGCCGACCTTTGTACGCCGCTCGGTGGCCAAGCTCTCCAAGGCCGGCATCGTCATCGCCACGCGCGGCAAGCACGGCGCCTGCCGGCTGTCCAAACCGCCGGCCGAAATCTCCTTGCTCGACATCTACCGCGCCAGCGAAGCCCCGGCCACCTTCACCATCCACGACTACCCGATCCAGGATGCCTGCCCCACCAGCCGCCACCTCAAGGACTCGATGACCGAGGTGCTGCAAGACGCGCAATCCGGCTTCGAAGCGCGGCTGGCCGCCCGTTCGCTGGCCAGCCTTGTCGATAGCATCCGCTGCCAGGAAGCGCAATGAAGGATACCGCCATCCTCCATCCCTGCAACTGCCTCGCGCTGCGCCAGGCCGCGCGCACGGTCACCGCGCTGTACGACCGGCACCTGGAAAAAGCCGGCCTGACCACGTCGCAACACAGCCTGCTCGCCGTCATCGCCTTCAATCCGGGCATCGCTATGCAGGAGCTGTCCGACCAGATGGTCATGGACCGGACCACGCTGGTGCGCGCCCTCAAGCCGCTCTCGCGCGACGGCTACATCCAGCAATTGCCGGACGCCGCCAACAGTCGCAAGCTAGTGTTCACGCTGACCGACGAAGGTCGGCAGAAATACGCCGAAGCGCACCAGCACTGGCTGCGGGCGCAAGCCGAATTCGACGCCAGCTTCGGCAAAACCCGCGCCGAAGCGATGCGCGCGGAACTGATCGATCTGGCCAAGCACCAGCTTTGACTAGTTCGTAGGCAGAATCTTGAACGCGCCGCCCGTCGACGCCCGCTCGCTGCTATCCTCGACGATGACATTCGATATCTGCGCGGCAGGCGGTCCGCGCCTCGCCCAGGCGATGATGGTATCTACATCATGCGCATCGCCATCCACGCAAGCCTCCACCGAACCATCCAGCCGATTGCGCAACCCGCCTCCGCGTGCGCAACGGCGACATCTGGCACAGCGCCGAAGTGGTCGGCGACGACCTGATCTATCGTGGCAACAAGCGATGGCCGCCGCGGCCAAGCCCATGAGCGACGCCCTCAGCACCGCGCTCACGCTGGTCGAACACGCCAACCACCAATCGCAAAACACGCTGGAGCGCCGCCTGCCGCGCTATCGCCGCGCCCACGACCTGTTGGACGACATTCATTAAAGCTTATTTCGCCTTCGCCGCGTCGCCCGCGATCACCACGCTCAACTTGGCCGGGTCGACGGCCTTGCGGAAGGCGGCGTTGACCTGCGCCAGCGTCGCCGCCTGCAGCTTGTCCTCGTACGCCTTGCTCCAGCTGTAGGTGCGGCCCAGGTACAGGTTGCGCGTCCAGCCGGCGGCCAGCACGTTATCCTTGCTGCGATTCTGCACCCGCTGCTGCATCAGGCCCGACTTCGCGCCCGCCAGTTCGGCGGCGGTGAAGCCGTCCTTCAGCGCGCGATCCAGTTCCTGCCTGATCGCCGCCTCCAGCTTCTTCAGGTTCTGCGGCGCGGCGATCGCGCTGACGGTAAAGCTGCCCGCGCGATCGATCTCGCCCGGCTGCAGGCTGGTGCCGCCACCGTAGGACAAGCCATCCTTCTGGCGGATGCGGTCCATCAGCCGCGACTTCAAGCCGCCGTCGCCGAAGATGAAGTTGGCCAGGTCCAGCAGCGGATAGTCGGCGTCCTCGATGTTCAGGTCCACGTTCACGCGCGCGGTGTAGAAGCCGTTCTCCTTGTCCGGCGCGTTCAGCAGCTTGTGCAGCGGCGCCTTGTCCACGTTGCTGCTGGCGATCGGCGCATACGCCACCTTGCTGTTCCAGCCGCTGAAGCTTTCCTCGATGGTCTTGCTGATCGCCGCCTTGTCGAAATCGCCGACGATGGCCAGCTCGCCGTGGTCAGCGCCGTAGTACTGGCGATGGAAGGCCACCACATCCTCCAGCTTCAGCGCCTTGATCGCCGCCAGCTGCTCGTCGACCGTCATCGACGCGCGCACGTCGCCCTTCGGATAATGGTCGAAGTGCTGCTCGATCTCCTGCGCGGCCAGCGACTGCGGCTCGTTGCGCGACGCCTCCACGCTCACCAGCCATTGCTGGCGCAGCTGCTCGAACTCCGCCGCCGGGAAGCTCGCATCGCGCAGCACGTGCGCCACCAGCCGCAGCGCCGCGTCCAGATTCGGCCCGGTGGTCTCGAAGCGATACAAGCCGCCCGAGATCTTCAGCTTGGAGAACGCATCGGCCAACTGCTCGCGCGTGTACTTGCTGGTGCCGCGCATCAGCATCTCGTCGGCCGCCATCGACACGATGGCCGTGTTGAACAGATTCTTCTCATCGCCCCAATGCAGCTGCATGTCCACCGACACCGCCTCGCCGCGATTCTTCTTCGGCAGCAGCGCCACCTTCAAGCCGCCGATGGTCTTAATCTCGGTGCGGGCGTTGATGTTGGCCTGCGACGGCTCGAACACCTCCGACGTCAGCACGCTGTCCTTGCCCTTGAAGTCCTTCATCACCTCGGCCACCGGCGGCGCGGCCGGGATCTCGGCGCGCAGCGGATGATCCTCCGGCACGAAGCTGCCGACCACGCGGTTGTCGCGCCGCAGATAGCGCGCCGCCGCCGCGCTGACCTGCTCCGGCGTGATGGTCGGCAGCTTGTCGCGGCCCTGGAACAGCAGGCGCCAGTCGCCCAGCGCGATTTCCTCGGACAGGGCCACGCCGACCTTCTGCGGATCGTTCAAGGACTTCTCGATGCTGTTGGCATAGTTGCGCCGCACCCGCTCCATTTCCTCGGCGGTGGGCGGCGTCTGCGCGAAGCTCTCGACCGCGCCGATCAGCGCATCGCGCACCGGCTCAAGCGGTTCGCCCGCCTTGACCACCGCGCCGATGATCTGCAAGCCCGGCGCATAGCCGGTCTGGCCGAAGCTGAACACCTGCGCCGCCTTGCCGCTTTCGACCAGCGCCTTGTGCAGCCGCCCGGTCGGCGTATCGCCCAGGATCTCGGACATGAAGCTCAGCGCATCGCTGTCCTCCTGCAGCGCACCCGGGATCTTGTAGCCCAGCGCGACGATCTGCATGTCGCCCTTGCGGCGCACCACGAAACTGCGCTCGCCGTCCTGCGTCGGCTCGACCGTCCAGAACGGCGGCAGGCTGCGCTTGGGTTTCGGGATCACGCCGAACGATTTGGCAATCCACGCCAGGGTCTGCGCCGGATCGAATTTGCCGGCCACCAGCAGCACCGCGTTGTCCGGCTGGTAGTAGGTGCGGTAGAACGCCTGCAGGTTCTCGATGCGCACGTTCTCGATGTCGCTGCGGTTGCCGATGGTCGAGCGGCCGTAGGAATGCCAGTCGTAGGCCACGCTCTGCATGCGCTTGAGCAGCACCGAGAACGGCTCGTTCTCGCCCGACTCGTACTCGTTGCGCACCACCGTCATTTCCGAATCGAGGTCCTTGCGCGCGATGAAGGAATGGACCATGCGGTCGGCCTCCATGTCCAACGCCCACTTCAGGTTGTCCTGGCTGGCCTGGAACACTTCATAGTAGTTGGTGCGGTCGTACGAGGTGGTGCCGTTGAACTCCATGCCGCGGTTGGCGAATTCCTGCGGGATGCTGCGGTTCTTCGGCGCGCCCTTGAACATCATGTGTTCCAACAGGTGGGCCATGCCGGTCTCGCCGTAGTTCTCGTGGCGCGAGCCGACCAGGTAGGTGACGTTGACGGTGACGGTCGGCTTGGACGCGTCCGGAAACAGCAGCACCTTCAAACCGTTCGGCAGCCGGTACTCGCTGATGCCCTCGACGGACGGTCCCTTGACCACGCCGGCCGGCAGGGCCAATGCAGCGGCAGCCCACGCGGAACCGGTGGCGACGAAGGACAGGCCGCACAGCATCAGGCTGGCGGCGGCGGCGTGTTTCAGGCGGCTGTTGTGCATATTCTCTCGCGAAAAAAACTGAAGAACAGGCAGCATACGCCCTCCCCCGTGCGCGTGGATAGCGCACCAGAGGGAAATTTAATGAAGATCGGCTTAAAGGGGTGAGCGCCCGCGTGCAGCGTAGGCGTGTGACACGAAGAGTCGTGGCAAGCGCCGGCTCCAACCCGCACCGCCAACCGGGGTCAGACCCCTGCGGGGTCTGACCCCATCGCCGTAGGGGTCAGTTCTTGTCCGGCATCAGACAGGCGTCGACCACCTGCAGGTCGTTATCCTTGGCGAAGGACAGCACGAAGTGATAGGCCAGCGGCTCCAGCGCGCGCAGCTTGCCGTTGACCACCACCGACTTGAAGCCGTTGATCACGGTCGGCGTGACATAGGGAGAGAACTGCAGATGGGAATCGCGGCCGCCGCCGTAGCCTTCCGGCTTGAAGCACGCCATCACGCCGCACAGGCGCTCCGCCCAGTCGCTGGGACGGAACTGGCGGCCATTGCTGGTTTGGCCAAGGATAAAGAACGAATCCTGCTGTTCTTGCGGTTTGGGAAGTGACTCTGCCATGGGCGCGGCTGCTTTCTGTGGGATCTTACGTATTATATCTTATAGAAGACTCGAATATGTAAGTCATTGATTTCAATCCACCTTTTTCCAGAAGTGATCACTTTGGTGCAGAAAAACCATCTCCTGCACCGCAGCAATGCCCGCTATTGTAACCTGTTAAGGGGATCCCCCAAGCCAGACCGCGCTTGCCAGCAGCAATAACAACATCATCCACAGCAGCAGCGCGCGCCACACCAGGCCGACCGTGCTCTGCAGCGAACGCACGTTCGGCTCTTCACCCGGCAGCACGTCCGGCTCGGCGTCCGAGCTGTCCACCGTGGCGGCGTCGACCAGCGTCACCTTGGCCGCGTTTTCCGCCGGCGTGCCCAGGCGCACGCCCATGGCGCCGCCGCCGGCCGACAGGATGATGCCGATCGCCTCGTTCTGCCAGCGGTGGGCGAAGTTGCGCCAGGCGTAGATCGCGTCCTCGAAGTTGCCGACCACGGCGAAGGCCACGGCCGTCAGGCGCACCGGGATCCAGTCGATCCAGTAGAAGGCGCGCGCGGCGAACTGGCCGAAGGCCTCGTTGCGCATGTGCTCCGGCTCGTTCCAGGCGCGCGCCAGGTGCTCGGAGACGCGGTACATCACCGCGCAGGCCGGGCCGACCGGCATCAGGAACCAGAAGAACACGCCGAACACGTTGCGGTGGGTGGTGATCAGCGCCTTCTCGACCGCCACGCGGGAGATCTCCGACACTTCCATGCCGACCGTGTCGAGCCTGGTCCACTCGGCCAGCAGCGCGCGCGCGCCGGCTTCGTCGCCGGCGTTGAGCGCCAGCTGGATCGAGGTGAAATAGTGGCTGTAATGGCGGAAGCCCAGCGTCAGGTAGACGATCAGCACATTCCACGCGAACGCCGCCAGGAACCAGTCGTAATGCTTGAGCAGCCAGTAGATCAGCGCCGTCGGCACCATCAGGATCGCCATCATCAGGAACCAGCCCATGCGGCCGTGGGTCGAGTGGCCGGCGTTGAACCAGGTCTCCATCCGCAACGCCAGGCGCTTGATTTCGGAGTAGACCGGGTTATCCGCACGCAGCGGTTTCATTTGCTCGATCAGCAGCGCGCACAGTATGGAGAGAAATGTCATTAAACGTCCTTTGGTTCAGCATTGCCCGTAACGATAGCGTAGTTATCACTCCGCGCGCAAGAAATGGAACAGATTCCGCAGCATGCCGGCGGTAGCGCCCCAGATGAAATAGCCCTCGTACGGCATGGCGTAGAAACTGCGCCGGCCGCCCGGCAGCTCGACCGACAGGCGCTGGTGATTGGCGCCGTCCATCAGGAAGGCCAGCGGCACTTCGAAGATCGCTTCCACCTCGGACGGGTCGGCGGCCACCTCGAACGGCGGCGCCACCAGCCCCACCACCGGCGTGACGCAGTAGCCGGTGCCGGTCAGGTAAGGCGGCAGGCTGCCGAGGATCTCGACGTGGCGCCGCGCCAGCCCGATCTCCTCCTCCGACTCGCGCAGCGCGGTGGCGACGGCGTCGGCATCGTAGTCTTCGGCGCGGCCGCCGGGAAAGCTGATCTGGCCGGGGTGGTCGGTCAGGTGGGCGGTGCGCTGGGTCAGCAGCAGGGTCAGGCCGCGCGGGCGCAGGATCAGCGGCACCAGCACCGAAGCGGGCGTCGGCGCGCGGGCGTCGCGGCCGGGCATGACCCGCTCGCGCTCCTCCGGCGTCCACAACGGCGGCGCGGCGGCGGCGAAACGGCGGCGCAGCCAGTCGGGCGCCAGCCGCTCCGGCGCGATGGCGGGCTCGCCGGCGATGGCGTCGATGGGGAGTTGTTGCGGGTCGAACTGGAGCTTGGCCAAGACGCTACCTCCTGATAATAAAAAAGGGCGCCGGAGCGCCCTCTTCATCCAAACACAAACGCGGCGATTAAGCTGCGGTTGCTTTCGCCACTGGGCGACGGTTTGGCAGTTTTTCCTTGATACGTGCCGATTTACCGGAACGATCACGCAGGTAGTACAGTTTAGCGCGACGTACGTCACCGCGGCGTTTCACTTCGATCGAAGCGATCAGCGGGGAGTACAGCTGGAAGGTACGCTCGACGCCTTCGCCGGACGAGATCTTACGAACGATGAAGTTCGAGTTCAGGCCGCGGTTACGACGGGAGATCACGACGCCTTCGTATGCCTGGGCGCGCTTGCGGGTGCCTTCGACGACGTTAACGTTGACGATCACGGTATCGCCAGGAGCAAAATCAGGGATGGTTTTGCCCAGGCGAGCGATTTCTTCTTGCTCGAGTTGTTGAATCAGGTTCATTTTAAATGACTCCATAAACCATCGTGCCGGCGCGCAATGAGTAGTTAAACTCGCCCGGTAGAGGATGGGGTTATAACGGACAGGCCTTAAAGGCCTGCCAAAAATCGCTCGTCGAGCTTGGAAAGCAAACCTGCTTCCCGCGCCTTGACGAGCAAATCCGGGCGCTTGCGCGCAGTCGCCTCCAGCATGCGCTGGCGGCGCCATTTTTCAATCTCGGCGTGGTTGCCGCCCATCAGCACCGGCGGCACGCCTACACCTTCATATACATCCGGCCGCGTGTAGTGCGGCGAATCGAGCAGGCCGTTGACGAAGCTGTCCTCGACCGCCGACGCATCCGTGTTCAACACGCCGGGAATCTGGCGGATCACGGCATCCATCAAGGCCATCGCCGGCAGCTCGCCGCCGGACAGCACGAAATCGCCAAGGCTGATTTCCTCGTCGACGCAGCGGTCCAGCAAACGCTGGTCCACCGCCTCGTAGCGGCCGCACAGAATCACCAGACCGGGCTCCTGCTTCAGCTGCATCACGCGCGCATGCGTCAATTGCTTGCCCTGGGGCGACATGAACAGCACGCGCGGGGCGGGCAGACCGGCATCGGTCTGGCGCTGCTTCGCCGCGTGCAGCGTCGCTTCCAGGGGTTTGGCCAGCATCACCATGCCGGGGCCGCCGCCATAGGGGCGGTCATCCACGGTGCGGTGATTATCGGTGGTGAAATCACGCGGATTCCACAGCGACAAGCCACATTTATTCTGTTCGAACGCGCGCCGGGTGACACCCGACTGCGTCAGTGCGGCGAACATTTCAGGGAACAGGGTCACGACATCGAATTGCATGGCGGGCCGCCCTTATGTTCTTTTAATAATCAAGGCCCCAGTCGACGGTGATCTGTTTCGCGGGCTTGTCCACCTTGATGATGAACGCCTCCACAAACGGGATCAGGCGCTCCTGCGCCGCAACTTCGGGATCAGCGTCTGCGGTCGCGGCTGGCGTAATGCGCAAGATCGACTGCGGACCGTTGCTCATCATGTCAGACACCGTACCGAGGTGCTCACCTTGCAAATTCACTACTTCCAGACCGATCAACTCGGTCCAGTAAAACTCATCGTCGGACAGCGCCGGGAACAGACTGCGCGGAACCGACACAGCGGCGCCCTTCAGCGCTTCTGCGACATCCCGATCGGTCACTCCCACCAGCTGCGCGACCACATCGCCGCCATGCAGCTTGCACTGCTTGACTTCGACGCCGTGCAGGGACGGTTTGTCGATCCACCAGGTTTTCACCTTGAGGAGTGCATCCGCATCTTCCGAGAAAGGACGAATCCTGACCCAGCCAGCAACGCCGTAAGCACCGAAGACAAAGCCTACCTGTGCCAGATCGTCGGGGACTTGCACCCCGGATGCATTCTGATCGGTCAAACCAATCACCCGAACTTAAGCAGCTTTGTTCGAAGCTACCAGGCGAGCAACGGTCGGCGACAGTTGGGCGCCAACGGATTGCCAGTGAGCCAGACGGTCAGCGGTAATACGCAGTGGCACTTCGCCACCGGATGCCATCGGGTTGTAGAAACCGATGCGCTCGATGAAACGGCCATCGCGGCGATTGCGCGAGTCGGTTGCAACGATGTTGAAGAACGGACGCTTCTTGGCGCCTCCACGAGCTAAACGAATAACGACCATAATATTTCCAAAAAGTATGCTAGGACGGAAAAAGCCGCAAATTATAGCGCGCTTTGCCGCGAAGCAGCAAGCGTTAATGAAATAATCGGGCAGATTGGGGTAATCGAAGATTATCCCCCGTTCCGGCGAGTGGGGCAAGTGCCAAGACAACAAAAAAGGCAAGCCGGGGCCGGTATTATGACCGATACTGCGGTTTTCCCGTGTAAAAGTCTCACACCATGACTGTTTCGCACCACAAAAACAAAACCCTGGCCACGTTATTGGCCTTCCTGTTCGGCGGCCTCGGGCTGCAGCGCCTGTATCTGCGCGGCGTGCGCGACCCGTGGCTGTGGGCGCACCTGGCCAGCCTGCCGGCCGCCTGGCTGGTTGCCGCCGCCGCGCCGCAGGCGGACCGCTTCTACCACCTGCTGCCGGTAATCGTCTCCGGCCTGGTCGGCTTGCTGGAAGCGCTGGTGCTGGGCCTGATGTCGGACGAAAAATGGGACGCCCGTTTTAATGCCGGCAGCGGGCGGCAATCGGACACGCACTGGCCGGTGGCGGTGGTGCTGGTGGCGAGCATGATGCTGGGCGCGGGGGGGCTAATCGCCACGATCTCGCGCTTATTTGACTTGTTGTACACTGGCGGCGCCTATGGATAACAGGAGAACGGCATGAAAACCCCAATGATCGCGATGGCCCTGCTGCTGGCCGGACTGACGTCCGCCGCGCAGGCGCAGCCCGACGCGGCGAGCAAGCGCTACGCCGACGACAAAAAGCTGTGCAGCGAAGAAAACAATTCCAGCGCCCGCATGCAATGCCTGCGCGACGCCAAGGCCGAATACGACAAAGCGCAGGCGCAGCACAAACCGGCGGGCGCCTGCCGCGACTGCGGCCGGATCACCTCGGTGGTGGTGAGCGACAAGGACGGCCAGGGCAGCGCGGTGGGCCTGATTGCCGGCGGCGTCGCGGGCGCCCTGCTGGGCAACCAGGTCGGCAGCGGCCACGGCCGGCAACTGGCGACGGTAGCTGGCGCGGCGGGCGGCGCCTACGCCGGCAAGAAGATCGAAGAAAAAGCCAAGTCGACGAAACAGTGGACGGTACACGTCAAATACGACAACGGCCAGGCGGGCAGCTTCCACTACGACCACGACCCGCAGATGCACAACGGCGACCGCGTCCGCAAAGCCAACGGCACCCTGGTCCGCAACTAAAACCCAAGACGGTGTCAGTGCCGACATTCGGACACGAGCCCAATCGTACGTGAAACTTACGGTTGGGCTTGTGTCCGAATGTCGGCACTGACACCGTCTTTTTTTTCTTTGGAGCATAGCGATGAAAATTCTGGTGGTCGGCGCGGGTGCGCTGGGTGGTTATTTCGGAGCGCGCTTGCTGGATGCGGGTCGGGATGTGACGTTTCTCGTGCGCGCCGGACGCGCCGCGCAACTTAAACAGTACGGCCTGCAGATCAAGAGCCCGCGCGGCGACTTGACGCTGGCCTCCCCTCCTCACTTGCTGTCCGCGCAGATCGCCGGGCACTACGACCTCGTCATCGTCGGCTGCAAGGCCTACGATCTCGATGCGACCATGGAATCGTTCGCCGCCGCCGTCGGGCCGCAAACGGCCATCCTGCCGATGCTGAACGGCATGGCGCACATCGACCGTCTCGCCGCCCGCTTCGGCAAGGAGCGTGTGCTCGGCGGCTTGTGCCTGATCTCGGCCACGCTCGATCCGCATGGCACGGTGCTGCACCTCAATGATATGCACGGCCTGGTCTTCGGCGAACTGGACGGCACTGCCTCGCCGCGCGTCGCCGCCATCGCAGAGGCCATGTCCGCCGCCAACTTCGACGCCCGCGCCAGCGAACAGATGACGCTGGAGATGTGGGAGAAGTGGATCTTCATCACCGCGCTGGCCGGCGCCACCTGTCTGCTGCGCGGCACCGTCGGCGATATCGTCGCCGCCGGCAACGCCGCCCTGCCGCAGGCGCTGCTCGACGAATGCGCCGCCATCGCCGCCGCCAACGGCTACGCGCCGAGGCCGGCAGCGCTGGAGCGCTCGCTGGCCATGCTGACCGCCGCCGGCTCGCCGATCAGCGCCTCGATGATGAAGGACCTGGAACGCGGCGCCGCCATCGAAGCCGACCACATCCTCGGCGACATGCTGGCCCGCGCTGGCGCCGGAGCCGCGCCGACGCTGAAGCTGGCCTACGCGCACCTGAAAACCTACGAAGCCCGCCGCGCCCGCGAGGCAGCGCAATCATGATGCACATCCCGACCTTCCCCGCCCAATGGCAACCGCTGGTCGACCAGGCCGCCACCGCGCTGCGCGCGCTCGCGCTCGATGAATCGGCCAAGGAAAAATTCTGCAACGATCCGCTGCTGCGGCCGTACATGCACAAGGTCTCGCAGCGCTACGTTGCCGGCCAGACCGTGACCGACGCGCTGCAATGGGTCGAGCACATCATCGCCCAGGGCCATGCCGCCTCCGCCGAATACATGGGCGAAAACGTGCGCGACGAAGCCTTCGCCATGGCCGAGACCGACGTCTTCATGGAGCTGACCAAGGCAATTGGCCAGCGCAACCTGAACTGCTCGGTCTCGTTCGACCTGTCGCACGTCGGCTCGGTGGTGGACCTGGAACTGGGCTACCGCAACGCCCGCCGCATCGCGCTGGCCGCCGCCGAGATCAACCGCGAGGTGATGATCTCGATGGAGGGCCACGACCGCGCCGACGACATCTACGCCATCTACGCGCGGCTGCACAAGGACGATGGCCTGCACAACGTCGGCATCACGGTGCCGGCCAAGCGCCACCGCACCGCGCAGGACTTGCCGTCGCTGATGAAGCTGCCGGGCCGCATCCGCCTGGTCAAGGGCGCCTTCCTGGAATCGGCAGAGGTCTCCCACCACCGCAACAGCCCCGAGCTGGCCGCAGCCTACCGCCACTACGCGCAAGAACTGCTGCTGAGCGGCCACAAGTGCTCGATCGCGACCCACGACCGCAGCATCCAGGCCGACCTGAGCGCACTGATTCTCAAGGAGCGCATCGATCCGCGCTGGTATGAATTCGAATCGTTGATCGGCCTCGGCACCGAGCAGATCGCCGAACTGAAGGCGCGCGGCTTCCCGACGCGCGAATACGCGGTCTTCGGCGAAGAACATTTCCTCTACGTGTTGAACCGCATCGCTGAAGAACCGGTGCGCGTCTATCAGGCCATCATCGACGTGATGGCGGCTTAATGCAGGCGCAGCCCCAGCGCGCTCACGCTATCTTCGGCGGAGCGTAGCGCGCGCGCCGACGGGCGAGCGCCGGCGGCCACGGCCCAGGCCAGGACCCAATAGCCGGCCTGGATTTCCTCGCCCGGCGTTTCGGCCTGCAACAAGCGTTGCGCAGCGATATTCATGCGTTGGACGGCGTAAGCTTTGCGCCGGGAATGGCCCGAGACAGGCGATAAGACGATCGGTTTCATGCGGACTCCTTGGTTCGTATATGCTTTATACGAACCGGTGGTCCAATCGGATTCAACCTACATATACCCGGTCAGCAAGGCGCGTTCCCAGTCCGGGCGGCCGTTGCGCCGGGCCAGCTCGGCCATCGGGCGGAAGTCGTAAGGCACGGCGATCAGGGTGCTGATCCACTGACCGGCGATCTGCTCGACGATGGCATAGCGCGCGTCGGTCGAGCCATTCTGGACTTGATGGAAGACCGGATGATCATCGTCATACGCCTGCAGCCCGACGCTGCCGGGATTGACGATCAGCGTGCCATTGGACGCCCGCACCGAGCGCGCCACATGCGTATGGCCGCAAGCGACCAGTTCGGCAGAAACATCGCCCAGCCGCAGGTCCACTTCGGCGGTATTGGCCAGGCGCATTCCGGCCGGCTCCACGCTCTCAAGAAAATACGTAATATCGCTGTCCGGCGTGCCGTGGCACAGCAGCACATCCTCGCTGAGCCATAGCGACGGCTTCAGCGTCGCCATCCAGGCCATCTCGGCCGCACCCAACTGAGAGCGCGCATACGCATCGGAAGCGCCCGGACTGCCGGCCAGCACCTGCCGCTCATGATTGCCGGCCAACTGCACCCAATCCTGCGCCATCAAGAACTGCGCCGTCTCGCGCACCATCAGCGGCCCGGACAAGCTATCGCCCAGATTGACGACCCGATCCACACCGCGCCGCCCGACATCGCGCAACACCGCCTCCAACGCAGGCAGGTTCCCATGGATATCCGAAACAATCGCGATCCGCATAAGGCCTCGGCTAAGCCGCAACATCCAAATAAGCCACCGTGCTCACTGGCTCGGGAATCGGCAGGCCATCTTCCCGCAGTCCATCCAGATGAAAGGCAATCGCTTCGCGCAGCGAGTCCGCAACCTGCGCCGCAGTCGGGTCTGCAGCGACGCATCCGGGCAAATCCGGCACATAAGCGGAATAATTGTTCCCGGCTTTTTCAATAACGATGGCATAGCGCATGATGTTCACTTTTCTAATCCAGCTTGTTTAAGAATACTCTTGAAAGTCCCCACAGCCAAGTCATCCCCAAGCTGCCCCGGTACGCTGACCCGCCCTGGCTTGCTCGGGTGACATCCGCAGTGACGACATAGCGATCTATCTCATGCAAAACAAAAAAAGCGGCCCGAAGGCCGCTTGCTTGCGAAGCGAAGAGCGTTTAGAACTGGTCTTCGCTCAGCGCCAGCACGCCGGCGCTGCCGTCGATGATGGCGGTACGCAGGCCCGAGGCTTGCGACAGGATGTGGTCGGCGAAGAAGCGCGCGGTGGCGATCTTGGCCTTGTAGAAGCCGGCGTCGCCTTCGTTGGCGTCGAGCTTCTGCTGGGCGATCACCGCCGCGCGCGCCATCTGCCAGCCGCCCAGCACGATGCCGGCCAGCTTCAGGTACAGCACGCTGCCCGAAAACACGCCCTTGATGTCGCTTTTCATGTTGCCGGCGACGTAGTCCACCACCGCTTCCAGATCCTTGCTGCCGGCCGACAGCTGCGCCAGGATGGCCTTGAAGTCCGCGCTGTCCGACCCAGACAGCGCCGCCTCGGTCTCGCGCACCTGGGCGATGATGCTCTTCGCCACCGCGCCGCCGTCGCGCACGGTCTTGCGGCCGACCAGGTCGTTGGCCTGGATCGCGGTCGTGCCTTCGTAGATCGTCAGGATCTTGGCGTCGCGGTAGTGCTGCGCCGCGCCGGTCTCTTCGATGAAGCCCATGCCGCCGTGCACCTGCACGCCGTCGCGCGCGACGTCTTGCGACATCTCGGTCGACCAGCCCTTGATGATCGGCACCAGATATTCGTACACGGCCAGGTTGGCCTTGCGCACCTCGGCGTCGGCGTGGCTGTGCGCCACGTCGCTGATGCCGGCGCCGACGTAGGCCAGCGCGCGCGCCGCCTCGGTCTGCGAGCGCATCGACATCAGCATGCGGCGCACGTCCGGATGATGAATGATCGATACAGGACCAGCCGAACCCGCCAGGTCGCGCGACTGCACGCGGTCCTTGGCGAACGCCACCGCCTTTTGATACGCACGCTCCGCCAGGCCAATGCCCTGCAGGCCGACGCCGAAGCGCGCCGCGTTCATCATGATGAACATGTATTCCAGGCCGCGATTCTCTTCGCCGACCAGCGTGCCGATGGCGCCGCCGTGGTCGCCGAATTGCAGCACGGCGGTCGGGCTGGCCTTGATGCCCAGCTTGTGCTCGATCGAGACGCAGTGCGCGTCGTTGCGCGCGCCGACCGAGCCGTCCGCGTTGACCAGGAACTTCGGCACGATGAACAGCGAGATGCCCTTCACGCCCGGCGGCGCGTCCGGCGTGCGCGCCAGCACCAGGTGCACGATGTTCTCGGCGAAGTCGTGCTCGCCGTAGGTGATGAAGATCTTGGTGCCGAACACTTTATAGGTGCCATCGCCCTGCGGCACGGCGCGGGTGCGCACGGCGGCCAGGTCGGAGCCGGCTTGCGGCTCGGTCAGGTTCATGGTCCCGGTCCATTTGCCCGACACCAGGTTTTCCAGGTAGATGGATTTCTGCTCATCGCTGCCGGCCGTCAGCAGCGCTTCGATGGCGCCGTCCGACAGCAGCGGGCACAGCGCGAACGAGATGCTGCCCGAGTTGAGCATTTCGATGCACGGCGTCGCCAGCAGCTTCGGCAGGCCTTGGCCGCCGAATTCCACCGGGTGCTGCACGCCCTGCCAGCCGGCCTCGGCGAAGGCCTTGAACGCGTCCTTGAAACCCTTGGAGGTGGTGACCTGGCCGTCGTGCCACCAGCTCGGTTCCTTGTCGCTCGGGTTGTTCAGCGGCGCGATGACGTTGCCGACGAATTTGGCGTTTTCTTCCAGGATGGCTTCGGCCGTGTCCGGGGTCGCGTCTTCGTTGCCCGGCAACGCGTTGACGCCGGCCAGGTCCGCCAGTTCGTTCATCACGAACAGCATGTCTTTCAGGGGTGCTTGATATGGCATCTAGTGTCTCCAATAAAAAAGCCACGCAATCCGGCGTGTCCGGATCGGCGTGGCTCTGTTGTGCTCTGTGCGGGGATTAGCCCAGTTCGGCAACCAGTTGCGGCACGATCTCGAACAGATCGCCTACGATGCCGTAGTCGGCAACGGAGAAGATCGGCGCTTCAGGATCCTTGTTGATCGCGACGATGGTTTTCGAATCCTTCATGCCGGCCAGATGCTGGATCGCGCCGGAAATACCGACCGCGATGTACAACGTTGGCGCGACGATCTTGCCGGTCTGGCCGACTTGCCAGTCGTTCGGCACGTAGCCGGCGTCGACCGCTGCGCGCGAGGCGCCCATGGCGGCGTTCAGCTTGTCTGCCAGCGGTTCCAGGATCTTGAACGCTTCGCCCGAGCCCATGCCGCGGCCGCCGGAAACGATGATCTTGGCGGCGGTCAGTTCCGGACGGTCCGACTTGGCCACTTCGCGGCCGACGAAGGACGATTTGCCCGAATCGGCGACGGCGGTGACGGTCTCGGTCGCGGCCGAACCACCGGTGGCGGCGGCGGCGTCAAAGCCGGTCGAGCGCACGGTGATGACCTTGATCTTGTCCGACGATTGCACGTAGGCGATGGCGTTGCCGGCGTAGATAGGACGCTCGAAGGTGTCAGGCGAATCGACCTTGGTGATTTCCGAGATCTGCGCCACGTCCAGCTTGGCGGCGACGCGCGGCAGGATGTTCTTGCCGTAGGCGGTGGCCGGAGCCAGGATGTGGCTGTACGAGCCGGCCAGCGCCAGCACTTGCTCGGCGACGTTTTCGGCCAGGCCGTCCGCGAAGTGCGGCGCGTCGGCGACGATGACTTTCGAGACGCCGGCGATAGCGGCGGCTGCAGCGGCGGCGGCGCCTGCGTTCGAGCCGGCAACCAGCACGTGCACGTCACCGCCGCACTGGGCGGCTGCGGTCACGGTGTGGAGGGTGCTGCCCTTCAGGCTGGCGTTGTCGTGTTCTGCGATAACTAATGCGACCATTTCCGTTTTCCTTTAGATGACTTTAGCTTCGGTGCGCAGCTTGGCGACCAGGGTGGCGACGTCCGGTACCTTGATGCCGGCGCTGCGTTTCGCAGGCTCGACCACTTTCAGGGTCTTCAGGCGCGGAGTCACGTCGACGCCCAGGTCTTCCGGCTTGGTCACGTCCAGCGGCTTTTTCTTCGCCTTCATGATGTTCGGCAGCGTCACGTAGCGCGGCTCGTTCAGGCGCAGGTCGGTGGTGATGATCGCCGGCAGCGTCAGCGCCAGGGTTTCCAGGCCGCCGTCCACTTCGCGGGTCACCGTGACCTTGCCGTCTTCCAGCACCACTTTCGACGCGAACGTCGCTTGCGGCCAGCCCAGCAGCGCGGCCAGCATCTGGCCGGTCTGGTTGGAGTCGTCGTCGATCGCCTGCTTGCCCAGGATGATCAGCTGCGGCTGTTCCTTGTCGGCCAGCGCCTTGAGCAGCTTGGCGACGGCCAGCGGCTCCAGCTCGACGGCGGTTTCCACCAGGATGCCGCGGTCGGCGCCGATGGCCATGCCGGTGCGCAGGGTTTCCTGGCACTGCGTCACGCCGCACGATACGGCGATCACTTCGGTGACCTTGCCGGCTTCCTTGAGGCGCATCGCTTCTTCCAGCGCGATCTCATCGAAAGGATTCATCGACATTTTGACGTTGGCGGTATCGACACCAGTGCCGTCGGACTTGACGCGTACCTTGACGTTATAGTCGACCACGCGTTTGACGGGTACCAAGACTTTCATAGCTGTGCCTTTGGAAAAAAGAATAAAGGAATTCGGGACAAATAATGTGGGCTAGATTATATGAGAAATCCGGCGCGCACAAGAAATTAAAGCACGATCGTGCGATTTTTCGCTAGTAGAAATCGTCTAAAAATAAAATCTTTCAGACGGGATTTCTGTAGGGGAAGTAACAGCGGCGTTATTTGCGCTGCATCAAAAAGACGAACTCGCGGCCGGTCTGGACATGCGACAACAGGGCGTTGCCGGTCTGTTTGGCAAAAGCCTGGAAGTCGCGCACGGAACCAGGGTCGGTCGCCATGATGCGCAGCACTTCGCCGCTTTGTAATTCGGACAGGGCCTTTTTGGCCTTCAGGATCGGCAGCGGGCAGTTCAGGCCCCGTGCGTCGAGTTCCTTATGGAATTCCATGATTTCGTTTTCAAGTATCGTGTCGCTCATCAAGAACTCGCTCTTTTTGTTAGGGAGTGTCGTCATACTACTCCAATTCAGAACGGATGACGCGCTGCACCAAAATAGTTCGTTGTACGTTGCAAGTTTGCAACGCAAGCTGGAAAGTATACAACACCTCTCCCCAGACGACAACGGCCCGTGTTTGCACACGGGCCGCATGAATACTGCTTCTCAGCAAGTTTTACCGTTTAGGCGCGCTGCCCCACCCATGCCGCGACGCCGGCCAAGGCGGCCGGCAAGCCGCTCGGATCGGTACCGCCGGCCTGCGCCATATCAGGGCGTCCGCCGCCTTTGCCGCCCACTTGTTGTGCGACGAAGTTGACCAGTTCGCCCGCCTTGACCTTGGACGTGGCGTCCGCCGTCACGCCGGCGATCAGGCTGACCTTGCCGTCGGCGACGCTGGCCAGCACGATGGCGGCGGTCTTCAGCTTATCCTTCAGCTTGTCCATGGTCTCGCGCAGGCGGGCCACGTCGGCGCCGTCCAGCGTGGCGGCCAGCACCATGATGCCGTTGACGTCCACCGCTTGCGTGACCAGTTCGTCGCCCTGGCCCGATGCCAGTTTCGACTTCAGCGCGGCCAGTTCCTTCTCCAGCGCCTTGACGTGGTCCTGCACCTGGCCGATGCGCGCGGTCAGTTCTTCCGGATTCGACTTCAGCGCGGCGGCCGCTTCCAGCAGGCGGCGGTTCATCGACTGCACCAGCGCCAGCGCGCCCTCGCCCGTCACGGCTTCGACGCGGCGGATGCCGGCCGCGACGCCGCCTTCGGCGATGATCTTGAACAGGCCGATGTCGCCGGTGCGCTGCACGTGCACGCCGCCGCACAGCTCTTTCGAGGTGCCGATGTCGAGCACGCGCACTTCGTCGCCGTACTTCTCGCCGAACAGCGCCATCGCGCCGTGCTTGACCGCGTCGTCGAACGACATGTGCTGCGCCTTGGTGGCGTGGTTTTCCAGGATCTCCTTATTGACCTTGGCTTCCACTTCGGCGATCTGCTCGGCCGTCAGCGGCGCGTTGTGGCTGAAGTCGAAACGGGTCTTGTCGGCATCGACCAGCGAGCCTTTTTGCGCCACGTGCGAGCCCAGCACTTCACGCAGGGCCTTGTGCATCAGGTGGGTGGCCGAGTGGTTGCGGATGGTGCGCGCGCGCTTGCCCTGGTCCACGTCGGCGCTGACCGCGTCGCCCACTTTCAGCGCGCCGGAATCCAGCTTGCCGTGGTGGCCGAACACGTCGGCCTGGATCTTCAGCGTATCGCTGACGCTGAACGAACCGCCGGCGGCGGTGATGACGCCCTGGTCGCCGACCTGGCCGCCCGACTCCGCGTAGAACGGCGTGGTGTCCAGCACGACGATGCCGTCCTGGCCAGCCTTCAACTCCTGCACCGAGGTGCCGGCCGCGTACAGCGCGACGATCCTGGCGTTGGCGTGGCTGAGGTTATCGTAGCCGACGAATTTGTTCTTCTCGCCCGCGTACTCGACCTTGCTGTCCTTGGTCGACTTGCCGCCCTTGCGCGACAGTTCCTGGCTTTCCTTCAGCGCGGCGTCGTAGCCTTCCTGGTCGAAGCTGATATTGCGCTCGCGGCAGATATCGGCCGTCAGGTCCGGCGGGAAGCCGTAGGTTTCGTACAGCGTGAAGGCGGTGGCGCCGTCGATGCCGCTGCTGTCCTTGGCCAGCTGGGCTTCCAGCACTTTCATGCCGGTTTCCAGCGTCTCGCCGAAGCGGTCTTCCTCGGCCTTGAGCATGTCGGCGACGCGGCCCTTGGCTTCTTCCAGCTCCGGATAGGCGGCGCCCATCTCGATCGCCAGGTCGGACACCAGTTTGTAGAAGAACGGCTTGGTCTGGCCCAGCTTGTGGCCGTGGCGCAGCGCGCGGCGGATGATGCGGCGCAGGACGTAGGCGCGGCCTTCGCTGCCCGGAATCACGCCGTCGACGATCATGAAGGCGGCGGCGCGGATGTGGTCGGCAATCACGCGCAGCGATTTGTTTTCCAGGTCGGTGGCGCCGGTTTCGCGCGCGGCCGCCTTGATCAGGTTCTGGAACAGGTCGATCTCGTAGTTCGAATGCACGTGCTGCAGCACGGCGGCCAGGCGCTCCATGCCCATGCCGGTATCGACGCACGGCTTCGGCAGCTTGTGCATCACGCCCGCTTCGTCGCGGTTGAACTGCATGAACACCAGGTTCCAGATTTCGATGAAGCGGTCGCCGTCTTCGTCCGGCGAGCCTGGCGGGCCGCCCGGAATGTCGGCGCCGTGGTCGTAGAAGATCTCGGTGCACGGACCGCATGGGCCGGTGTCGGCCATCTGCCAGAAGTTGTCCGATGCGTAGCGCGAACCCTTGTTGTCGCCGATGCGGATGATGCGCTCTTTCGGCACGCCGATTTCATTGGCCCAGATGTCGTAGGCCTCGTCGTCCTCGATGTAGACGGTGACGGTCAGCTTCTCGACCGGAAGGCCGTAGACCTTGGTCAGCAGTTCCCACGCGTAGTTGATCGCGTCGCGCTTGAAGTAGTCGCCGAAGCTGAAGTTGCCCAGCATTTCAAAGAAGGTGTGGTGACGCGCGGTGTAGCCGACGTTTTCCAGATCGTTGTGCTTGCCGCCGGCGCGCACGCAGCGCTGCACCGAGGTCGCACGGGTGTACGGGCGGCTGTCGGTGCCGGTGAACACGTCCTTGAACTGCACCATTCCGCTGTTGGTCAGCAGCAGGGTCGGGTCGTTGCCAGGTACCAGGGAGCTGGAACGGACAATCGAATGACCCTTGGATTCAAAAAACTTGAGGAATTTGTCGCGGATTTCAGATGATTTCATGTCGTAAGCAGTAGTAGCTGGCAAATGCAAAGGGGTTGATTATATATGACCGCGCTGTCCCGATGGACTTAGGCGAAGGCTGGACCGATCAAATCGATGCGGTCGGTGCAAAAACCGTCCACGCCCCACGACAGGATCTCGCGGCCGCGCGCCGGATCGTTGACGGTATAGCAAAACAGGCCGTAGCCGGCCGCCTTGATCTGCGCCGCCAGCTCGGGCGTCAGATGCTTCTGGTTGGTATGGATGGCCTGGGCGCCCAGCTCCTCGGCCTGCTGTTGCCAGTCGGCGGGGATTTTGTCGAGCAGGTAACCGCGCGGCAGCTCCGGCGCCGCGTCGCGGGCGGCGGCCAGCGCCTCAAAGCTGAACGAGGATAACAACGGGAGCGCGGCCGGGTCGCCGGCGGCGATCTCGGCATGGAAGCTGTCGCGGGTCACTTTCGCCACCCAGGCGCCGGTCTCGGCCTCGAAGCCGTCGGCCGGCTTGATTTCCACGTTCATCCAGATGCGCTGCTGCTTGCAATAATCAATGAACTGGGTGAAAAATGGCACAGGCTCGCCGCGAAATTGCTCGCCGAACCAGCTGCCGGCGTCCATCGCGGCCAGTTCGATGGCGTCGGTGCCGGGCACGCTGCCCCGCCCGGCCACCGTGCGGCCGAAGTCGGGATCGTGCATCACCATGCCGATGCCGTCGCGCGACAGCATCACGTCGAACTCGACGGCATGGAAGCCGTAGGCCAGGCCGGCGCGCAGGCCGGCGATGGTGTTTTCCGGCGCCAGCGTACCGCCGCCGCGATGTGCAACAATTTTTGGGTAGGGCCACATGGCTGTGCCTTGAAAGTAGTTATGGCAATGATATCAACACTATCACGAATGGCGCTGGCCGTGGCGATGCTGTCGCCGGTGGCGCATGCCGAGCCGGTCACGCAGCAGCTGGTGATGTCGCGCGCCGCCATCCTGTACGCCGAGCGGCTGGCCGGCCTGTGGATCGACGGCGACGCCCGCTTCACCGCCCGCGTGCGCGGCATCGCCCTGCCGCTGATCGCCCAGGCCAGGCGCGACTATCCCGATACCGCGCACTGGGACTGGGAAGTCCACACTACCGACGACCAGGACCAGAACGCCGACTGCATGGCAGGCGGCAAAATCCTGGTCAGCAAGGCCTACGTCGAGCGGCTGGAGCTGGGCGACGCCGAACTGGCGATGCTGCTGGCGCACGAAATCGAACACGCCGCGCTGCATCACAACCTGCAGGAATACCAGCAGGCGCTGCGGCTCGATCCGGCTTGGGCCCAGCGTCCGTTTATCGAACTGGAGGACGCGGTGGAGCACGACAGTCACCTGATGGCCTTGCTGGCGCAAACCAATTACGACCACGAGGAAGAAGCTGACCGCGAAGGCTTGCGGCTGGCCTGGCGCGCAGGCTGGCCGGCGGCGCGTCTTGCCGGCTACTTCAAGAAGATGATGAACACCAGCTACTGGCCGACCCGCAGCCGGGACGATTATCCGTCGCCGGCCAGCCGCTGGCGCGCGGCGCGCCTGCTGGCCGAGACCTTGCAAAAAAATCAGGTGCAAGCGGCCGATTGAGCCACTACACTAGCGCCCTGATTGGATTACTCAAAAGGTCGAACTCATCATGACAGCCCCCAAAGCGCTAGGCCACATCCGCGTGCTCGACCTGAGCCGCGTGCTGGCGGGACCGTGGTGCTCGCAGAACCTAGCGGACCTCGGCGCCGACGTCATCAAGATCGAGCGTCCCGGCAGCGGCGACGACACCCGCGCCTGGGGTCCGCCGTACGCGCGCGACGCCGATGGCCGCGACACGACCGAAGCGGCCTACTACCTGGCCGCCAATCGCGGCAAGCGCTCGGTGACGATCGACATCGCCAGCGCCGAAGGCCAGGCCTTGCTGCGCGAGCTGGTCATGCACTGCGACGTGGTGCTGGAAAACTACAAAGTCGGCCAGCTGAAGCGCTACGGCCTCGACTACGACTCGCTGAAGGCCATCAAGCCGGACCTGGTCTACTGCTCGGTGACGGGCTTCGGCCAGGACGGCCCGTACGCGCACCGCGCCGGCTACGACTTCCTGATCCAGGGCATGGGCGGCTTGATGTCAGTGACAGGCGAGCGCGACGACCTGCCCGGCGGCGGCCCGCAGAAAGCCGGCGTCGCGCTGACCGATTTGATGACCGGCATGTACGCCACCATCGCGATCCTGGCCGCGCTGACGCACCGCGACCGCAGCGGCGAAGGCCAGTACATCGACATGGCGCTGCTGGACGTGCAGGTGGCGATGCTGGCCAACATGGGCAGCAACTACCTCAACAGCGGCAAGTCGCCCAAGCGCTGGGGCAACGCGCATCCGAACATCGTGCCGTACCAGACCTTCCAGTGCGCGGACGGCTACATCATCGTCGCCACCGGCAACGACGGGCAGTATCAAAAGTTTGTCGAAGCGGGCGGACGCGGCGACCTCGCGTTCGACGAGCGCTACGCCACCAATCCATTGCGGGTGAAGAACCGCGACGAACTGGTGCCGCTGCTAGCCGAGATGGTGCTGACGCAAACGCGCGATTTCTGGATCGACAAACTGGAATCGGTGGGCGTGCCGTGCGGGCCGATCAACAACCTCGACGACGTCTACAAGAATCCGCAGGTGCTGGCGCGCGAGCTGGTGATGGAAGTGCCGCATCCGACGGCGGGCAAGGTCAAGCTGGTACGCAGCCCGATGCAGATGTCGGCCACGCCGACGGACAACGCGGTCGCCCCGCCGCTGCTGGGCCAGCACACCAGCGAAATCCTGCGCGACCTGCTGGGCCGCAGCGACACCGACATCGCCGCCCTGCACGCCAAGGGCGTGCTATGACCGGTTTAATCCGGGGTCAGTTCTAAAAACTGGACACGAGCTCTGCTCTAGGCGCTGCTAGAGCAGAGCTCGTGTCCAGTTTTTAGAACTGACCCCGGAGTTTTTAGGTCATGCGCGCCAGGTCGATGAAGGCGCGCAGGGCTGAGGTCATTTGGCGCTGGCGCGGGTAGTACATCATCATGCCGGTCGTCGGCGGACACCAGTCTTCCAGAACGCAGACCAGCTTGCCTGCGGCGACATGCGCCGCTACCCTGTGATCAGGCAGGAAGCCCAGCGCTACGCCGTCCAGCGCCGCGCGCAGCACCAGCTCCGAATCGCCCACCGACAGCCGGCCCGGCACGTCGACCTGCAATTGCACACCATCCTTCGCCAGTTCCCATTTGTAAAAGGCGCCGCTACGAAAACGATAGCGTATGCATTCATGCCGCATCAGGTCGTCCGGATGCTTCGGCTTGCCGCGCCGCTTGAAATACGCTGGCGCGCCGATCACCAGGAACCGCTGCGGCGGGCCGACCGGCACCGCCACCATGTCCTCCGGCACCGATTCCTCGTAGCGTATGCCAAGGTCGAAACCCTGGCCGACGATATCGACCATGCCATCATCGCTGACGATGTCGAGCTGGATGTCGGGATACAGGCGCAGGAAGCGCTCGACCAGCGGCGCCACCACCACCAGCGCCGCGTCGCGGAAGGTGTTGATGCGCAAGGTGCCGGCCGGCGAGGCGCGGAACAGATTCATTTCCTCCAGCGCCGTGCTGACGCTGCCCAGCGCCGGCTGCAGGCGCTCCAGCAAATGCCGCCCCGCCTCGGTCAGCGCCACGCTGCGTGTGGTGCGGTTGAACAGGCCCACGCCCAGCCTATCCTCCAGCGTACGCACCGCATAGCTGGCGGCCGATGCCGACAACGACAACTCGGCCGCCGCCTTGCGAAAGCTGCCGTGCCGCGCCACCGCCGCGAACACGGCCAGATGGGAAAGATTATCGAGCTGCATTATGCAATTTTCCTGTTTAATACGTGCAGGGATGGCCGCTTGTTTGGGGACTATTGTGCGAATTATAGTGCAAGGAAGGACGACAATCGCTCGCCATCACCCAGGAGTTCCCATGTTCCATGCACACGGCTATGCCGCACACGATTCCCATTCTCCTCTGGTCCCCTTCACGTTCGAACGCCGCGCGCCGGGCGTCAACGATGTGGTGATCGACATTCTCTACACCGGCGTCTGCCACTCGGACCTGCACCAGACCCGGGACGACTGGGGCGGCGCGTTGTACCCGATGGTGCCGGGCCATGAAATCATCGGCCGCGTCACGCAGGTCGGCAGCGGCGTGCACAAGTTCAAGGTCGGCGACCTGGCCGGTGTCGGCTGCATGGTCGATTCATGCCGTCACTGCTCGGCATGCCAGGAAGACCTGGAAGTCTATTGTGAGGAAGGCGTGACCGTCACCTACAACGGCAAGGAGCGCGGTAGCGAGCAGCTAACCTTCGGCGGCTACTCGGACATCATCGTCGTCGACGAGCATTTCGTGGTGAAGGTATCGCCCGCGCTGGACCTGAAGGCGGTGGCGCCGCTGCTGTGCGCCGGCATCACCACCTACTCGCCGCTGCGCCACTGGAAGGTCGGCCCGGGACAGAAGGTCGGCGTGATCGGGTTGGGCGGCCTGGGCCACATGGGCGTCAAGTTCGCCAAGGCGCTGGGCGCGACGGTGGTGATGATCACCACCTCGCCGGACAAGGGCAAGGACGCGCAGCGGCTGGGCGCGGACGAGGTGCTGATCTCCACCGATCCGGCGGCGATGAAGGCGCATGGCAACAGCTTCGACTTCCTGCTCGACACCATCCCGGTCTCGCACGACATCAATCCCTACCTGGCACTGCTGCGGCGCGACCGTACCATGGCGATGGTCGGTGTGTTGACGGAGCTGAGTCCGCCTCCAGCCGGCATCAACCTGATCATGGGCCGCAAGTCGGTGGCCGGCTCCGCCATCGGCGGCATGAAGGAGACGCAGGAAATGATGGACTTCTGCGCCGAGCACAACATCGTCTGCAACGTCGAGATGATCGCCATCCAGGACATCAACCAGGCCTACGAGCGGCTGGTGAAGAACGACGTCAAATACCGCTTCGTCATCGACATGGCGTCGCTGAAGAACGAGGTGTATTAAATCAACCGGTCCGCCGCTGTCGCAGCGTCTCATTCAGCAACAAGATTTCTGCTGCGACGTCGGCCGGCAAATTGACCATCCGTTCGCCCTCCTCTATTGAGGACGGCGGCGGAACTGGCCGTTGGTCTTCAATATAAAAATCCATTGAAGACAATAACGCATCTTCAGCCATCATCATGGCCTCCACATCGTCATCCCCTTGCGTAATGGCCTCGGGAATATCGCGGAACGTCACGACATAGCCCCCCGCCTCAATGTCGGCTTCAAATTTTGCTGGGTACTGCATGGCGCCCTCCTACTTCAGGCCAAGTCTTTTTTTGACTCCTTCCACCAGGCCCGCTTGAGTTCCTTCGAAGGGTGTCGGGGCAGCAGACTTTGCCTGTCATTCAAAAATACTTTCAAGTGCTTGGCACCGTCTTGAAAAGTTGCGCCACGCTGGGAATGCCACTTCACAAATTCGCTCTGCTTCATGGAGCCTCCTGGCGCGCGCCGAGGCAAATTCATATTAGCTGATTTTGCGACCGGGCTTCGACAGTGTTCGCTTGCCGCCCGGCCGACTCTGCTAGGTCGGGCGTTTTTGCAAATCGCGCTTCAGTTCCTGGATCTGGCCGTGCATCTGCGTGACGGCGGTTTTCATTTGCGGCGACAGGCGCGGGACGTTGATGCACACCTGCCGCGCCCGCTCGGCCAGGCGCTCCATGTCGGCGACCATCTTGGCGATGCGCGGCCCGTCCTGCGACATCAACACCGCGCGCGCCGTGTCGGCGTGGCGGTCCAGCCGCTGGATGCTGTCGCGCAGTTCGCTGGGGATGTTGGGCTCGGCCGACAAGGTTTGCGCCGCCAGGCCAATCGCTTGCTCAAGCATGCGGCCACGATGGTGGATGTCGTTGATCTGTTCCATGATGAGGTCTCCTCTATCGATCCCGGCACAGGGGTGCCGGTGCGGATTCGACCATCCAGAAGCTCATCGGTTTCAAGCGACCGCCGCGATACTGATGCAGATCAGATCGCGGCCATTTAACTGCCACCGCACCCGGGCAGCGCCAACGCCTGCAACACCTGGCCTTTGTCCGATTGCACAAACGCGCTGATGCCCAGCCGGCCTGCCGTCGCCCCCGCAGGCAAGGCCAGCACCTTGCTGACCATGACGCTCCGCGGCTTGCCGCCGGCCGAAAGCGCAACCGGTTCCAGCCACTCGCGCACAACAAAGTCGTGCCGCAACAACCTGCCGCGGTTCTCGCCCGCCACCACCTGACTGGCGAGACCGCTTTCGACCAGCGCGATATACAGCTTGCCCTCATAGGCGGAACTGGCCCTCACCTCGACCGGCAATCCCGCCGCCCCGACCACGCCCAGCGCGATGCTGATATCGGCCTGCGCCGCCTGGGCGTTGATGCGCTTGACCACATCCGGCACGCTCCCCGCCCAGTCGCGCACTTCCTTGCCGCCGACGAAAATCTCCGGGGTGTAGATGGTGCGCGAACCGGCCAGGTCGCTTAGCCAGCGCTGCCGGTCGGTGAAGGTCTTGCTGGAGAACGGGTCTTTCCAACCGATGTAATTCCAGTAATCGACATGCTCGGACAGCACCACGGCGCCATCGTTGCGCAGGCCGCTGATAAACCGGTCGGCAGGCGGGCAACTGCTGCAGCCTTCCGAGGTGTACAACTCCAGCAAGGCCAGCCGGTAGGCCGGGCTGTGCAGGCTGCAAGCGGCGGCCAGGACCGGCGGGATATTCAACGCCGCAGCGGCGGCCAGGCTAAGAATGAGATGCTTCACGGTGGCTCCAAGGTTGACATATCACCTTGGTCGCGCCGGAGGGCGAGAACTTACACGACTTATCGCTCGGCCGGTGCCAGCGGCGCCAGGTTGCGCAGCTTTAGCGCCACCATCAGGGCCAGGAGCAGCGCCGCGCCCAGCACCGTCACCACGCCCGGCCAGGCCGCGCGGCCCCACATGATGCCGGTCGCCGAGCCGATCACGCTCGATCCCAGATAGTAGAAGAACAAATACAGCGCCGACGCCAGCGATTTATTGGTGGTGGCGCGCCGCCCCACCCAGCTGCTGGCCACCGAGTGCGTGGCGAAGAAGCCATAGGTGAACATCGCCACGCCGGCGACGATCAGCGGCAACCAATTCGACAAGGTCAGCAGCAAGCCGCCGGCCATGATGGTCATCACCGCCCACAGCACATGGCGGCGGCCGTAACGGTCCGCCAGCCGCCCCGCCCACACCGAGCTGTAAATCCCCAGCAGATACAGGAAGGACACCGCGCCGACCAGGCTCTGGCTCAAGCCGAACGGCGCGCCCAGCAGCCGGTAGGCGATGTAGTTGTACAGGCTGACGAACGCCCCCATCAGCAGGAACGCCAGCGCGAACAGCCATGGCAGCCCGGGATCGGACAGATGCGCCTTGAAGCCGGCCGGCAGCGTGCGCCAGCCTCCGCTGTGCGGCACGAAATGCCGCGACACCGGCAGGCTGCGCCAGAACTCCCACGCCGCCAGCACGCCGGCCACGCCGACCGCCCCCAGCGCCAGCCGCCACGAGAAATGGTCGCTCAGCACCGAAGTGATCACTCGCCCCGCCATGCCGCCGAAGGCGCTGCCGCTGATATACAAGCCCATCGACAAGCCCAGCGACGCCGGTTCGATTTCCTCGCCCAGATAGGCCATGGCGATCGCCGGCATGCCGCCCAGCGCAATGCCGAGCAAGGCCCGCATCATCAGCAACTGCGGATAGCTGTGGGCGAACGCGCACAGGATGGTCAACAGCGCCGAGATCGCCATCGCCGCCACCATCAGCGGCTTGCGCCCCAGCCGCTCCGACAGCGCGCTCGACGCCACCAGCGACACCGCCAGCGCGCCGGTCGACACCGACAGCACCATGCTGCTCTGCGCCGCGCTCAGCGCGAACTCGTGCGACAGCAGCGGCATCAGCGGCTGCACCGAGTACAGCAACGCGAACGCGGAAAAGCCGCCGAAGAACAGCGCGCGGTTGCTGCGTTTGAATTCGGGGCTGCCGGCGGCGATGCGCGGCGCCGGCATGGCGGAAGCTAAGGACATGATGACCATCCGTGGGTAACGATCAGTCCATCATAGGATTGCGCTGAACCGCTGTCCAATATATATTTAAGCCGTTGGTCATACTTTAAAAAGATAAGTAAAATGGAATTACGCCATCTGCGCTACTTTGTCGCGGTCGCCGAAGAGCTGAGCTTCACCCGCGCCGCCGAGCGCCTGCACATCGGCCAGCCGCCGCTGAGCCACCAGATCCAGATGCTGGAAGCCGAAGTGGGCGCTCAGCTGCTGGAGCGCAGCAAGCGCTGGGTGCGGCTGACGGAAGCGGGCAAGCTGTTCCTCGACGACGCCCGCCGCATCCTGGCGCTGTCCGAGCAGGCGGCGAACACGGCGCGCCGGGCCGGGCGCGGCGAGGCCGGCGAACTGCGCGTCGGATTCACCTTCTCCACCCCGCTGACGCCGCTGTTCGCGGCCGCCATCAACCGCTACCGCCAGCGCTATCCGGGCGTCGCGCTGACGTTGAAGGAGATGTCCACGCTGGGCCAGATCGACGCCATCGCCAACCGGGAACTGGATCTGGGTCTGGTGCGGCCGCCGGAATCGACGCTGCCGGAGGGCATACAGTTGAAGGTGCTGCGGCGCGATCCGCTGGTGCTGGTGCTGCCGACCGGCCATCCGCTGGCCAGGAAGAAATCGATCGCGGTACGCGATCTGGAAGGCGAGCCGCTGGTGATGTATCCGGAAAGCGCCGGCACCGGCATCCATCCGCAGATTTTCCGCCTGTGCCGCGAGGCCGGCTTCAAGCCGACCATCGCGATGGAGGCCGGCGAGGCGTCCACCATCATCGGCCTGATCGCGGCCGGCTGCGGCATCTCGGTGCTGCCCAGCTCGTTCAACATCATCCAGATGGGCGGCGTCTGCTACCGCCCGCTGGCCGATGCCGAGGCCACCACCACGCTGTTCCTGGCCCAGCGCAAGGATGAGATGTCGCCGCTGGTCGCGGCCTTCGTCGCCATCGCCACAGATGCGGCGGCGGAAGGCCGGGGTCAAGTCTGACATTCGGACACAGCCTGGGCTGTAGCGCTCGCTACAGCCCAGGCTGTGTCCGAATGTCAGACTTGACCCCGGCCTTTGCTTAAGAGTAGTCGGCGTCGAGCTCGGATCCGGCGTAGTTTTCCAGCTCGGCGAACAGCGTCTTCATCGCCGTGCGCCCTTTGATGTTCTGGATCACCGTGCAGTTGGTCCGGTAGCTGTCGATCCGCTCAAGCAGCACCGGATGGTGCTGCACCGGCACCTTGGCGATCAGCTCCGCCCAGCCCGCCTCATAGTCGGGCTTGTTCTTGCGCACCGACTTGACGAAGCGCTCGAAGTCCTTCTGCCCGGTGCGCGCGACGATGCGCCCGCCCCCTTCGACCGCGAAGATGATGGCCAGCGCAATCACGCCCTCGGCGTTCAGGTCGGCGTCGCTGACCGGGCCTTCGGTGTTGTGGCGGCGCAGCCAGCCGGCCAGCCGCACCACCGCCTGCACTTCCTTGCGCTGCTTGAACTGCACCGCGTAGCGCGCGCTGCCGTCCCAGTTCTGGTTCGGATCGGTCTGGCAGATGTCGACGAACTTGTCGCGCAGGCGCCGCGCCGCGTACACCGGATCGGTATCGTACTCGCCGACCAGCGCATCCTCCGGCAAGGCCGACAGCTCCTTGATCATGCGGAAGCCGATCTGGAACACGTGCTCGGCGCCCTCTTCGATCAGCAAGTCCAGCGCCGCCAGGTCGTCCTGGTTCGGCAGCGCGTGGTCCAGGCCCAGCGAGACGCCGCCCACCGTCAGCTGCAAGGCCTTCTGGATGCCTTCGGCGGTGCGGTCGTTGGTGAACTTCTCGGCCACCATCGCGGTGATGCCGGTCAGTTCGTCGGCCAGCGCGTAGGCGGCGTCATCGTCGGGATGGGCCGCCAGTTGCTGGATGGCGCGCGTCAGGCGCGGCAGGTTTTCTACGACTAATGCTGGCAGCATGTATCAGACTTCCATCAAGAGAACAGGCCGCCGCCGCCGACGCTGCGGCGCGTGGCCGAACGGGCGCTGCGGGTCGATGGCACTTGCTTGCGCAGGCGGTACAGCAATTCCTTGGTCGAACGCTGCAGGAACGCCGGCTCTTCGTCGGGATCGTCGCTGAACTCGGCGTCGGCCAGGTCGGCGCTGTGGCGGAATTCCGGGAACAGCTCGAACAGCGCGCGGTCCCAGCCGTCTTCCGACGCCTGCGCCAGCGCGATCGCCAGCGGCACGACGTCGTTGTCGGACGAGGTCTGGCCGGTCAGGTACGGGCCCTTGGAGATGATCTCGCCGGCCACTTCCAGGATTTCCTTCGGCGCCATCGAGAACAAAATCGCGAACGCGGTGGCGCCGTGGTCGGTCGCCGAGGCGGCCTGCAGCAGCTCGACGCGGCGCTCTTCGTCGTCGGTCGAGAACACCACGCCGTGGATGTGGGCGAACAGCGATTCGGCGATGCGTTCCGGATCGTCCTCGATCAGGTCGTCCGGCCAGGTCGCGGCGAAGAAGGCCAGGCTGTCGGCCCAGGCCTTGGCCGGCACCAGCAAGGTCGCCAGCGACATCTTGCCGCCGTCGAAGCCGGCCAGGTGCAGCGCCGTCACTTGCGGCGGGATGTTGTTCAATACTTCCACCACCGCCAGGTCGCCGTACTGGTCGGCGGCCTCGGCGAAGGCTTGTTCGGCGTGGCCCAGCGAACCGGCCAGCACCAGCTCGGTCACCTGCTTGCTCAGCGCCGGCAGATTGCTTTTGTTATCGTCGGACATGGTTTAATCCTCCTTGTCGAACATTTGGGCGAAGTCGTCGGTCGCGTTGTCCTCGTCCTCGATATCGTCGCCGTCGTCGTTGGCCGACAGTTGTTCCAGCGATTGATCGTCGTCGTCCCACTTGCGCGGATTTTTATACAGGAAGGCGGTGATGATGGCCTGGCGCGCCAGGTCCGGCAGGTTCTCCTCCAGCGCGGCGTACATCTGCTGCGCCGCCTCGCCCTTGCACGACGCCATCGCGAAGACGCGGCCGGCGTCGCCGAACTCGTAGTCCTCGGCCTCGGCCAGCAGGCCTTTCGGGTCGCTGAATTCCAGATGGTCGACCAGCGCGAACGCCAGCATGTTGACGTCCTCGATGCCGCCGCCGCTGGCGTATTCGGACACCAGCGCGTCGATCATGCGCTGGTAATTCTTGTGGTCCGGCGGATCGCCGAGGATGCCCTCGATCTGGCCTTCCAGCTCGCGCGATTGATAGGCGAACTCCGGGTGTACTTTTCTCGACATTGCTTGCTTTCTCATGATGGGTATGGCCGGCTCAGGCCGGTGGCAGCACGGTGCCATGCAGGTTGAACACCGAGCGCCACAATTGGTACGCTTCCGCTTCCGTATCGATGATGATGCGGTGGTTCACGCTCTGGTTGTATTCCTCGCGCTTGACCGGGTCGGACAGGATTTCGTAGGCCTTGGTGATGCTCTTGAAGCGCGCCTCGGCGCCCGGGGCCGGGTTGCGGTCCGGGTGAAAGCGCATCGCCAGCGAGCGATACACCTTTTTAATGTCGTCTTCGGAGGCGTTAGGGGCAATACCCAGCGTGTTGTAATAATTTTCCATTGTGGACACCCTGATGCCGAACTGTAAAGGCGAATTATCCTATAGATCGGCGGCGGAGTCCCAATTTACGCCAATCGCTATTTTATTTGCAATGTTTTCAGCAGCAGCGCCGGCCATTGCGAAGCCGGCACGCCGCTCAGCGCCAGCATGTACGCCTGGATGGTGTCGGCGTCGGTGGTTGAGATGTTCATGATGGGCTCCCGCAGTGGATTTACAAGGCCTGAGCATGCGCTGATCGCTCCAGCCAGGCTGTGCGCTGACGTACGCTAGTCGCCGCGATGCCGGAGGGATACGGTAAAATGCCCTTTACCCGAACTTTTGCAAAGCCAACCCCTCAGATGAGCAACGACAAAAACAGCCCAGCGCCCGTCCTGACCTCCAATTTCCTGCGCGCCATCGTCGAACACGACCTGGCCGCCGGCACCCACGTCCGCGAGGGCATGCCGAGCGTGATCACCCGCTTCCCGCCGGAGCCGAACGGCTACCTGCACGTGGGCCACGCCAAATCGATCTGCCTGAACTTCGGCCTGGCGCGCGACTACCAGGGCCGCTGCAACCTGCGCTTCGACGACACCAACCCGGCCAAGGAAGAGCAGGAATACGTCGACACCATCATCGACAGCGTCAAGTGGCTGGGCTTCGACTACGACTATCCGACGGCCGGCGGCGGCGTCGAGCACCACCTGCACTACGCTTCGGACTACTTCGACCGGCTGTACGCGATGGCCGAGTACCTGATCGAACAGGGCTACGCCTACGTCGACAGCCAGTCGGCCGACGACATGGCGGCCAACCGCGGCAACTTCAACACCCCGGGCAAGAACTCGCCGTTCCGCGACCGTCCGGCCGCCGAATCGCTGCAGATCTTCCGCGACATGAAGGCCGGCAAATACGCCGACGGCGAACACATCCTGCGCGCCAGGATCAGCGCCGACGCCATGGCCTCGCCGAACATGAACATGCGCGACCCGGCCATCTACCGCATCCGCCACGCCCACCACGTGCGCACCGGCGACGCCTGGTGCATCTACCCGATGTACGACTACACGCACCCGATCTCGGACGCGCTGGAAAACATCACCCACTCGATCTGCACGCTGGAATTCCAGGACCACCGCCCGTTCTACGACTGGCTGCTGGAAACCCTGTCGGCCGGCGGCTTCTTCAAGCTGCCGGTGCCGCGCCAGTACGAGTTCTCGCGCCTGAACCTGACCTATGTGGTCACCAGCAAGCGCAAGCTGCGCCAGCTGGTCGACGAGAAGATCGTCGACGGCTGGGACGATCCGCGCATGCCGACCATCGTCGGCCTGCGCCGCCGCGGCTACACGCCGGAAGCGATCCGCCTGTTCTGCGAGCGCATCGGCGTGACCAAGGCCGACGGCTGGATCGACATGAGCACGCTCGAAGGCTGCCTGCGCGAAGACCTCGACCCGAAGGCGCCGCGCGCCACCGCCGTGCTGCGTCCGCTCAAGCTGATCATCGACAACTATCCCGAAGGCCTGAGCGAGGAATGCACCTCGCCGGTCCACCCGCACCACCCGGAAATGGGCGTGCGCACCTTCCCGATCACGCGCGAGCTGTGGATCGAGGAAGAGGACTTCATGACCGTGCCGAGCAAGGGCTACTTCCGCTACTACCCGCCGGTCGACGACAAGCCGGGCAGCCGCGTGCGCCTGCGCCACGGCTACGTCACCGAATGCACCGGCTTCGACACCGACGCCGACGGCAAGGTCGTCGCCGTGCACGTCAACTACTTCCCGGACTCCAAGTCGGGCACGCCGGGTTCGGACAACTACAAGGTCAAGGGCAACATCCACTGGGTCTCGGCCGCCACCGCCGTCGAGGCCGAAGTGCGCCTGTACGACCGCCTGTTCACCGACGCCCAGCCTGACGCCGGCGGCAAGGACTTCATCTCGCTGCTGAACCCCAACGCCAAGGAAGTCGTCACCGCCTACCTGGAACCGGGCATCTCGGCCGCGCAGCCGGACCAGCGCTTCCAGTTCGAGCGCCACGGCTACTTCGTCGCCGACCGCGTCGATTCCACGCCGGGCAAGCCGGTGTTCAACCGCATCGTCACGCTCAAGGACAGCTTCGTCGCCAAGTAAGCATGGACGGCGTTGCCGCACCGGCGCCCGCCTCGCGGCGGCGCCGGTTTTTTTACGCCCTGGACAAATAGCATTCCTGTAAAATTGCTTGACTTGCATAGGTGATCTTTCCTATAGTCAAAAAGATAAATGTCTTGCAGGGTGTGCGATGCCGGCGTTCCTCGTTCAAAAGCAGCTGTTCTCTCCCTCCAAGCCGGTGTGGTGGGCGGGCGTGATGTTATCGCTGGGCATAGGCGCGCTGTTCTACGTCGCCGCCCACAAGACCATCGAGCACGACGCCGGCGAGCGCTTCCTGCAGCAGGCCCGCAACGCCCAATACAACATCAATTCGCGCCTGAACGCCTACACCGACGTGCTGCGCGGCACCGCCAGCTTCTTCCAGGCCGCCGAGCACGTGGACCGCGCCGCCTTCCACCGCTATGTCGACGGCCTCAACATCGAGCACCAGTTCCCGGCGCTCGACAACATCAACTACGCGCAATACCTGACCGACGCCGGCCGCGACGCCTTCGAGCGCAAGAGCCGCCACAGCGGCGACGGCCTGCCCCACGGCTATCCGGATTTCAGCATCACCCCGCCCGGCCGGCGCGACGAATACTGGGTGCTGACGATGATCGAGCCGCTGCCCGAATTCCGTGAAAAGGTCGGCCGCGACATCGGCTACCGCGCCCCGGTGGCGCGCGCGCTGGCGCAGGGCCGCGACACGGGCGAACTGAGCGCGTCGGGGATGCCGATCGACAGCGCTCACCAGCCGCAGGGCGCCGGCCTGGCGCTGCGCCTGCCGATCTACCGCTCCGACCTGCCGTTATCCACGCTGGCGCAGCGCCGCGCCGCCTACCTCGGCTCGGTCGGCATCGGCTTCAGCGTGCCGCGCCTGACGGCGGCGGCGCTGGAACAGATGCAGGTGCGCGACGTGCGCCTGGTGCTGGTCGACAGCGGCGACGCCAGCCTCGGCGGCGTCCCGCCGCCGCCGCGCGTGCAGCTGTTCGACAGCAATCCGGGCAGCGCCACGCTGCGCCCGTCCGAGATGTTCACCATCGTGCTGCCGATCGACTTCCACAGCCGCCGCTGGGAAGCCCACTTCAGCGCGCCCAAGGCGCTGTGGTACAGCCGCTTCGACACCTACCTGCCGTGGCTGGCGATGCTGGCCGGCTTCGTCGGCACGATGCTGTTCTACCTGCTGTTCCACACGCTGTCGTCGTCGCGGCTGCGGGCGATCAAGATGGCCAAGGCGATGACCAAGGAGCTGCGCGACAGCCAGGCCAAGCTGCAGCAGTCGCACCACAAGCTGCGCCGCCTGGCCGCGCACGCCGACCAGATCAAGGAACAGGAGCGCAAGCGCATCGCGCGCGAGATCCATGACGACCTCGGGCAGAACCTGCTGGTGCTGCGCATCGAGGCCGACATGCTGGCCACGCGCACCCGCCACCGCCACCCGCGCCTGCACGCGCGCGCCAAGAGCACGCTGGGCCAGATCGACAGCACCATCAAGAGCGTGCGCCACATCATCAACGACCTGCGCCCCAACGTGCTGGACCTGGGCCTGAGCGCGGCGGTCGAATGGCAGATCGCCCAGTTCCGCCAGCGCTCCGGCATGGTGTGCGAGCTGATCGAGCACCAGCAGGACATCCACATCGACGACCGCTGCGCCACCGCCTTCTTCCGCGTGCTGCAGGAGTCGCTCAGCAACATCGTCCAGCACGCCCACGCCAGCCTGGTGCGGGTCGAGCTGCGCCAGGCCGGCGGCATGCTCAGCATGACCATCACCGACAACGGCGTCGGCACCGGCGACAGCAGCCGCAACAAGGTCGGCTCGTTCGGCCTGATCGGCATCGAGGAGCGCGTCAGCCTGCTCGGCGGCCATTGCTCGATCACCGGCAGCCCCAACGCCGGCACCACGGTGATGATCTCGGTGCCGGTCGACGAGACGGCGCAGCCCGACATCAGGCTGTCGGCCAATGCCGCAGCCTGATGTCGGCGTTCATCCCAGCGCTTTAGGAATTTCCCGAGGAAGGTTGATAAAAATCAAAGAAGCGGCGTCATCCATTGGCAAAATTGAAGCCTGACTTCTTCAACCCCGCTTCAACTCTGCAAAGGAAATCCGATGAACGCTCATGACATGCACGCCATTGCCGCCCTCGACCTGGAACCGATCAAAGTCAAGCTGATGCACGAGGAGTCCGGCGAAGGCTGGTCGCTGGAACGCGCCAACGCGGTGGAGTTCGAATACCGCCGCTTCCTGTACCTGATGAAGAAGTTCCCGAACGAGCAGACCGCGCCGTTGGTCGACGTCGACACCTTCTGGCACTACCACATCCTGGACACGATGAAATACGCCGCCGATTGCGACGCCGTGTTCGGCCACTTCCTGCACCACTTCCCCTACATCGGCCTGCGCGGCGAGGATGACGAAGCGGCGCACATCCGCGTCGGCGAGCGCATGAAGGAACTGTACGAGGAAACTTTCGGCGTCGACTACGTGCGCGCCGCGCCGACCGCGCACTCCGGCAAGCCCGGCGCCGCGACGTTCGCCCATTCCGGTTCGCCCGGCGCCGCTTTTGCGCACTCCGGTTCGCCCGGCGCCGCCGCGTATGCCCACTCCGGTTCGCCGGGCGCCGCCTTTGCCCACTCGGGTTCGCCTGGCGCCGTGTCGTATGCCCACTCCGGTTCGCCGGGCGCCGCCGCCTACGCGCACTCGGGCTCGCCCGGCACCAGCCTCGCCCTGGCGGACGCTGCCATCGTCGCGGCGCAGCAGTCGAGCTTCTACACCCAGCGTCCGCGCCTGGCCCAAGCCGCGTGAGCGCGCGCTGGCGGCATGCTCAAGAAAGTGGCATACTCGGCAGACTTACAGACGATGGGAGTGCATCATGGCCGTCAACAGCGTCGCCCCGAGCAATACTGCTATACAAGCAACACCGCCTCGCCAGCCTGAACCGGTGAAAGTGGACCAGCCGGCCGAGCAGATCAAGCCGGCGCCACCGCCCCCGCCGCCGCAAGCGGCAACCGCGCCGTCCGTCAACACCAGCGGCCAGCGCATCGGCACCACGATCAGCACGTCGGCCTGAGCCGATAGGCTAAAAAAAACGGCGCGTTACCGAGAGGTACGCGCCGTTTTCTATGGGGCTCACCGGTATCAGGCGGCCATCAGTTCGCGCAGTTCGCGAATGCTGAAATCGCTGATCTCGTGCATGCGGATCAGGATGGTGGCGCCGATCGGCAGCGTGTTGTGACGAATCTTGCTGATGACCGGTGGCGCCACTTCCAGCGCGCGCGACAGGGCCGCATCGTTTTTCAGTTGCAGTTTCTCGATGATGGCGTCCAGCACGCGGTTCGGATTGTAAGTTGGCGACGCGGTGATTTCTTTGATAGACATAATGTTTAGGTAGGTTCTTGGCCGCTTTTGGCAAAAAAACGACACAGGGTAAGAAAAATTTTTAGCTCAATTACCAATGAAGCACTACAAAACACAGACATTTATGCCGGTTTTTAGTGCTTGGCCGAGATAATACACGCTTAGGTTAACGAACGGCTAACTCGTCGGACGCTTCTGTGAGATTTTGATAGATTTTAACCTGATTTCTTGTGCTAGGAAGATATTTCTTGTAAAAAAATGTACAGATTCTAGTAAAAGATCAGTTGGGACGGCTGATGCCGGCGGCAAGGAAGCACCATTCAACGGCCAGCAGCGTGGCGAGTTGGGCGATCGTGCCTGGGAGGAATAAGGAGGGGGTGGCGAGGATTTCAGCGTCGGCGTCGGCATGGCGGCGCACGAATTCGCGCTGGCGTTGGTGCATATAGGCGCGAACCTGTTCCTTGGTGGGCTGCAAAGTGGCTAGCATGCGCGCGCTCCTTCATCAAGAGTGGTTAACAATATCGCATCGTTCGCTGATACGCTTGATACAGATCATGCAACTCATCTTATGAGTTTGACACAGATAGCCCATATCAAGCTTACACTGGTTTAATTTTTCGCACCTTTACTTAACTTTACGACAGCAAGGTTTGTAGCGTATCGGCAACGGTCGCGTAGCGCAGCCGCACGCCCAGCTCGCGCTTGATGCGTCCATTGCGCAGGCGCCGCGATTCCGACATGAAGGACAGCAGCGCCGGCGTCACCACTTGTTGTAATTCCGCGCGCGGCAAGCGTGGCGGACGCGGCAGCTTGAAGGCGTCGGCGACCGCGTCGAAATACGCCGCCATCTTCATCTCGCTGTCGTCGACCGCGTGGTAGACCCGGTTCGGCAAGGCGCGGAACAGCGCCCGCACGATGATCGACGCCAGGTCGTCGGCGTGGATATGGTTGGTGTAGACATCATCGGCCTCGACCAAGGCCGGGGTGCCCTGCTGCAAGCGCTTCAGCGGCAGCCGGTCGGCGCCGTAAATGCCGGGCACGCGCAGGATGGACAGGTCCGAGTGCGCCCGCCGCGCCCAGCGCCGCAGCACCTGTTCCGCGTCCACCCGGCGCAGCGCGCGCGGGTTGCACGGCGCCACCGGCCGGCTCTCGTCGAACAGCGCGCCGCCGCAATCGCCGTAGACTCCGGTGGTGCTGACATAAACCATGCGGCCATGCTCGGGTAAAATGGCGGTCAGATTGCGCGTGCGGCGGTCCTGCCCGCCATCGCCCGGCGGCGGCGCCAGGTGCACCACCATCGGCGCCAGCCCGGCCAGGCGGCGCAGCGTCGCGGGCTGGTCCAGGTCGACCACCAGCGGCACGGCGCCGGCCGCGCGCAGTTCGGCGCGGCGCGACGGCTGGCTGGTGGTGGCGAAGACGCGGAAATGCGCCGTCAGCAGCGGCAACAGGCGCATGCCGACATCGCCGCAGCCGACGATCAGCAGGCGCGGCCTGGCGAATTTGTGAACATTGTTGAGGTTTTTCATTCAAGGATTGTATGACGTTTCAAATTACTGTACAGCCTAGCGGCCACCAATTCAGCTGCGAGGCCGATGAAACCGTGCTGGCCGCCGCGATGCGCGCCGGCGTCGGCCTGCCCTACGGCTGCAAGAACGGCGCCTGCAGCTCCTGCCGCGGCAAGGTCGTGTCCGGCTCGGTCACGCACAAGCCGCACCAGGAACGCGCGCTGACCAAGGAAGACGAAGCCAAGGGCTACTCGCTGTTCTGCTGCGCCATCGCGCACGAGGACCTGGTGATCGAGGCGCGCGAGGTGGCGGGCAGCGACGACTATCCTATCCGCAAAATGCCGTCGCGGGTGGCGACGCTGGAAAAGGTCGCGCCGGACGTGGTGGTCATGACGCTGCAGCTGCCGGCCAACGAGACGCTGAAATTCCGCGCCGGCCAGTACATCGAATTCATGCTGCGCGACGGCAAGCGCCGCAGCTACAGCCTGGCCTCGCCGCCGGACCAGGACCAGCCGCTGGCGCTGCACATCCGCCACATGCCGGGCGGCCTGTTCACCGACCAGGTGTTTTCCACCATGAAGGAACGCGACATCCTGCGCTTCGAAGGCCCGATGGGCACCTTCTTCGTGCGCGAGGACAGCGACAAGCCGATGGTGCTGCTGGCCTCCGGCACCGGCTTCGCGCCGATCAAGGCCATCGTCGAGCACCTGCGCGCGCAGAACTCGGCCCGGCCGATGACGCTGTACTGGGGCGGCCGCCGCCCGCAGGACCTGTACATGGACGCGCTGTGCCGCCAGTGGGAAGCGATCCTGCCGAACTTCACCTACGTGCCGGTGATCTCGGCCGCGCAGCCGGAAGACCACTGGAGCGGCCGCACCGGCTTCGTCCACGCCGCCGTCATGGCCGACCTGCCGGACCTGTCCGGCCACCAGGTCTACGCCTGCGGCGCGCCCATCGTGGTGGAATCGGCCAAGCGCGATTTCGTCGCGCTGTGCCAGCTGCCTGACGACGAGTTCTACGCCGACGCCTTCACCACCGAAGCCGACATCAACAAGTAATCCCCAGCGGGAGCGGACCGGGATGCGGCGTCCCCGGCTCCGCGCCCTGAAAGCCCCAATGTCAGACAGTCATAGCAACGGTTTCAGCGTCCTGCGCCACCGCAACTTCACCCTCTACCTCAGCGCCCGCACCCTCGCCACTTTAGCGGTGCAAATGCAAAACGTCGCGATCGGCTGGCAAGTCTATTCGATGACGCACAACCTGTTCGACCTCGGCCTGATCGGGCTGGCGCAGTTCGCGCCCTTCCTGCTGCTGATCCTGATCGCCGGCCACGCCGCCGACCGCTACGACCGCCGCAATCTGATCGCCCTCGCGCTCGGCGCGCAGCTGCTGTGCGGCCTAATGCTGCTCGGCTTCAGCTTCACCGGGCTGACGGCGGTGTGGCCGGTGTTCGCCGTGCTGGTCCTGTACGGCAGCGCGCGCGCCTTCATGGGGCCGGCCACGCAAGCGATCCTGGTCAACCTGGTGCCGCAGCAAAGCTTCAGCAAGGCCGTCGCGCTGAGCTCGTCGAGCTTCCACGTCGCCGTGATCCTCGGGCCGACCTTGGGCGGGCTGTTCTACCTGGCCGGGCCGAAAACGGTTTATATGATTTCCACCGCGCTGCTGGCCATCGCCGTGGTGCTGATGTGCCTGGTCAAATCGGTCAAGCAGGCCAGCGCCAGCGGCCCGGCCTCGTGGCACACGGTGCTCGAAGGCTTGCGCTTCGTCTGGTCCAAGCCGGTGGTGCTGGGCGCGATCTCGCTCGACCTGTTCGCCGTGCTGTTCGGCGGCGCCACCGCGCTGCTGCCGGCGCTGGCGCACGACGTGCTGCACATCGGCCCGAGCGGCCTGGGCATGCTGCGCACCGCGCCCGGCGCCGGCGCCGCGCTGTGCTCGATCGCGCTGGCCTTCTTCCCGATCACGCGCCGGGTCGGCCTGTGGATGCTGGGCGGCGTGGCCGTGTTCGGCGTCGGCACGCTGGTGCTGGGCGCCACCTCGACCTTCCTGGTGGCGCTGACGGCCTTGTTCCTGATGGGCGCCGGCGACATGATCAGCGTCTACGTGCGCCACCTGCTGGTGCAGTACGAAACGCCGGACGCCATCCGCGGCCGCGTCAGCGCGGTCAACTCGGTGTTCATCGGCGCCTCGAACGAACTGGGCGAATTTGAATCGGGCATCACCGCCGGCTGGATGGGCCTGACGCGCGCGGTGCTGTTCGGCGGCGCCGCGACCCTGGCGGTAACGGGCGCGTGGGCGCTGTTGTTTCCTGTATTGTCCCGCATGGATAGATTCCCGCACGACCCGCACAAAGAGGAAAAATGACACTGCCGCTGCCCAGCATCATCCATAGCCGCCCGCACCTGAGCGTCGCCGTCGTGCTCGGCGCGCTGTCGTGGCCCTTGCTGCCCGCCGACTGGCCGTGGCTGGCGCGCCTGCTGACGGCGTGGGACGTGACGGTGTGGAGCTACCTGGCGACGATGGCGGTGATGATGCTGCGCGCCGACCACCACGACATCCGCCGCGCCGCCCGCAGGCAGGACGAGAAAGGCCCGGTGATCCTGACCACGCTGTCGCTGGCGGTGATGGTCAGCCTGGTGGCCATCGTCTCGCAGCTGTCGCAGGGCGGGGCGGCGATGCATTACGGCTTCGTGGCGATGACGCTGACCGGATCGTGGTTCATGGTCGGCACCATGTTCTGCTCGCACTACGCGCACCTGTATTACGAAAATGAAACGGCCGAACCGCCGCTCGGCTTCCCCGACCGCAGCCTGCAGCCGAACTACTGGGACTTCCTCTACTTCTCGTTCACCATCTGCGTCGCGGTGCAGACCTCGGATGTGGTGGTGCGCAGCCGCAGCCTGCGCAAGGTGGTGCTGGGCCAGTCGGTGCTGTGCTTCTTCTACAACCTGGCCATCCTCGGCCTGTCGATCAATATCGCCGCCTCGCTGATCAATAAGTAGACGCCGGTATCGTGCCGCCGTCGATCACGCGCCCGCCGCCGGCGAGCTATCTGATCCATAAGTGCGCGGTTTAACGAGAACCTAAGGCGAAAAGGAGTAATATTGTTTCGTAGTTCAACAAAAGAGGAGCAAGCGTATGCAAATCAATATCAATGCCGACAAAACCATCGATCGCCATGCCAGCCTGGATGAGCATGTGCAATCCGTCGTGAGCAATGCCCTCCACCGCTTCGGCGAACAGATCACCAGCGTCGAAGTCCACCTGAGCGACAATCTTGGCGAGAAATCGGCCGACGGCGACAACCGCTGCCTGATGGAGGCGCGCGTCACCGGCTACAAGCCGATCGCCGTCAGCGATCACGCCGCCACGCTGCACCAAGCCATCGGCGGTTCCGCCGATAAACTCAAGCGCGCCATCGACAGCGCACTGGGTCGCCTGCACGACAAGGACAAGCGTCACGCCAACGACGCCGTGCCGGTCGAGGCCGACGAAGAGGAATAAGCAAGGAGCGCGGGGGCTAGCGTTGCGCCAGCTCCCGCAAGTATTTCAGTCCCTGCAGCGACCTGCTGCCGTACCACGACATCATCTCCCCATCGACCAGCAGCACCGGCTTGCCGATCTGCTTTTCCAGCGCATCGACGTGCGCTTCGGTGAAACGATAAGGCTCGCTCGACAGCAGCACGCCGTCCACACCGGCGATCAATTCGGACGACCACGCGAACTGCGGATAGCGCACCTCGCCCAGATCGGGCACGCGCCAGCCGATTTCCTCCAGCATGCGAGCGATGTAGGTGTCGCGCGAGATCGTCATCCACGGATCCTGCCAGATGCAGTACAACATGGTCTGCGGCGGGCCCTTGGGCGCGGCTTGCAGCAGCGCGTATTCCGCCTCGAAGGCGGCGCACCAGTCGGCGGCTTCGCGCTCGCGGCAGAACACGCCGCCCATCAAGCGCGCCAACTCCAGATTATCGCGCGGCCGGATCGGGTGCGTGACGACGATGTTGGGTATGAACGCCGCCAACTGATCGACGGCCGGCTTTTCATTCTCATCGATGTTGACCACCAGATGGGTCGGCGCCAGCTGGCGGATTTTGTCGATGTTCACATCCTTGGTGCCGCCGACCTTGGCGATCTCCTGCACCACCTCCCAAGGATGGATGCAGAAGCCGGTGCGGCCCACCAGCTGCGCCGCGAGGCCGAGATCGCACAGCAATTCAGTAATCGACGGCACCAGCGAAACGATGCGCGCCCGCGGATCGGCAGCATGCACGGTGCCCAGCGCGTCGGTATAAGCCATGTCGGAATCCATCTGGTTGCGAAGCCGGTATTGAAGCATCCGCCGATACACAGCGCAACAAATACCTGTGCGAAATTTACACACCTTGTCCCGGACAATAGTGACCGCCAAGCTTTGTTTCGGCTATGATAAAAAGAAAGAACTACTAATTGCTTTTTGGCATCCGGAAAACCACACTTTGAAACAGATCAGCACCTTCGCCGCATCGAGCTACCGGATCAGCGATCTGCAGCTGCTGCGCAACTCTGACGACGACACCGCCATCGCCAAACTGCTGGCGCCATGCCCCGTCATGCAGCTCAAGGCCGACGAGGCGGTGATCGAAGCGGGCCGCGCGCGCCTGTACATCGTGCTGCGCGGCGCGCTGTCCGTCGCCACCGACACCCGCACCGGCATGGCCGATGGCACGGTCAGCAAGATCTTGCCGGGCGAAAGCGTCGGCGAGCAATCGGTGCTGGACGAGGAAGCCAACCTGTCGAGCATCACCGCGCTGGAGGACAGCGAGCTGCTGGTGATCGAGGCCGACCTGGTGTGGAAGCTGATCGACGAATCGAACGCGCTGGCGCGCAATCTGCTGCGGCTGCTGTCCTTCCGCATCCGCGCCGCCAACGCGCAGCTGCGCCGGCGCCAGAAGCTGGGCGAGTTCTACCGCCAGCTGTCGATGATCGACGGCCTGACCGGGCTGTACAACCGCGCCTGGCTCAACGATCTGCTGCCGACCATGGTCAGCACCGCGCACGGTTCGAACGCGCCGCTGGCGCTGATCATGATCGACCTGGACCACTTCAAGAAATTCAACGACGCCCACGGCCACCTGGCCGGCGACCAGGCGCTGCGGACGGCGGCGCAGGTGCTCAGCGGGGCGCTGCGCCCGACCGACTTCGCGGTGCGCTACGGCGGCGAGGAAATGATGGTGCTGCTGCCGGACACCAGCGACAAGGTCGCGGCGGCGGTGGCCGAGCGCCTGTGCGAACGCATGCAGCAGGCGGCGGTGTTCGCCGACATGCGCCTGCCGCTGCCGCACATCACGGCGTCGTTCGGCGTCGCGACCTTGCAGCCGCAGCAAAGCGAGACCGACCTGATCGCCGTCGCCGACGCGGCGCTTTACCGCGCCAAGGAGCAAGGCCGCAACCGCGTGGCCAGCGGCGAGCCGGTCAGCTTGTAGCGGCGGTCTCGGCCTTCTCGGCGGCCGGCTTCGGCTGGTGCGCCGCGACGAAGTCGGCGAAGCCCTTCTGCACCAGATCGTAGGTCTTGTCGATATTGCTGGCGATGTCGCCGTTCAGCACTTTCAAGCCGTCGAGGATGCCGCGCGCTTCCTTGAAGCCCCGGTCCACGCCTTTTTGCAGCGTCTCGACGAACTTGTTGAGCACCTCGCCCTCGTCCTCGCCCTTATGCTGCTGCTTGAACGCATCGTAAAATGCGGTCGACAGCGATACAATGCGGCTGGCCGTGCCTTCCGGCGAATTATCCTGCGACGCCGCGTTCTGGATGGCGTTGTCGCCGTAATCGCCCTTGAGTTCCTCGTTAATGCCGGTCAGCGCGGTTTTCAGCACCAGCGACAGCGGTTCGTTGGAGGAATTCAGCGACACCGTCAAGGAAGCTTGCACGATGGCGGCATTGAACTGCGACTTGGCTTTGACCAGGGGCGACACCGTGCTATCGTCCTTGGACTGGACCGGCGCCGCCGCTGCACTGCCCCCTGTACTGCCCGATGTAACCGATACTGGACTGGCCATGATGTGGCTCCTGTGGGATGTATCCATGGATTATCGGCAGGTTTACGAATAACTGTAGCACCCTTGACTGCTCCCCCTATGACAACACAGACTTTTCTCTGGCACGACTACGAAACTTTTGGCGCCATGGCGCGCCGCGACCGCCCGGCGCAATTCGCCGCGATCCGCACCGATGCCGACCTGAACGAGATCGGCGAGCCGATCATGGTGTATTGCAAGCCAGCCAATGATTTCCTGCCGGATCCCCAATCCTGCCTGATCACCGGCATCACGCCGCAGCAATGCCTGGAATGGGGCGTGCCGGAGCACAAGTTCGCCAACACCATCGAGCAGGCATTTTCCAAGCCTGGGACCATCGGCGTCGGCTACAACACTATCCGCTTCGATGACGAGATCACCCGCTTCATGTTCTGGCGCAACCTGATCGACCCGTATGCGCGCGAATGGCAAAACCAGTGCGGCCGCTGGGATCTGCTCGACGTGGTGCGCATGACCTACGCGCTGCGGCCGGAAGGCATCGAATGGCCGGTCAAGCCGGACGGCAAGCCCAGCTTCCGGCTGGAAGACCTGGCCAAGGCCAACGGCCTGCTGCACGAGGCGGCGCACGATGCGCTGTCCGACGTGCGCGCCACGATCGCGCTGGCGCGGCTGATCAAGCAGAAGCAGCCGAAGCTGTTCGACTTTTGCTTCGCGCTGCACAAGAAGGACCGCGTCGCCGACGAGATCGGCATGCACCTGGCGCCGGCCCTGCGCGCGCCGTTCCTGCACGTGTCCGGCATGTTCCCGGCCGAGCGCGGCTGCATCGCGCTGGTGTGGCCGCTGGCCACGCATCCGACCAACAAGAACGAAGTCATCGTCTGGGATTGCACCTACGACCCGAGCGAGCTGTTCACGCTGGACGCCGACACCATCCGCACCCGCATCTTTAGCCGGTCCGACGCGCTGCCGGAAGGCATGACGCGGCTGCCGGTCAAGAGCGTGCACCTGAACAAGTCGCCGATGCTGGTGGCCAATCTGAAGACGCTGTCGCCGGCGATGGCGGCCAAGTGGGGCATCGACCTGGAGCAAGGCAAGGCCCATGCGGCGCTGGCCGCCGCCGGGCCGAATATGGATGTGGTGTGGGAGCAGGTGTTCCACCGCCCCGCCGGCGCCGAGCTCGATGTCGACGAGGATTTGTACAACGGCTTCGTCGGCAAGGAAGACCGCCGCCTGCTGGAATCGCTGCGCAAGGAGACGCCGGCCAGGCTGGCGGCGGCATCGCCGTCGTTCGACGATCCGCGGTTGCTGGAACTGCTGTTCCGCTACCGCGCGCGCAATTTCCCGGAAACTTTATCGGAAGCCGAAATGGAGCATTGGGAACAGCACCGCGCGGCGCGCTTCTACGAGGGCGCCGGGGGGGCGCGCAGCATCGACCAGTTCTTCGGCGAGATCGACCATCTGCAACAGGAGGCCGACGAGCGCGCCGAACACATCCTCGCCGAGCTGTACGAGTACGTCGAGCTGATCGCGCCCGCGCACTAAAACCCGCACTGCGGCCCGAAAGGGTCGGACCCCGTACGGGGTCCGACCCTCGCATCCGGGCTGCGGGGTAACACTCAATCAGGCGCGGTGGACGTTGATCGCGTCGCGGGTTTCCAGCGCGACGCGGCGCGCGGCGCTGGCGAAGTCTTCGCCGGCTTGCGGCGTCGCGTACAGGATCGCGCGCGACGAGTTGATCATCATGCCGGTACCGGCCGCCGTCCTGCCCGACTTGACCGTGGCGGCGATGTCGCCGCCCTGCGCGCCGATGCCCGGCACCAGCAGCGGCATGTCGCCGACGATGGCGCGCACCTGCGCCAATTCCTCAGGGAAGGTCGCCCCGACCACCAGCGCGCATTGGCCGTTGGCATTCCATTTCTCCGCCACCATGCGCGCCACGTGCTGATACAGCGGCTTGCCGTCGACGTTGAGGAACTGCAGGTCCGACCCGCCCGGGTTCGAAGTACGGCACAGGATGATGATGCCGCGGTCGCTCCACTCCATGTAAGGCTCGACCGAATCCGAGCCCATGTACGGGCTCAGTGTGACCGCGTCGGCGCCGTAGCGGTCGTAGGCTTCGCGCGCATACTGGCGCGCGGTGGCGCCGATATCGCCGCGCTTGGCGTCGAGGATCACCGGAATGTGCGGATAGTGCTGGCGCGCGTAGGCGCAGATTTTTTCCAGCTGGTCTTCGGCGCTGAGCGCGGCGAAGTAGGCGATCTGCGGCTTGAACGAGCACGCCAGGTCGGCGGTCGCGTCGATGATCTCGCGGCAGAAATGGTAGATGCCTTGCGGGTCGTTCTGGAACTGGGCCGGCAGCTTGGCCATGTCCGGATCCAGGCCCACGCACAGCAGGGAGTCGTTGGCCGTCCAGGCGGCGGATAATTTGTTGATGAAAGTCACGACGCAGCCCTCAAGAATATTGCAAACCCTCTATTGTAACGCGCCCGTCGCGGGCTGTTAAAATTTGCCCTCTCACCTCAGAAAGCGAAATCCGATGAAATTATCCCAAAAAGTCGCGATCGTGACCGGCGCCACCCAGGGCATAGGCTTGGCCTGCGCCCAACGCCTGGTCGCCGAAGGCGCCAGGGTCATGCTGGTGGACATCAAGCCGGAAGGCGCCGACGCCGCCGCCGCGCTGGGCGACGCCGCCCGCTTCTTCGCCGCCGACGTCAGCCAGAAGGCCGACGTCGACGCGCTGGTGTGCGCCACCATCAAGGAATTCGGCCGCATCGACATCCTGATCAACAACGCCGGCGTCACCCACGCCGCCAACTTCCTCGACGTGACCGAGGACGATTTCGACCGCGTCATGCGTATCAATCTCAAATCCATGTTCCTGTGCGGCCAGGCCGTGGCGCGCGAGATGGTCAAGCAGCAGAGCGGCTGCATCATCAATATGTCGAGCGTCAACGCCGAGCTGGCGATCCCGAACCAGGTGCCGTACGTGGTGTCCAAGGGCGCGATCAACCAGCTGACCAAGGTGATGTCGCTGAACCTGGTGGAGCACGGCATCCGCGTCAACGGCATCGGCCCCGGCACCATCCTGACCGAGCTGGCGAAGAAAGCGGTGATGGGCAGCCCGGAAGCGCGCCACACCATTTTGTCGCGCACGCCGATGGGCCGTTGCGGCGAACCGGAGGAAGTGGCGTCGATCGCCGCCTTCCTCGCCAGCGACGACGCCAGCTACATGACCGGGCAAACGCTGTACGTGGACGGCGGCCGCTTGGCCCTGAACTACACGGTTCCGGTCAAATAACTGGTCTTTCGGGAGAGTTATGCGCCTGTCTGATGTCTGGTATCCGAAAGAACAATTAGACACATATCTTGCGACGCCGCATAATGCACCTGTCTCCACTATTCTCCTCCAAGAAAATAGTTTTAAGCCCGCTTTAACCAGCGGGCTTTTTTTTTGCGCGCTGTCATAACCGCGTCATATTCGCTGCCTATACTGGCTACATCTTGAGTACATGCAACCGATAGGCATGACGAAAGAAGGTGCACCGGGAGCCCGGTGCACCACTCCCCATTTTGTGCGCTGCATGGTATTGTCTGACGCATGATCAAGCAATTACTCCTCACCTCCTCTTATTCCCGCCTGCGCTACTGGACCGCCATCGTGCTGTACCTGATGATCCTGGTACTCGGCTCTATTCCCGGCGCGCGTCAGGACATTGGCACCGTCGCCTCCGGCGTCCTGCTGCACTCGCTGGCCTATGCTGGCCTGACCTTCCTGCTGTTCACCGGCGGCAAGGGGGGCTTGGCGCAGCGCGCCGGCAAGGCCGTCCTGACGATCGCCCTGATGGGCGCGCTGGACGAATTCGTGCAAAGCTTCTTCCCCTACCGCCACGGCGCGGTCAGCGACTGGCTGGTCGACTGCAACGCCGCGCTGCTGACCGCCGCCTTCATGTGGGCCCTGTGGAGCCGCTACCGCATCCAGCCGTCAAACTGACGCCGCCCGCAGACGCCTCCAACGCCGCGCCTCTCGCCAGTCCCACGTCCAGACGCATCTGACGCAGTTGCTCGGCTTGGGCCACGCGAACCAAACCGTGTAACGCATGAAAAATCAAATGCCGGCAGCGGGGATCCGGCGCTTCTCCGCAGGTTGAGGTAATTAACTCTTCGATAATAATGTCTGTCTCGCGTGTCAACATATCGCTATCCTTTAAAGTGATACCGAACAATTATTGCGTGCGAGTAGCATGGTTCAATTGATGTATATCAATTGTGGACTGAAGGCGGAGAACAAATCCGCGCCGCGCCTCTCTGAATGAAATGGCTAGCCATTTTGATTAATTGACGGGGAGGAAAAACATGAAGACAAATAAACAATGGGCTGCGGCGCTGTGCATGATCGCCTTGGCCGGATGCGCATCGGACCGCATGAGCGGCGACACGTCGTCGTCGAACGCCGGTTATTCGTCCGGTTCGAGCAGCATGAGCAGTACCGGCAGCAGCACGGCCACGCCGATGACCAGCAGCACCCCACAACCCGGCAGCGCCGCGCAGACGTCGTACGGCGTGGTGCAGGCGATCGACCAGATGCAGCGTCAGGATGTGGGTGTGGGCGCGGTGGGCGCGGCGGCGGTCGGCGGCACCGGCATGCCGACCGATAAGGTGTATCGCGTCACCGTCCGCATGGACGATGGCAACAACCAGATGGTGGTGGTGGACTCGATGCCGGGCTACAAAATCGGCGACCGCGTCCGCTACAGCAACGGCACGGTGATGGCCTACTAATACAGCTGTTCGACCTGGTAGCCGCGCCGCTTGAGCAGCTGCGGCAAGCCATCGTCGCCCACCAGATGCAGCAGGCCGACGCCGACAAAGGCCACCTGGTCCTGCTGCATGATGCGCTCGATGTTGGCGGCCATCTCGGGATTGCGCTTGCCCAGCAACACCCGGTTCATGAAGCCGGCGGAAATGCTGTCGCCGGTCGTGGCGGCCTGCCAGGCGGCGTGGATGCCCGGCTGGTCGGCCACGTTCCAGGCGTCGATCAGGGCCGTCGAACGCTTCAGCGAATCGCCGTCGGCCAGGTCGGCCAGGTTTTCCAGCAGATACTGCTCTTGCTGATGCTCGTCCAGGCTATCGAACAGGCTCAGCTGGTAATCCGCGCTTTCCAGTTCGCGCACGGTCTTTTCCTGCTTCTGCGCGGCGGCCAGCAGCGCGTATTCCACCGCCTGGCTGCGCTGGAAGCCATGCTGGTCCAGCTCGGCGCCCACCAGCAGGTTGGCGACCAGCCACGGCTTGTATTGCTGCACCGATTGCAGCGACATGCCGGCCCGCGCCAGCGCCTGCAAGGTCTGCTGCAGCGTGGCCGGAGTCAGGTGGTTCTGGATGCTATCGCCGTCCGCATAACGGCCGTGACGCGCCAGCGCCACCTGGAAAGCCGCGTTCTCGCGGATGTCCAGCTCGATCACCAGCGCCTTCGAATCGAGCAGCGCGCGCGACACCACCGGATCCAGCGGATAGACGCCGTCGCGCCCGACATGGATGGTGCCGAACAGATAGCTGGTCTTGCCGTCGTGCGTGACGCGGTACAGCTGGCCGCGATGCTGGGCCGCGCCCTCGTTCATGCCGGCGGCGAAGACGGCCTGGCAGCAGCTGATCAACAAGGCAAACATCAGGGCGAGTTTCGAAGGCATGCGGAATCCCGGCGAAGGCGCTGAATGCCATCGCAATAATATTAATCATGGAATAAGGAAGAGATGGAGCGTATCGCTCACCCCGTTTCCAATAGTAAATCAGGACCGCGCGGTGGAATAACTATTTTTGAATACCGCCGTGAATGTCGGCAAAATAAACACAGTTAAGTATCAGGTGAATAATAAAAACACTGACGAAATATAAATATATTATTGACTTAACACGATTATTTTAAGCGGCCTTGATAGGCGGCGGTGATCCGGGCCAGTCCGCCATCCTTGACGACGGCGGAAATCGCCTTGTTCACCTCGGCGACGCCGACCTGCCCCTGCGGTGACACGGCGCACTGCGCCATGTAGTTTTTGACCACCAGCGGCGGATACAGCGCCAGTTTCTCGCCGACTTGCAAATAGTAATCCAGCGTGCTCTGCTGAGTAATCGCGTGGTGCAAACGACCGGCCGCGATCTTGCGCAGATTACCGGAGGAGGAATGGCCGTCGTCGCGGATAAACCTCGCGCCCATCGCCTTATCCAATTCCGGATAGTGATAACCCAGCACCGTCGCCACTGGCTGGCCGCTCAAGTCCTTCAACGCGCGCGGCTGCGGCACCGAGGTATCGGTGACCACCACCTCGGTCACCGGGAAAAAGCCGCGGCTCCAGCGGAACTCGCCGGGCAGCCAGGGCGGCAGGTACAGGCAGATCAGGTCGGCCTGGCCGGATTCCAGCGCCAGCGCGATGCGCTTGCGCGGCAGCAACAGGAACGTGGCCTCGCGTCCCAGCCTGCTTGCCAGCGCGGCACCCAGGTCCTTGTGGATGCCGGCCACCAGCTTGCCATCGCGGAATTGCGCCATCGGCATCTCGGTGCCGGTATCGACCAGCACCACCAGCGGCGGCGCGGCGGCGGCCGACGCCAGGCCCAACCCCATCGCGGCGGCAACCAGGCCCTTGCGAGCGCGACTCGTCCAATCTGTGTATGCTTGACTCACCATATGGAAAGATTATACCCACACCCTTTCCATGGGCTTCATTGATTAATGTTTTAACGGCCTGATATAGCACCCATGATCCCATTTTCCATACTCGACCTCTCCCCGATCGCCGAAGGCAGCAACGCTTCCGCATCGTTCCGCCACACGCTCGACCTGGCGCAGCACGGTGAACGCTGGGGCTACCGGCGCTACTGGCTGGCCGAACACCACGGCATGCCCGGCATCGCCAGCGCGGCCACGGCCGTGGTCATGGCCCATGTCGCCGGCGGCACCTCGACCATCCGCGTCGGCGCCGGCGGCATCATGCTGCCGAACCACGCGCCGCTGGTGATCGCCGAACAGTTCGGCACGCTCGAAGCGCTGTACCCGGGCCGTATCGACCTCGGCCTGGGCCGCGCGCCCGGCTCCGACCAGACCACCGCCCGCGCGCTGCGCCGCACGCTGGAAACCGACGCCGACGCCTTCCCGCAGGACGTGCTGGAGTTGCAGGACTACATGTCCGACGCGCCGCGCCAGCGCGTGCTGGCCGTGCCCGGCAAGGGCGCCAAGGTGCCGCTGTGGATCCTCGGCTCGAGCACCTTCGGCGCGCAGCTGGCCGCGCACCTGGGCTTGCCGTTCGCCTTCGCGTCGCACTTCGCGCCGCAGATGATGATGCAGGCGATCTCGCTGTACCGCAGCAACTTCCAGCCGTCGGCGCAGCTCGACAAGCCCTACGTCATGCTCGGCTTCAACGTGTTCGCCGCCGACACCGACGAGGAAGCGCGCTTCCGCGCCACGTCGATGCAGCAAGCCTTCGTCAACCTGCGCACCGGCCGGCCGTCGCAGCTGCCGCCGCCGAAGGCCGGCTACCTCGAATCGCTGCCGCCGCCGGAACGCGGCATGCTCGACTCGGTGCTGTCGTGCACCGCGATGGGATCGCCGGAAACGGTCGCGCGCCAACTGCAGGAGTTCATCGCCCGCACCGGCGCCGACGAGCTGATGATCACCTCGCAGATCTTCGAGCACGCGCAGCGCCTGCGCTCCTATGAGATCACGGCCGACGTGCGGCAATCGCTGACGCGCGCGCAGGCGGGGATGTAGTCGGAATCTGGCCACGTCCAGCAGCAATTCGCGGGGACCGGTAGAATTGCCGCCTGCAAATTGAAGGAGCACCACGTGAGCCAGTCCCACGCCCAGCACGACATCTCCTCCGGCATGGTCTGGCTGTTCGCCGTCGCGACCGGCCTGATCGTCGCCAACCTGTACTACGCCCAGACCTTGATCGGCCCGATCAGCCGCGCCACCGGACTCGATCCGGGCGCGGCCGGTCTGATCGTCACGCTGACGCAGCTGGGCTACTGCCTCGGCCTGTTGTTCATCGTGCCGCTGGGCGACCTGGTGGAAAACCGCCGCCTGATCTTCATCGCGCTGCTGACCACGGCCGTGGCGCTGTTGTCGGCGTCCGCCACCAGCAGCGCCCTGCTGTTCCTGTTCGCCTGCTTCTGCATCGGCCTGGGCTCGGTCGCGGCGCAGATCGTGGTGCCGTTCGCCGCCCACATGTCCAAGCCGGAAACGCGCGGCAAGACGGTGGGCAAGGTCATGAGCGGCCTGCTGATGGGCATCATGCTGGCGCGCCCGGTATCGAGCCTGATCGCCGACGCGTTCGGCTGGCACGCGATCTTCGTGCTGTCGGCGCTTGGCACCACCGCGCTGGCCTTCCTGCTGCGGGCACGGCTGCCGCAACGCCGGCCCGATTCGGGGCTGCACTACTTCGCGCTGTTGGGCTCGATGTGGCACTTGCTGAAGACCACGCCGATCCTGCGCCGGCGGGCCGCCTACCAGGCCTGCATGTTCGGCGCGTTCAGCCTGTTCTGGACGTGCGTCTCGCTGGAGTTGACGGGGCCGAATTTCAACCTCAGCCAATCGGGCGTAGCGATCTTCGCGCTGGTGGGCGTGGCGGGCGCGATCGCCTCGCCGATTGCCGGCCACCGCGCCGACCAGGGCAAGAGCCGCTCGACGACGTTCATCGCGCTGGCGCTGGGTGTGCTGGCGTTCGCCATGCCGCTGCTGGTGCACTCATCGGAGCGGCTGGTCAACCTCGGCGTGCTGGTGGCGACCTCGATCGTGCTGGACATGGGCGTCTCGGCCAACCTGGTGACGGGCCAGCGCGCGATCTTCGCGCTGCCGCCGGAAATCCGCAGCCGCCTGAATGGCCTGTACATGGCGCTGTTCTTCATGGGTGGTGCGGTGGGATCGTCGCTGGGCGGCTGGATGTTCTCCGCGCACGGCTGGACCGGCGTGCTGTGGACCGGCCTGGCCTTCCCGCTGATGGCCCTGTGCGTCTTCGCCACCGAATGATTAATCCGGGGTCAGTTCCAAAAACTGGACACGGGCTCTACCGTACCTGCCGGTACGGTAGAGCCCGTGTCCAGTTTTTGGAACTGACCCCGGAGTTTTTAGGACAGCGGCTTAGTTGCGCGGCTTGGCGAATGCGTCGCCTTTTTTCCATTCGGGCAGCTTGGCGCCGTTGGCGATCAGGCGGCCCAGGTTGAGCGTGTATTGCGCCGTCTGCACCATGCCCGACAAGTCCCAGCTGGCATCGTACTCATCGCTGACCTGGTGGTAGCGCTTGCCGTAGGCCTTGGCCTTGGCTTTCGAACCTTCCGGATCCTTGATGTAGTCGCGGCCCGATTCGATCGAGAACGCCGGCACGCCGTTCTTGGCGAAGTTGAAGTGGTCGCTGCGGAAGTAGCCGCCCGCCAGGTCCGGCTCCGCGTCGGCGATGCGCATGCCCATCGACTTGGCCGTCGTCTCGGCCAGCTTGCCCAGCTCGGTGCGCTCGCTGCCTTGGGTGCCGATGTCGCGCGTGACGCCGACGAAGTTCAGGCTGTCCAGATTAAGGTTGGCTGCGGTCTTGGCCAACGGCCACAGCGGCGCCGACGCGTAGGCGGCGCTGCCCAGCAGACCCTGCTCTTCAGCCGCCACCCACAGGAACATCTGGCTGCGCTTGGCCGGCGCGCGCCGAGCTTCCTGCGCCATCGCCAGCAAGGCGGCCGAGCCGGAGGCGTTGTCCACCGCGCCGTTGAAGATGATGTCTCCTTCGCCGTCCTTGCCCTGCTTGCCCAGATGATCCCAGTGCGCGCTGTAGATGACGACTTCATCCTTCAGCTTGGCATCCGTGCCCGGCACCACGGCCGCGACGTTGAATTGCTCGACCTTGCGCACCGCCGCTTTCATGTCGCCTGCCAGCTTGGCCGCCAGCGCGACCGGCTTGAAGTCCTTGCTTTCGGCGGCGGCGCGCAGCGCATCCAGATCCTGGCCGGCGGCCTTGAACAGGGCGCGCGCGGTGTCGTCCGTCATCCAGCCCTGCAGCTCGGTGCCCAGCGTGCCGGCGGCGAGCTGGAAGCGCTCCACGCCCGACCAGCTGTTCTGGATCACGCTCCAGCCGTAGGACGCGCTCGGCGTGGTGTGGATCAGCAGGACGCCGGCCGCGCCCTGGCGCTTCGCTTCCTCGAATTTGTAGGTCCAGCGGCCGTAGTAGGTCAGGCCCTTGCCGTTGAAGCGGTTCGGCTGCGCGGCCGTCGGCGCCGGGTCGTTGACCATCATGACCAGGATCTTGCCCTTGAGGTCCATGCCCTTATAGTCGTCCCATTGCTCATCCGGCGCGGCGATGCCGTAGCCGACGAACACCAGGTCGGCGTCGAAGCGGTGCGACGCGGTGGCGTCGCCCGGCGCGAACACCCAGTCCTTGCCGAAGCCGATGTCGAGCGCCTTGCCGCCAGCTTCCAGCTTGAGCGTGCTCTCGGCCGGCTGCGTCTTGACGCCGGCGATCTGCACCGACTGGCGATAGCTGTCGCCGTTACCCGGCTTCAGGCCCAGCGCCAGCGCCTGCGTTTCCAGGTAGGCGACGGTCAGGTCCGCGCCGCGCTGGCCGGTGCCGCGTCCTTCCAGCAGGTCGCTGGACAGGAAGGCGAGGTGGGCGCGCAGCGGCGCTTCCTGCACGGCGGCCTTGGCGGCGTCGGCGGCGTGCGCCGGGAAGGCCAGCGCCAGGCTGATGGCCAGGGTGGAGGCGACAACGGAGGGGGTCATTTTTTGCATGATGTCCTGAGGGCGTTTAGGAGTGAGGCGGTCTGCCTGTTTTATTGTGCGCGCACATTGTATGCGATTTGACGGCGCCAGCCATTGCGCAGCGCAGCATGCGCCGGCCGCGTTAAAATGACGCCATGACTGACCGCCTTCCCTATATCGGCCGCTTCGCGCCCTCGCCCACCGGCCCGCTACACATCGGCTCGCTGGTGGCGGCGATGGCCTCCTATCTCGACGCCAAGGCCCACCACGGCCAGTGGCTGGTGCGCATCGAGGACGTCGACGGCGACCGCAACGTGGCCGGCGCCGACGAGCACATCCTGGCGTCGCTGCAGCGCTGCGGCATGCGCTGGGATGGCGACGTCACCTGGCAAAGCCGCCGCGCCGCGCTGTATGAACAAGCCCTGCTGCAACTGGGCGGGCTGGTCTACCCATGCGGCTGCTCGCGCAAGGAGATCGCCGATTCGCAGCTGCACCTGACCGGCCGCCAGGCGCAGGCGCTGATCTATCCCGGCACCTGCCGCCACGGCCTGGCGCCCGGCAAGCACGCGCGCGCGCTGCGGCTGAAAGTGCCGCGCTCGCCGCATTGCGTGCTGGCGTTCGACGACCGCTGGGCCGGCCACGTCAGCCAGGACCTGACCGACGACGTGGGCGACTTCGTCATCAAGCGCGCCGACGGCTTCTGGGCCTATCAGCTCGCGGTGGTGGTCGATGACGGCGCGCAGGGAATCACCGACATCGTGCGCGGCGCCGACCTGCTCGACTCCACGCCGCGCCAGCTGTATCTGCAGCAGGTGTTGGGCCTGCCTCAGCCGACTTACCTGCACGTGCCGGTCGTGGTGAACGAGCTCGGCGAAAAGCTGTCCAAGCAAACCGGCGCCCAGGCCTTCGACAACGGCGCCGCGCCGCAGCAGCTGTTGCGCGACGCCATGCTGCCGGCGGCCCGCTTCCTCGGCCTCGATATCCACGCGGAAAACATCGACGATTTCTGGCGCGCGGCCACGCCGGCGTGGGCGCAACTGCGGCGACCGGCTTGATGGCGTGCGCTGCGCGCATCCGTTTTTCCCTACACTGATGACATGGAAGTCGAACTCAAACTCTCACTCCCGGCCACGGACAACGATCGGCTGCAGCAGCATCCGCTGCTCGGCGCGCCGGAGCGCACGCAGCAGTTGACGGCGCGCTACTTCGATACGCCGGACCTGCATCTGCTGCGCCACGGCGCCGGCCTGCGCGTGCGCAAGGTCGATGGCGTGTGGATACAGACCATGAAGGCCGGCGGCAGCGTGCAGAGCGGCCTGCACAGCCGCAATGAATGGGAAGGCCCGGTTGATCGTCCATGGCCACGCCTGGGCCGCCTGCGCAAACTGATCGGCGACGATGCGCAGTGGCTGGACATGCTGGCCGCGCCGGAGTTGAAGGAACGGCTGGAGCCGCTGTTCGTGATCGAGGTCGAACGCCGCACCTGGAACCTGGACATCGACGGCAACCAGATCGAGCTGGTGCTCGACCACGGCCGCATCGAGCGGCACGGCCACCATGTGCCGATCAATGAAATCGAACTGGAACTCAAGCAAGGCAGCCCCGCCAGCCTGTACGCCATCGCGCTGCAATTGCACGAACAGGTGCCGCTGCGCCTGAGCAACGTCAACAAGGCCGAGCGCGGCTACATGCTGGTGCGCCAGACCGGCACCGTGGCCCACCGCGCGCAGGCGCTGGACCTGCTGGCCGACATCAGCCTGGCCGACGCCCTGCCCGCCATCCTCGACAACTGCCTGCAGCACATCCAGCGCAACGAAACCGCCGTCATCGAAGGCGACGATGCCGAGACCCTGCACCAGATGCGCGTCGGCGTGCGCCGGCTGCGCTCGGCGCTGAAGCTGTTCGAGACGGTGGCGCCCTGCCCGCCCGCCGTGCTGGACGACGTCCGCTGGCTGGGCGCCGAACTGGGCGCGGCGCGCGATTGGGATGTGCTACTGACGTCGACGCTGGCCCGCGTGCAATCGAGCCCCGGTGGCAGGAACAGCCTGCTGGACCTGCAGGCGCTGGCGCTCGGCGCGGCGCAGGCCAAGCGGCGCGAGGCGGCGCAAGCCTTGCTGTCGCCGCGCTACACGCGCTTGATGCTGACCCTCGGGTCCTGGATGCTGCAGGCGGCGCCGTGCTTGAAGGGCTCGGCCGCCAGGTTCTCGCGGACCACCATGGAGCAGCTGCACAAGGCGCTGCTCAAGCGCGCCAGCCGCATGGACGACAGCGATCCGGCCAGCGCGCACCACGCCCGCATCGCGGCCAAGCGGGGCCGCTACGCGCTGGAGTTCTTCCATTCGCTGTACCGGGCCGGCGGCGCGCGCGACTATCTGAAGACGTTGTCCGCCGTGCAGGAGGAATTGGGGCGGCACAACGACCTGGTGGTGGCCGACCGGCTGCTGCGGGAGCTGGCGCAACAACGTCCGCAGGCCGAGGGCGCGATCCATTTCGCGCGCGGCTACCTGGTGGCGCAACAGGCGGCGCAGCCCGCCGACCTCGCCGCGATCCGCAGCCGGCTGCACGCGCTGCACCTGCCGCGCCAGGCGCGGCCGGCGTAGTCGTTTACCTTGACGCCGGCGCCGGCTGCGAGGTCACGGCCCAGCTCAGCGTGCCGGAGCAGTTGGCCTGGCGCACCGCCTGCAGCGTCTGATCCGCTTCGATGCTGGCCTGGGTATAGGTCTTGCGGCCGCCGATCTTGAAGTGCAGCGCCGGATCGGACGAGCTGGCGGTCCTGGACAGCGTCGGCGCGAAGCCGCGCTCGCCGAGGATCTTGCGGCAGGCCTCCATGCCGGTCAACTCGGTGGATTCGAGGTCGATGCTGAAGACCCAGCTTTCGACATAGCCGCGCGCGGCGCGGGCCGGTTCCGGCACCATCAAGTCCGACGGCATGGTGGCTGCGCCAGCGGTGGCGGCCAGCAGCATGGCGCCCGATGCCAGCGCGCGCGCGATTCGATGCGACATGGAGATTCCTTAAAATGCGGTGATGCCGCTATAGTATCAGGCCATCAGCATCGGATACAGCGTCGCCACCAGCAGCAGCGCCATGACCACGTTGAAGATGCGCACCGCGCGCGGGTTCTGCAGCACGCGCCGCATCGCCACGCCGAACGCGGCCCAGGCGCCGACGCAGAACGTGCCGATCACGCCGAACACGCACGCCAGCTGCGCCACGTCGAACACATGGAAGCCCTGCGGCAGATAGGTGGTCAGCGCGCTGAGCGCCATCACCCAGGCTTTGGGATTAATCCACTGGAAGGCGGCGGCGCCGAAAAAGCCCATCGGCCTGGACAGGCTGGCCTGCTCGGCGCTCATCGGCGCCGCATGCGCCAGCTTCCACGCCAGCCAGAGCAGGTAAATGGCGCCGGCGTATTTCAGGATCACCTGCAGCATCGGCAGCTGCTCGAACACCGCGTGCAGCCCCATGCCGGTGGCGAAGATCATGAACGAGAAACCGCAGGTGATGCCGAACAAATGCGGCATCGAACGCGCGAAGCCATAGTTCAGGCCCGAGGCCAGAATCATAGTGTTGTTCGGGCCGGGCGTGATGGAACTGACGGCGGCGAAGGCACACAGGGGAAGCAGCAGATCGGGCGACATGGGTTTATCCGGTGGAGAACACGACCATCCCATTGTAGAAGCAAGTGTGCGGAAGTGTACCAGTACAGTCAGCAAAACACTTTGTACAGGTGTATTGGTCAAACCACCGTTACGACTGCTCCTCGGTGCCCCCCCCCCCGCAACGGTGTCAGTGCCGACATTCGGACACGGGCTCTACCGTAGCGGCTGCTACGGTAGAGCCCGTGTCCGAATGTCGGCACTGACACCGTTGGGCTAACACCGTTGGGCGACACCGTTGCGGGTTAAACTTTGGCGCAGGGCGGCCGTTAAGTAGACTATGACCACCATCGCCCCATTGAGCCGCGCCGTTGCGGCCGCGTCGCCTGCCGCAACCGCCGGCACGCCGGCCGCCAACGCCAATTCGGCCGTCGCCGCGCCATCCGGCGCGTCGGCCGTTGTGTCGCTCGGCGGCGGCGCGGCCAAGCCGTCCGGCACCGCGCTGGTGTGGGAGAACCGCATCCGCAGCGCGGCAGCCACGATGATGGCGCAGAACTTCAACAATCAATCGTCAGCGGGGCGTCTCCAGGGCCTCGGCGCCGAGCTGCTGAAACAGGTGGCCTACGACGGCCAGGATTTCGCCCAGTCGGTGCAGCAGGCGCCGGACGGCGTCGCGGTGGACACCTACGATATGCTGGTGTCGCCGTCGCAGGTGTCGCAGCACGGCATGGGCGAGAACCAGTTCAGGCTGACCATCACCACCCGCAGCGGCGCCAAGGTCGAACTGGCGCTGGACACCGGCGACAACAGCATCGCCATCGATGCCCGCAGCAGCGCCAAGCTCAATGACGCGGAGCGCGAGGCGCTGGGCAAGCTTGCCGACGCCTTCCAGCAATCGATCGACAGCCTGAGCGAGGATCCGCCGAAAATCGACCTCTCCGGGCTGACGCAGTACGACGGCGCGGTGCTGTCGTCGGTGGACCTGAAGGCGCAGGTCAAGGTGGGGCCGGCGCAAACGCAGCAGCTCGAATTCCACGCCGACGCCGGGCAGCGCAGCGTGAACTTCACCGGCCCGGCGGGCAGCGCCAGAATCGGCGTGGACCTGAGCCAGCCGGCCAGCTGGGGCAGCAAGGAGCAGCAGGCCAAGGCCCTGAACCGCTATCTTCAACAGGTCGACCAGGCGGGCCTGCGCGGCCAGGGTAACGGCGCCATGCTCGGCATGTTCAAGGATGCCTTCACCGCCATGAACAGCGATTACGGCAAGCCGGTGACGGCGCCGCGCAGCATCTACCTGACCGACCAGGATAGCGCGCTGACCACCGGCCTGGCCGATTTCACCGCCTCGATGTCGCAGGCGGAGGTGGCGTCCAATCCGATGCGCGGCTCCGAGAAGGACACCTTCTCCTACGAGCTGTCGCAGAAGACCTCGATCAGCGGCCACACGCAGCTGGACCGCGCCATCACGCAGCAGCAGCAATCGCATCTGAAGGCCACCTACCACGCGCCGGTCAAGGCCGACGCGCGGCTGGCGCTGGACCTGCGGCCGGAATCGCAGAACTATAAGTTCGTCACCATCGACGATAGCGCCAGCAGCACCACCAACATAGCGTATGATCAGGGCGTGCTGAAAAAGGCCGAACTGGAGATGCAGGCCAGCCGCACCACGCGCGTGCTGACTTATTCTCTGGGCAAGCTGAAAGACGACCAGACCACGCCGTCCGGCAAAGCGGTCACGCGCGATCTGCTGGGCACACTGGAACCGGAACGCGCCGGCGGCGCCAAGCTCGAAGGCGCGGAGCGTGAACGCGTGCTGGCCACGCTGCACGACCAGATCTTCCTGCAATCGAACCCTGACGCGCTCACCCAATGATCACACCCGAGTACATCGCCATGATGGCCGAATATAACGCCGCCATGAACCGCAAGGTCTACGCCGCCGCGGCGACGCTCCCGCACGCCGAGCTGATGGCCGACCGCAAGGCGTTCTTCGGCTCCATTCTCGGCACGCTGAACCACCTGCTGGCGGGCGACACCATCTGGCTCAAGCGCTTCGCCGCGCATCCGGCCCGCTTCCCGGCGCTGCAGGCGATGCACGAGGTGGCGCTGCCGGCCGGCGGCCTGTCGCACAGCTTCGGCGACGACCTGCCCGCGCTGCTCGCGCATCGCCTGCAGCGCGACGGCGTCATCTCGCAATGGGCGGCGCAGATCCGCGCCGAAGACCTGGCCCTGCCGCTGGAATACCGCAGCACCAGGGGCGACTTGTACCGCAAGGACCTGGGTGCGGTGATCGCGCACTTCTTCAACCACCAGACCCACCATCGCGGCCAGGCCAGCACCCTGCTGACGCAGGCCGGCGCCGACATCGGCGTCACCGACCTGCTGCTGTGGGTTCCGGACATGCCAGAGGCGCCAGTATGAAGATCGCTGTCTACAGCGCCCAGCCCTACGACCGCCGCTTTCTCGACGAGGCCGGGCAGGCGCGCGCCGCCGGCGTCGACATCGTCTATTTCTCCGACCGCCTGACGCTGGACACGGCGCCGCTGGCGCAGGGCTGCGCCGTCGTCTGCGTGTTCGTCAACGACCTGCTGGACGCGCCGGTGCTGTCGGCGCTGCACGCGCTGGGCGTGCGCGCGGTGCTGCTGCGCTGCGCCGGCTTCAACAACGTCGACCTGGCGGCCGGGGCGCGGCTCGGCATGTTCATGGCGCGGGTGCCGGCCTACGCGCCGGAGGCCGTGGCCGAACACGCGCTGGCGCTGGTGATGACGCTCAACCGCCACACCCACCGCGCCTATGCGCGCGTCCGCGAGGGCAACTTCGCGCTCGACGGCCTGCTCGGCATGACGCTCAACGGCAAGACCGTCGGCGTGGTCGGCGCCGGCAAGATCGGCGAGGCGGCGGCGCGCATCTTCCATGGCCTGGGCTGCGCGGTGCTGGTCAGCGATCCGGCGCCGACGCCGCAGCTGGACGGCATCGCGGCACGCGCGGGCCTCGACGACCTGCTGGCGCGCGCCGACATCGTCACGCTGCATTGTCCGCTGATGGACGCCACCCGCCACATGATCAACGCCGCCAGCCTGGCGCGCATGAAGCGCGGCGCGATGCTGGTCAACACCTCGCGCGGCGGCTTGATCGACACCGCCGCCGTCGTCGAGGCGCTCAAGTCCGGGCAGCTCGGCGCCTTGGCGATCGACGTCTACGAGCAGGAGAGCGCGCTGTTCTTCCAGGACCATTCCAGCGACATCATCGACGACGACGTGTTCCAGCGCCTGATGACCTTCCCCAACGTGCTGGTGACCGGCCACCAGGGCTTCTTCACCATCGAGGCGATGCGCGAGATCGCCGCCGTCAGCTTCGACAACCTCGATTGCTTCCTGCGCGGCGCGGCCTGCGCCAACGCCCTGCCGGTCAGCTCCTGAGCGGCAGCGTCAGGATGAAGCGGGTGCCGGCGCCCAGCGCGCTGTCGACTTCTATTTTCCCGCGCAGCACGCCGTAGACGATGTTGTAGACGATGTTCAGTCCCAGCCCCGAGCCGCCGCGCCCCAGCTTGGTGGTGAAGAAGGGATCGTAGATGCGCCCCATGTTCTCCGGCGCGATGCCGGCGCCGTTGTCGGCGACCACGATGCGCACGCCGTCCTCGCCTTCGACGCAGGCGCTGATGACGATCTCCCCTTCGGCGCGGTCTTCGAAGGCGTGCGCCAGGCCGTTGTTGATCAGGTTGATCAGCACCTGGCCGAACGGCCCCGGATAGCTCAGCATCCGTATCGTGCCGGGTATCTCCAGGCGCACCGTGATGCCGCTCTTTTTAAACGTCGGCACCAGCACCAGCAGGATTTCGTTGGCCAGGTCGGACAGCAGGAACTCGCGGCTCTGCGACGTGGTGCGGTCCACCGCCACCTGCTTGAAGCTCGACACCAGGTCCACCGCGCGATGCAGGTTGCGCAGCACGATCTCGCCGCCGCTGCCGACATCGTCGACGAACTGCAGCAGCGTCGAGCGCTTGATGCCCTCGGCGCTGGCGCGCCTGAAGCCGCGGGTCTGGTCGAGCAGCGTGCTGACCGCCAGCAGGCTGTTGCCGATCGGCGTATTCAGTTCGTGCGCGACGCCGGCCACCAGCGCGCCCAGCGCCGCCAGCTTCTCGCTGCGCACCAGTTCATCCTGGGCGTGGCGCAGCGTTTCGAGCGAGTCGGCCAGCTCCTGATTGGCCTCCTGCATTTGCGCGGTGCGCAGCTGCACCAGCTCTTCGAGCCGCATGCGGTACTGCGTCAGCTCCACCTCGCTCCTCTTGCGCTCCGTGATGTCGGTCGAGATGCCGCCCACCGCCCACACCTGGCCGGCGTCGTCGCGCAGGCAGAATTTTTCGGACAGGTAGGTGCGCATCGCGCCGCTGGAATCGGGCACGTTCTCTTCGTAGATGTAGGACTGGCACGAGGCCAGCGCGGCGCGGTCGCCCTCGCGGATCGAGCGCACCGTCTGCTGGTCGAACAATTCGGCGTCGGTGTGGCCCAGCGGGTCGGGCGATCCGGGCGGCAGCACCTTGCGCAGCTGCTGGTTGACCATCAGGTAGCGGCCCTCCAGGTCCTTGACGTAGATGACGGCCGAGGACTTGTCGGCGATGTTGGTGAGCAGCGTCTGGCTCACGCGCAGCTGCGATTCGCGCGCGGCGATGGTCGCCTGCAAGGGCTGCGTCACCAGCCGGCGCAGGCCGAGCGCCTGCAGCATGCAGCCGATCAGCAGCGCCAGCACCACGGCGGCGAGCGCCGGTCCGCGCCGGCCGGCGGGATCGAACAGCGCCAGCGCGGCCAGCGCCGCCAGCAGCGAGGCCAGCGCCGCAGCCAGCGAGACCAGCAGCAGCTTATGCAGCAGCGCCAGAGCGTTCCAGCGATCGCGTAGCGTCATCTATTCTCCTTGGCGCGGCATCGGCGGCGCTTTCCGATTCTATCCGATCGGCCAGGTATCTTGTACTTTTGCATGCGCCCCGATACACTGCAATGCAACAATCCATGCCGTCATTCCGGGGAAGTCCATGTCTCTCGCCTATCGCGTCAACGCCGATTTCGCCAGCTTGAATCATCCGCTGCGGGTGCCGCTGTCGGCGGAAATCCACTCGCGCCCTTTCCTGCAGCTGCAGGCGCCGGAAAGCCTGACCCACTTCGCGCTGTACGAGCAGCAGGACCAGCCGTCGCAAAAATACCACCGCGACAGCCAGCACCAGATCCTGCAGCGGCTGTGCCTCCACTACGGCGTGGCGGTGCCGCATCCGCAGGCGCGCTACTTCTTCCACGACTTCGGCCGCTTCCGCCTGAAGTGGGAGTGCCACACCGAGTTCGCCACCTACACCTTCGTCGAGCGCGCCGTGCCGGGGCCGGCGAGCGCCGCCTCGTTCGAGCGCATGCCGCTGCAGCACGTGCCGCAGGAATGGCTGGCCGGCCTGCACGGCAAGATCATCGTCGCTGCGCACGTCCTGCTGTGCAAGGGCGAGGCCGACGACGAAGCGTCGGTGGACGCGATCCGCGATCTGTTCCAGGGCAAGTCGCTGGTGGGCAGCAGCGTGGGCAGCGGCGCCGAGGTGTGGACCGATTTCCTGATCCAGCCGGACGGCTTCTCGCGCTTCGTGGTGCGCGACCTGAGTTTGCGCGAGTTCCAGTCCGGCCGCCTGGTCGGGCGCCTGCTGGAGATCGAGACCTACCGCATGATGGCGCTGCTCGGATTGCCGCAGGCCGAGGCGACGCAGCCGGCGCTCAACGGCATCGAGAACGAGCTGGCCGACCTGACCGCGACCCTGGTGCAGGCCGACGCGCCATCGATGGAGGCGCTGGACGCGCGCGAGGAACAGAACCTGCTGCACCGGATCACCAGCCTGGCGGCGCGGCTGGAAAAGCTATCGGTCAACAACAGCTACCGCTTCGCCGCGTCGCAGGCGTATTTCAGCCTGGTGCAGGCGCGCATCCACGAGCTGCGCGAGACGCGCTTCGCCGGCATGCCGACGCTGGCCGAATTCATGAGCCGCCGCCTGGCGCCGGCCATGCACACCTGCACCTCGGTGGCGCAGCGGCAGGAGGCGCTGTCCAAGCGCATCGCGCGCAGCAACGACCTGCTGCGCACCCGCGTCGGCATCGAGCAGGAGCGGCAGAACCGCAAGATCCTCAAGTCGCTGGACGCGCGCGCGGCGCAGCAGCTGCGGTTGCAGCAGGCGGTGGAAGGCTTGTCGGCGGTGGCGATTTCCTACTACACGCTAGGCTTGATCGGCTATGCCGGCAAGGCAATGAAGGCCAGCAATCTGCCGATCAATCCGGACATCCTGACCGGCATCGCCGTGCCGCTGGTGATCGCCGGCGTATGGTTCGGCCTGCGCCGGCTACATCATCAGCTGGCTGGCGGCTGACTGAAGCGGCCCGACAGGAAGCTGGCGATGCGGTCCTGCGTCGTTTCCAGATACGGGATGTTCATGTGGTCGGAGTCGGGCACGATTTCGTCGGCATGCAGCTTGCCCAGCTTCTCCACCAGCAGGTCGGTATGCGAATGCGGCACCACGTCGTCGAAGGCGGCGCGCAGCACATAGGTCGGCGCCATCAACTGGTGAGCGTACTTGATCGACTCGAATTTATGCCGCAGCACATACTCCACCGGGATCGCCTTGAACTTGCGCTTGGCGATGGCGAGGATGGAATCGTAGGGCGTGATCAGCACGATGGAATTGGCGTCGCGCTCCATCGCCACCTGCACCGCCACGCCGGAACCGAGGCTGCGGCCGACGACGGCGATGCGCTTGGGGTCGACGTGATGGCGTTCGCTGAGCCAGTCGAACAGCATGCGTCCGTCCTCGACGAAATGCTCCTCGGCCGGATCGCCGTGAGAATCGCCGTAGCCGCGGTAGTTCACCGCCAGCACCGCCATGCCGGGGAACAGCTTACCGGCGTCGCGCGCGATCCACGACACTTCCTCCGAGCGGCCGCCGAAGTAGACCACGCCCGGATGCGGGCCCTTCACCGGCGGCGTCATGAGCCAGCCGGACAGGCGCGTGCCGTCCTTCGAGCGCACCACGATGGGCCGGGTGCGGTGGCCGGAGCTGTAAGGCTTGAGCACCTCGCGCTTGCTGCCGAGTGGGTTGAACAGCAGGCGTTTCTGGTTGGCCGCCACGGCTGCGGTGAGTCCCATCCACAGCACGCTGACGATGCCGGCCAGGCCCGCGACTTTTTTGGAATTGTTCATGACTTCTACTTTACTCTTCTCCCCACGTTGCCGCTGTACGCCGACGCACAAAATCTCCGGCGACGTGGTAAACGCCACACATGGAGGCGGCGGGCCTCTTTCTCAAGGCGGATGGACAAGCCGGTATAATCGTCGCTTCGCTTTTTCAATACCACGCTGACAATGAAACCTGCCGTCGTCCTGCTGCACAGTTCCATGAGTTCCAAGTCCCAGTGGCTGCCGCTGAAAGAACAGCTGGCCGGCGACTACCGCTGCCTCGCGGTCGACCTGCTCGGCTACGGCGCCTCGCCTTTCCCTGCGCAGGCGGAAGGCGACGGTGAGTACACCCACACGCTGGCGCACGAGGTGGACGCGGTGATCGCCGCCCTCGCCTCGCGGCTGGAGCCAGGCGAACCGTTCCACCTGATCGGCCACTCCTTCGGCGGCGCCTGCGCGCTGCACATGGCGCGCCGCATGCCGCAGCGGGTGCTGTCGCTGACGCTGTTCGAGCCGGTGGCCTTCCACCTGCTGCCGGCACACGACGCGGCGCGCGCGGAGATCGTGGGCGTGGTGGACGGCATCGCCGCCTGCGCGGAGGACCGCGACGCCACCCGCATCTTCATCGACTACTGGAACCGCGCCGGCGCCTTCGACGCCGCGCCGCCTGCCGCGCAGGACAAGATGGTGGCGATGATCGCCAAGGTGCGGCTGGACTTCCAGGCCTTGCTGGGCGAGCCGGCCGGCATGGACGACCTGTCGATGCTGACGATGCCGGCGCTGGTGATGGCCGGCGAACGCAGCCCGGCGTCGACCCGTTCGCTGGTGTCGCAACTGGCGGCGGCACTGCCCAACGCCAGCGCGCTGCACACGCGCGGCGGCCATATGGGCCCGATCACCCACGGCGACGCCGTCAACCCGGCCATCGCCGCCTTCCTCAGCGGCGAAGAAGTCACCGCGAATTAACCTCAACCAAACGAAAGCCCGCCATGCGCCTGACCGTTCTGCTGCCCTGCTTCCTGCTGTGCCACGCCGCGACGGCGGCGGAATACGACCTTCCGGCGCGGCCGGACACCGTGGCCTGGGGTTACTACTCCGGCCAATCCAAGCCGGTGCTGACGGTGCATAGCGGCGACACGGTGCGCATGCAATCGCTATCCACCTGCGGCACGCCGGAGCGCCTGATCGCCAACGGCGTCAAGCCGGAAGACATCCCGCCCTACACCGCCGCCATCTACAACGAGGTGAAGGACAAGGGACCGGGCGGGCATATCCTCACCGGCCCGGTCGCCATCGCCGAAGCGGAACCGGGCGACGTGCTGGAAGTGCAAATCCTCAAGGTGGACCTGGACGCCAACTTCGCCTGCAACGCCTTCTCGCTGGGTAAAGGCTTCCTGCCGATGGAGTATCCGTACAGCCGTTACCGCATCGTGCCGCTGGACCGCGCCAGGATGATCGGCCACTTCGCGCCCGGCATCGAGATTCCGCTGCGGCCCTTCTTCGGCAGCATGGGCCTGGCGCCGGCTGGCGGCAAGATCGACAGCGCGCCGCCGTTCGCCCACGCCGGCAACATGGACAACAAGGAGCTGGTGGCCGGCACCACGCTGTTCATTCCGGTGGCGGCCAAGGGCGCGCTGTTCCAGGCCGGCGACGGCCACGCCGCGCAGGGCAACGGCGAAGTGGACATCACCGCGCTGGAGACCTACTTGAGCGGCAGCTTCCGCTTCATCGTCCACAAGAACCGCCACCTGCTGTGGCCACGCGCGGAGACGCCGACGCACATCATCACGATGGGCTTCAACCCGGACCTCAAGACCGCGACCGAACACGCGCTGCGCGACATGCTCGATTACCTGGTCACCGAAAAACACCTTAACCGCGACGACGCCTACATGCTCGCCAGCGTGGCGGTGGACATGGAGATCACGCAGCTGGTCGACGGCAACGTCGGCGTGCACGCCATGCTGCCGAAGAAGGTCTTCACCGCGAAGCCGGCCAAATAAGGCAGCGCTGGTTTAGTCGAAGGCGACATCTTCCAGGCGGAAGCGGAATTTGCGTCGCTCGGGTTGATCCCAGCCGCCGCGCGGCTTGGTATCGCGCGGCGGGACGGGCGACGCGGCAGGCGTTTCAGGTCGACAGGCTTGCGCTTGCAGCGCGGCGATCAGCGCCACCAGACAGGTCTTGCGAGCCGCCGCGCACGCGTAGTTGCCCGATCAGTTTGAGCAGGGTGTCGGTGTCCACCTGCAGGGTCATTGTGGATTTCATTCGATTTTTCCTTCTATTTTGTTCTGCTTTCCCCTAGTTAGACAGAGAATTCCCGGAGAAGTTCAAAGCCGGGGAAAATCGAAGAAAATAGAAGAAAAAATAGAAGGAATACCACAGGGATCGTGGAAGGCTACCCCCTGTACATATAGCTTAAGGCTTGGCGCCGACGACGATGATGTCGGTGGCGCTCTCTAGCCGGAGGTCGAGAACAGCCGCATCATAGCGTCGTTCCCAATCGCTTGCTCTCGCCGGCCTTCAAATTCAGTGGCACGACCTTGTCGCCGTAGCGCACCTTGCCCGGACCCTCGCCCGCCGTGCGACGTATCGTGGCGGAGGTCAGCCTGCCCTTGGCCCAGGCCAGATCGACCTCATAGCCGCCGCGCGCGCGCAAGCCCTTGACCGCACCGTCCGGCCACGCCGACGGCAATGCCGGCAGCAGATGCAGCTCGCCGGTCTGCGACTGCAGCAGCATCTCGCACATCGCGGCGGTGGCGCCGAAATTGCCGTCGATCTGGAACGGCGGATGCGCGTCGAACATGTTCGGATAGGTGCCGCCGGCGTTGTTGGACTCCGTGCCCTTGCCGCCCTGCTGCGCCGCGCGCGCGCCCGGCTTGGCCAACTGCCCGCGCAGCATCTTGTAGGCGTGGTCGCCATCCAGCAGGCGCGCCCAGTAAGCGGTCTTCCACGCCATCGACCAGCCGGTGCCGGCGTCGCCCCGGCTGTCCAGCGAAACGCGCGCGGCGGCCGCCAGTGCCGGCGTCTTGGCCGGCGCGATCTGGCGCCCGGGGAACAGGCCAAACAGATGCGACACATGGCGATGCGTGTCGCCCGGCTTGTCGAGCACCGGATCGTCCTTCTCGTCCATCCACTCCAGCAGCTGGCCCCAGCTGCCGACGCGCGGCGCGGCCAGCTTGTCGCGCATGGCGGCGATGCGGTCGCGGTAGGCGGTGTCGCCCAGCGCATCGGCCGCATCCACGGTGTTGTTGAACAGATCCCAGACGATCTCCTGATCGTAGGTCACGCCGTCCTCGATCGGACCATGCTCCGGCGACCAGCCGCGCGGCGCGACCAGGCGGCCGTCCGGCAACTGCTTGAGGGAGTCCTGCCAGAACGCCACCGCCTCCTGCATCACCGGATAGGCGACGCTGCGCAAGTACTGCTTGTCCTGCGTGTAGGCGTAGTGTTCCCAGAAGTGCTGCGCGTACCAGGCGTTGCCGGTCTTGTTCCACACATAGCCCATCGCGCCGAAGGGATTCGATTCGGTGCGCACGGTCCAGCCGCGCACTGGCTTGCCGGCGGCGCTGACAAAGGTCTCCTCGCGCTGGACGGCAGTGCCGCTCAGGTCCGGCGGCGCCATCGCGACCGAGGCCGGATCGGCGATCGCCTTGGCGGCCGTGTCGGCGATCAGCCGGCGGTAGACCGGCGCCATGCCCTGCACGAAGTTCAGGAACGGCAGTGCGTTTTGCGACAGGTTGGCCGGTTCCGCCGGCCAGTAGTTCATCTGGATGTTGATGTTGGTGTGGTAGTCCGAGTTCCAGGGCGGCGTGAGGCTGTTGTTCCACAGGCCTTGCAGGTTGGCCGGCAGCGAGTCGCGCGAGCTGGAGATCAGCAGGTAGCGGCCGTACTGGAAGAACTGCGCCTCCAGCCCGGGATCGTTGCCCTCGGCGGTGTAGGTCGCGATGCGCTGGTCGGTGGTGAGCGCGCGGCGCGACGGCGACGCGGCGCCGAAGTCGACGCTCATCCGCTTGAACTGGGCGTGGAAGTCTTTCCGGTGTTCGGCCAGCAGCGACCTCCACGGACGTCCGGCGGCGCTGACCTGCCCCGTCACGCGTGGCAGCGCAGGCTCGCCCTGAAAGCGCTTGTCGGCATCGAGCACGTAGCTGGTGCCGGCGCCCAGGATCAGCGTGACGGCGTCGCTGCCTGTGAAGGTGATCTTGTTGCCGTCGATGGCGAGCTTGCCGCCTTCGTTGAGCACTTGCACCTGGCTGGCGTAGTTCATCGCGTTGGGCAGCGCGCCGGTGGCGACGATGCGGTTGCCCAATGCCTCGATGCGCGCGCCGTGCATGTCGGCCAGTTCGATGGAGCCGGTGTACTGGCCGCGCTTGTCGGCCGTCAGGCGCACGGCGATCACCTGCGCCGGATAACTGGCGAAGGCCTCGCGCTTGAACTTGACGCCGTTGTGCGTGTAGTTGACGGTGTGCAGGCTCTGGCCGATGTCGAGCTGGCGCGCGTAAGCGGTCGTGCCCTGCTCGTGGCCGGGCAGGTTGATGTACAGGTCGCCGAAGGGTTGATAGGCACCCATCGCCTTGTCGTCGCCGGTCCACAGCGTGATATCGTTAAATTGCAGCCGCTCGCGTGCCAGCTGGCCGAAGATCATCGCGCCGATGCGGCCATTGCCAATCGGGAGCGCCTCCTTTTCCCAGCCGGCCGGCGTGTCGGGCGCCGGCTGCGTGTAGCGCAAGGTCAGGTCGGCCGCCACGCCCGCGCCGGCCGGCGCGGCGACGACGCCGAGCGCGGCGACGCCGGCCAGCGCGATGCGCATCAGCGCCTTCATTTCGGCGTGATCTTGATCAGCACGACGTCATTGGCGCGCATCGTCACCTTCACGCTGGCGATGCCGGTTTTACCGACGCGGACAACGCTGCTTTGCGCACGGTCCACGGTCTGCGCATTCAGCACCGCGACCTGCTGCGCTGTCAGCGTCTTGGGCGAGCCCATTTCAAGATACTTGGTGTGCGCATCGTTGGCCTTGAAGCCGGTGCGCTGCACGCTGACCGCATACGCGCCTGGTTTGAAGCCCTTCAGCTCCAGGCTGACCGGCTGCGACGTACGCGTAGGCTGCACAGTGGTGTAGTAACCGCGATTGCTCTTGTCCTGCTTCGGCGTCTGGAAGTCCCACGCCAGCACCTGCACGCCGCGCGCGTCGCGCGCCACGTAGCTTTGCGTGTCGGCCGTCTTGAGCTCCGTGTCGCCCAGCTGGTTCAGGTACTTGTAGGCGAACCACGACGGCTTGCGGATGCCCTGCGGATTCATCAAGCCGAAGCCGCCCTCGAACGGCGCCGTCGGCGGTCCCGGCTCCTCAAACAGATCGCTGTAGGTCCAGTAGCTCATGCCCTGCGCCAGTCCCTCGGTGGCTTTGAGCTTGCTCAGGATGTAGGCCGCGCTGATGTACGAATCGTGCACCGGATCGCGCGGCGTATAGCTGGTGCTCCACTCGGTGAAGTACAGCGGCATCGCGCCATGACCGGCGGCCGTCATCTGCTCGCGCACGTTGCGCACGTCGCCGACGATGGCGTCCGGCTTGGGCGACAGCTTGGTGTCCTCCTTGCCGCTCTCGTCGAGGAAGCCGCCGTCCACGCCGTAGGTATGCGTGGTGACGAAATCGACCGCCGCGCCGGACGCCTTGGTGTGCGCCAAAAATTCCGGCACCCACGCCGCGCCGGCGGTGGACGGACCGCCCACCTTCAACGCCGGATCGATGGCCTTGATGGTGCGCGAGGTCAGGTCGTACAGCTCGAAGTAAGCCTTCTGGTCGGCTTTCTCCCAGAAGCCGTCGAGGTTAGGCTCGTTCCACACCTCGAAGAACCAGCTGCGCACTTCCTCCTTGCCGTAGCGCTGCTGGACGTGGCGCACGAAGGCATCCACCAGCCCGGCCCACTTCTTCGGATCGGGATGCGAAGTATTGCCCTTCCAGTAGAAGATGCTCAGGTCCGAGCTGCGCATCGCCAGCGGCGTGAAGCCCAGCTCCACGAACGGCTTGACGCCGATCTTCAGCAGCCGGTCGTACAGGTAATCGAGCTTGGTCCAGTCGTACACCGGCTGGCCGTCGACTTCCTTGTAGGTGCCCAGCACATCGTGGAAGATGGCGTGGAAGCGAATGTAACGGAAGCCCAGTTCATCCTTCGCGGTCTTAAGCTGCGCCAGACTGTCGTCGCGGATCAGCGTACCCGGATAGTCGGAGCCGACCGACAGATCGGCGAAGCGGTCGCGCGGCGCCGAAGCGCCATCAAGATCGACGGGGATGTGGCGGACATCCGCCGCGCCGGCGGAAGCGGCGGCTGCCGCGAGCAGCAGGGAGAGTATGGTTCGCTGGTTCATGCTTAACGCTTCACGGTGATAGCTTTGCCGTCGTAGCTGACAGTCTTGTCGGCGGCCTCGAAATTGTCGGTGCTGGACATGCCGGCCTTGATGAAGCGCAGCTTGAACTCGCGCTTGCCGACCATGCCCTTGTACTGCCCCACGCGCGCGCCGATGGTGACCACGCCGGTCTTGTCGTTGTAGCTCAACGGGATGCGGCTGAACTCCCCGCGCAGATACGCGTTGCTGACGCCATCGTCCTCATACAGGCTGAATTTTCCGTCCGCGCCGGTGTACACATTGAGCGTGATCGCCGCATCCGGCTTCTCGTCCACGTACTGCGTCACCGGGCCGACCGGCAGGATCGCGCCGGCCTTGACCAGCAAAGGCATGCGCGTCTCCGGCGCCTTGATGGTCGGCCTGCTGCCGCCCTTATGCAGCTCGCCGGTATAGAAGTCGTACCAGTCGGCGCCCTTCGGCATGTAGACGCCGCGTTCGCGCGCGCCATACACATACACCGGCGCCACCAGCAGGTCGTGGCCGAACAGATACTGGTCGGCGATGTTCTTGACCGCGTCGTCGTGCGGGAAGTCCATCACCAGGCCGCGCATCATGGTGCCCGATTCGTGGTGCGTGGTCGCGGCGGTCGAGTAAATGTACGGCATCAGGCGGTAACGCAGCTTGTCGTACCAGACCATGGACTCGCGCATCGGCGAGCCTTCCGGCGAGATGATGTGGATCTCGCGCTTGACCACCTCGCCGTGCGACCGGAACAGCGGCGACAACGCGCCGAACTGGAACCAGCGCAGATTGAGCTCGCGCCATTCCTTCAGATCCTCCGCCGAGCCCTGGTTGGACGCGGTGGCGCGGTTCTCCTGCGCCGAGCCGACATCGCCGACCTGGAAGCGGTTTTCCTGCGCATAGCCGCCGATATCGTGCGTCCAGTTAGGAATGCCCGACATCGACAAGTTCACGCCGGCCGAGATCTGGTCATACAGATTGTTCCAGCGGCTCGCCACGTCGCCGCTCCACAGCGCGGTCGCATTGCGCTGGATGCCGGCGAAGCCGGAGCGCGACAGGATGAACTGGCGCTTCTCCGGCTGGTCCTTCTTCAGGCCTTCGTAGAAGCCGCCCGTATGCACCAGGCTATACGGATTGAAGGTGATCTCGCCGCCGCCGTAGACGGTCGGCCCGATCAGCTTCTTGAAGTCGGCGGGCCGCGTATTGGACAGCACGTCCGGCTCGGTGTTGTCCATCCACCACGCGTCGAAGCCCAGGTCCACCAGCTTGCCCTTCATCTGGCGGTAGTACATCTCGCGCGCGCCCTTGGTGTACGGGTCGTAATGGCTGTTCTTGTAGCCCGGCCCCACCCAGTCCAGCGCGCCGTCTTCGACGTTCTTGGTCCACATATAGCCCTTCGACGCCAGCTCCTTGTAGTTGGCCGTATTGTCGTAGAACTTGCCCCAGATCGAAATCATGATGCGCGCGTTGCGCTTGTGGACCTCGTCCACCATGCCCTTCGGATCGGGGAAGCGCGCCTTGTCGAAGTCGTGCGAGCCCCAGCCGTTCTCCGGCCAGTAGAACCAGTCCTGCACGATGTTATCGACCGGCCAGCCCTGCTTGCGGTACTCGCGCAGCACGCCGAGCAGCTGCTCCTGGGTCTCGTAGCGCTGGCGCGACTGCCAGAAGCCGTAGGCCCACTTCGGCATCATCGGCGCCTCGCCGGTCAGGTGGCGGTAGCCGGCGATGACCTTGTCGATGCTGGTCTCGCCGTTGATGACGTAGTAGTTGATGCTCTCGGCGACTTCCGACGAGAAGGTCAGCGAGTGGCGCTCCGGCGCCGGCAGCGGATCGTTGTGGGTCATCGCCACCATGCCGCCGGACGGCTTCCACTCCAGGTGCAGCTTGACCGGCTTGCCGGACTCGAACTTCTGTTCGAAGTTGTGGTACCACGGGTTCCAGCCCTGGCGCCACACGTCCATCACCTGCTTGCCGTCGATATCGAGCTTGGCGTAGTCCGACGCGTACAGCTGCATCTTGTGCACGCCGGTCTTGTCGGAGGTCAGCGTCGCGTCCCACACCACCTTGACGTCGGCGCTGGCGAGCTTCTTCGGATCGCCCAGTTCCTTCGGCCAGTTCTCGGCCACGTCCTTCAGGTACTGGTAGGCGATGTCCTTCTCCTGGCGCGTCAGCGCCAGCTTGCCGTCGATGTAGTAGCGCGCCGTCAGGCCGCCCGGCTTGCCCTCGTCGTCGACCAGCTTCAGGTCGCGGCTCAGGAAGCCGTAAGGCTTGCTGTCGCCGAAGCGCGAGATCGCGTTGTTGTCCCACAGGACGCCGTAGTTCTTGTCGGAGACGACGAAGGGCACGGCAATGACCATATTGTGCTGCATGAGCAGCACGTCTTCGCCGTTCAGATTCATCTGGCCGTTCTGGTGCTGGCCCAGGCCGTAGTAGGCGTCCTTGGTGCCGTGGTTGAAGCCTTCCTTCACCGCGAGGAACGGCTTGCCGTCGACGTCGACCGGCGCCATGCTCTCCGAGGCCTGGCTCAGGAATGCCTTGCCGGCCGCGTTGAAGAACTCCACTTGGCCGGTGGACAGCGACACCGCCGCCGAAATCTTCTTCGCCGTCAGCGTGACCTTGTCCTTGCCGGACGCGGCGACGCTGAAGTTACCGCTGACAGGAGCGGCCACCGTCATCAGCGACGGGGTCAGCGCCTTGCCGGATTTATCCAGCTTCACCACGTGGATGATGTTGTCGCTCATAACCTCCAGCCGCACTTCCTGCGCGGCGCCGGCGTCGGGCTTGACCGCCACGCCGGTCGGCGTCTTCTCGAACGTGCCGGCCGGCGCCTGGCCGGACGTCATCACGGCCAGGCACGCAGCCGCATACGCTATCGCTTTCATCTGCATCTTGTCTCCAGTTTTTCTTGTATTAGTAAGTGCCGACTTTAACCTTCAGCACCACGGGATTGCCGGTCAGGTTCAAGCCGTAGTCGGTCTGGTCGCCGTTCCAGTTTCGCTCCATGACCCACTTGCCGGCCTTGTCGTAATAGCCCTCCTCCACCCGCGCCCACATCGACGGCTTGCCTTCGGTCTGGTCGATCTTCACGCGCGCGTGCTGGCCGACGATGATGAACTCATCGTCGGCGATCTGCGCGATCGAGACGCCGCCGTTCGGCTTCTCGGTGCCGGCCGGCAGATCCTTGACGTCCTTGAAGTATTCACGTTCGCCGAACTGCCACTCGCGGAAAGAGATGGTGGCCTTCCAGCCTTTCATCGCCACCGTCTGCGGCTCGCGGTCGTCGCCCTCGGCCACGCCGTAGGTGCGGCCCTCGAAGGCCCACTTCGACCACTGCCGCTCCATCGGCCGGAAGGCCGCGAAGATGCGGCCGAACGGCTCCACCATGGTCTTGTCGGCCGCCTTGTGCCCCAGCGGGAAATTGCTGTAGTCCGAGTAGTCGATACCGAACGGCGAGAAGTTGATCGCGCCGCGACCCAGCACCAGATAGGCGTAGCGCACGTAGTCGGGCGAGTTGCCCATCTCCGGCACGGCCAGCGGATTGTCGGGACGCTGGAAGCGGTCCAGCGTCGCAGCGAACTTCTTCGAATCGTGGCTGTAGATATCGGGCGCGAGGAAATCGATGGCCGGCGCGGCGGCGCGGTAGATCTCGATCACGTCGTAGGTCGGGCCGCCGCTGGCGAAGTTCTTGTTCCACGGCTTGACCGGGTTTTCCAGCGGATCGCGGATCGAGTTATTCACGTACATCGGCAGGTTGTAGACGGCGCGACCGGCCTTGGCGATTTCCCCGATGTAGCTGGCGATCGAATAGGCGTGGAAGTATTCCTCGGCGTAGTCGCCATAGACCTGCTTCCAGGTGCCGCTGGCGGCCAGCGCCACCGGCGACTTCTTGCGCTTCAGGACCTCGGCGGGCACCGGCTGGTTGAACTGCGCCTCGGCGCGCGCGCCGTAGTCGCGCACGAAGCCGTAGGTGCCGACCTCGTTCTCGACCTGCATCATGATCACGGTGCGATCCACCGAATCGATCTTCTTGATGTGCTCCATCAGCGCCACAAAGGCCTTCTTGTCGGCCTTGAGCGTTTCCTCGCCCTGCGGCGACAGGCAGTAAATCGGCTTGCCGTCCTTGTCGAGCATGCGCGGGAAGCGCCGGTTATTCAGCTTGACCCACTCCGGCGCGTAATTCGGCCCGGTGTTCTTCCAGGTGCCGAACCACAGCAGCACCAGGCGCACCTTGTTCTTGCGCGCCTCCGCCACCAGCGTATCGACGTAGCTGAAATCGAACTTGCCCTCGACCTGCTCGATCTGCTCCCAGGCGACCGGGATTTCAAGCGTGTTGGCGTTCATGTCCCTGATCGCCGGCCAGACCTTCTTCAAGGCCAGCGGATAGTTGCTGGAGTTCTGCGCCTGCCCGCCCATCATGACGAACGGCGCGCCGTCCACCATCAGGGCGTAGCGGCCGTCCTTGTGAACCAGTTCGGGAATCGGCGCGGCCGCCGCGCCAGCTGCGGCCATCAGGAGGCTGAGGGAGGTGACTAGCCGGCGGGCGGTGTGCTTCATGCAATCGAACCTTTCGTAACGTTAGAAGTCGTAGCTCAGTTTAGCCGAGACGCGGCGGCCGGTCTTGAACCACGCGCGGCCCATCATACCGATATTCTGCTGCATCAGCTGCTTGTAGGTGGAGTCGGTCAGGTTCTGCGCCTCCAGGCCCAGTTGCACCTTGTCGCTGAATTTGTAGAACACCGACGCATCCAGCTGGCCGTAGGCGTCCGCCCACGTCGGCAGCGCCCACGCGACGTTGGTCTGGCCGAAGGTCGGGCTGGCCGGATTGCTGTCGGTGCCGTCGGTGCCCTTGGTGCCGTTGACGTTGACCGCCTGCAGCGACTTCGAACGCCAGTTGTAGGCCAGGCGCGACGACCATGGACCTTTATCGTACAGCAGCGCGATGTTGTACGACTGGCGCGACAGGTTTTCCAGCGGCAGGTTGCCGAAGGTGGTGCCGTTGGTGTCGCAGCCGTTCAGGTTCAGGTTCAGGTTGGCCGCGTTGTCGCCGCCGGTGCAGTACTTCGAATAGACCGGCGTGTACAGCTTGCGCTCACTGTCGACGAAGGTGAAGTTGGCCTGCAGGCCCAGGCCGGACAAGGCGCCCGGCAGCTTGTCGAAGTACTGCTGGTAGGCCAGCTCCACGCCGCGCGCGTGACCGTAGCCGCCATTGATCGGCCCCGTCACCGTGAAGTCGTGCATCTTGCCGTTGACGTCCGGCAGCTGCTTGTTGTATACGTTCTTGACGATGATGTCTTTCAGCCGCTTGTTGAAGATCGCGGCGGTGAACGAGCCGGTCGGCGCGAAGTACCATTCCATCGTCAGGTCGACCTGCTTCGACGTGGTCGGACGCAGGTTCGGATTGCCGTCGCCGGAGCCGGTCAGGCTGACGCTGTTGACGGTGGTGATGCCGGTAGCCGCGTTGGTCGAGGTGTCCGCCGTCTCCGACAGCGTGGTGTAGCCCTGCAATTGCGTGAAGTCCGGACGCGAGATCGCCGCTGCCGCCGCGAAGCGGAACTGCAGCGTGTCGCTGGCTTTCAGGCGCAGGTTCAGGCTAGGCAGCACGTTGTGGTAGTCGTTCTCGTAATCCTTCGCCTCGGCGAACGGCCGGATCACCGGCACCGCGACGCCGGTCAGGTTGCCGCTGGTCGGCGCGGTCGACGAGAACACCGTGTAGCCGCGCGCGGTCGAATCGGTCTTCACGTAGCGCATGCCGACGTTGCCGTCGACCGGATATTTCAGGTTGTCCCAGCCGAAGCGCAACTGGCCGTAAAGCGCCTTGGTTTTTTCCGACTGGTCGTTGGTGCCGGCGAAGTTGTCGGCGCCGAAGGTCGCCTGCTGCCATGGCGCGCACTTGTCCGGCGTGTTGATCTCCTTGCACAGGATGTCGTGGTAGGTGTGCAGCTGCGCGTAGCTGCCCGGGAAGCCCTGCGCCAGCGAGACGTTCGGGAACACCACCGCAGGCACAGCGACGCCGCCGTTGAAGAAGTTATTAAACGAGTGCAGATTGGTGTTGCCAGCGAAGCGAGGATCGCCCAGCGACGCCAGTTTCGAAATATCCCAGCCCACTTGCCATGGCTGGCTGATGGCCGCCCAGTTGTAGCTCGGGTTGGAATTCTGCGTCACCGCGTCGCGGTCGGTCAGGCGCACGCCGAAGCGGAAGTCGCGCAGCACTGGGTTGTCGAAGTCGTACTTGGCGTCGGTGCGCCACGCGGTCTCGGTGGCCTTGCTCTGGTCCAGGTGCTCCATCGTGAACGCCCAGTAGTAGTTCTTGGGGTCGGCCAGGTTGGCGCGGTCGGCGTCGGTGAACAGAATGCGCGGCACGCTGCCACGCAGGTCCAGCGTCTCCTGCGGCATCGTCACGCCGGTGGCGACGGTGGAGTCCAGGCTGTGGGTGGTGGCCTTGATGTGCTGGACGTCGGTGCTGACGGTCCAGTTGTCCCGACGCCAGCGCAGGTTCCACGACAGGTCGGTGGTGTCGGACTTGCGGTTCGAGCTGCGGGTGTCGTCGCCGAAGTTGATGCCGCCGTCGGCCGGATCGGTCAGGGTGCCGGTCAGCAGCGCGCCCTTGGAGTTGAAGGTCGCGTCGGGCGAGACCTTGATGTTGTACGGGCTCGATTGGGCGAAGATCGCCTGCTCGTCCCACTGCATCTCGTACTTCGACTTGAAGTAGGTCAGGGAGCTGGACCAGTCGTCCTTCTTCCATTGCAGCGCGCCGTAGGCGCCTTCGCGCTTGCGGTTGAATTCCAGCGTGCGCCACTGCGCGCCCTTCGGCACGTAGACGGTATTGCCCTTGGCGTCCTTGAGCGGATAGTATGGCTCGACCTGGAAGGCGTCGGTGCGGGTGCCGCTTTCCGAATAGGCCAGGTCCAGCAAGGCGCCCACTTCGCCGATCGGCGTGGCCCAGCGGTTCGAGATCAGGCCCGATGCCGATGGCGAGGTCTTGCCCTTCTTGAGTTCCGACCAGGTGCGGTCGGCCGAGATGGAAGCCTTGAAGCCCTTGTAATCGAACGGCATCGCGGTGCGCAGGTTCACCAGGCCGCCGACGGCGCCCTCGATCTGTTCCGCCGACGGGTTCTTGTAGATGTCGACGCCGGCCACCAGTTCCGGCGGCACGTCTTCGAAGTTCAGCGAACGGCCGCCGTTGGCGGAGAACGAATCGCGGCCGTTCAATTCGGAGCGCACATAGCTCAAGCCGCGGATCGACACGCTCGAACCCTCGACCGAAAAGTGCTCCGGATCGCCTTTGGCCATGGTGCGGTCGATGGTGACGCCGACCACGCGCTGCAGCACCTCGGTCACCGAACGGTCGGGCAGCTTGCCCATGTCCTCGGCGACGATGGAGTCGACGATTTCATCGGAGTTCTGTTTGATTTTTTGCGCCGACTGCATCGCCGCGCGCTGGCCCGTCACCACCACCGCCACCGGCTCAGGCAAGGCTGCCTCGCTTTTGGCCGGAGCCTGCGCCGTTTGTGCCTGCGCCACGCCTGCCGCCATCATCGCCATCTGGGCCAGGCCCAGCGCGATCGCCGTTTTTTTAAACTGTTTCATCTTGTGCTCTCCAAAGTTATACGGATTTTTCATAGCTCGCCGGCTATTTGTTATGGTGCATTTGCTGTCTATAGAAAGTGTGGGGCGTGTCAACCCGCAGGCGCTGAATGGCGCAGGAATCTGGTCCGCATTGAATGTCTCGCTCTGTAATTTTTATCGTGCCGGCTTACCGGCGGGGTGCCGGGACGGACGATGTTATGAAGTCATTTTGCAAGCTAGGCCTGCGCGCCGCAATTGCGAAATTCACCAATTGGGAGAACGATAATCAGCAAGCGCCGATCGGAGGGGAGAAACGGGGCCGCACGGGCCCCGCCGTGATGCTTACTTACCGGCCAGTTGGGCCTTGGTGTAGAAGCCGTCGTTGACGATGACGTCGATGTTCGCCTTGGTCAGCGCGATCGGTTTCAAGAACACTGAATCGACTTCCTTGAAGCCGTTGTTGTATTTCGCGTTGAAGCCCGGCTTCTCGCCGCGCACCAGCTGCACCGACAGCTTGGCCGCTTCGGAGGCGATCAGCTTGAGCGGCTTGTAGACGGTCAGCGTCTGCGTGCCGGCGATTACGCGCTTGACGGCGGCGAGGTCGGAATCCTGCCCCGACACGGCGACTTTGCCGTCCAGCTTTTGCGAGGCCAGCGCCTGGATCGCGCCGCCGGCGGTGGCGTCGTTGGACGCGACCACGGCGTCGATCTTGTTGCCGTTGGCCGTCAGCGCATTCTCGACGATGGACATGGCCTCGGACGGGCTCCAGTCCTTGACCCACTGCTTGCCGACCACCTTGATATCGCCCTTATCGATCAGCGGCTGCAGCACCTTCAACTGGCCTTCGCGCAGCATCTTGGCGTTGCTGTCGGTCGGCGCGCCGCCGAGCAGGTAGAAGTTCCCCTTCGGCTTCACCGCCAGCACGCCCTGCGCCTGCAGCTGGCCGACCATATTGTTATCGAAGGAGATGTAGGCGTCGATGTCGGCGTTGAGGATCAGGCGGTCGTAGGAGACCACCTTGATCTTGGCCTTCTTCGCCTCCTTGACGGCGTTGGTCAGCACGGTGGCGTTGTAGGGCACGATGACCAATACGTCGACGCCGCGCGAGATCAGGTTCTCGATCTGGGCGATCTGGCGCTGCTCGCTGGCGTCGGCCGACTGCACGAACACCTTGGCGCCCTGCTGCTCGGCGGCGGCGACGAAGTAGTCGCGGTCGCGCGCCCAGCGTTCCAGGCGCAGGTCGTCGATGGAAAAGCCGATCTTCGGGTTCTTCGCATCCGCCATGGCATTGCCGCCGGCGCACGCGAACAGGACGGCGATGGCCGCCGCGCTCAATAATTTCTTCATTCGTTGGTCTCCAATTGGTCGAGGTCTATAGCCCGACGCTAGTGTAGCAGGTGCCGCAATGTCCGAATGTCGGCACTGACACCATGTTTTAGGCGGCGCGAAGGTCGTCTTCGATGTTGCCTTGGATGGCGCGGTCCTGGTAGCCGCGCGGCGTGCAGCCCAGCTCGCGCTTGAACACGGCGTGCATGTACTGCACCGACGTGAAGCCGCAGCTCAAGGCCACGTCGGCGATGCTGCTCTCGCCCCGCGCCAGCTGCGACGTCGCCGCGTCGAGCTTGAAGCGCAGGATCACGTCGTGCACGCTGCAATCGAGCTCCTGCCTGAAATACGATTCCAGCGACGAGCGCGAGATGCCGACATACTCCGCCACCTGGTGCGTCTTGATGCCCTGGCAGGCGTACTGGCGGATGAAGTGGCGCGCCCGCATCACGTGCGGATGCTTGGGCGCTTCGTGCTGCGTCGACGCCAGCACGTTGATGCCGACCGGCGGCACCAGCACCCGCGTGCCGCTCATGCGCACGCCATGCAGCATCTGGTCCAGCAGGTGCGCGGCGGTGCGCCCCATCTGCTGCGCGCCCTGGATCACGGAGCTCAACGGAATCCGCGTCAGCATGCGCGCCAGCGGATCGTTGTCGATGCCGATCAGCGCGACCTGCTCCGGCACCGCGATGCCGGCCATGATGCAGGCCTGCATCAACTGGCGCGCGCGGGCGTCGGTGACGGCGATGATGCCGACCGGCTTGGGCAGGCTTTCCAGCCATTTGATCTGCTGCTCCACCGCCTCGTCCCACGACGCCGCGCTGGTGCCCAGGCCGCGATAGATGTGCGGTTCCATCTTGTCCTGGCTGAGCAGCGTGCGGAAGGCGTGCTCGCGCTCCTGCGCCCAGCGGTTTTCCTGCGCCTCCGGCAGGCTGAACATCGCGAAGTGGCGCAGCCCGGCCTCGATCAGGTGATCGTGCGCCATCTTGATCAGCTTGAAATTGTCGGTCGCCACGTAGGGCACGTGCTCCGGATAGGCGTCCTGGTTGGCGTAGGAGCCGCCCACCGCCACCACCGGCACGCGGCTGCGCGTGAGCGCTTCGGCCACCGCAGGATCGTCGAAGTCGGCGATGATGCCGTCGCCCTGCCAGTGCTCGATGCCGGGCAGGCGCAGCCGGAAGTCTTCCTCCAGGAACAAATCCCACGAGGCGCGCGTGCTGCTTAAATACGCGGCGATGCCCGCGATGACTTCGCGGTCAAAGATCTTGTTTGCGTTGAACAGCAGCGCAATCCGGTGTGACTTCATCTGCATTTCCACTACCCCGCTATGAGACATCAATGGCCATATTGGTATTGTCACATGGCCTGCGGATGATGCAGATATGAAAAATTTCGCTTTATCCATAACGAATTTGACTAAATTCTTTAAAGTAATTACGTTTTTTACTGCTCTGCAGCATAAGGACGGCCATAAACGATGCCCCGTCCGGCCGTGCTCATGTAGACCACGCCGAAGGTATTCATGTCGCCGACGACGAATTGCGCGTCGCCGGGGCCGCCGTATTGGTGGCGCTCGTCGTTGACGCGCAGCCAGCTGGCGCCCGTGTCCGTCGAGCGGAACACGCCGCGCACGCCGCCCACCTCGCCCCAGATGTAGACCGTCGGGTAAGCCGCGCCCGGCGCGGCCTTGCCGAAGCCGACCGCCGCCGCGTAGCCGACATTCTTCAGGTTGGCGAAGCTATTGCCGGAATCGGTGGAACGCGCCAGGCCGCCGTCGTACAGCGCCACCCACAGATCGCCCTCGCGGCCCGGCGCCGCGCGCACCGCCGGCGATCCTTTGGCCGACGCCAGCCTGGCCACGGTCGGCGCGAAGCTGGCGCCGCCGTCGACGCTACGCAGCAGGCCGTCGCCGCGCAGCGCGTAGAACTTGCGCGGGTTGACCGGATCGGCCACCGGCCGCGCGCCGTTCAGGCCCAGCACCGGGGTCCAGCTGTCGCCGTCGTCCAGCGAGTAGTAGCTGTCGATGGATTTTTCCGGGCTGTGCACGATGACCTTGCCGTCCGCGCTCAGCGCCAGCTGGCCCTTGGTGCCGTTGATGACCCCGGCCTTGCGCCAGCTGACGCCCATGTCGCGCGACACATACATGGCCTTGCCGGCGCGCGCCACCACCTGCGGATTCTGCGCCGCGTAGTCCAGGCCCCAGGTGGTGCCCATGGTCGGCGTGTGAATGGGCGCGTACTGCGTCACATCGGTGTGGCGGAAGCCGTCATAGTCGCCGATGGCCGAGATCAGCGGGCCGCCCGGAATGCTGACCAGGTTCAGCGGCACCGATTCCTCCAGGCCGCGATCCTCGAACTTCCATACCGCCGGCGCGGCGTGGATGTCGCTCGATTTGAAGATGCCGTTGCCGGAGACGACCATCACTGTATCCGTATCGAAGGGATCGAACTCGATGCTGGCGGTCCAGTGGATGAAGCTGCCCGCGATCCAGCTCACGCCATTGGCGTCGATCTTCACGCCCTGGTCGACGATGCTTTTCCAGCTGCGGCCGCCGTCCAGCGTCTCGAAGAATTTGTCGCCGATGGCGCCGCCCGGATTGGAGTAGTAGTCGATGGTCGAGACGATCATGCGCTTGCCGTTGCGCGGATCGACGGTGATGCCGGCATAGGCGCGGTTCAGCGGCGGCGAGATGTCGCGCCACGCGCCGGCCGCGATGTCGTACTGCCAGATGGCGCCCTCCTCCATGCCCTCGCCGTGCGCCTTGTCGGCATGCGGGCCGGCGCCTTGCGCGTAGGCCACCACCAGCTTGCCGTCGGCGATGACGGCGCGGCCGGGCATCAGCGTCGATGGGCCGCCGGCCAGCGCGGCGAAGCTCTTGCCGCCGTCGGCCGACACATACATATTCGGCCCGGCCGCGCCGTAGCGCGACACGCCGACGAAGATCTTGCCGCCGTCCAGCAGCACGAAGCTGATGCCGTTCTTGTTCGGAGTGGTGGTGACGTCGAGGCCGTCGAGGTGCTGCCAGCTCAAACCCTCGTCGATGCTCTTGAAAATGCCGTTGGCGCGCGTGCCGACGTACAGGATCTTGCCGTCGGCCGGATCGACCTGCAGCTTCTCGCCGGTGCCGCGCCCCATGCCGTTGCCGTGCACCTTGAACTGGCCGGTGACGTCGATCTTGGTGAAGGTCTTGCCGTAGTCGCTGGACTTGAGCATGGTGCTGGCACCGCCGTTCATGTAGGCGATGCCGGTGGACATGTAGACCTTGTTGGGCGCGTTCGGATCGATGGCGATCGACTCCACGCCCAGGATGCCGGTCTCCTTATCGGAGACCCAGTCCATCAGGGGTTGCCAGCGTTTTTTTTTGCGTCCCAGCGATACGCGCCGCCGACATCGGTGCGCGCGTAGATCAAGTCCTTCTCGGTCTTGCTGGTGATGATGCCGGAGACGAAGCCGCTGCCGCCGATGGCCACGTTGTCCCACGCATAGGCCAGCGACTCGCCGGCCAGCAATTTGCCCAGCGCCGGCGCCATCGCCTTGGCCCAGATCTCGTAGCCCTTCTCGTTCGGATGCAGCAGGTCCGGCATGATGTCTTTCGACAGCGTGCCGTCCGCCTCCAGGAAGGCCTGGTTGATGTCGAGGAAGAAGACCTTCTTGTTGTCGGCGTAGCCGGCGATGATGGCGTTGACCTTCTGGTTAATCTGGCGCAGCTGGTCGTCCGGCTTCTCGCCGCGCGGGAAGATCGCCAGCAGCAGGATCCTGGTGTCAGGCAGGCGCTGCTGCAATTCGTCGATATTGCGCTTGATGCCGATGGCCGTGGTCTGCGGATCTTCCTGGCGGTGGCCGGTGTTGTTGGTGCCGAACATCAGCACCGCGACTTTCGGCGCGATGCCGTCCACCTCGCCATGCTGCAGGCGCCACAGCACGTTCTCGGTGCGGTCGCCGCCGAAGCCCAGCGCCAGGCCGTTCAGCGGTTTGTAGTTGCGCTCCCAGACCGGCGCGCCGCTCTTCTCCCAGCCCTCGGTGATCGAATCGCCGATGAAAACCACCTGGCTGGTCTTGCCCAGCGCCTTGGCTTCTTCCAGTTTTTTCTCGTGGCGCGGGGTCCACCAGTTGATCGACCAGGATTCGTTGAGCTTGTCCGGCGTGACCGAGACGGTCTTGTAATCCGGGCAGCTGGCGTTCGGCTTGCCGCTGGCCAGGTACTTGACGTTCGCGATGGAGACCTCGCCGCTGCCGCTGCCGTCCAGCGCGAACGGTTGCGGGATGGCGCTGAAGTCGTCGCCCTCGCGCACGAAACAGCTCATCGAGAACACCAGGTGCTGCCAGCCCTTGCCGGCGATGGCGCGCGCCGGCACCAGGTAGGGTACCGAGCGCTCGCATTTTTCGCCGCAGCCCAGCTTGAACTTGATGCCGCCGTTGGACAGGTCCTTGACGTTGATGTCCAGCGCCAGCACGCCCTTGGCGGTGTAAGGACGCAGATCGACCGGCGCGCCGCCGTCGAGGCGCAGGCTGGAATACCAGGCGTCCTTGAACTTGAGCGTCAGTGCATCGTTCTTCTTCGACTTGGCGGTCTTGCTGGCGGAGACCACGCTGGCCGGCACCTTCGGCTGGCGGTCGATCACCACCTCGTCGCCGTCGAGCGTCTTGCTGGTCTCGAAGTCGGCCACGGTGACGTGCCAGGAGGCCAGCGGCTTGCCGGCATAAACGTTCAGCGCCTGCGGCGTCGCCGCCAGCGCGGAGATCGAACAGACGGCGAGGAAGGCGGCGAGGCGCCAGTTGCTCATTTTCATGGGGATTGTCTCAGGTATTTTTTATCCGCCCATTCTGCTACGTGTCGCGCCTCGCCGCAATTACGAATTTCACCAACCGCGCTATCGATTTAATCGACCAGCGCGATATCGCCGCGATGGGCGACAAAGAACGTGGCGTCGGTGAGCGCCAGCGCGCCGTGCACGTCGCCGGGACGCAGCAGCAAGGTATCGCCGGCCGCCAGTTCGATATCGCCGAAGCGCACCACCCCGGTCAGCATCAGGATTTGCTCCCAGCCGTCGTGGTCATGCATCGGAAAGCGCGCGCCTTGCTTGAATTCGACGAAATAACTGCCGTCCGTATTGTCGTTCCAGACGGTGGCCACACGCATGCCGGGAATGGGGGCGTCCGCCCATAGACGTTCGGTTTGTCGTTCCAGAATCATGATTTTCTCCTTGGATAAGTTGGCTAACGAACGTTAGGTTGCCTTCTCATCCAGGGTGCTGTCAACGCTTTTGCGGGGGATCGGGTATTCACCCGATGGCCGTTTTTTGGCAGTGACCGGGCACGCCGACGGCCCGCACCGCTTCGAGGTCAACGGCGCCGCCGTGGCAGTCGCCTTCGCCCGCGAGCACGGCTTCGATGCCCGCGCTGCCAGCTGGCGTGGGACGCGATCGCGCTGCACGCCACGCCGTCGATCGGTTTCCTCATGGAGCCGGAAGTGGCGCTGTGACGCCCAGCGCGGCCAGCAGCCCGCCCAGCTGGCGCCGGAACGCCGGCGCCGGGTCCGGCGCCAGCAGCGCGAACGCCATCATGCCCTCGGCGGCGCCGAAGATCATCGGCGCCGCCGCCTTGCCTTCCATCTCGCTGCGGATGCTCCGGTCGGCGCGTCCCAGCTCCCACGCCGTTTCCAGCCAGGCGATGTTCTGCGCCGAGAACAGGCGGATTTCCTGCATCACCTCGTCCGGTATCGCGTTGCGCTCGACGGCCAGCATCAAGCCCAGGCACAGCCTGTTCTCGTTGCCCAACGTCGCGGCGAACATCTCGACATAGCCGTGCAGCCGCGCGTTGCCTACCGGCGCATGGTCGATCGCGGACAGGTCGTCGCGCTGCCGCTGCGCGTACAGGGCCATGGCCTGCCGCGCCAGCGCGTTCTTCGAGTCGAAATGGCTGTACAGGCTGGCGGCCTGGATGCACGCCTTCTGCGCCAGGCCGCGCAGCGCCAGCGCCGAGAAGCCGCTGCTCTGCATCATGTCCACCGCCAGCCCGGTCAACGCTTCCTTGCGGCTGGGCGGCGCCTTGTCCTTAGCGGCCATGCTGTTCCTTGGTGCTGTCGATCGAGCGCAGCAGGCCTTGGACCGCCTCATTCAGCTCCACCAGCCGCGCCTGCTTCATGCCGCTCGCGCCGATCAGCACTTCGCCCAGCGAGCAGCGCTGCTCCATCGCGCGGCCCTGCGCGGTCAGCGACACCAGCACCTGGCGGTCGTCGGCGGGATTGCGCTGGCGCGTCAGCAGGCCGGCCGCCTCCAGCCGCTTGATCAGCGGCGTGATGTTGCTCGACTCCAGCGTCAGCCGCTCGGCGATTTCGCCGACCGGACGGCCGTCCTTCTCCCACAGCGTATTGAGCACCAGGAATTGCGGATAGGTGATGCCCAGCGTGTCGAACAAAGGCTGGTAGGCGCGGCCGATTTCAAGATTGGCGCGGTACAGCGAAAAACACAGCTGGTCTTCGAGGGCGGTGGTACGGGTCTTGGGCATGATGGTCTGCAGGTAATTACTTATCGTGACATATTTTACTGGACATCGGGATTACAAGCAGATATCGTAGATACTTATCGCGATAAATATTATTGCGATATCAAGATTAAACAACTCTTAGGACGCCATAGTGAAAATCCCGAATGCCCTGTTCCGCGCCACCGCGCTGTCGCTGGCCCTGAGCGCCGCCGCCCACACCCACGCCGCGGAACCGATCAAGAACGTGGTGCTGGTCCACGGCGCCTACGCCGACGGCAGCGGCTGGCGCGCCGTGTACGACATCCTGGTGCGCGACGGCTTCAAGGTCAGCGTGGTGCAGCAGCCGCTGACCGGTCTGGCCGACGACGTCCAGGCCACCCGCCGCATCCTCGATCTGCAGGACGGTCCGGTGGTGCTGGTCGGCCACAGCTATGGCGGCATGATCATCACCGACGCCGGCGCCGATCCCAAGGTCAAGGCACTCGTGTACGTCGCCGCGCTGCAGCCCGACGTCGGCGACAGCGTCATCAGCCTGGCCAAGACCATGAAAGCGCCAAGCGACGACGTCAGGCAGACCAAGGACGGTTTCCTCTACCTGGACCCGGCCAGGTTCGCCGCCGACTTCGCCGCCGATCTGCCGGCCGCCCAGACCGGCTTCATGGCCAAGGCGCAGATGCCGGCCGCGCTGGCCGCGTTCAACGCACCGAACCAGATCGCCACCTGGCGCGACAAGCCGAGCTACGCCATCGTCGCCACCGACGACATGACGCTCAGCCCCGACCTGCAGCGCTGGATGTACCAACGCGCCGGCGCCCACGTGACCGAAATCAAGGGCAGCCATGCGGTGTTCGTGTCGCAGCCGGCGGCGGTCGCCAAGGTGATCGAGGCGGCGGCGCGCGGCCAGCAATAAGCCAGCCGCCATGATCAGCGCCGCCACCGTCAGCATGCCGGAATGCCTTGGCGCGCTGGCCTTCATGGGCGACCTCGTCATGGAACAGCGCGACCAGCGCACCCTGGGCCGCCGCCCGGTCGGCCCAGGCGAGCGGCCGAACCAGACGGTGTCGCTGGAACTGATGGCCGACCTGATCGACCTGCAGCAGCCATGGCTGCGCGGACACTCGCGGCGCGTGGCGCAGGCGGCGGCGCGGGCGGCGGCGGCCATCGGCCTCGATAGCCAGGCGCAGCAGCGCAGCTACCGCGCGGCGCTGATCCACGGCATCGGCCGTGGCGCGGTCGCCGGCAGCGTCTGGAACCAGCCCGGCGTCCTGTCCGCCGCCGCCAGGGAGCTGATGCGCCTGGCGCCGTACTGGACCTTGCGCGCCATGCGCCAGGTCGGCGGGCTGGCGGTGGAGGCCGAGATCGCCTCCTACGTCGGCGAACGGCTCGACGGCTCCGGCGATTTTCGCGGCAGCATCGGCGCCGCCATCCCGATCGAGGGCCAGGTGCTGGCGGCGGCCTCGGCCTGGATCGCGCTGCAATCGGCGCGACCGTGGCGGCCGGCCTACGCCGTCGACGAGGCCGCGACGATACTGATGCGCGAGGCGCACGCCGGCCGCTTCCATCCCCACGTCGCCGAAGCCTTGTGCGGCCCGCACGATGAAGCGCCGGCAGCGTCCACCAGCACGCCGGCCCGGATCAGCCTGAGCGAGCGCGAGACCGATGTGCTGCGCGCCATCAGCCAGGGTTTGACCAACAAGGAAGTGGCGCGCCGGCTGGAGATCAGTCCGCGCACCGTGGGGACGCATGTGGAAAGCGCCTTCCGCAAGCTCGGCTGCACCACCCGCGCCGCGGCGTCGCTGAAGGCGCTGACGCTGCGATTGATTTAAACTGGCGCAACACAACCAGGAGCGATGATGGGCGACGACGTGCTTTACCTTTTCCCGGATGGCTATCCGGTCACGATCGATGTGCCGCAGGCCAGCATCGGCGGCGCCGGCACCGCCATGCATTTCGTGCTGCCGCCGCACGGCCACAACCTGCCGCTGATGCATGCGCACGAGACCAAGCTGCTGACGGCGCTCGAAGGCGAGGTCGAAATACGCAGCGGTGGCCACGCCATCGCGCTGCTGCGGCGGGGCGAAGCGGTGGTGCTGCATCCCGGCGTGGCGCATCGCGTGCATCAGCACGGCGAGCAGCCGTGCAAGGTCGGCGTGGCGCTGTGGCCGGGCCGGGTCGAGGAAGCGTTCCGCGAAGTGGCGGCCAAGGTCGCCGCCGGTCCCTACGGCCGCGACCAGATGATCGCCGTGTTCGCCCGCTACGGCGTCGCCTGGAACGCGCCGGCCGGCGAGGACGCGGTGCACGCCGAGGTGCGCCCGCTGGCCGCATGGCTGCAGGCGTTGCCGCCGAGACTGGCGGAAGCGGTGGCAATTCATTACATCAGGTAATCATAACTGTTCCATTCCATGACTTTAATGACTGCCAGGGTTGGCATACAGTGAGCTCCTCAATCACCGCTTTGGAGCGAACATCATGACCCAGCAGAATAAAACCATCATCGTCACCGGCGCATCGCAAGGCATCGGCGCCGGCATCGCCAACGCCTTCCTGGCGCGCGGCTACAACGTCGTGGCGACCTCGCGCAACGCCAGCAAGTCGACCGAGCTGACGGCGTCGGACAACCTGGCCATCATCGACGGCGACATCGGCGACGCCGCCACCGCCGCCAGGATCGTGGCAACGGCCGTGCAGCGCTTCGGCGGCATCGACGGCCTGGTCAACAACGCCGGCATCTTCGTCGCCAAGCCGTTCACCGACTTCACGTCGGAAGACTTCCAGAACCTGGTGCACACCAACCTGGAAGGCTATCTGTACATCACCCAATACGCGGTCAAGCAGATGCTGGCGCAAAAGCGCGGCGGCAGCGTGGTCGGCATCACCACCACCCTGCTGAGCAACCCGGTCGCCGGCCTGACCGCCAGCGTCTCGATGATGACCAAGGGCGGCATCGCCAGCGCCAGCGCCAACCTGGCGCTGGAATACGCCAAGGACCAGATCCGCTTCAACCTGGTCGCGCCCGGCATCGTCGACACCCCGATGCACAAGGAAACGCCGCGCGACTTCATGAAGTCGCTGTCGCCGATGGGTACCTACGCCACCACCGAGCAGATCGCCGATGCGGTGCTGTACCTGACCGAAGCCACCCACGTCACCGGCGAAACGCTGAACGTCGGCGGCGGCGCGCAACGCGGCCACTGGTAAAAAGTCAAGGGTCCGGACGGCCTGGCACGGCTGTCCGTGATCCCTGTCAAGTCGGGCCGATTTCGGTCTCGACAGCGGAAAAATCGTTATACATTAGGCGGATCGCTCTCCCTGAAAGTGACCGCCGCCATGCGTACCCGCGTATGCATCACGATCGATACCGAGTTCAGCATCGCCGGCGCGTTTTCCGATCCCTCGCTGCGCCCGGTCGCCGAACCGATGGTGGCCTGCGACGTCGCCGGCCGCTCCGAGGGGCTGGGCTTCCTGCTGCAAACCTTCCAGAGCCACGGCATCCCCGCCACCTTCTTTGTCGAAGCGCTCAACCGTCACTATTTCCGGCATGACCCGATGGCGCCCATCGCCCGGCGCATCCAGCATGAAGGCCACGAGGTACAGCTGCATGTACATCCGTGCTGGTCGGTGTTCCGCCACGCGGACTGGCGCGAGCGGGCGCGGGCGCAGCCCAGGCAGGACGATTTCTTCGGCCGCGACGAGGCCGATTCCATCGACCTGATACGCCAGGGCATCGCGGCCTTCGGCGAGTGGGGCTTGCCGAAGCCGCAGGTCTTTCGCGCCGGGAACCTGCAGCACGACGACACCTTGTACCGGGCGCTGGCGCGCTGCGGCATCCCCTACAGTTCCAATATCGGCCTGGCGGTGTTCGACAGCGGCGATCCGCGCTACGCCTTGTACGCCGGGCGGCACCAGCGGCATGGCGTGGTGGAATGTCCGGTGCTGACGTTTTGCGACTGGCGCATCGGCCGCCGGCCGCACCTGAAATCCCTCACCATCGCCGGCACCACGTTCGCCGAAATGAAGAATGTGCTGGACCAGGCGCATCAGGCCGGCATCTCCGTCGTCGTCATCCTGACCCATCCGTTTGAATATGTGCAAAGCCGCGACCAAGACTTGCGGCATGCGCGCCCGCACGGCGTCGCCCAGGGCCGCCTGGCCGCCGTGTGCCATTACCTGGACCGCAACCGCGACCGCTTCACGCCGAGCGGCATGGCCGCCGCCGCCGGCGCCCCGGCCCGTCCCGGCGAGCCGGTCAATCCGCTGCTGGAGGGGCGGCACTGGCAAAGCGCCAAACGCCTGACGCTGCAGGTCGCATACCAATGGTACGGCCAGGCCGCGCTGCTCGCCACGCGCGGGGCGCGGCGATGATGGCGCGGGTGCGGCGCCGCTTCGGCAGCGCGCGCGGCCTGGTGCGGCTGGCGCTGGCGCAGCTCGAACTGGCCACCGGCCGGCTGGCGCCGTTCCGGCTGCGGCGGCCGTGGGAGGTGCGGCGCGTGGTGTTCGTCTGCCTCGGCAATATCTGCCGCAGCGCCTATGCGCAGCAGATCGCCATCGGCCATGGTTTGGCGGCGGCGTCGCTTGGCCTGTCGACCACCACCGGCGCGCCGTCGCCGCCGGAAGCGATAGCGGCGGCGCAACGCCAGGGCGTCGTGCTCAACGGCCACCGCGCCACCGACCTCGGCGACTTCACGGTCCTGCCCGGCGATCTGTTCCTGGCGATGGAGGTGCGCCATGCGCGCGCGCTGCAACGGCGCCTGCGCGCGCGCAACGACGTGCAGATCGCGCTGCTGGGTTCGTGGTGCTCGCCGCCGATGCCGCACCTGCACGATCCGTTTTCGCTCAGCGCCGACTACTTCGATACCTGCTTCCGGCGGCTGCGCCAGGCGGTCGACGGATTGAACCAAACGCTGCGGGGCGGCCGATGAATCAAGCGTTCTCCATCTACCTCGACCTGACGCGGTTTATGGCCGCGTTGCTGGTGGTCGCGTACCACTCGAACGTGCGGCTGATCATCGCCGAGAAGCTGCCGCTCAGCAGCCACGGGCATGCGGCCGTGATCGTGTTCTTCGTCCTGTCCGGCTACGTGATTTCGCACATGGCCGCCACGCGCGAAGCCACGCCCGTCGACTACTGGGCCAGCCGCCTGTCGCGCTTTTATTCGCTGACCATCCCGGCGGTCCTGCTCTGTCCCCTGCTGGACAGCTGGGGCGAGGCGCTGGCGCCGCAGTTCTACGGCGAGCGCACCACGCACGGCCTGGCATGGCTGCGCATCCTCACCAGCCTGGCCTACCTGAACGAGATCTGGACGGTGTCGATCATGTCCTTCTCCAACGTGCCGTACTGGTCGCTGTGCTACGAGATGTGGTACTACGTGCTGTTCGCCATCGCGGTGTTCATGCGCGGCAAGGCGCGCCTGTGGCTGGGCTGCGCCGTGGCGGCGCTGCTCGGCCCCAAGATCATGCTGCTGGCGCCGGTATGGCTGCTCGGCGTGGTGCTGCACCGGCACCCGGCGCTGGCGCGGCTGCCGCAGTGGCTGGGATGGGCGCTGTTCCTGGCGTCGTGGCCGCTGTACGCGCTGTTCCACTGCCTGGGGCTGACCGAGTACGGCAGCCGGCTGCTGCTGCAGCTGATCGGCGAGAAGTGGCATCACCAGATGGCGTTCTCCAAGTTCTTCATCACCGATTATCTGCTGGCCCTGATCATCGCCGCCAACTTCATCGGCTTCCGCACGGTGGCGCACCGCTTCGCGGCGCTGCTGCGGCCCTGCGAGAAAGGTGTGCGCTGGCTGGCCGGCTACACCTTCTCGCTGTACCTTCTGCACCAGCCGCTGCTGCAGTTCTACGCCGCCGTGTTCGACGGCGACCCGCGTGGCCGGCTGTTCTACGCGCAAGTGATGCTCGCCACCTTGCTGACCATCGTCGTCATCGGCCACTTCACCGAGCACAAGCGGCACCATCTGCGCCGCTGGATACGCCAGTGGCTGGCGCTGCGCCGCCAGCCGGCCGGGAGCCTGACATGACCGCACCGCTGCTGCCGGCGGTCGTGCTCGGCATCGATACACCGATCGGCCTGACCATCGTGCGCGACCTCGGCATGCGCGGCGTCGCCGTGCACGGCATCGCCTGGTCGCAAGGCGCGCTCGGCCTCGCCTCGCGCTACCTGCATCGCGGCCTGATGCGCGCCGAGGGCGACGCCGCGCTGATCGAACAATTGATCGCGCTGAGCGGCGAGCTGGGCACGGCCTGCCTGTTCGCCATCGCCGAAAACGACATCGCCCTGCTCAACCGCCACCGCGACCGCCTGCCCGGCTACCGGCTGATGTTCGCCGACGCGGCGCGCATGAACCGCGTGATCAACAAGGAGCAGACCTATGCGGCGGCGGCCAGGGCCGGCCTGCACGTGCCGCAAACGCGGCAGATCGCCTCGATGGAACAGGCACGGGCCGCGAGCCGCGAACTGCGCTTCCCGGTGGTGTTGAAATGGGCCAATCCGCATGAGGTGACGCGACTGCTGTCGGCCGCCGGCCTGGCGCTGGAGAAGGCCCGCTATTGCCACACGCCCGAGGAACTGCTCGGCTATCTGGGTCCGTATCAGCGGGTCGGCGTGTATCCGATGGCGCAGGAATACTGCGCCGGCTACGGGCTCGGGCAATTCATCCTGATGCAAGGCGGCGAGGCCCGGTATGTGTTCCAGCACCGGCGTGTGCACGAATGGCCGCCGGAGGGGGGCTTCTCCAGCCTGTGCGTTTCGGTGGCGCCGGAGCGGCACGGCCAGCTGATGCGGCAATCCATCGCCCTGCTGCGCGAGCTGGACTGGGAAGGCGTCGCCATGGTCGAGTATCGTCATGACCCGGCGACGGGCGCGTCGGCGCTGATGGAAATCAACGGCCGCTTCTGGGGCAGCCTGCCGCTGGCCTGGCATGCAGGCGCGTCGTTTCCGTGGCTCGCTTATGAGCTGTTCGGGATGGGGCGGACGCCGGCGCCGGCGCCCTATCGCGCCGGCGTGCGTTGCCGCTTCATGGCGCCGGAAACCAAGCGCCTGCTGCGGGTGCTGTTCCAGCCGCAACGCATCGCCGACCGCAGCCTCGCCTTCAAACGACTGCCGACGCTGATCGGCTATCTCGCCGACTTCCTGCGACCCAGCACCCGCTACTTCGTCTTCTCTTGGCGCGACCCGGCCCCATTTTTCAAAGACATCAGAAATATCGGACGAAAATAAAAGACAGTCTTGCGGATAATCCTTTTTGATTAAACTAACCTTGTGGCATTGCTGTGACAAGGGAGCAAGAAGTCATCTTCCAAGACACCCATCCAAAGACCTGGCATGATCGCCCCGTGCCCCCCCATCTCCGGCATTGCCGAGCGAACGCCATATCGGCTTGGGGCCGGCATCCTGGCGCTTCTGTAGGCGGGAACATGGTCCAGTCCGGAAGTCAATTTATGGTCCTTGCTGGCTAGTCCAAGATGCCCGAAGATGGAGTCCTTCTTCAACGAATTAAGGACTTTCGTCATGACTCATCGCATCGACTACACCAAGGCCGCTCCGGAAGGCTACAAGGCGTTCGGCAACGTCTACGCCACGCTGCTCAAGGGCAGCGTACCGAAATCGCTGGTCGACCTGGTCTATCTGCGGGTCTCGCAAATCAACGGCTGCGCCTACTGCATCGACATGCACTCGCGCGACCTGATCAAATCCGGCCTGCCGGTGGACAAGCTGGTGCTGGTGCCGGTGTGGCACGAAGCCGGCGCCGTCTTCACGCCGCGCGAACGCGCCGCGCTGGCGTGGGCCGAGACGGTCACCCGCGTGGCGGAAACCGGCGTGCCGGACGCGGACTACGCCGCGGCAGCCGCCGAATTCAGCGACGCCGAACTGTCCGACCTCACCTACGCCATCGGCCTGATGAACGCGTTCAACCGCTTCGGCGTGAGTTTCCGCGTGCGCCCGGCAGCGACCGTGGCGGCCGAGGCCGATGTTTAATTCGTCAGGTCGGCCTTGACGAAGTATTTGCGCGCGTAGGTCAGCAGCTGGCCATCGTTCGGGTGATCGACGGTTTCGACGCTGATCACTTTATCGGCCGTCTCGCCGTGGCTCTTGGTCATGTGGCGCATGAAGGCGAGTTTTTCCATGCCGGGACCGACCACCAGGATCTGTTTGGCATCGGTGATCGCGGCGATCACGTCGTCCATGTAGGCATGGTCTTCCGCGGAGCGGTTATTGCCTGGAACGCCGGCTTTCTGGTGCTGCGAGGTTGTTTTGATGACTTCGGTCTCGGCATCATCGCGCGTGAAATGGATGACATGAGCTTCGGCCTGGTCAAGCCAGACGACTGCGTGTTGGAACGACATGGGGGATTTCCTTGAGGTGGGGATGGCCGGTAAAACGGCCAGTGCACGCATCTTGCGCGCATGCGCCCCGGCCATCTGTACGAAACCGTACCCAGCCCGGTGCAAATATCAACCGGCCGTGTACGGCGCAATCTGCGCCAAGGTCCGTTCCAGTTCCAGCCGCAACGCCGCCAGATGCGGCGCCACGGCGTCGAGCTCGCCGGCGTCGGCCAGTTGCTCGATCCCGGCGCAGCGCGTGTACAGCGCGTCGGCGCCCAGATAGGCCGCGCTGCCCATCAGGCTGTGCGCGGCCAGCGCCACCACCATGGCGTCGCCGTCGTCCAGCCCCTGCGACGCCACCGCCAGCAGGCGCGGCCCCTCGTCCATGAAGGCCGAGCACATGGCGCGGTGCAGTTTGTCGCCCGCGTTGGGACGCTTGCCATCGGCCGCCGTCAACTCGGCCACGCCGAACATCGCATCCAGCTCCGCCAGCGCCGGTGCCCCCGCCGCGATGGCGCGCTGCTCGCCGATCAGCGCCCGGCCCTGCGCCAGCATCATGTCCAGCTGGCGTGCGATCTCGGCGTGCAAATCGATTTCGTCGATCGGCTTGGGCAGGAAGCCGTCGGCGCCGGCCGCCAGGAAGCGCCGCCGTTCCTCGGCCGTCGCATTGGCCGTCAGCGCGATCACCGGCACGGCGGCATCGCGCACCCCGTCCAGTCCGGCGCGCAAGCGCTGCAAGGCCGCCAGGCCATCCAGGCGCGGCATGCGGCCGTCCATGATCACCAGGTCGTAGTCGCGCGCGGCCAACTCCTGCAGCGCCGCCTGGCCGTCCTCGGCGATGGCGACGCTGTGGCCCATGTCTTCCAGCAGCTCGCGCAGGATGATCTGGTTGGTGCTGCCATCCTCCGCGCACAGCACGGCCAGGCGCGCCGGATGCGGGCGGCGGAATGCCGCCAGGCGCATCGGCGCGGGCACGCCGCGCTCCAGCGGCAGGTGGACGCGGAACACGCTGCCCACGCCGGGCTCGCTGCTGGTGTCGATGCGCCCGCCCATGGCGGCGACGATATTCTTGCAGATCGCCAGGCCCAGGCCGGCGCCGCCGTATTTGCGCGCGGTGGCGGCGTCGGCCTGCTCGAACTTCTGGAACAGCCGGCCGAGCGCGTCGGCCTCGATGCCGATGCCGCTGTCGCGCACGGTGATGACGATGCCCCGGCCGCGATGTTCGGCCACGCTGACGCGCACTTCGCCGCGCTCGGTGAACTTGATGCCGTTGCCGACCAGGTTGACCACCACCTGCCGCAGCCGCGTCGGATCGCCGCGCCACCAGGCCGGCAGCGCCGGATCGACGTCGGCGATCAGCGAAATGCCCTTGGCCTCGGCGCGGTCTGCCAGCAGGTCCACCACTTCCCGCACCAGCGTGGCGAGGTCGAAGTTGAGCGACTCCAGCGGCATCTTGCCCGCCTCCAGGCGGGAGAAGTCGAGGATGTCGTTGATGATCTGCAGCAGCACCTCGCCGTTGCTCAGGCTGAGGCGCAGCTTGTCGCGGGTGTTGGCCGCCAGGCTGCCGTCCTTCAGCGACGAGCGCAGCATGCCGATCACGCCGCCCAGCGGCGTGCGCACCTCGTGGCTGATCATCGCCAGAAAATCGCTCTTGAGCTGGTTCGACACTTCCGCCGCGCGCTGCGCCGCCAGCGACTCGGCCTGCCGCGCCTGCGACGCCCGCAAATCCGCCTCGCGCGCATGCAGCGTGGCGATCTGCGCCTCCAGGGTCTGGCGGTAGCGGATTTCGTTTTCGTGGCTGCGGGCGTGCGTCGCGCGCTGGCGCGCCAAGGCGCCGTCGAGCCCGTGCAGCAGATAGGTGCAGGACACGGTCAACACCGTCGCCACCAGCAGGAAATTGACGGTCAGGATGGACCAGTGCGCGAACGGCCCGACCACCACCACGGCCATGCCCGCCTGTATGCCGCCGACATAGCCGGCCAGGAACAGCGTGGCGCCGCACCACAGCACCGCCAGCATCGCGGCGATGCTGCCGATCAGCACCGTGCACAGCACCGGCACGGCCAGCAGATAGATCTGCGACAGCGGCCCGATGGAAAACAGCACCATCACGGCGATCAGATAGACGATGCCCAGTATCACGAGGGCCCGCGTTTGATACGGGATATCGCGGCGGTAATTCAGCAAGCCAGTGCCGGCCAGGGCGATCACGTCGGCGGCCATCAAAGGCCAGTGCCCCTGGCGCGCGCTGCCCCACATGCTGGGCAGCATTGCCAGCAGGCCCAGCCAGAAAGTCACGGCGCACAAGCCATCCAGCAGGCGGCGGCGCCAGCCTTGCAGGTCCTGGTCGCCGTGTTCCTGCGGCTCCACGCGCTGGAGCACGGCGGCACGCAGGGCGCGTACCGGTTGGCTGTCGATCAAGGGAGACTCACTCTATAGTTGCAATTAGTGAATCATTTTACTACGCTGGCCGTCGCGCTGATCTTATTTGGCGCTCTGCGCCAGCAGCTGCTGCAGGTACTGCTTCCACAGCGCCGCCATCGTGTGGCTGCCGTGGCCTCGGGTCGCATCGGTGTAAGGCAACACTACCGCGCTGCCCCGCTTGACGCGCTTGATGCCGGTTTCCAGAATATTCAGCTCGGGAGGATTGATCAAGTCGTCGGCGCTGTTGACGGCCAGCAGCGGCGCCTCGATCTTCTCCAGCGCCGGCGCCGGATCGTAATCTTCCGACGCTTGCAACTGGTACATCAAGTCGGTGGCGTCGGTGCTCTTCAAGCCGCTCGCGACATAGCTGTCCAGCGCGGCGTCGGCGGCGGCCAGGGTCGGCAGCTGCGCCTGGCGCTGGATGGTGTTGCTGCTCATCAGGTACAGCATCTGCACGCCCACGCGCAGGCTTTGCGGCTGCGCCGTGTACTCGCCGCCCTTCCACTCCGGATCGTTGCGGATGGCGTCGATGACCACGCGGCGCCAGACGCGGTTGCGGCCGGAGATCGGCGCCGGCACGCTGGCCAGCGGCATCAGCGCATCCATGAAGCGCGGATAGCGCTCGCCCCACACCCACGATTGCATGCCGCCCATCGACGTGCCCATGACCAGCCGCAGGTGCTTCACGCCCAGGCCTTCTTCCAGCAAGCGGTGCTGGGCGTCGACCATGTCGTTGTAGCCGTAATGCGGAAAGCGCGCGTGCAAGCCGTCGCTGGGCTTGCTCGACTGGCCGTGGCCGATGCCATCGGTCAGGATGATGTAGTAGCGCGCCGCGTCGAGCACGCCGCCGGGCCCGAACAGCTCGCCGGCGAATTCCGGCCGCAGGAACTGGGCGCCGGTGCCGCCGGTGCCGTGCGTGATCAGCACGGCGTTCTTGACCACGCCCTGCGCATCGCGCTCGGGCGTGCCCAAGGTACGGTAATGGATGCGCAGCGCGGCCAGCTTTTCGCCGGAGCCGAACTGGAAATTCTTCAGCGTGAAATCGCCCTCGACGGGAGCGGGATAATTGGCGGCAGCGGTGGCATTGGCGAACGCCAGCAACAGCGCGAGGGAGGCGAAGACTTTCAGCATGGGTGTGCTTTCGGAAGTTGGTTCGCCCCTATCATAGCTGAGACCGCCGATCGTTCAGCGCTCAAGCCTCCGGCGCCGACCAGACCAGGTTCCACAAGTGGCCGTCGATGTCCTCGAAACCCTGGTCGTACATGAAGCCATGGTCCTCCGGCGGGTGCGGCGTGCGGCCGCCGGCGGCGACGGCCTTGGCGATGAGAGCGTCGACTTCCTCCCGGCTGTCGCAGCTCAGGCAGATGACCATTTCGTTGGCTTGCTTCGCCTGCGCGACCGGCTTGTCGATCAGGGATGCGAAGAACGGCTCGGCCGTCAGCATGGCCTGGATGGTGTCGCCGGCGATGTTCATGAATGCCGCGTTCTCGCCGCTGAATCGGTCGCTGAACGTAAAGCCGAGCGCGGCAAAGAAGGCCTTGGATTTTTTCAGGTCTTGCACCGGCAGGTTGAGGATGATGTGCTGTTTCATGACGTCTCCTTGATTGAGGTGGAAATGGTGCTTCATCCTGACGACGGACGGCGGCGCACAACATCGACATGTTATCGAAAAAAAATTCTCATCCAGGAGGTGTTAATCATGCCATCTTGCATAAATATCACGCCGATGTAACGGCGCCGGTCCCTGCCAGTTTGGCCGCGCTTCCGGTATGATTCGGCATGAATACGATTTCTTTCCAACCGTTTATTATTGGCGTCGCAGGCGGTAGCGGCAGTGGCAAGTCCACTGTGTCCCAAAAAGTGTTGGCCGCGTTCGGCGCTGATATGGTCTCGGTCGTCATGCAGGACGACTACTACTCCGATCAAACCCATCTCAGCCCGGAAGTCCGCAGCCAGACGAATTACGACCATCCGCAGGCCTTCGAATGGTCGCTGCTGGTGCAGCATATCCAGGCCTTGCGCAATGGCCAGGCGATCGAGATGCCGGAGTACGACTTCACCGTGCACAACCGCTCCAGCCGCACCATTCCCGTCAAGCCGGCGCCGGTCATCGTGATCGAAGGCTTGTTTGCCCTGTATGACCCGGACTTGTGCGACATGATGTCGCTGAAGATTTATGTCGACACCGCGTCAGACATCCGCTTCATCCGCCGCATGCAACGCGATATCACCGAACGCGGCCGCTCGGTCGAGAGCGTTGTCGGCCAGTATCTGGAAACGGTGCGCCCGATGCACAAGCAATTCATCGAGCCCACCAAGCGCAACGCCGACATCATCATCCCGCACGGCGCCAATGGACCGGCGGTCGACATGATCACCACCAAGGTGGCGAGCGTGATCGGGCAGTTGAAGCGGTCCTGATTTTATCGGCGCGCTTGCCGGCGCGTTTCAGCCAGCGTCGCCGCCCGGCGGCGGCGGCGACGCCTTTTCGCCACGGTGCTCGGCAATCGCCACCAGCACCAGCGGCGACAGCCCGGTGCCCTGTTCGCGGTCGATATGATCGAACAGCTGGTTGCGCATGCGCGGCGCCCAATAGCGCTTCAGGTGGTTGGCGATCTCGGTCGACGCCTCCTGGCGGTCGGGATAGGAATCGAAAAACGTGCCGATCTGGTTGGCCATGGTGACCAAATGTTCGATATTCATATAGGACTCCGGGCAGGGGGCGGTGGACCCATAGTCGGCCGGTATGGCGCTAATGTCAATCGTGCGCAGCCGCTCGGTGGAAACGATGCGTCGCTTGCGGATGGCACTCACTTGAGCTGATCTAAAGTCTCAAAGGAGCCATACATGTCCACTCGCCCCGTAGCCACCAAGTCTGCCAACAAGCGCATGGCATCGCCGGCAGCACCCAAAACTACGGCAGCGCCTGCAGCGAAAAGAAAACTCCTCAGCTGAAAGTATTCAAGGCGACACGGGAAAGCTCGGCTGGACCATTCATCGCTTGGTACAAGATGGACTTCAATGACAAGATCCTTGCAATCCGATCCGGCGTGCCCGCTCAACGTGTAGGCGAACTGTCCGCGGTCATGGATATCCCCAAGGAAGCGCTGATGGATTCGCTAGGATTGTCGCGCGCCACCATCAACAGCAAAGTGCAGCTTGAGCGGGCGCTCTCACCTGGAGAATCGGAGCGCGTGATGGGCATGCAATCCCTGATCGGGCAGGTGCAAGCCATGATCGATGCGGAGAGTGCGCCGCACTTCGATGCGGCGAAATGGTTGGCGCAATGGCTGGCCGCGCCGCTGCCTGCGCTGGGCGGCAACACGCCCGGCAGCTACATGGATACCGTGGAAGGCCAGAAATACGTGAGCACTCTGCTGGAGATGGCGCAGAGCGGTGCCTACGCATGACAGTCGCGCTGTGGCGCATCGCGGCCACTACCACAAAGTATGTTGCCAGCGATATGAGCGGCACGGGCGCCAAGAACACAGGCGGACGCTGGAACTCGATCGGCATGGCCGTTACTTACAGTTCGGAGAACATTGCGCTGGCCGTACACGAAACGGTGGTGCATCTGAAGAGTGGCGGCCTACCGCTGAACCGCTACCTGGTGCGCATCGATGTGCCCGATGCCGTGTGGGCTGCGCGCCAGGTGCTGACACCTGCGGTCAGCTGGGATGCGTTGCCGGCGGGGCTGATTAGCATACAGGCAGGCGATGCCTGGCTGCACGGGCTCGCATCGGCCCTGCTGGTAGTACCTTCGGTCGTCGTGCCGGAGGAGTCAAACGTGCTGATTAACCCGCTGCACCCGGCCGCAACGAGCATCGTGGCCACGCCCGTGCGCAAGTGGCACCATGACCCACGCTATTTCTAAGTGGGGAGATTGCCGGATGGTACTGCCGGGAGTTTTGCGCTGCGCGCTGGCGCCTTCGGCGCGCCACCGCGTCGCGGTGGCAGATGGACGATTCGGAGCGGCTCGCCCCGGTAGGGGCGATGCCTTCGAATCCCCCACGCAGAGCGCGCAGGCGCTCTGCTTCTCTCCGCCAAGGATACAAAAACAAAAAGGCCACCCAGAGGGTGGCCTTTTGCTTTTGTATCCGAGAGGGGGATTCCTATCAGGCCGAGGAATCCTCGCGCTACTTGATCTCCGCATTGTTCCGTTCGCCGAACACCCCCAAACATACCCTCGCCCAACAGTATATTTGTATTTGCCGCACCGGATATAGTTACCTCTACGGCAATATCTGTTCAACAACACATTCTTCAAGTGTTTTACGCTCATATACGTAACGGTCACGACCGGACAGCGGCCCAAGAACAAGTGGCGCAGATGCAGAGACATCATTAGTCAAAAGAATCGTGCATGCTGGTTGGTTCCCAACCAAGACAGTTTCATGCAGAACGCCTGATTTAACAGCGTATGTGGAACCTGCACTATATGTGCAACGACTATGTTCAGCGAGTCTGAGCCGCTTACCGGTCTTTGTAAGTATTGAATGATCACCAGAATACTCAGCGCGATACTCGGCGAATTCTTCTCCGCTTGGAGAGAGGATATATTCAACATTCTCTATTGCACCGGCGAGTACCCAGCTTCTAAACTCGAACAGGTGATCATGAATTTGGCATTCGGGAGACTGTTGAGCTCCACCTGTCAGTGGCCAGTAATGCAGCCGAAGCTTGCGTTTTCCTTCCACTAGGAGCGTGCAAGCTATAAATCCCAGAGGATGTAATTTGAACGGTGTTCGAAGCTCACGACGAAAAGTCAGCAATTCAGATAATCCAATCTGTCTTTGCTCCAGAAGACGCTCAATTTGATTTATAGTTTGCATCAGTTTTAATATGGATCGTTTGGGGCATTGATACACTCGAGCAGTCTGCTAATATTTAGACCTACTAGATCAGATTCATAAAAAATATCTGCGCAATTGACTGCTTCGCGCAATTTGGCTTCGTCCAGCGATCCGTTAAATTCTAGTCTCCCACAACAAGTCATCTCCTTCGATTGACGTTCGGTCAATCGAACGTCATCTTTGTACGAATCGTAAAAATAAGTTCCAGCGTCTGCTCGCAATGCAGATGCCTCCTTGTCTTCCTTCGTAATGACAACGTGATGGTCTGAAATATCCAAACGAAAGGCAGAGAAATGATCTACGAAAAACACGCGGATGCGCAGTAGTGGTTCAGAGAACTGGAACCTGAGAGCAGTGACTGCGGTCGCGATTACTTCCTCTTGTACAACTTGACGACTCCATGCCATACCTGAAGTGCCAGATTTGAGGCTCCTTCTGTAAGTGGCATATGCTGCGCATAATTCCTCATTCTTCGGATTCAAGACACAGATAGTTATATCTCTTCCGATACCCTCAGTGCGCGCCACGTCTGCGAGTTTAGGAATAGTCGTGGCTCGTGTATATCGCCCACACGCCCCTTTGTAGATCCAGGACCGGGTGGTACTTGCTGCCGCCTTAAGCGTTGGATTTATTTGCTTTGGAGCTATAACTTCGATTGCTGAGCGTTTGACAATACTCGGCGTGAGCCAAAATACAAATGCGCCGAGGAATACGGCCAAAAAGAGGGAAACAACAAGGTTATCGAGCAAAGAGCCGAGCAGCGCTGCGCCCGTAAGAGCTTGTTCGGCTCGAAAGTAGGGAAGCACAAAAAACCGTGTGACCAACGCCAGTGTAAGTATCAGAGCGACAACACCGAAAAAAGTTCTGCGATAGTGTTGCTTTGAGAGGATTTCGTCCATCGATGGCCTAAGTCAAAGGTGCAGTTTAAGTTGCTGTCAGTTGGGACGTACTCGGCCCTATGAACAAGGATACCATCTTGCCCAAAGGAAAAGCACAAAGAGTCTCAAATCGCCATCCGCCTGTTTTCTTAACTGCATGGGTAAAATAGCAGAGCCCCACGTTGCCAGGTCTATCATGAAACACCTGTAACTCCCAGTTCTAGCGGCCCAAGTATACCGCCGTGATTTGCTCTCTGCCGTGCCCCATTTCTTCCGACAGTAGCAAGCGCGCCGAGAGATCGCGCTGCCTTTGCTCCGGGCCCAGTTGAGATGACCGGGGCCCGCCTCGGGCAGGGCTTTGCCAGCCAGTGAGTTGGCGGTAACGTTCCTGCGCGTAGTGGTGGCGCAGTCCATGAACACCATGGATGCCTGCCTTATCGCACTGCGCGCGAAAGCGCTGGAGCTGATCGCGGTAACCCAAGTTAGAAGGAATGAGACTACCGCCAGCAGCAAGTCGTTTGGCATCATTGAGTACGGTGCGTTGTTCAGATGTGCGGATGGCGATCTCGCGATACTTGCCGCCCTTGGTCCACGTGTCCCTAAGCTTCAGCCGATCGCCGCCATCGGCCCACGCTGGGACGATCTTGATGCTCTCCTCGCGCCTCAAGCCAAACGCCGATTGCAGCCGCAATGACATCGCCGTGTAGACATCTGTGATCTTCGCCAGCCGCGCATCGTCAAGCACCTTGGCCTTGGAGATGTTGGTGACAAAGGTGCGCTTGTCGATGTCGTAGCTGGCGTTGTCACGCGCGATGATGTTGTCCTTGCCGATCTTCTGCGCCCACCATCGCATGGCGCTCATACGGTTCTTCATCGTGCCGGCGCTGACGCCATCGGCCTTCCACTGCTGCACCAGCGCCTCCACATGCTTGGGACGCAGACTGTCAGCATTCATATGGCGATATCCGAGATCGTGCAGTTGGTTGGCCACGTGCGAGAGTATCCGCGCGCGGTCGGACTGCGTGGCATAGCTGCCATCGCGATTGCGGTCGCACAGCTGCTTGAGTTGATAGTTCAAGTCGCGCATCGCATGCTCCTAAAAACAAACTTGGTGTGATCGAGTCAGGTGAGTGTTTCTGGCCACCGTGCTTGCCGCAGCAAGGACGGTTTGTAAAGGCCTCGGGACACCACTCCCGTGTATGCGGTATGTTCACTGCTTGCCCGCGCCGCATGCGCGTATGGCGCCGCGATCCGCTCCTTGTAGAAGCCTGATCGCAGTGGGACCAGTTACCCAGGGTCCATGGGGTGTGCCTCGCACACGTTGTCGGCCCACGAGAGGCAAGGTTGGCAAGCAGCGTTCTGCTGCGCTGATAGCGGTAGATCCGCTGTCACTGGCCGCCGTCACTGAGAAAACAGCGGCGCAGCCCGTATAGCGCTTGGTTGCTAGCGCGTCGTCACTGGCAGCAGGCCGCCAGTAACGCCGCGCGGTTTGCGCCGCGGACTAGGGCGGCGTATAGACATGCACGCGGCGGCAGATCGCCGCGTGAGGTGGGGACAGTGCGTGAATGCGCACGATGTGACGCGCATAGTCCTCAGGGGAAGGATGCGCAATATGGATGCAGCCAATCCAGGCTGATCGCAGGTTCGCTCAAAGGCGAAGCCAATCTAAGATGAAGCTATGCACGAATGCATTATCTAAGGGCGCGTGACGAGCGCAGACGCTTGGCGCGATGCCAAGTTGCGCGAAGGACGATCCCTTCGCGTCGAAAAGCATATTGTCCTTCGCCTGGCATCGCGCCGGCATCATCGACATAAAATTCTCTTCGATTTATTTGTAGAGGAAGCTAGCAGAGAAATGGCGCTGAAATCGCTACGCGCAGCGAACAGTCATTGTTCAGCAGTTGGCTTAAGATACCGAATGTACCGATCAGCCGCAGCATGGCGTTCCGTTATACAGCTAGCCAGAATATTTTCTAACGCATGCGACGCGAAAATACTCCCGATTGGCACGAAAGAATTCGCAGGTGCTTGAGAATGCACAAACATTTCACCGTCGTGATGAATGATTGGATATGTATCTCTTCGAGAATCACGAGAATTAATCTCTAAAATTGTAGACTTATTCGCGTAAATCTCTCGAACACACTCAGTTTCACGATGAAAAATAAAATCTTCAATTTCGTGCTTTGAAACTACGCGCACCGCCGGACCCACTGGCCAATACTGATAAATGCTCCATCTAGAAGGGACGTAAGATGCAACCAGATGTGACAAGGGGACTAAATCATCGATATTGAATGCAGAGATTACCGTATTCAATTTTACCTTAGAGCATAATGGACCCAGCCAATTTAATCTCCGACTAACCAAATCGAAATGACCTTTTGAGTCCCGCATTTGGTCGTGAACTTCCTGCGTCGATCCGTCCAGGGGCAATCCAAGCAAATCTACTGCCGAATCTATAAGCAGTATATTTTCCTCACTTTGCTTAATATTTTTACCATGTGTATCAACGTGAACGAACAAGCCTAAAGATTTTGCACGTAATAACAAAGCAGGAAGGAATCGATATTGAAACGGATCGCCACCACCAATAGTTATGGAAGTGAACCCTAATTCGGCGATGCGCTCGACTATAGACAACATGAGATCCCTGCGGGCAGGAACCTCGCCAAAAGGAACGTAACACCACTCACAGTTCATCGCGCAGCGATGAGCAAAATTTAGTATTGCTCGAAGAGGTCGTGTTACGGGCATGATTTAGCGTGCCTTTAATGAGGGAAGACCGGCTGGCAGCTTTTCTTGAGAGGCTTCAATCCATTCCGAAAATGCGACACTAGATCGCCAGAGCATATCAAAATGAGATTTGAAAAGTCTGTACAATCCAATTCCTTCGGATGGGTCAGCGTGTTCGATACGCAGCGAAAAACTACGATTCTCGATCCGATCCCCGACTACTCCCACCTGATAGGGATCAAAGAATACGCAATTCTCTGTCGCAAATACGGTTGCATGCATGCCATTCTTCGCAAATCGTATCTCTAAGGAAGGAAAAGAATTATGCAATTTTATGAGATTTCCGATATTAACCTTTGAATCAAAGTGTTCCCCACTCACGTTGATTTGATTTCTAAAAGCTTTCTCTTGTGAAAAAGGATCCAAAAGGACTACTCGAAACTCAACGCCTTCGTTCAGTCGTTGCTCTATAAACTGCCAGTGGCGATATACCCCCGGGTCAAGAAAGGATGCCCCCGAATTTGCGCATAACCATAGTCCCCTCGCTCGCTTGATTTCGTGTTGTGTGCTTTCGTTACGGAGCGTTTGGTCTTTAGCACTTTGCATATTGAAATAATCTTTTACACCGTAACGCTCGGCGGACAGCGCCATTCGCGACGCCATATCCTCCCTGATAAAGAGTGCTCTTAAGGTCGGCATCGCATCAATTATTTTCAGCAAACTAAATATGACTGTAGCGATCACCGATACAGTGATGAAACCAGACCAAGCATTGACTTGGCTCAAATATGCACTAACAATTGCCGCGATAAAAACCAGCACTTCAAGAAATACGAGGACCAAATGAAGTCCGACGCGATTGGAATGAGCCATAACATTGTCATAAGTTAAATATGTTTGCAATTGTGGCATGAAAACAGAATTGTTACTAGCGGTAGCTGTCAATTAGCAACACCAGGGCATGCGGAAGATTTGACTTGCAATAGGGGGATCGGCAAGCATCTGCAACACGGCTAACGTACGTTAGCTGCGCCGCACTCACGACAACAACAAAATCTGTTTTGTACTCAATTCTGTGTTTTCGTAAGAGCATCAAAATCGTACACGTACACGCGAAGAACTGTTCACTCTCGTTGACCAACGGGTGTCCAGAATGCCGACTACGCCCCCCCTCAGTTGCCCGATGCCACACAAAGTCTCAAGTGCCTACATAACTATGTCGTCCAAGGGGACGCCTAAACGGGGGGCAAATCCGTTATGCTATACTGATTGGATGAATACTTACGACGGCATTTTAATAGCGATTGACGGCATCGATGGGGCCGGTAAGACCACACAGGTGCAACTGCTCAAGGACGCGTTTGAGCGGATCGGCGAAACCGTAGTCATCTCTAAAGAGCCGACTGATGGTGAGTGGGGGCAGAAGCTTAGGGATTCCGCTCTCCTGGGCCGCTTGCCGTTTGACGAAGAGTTAGACCTCTTCATCCGTGATCGACAGGATCACCTCGCCAGGAAAATCATTCCGGCGTTGCAAGCAGGAAATATCGTAATCTTGGATCGCTATTTTTACTCGACAATTGCGTATCAAGGAATTTTGGTTGAGAGCCATGAGTCAATCGTGGATCGCATCCGCGCCAACGTGGTCGAACCTGACGCTGCATTTTGGCTTGATCTGCCGGCCGACTTAGCTGTAAACAGGGTTACAGCTCGCGACGGGAAACCAAACCTTTTTGAACGACAGGAAGATCTCGCTAAGGCAGGTGAGGTATTTCGAGCTATCGCTGAAACTGATCGGGTTCTTCACCGAATGGATGCGACAATGTCGCCGCCCTTACTGTACCAAGCAATCATCCAGGATCTGAAGTCTGGTGCACTCAAGGCTAAGCGTTGTGAAAAAGCTTACGGATGCGATGATGCCCTCTTGTGCACCCCTCGAATTACGGGGACGTGTAAGTGGTGGAGTACTGTGCAACAACTTGAAGCCGCGCCTGTTTCCGCCTAGCCCGCTGCTACCGATCATTGCTTGTAGCTTAGAAGGCTACAAGCACGTGCCCCCCCCCCTCTTGTAGCATCCCCAGTAGATTGCCGTCGCCTTTGAATCATCAGAGACGGCCTATGCGTATACTTACGAACAGGAATGGGGCGGTGCTCACAGCAAGGAATAATCCATCGAACTGCAGCGTTACGCTTGGTGTGCCGCAGGCGCTGCTCAGTAGATGAATAGGCAGCCCTAGTGAGCGAAACGTACGCCCCCCCAGAAAACGCGTTACTGGTCGTCCGCAAGCGCAGCTTGAACACCAGTCTGTTGTTCAACCATCGCACTGTCGCTAGACTGCCCCAAAGGTTTTTCTGAACTGCGAACATCGGCCTCACTATTGGTGGCGGCTAGCTTTTGCTTTTTCCCGCGCCGCGTTCCTAGCTCTCCCCCCTCGTAAGGTACCTTGCCAGCAGGGACGACTGTTGCTGCTGCCTGAACGTGCGTATCCTGATCATCAAAGAACATATGTGCACCGAACGCCTGTAGCACCTTGTCCTTGGTTACGCCTCCCAAGAAGAATGCCTCGTCAATACTTACGCCCCATTCTCGCAGCGTGTGGATTACGCGAGCGTGCGCTGGACTATTTCGAGCGGTTACAATAGCGAGACGAATTGGACGCTGTTCGGGCGGGAATTTCTTCTGCAATTCTGACAGCGTAAGCAAGAGCTTTGCGAAAGGCCCTTTCTCCATCGCAGTACGCTTCATAAAGCGCTCGCGACGCAAAAACTTCGTGAGACCATGCTCTTTATAGTACTGCTCCGAATCGGCAGAGAACAGCACTGCGTCACCGTCGAAAGCGATACGTATCTGCTGCGTATTTGATTTGTAGCCTGCGGGAAGCTCGTAGAGCTGGGCTGCAGCAACGCCTCCGTCAATCGCCTCCTGTACATCCAATTGAGATTTCGACAAGAAAAGATCCACTTCGAAGGCATGCAAATATTGCGAGATCGACGCGCTGCCACCAGTGAATGCCGCGCGTGTTATGTCAAGCTTGTGCTTTTCGATGGCGTTAAATGCTCGCAACCCCGTGTCTGGCGAGTTCCTCGAAATAACGACTACCTCGATAAGGGTTTGGCCAGGTAACAAGCCATTTAGTTCAAGCAGAGCCTTCACCAGGGGGAAGGCACTTCCCGGATTAAGCGGTACGTCTTCGTTGGACCTTTGGTGTGCAGCATACGCGTCGACACCTTGCTGATCATAGATCGCGTTTTCGTACTCTAGATCGAACAATGCCCTTGATGTGATACCAATTACAAGTTTATCAGTTAGTGAATATGCCATGGAGACCTGTCAAGATGAGGTTGAAGATAGAAGGAATTCGACGAGAAGACGACTACATCCGCCGCCAGCGACCGCGCCCCAGGTAGTGCCGTCAACTGTGCTGGAGGATGGTGAGAGGTCAACCAAGTTTGCCTAAGCAATGATATGTGCATAGCAAAGCATACCATTTTGCCAAGAAGAAAAACCACAGAATTCCACATCTAATATGGTTACTACCAAGGTAGCGAGCGTTATCGACCAGGTGAGGCGGCCCTGATTTTGTCAGCCAGAGTCATTGGCAATAGACTTCCGCGCCCTACTCCAAAGGCCTGGGTACACCACAGTGGCAAGCTAATTTTCATGCGGATGAATCGTGGAGGCTCATTCGCCCGTGTACGCCACATCATCAGCACGGCGCGACCTTCTCCTTGTGTCTTTCATCGCGATTACCAACTCGTCCATGCTCATCCCGCTCCGCAAATAGCTGGCGGCAAGCGCTGTCGCTACGCTTTCCAGTTGGAGAGATATGCTCTGCAGCCCGGCTTGCTCGATCCGCCGGATGGCCGCTTGCTGAATGTTATGCCGGGCTTCATTGGTGGGGATTCGTCCTAATGAAGGCAGTAAGGTAGCTTCAAGATGGTGGATAGCGCGCGCAGTAGCACTCAAGATGCACGACTGCACATGCCCCCACTCGGGTTCGTCAAATATTTCGTCCAATGGAATTGGCTTTGGTGGCGGGTACAATTTTTCCCGATTGAATTCTGCGTGAGGGTCCGGCTTCCGTTCCAGCATTTGGTGCGCCATAAGTCTGTGTTCGCGAGCTTTGTCGATGGCAACATCGGGATACCTGCCAAAAGTAAGAATATTTTCTTCGCCGTCATGTTGGCGATACTTCATACGCCAGATCTTGCTTCCGCTAGGCTGCACTTCGACGTACAGACCGGCACCATCAAATAGTTTATACGGTTTATCTTTTGGAGCAGCTTGGTTGATGACCGCTTCGGTGAGGGGCGTTACATACTTAGACATGATGGTCTCCAGTTCCGTCATCACGTGTACATTCACTTTTGACCAGCTTTAACCTTGGTCGTTTCGGCGGCGCTCCCTTTCCGCTGATGGTATCGATGTAATCAGCCCAGTCCTGCATCATCTTGCGCCGCTCAGGAAGGAACTGGGCGCGGTCGTAAGCACTGGCGACCTTGTCCTTCGGCGCATGCGCCAACTGCCGGTCCACGACCTCATGCCGGTATCCCAGGCGCTCCTTAATTGTGCTCATCGCTAGCGCTCGAAACCCGTGACCGGTCATCTTGCCCTTGTACCCCATGCGCCCAAGTGCCACTAATATCGTGTTGTTGCTGATCGGCTTTTTGGGATCACGCTGATTCGGGAATAGGTGCTTGCTGCGCCCCGTGATGGTATGCAAATCGCGCAACAGCGCCAGCGCCTGCCGGGACAGGCAAACGTGATGGTTCGTCATGTCAGGATTGACGGTCAGTTTGCCACGCTTCATGCGCTGCCAAGGAATGATCCATTCGCCGCGCTCCAGGTCAATTTCGCTCCATGGCGTTTCGATCAACTCGCTGGTACGTACGAAGATCAGTAGCATCAGGCGGAGCGCGATGCGCGTCGGCGCGAACATGCGTGCCTCGTTCCGCTCCAGTATGGCGAAGAACTGCGGCAGTTCGTCTGCATTGATGGCGGCGAAATGGCCTGTGCGCACAGTTTTCAGCACGTCCTTCATATCGACCACAAGATTTCGGTCAGTAAAGCCGCACTGGATCGCGTAGCTGAAAATTTGTGAACACACAGCTTTCATGCGGTGCGCCACTTCGTTCGCGCCGCGATCTTCGATCTTGCGCAGCGCGGCAATTAGGTCGCGATGCTTGATCTCATCGATAGCAATGCGGCCGATGGACGGGAAGATATCCGCTTGCAGACGCTGGATGGTGTTCTTGGCCGTTCGTTCGCTCCACGTCGGCACTTTGTTGGCATGCCACTCGCGGGCGATCTTCTCGAACGTGTTGGATGCCTTTTCCTTTATCAGGCGCTTGGCGTCATCGCGATGCTTGGCCGGGTCTATCCCTTGCAGCAGCAGACGACGAGCAGCCAGACGCTTTTCTCGTGCGTCGTGCAAGGTAATTTCAGGATACGGACCGAACGTCAGCGTGTTTTCTTTGCCGTTGGCCTGACGAAACTTGAACCGCCAGATGCGGGAGCCGGTGGGCGCGATGTCGAGGTACATCCCGTCACCGTCGAACATCTTGTACGGTTTTTCACGAGGCTTGGCGCTGCGGATGAGTAAGTCTGTCAGAGGAGTAATGATCTTGGGCATGGCAACCTCCTATGCGGCCTGCTGTAAAGATCAATATAGTCCTTTTTTTAAGTTTTTGGGGCATGCGGGTCGCGCCCTGCTGAGCTAAGCCCCCAAACTTGCGCTTATTTGAGGTGGACGTCAGTACACATCAGCAGACGTCGTGATACGTCCAAAAACAAAAAAACCGCTTAGATTCAAGATCTTAAGCGGTTTTTTTGCGACGGTTTAGACGTCTGTGTACTTCCTGAGCTGTATCCTTGGCGGAGAGAGGGGGATTCGAACCCCCGATAGGTTTGACCCTATACACGCTTTCCAGGCGTGCGACTTCAACCACTCATCCACCTCTCCTGCATTCTTCCCCTTCCGGAGAAGCCGCGAATTATAGCAAAGATTCCGGTGAGTACCAACATTATTTGCCGCACCGGTATCTTCAATGCTCAGAAGCGCACCTTCATAGCAAACTCAGCATGGATTCCCGCTTTCGCGGGAATGACGGTGAGGTTCGCTTACGATGCTTCCTTCAACTGCTCCAGAATCGCCGGATTCTCCAGCGTGGACACATCCTGCGTAATCGTCTCGCCCTTGGCCAGCACGCGCAGCAAGCGCCGCATGATCTTGCCCGAACGCGTCTTCGGCAGGTTATCGCCGAAACGAATCTCCTTCGGCTTGGCGATCGGACCGATCTCCTTGGCTACCCAATTGCGCAACTCCAGCGCCAGACGCTTTGCCTCATCACCCGTCGGCCGCGCCTGCTTCAGCACGACGAACGCGCAGATCGATTCGCCGGTCGTATCGTCCGGCTTGCCGACCACCGCCGCCTCGGCAACCAGCGGATTCGCCACCAGCGCCGATTCGATCTCCATCGTGCCCATGCGGTGACCCGACACGTTCAGCACGTCGTCGATACGCCCGGTGATGGTGAAGTAGCCGGTATCCTTGTTGCGGATCGCGCCATCGCCGGCCAGGTACATCTTGCCGCCCAGCTCTTCGGGGAAGTAGCTGGCTTTGAAGCGGTCCGGGTTATTCCAGATGGTGCGGATCATCGACGGCCACGGACGCTTGACCACCAGAATCCCGCCCTGCCCGTTCGGCACATCGACACCCGCCTCATCGACGATCGCCGCCATGATGCCCGGCAGCGGCAAGGTGCACGAACCCGGCACCATCGGCGTCGCGCCCGGCAGCGGGGTGATCATGTGGCCGCCCGTCTCGGTCTGCCAGAAGGTGTCGACGATCGGGCACTTCTCGCCGCCGACCTGGGTGTAGTACCACATCCACGCTTCCGGATTGATCGGCTCGCCGACCGTGCCCAGCAGGCGCAGCGACGACAGGTCGTAGTTCTTCGGATGCACCTTCGGATCCACATCCGACGCCTTGATCAGCGAGCGGATCGCCGTCGGCGCGGTGTAGAAGATGCTGACCTTGTGCTTGGCGATGGTGTCCCAGAAACGGCCGGCGTTCGGGAACGTCGGGATGCCTTCGAACACCACTTGCGTCGCGCCCACCGCGGTCGGGCCGTAGGCGATGTAGCTGTGGCCGGTCACCCAGCCGATGTCGGCGGTGCACCAGTAGACGTCGCTCGGCTTGATGTCGAACGACCATTTCATCGTCAGCGCGGCCCACAGCAGGTAGCCGCCGCTCGAATGCTGCACCCCCTTCGGCGTGCCGGTCGAGCCGGACGTGTAGAGAATGAACAGCGGATGCTCGGCGTCGACCCACTCCGGCTCGCATTCGGCCGGCTGGCTGGCGACCAGTTCGTGCAGCCAGATGTCGCGTCCTTCCTTGAAGGCGACGTTGCCGCCGGTGCGCTGGTAGACGATCACGTCCTTGATGGTGTCGCAGCCGCCCAGCGCCAGCGCTTCGTCGACGATGGCTTTCAACGGCAGGTGCTTGCCGCCGCGCAGTTGCTCGTCGGCGGTGATGACGGCGACCGCGCCGGCGTCGATGATGCGCTCCTGCAGCGACTTGGCGGAAAAGCCGCCGAACACCACCGAGTGCGTGGCGCCGATGCGCGCGCAGGCCTGCATCGCGGCCACGCCTTCGACCGACATCGACATGTAGATGATGACGCGGTCGCCTTTCTTGATGCCGCGCGATTTCAGGCCGTTGGCGAATTTGCAGACCTTCTCGTGCAATTCCTTGTAGCTGACGTGGACCGATTTGCCGTCGTCCGCTTCGAAGATGATGGCGGTCTTGTCGGCGTTGCCGTTCTGCAGATTGCGGTCGAGGCAGTTGTACGAGACGTTCAGGTGGCCGTCCTCGAACCATTTGTAGAACGGCGCGTCGTCTTCGTCCAGCGTGCGCGTGAACGGTTTTTGCCAGACCAGGTTTTCCTTCGCCAGGCGCGACCAGAAGCCTTCGTAGTCGGCCTCCGCTTCGGCGCACAGCGCGTTGTAGGCGTCCATGCCGGCCACGTTGGCCTGTGCGGTGAACGCCGCCGGGGGCGTGAAGATGCGGGATTCCTGCGGACCTTGTTGGGTAGTTGTGCTGCTCATACGTGTCTCCAATGTTGTAATCGTTTGCGACAACGATAAGCTTTGTCGCTTACTACGCCCTTACACACAGCCAGTCCCCGGCGGAGGATGGTGCTCTCGTCAATTTTACCAATTTTTCATCAGCCCTACGCGGTATCCACATGACGCTGCGATTTGCCGGGCCGCACGTGTAAAATGTCGGCAGTCTTAATCATACCCCGCATCACTATAGGAGTCCTGCCGTAATGACCGAGCCAAACGCCAAACTGCGCCCCCTCCCCGCCTTTATCTTCATGACGCGCTGGTTGCAGTTGCCGCTTTACCTGGGCTTGATCCTGGCGCAGTGCGTCTATGTATTCCATTTCTGGGTCGAGCTCAAAGACCTGATCGGCGCCGTACTCGGCAACGAAGACGCGCTGCAGCACATCATGCAGGCCGTCGCCGTGCCCGGCACGCAGCTGCCGACCAAGCTTAACGAAACCACCATCATGCTGGTGGTGCTGGGCCTGATCGACGTGGTGATGATTTCCAATCTGCTGGTGATGGTGATCATCGGCGGCTACGAAACCTTCATCTCGCGCATGAATCTCGACAGCCATCCCGACCAGCCGGAGTGGCTGTCGCACGTGAACGCCTCCGTGCTGAAGACCAAGCTGGCGATGGCCATCATCGGCATCTCGTCGATCCATCTGCTCAAGACCTTCATCAACGCCGGCGTCTATAACGAGAAGACCCTGATCGCCCAGACGGTCATCCACGTGGTGTTCCTGCTGTCGGCGCTGGCCATCTCTTACACCGACCGCATCACCACGATGACCCACAACGCATCCCATTAACCCTCGCGAGAACATCATGACCATCATAAAGCAAGAAGACCTGATCGAATCCGTTGCCGCCGCGCTGCAATACATCAGCTACTACCATCCCGCCGACTACATCGAACACCTGGCGCGCGCCTACGAACACGAGCAGAGTCCGGCCGCCAAGGATGCGATCGCGCAGATTCTGACCAACTCGCGCATGTGCGCCGAGGGCAAGCGTCCGATCTGCCAGGACACCGGCATCGTCAACGTGTTCCTGAAGATCGGCATGGGCGTGCGCTTCGAGGGCTTCAACGGCACCGTCACCGACGCCGTCAACGAAGGCGTGCGCCGCGCCTACAACTACGACGACAACAAGCTGCGCGCGTCGATCGTGGCCGATCCGCACTTCGACCGCAAGAACACCAAGGACAACACCCCGGCCGTGGTCCACATGGAACTGGTCGAGGGCGACACTGTGGACGTCAAGGTCGCGGCCAAAGGCGGCGGCTCGGAAAACAAATCCAAGATGATCATGATGAATCCATCCGATTCGCTGATCGACTGGGTGCTCAAGACCGTGCCGACCATGGGCGCCGGCTGGTGCCCGCCGGGCATGCTGGGCATCGGCATCGGCGGCACCGCCGAGAAGGCGATGCTGATGGCGAAGGAAGTGCTGATGGAAGACATCGACATGTTCGAGCTGAAGCAGCGCGGCCCGCAGAACAAGCTGGAAGAGCTGCGCATCGAGCTGTGCGACCGCATCAACGCGCTGGGCATCGGCGCGCAGGGCCTGGGCGGCCTGACCACCGTGCTCGACGTGAAGATCATGACCTACCCGACCCACGCCGCGTCGAAGCCGGTGGCGATGATCCCGAACTGCGCCGCCACCCGTCACGGCCACTTCGTGCTGGACGGCTCGGGCCCGGCCTACATGACGCCGCCGCCGATGTCGACCTGGCCGGACGTCAGCTGGGCGCCGGACACCGAGAAGTCCAAGCGCGTCGACCTGAACACCTTGACCAAGGAAGAAGTCGCCTCGTGGACGCCGGGCCAGACCCTGCTGTTGAACGGCAAGATGCTGACCGGCCGCGACGCCGCGCACAAGCGCATCCAGGACATGCTGGCCAAGGGCGAGGAATTGCCGGTCGACTTCAAGAACCGCGTGATCTACTATGTCGGCCCGGTCGATCCGGTGCGTGACGAAGTCGTCGGCCCGGCCGGCCCGACCACCGCGACCCGCATGGACAAGTTCACCGACATGATGCTGGAGAAAACCGGCCTGATCGCGATGATCGGCAAGGCCGAGCGCGGCCCGGTCGCCATCGAGTCGATCCAGAAGCACAAGTCGGCCTACCTGATGGCGGTCGGCGGCTCGGCCTACCTGGTGTCGAAAGCCATCAAGGGCGCCAAGGTGCTGGGCTTCGCCGACATGGGCATGGAGGCGATCTACGAGTTCGACGTGGTCGACATGCCGGTCACCGTGGCGGTCGACGCCGCCGGCACCTCGGTGCACAACACCGGTCCGGCGGAATGGAAGGCCAAGATTGAGCAGCTGAACGTGCCTATCGTCGCCGTTTGATGCAGACCGTCCGCCCTGGCCTGGCCGAGTCTCCGATCGGCGTCTTCGATTCCGGCGTGGGCGGACTGTCGGTGCTGCGCCATATCCGCGCGCAGCTGCCGCATGAGCACCTGATGTACTTCGCCGATTCCGGCCATGCGCCGTATGGCGACAAGACGGAGCAATTCGTCGTCGACCGCGCGCTGGCCGTGACGGATTTCCTGCTGTCGCACGGCGCCAAGGCGCTGGTGGTGGCCTGCAATACCGCCACCGTGGCGGCCATCAAGGCGGTGCGGGCGCGTTATCCGGAGCTGCCGGTGGTCGGCGTCGAGCCGGGGCTCAAGCCGGCGGCGGCGGCCTCGCGCAACGGCAAGGTCGGCGTGCTGGCGACGGCGCGCACCTTGCAGGGGCAAAAGTTCCTGGAATTGCGCCAGCAGATCGGCGCGGCCAGCCACGCTGAATTCCTGCTGCAGCCGGCGGTCGGCCTGGTCGACCAGATCGAGCTGGGCGACCTGGAGGCGCCGGCCATCGGCGCCATGCTGGAGAAATACATCGCGCCGCTGCTGGACCAGGGCGCCGATACGCTGGTACTGGGTTGCACCCACTATCCCTTCGTCCAGGCCGGCATCGAACGGGTGCTGCGCGAGCACGGCCGCACCGATGTGACACTGATCGACACCGGCGACGCCGTGGCGCGTCAGCTGGGCCGTCTGCTGTCGGCGGCCGGGCTGCTGCGGCCGGCGCGGGACGCCAGTCAGCCCGAGGCCACGCTGCGCGGCTACACCACGGCCGAAGTCGGCGCGCTGGCGGCGGCGTTCGGCAACCTGCTGGGCTTGCATCCGGTGGTGGGAAAAGTGGCCGTTTAAGCAATTTGAAAAAAATCGGCATTTAGATTTGCAGGATTCAAAACAGGCTTGTATAATTCGGCACCTGTTCAGCGATAAGCTGAATATGTGAAGTAAGACAGTGGTGGCTGTAGCTCAGTTGGTAGAGTCCAGGATTGTGATTCCTGTTGTCGTGGGTTCGAGCCCCATCAGCCACCCCAAAGAATTAAGCAAAAAGCCCAGTCTCCGGACTGGGCTTTTTGCGTTTCGGGGCCGCGCTTGATGCATCTCCATGCCAGCACCTGCAATGGCAGGTACGCTGCCTCGATAACAAGACGGAGGCCACCGTGGCGAATAAGAGCTTGCTTGACGTCGAATCAGACCAGCCGGAAGATCGGTCATCTTCCACAGAGAGAAAGTCTGCGGCCATGGACGACCTCATCACCTCGGTTGCGATTATCAAATCGAACTACGTGACCAAGCAAGACCTAGCCGTTGTGAGCGGCAAGCTGGATACCCTTATCAGCATCCAGCACACTTACGCCACCAAGGAAGAACTAGCCGTTGTAAGCGGCAAGTTGGATACCCTTATCAGCATCCAGCACACCTACGCCACCAAGGAAGACCTGGCCGTAGTGCACGGCAAGCTAAATGCCTGCGCCACCAAGGAAGACCTGGCCGTAGTGCACGGCAAGCTCAATGCCTGCGCCTCCAAGGAAGACCTGGCCGTCGTGCACGGCAAGCTCAATGCCTGCGCCACCAAGGCAGAACTGGCTGATGCGGTGTACCAACTCACCTGGCGCATGGCCGGCTTCGCCGTGGCGAGCATCAGCGCCACAGTCGCCATCCTGCGCTATCTCTAGCCAAGGCCGAGCTATGCATGCGCTCCGCCGGCTGACCTGACACATGGCGGCCGTCAATGGCCTGCGGGTGAGCATGAGCTTGGCGACCGCGCGTTATGTTGAGGGCTCATTGGCTAAGCGCTTAAATGGCGACCGTGAAACCATAGCGCAGTTTCGCGCCCGTCTGCCCATTACAATATTTTCCCGGCCGCTATTTCCCGCCAGAACTAGATTGGGGCTACAATGGCAATCTCCTTGCATGCTCATGCAACCCGCTCCCAGAATACTTAGATCGTCATGTCCGAAGAAAAAACACCTCTCCACGAAGTCAGCACGTATAGCAAAGACACGCCCGTGGGCCGTCCCGACACCGATGGCCGCGCCGGCGTATTCGTGCCGTCCGAAACCTTCGACGCCAACGCCAACACCGCCATCCGCAAGGGCGCCGGCATCGTCGGCTACGGCAACCCGGACGGCACGCTGACCATTTACTTCGAAGCCAACCGCTTCGACGACAGCAGCCTGCACAAGTGGGAAAACAAGGCCCGCAAGGCCTACGACCGCATGGTCATGGGCGCGCCGACCGTTTCCAAGGCCAAGATCAACGCCAATATGCTGGACCAGATCGGCATCATCGACGGCATGGGCATCCACCTGAAAACTCCGGAATTGCTGGAACATTGGCTGCATATCTCGGGCGCCAGCGACACCGCCCCGGCCTCCCCGATCACCCTGTGGAAGACCAAGTAATATTTCCAAAAAGATAGGGACGGCGTGTTGTCCTACAAATCATCGGACTATTGGCTGATCCCCTTGGCGTCGGTGGTGGACTATTCTGGAGTTATCGCAACTCCAACACCACCACCACCGGGAGCCTGTCATGGCACGCTACGTTCACATCGCTGTAGGCGCATTACTTCTCAGCCTGGCTGGCGCGTCGGCTTATGAGCTGTGCCAGGAAAACCCGCTGCTGCAGCAAACCTCGGTCTATCAGCTGCGCTGATCACTCCTTCAGTCCCAGCATATTGACCAGGCGGTTCAAATCGCCTTCCTCGCGGATGATCTCCGCCATCAGTTCCGGCAGCGGCATGCGTCCCCAGTTGACGGCGCGCCGCAGCAGATACGGCGTCGGGCTGTGCGGCTCCACCAGGCTCAGGTAGTCGGCGATCGCGCCCAATGTCGCATATGCCTCGTGCCGGTTCTTCCAGCCTGACAACGCCACCACTGGTTCGGCCTCGCCGGCCACCAACGCACCGTCTTGCTCGCGCGTTTCGCGCGGATCTTCCCCGATCGTCATCTCTTCTTCCTTTTGCTCCGGCAGCAGTTGCGCCAGCACCCGTTCGATGGCGACCAGCGCCGCCTTCAGTTTGGACAAATTCGGCGACTGCGCCCCCAGTTGCAGGTCGAGGAACGCCAGCATGGTTTCCAGGCAGTTCAGGCAGCGCCGCAGGATCTGCTGCTTGAGCGCCAGCTCGCGCCCCAGCCGCTGCTGCGCGTAGCCGATCACTTCCTGCCGCGTCATCGGCGCCTCGGCCTGCGCGCTGTCCGGCACGTGACCGCCGGCCGCCAGTTCGCGCGCCGTCATGCTCTCCCAGTCCGCCAGCGTCAGCCCCGGCGGCTTGCGGTTGCTGACCTTGAGCAGCGGCATGTGCAGCCGCACCGACACCGCGAACGCGCCGTTCAACCACTCCAGCGGCGCGATGCGGGCGTCGATGTCGTCGTCCTGGATTTGCGGATGCAGCGGCTCCCAGAATTGCCGCACCAGCCGGTCGACCAGGCTCAGTCCGCGATACAGGCCGTCGAAGGCGTATTGCCGCGTCCACGCCTCCAGCAGCCAGACGGCGATCTGCAGGTCCTTGGAGCGGCTGCCCAGCATCGCCTTGCAGCGCGATTCGATCAGCGGCCAGTCGGCGCGCTTGAGCGGGCGCTCCCATTCGCCCATCGGCAGGCTGGGGTCGTCCTCCTCGCGCGCCAGGCGGATCTCGGTGAAGATCGGGTCGTAGCGCAGCGCCGGGCCGCAGGGCATATCCTCGGCGATGGGCTTGAGCAGCAGCTCCAGCTCCTCCTGGTGTTCCATCGACATCAGGGACAGCGGTATCGGCAGTGCGGGTGGGTTCATGGGTGCGGTCGGGGTCGGGAATCGGGGTGGACGGTCATCGGAGACAAGCTGGCGCGCCTTGTCGTACAGGTTGCGCAGATTGCCGCCGAGGCCGGTTTTAGGGGTCGCCATGCCGTCATCCCTGCGCCAGCAGCTTGCGCAGTTCGTCGGCGAAGAAGCGCGCCGCCAGCGGCGACGACAGCCGGTGCAGGTCGACCACCGTGGAACCCGGCGGCACGAAGACCTTCGGCGACAGCGCCAGCAGCCGGCCGGTGTCGAAGCCGTCGTCGACCTCGTGCAGGGCGATCACCACATGGTCGGAACCGTTGTCGAGCAGCGCCTGGAACGGGTTCGGCCCGGCGTAATGCGACGGCCAGCCGTCGTCGATGCACGGGTGCAGATTGTAAAAGCCCAGCGGCGGCCGCTGGAACAGGCGGGCGTCGATGCGCTGGCCGAAGGTGGCGGCGATGCACAGGTCGGGCCGCCACTGCTGCTCGTACAGCTCGTAAAACGCCTCGGTCTTGACGCGCCCGTTGTAAGTGGCAATGCCGTGCGCGGCGGCCAGCCGTTCGACCATGGTTTCCTCCTCCGTCCGGTGCGGATAGGCCCACACCCGCCGCTCGCGGCAGACGAAGCCGCCGTCGACGTCGTCGGTGGCCACGCCCACCACCTGCACCCGCGCCGCCAGCGGGCCCTTGAGCAGCTCGCTGAGCACCTGGTAGCCGCGGTGAAAGCTGCCGAACACGACGATGCGGGCTGGAGCGGAAGTCATGGCCTCATCCTTCAACAATGGCGCGCCGCTACCAGGCCGGCGCCTTGGCCGGAAACACGTTCGGCCACAGCAGCGGCGCCCGCTTGCCGGCGGCGCTGACGCTGAGCCGCACATAGACTCTGGCGCGGCCGTCGCGGGTGGCGATGGCGGTACGCGCGCCGTCGCCGGTGGCCGTCATCGGGAACTCCAGCTTGAGCAGCTGCGAGCGGGCGCCGGCGGCCGGGCCGTCCGCCTCGCGGTAGGCCGACACCAGGCTGAGCAGCGCCCAAGGATCGTCGAAGCGGTAGCTGACCGTGCGGTCGTCCACCGTCATGCCCGGATGGCCGGCCTCGGCCTGCGGCAGCACGGCGCCGTCCTGCGCCACCCGCAAGGTCAGCGCCACCGGCATGCCGGGTTCCCAGCGCAGCGGCCGCGCCGCGTCGCGCTGATGCAGCGTCTGGCCGCCGACCGTCAGCGCCCAGTCGATGATCTTGTTGCCGTCGACCTCGGCGGCGGTGTTGGCGCGAAACTCGACCGCCACGTCCAGCCCGGCCGGCTGGCCCTCCTCGGCCGGATACAGCGGCAGCAGGAAGTCGCGCACCTTCTGCATCTGATCGTCCACCTTGCGCACGTTGCTGGCCGCCGACGGCCGCGACGGATCGCGGTCGGCCGCCAGCGCCATCGCGTGCACCCGGTCGAACAGCTTGAGCACGGCGCCGACTTCCTCGACGTCGGCGGCCGGCGGCCGCTCGCCGGCCGTGCCCTTGGCCAGCGGCTCGGCCGGCGCCGTGCGGAACGGCGCGCGGTTGGCCAGGTCGCGGTTGAAGGCGTCGGCGAAGCGGGTCCAGGCGTCCTGGTAGCCGGTCTGGGTCAGCTCGCGGCAGCGGGTGTACAGCCCGGCCTGCAAGCCCTGCATGCGCTCGGAGAACACGTCGCTGGCGCGGCGCTGCGCGGCGCGCGCCGACAGCTTGTCGAGGCAGTTGCCCAGCTCCAGGTCGGCCGCGCCGGCCAGCACGAACTGCTCCAGCGCCATCAGGTTGCTGGTCGGGCTCTTCAGGCGATAGCGGTTCAGGTCGGCCACGGTGGCTTGCCAGCGCGCCACCAGCGGATTGCCGGACTGGCCGGCGCCCAGCTGCACCAGCAGGCTTTCCGCGTCCTTGCCGGTGGCGTCGATGAACGACTGCTGCTGCGACACATAGGCCGCCAGCGCGCCGGGGTCGGGCGCGCCGAAGGCGTCCTGCAGCGGCGCCTTCTCGCCGATCCACGCGCGGAAGGCGCGGTCGCGCGGCACGAACACTTCGGCGCGGGTGAAGGTTTCATCGAGCAGCTGCAGCCGCGACAGCGCATCCTTGACCAGCACCGAGGACAGGCCGTCGGCCGTGCCCAGCGCGCCCAAGTCCTGCAGCCAGCCGCGCACCCGCAGCGCGCGCGCGCGGTCGGCCTCGGCGGCCGGCGCCTGCACCTCGCGCGCCGAGACGATGTAGGCTTGCGACAGCATGTCGCGCGTGGTCTCGGCCAGGCCGGCGTCCGCCAGCGCCGACGCCGCGCCCTGCAGCTGGTTGGGGAACTTCGGCAGCTGCTCGGTCTGGAACCGCTTGCGGGCGTCGGCCAGCGCCAGGATCTGGTCCAGCCGCGCCCGGTCCCAGCTGACGGTGGCGCCGGGCGGCACGTCGGGGAACCGGCTCAGGCTGTTGAACTTCATGTAGGACTGCGACAGCAGGCCGTTGAGCGCCTCCAGCAGCGCCTTGCGGTCCGGCGCGAAGGCCCAGCCGCCGCTGGCCTCGGACCATTCCAGGCCGGAGCTCAAGCCCTGCGCGTGGCTGTCGGCCGACAGCGTCGCATCCCACAGCGAGACGAATTGGGCGAAACCGTCCTCGGCCTGCTTGCGGGCGTCGTCGGCGGCCGGCTTGCCCAGCAGCGCTATCGCCTGGGTTTTCTGCAGCAGGCTTTCCCAGGCCGGTCCCAGTTCCAGCGCGCTGTTGTGCATCCAGCCGCCCTTGCCGGTGACCAGGTAGGCTTCCTGCCCGCGCAGCGCGGTGCGCAGCGCCTGCCACACCGCCAGCGTGGCGGCCGCGTCGGCGCCGCGCGGCTCGGCCGCGTACAGCGCCGCCGAAGTATCGGCGATCGCCTGCTCCGCCCGCAGCAGGCCGTTGTTGACGAACAGGCGCTTGGTGGTGGCCTTGACCGCCAGCTTCATCGAACAGCTGGTGGCGTCGCGCAGCGGCTCGATGGTCAGCGAGGACACGCCCTGCGCCACCTGGCGGAACAGCACGGCCGTGCGCGCCGGATTGCCGTTCAGTTCGGCGCCCAGCAACGTGCGCACCACCAGCGCCAGGTCGTCGCCGGAGGCCGGGCCGGACGCGGGCGACTTGAGCCGCATGATCGCCTGCAGCACGCGGTCCATCTGCTCCACCCGCGCCACGTATTGCAAGGTGGCGGCGAATTCCGGCAAGTCCTCGATGTTGAGCGCGGTGCTGCCGCCGGCCGTCTGCGCGGCCCATTGCGCCGGCAGGGTGCAGTGGGCGCCGACGATCAGGCTGCCGTCGACCGGGTCGATCGGCACGCCGGTCAGCTCGCTCACGCGGGCGTAGGCGGCGCGCCGCAGCGGGTCGAAGGCGTTGTCGGCGAAGCCCTTTTCCATGCGCAGCTGCACGCGCTGGTGCAGGTTGTCGAACCACGGCCACGAGCCCGGCATCGACAGCGCCCCCAGCCGCGCCGAACCCATGTGTTCGATGATGAGCAGCGCCTCCATCGCGCGCTGCCGGCTCAGCACCGGATCGGCCAGGCGCTCGGTGGTGCGCAGGCTTTCGCGCGTGTCGGCGTCGAGCTTGTGCAGATAGCCGACCACGTCGGCGCCCAGCCGGTGCACGTGCACGGTGGCGAAGCACAGGCCCAGCCCCCACACCACCGGCACCGCGACGGCGCCCCAGCGCACCGCCCGGTTCAGGGCCGGACGGCGCATGCGCTGCACCGACGAGGCGCGCACCAGGCCGGCCTCGGCGAAGATCTTGCGTTCGAAGATGTCGCGCAGGAAGGCCGGCACCGCGCTGCCCTGCCCCGGCACAAAGGCCGGCGCCGCCGCCAGGCCGTCGGCCGCATCCGGCCACGCCGGCCCCACGCGCGGTTCCAGCCGCCCTTCGGCCGACGGCGGCGTCGGTGCGGCGGCGGCGGGGTCGCCCAGCAGCGCCGCTTCGTCGCTGCAATCGCCGGTCAGGTAGATGCCGCGCAACAGGAACGGCTCGTGATAGGCGCTGGGCCGCATCAGCTCTTCGGCAAACAGCTTGAGGCCGGCGCGCAGCCGTTCGACCTGGTTCGGCAGCAGGAAATACTCGCTGCTGTCGGAGCCGGCCGGCTCCAGCGCGCACAGCTCGGCGCAGCTGTCGGACAGGTTGCGGCCGATGTCGTTCATCGCCGTCTCGACCCACGCCATCTGGAACGGCGCCGACAATTCGTGCGGCGACGACCAGCCCAGCATCGAGCGGCGCATCGGCTCCGGCAGCGCCGCCGCGAAGCGGGCGAAGCCGGGAATGGCCTCGCAATCGGCGATCGCGATGTAGATCGGGAAGCGCAGCGCCAGCCGGTTTTGCGCCAGCCACAGGCGGCGGTGGATGGCCTTGGCGCGCGCCGCCAGGTCGAGCTGGGTCTGGCCTTCGGCGTCGAGCAAGGCGGACGCCGGGATCGCCAGCACGATGGCGTCGAACGGCCGGTCCGGCCGGTAGTTGCGGCACAGGCCGAGGAAGTCGTCCCAGGTGTTGTTGGCGTCGGCGGCCTGCGGGTCGGGCGAGCCCAGCATGTCGGCCTGCAGCTGCACCGCGATGCCCTGGTCGAAGAAGTTCCAGCTGATGCCCTGGGCGCCGGCGGTCAGCGTGCTGTCGGCGCTGAGCGCGCTTTGCAGGCCGGACTGCACCAGCGGCAGCTCGCGGCCGTGCTTGCCTTCGTTGAGCACCAGGGTCCAGCTCAGGTTGTAGCGCTCGGCGCGCGCGGCGATATTGTTTTCGATCAGCTCCACCGCCACGCGGAACGATTGCTTGAGCGAGTCGGCGCTGATCAGGCGCGGCTGCTGCTCGGCCGGGCGGTCGGCTTTTTCCGCGCCCTTCATGGCGGCCCACACCACCACCGCCAGCAACAGCAGCACGAGCAGCGTCAGCACCAGCAAGGTGGCGATGGCGGTGTTATCGGACAAAAAATTAAACACTATTCGTATCCCGTTTCATGGTCACACGCTGGCCGACAGCGCGGCGCGCACCGGCCACGACTGCCACAGCCACAACAGCTCCGACGCCCCCAGCAGGATCAGCAGCGCCAGCAGCGCGATCAGGCCGCTGCGGTTGAAGCGCGGCAGGCGCCTCGCCGCCAGGTGCGACAGCGTGCTGGCATAGGCCTGCTCGGACAGGGTGCGGTCGCGCCCCAGCAGATCGGCCGGGCGCAGGTAGACGAACTGGAACAGCTCGCGCCGGTATTCGGCGATCTTGTCCTGCTTCTGGCCGCGATAGCGTCCCTGGAAACCCAGCGACAACAGATACAGGTACAGCCGCCCCAGCGGCCGGCGCGACGCCTCGCGATCGCGCAGCAGCTGGTCCAGCTCGTCGAACACGCGCTCGCCGGCATAGCTGGACTTGAACAGCGTCGCCTCGATCAGCACATGGCGCCAGTAAGTGCGCCCGGCCCAGTCGGTGTTGAGCAGCACCTCGTCGGCCAGCGCCGCCTTCAGGAAGCGGCCCTGCACCTCGGCCTCGACGCCGGCCTTGCCGCCGATGCGGCGCGCCTCCAGCGTCTGCAGCTCGATCAGCTGGCACAGCTGGCGGCTCAGCGTCTCGGCCGCCGCCTTGGCGTCGCCGTCGCCGACGCGCTCGGCCGCCAGCGCCGAGCGCGACAGCGCATCGTAGAAATCGCGGAACTGGGTCGACGCCAGATCCACGCCCTCGCTGACGGCGCCGCCGCCCCACGTGGCCGCTGTCGATGCCGCCGAATTGCCCGGGTTCGCCTGCATGCTCATCCCTTTATGAACAACACCACTTCCTGCGGCCGTTGCGCCTGCAGGCTTTCGTTGGCGTTGCTGATCAATAAGGCCTGGTCGGCCACGATAAACTCATCCGTCACGTCGATGCTGAACAGCGTGTAGCCGGCGCTGGCGCGCAGGCCCAGCTCGGGCGCCTCGTCGATGGCGCGGCGCGGCGCGCCCAGCACGCGGCGGTCGGTCAGCGAGGTCCACACGGTGCGCGAGCCGATCGCCGCGCCCGCCATCCATTGCGCCGCCTCGCGGTCGGGCTGGCCGCGCAGCCCCACCACCAGGCGCGCCCCCACCCACTCCGGCTGCATGGCCAGCGAGAACGCCTGGCCGTCGTAGCTGAACACCACCGTCTTCCATTCCTGGCTGACCTCGGCCACCAGGTCGTTCAGCGCGGCCAGCACCGCGTCGAAGGCGGGCCAGGCGTCGGCGTGGTCGTAGCCCGGCGGCAGCAGCGGCACCGCGCCGGGACGCAGCGTGGCCAGCGGCCCCAGCTGCGCGCACAGCGCCAGGTACAGCGGCAGCGGCTGCACCACCGGGCAACGCAGCACCGCCTCCAGCAGCGGCAGGTTGAGGATCAGGCTCGACAGCCTGGCCTTTTGCTCCAGCAGGTTGAGCCGGTCCTCGGCGCGCGACGACGGCTGCGCCGTCTGGCGCGCCAGGAACACCGCCTTGTTGCGCATGTGCGTGGCCAGCAGCTGGGCGCGCTGGCGTACCGGCGATGCTTCCGGCACCTCCAGCAGCGCCGGCATGAAGGCGCCCTGGCGCACGATCTCGTTGCCCTTGTTGACCGTCATCAGCTTCAGGTAGGTGTAGGCCGACGACGGCGCCGGCCCGGCCGCCAGCGCCAGGTTGACCGCCATGCGCGGCACGTCGGCCGGCATCGCCTGCGACACCTGGTCCTCCACCGCCGGGCTTTCGATGCCGCGGAACATGGACGGCTGGCCCGGCTGGCGCAGCGAGCGCGTGTTGCCGACCACCAGATACACCGCCAGGTCCTGCTGCGCCATCGCCTCGCCCAGCGCCGTCAGGTCGAACTCCAGCCGCTGGCCCTGGGCGGTGGCGCTGTCGTAGCTGACCGCCATGCCGTTGGGCAGGATCGCCTCCAGCTGGCGCACCCGCAGGATGCCGGTGGTCAGCAGCGCCTCGTCGACCGCCAGGCTGCGCACGCCCCAGCCGTAGGGCGTGGCCGCCAGCGTCTGCCAGGCCAGCAGCGCGTCGATGCGCGCGCCCTCCTGCTGGAAGTGCTGCGGCGTCAGCAGCATGCCTTCATGCCACTGGATGCGGTCGGAGAGCTGGGGTGCGGTCATTGGTTCCTCATTACTGTGCCGAACCGGCCTTGATTTCGCCGGCGCTGAAACCCTGCGCGCCCAGCTGCACCACATAGCCGGAGGTATTGAGCAGCAGCCGGGCGCGGTGCTCGCCCGGGCTGGCGTAGCCGGCGTACACCAGCGCGGCCCAGGCCTTCTGCTCGCTCCACAACTTGCTGTTCATCTTGATCGTGCGGCCCGGCACCAGCTCATAGCGGTACACCGTCAGCCCTTCAGGGAAACTGCGCTGCAGGTCGGCGCGGGTGGCGAACCACTTGGTGGCCGGCATCGCCTGCAGCGCGTCGAGCACCGACAAATCCTTGACCAGCACCACATCCACCGCCACCGCGCTGTTGGCGTTGGCGTCGTCGTCGGCGCGCAGCGCCAGCGACTTCCAGTCCGGCGTCACCGGCTTGGGATCGAGGCCCAGCAGCGAGCGCGTGCCGGCCACCACGCCGCAGCCGGACAGCGCGCACGCCAGTCCCAGCAATGTCAGGCGGCGGCTTGGGGACGCAGGCATCAATGTCATCATCGCTTGTATCGAAAGGTTCTCAGAACGCTTTATGCAGGCCGTAACCGAGGCCCGCGCAAAACACCATCAACAACGCCATCAACAACAGGACCAACACCGTCACCGCTTGCTTGCGGCTGAAGACAAGCTTGATCGTCGACGGATGCCACACCTCGGAAACTTGCTCTTTATTAATATACAGACCATCCGCGACCAGTGCAATCAACGCCGCCGATATAAGAAAGGAAAGTAAATTCCGTGGTCCTTCGCACAACACTTCGACCAGCAGGAACACCGGCAGCACCGCCTCCAGCGGCAGCCCGAGCGAGGCCAGCACGAAGCCGCCCAGCAGCACCGACTTGACCCCGGGCACACCCACCGACCACAGCGCGGCGGTCCAGGAGAGCAGGCAGATCAGCGCGACATCGGCCGCGCCCAGCCGGTGCTCATACAGATTGGCGATGAAGATCGCCAGCACCGCGAAGAACAGCGCCTCGCCGGCCTTGATGAACACCGGCGCGATCGGCGAGACCAGCTCCACCAGGCCGCGGCTGAAGCCGAGCCGCTCGCTCATGCCCTGGATGAAGCCGGGCACGGCCGCCACGCCGACCGGCGAGAACAGGCACACGGTGATCGGCTCGCGCAGCGCCAGCAGCACCGGCCACGGCGAGCGCTGCAGCTTCCAGCAGATGATGGCGATGGCCGCCGCGCACACCAGCAGGCCGGCGGCGAAAAACGCCGCCAGGAAGCCGCCCAGCAGCACGATGGCCTCGACCCCGGCGCTGGCGGTGGCGGCCGCCGCCAGCACAAAGGCGGCCGCCGGCAGCAGTGTGTTGAAGCGATTGACCAGCGATTCCAGCGCGCGGTACATGCCCTCGAAGATGCCGCTGAGCTGGGCGACGCGCTGCGGATCCTGCACCGACACCGCCGCGCCGAAGCACAGCACGCCGATCAGCACCGACGGCAGCGAACCGTAGGCCAGCACGCCGAAGAAATTGTCCGGCACCAGCACGCCGACGTCCCACAGCATCTTGCCGCCGTCGCCGCCCGCGTCGCGCAGCGCCATGGTGAATTGCGATTCCGAGCGCAGCGCCAGCCGGCCCAGCGTCGCCGTCTGCGCCGCCGTCATGCCGGAACCGGCGCCGGTGATGCTGGCCACCAGCACGCCCACCACCGCGCACAGCAGCATCGCCAGCAGCGCCATGCCGGCCAGCAGCGCCAGCCGCCGGCCCGATTCCGGCTCCGACGGCAGCCGCTGCAAGCCGAAGTACACCGCCAGGATCACGAACGGCAGCGCCGCCATCTGGATCAGCGACAGGTACAGCGTCGACACCGCCGCCAGCAGCGGCGCGCTGGCCGGGAACAGCGTGCCGACCCAGCCGCCCAGCAGCATCATGCCCAGCAGCGTGGCGGGATGGTGGAAAATATCCCGCAGCTGGAAGATGGCCGGTTTGATGAGGAGGGTCTGCATGGCCGGCGCTAGAGCTTGACGGGTTCGGCGCAAATCGTGGCCACGGCGGCGCAGCTGCCGATCACGGTGACGGCGGTGCGCGCCATGGCGCAGATCGGATCGACGGCGATCAGCAGGATGAAGGCGGCCTCGAACGGCAGCGACAGGTAGTTGCAGATCGTGCCGACCAGCGACACCGTCACCACGCCCGCCATGCCGGCCGAGGCGAAGCCCGACAGCACCGCCACCAGCACCAGCACGCCCAGGTCCAGCAGCGGCATGGCGCGGCCGTACAGCGCGGCGATGAACAGCGTGCTGCAGACGAAATACGCGACCGCGCCGACCCGCAGCAGCGAGATACTCAGCGGCACCAGCAGCTCGACCCGCGCCCGCGCGAAGCGCAGCTGCTCGACAAGGCCGCTGACCATGGCCGGCATGCAGGTGGCGCTGTTGTTGGTGGCCACGCCGAGCGCGAACGGTTCGCGCATCGCCGCCATCACCGCGCCGTAAGGCACGCCGGCGCGGCGGCTGATCAGCGCCATCGCCAGCGCCATCAGCAGCGCCGACACCAGCAGGAACAGCACCACGAAGCCGGCCATCGCGGCGATCGGGTCCAGGCCCGTCAGCGCCACCTGGCTGGCCGCCATGCACACCAGCACGAACGGGATCGGCAGGTTGACCCAGCGCGTCAGCGTCTGGCAGGCGTGGTAGATGGTCTCCAGCGCCTGGTGCAGCCCGCCCGAGATGCGCGCCGGCACCTGCCCGGCGGCAAAGCCGAACAGCAGCGCGAACACCAGCGCCTTGAGCGTCTCGCCGTTGGCCAGCGAAGCGAAGATGTTCTGCGGGATCAGCGACACCAGCACGTCCTGCACGCTGGTCTGGCGCGGCGCCTGCTCCGGCGCGCGCAGCGTCATTTCGGTGTTGCTGCTGTCGCTGTCGGCGCCGACGATCCGGCCCAGCGCCTGCCGGGTTTCCGCCGGCAGGTCGCCGCCGGGCCGCACCACTACCGAGCACAAGGTCGCGAACAGCGCCACCGCCAACGAGAAGCTGATGAACACCACCACCACCCGCTTGAAGATGCGCGCCGCGCCGCCGTCGCGGTACAGGTTCTGCAGGCTGAAAATCACGGCCGAGATCATGAACGGCAGCACGATCATTTTCAGCAGGTCGACATACACCACGCCGACCACGCCCAGCGGCCTGGCCAGGTGCGGCGCGAAGCGGCCCAGCAGCGCGCCGGCCAGCACGCAGCCGACCACCGTCCACGGGTTCAGGGCCCAGTGCTGGAAACGCTGCATGCCGGTCGGTGCGTCCATGGTGTCCTTATTTGACCGGGATCGATTTGAGCACGCTGGTGGCGGTGGGCTGCACCGCCCGCTGCGCAATGAGCTCGTTGACGAAGGACAGCAGCGTCGGGTCGCCGACGCCGACGATCACGCTCAGCGGCGAGTCGAGGTCGCTGAAGGTGACGGTGCGCAGCGTCAGCGCCAGGCCGGGCTCCTTCTTCAGCAGTTGCCGCACTTCCAGCTCATCCCGGTAGACCGCGACCACGTCGCCCCGCTTGGCCGCTTCGACGGCCAGGTGCCAGCTGGCGAACGGCACCTGCTTGGCCTTGGGGAAATTGCGGCGGCCGAATTCTTCCCACGACGAACCGGCCAGCACGCCGAGCTCGCCGTCGAAGTCGCGGATCACCTGTTCCATCGGGCGGTCGCCGGCCAGCTTGGCGAAGCGGATGCGGTTGATCAGGAAAGCCTGGCCCAGCTTGATGTAGGTGTTGGAGAAGTGCACGGTCTGGGCGCGCTTGAGCGTACGGCCGAGGCGGCTGATGGCGACGTCGGCGTTGCCCAGCGCGACCGCTTCGCTGACGCTGTCGAAGGTCTTGTAGCTGCGGTCGAATTGCACTTCGACGCCCAGTTCGCGGGCGATCATTTTCGCCAGCTCGACGTCGGTGCCGACCAGGGTGCCGTTCTGGTTGCCGAAGAACGGCGGGTTGTCGGTCTCCAGCATCGATACGATCAGCTTGCCCCGGTTGACGATGCGGGCGATGTCCGGCGCCAGCAGCCGGCCGTCGGCGACCTTGACCAGCGTGGAGGCGCGCGGGGCGTCGGCCGGCCGCGCGGTCTGCGCCCACGCCTGGCAGCAGACCAGCGCCAGCAGCATGACGAGCAGGCGCTTCATTGGCCGGCCTTGCGGATCGCGGCGGCGCGGGTGGTCAGCGGCGCGGCCGCGGTGGTCGCCGCGGTTCCTGCGGCGGCGGCTCCGGCGTCGATCTTGCCGCTCACCTGCTGGCTCACGGCGGCCGGCGCCGGCCGCTCCGCCATGCTCTGGCCGACCTGGTAGCCCAGCGCGAACAGCAGCACCATCAGCGCCACGCCGGAAAACAGCGCCAGGGCGATCAGGCGCGGGGTCAGGCTGAATCGGTATTCCATGTCTCGCGTCCTGTCGTCAAGGGATGGCGACGGTGGCCTGGCCCGGCGCATTGATGCCGATGACCCCGCCCCACATGCACATCAGTTTGGATGAATTGTTCAAGGCCGGCATATTGCCGATCAAGACCGTCGGCGAGCCGGGCACCCAAGGCGCCACCGTCGCCGGGATGCACGGCATCGGCGTCAACACGCCGAGCGCGGCCGCCGTCGCCGCCGCCACCATCGGATTCGACAGCGACTGGCACATGCCGAACGGCAGGATGTTGAGCATCGGCTTGTTGTCCATGATGTTGGCGTCCGGCACCGCCGTCAGCACCGCGTTCGCCGGCAGCACCATCAGCGTGCCCGGCGCGACGCCGAAGCTACATTTGAGCATCGCGCCCATGCAGGTTTGTTGTCCCATCAGCTTCCCCTCACCAGTGTTTGCAGGCGCTCCAGGATGCCGGGCGTGGCGCCGGCGTTGTCGCTGCGCTTGCCCTTGGGGTCGTAGCGGGCCGGCGCGCCTTGCGGTTTGCCGTCGCGATAGATCACCTCTTCCATCAGCACGCCGTCGGGCCAGTAGCGGCGCATCGGGCCGTGCAGCAGGTTGGCGCGGTAGACGCAGGTTTGCACCACGCCGCCCATGGGGTCGAAGTCGGTCGATTCGCCGTCCATCAGGCCGGCCTTGTAGTGCGCGCGACGCACACGCAGGCCTTCGTGGAAGAACTCGGCCGGGCCGTGGATCTGGCCGTCCAGCAGGGTCAGCTTGGCGGTCAGGTTGCCGGCTTCGTCGTAGCTCTGCGAGGGGCCGGTCGGCACGCCTTTGACGATGGTCTGGCGCGAGACGCAGCGGCCGTGGACGTAGGTTTCCATCCGGCCGTGCGCGACGCCGTGTTCGTATTGGGATTGCTGGATCAGTTTGCCGTCGTCGCCGTAGACGGACATCAGGCCGTGCATTTTTCCGGCTTCAAACTGCGTCTTCATCAGGGTTTGGCCGGCGGGGCCGAATTTTTCCAGCGGGCCATGCAGCGCGCCGTCGCGCATCCAGCAGCGCTGCACGATGGCGCCGTCGTCGCCGCGCTCTTCGAGCATCAGCGGCGCGGCGGGGGTGAGCACTTCGGGATCGGCTTGCATGCTAGTTCACCTTCGCCAGGGCGCCCTTGAGCGTCAGCATTGCGCCGGCCTCGACGTTTTGGGTGGCGTCGGCCTTGCTGTTGATCATCGGCGCCTTGTTGTCCATCTGCACGCCGGCCTGGTTGGTCATATTGGTGCCGGCCTTGTTGGTCAGGTTGGTGCCGGACTGGTTGGTCAACTCGGTGCCGGCCTTGGCCGTCAGCGCCGTGCCGGACTTGATATCGAAAGTGGTGCCCGACTCCTGCGCCACCGCCGCGCTGGACTTGATGCTGATGTCGCCCGTCACCGTGATGGTCAGCTTGCCGTCGATGGTCAGCGCATAATCGCCCGTCACCTTGTGCGTGAACTTGGCGCTGTTGGTATGCGTCTCGTCGCCGGTCACCGTCACCTCGCGCGTGGCCTTGACGTTGTGGACCTCCTTGCCCTTCTGTACGTCGACGGTGCGGTCGCCCTCCTGCAGCGTGTGGATCTCGGCGCCCTTCTTGACCGTGGTGGTCAGCGCATTCTCGATCTCGACCAGCATGTCCTTCTGCGCGTGCATGTAGAGTTGCTCCGCATCCTTCTTGTCCTCGAAGCGCAGCTCGTTGCCGGCCGCGCCCTGCTTGGACGACCAGGTGCGCATGATGGTCTGGGTCTGGTTGGCCGGCAGCTCGGCCGGCGTGGCGTTCTCGCCGTTGTAGACGCAGCCCGTCACCAGCGGCCGCTCCGGGTCGCCGTTGAGGTAAGTGATCACCACTTCCTGCCCCACGCGCGGCAGGAACAACGCGCCGAAGCCCTTGCCCGCCACCGACTGCGCCACCCGCATCCAGGTCGAACTCTTGTCGTCCTTGACGCCGTCGCGGTCCCACGGGAACTGCACCTTGATGCGGCCGTACTTGTCGGTCCAGATCTCCTCGCCGCTCGGCCCCACCACCAGCGCCGTCTCGCAGCCGACCGCGCGGGGCCGCGCCGTCAGCACCGGCGGGCGGAACGGCGTCGCCGCCGGAAACGCCTCGAAGGAATTGGTGTACAGATCATCGCGCGCCGTGTGGTGCACGCGACGCAACACGAAGGCGGTGTTGAGCGCATCGACAAAATGGTCGGACAAAGTGAACTTGGTCCCCGCCGTGAACGGATAGCAGAAGCTGTCGCCGCGCAGCACCTCGGAATTGACCTGGCTGGCCTCCACCCGCAGCTTGGCGATGGCGGTGGCGGCGGCGACGGCCAGATGGCCGGTGGCAAACTCGTACACCGCGCCGCTGCCGCCGGTGGCCGAGTGCGTGCCCTCCAGCGAAGTACTCGGGTTGATGAAGTCGTAGTCGTTGACTGTGGCCTTCTTCACCGCGATGGCGTTCTCGTGCGCGAAGCGCGACACCGTATCGATGGCATTGTGCATGCCCGTGCGCGGGAAGAAGCGCACCGCCGCCGCGCCCGCGCAATCGGCGAAGTTGGAACTGGCGTCGCCCAGCACCATCGTGTGCGCGCTGCTGGTAAAGGTGAAGAAGTAGAAGATGCCGGCCTGCTCCATCAGCCGGCTGATGAAGTCGAACGCCGTCTCGTCGTACTGCACCACGTAATCCTGCGGGTCGTAGGTCTGGGTCAGCTTGTCGTCGAAGGCGACGCTGAAGTCGCCCAGCACCGCCTTGATGATGTCGGCCACGCTCTTGGCCTGGTAGATCTTGCGGTCGCGCGACAAGGTCAGCAGCCACAGCATCGGCACTAGCTCGGCCTCGTAGGTGGAGAAGTCGCGGTCGAAGCCGCTCTGGATGAAGCGCGAGACGATGCCGGTGATGTAGCGCTTGCTCGCGCCCTCGACGCTCAAGGTTACCGTCACCGCCTTGCCGACCACGGTGGCCGCGCTCAGGCTGGTGCTGCCGGAACGCATGTGCAGATTGAACTTGAACAGTTCCGAAATGCCCTCGCTGCCCTCGACCGAGTCCAGCAGCAGATCGTCGGCGCCGAACGGCGACGTGATCGACAGCAGGCCGCCCGGCTGCTCATAGCCCGTCCTCATGGCAGCCCCCGCAGCGGCTGGTCGCGGAAGGTGTAGGTGAACTGCTCGTCGGCGCCGACGCCCATGTGGATCGCCGTGAACGGCTTGAGCAGCGACATGCGCTCGAGCACCAGCGACGACAGCAGCGGCAGCACCGTCTGCGTCAGGATGAAGTCGATGTTGCGCGCGCCGCTGTCGACCTCGGTGCAGCGCGCGGTGACGATCTCGGTCACGCGGTCGTCCCAGGTGAACCTGGCGTGGTGGTTGTCGGCGAAGCGCGCCGCCAGCTTGGCCAGCTTGAGGTCGACGATGTTGCGGATCTGCTCGTCGCCCAGCGGATAGTACGGCACCAGCACCAGCCGCCCCAGGAACGCCGGGCTGAACTGGCGCAGCAGCGCCGGCCGCAACTGCTCGGTCAGCACCGCCGGATCGGGCCGCCGGCCCTGCGCGCATGCCTGGGTGATGACGTCCTGCGCCGCGTTCGAGGTCAGCAGGATGAGCGTGTTCTTGAAATCGATCGACACGCCCTCGCCGTCCTCCATCGTGCCCTTGTCGAAGACCTGGAAGAACAGCTCCAGCACGTCAGGATGCGCCTTCTCCATTTCATCGAGCAGCACCACGCAGTACGGCCGCCGCCGCACCGCCTCCGTCAGCACGCCGCCCTTGCCGTAGCCGACATAGCCCGGTGGCGCGCCCTTCAGGCTGGAGATCGAATGCGCCTCCTGGAATTCCGACATATTGATGGTGACCATGTTGCGCTCGCCGCCGTACAGCATGTCGGCCAGCGCGAACGCCGTCTCGGTCTTGCCGACGCCGCTCGGGCCGACCAGCATGAACACGCCGACCGGCTTGCCCGGATCGTCCAGCTCGGCGCGGAAGGTGCGCACGCGGCGCGCGATCGCGTCCAGCGCCTGGTCCTGGCCGACCACGCGGTCCGACAGGCGTTCCTTCAGTTGCAGCACGGTGTGGATTTCATCGGCCAGCATCTTGCCGACCGGGATGCCGGTCCAGCCGGAAATCACGTCGGCGACGATCTTGGAATCGACGTAGACCGGCACCAGCGGCTCGTCGTCCTGGATCGCCTCCAGGCCTTTTTGCAGGCGCTGCAATTGATCGCCGCGCGAACGGCGTTCCTCGTCGTCGGATGCGACGCCATCGTTGGCCGCCGCTGCGATTTCGCGCCGCAGCGTGACGATCTCGTCGACGGCGCTGAGCTCGTCGGCCAGCTTGTCCTTGAGGCGGGCGTGGCGCGCTTCCAGCGCCGTCAGCTGCGCCTCCAGCTTGGGGATGGCGACGGCCAGCTCCTCGCCGCGCGCGTGCTGCTGGCGCGCGATGCGCAGCGATTCGCCGGCCAGCACGATGTCATGGTCGACCGCCTCCAGCTGCGCCGGCGCGCCGGCCTGGCCGATCGCCACGCGGGCGCAGGCGGTGTCGAGCACGCTGATGGCCTTGTCCGGCAGCTGCCGGCCGGAGATGTAGCGGTGCGACAAGCGCACCGCGTCGGTCACGGCCTCGTCGAGGATTTCCACGCCGTGGTGTTGTTCCAGCGTCGCCACCATGCCGCGCAACATCCCGATGGCGGCGTCCGGCGCCGGCTCTTCCACCTTGACCACCTGGAAGCGCCGCGCCAGCGCCGGATCGCGCTCCACGTATTTTTTATATTCCGCCCAGGTGGTGGCGGCGATGGTGCGCAGCTCGCCGCGCGCCAGCGCCGGCTTGAGCAGGTTGGCGGCGTCGCCCTGCCCTTCCGCGCCGCCGGCGCCGATCAGCTGGTGCGCCTCGTCGATGAACAGGATCACCGGCGTGGCCGAGGCGCGCACTTCGGCGATCACCGACTTGAGGCGGTTTTCAAATTCGCCCTTGATGCCGGCGCCGGCCTGCAACAGCGCCAGGTCCAGCGAGCGCACCGCGACGTTGGCCAGCGCCGGCGGCACCAGCCCGGCCGCCACGCGCTGCGCGAAGCCTTCGACCACGGCGGTCTTGCCGACGCCGGCCTCGCCGGTCAGGATGGGATTGTTCTGGCGGCGGCGCAGCAGGATGTCGATGATCTGGCGGATCTCGGCATCGCGGCCGCGGATCGGATCGATGCGGCCGGCGCGCGCCTGCGCCGTCATGTCGACCGTGTACTGGTCCAGCGACGGCGTGGCGCCACCGGGCGCCTGCTGCGTCGGCATGGCGGGCTGCGCGACATCGCAGGCAGGCACGTTCGCCGCCGGGCCGCCATCCTCCGACGAGGACGCCAGCAGCGACGGCAACTCGCGCTTGAACTGCTCGCGCGGAATCTTCAGCAATTCCGGCGCGGTTTCGATCAGCAGGCCGCGCAGGCCGTCGACTTCCAGCATCGCCAGCAACACCGTGCCGGAGCGGATCTGCTGGCTGCCCAGCAGCATCGAGCTCAGCAACCAAGCCTCCTGGAACAGCGTCATGAAATGCGGCGACAACGCCGGCGTGCGGCCGTTGCCGCGCTTGAAGCCGTCCATGCTCTTTTGCAGCTGCGCGCTGACGGCGCCGTCGTTGACGCCGAAGTGGCGCAGCACCAGCGCAAAGTCCGGCGTGCGTTCCTCGATCAGCGTGAACAGCAAGTGCTCCAACTCGACGTTGAACTGCGTCTGCTTGACGCACAGCTCGGCCGCGTGCCCCATGGCGCGCTTGCACTCGGGATTGAGCTTGGACAGCAGCGTGCGGATATCGATGTCCATGGCGTCAATCCACTTCCGGCGGTTCGGTCGCCAGCAGGAAGCGCGGCGACTGGTAGCGCACCGGCTGCGGGCCGGGCGCGGGGCTGCACAGCCAGGCGCTCAGGCCCAGGCGCGGCGCCAGCGGCTGATCGGCCGTCAGCCGCGTTGCCGGCTGCACCGCCAGGTCCAGCCGCAGCTCGACCTGGATATCGCGCTGCAGGTGGCGCGCCACCAGCCAGCCCAGCAGCGCATTGTTCTTCTCCCCCGGCAGCAGCGACGCGAACTGCGCCGGCTGCAACGGCGGCGCGTCCAGCGCCATGCCGGCGCCCTGATCCCATGCCCGCGCGCCGAGCGACGCGCCCATGCCCAGCCGCGCCTGCGGGCTGGCCGGCTTGCCGGGATCCTGCAGCTTGGCGCGGTCGCACGGCGCCAGCGCATGCCAGCCGCCGACGAACTGCTTGCCGGTGAAACGGATGCCGAGCCGGTCGCGTACCACCGCCAGCAGCGAGGTCATCGAACGCGGCGCCGCGCCCTGCAGGCCGGCGTGGCGCAGCCAGGCCTGTTCGCCGCCGGGACCGCGCGCGCCCTCGGCGCGGCCCAGGCTGGAGAGCGCATCCAGGCTGCGCACCAGCGGCGCTTCGTCGATGGCGCCGCCGCTCAGGGCCAGGTGGTGCTTGCGCCGGCTGCGGTACAAGAAGCCCAGCAGCCGCTGGTTGAAGATGTCGAGGAAGTCCAGGCCGGAATGGTCGCGCGCGCGGCGCCGCTCCAGCAGCAGTTCGGTGAAAGGCATCGGCAGCGGCCCCTGCGCGCCGGCCAGCGACAGCACCGGCGAGGTCAGCGTCAACGGCGGCCCGGGCCGGGTACTGTCGTCCAGCGCGGCGATGTCGCTGGGGGCGAAGCCCAGGTCGACCTGCGCCTTGAGCCGCACCGCCTCGTCCATGCCGTCGGCGCTGCCGACCGGCGCGCGCGCGGGTTCGCCGCGCTCCAGGATGCTGATGGCCTGGAACAGGTCGAAGGCATGCGGGTCGTCCCGCAACAGCGACATCAGATCAGGCATTGCCGTCCACTCATGGCTGGCCACTGCATCCACGGTTCGCCGCCGCGCCAGACGGCCAGCCGCACGAAGGAATTAGCGGAAGTGTATAAAGCGAAAAAGCGCGACAGCACGCCCGCCAGCACCAGCGGCGAGGTGCCGACGAAGGCGTCGGCGTCGAACTCCAGCACGATGTCGGTGCCGCGGCAATGGCCGCGCCAGGTGTCGCGGCCCAGCCGCGCGGTCGCCACCGTGGCGCTCATGCTCTTGACGCCGCGCACCTGCGCCTGGTCGCGCGCGCTGTCGCCGGCGAACAGCATCAGCATCTGCTGCAAGGTGTGCACGCCGGTGGTGCCGTCTACCAGCGAGCGGTGGTTCAGGCGCAGCAGCGCCACCAGCGACCACAAGGCCTTGGCCTCCATCGCCGGCGGCCGCTGCGCACTGGGCTGGTACAACGCGCGGATCATGGTCGAGGTGGAAATACCTTCGCCATAGAAGCGCGTGCCGGGTCCGATCTGCTCGGCCAGCTGGCGGTTGGTGCACAGCAGCTGGGCGTACACCACCGGCTCGGCCGGCATGGCGCGCACGTCGCTGCGGTCGACGAAGCTGAGATAGGCGTCGGTGCCGTTGATGCCCTTGCGCAGGCTGGTCTCGCGGCGCAGCAACCAGAACACGCCGGCCTCGCCGTCGGCCGCGTCGGCGAACACGCTGGGGATGATCTCGGGCCGCTCGGCGCGCGGATCGGAGGACGTCACCGCCACCACCGAATGCACTTCCGTCACCGCGTCGCGCTGGTAGTCGGGCACCAGCAGGTATTCGTAGTGACGGCGGTCCAGCCGGATCGGCTCGCTGGTGACGGGGAACAGGTTGACGGCCGGCACGCAGCCGAGGCGGAAATTGTCCGCCGCCAGCTGCGACAGCACGCGCGCGCTGCGGTTGAAGATGAAGCGCAGCGAGAACCCCTGCCCCGCGCCCAGCAGCCCGCGCAGCCCGCGCAGGTCGAAGAACTGGAACTTGCGCGGGAAGGCGAAGTATTCCTGCAGCAGCGCGTAGGCCGGATGGGCCTGGGTCGGCAGCGCCAGGATGGATTCGTCTTCCGCGAAGCCGACTTCGCTCAGACTGTTCGGCCCCAGCCGGTGCAGGCCTCCGCCGCCCGGCTGCAGCTCGATGCGCTCCAGGCCGCTGACCAGCAATTCGTGCAGCGGCATCGTGGTCAGCAGGTCGCCGGCCAGGTGCAGGCGCAGCGTATCGAGCTCCAGCTCGGCGACGTCGATGCCGTCGTCGCAGCGCAGGTCGAGCCGCAGGGTGCGCGTGTCCTCCAGCTTGATCGCCGCCACGCGCAGCGGCCACAGCGTGGTGTCCCACGCCACCTGGAAGCGGCAGTTCTCGCCGCCGGCCGCCGTGGTCGACAGCATCGCGCCGCGCGCCACCGGCATGCCGGCCATGACCTTGCCCTGCGAGGAATCGAGCGTCATCTGCACCACCGTCATCGCCGGCACCGGCTGCGTCAGGCTCGGGCACAGGTTGTCGAGCATGGCGCCGGCCACGGTGGGGAAATCGCGGTCGAGGTCGCGGTGCACGCGCGCCGTCAGGAAGGCCACCGATTCGATCAGGCGCTCGGTGTGCGGGTCGGCCGATTCGCCGCCGCTCAGCACCAGCCGCTGCGCCACCTTGGGATAGCGCGCGGCGAAGTCGGCCGACTGGGTGCGCAGGTAGGACAGCTCGCGCCGGTAGTATTCGAGGATGTCATCGCTCACCGTTCGGCCCCCTCGCTCACGCAACCGTCGCGGAACGGGGATCGAGCGCGACGGCGAAGTCGACGCGGCACTGCTGCCGGCCCAGCATCACCACGGCGGCGATGCCGGCGCGCGCGGCGTAGGGGCGGGCCGGGTCGGGCCGCACCTCGACCCGCACGTGCGACAGGCGCGGCTCGTACAGCGCCAGCGAGCGCGCCAGTACCTGCGACCAGGTCGCCAGGTCCTGGTCCGACTGCGGCGACAGGCGCAGCATGTCCGGCAGGCCGTAGTGCAGCACGGTGGGATCGTCGTCCTCGAGGAATTGCTGGATGGTCAGGCCGTTGCGGACATTGAACAGCCGCAGCAGGTCGAGCTGCAGGGAGTGCTGCAAGCCGCCGCCGTCGAGCAGGCGGCCGTCCGGGGAGGCGTGCGGCATGCCGGTCAGCCGGTCGAACAACGGCACCAGCGACGCCGTGATGGCTTTAGACATAGGTTCAAACGATCAGCGGAGAGGAGAAACGGGCGCGCCTCGCGGCCGCGCCCGGCGCAGGCATCAATCCGCCTTCATCGTCTCCAGGTTCCAGTTCCAGGTGCCGGTGCCCTTGGACGTCGAGTCCGACTGCTGCTGGGTGTAGTCGCACTTGATCTTGGTGAAGCTGATCGAGAACGAATCGGACGGGATGCCGCCGCCGCCCGAGGTGCTGATGTTGGAGATCATGGCATTGGTCATCTCGTACTTGAAGAAGCTCATGTACTTGCCGTTCTCCACCCGCCCGACGTGCAGCGTGGCGGTGCCGATCTTGCTGCCCTGGGTGCAGGCCTTGTACATTTCCGTGGTCGACAGGTCGGACATTTTCGAGAACGAGATCTCGGAAAAGACCGGACGGCCGGAAGTGCGTTCGGTGTTCGACGAATCCATCTGCAACGGGATCGACGCGCTGTGCGAGTACGACAGCACGATGATCTTGTCGATATAGCCGGTGATCTGGCAGTTGCCCTTGATGGTCGTGCCCAAATCCAAAATAAGTACGTCAGACATTGCTCGCTCCAAGAATCAGTGTGGGGATCAGCCGACGGCGGCCGGCAGTTCGGCCACCAGGCGGATCGACGTGGTCAGCTCCTCCATCTGGAAGTGCGGCCGCAGGAACACGGTGGCCGAGTAGGCGCCCGGCTTGCCCGGCACCTCGGTCACGTCGACGCGCCCTTCGGCCAGCGGGAAGCGGGCTTTTTCGCCTTGCGTCGCGTTCGCGCTCAGCAGCACGTAGCCGCTCAGCCAGGCGTTCAGGTAGTTCTCCACGCCCTGGCGGGTCTGGAAGCTGCCCACCTTGTCGCGCATGATGACCTTGATGTAGTGGGCGAAGCGCGAGGCCGCCAGCACGTACGGCAGGCGCGACGACAGCGCCGCGTTGGCGTTGGCCGAGTCCAGGTTGTACAGCTTGGGCTTGTTGACGGTCTGGCCGCCGAAGAAGGCGGCGTAGTCCGATCCCTTGGAGTTGACCACGGCGATGAAGCCGAGGTCGTTCAATTCCTTCTCGCGGCGGTCGGTGATGGTGACCTCGGTCGGGCACTTGAGCACGACGTCGCCCTCGTCGGTCTTGTAGGTGTGGGCGGTCATGCCCTCGATCTTGCCGCCGCCCTCGACGCCGCGGATCGCGGTGGTCCAGCTGTGCTTGGCGTAGGCGTCGGTGATGCGCAGGCCCAGCTGGTAGGCCGAGTTGGCCCACAGGTATTTGCTGTGGTCGCGGCCGTCGACGTCTTCCTCGAAGTTGAAGCTCTCCACCGGCTTGGTCTTGGCGCCGTACGGCAGCCGCGCCGAGTAGCGCGGCAGCACCATGGCGACGTAGCGCGAGTCTTCCGATTCGCGGAAGCCGCGCCACGAGGCCAGCTCGGCGCTCTCGAAGATCTTGGACATGTCGCGCGGCACGCCGAGGTCGGTGAACTCGCCCATGTCGAACAGCGACGGCGCGGCGGCCGTGATGAACGGCGCGTGCGCGGCGGCGGCCACCTTGGACAGGCGCTGCAGCAGCGCGATGTCCTGCGGGTGGCGGCCGAAGTAGTAGTCGCCGATCAGCAGCGAATACGGATGGCCGCCGAAGGTGCCGTACTCTTCCTCGTAGACTTTCTTGAACAGGACGCTCATGTCGTGATCGACTGCGCCTTCGAGGTCTTTGAGCAGTTCCTTCTTCGACACGTTGAGCAGGCGCAGCTTGAGGTTGCTGCCGGTCTCGGTGCCGTAGACCATGTCGTGCAGGCCGCGCCACGCGCCTTCCAGCGCCTGGAAGTCGGGGTGGTGCAGGATGGCGTTGAGCTGGTCGCTGAGGATGCGGTCGATCTCGGCGACGCGCTCGTTGATGGTGGCGACGACGCCCTTGTCGGGCGCGGTCTTCATGCCTTCGTCCAGCACCTGAGTGGCGAATTGCCCCAGCAGTTTTTTCGCGTAGGCGCTTTGCGACGGCTCGATCGCCATCTTGCCTTCCTGGACGATGCGGTCCAGCAGGCTCAGTTCTGCGGACGACGCCGTCGACTGCCCGGCGCCGCCTTTGGCGGTTTGATTGGTTGCCATGATTTAGCTCTCTGTAAACGATGAAGGGAGTGGGCGTGCGCGCGGCGCACGAGCGTCAGGAAGGCGTGGCTTCGGCGCCGCTGTCGGCGGCCGCAGCCTCTGCGCCCGGTCCCTGCTCCTTGAGCGTCTTCAGTTCGGTGGTGTTCTGCACGATGTCCTCGAGCAGCTTGTCGAGTTCGTCGTTACCGTCGAGCTTGCCCAGCAGGTCGCGCAATTGCTGGCGCACCTCGAGCAGCTTGGCCAGTCGCGGCACTTGGGCGACGATGGCTTCGGGGTGGAAGTGGTCGAATTCGGTGAAGTTCAGTTCGACCTTGAGGTTGCCGTCGCCCTTGAGCGTGTCCGGCACCGACAGATCGAGGCGCGGGGCGATCTTGCCCATGACCTCGTTGAAGTTGTCGCGGTCGATTTCAATCAGGCGACGGGATTTGAGCTTGGGCGGCGGCACCAGCGGCTGGCCGGAGAGATCGGCCAGCAAGCCCACGACCAAAGGCAGTTCTTTCTTTTCGGTGGCGTCTCCGATTTCGACGTCGTACGTGATTTGCACACGTGGTGGACGGTTGCGTCCCACCCATTTTTGTAAGCTGTCTGACATTCACATCCTCACTGAAAGTGACTTAGCGGCCGACGAGGTACAGGTTCAGAAACAACTGGTGGGTCGAGTATGGCTACTCATCGCTTACCACCATTCCGCTGCGCCGCAACGTAATTGATAGGTACAATTATTTCCAATACTCAATTGATAATAAATGCAAAGCCTTCAGGTCACAAGCTTTTTCCATCGCGTCATTTTTTCGCCACGCTTTTTCTAGTCGGGCGGTGCGATGGGGCTGGCGGGGGCGTGGCGGGCGAGCTTGGCGGCGGCGGCTTGGAGTTGCTCGGCGTGCTGGGCGAGGGCCTTGGCAGCGGCGATTTTGTCCTCGGCGGCGCCGGCGGCCTGGAGCGCGTCGGCGGCGGCTTTGGCGGCTTGCGCGGCTTCGGCGACCTGGGCGGCTTTCGCAGCTTCAGCGGCTCTTGCGAGTTTTGCGGCTTCGGCGGCTTTTGCCGCGTCGGCGGCCAGGCTTGGCGGTACGGCGGCTTGCAGGTCGATAGCGGGCGGTACGGACGGAGGCATGTCGCCGGCCGCCTTCTCGGCTGCGGCGATCTGGTCCAGCGGCTTGAGCGCGTCGTCCGCTGGCTTCGGCACGTCCAGAGCTTTGTCTACAGCGGTTGTCGCGGCCTCAGGGACTGGAAGGGCTTTGCCGTCCGCACCGGCTTCGATGGCTGGGACATCAAGCGCTTTGTCGGCGGCCGGGACGGCCAGCTCGCGGTCGGTGATGGTGGCCGGGGCGTCGCCTGCGGCGGCTTGGGCCGGAGCAGGCGACGCGGTCGGCGCGGCGGCATCGGTGGTCGGAGCGGCGGCCGCCGGCACTTCGGCGGCGGCGGTCGGGGCGGCAGCATCGGTGGTGGGAGCGGCGGCCGCCGGCACTTCGGCAGCGGCGGTCGCGGCGGCAGCAGCGGTGGTCGGAGCGGCGGCCGCCGGCACTTCGGCGGCGGCGGTCGGGGCGGCAGCATCGGTGGTGGGAGCGGCGGCCGCCGGCACTTCGGCAGCGGCGGTCGGGGCGGCGGCATCGGTGGTCGGCGCGGCGGCCGCCGGCACTTCGGCGGCGGTCGGGGCGGCGGCGGGTGGAGCGTTGGCGGCGGCACCGGCTCCGTCCGCGGTGGCAGCTTCTTGCTTCGCTGCTGCGCCTGCGGGTGCGGTGTCGCCTGTGGCGCTTGCGCCGTCTTTTGTGGATCCTGCCGCCGCCCCTGCGGATGCGGTGTCGCCTGTCGCGCCAGCAGGCGCTGTGGTGGCGCCTGAGTCCGCGCCAGCGGCGGTGGCGGCGGTAGTGGCGGCGGCGTCTGTCGCGACTTGTTCGGCTTTTTCCGTTGCTGCTTCAGCGGTGGCGGCGCCGCTTTCGGCCTGGGCTGCGGCTTCGGCGGCTTTGGCGTCCTCGCTGGTGGAGGCTCCGCCGTGCTTCACTACTTCCGCGTCGACGATCGCTTCGGCTTTGATCGCTTCGGCGCGGGCGGTGTTGACTTGGGCTTGCACTGCCTCCACCTGCACCAGCGTTTGGTTGATGCCGGCTTGGGCTTCGTCCTTCATTGCCGTAGTCTGCGCGGTTGCGTCGTCGGCTGCGGCGCCGACGTTCTGCTCGCTGGCGGCGATCTCAGATGCCAGCGACTCTTCCGCCTTCTTCGCCTCTTCCGCTGCGGCGGCAGCCTGCTCGGCCTGCGCCTCCGTTGCCGCGAGCTCCTGCTGGCCCGCCTCCGCATAACCCTCCGTCACCGTCTCCGATTGCGCCCGCGCCTCGTCCAGCGATGACGACATTTCCTCCAGCGCGCCATCCGATGCCTCGGCCGTGCTCTGCGCATCCTGCTGCATGCCGTCGAACGACGCCTGCACCTGCGCCGACACGGTATCGTCCACCATCGAATCCGCCGCTCCCTGCGCGCCGCTGCTCGCCTCATCGCCGGCCGAGCGCACATCGCTCAGCGACTGCGTCGCCTGCGCCACCTGCGCGCTCACCTGATCCAGCAAAGCGCCGGCCGTCTGCCGCGCCTGCGCCTGCCACTGGTCGACCTGCGCGGCCACATCGGCGGCACCGTGCACCTGCGTCATCACCTGGTTAAAAGTGCCGGCCACATCATCATAAAACCCTGCGAACGGCGCGATCTGCTGCCCCACTTCGCGCACCGGCAAGGACCGGATCGCCGACGCCGCCTGATCCACATACGACAGCGCCTGATCCGCCGCCTGCCGCACCTGCTGCCGCGCCGCGCCGCTGACCGTATCGACCTGTTGCTGCGCCGCCGACAAACTGCCGCGCAACTGTGCCACCGGCTGCGCCGCCTGGTCGCGCACCGCGGCGATCGCAGCGCTCACCCTGGTCAAGCCATCCTGCGCCATCGTGGCTGCCTTGCCCACCTGCGTCTTGCCCTGTTGCAGCGCGTTTTTGAGCGGCGCGCCCGCCGCCTGGATCTGCGCCTCCAGCGGCTTGAAAGTCCGGTCCAGCAGATCCGACAACTGCTGCTGCAAGCGCTTCACCAACGCCTCGCACTGCAACTTCGACAGACACTGATCGACCGCCGCCTGCACCTGATCGAGCACCGCGTGCGCGGCGGCCGACGCCTTGTCCACCTGCTCCTGCAACAGCGGCGGGATGGTCAGCGCGGTATCGCCGACCAGCTTGACGGCCGCCTGCATCTTCTCCAGCAAGGCCAGCAAGGCATCGATCGCCACCTGCACCTGCGCGATGGCCTGGTCCAGCAAGGGATTGAGCGTCTCGACCAGCGCGATCGCCTGGTCCATCAAGCCGGTCGCCTGCGTGCCCGCCGCCTGCACCGCCGTGCGCGCCGTCGCGATAGCCGTCTTCACGCCGGGAATCATCGCCTTGATGCCGACAAACAGCGTGCGCGCCATCATCAGCGGCGGCGCCTTCATCATGTAGCGGGTGCAGATTTCGATCGCGCCGGTGCACAGCGCGTCGGCCTGATCGAGCTCGCTGGCGGCCGCGTCGAGCGCGCCGTTGGCTTCCGAAACGAACACCGGAATATTGCCCTTGACCTGCTCCAGCATGGCGATCGCGTCCGTGATGGCGGCGCGCACCGGGATGAAATTGTCCGGCAGCGCGCGCAGGATCGCCTTGGCGCTTTCCGCCTCCGCGTCGAGCTCGCGGAGCAGCTGCACCACCTTGTCGACCTCCTCGCGGACCACGCCCACCACGTCCTGCAGGGCCTGCGTGATGACGTCCAGCCGCCCGTCCAGATTGTCGAGCGGCTGGCGCGCGGTGGCGATCATGCCGTCCACCGTGGCGCCGGCTTCGGCCAGCTTGTCGATCACCGCATCGACCTGCGCGCGCGCCACGGCCAGCGGCTTGAACAGGATGTCGGCCAGCCGGTCCAGCTGCGCCATGCCCTCGTCGAACAAGCGGTCGCACTCGCGCGCCTCGTCGCCCAGCGCGGCGTTGACCTGGTCGACCAGATCGATCTGCGCCTGCAACGGCGCCAGCAACGCGTCGGCCTTTTGCCCGATCAGCCCGGACACGCCGCCGATGGTCTGCGTGGCCTGATCGGTGGCCTGCTGCATCGCGCCGGTCAGGTCGTCGACATTGCCGTCGAGCGTATCGCGCAACTCCTGGATTTGCGTCAGGCTGTCGGCTTGCAGATGCTCGGCCCGCGCGATCACATCCGCCGCCATCGCGCTGCCCGCGCCCGGCCCGCCCTGCAGCGTCGCCAGTTGCTGCAACTGCTTGGACAGCGGCAGCAGGTCGCGCCCGTATTGCTCGACCATCGCGCCGCTGCGCTTGGCCAGGTCGGCCAGCGCCTGGCCGCGTCCCGGCAGGCTGTGGAAGAAATCCATCTGCGCGCTGAAGTCCGGCACCAGCGCCGCCAAGTCCGGCAGCAGCGTGCTCATCGCCTGCACCGCCGCGTTGGCCGAGTCGATCACGCTTTGCACGCCGGCCGTCTGGTCCAGCAGACGCTGCGGGATCGCGGCGGCGTCGGTGGCCAGCTTCTTCAGGTCGCTTGCCGCCTGCTCCAGCACGCCGGTGCAGCAGTCCAGGATGGGCTGCGGGTCCAGCAACGACGGGATCTCCTTCATCTTGTCGGCGATCGACAGCATGTCGGTCTTGAGCGTCTCGGCGCAGGCAGTCACTTCGGCGGCGAACTCCTGGCCCTGGCCGACCACCGTCTCGGCCGCCGTCTTCATCGCGTCGGCGATGCGCGGCGGGCTGGCCGGCAGCACGTCGAGCGCGTGGTCGATGACTTGCATTTAGACGCCGCCCAGCGTGGCGGTGGTGTCGGCGGCCGCCTTGGCCAGCGCCGCCTTGATCGCCGACACCCGCGTCGGCGCAGGGTCCAGCGACAGCGAGGCGTCGCCGACCTTGGCGATGGCGGCCTTGACCTGGGCCAGCGACTGGTTCAGCTCGGGCAGCACTTCGGCGCCCTCGATGCGTATGTCCTCCAGCGCCGGCAGCAGGTTTTCAACCACCGGGATGGCGGGCACGGCGCTCAAGGCCGGCAGCGCCGCCAGCGCGGCGGCCGAGGCGGCGGCCGCGCCGGGCGGCGCCACCAGCCGGCCCGGCATCGCCTGCCGGCTCAGTTCCTCCAGCACCACCACGGCGCCGTTCATCAGGCGGCTGGCCAGCGCGTGCAGCCAGCCGTCGACGCCGGCCTGTGCCGTCGCCAGCGATGGGCCGGAGCGTTGCAATACCCATTTGAGTTCGGCGCGCGCGGCCGGTTCGCCGAGCCAGTAGCGCAGGTAGCTGTAGGCGTCGTCGGCGGAGGCGAAGCGGCGCCGCGATCCCGCCGCGCCGCCGTCCTGCGGCAGCGACTGCCCGCCCTGTCCACCGGACTCGTAGAAGGTGACGCGGCAGGAGTGACGCCATAGACTGGCCAGGGGATGCAGCATGGTCGCGTGGAGTGGCAGGTGTCGGCCGACAATAACATGAGCAGCTTGATAACGCAATCGACCTGGAAGCCACAGCCGGCCATGCCGTCGTTGCATGATGAGGTCGCCTCGGGTAGCATGGATCGCGTCCCGAGGCCCCGAGAAAACAACAATGTTGAAACGCTCTTTTTTATTCGTCCTGGGCCTGATCGGGGTGCTATTTTTCTGCGGGCAGGCTGGCGCCCAAGTCGGCGGCAAGCCCAGCGCCACGCTGGACAATATCCGCAAGAAGCAGGTGATCCGGGTCGGCGTCAAGACCGATTTCGCGCCCTACAATTCCATGACGCCCAGCGGCACGACCGAGGGCTTCGAGAGCGACGTCGCCGCGCTGGTCGCGCAGCGCTTGGGCGTGGCGCTGAAGAAGGTCAACATCACCACCGAGAACCGCTTCCAGAAACTGGAGCTGGGCGAGGTCGACGTGCTGATCGCCACCGTCGGCGACACCGCCGCGCGCCGCAAGATCGCCACCGCCGTCGAACCGGGCTACAACGAGACCAGCGTCAACGTGCTGTTCCGGCCTGGCGCGGCGGTCGACGACTGGAGCAAGATCCGCCAGGCCAGTATCTGCGCCGTGCAGGGCAGTTACTTCAACAAGCCGATGTCCGAGCGCTACCTGCTCAACCTGCTGACCTACAAGAGCGTGCGCGATGCGCAACTGGCGCTGGCCGACGGCCAGTGCTCCGGCTTCCTGTACGCCACGGCGGCGCTGGAGAACACCCGCAAGCTGCCGGCGTGGAACGGCTACACCATGCCGCTGAAGAACGCGCTGATCACGCCGATGGCGATGTTCATCGCGCGCGGCGAACAGGGCAGCGAATTCGATATCGCGCTCGGCAACATCATCGCCGAGCTGCACCGCAACGACTGGCTGCTGGAGACCAGCAACAAGTGGGGCATCGCCTCGGCCGGATGGATGGGACAGCAGCAGGCGCTGTGGTCGGACAAGGATGAGAGCGGCGGCTATCGCTGCGTGCGCACCGCCAGCGGCCAGTGGCGCGCCGAGTGCCGCAGCGCCGAATACGTCTCCAGCACCGAGGTCACGGGGGTGCAGGCGGTCGGCCTGTGGATCAAGGAACAGCTGGGCGTGGACCTGAACTTCATCTACGACCCGTACGACCGCGCCCAGTTCTTCCGCGGCGTGGCCTACACCATGCTGCTGATCGCCAGCAGCATCGCCATCAGCCTGGCGATGGGCGTGGCCGCCGCCATCATGGTCGACGGCCGCGACCGCTGGCGTCACCGCGCGGTGCACGCGGTGATGGCTTACGGCCGGCTGACGCCGCCGTTGCTGATGATGTACCTGATCTTCTTCGGCCTGGGCGGCTGGAGCATGCGCGAGTTCGGCCTGAAGCTGCCGGCGTTCGCGGTGGCGGCCTTCTGCTCCGGCTACTACACGGCAGGGCTGGTGATGCGCGCGCTGCTGGAGGCGGCCGGCCACATCCGCAGCTACGATGCAGGCTTCCGGCTCGGCCTGCGCAATCTTGAGCGCACCGCGCAGTACGCGACCTGGCCGGTCAAGCAGGCGCTGATCAACCTGACCAAGCAGACCATGATCGCCTCGGCCATCGCCATTCCCGAACTGCTCAGCGCCAGCAGCCTGCTGATCGCCGAGAAGGGCAACATCTTCCTGACCATGACGGTGCTGTTGATTACCTTCTTCCTCATCACCAGCCTGTGGACCCGCCTGTTCAACTACGCGGAAAAGACCTGGCTGCCGGCGGCGGGGCAGCCATGACCGACACCTTCAGCTTCCTCATCACCTGGACCCCGTTCCTGTTGCAGGGCTTCCTGTGGAACATCCTGATCGCCGTGTGCGCCGTGGGGCTGGGCTCGCTGCTGGGCGCGGCGCTGGCCTGGGTGCGGGTCAAGAAACAGGGCCGGCCCGCCGCGCTGGCCGAGCAGATGTCGAACCTGCTGCGCGGCGTGCCGACGCTGGCGCTAATCTTTTATGCGGTGTTCGTGCTGCCCGCCTCCTTCGTACTGCCCGGCACCGAGGTGACGGTGACGATCCCGCAATGGGTCAAGGCGGTGATCGGGCTGTCGGCGGCGCCGCTGGCGTTCACCTCGGAGAGCCTGGTGGTGGCCTACCGCGCCTGGTCGCGCGGCGACATCGGCGCGGCGATGCTGTTCATTCCGACCTGGATCAATGTGTTCCTGATTTCCTTTATCGCCTCCAGCGCCTCGTCGCTGGTCGGCGTGAGCGAGCTGGTCAGCCGTTGCAACACGGTGATCGCCGCCACCGGCACCAGCGTCATGGTGCCGGTCTACCTGTATTGCAGCGTCTACTTCGTGCTGACCTCGCTGCTGTTCACGGCGCTGGTGCAGCGCTTCAAGGCTTCGCATTTCATGACGGATTTTCACAACAAACTGGCGCGGTCGCACCAGCGGTCCCGTGACGGCGCCGCACGAATCTGATATAAGTGCCAATTAGTTTGCTATTTTGCATTTTCTTGCCAGGAGTTCCGGTATGCCGAATCCGCAAGTTGAACAGATCCTCAGCATGATGAACGACGCCCGCAACGGCGGCGATTACCAGGCTATTTTCCAGGGCAAGAAACTCGCCTTCAAGTTCAACAGCATCCGCGAGGCCGCCAGCGACCTGAAGGAGTCGGCGGGCGAGGCGCGCGAGGAGCTCGGCGCCGTGATCACCCTGCCGTCCGGCGGCGGAGGCGGCGGCGCCGGCGGGGCGGCGGCGGCGGTCGTGCAGAATTCCGTCGTGGAGGCGCTCAAGGCGGTCTGGGCGGCGCTCAAGGAGGGCGGCGCGCGCATGCTGAGCTACCTGAAAAGCGCCTTCATGCGGCTGATCGAGGTGTTCGACGCGCTCAAGGAAGCGCTGACCAACGCGCTCAGCGCGGTCATCAGCACGCTCAACGCCACGCTCGATTTCGTCATCCAGCTGATGCTCGACATCATCCCCAACGCCTTCGTCGAATTCGTCCAGGGCATCGTCGCCGCCATCACGCCCTTCCTGGGTCAGATCAAGGCTTGCGGCAGCATGCTGATCGCGGTGGGCAAGCTGGTCAAAAAGGCGGTGGAACGCAACAAGCTGTTCACATCGGCCAAGGCGCTGGACGACCGCAACCGCATCACCAACAGCGCCCGCGCCGCGGTGATGGACATCATCACCGGCGAGGTGGTCGACGCCGGCAAGACCGCCGCGCTGAAGACCGTCAACGCCGGCGCCTCGGTGGCCGGCCTGGTCTTCACCGGCAACGTCGCCGGCACGGTGGCCGGCATCGCCACCTCGGTGGCGGAACTGTGCATCAAGGTGGTGGACTTGCTGTCCGACATATCCGCCGTGCGGCGCGCCAACGAGTTGCTGGAACGCATCAAGAACGAGCCGCGCCACGACATCAACCCGATCGCCCTGTTCAACGCCGCGCCCATCCTCGGGGCGATCTATATCGAGCGCGCCACGCAAAGCAGCCTGATCGCCAATACCGATTTCCTGGCCTCGATGAAGAACGCCGCCAGCAACGAGAAATTCATGGTGGCCTACGCCAAGAAGGCGGCCGAGCTGTCGCCGTTCCGCACCAAGGCCAGCGCGCTGGTGCGCGCCAGCCGGCTGGAGCTGACGTCGAATTCGGTGCTGGGCGTGTATTTCGATTTCGACCTGAAGGACGAGATCACGGACCAGGTCAAGGGCGCCCTGACGCCGGAAGCGCTGTCATAAAAAATCCCGCCGCAGCGGGATTCTTGCGGCAGCGCGCGCCGGCGATCAACGACGGTGGTAGCCGCCGCGTCCGCCCCAGCCGCGATAGCCGCGGTGGTTGCTGAACACAAAGTCCAGACCGATGCTGACCGGCGGATAGTAGTACGACGGCGCCGGCGCGTAGTACACCGGCGCCGGGGCGTAATACACCGGCTGGGCGACATAGCTGGTGGTGTAGACCGGCTGGCTGGCCGCATAGCTGCGCTGCGGCGGCAACTCTTCCGTCCACGTGCCCGACTGCGTCGTGGCACTGCCTGCGGGCGACACCGCGACGGTGTGCCACTGGTAGGGATCCTGGACCGGGGCGGCAGCGTAATAACCCTGCTGCGGCACGGCGCAGCCCGTCAAAGCCGCCAGCGCGGCGATTGCAGCAATGATAGTTTTCATGGCAATTCTCCTTGTTCCAGATGGTACTATATAAGGAACTTGGGCGCCGCCCGCATGCCATTACAGCTTGTTACACTCGGTGTAACAGCCGAAAAAAAAGGAACCGTGCGGTTCCTTTTTGACTGCAAAACAACGCTTAATCCAGCTTCCAGGCGTAGTCGACCTTGGTCCAGGTTTCGGCGGGGGCGCCGTCCTTGGTGCCCGGCTTGAACTTGCAGGCGCTCAGCGCCTTGATGGCGGCCTTGTCCAGGTTCTTGAAGCCGCTGCTCTTGTCGACCTTGGAGTCGATCACCGAGCCGTCCGGCTTGACCAGGAAGGACATCGACACGGTGCCCTGCTCTTCGTTCATCAGCGACGCCTTAGGATATTCGGCCTTGCAGTTTTTAGCATCAAAACTGGCCGGAACTTCAGCGGCAAACACCGCCGGTGCGCCCGCTACGAGCACTGCTGCGATCACACTCAACCAACGCTTATTTGTAGACATCTGATTTCCCCAAGTGTTTTGAATCCGGCGCGCGGACCGGGCGCTGCGCCCGGCCCATCTTGATGCTGACGCGTATTACAGCTTCCAGCTGTAGTCGACTTTGGTCCAGGTCTGGGCGACGGCGCCATCCTTGGTACCCGGCTTGAACTTGCAGGCGCTCAGCGCTTTGATGGCGGCCTTGTCCAGGTTCTTGTAGCCGCTCGATTTTTCCAGCTTGGAGTCGACGACGTTGCCGTCGGCGCCCACCAGGAAGGACATGGTCACATCGCCCTGCTCTTCATTGATCAGCGATGCCTTAGGGTATTCCGCTTTGCAGTTCTTCGAGTCCAGCGAGGCTGGTACTTCACCGGCGAAAGCGGCGGTCGAGGCGGACAGGAGAACGGCGGCGATAACGAATTTATTCATGATACAAATCCCAACTAAATTATTATTAAACACTGGTTGATCGAATCCCACAGCGGGCCTATGTGCCGCGCAACAGCGCGGCGGCAGACTGCGGCAAAGTGATTAGAACTCTTCCCACTCATCGCTGGCGGCGGTGCTGGCTGCCGAGGCGACTTTCTTCGGTTTGGCTGCCGGCGCAGGCGCTGGCGAGGACGCCAGTTTCTTCACGGGAGCGCGGGCGGCGGCGATCGGCTTGACCACTGCTGCCTTGGCGGCTGGCTGATACACAGGAGCCGTCACGCGCTCCTCACCCTCCACCAGCTTGAAGATGCTGACCACGCGGGACAACTCGGCGGCCTGGTCTTGCAAGCTTTGTGCTGCGGCGGCGGCTTCTTCCACCAGCGCGGCATTCTGTTGCGTCATGCTGTCCATCTCGATGATGGACACGTTGACCTGTTCGATACCAGCGCTCTGTTCCTGGCTGGCGTTGGCGATTTCGCTCATGATGTCGGTCACGCGGCGGACCGAGGCGACCACCTCGTCCATCGTCACGCCGGCCTGGCCGACCAGCTTGGTGCCGGCGCCGACCTTCTCGACCGAGTCGTCGATCAGCATCTTGATTTCCTTGGCGGCGCCAGCGGAACGCTGGGCCAGGTTGCGCACTTCCGACGCCACCACGGCGAAGCCGCGGCCTTGTTCGCCGGCACGTGCCGCTTCCACGGCGGCGTTCAGCGCCAGGATGTTGGTCTGGAAGGCGATGCCATCGATGACGCCGATGATGTCGACGATCTTCTTGGCCGATGCGTCGATCGAGCTCATGGTGTTGACCACTTCCGACACCACTTTACCGCCCTTGATCGCCACGTCCGATGCGGCCGACGCCAGTTGATTGGCTTCACGCGCATTGTCGGCGTTCTGCTTCACGGTCGAGGTCAGCTCTTCCATCGCCGACGCGGTTTTTTCCAGCGAGCTCGCTTGCATTTCGGTCCGCGACGACAGGTCGATATTACCGGCGGCGATTTCACGCGAGGCGGTGCCGATGGTTTCGGTGCCGGAACGGACCTGGCCCACGATGTCGACCAGGCTGTCGCGCATTTCCTTCATCTCGGACAGCAGGCTGTCCTTGTCGTTGCCGTTGGTATCGATCGAGATCGACAGGTCGCCGTTGGCGATGCTGCCGGCGATCGAGGCGGTGTAGTCAGGCTCGCCGCCCAGCTGCTTCAGCAGGCCGCGGGTGATGACGATGGCGGCCACTACCGAGATACCGACGGCCAGCAGGCCCATGATGATCATGAAGCTGCGCGCGCTGGAGAAGCCGCTGGCGGCGTCGACCTGCACTTGTGCGTTCAGCTTGTCTTCCACCGACGCCAGCTGGTCCAGCGCGGCCATCCATTTTTTCTGTGCCGGACGGATTTCCTTGATCAGCACCTTGGTCGCTTCTTCGGCCTTGTTGGCCAGCCACAGTTCGGACGCCTTGGCGATGGCCGGCATGGCGATGGCTTCCTGCTCCTTGATGGTCGCCAGCAGCGCTTTTTCATCGGCGTTCGCTTCGATGGTGAACTGCGCGCTCAGTTTGTTCTGGGCTTCGGCGTACTTGCCGGCCAGTTCCTTGATGCGGTTCATTTCCGGTTCCATGTCGCCGGCGTCGGTCATCAGCGTCAGGATGCGCAGCGAGGTGACGCGGTCGCTGACGTTGGAACGCATGTCGACCACCAGGCGCGACACGACGTTGTTGACGCTGATAACGTGGTCCAGGCGGTCCTGGATTTGCGCCATGCGGAAGATACCGACGGTGGTCACGGCCACCAGGAACAACAGAACCAGCGCGAATCCCAGACCCAGGCGCGTACCGACTTTCATTTTTGCTAAATTCATTTCGTCTTCTTCGTAAATGACACTGTTGATAGAAGTTGCCCTGGATGGCTCGTCTTGTGAACGCCCATTCCACCTGCCCCTTGCTGCTAAGTAATAAGATGTGACAGTAGCAAACAATGACTGCGAATGCAAAATTTGCGGCTCCACCAGCTGCTTACATGTAGTTTTTTGAGCCGCATACACAGACAAAAGACGGTGGATATGTGTGTATATTCATGAATTATAGATGCAAATTTTGCCTCAAAGCAAGCAAAACCTGCCTCAAAAATACGCAAGCGTACTTTCTGCGTGGAAATACCACGACTCCCGAAGTTTGTTTGCCGGAAACAGTACTTTAAGCGGCGATGCGCAGGCGGGCTGCGGCTTCGCGAAGGAGATTGGCGTCGCCGGCGGCGAGCTTTTTGGAGTCGGACAGGACCTGGCGGAAGGCGCGCGCGCCCGGCAGGCCGGTCATCAGGCCCAGCATGTGGCGGGTGATGGAATTGAGCTTCAGGCCGAGGTGGCCGTAGCGCGCCAGTTCGGCCTGAATGTAGGGAATCATCGCTTCCAGGACTTGTTCGCGGGTCTTGGCCGCGGTGGCGGCGCCGTAGTAGCGCTGGTCGAAGCCGGCCATGACGAAGGGGTTGTGGTAGGCCTCGCGGCCCAGCATGACCCCGTCCACGTGCTTGAGGTGCTCGTCGATCTCGGCTTCGGTCTTGATGCCGCCGTTGATGATGATTTCGAAGTCAGGGAAGTCTTTTTTCAGCTGGTAGGCGAAATCGTACTTCAGCGGCGGGATCTCGCGGTTTTCCTTCGGCGACAGGCCCTTCAGGATGGCGTTGCGGGCGTGCACGATGAAGGTCGTGCAGCCGGCCTCGGCCACGGTGCCGACGAAATCGCGGACGAAGTCGTAGCTTTCGGTCTTGTCGATGCCGATGCGGTGCTTGACGGTGACGTCGATCTGCACCGCATCGCGCATGGCCTTGACGCAGTCGGCCACCAGTTGCGGCTCGGCCATCAGGCAGGCGCCGAAAGCGCCCTTCTGCACCCGTTCGGACGGGCAGCCGCAATTGAGGTTGATCTCGTCGTAGCCCCACTTCTCGCCCAGCCTGGCGCTGGTGGCGAGGTCGGCCGGATCGCTGCCGCCCAGCTGCAGCGCGACCGGATGCTCTTCCTCGTTGAAGCGCAGGTGGCGCTCGACGTCGCCGTAGACCAGCGCGCCGGTGGTGACCATTTCCGTGTACAGCCAGGTGTGCTGGCTGATCTCGCGGTGGAACACGCGGCAATGGCGGTCGGTCCAGTCCATCATCGGCGCGACGGACAGGCGGCGGCCCGTGGCAACGGGAGCTTGGTCGGCGGTCGGCAGTTGGATGATGGTCATGGCGGCTACGCTAAGGGAAACGCGAAAGGGTCGACATTATATCGCAAAAGGCTGCGTCGCCAGGGCGACCAGGTAGCGGGCGGCTTGCTGGCCGGGGTTGGCGCAGCTGATCGGCTGGTCTTCGCGCATGGCCAGGCAGTCGCCGGGAGACAGGCGCATGTACATGCAGCCGTCGTGCCGCGGCCAGGGCGCGGCCAAACGCCTGCTGCAGGCCCTGGAACAGGCGGCGCGCGCTGCCGGCGTCGCCCGCATGGTGCTGGAAACCGGCCCGGCCCAGCCGGAAGCGATCGGCCTGCACCGGCGCCACGGCTTCGCCGAATGCGGGCCGTACGGCGATTACGGCGACGACCCGCTCAGCGTCTTCATGCAAAAGCCGCTGGCCTGATCAGGCCTCTTTCTTTTTCTTGCGCACCACCGCCAGCTTCGGCGCCTGCGGCGCGAACATGGCGGCCACGCGCTCCAGCCGCACCGCGCCGTCGCCGCCGATGGTGCCGGTCGCGCCGGCCACCTGGCGCACGATGGCCAGCGCCGTCGCGCGCGCCTCGGGTTCGTCCGGCAGCAGCAGCGGCAGGTCGCGCATCGCCGCCTCCTCGTCCACCTGCAGCATCAGGTATTGCTCGCGCAGGATGGTCTTGAACAGCGTCACGCTCATGTGCAGGTCGTCCGAGGTGCGCAGCTTGAGCTGGCGTATCGTCGCGAAGGCGCGCTCGTCGGCCGCGCTCATTTCCGGGCTGCGGTAAATGTACAGCAGGCCGCGGATGATGGCCTCGGTGACGCCGCCCTCCGCCGTCTTCAGCGCCGCCGCCGCGCGGTGCGCGTTCATCGCCGCCTCGCGCGCGATGTCGCGGCCGATGCGGCGCGGCTTGCCGCCTTCGCCGTTCAAGCCCACCAGCGCCTGCAGCACCGGCGAGCCGTAGACGCTGAGGAACATCTGCTCGGTGGCCTGGTCGCGCGCGTCGCGATAGCGGTCCAGCGCCCCGACGATCTGCTTCGACATCGCCTCCTGCATCTGCAGGAAGATATTGTCCTTGGCCACCGGCTTGCGCGCGGCGCGCACGCGCTCGGCCATCTGCGGAACCGCGTTCAGCAGCGGATTCTTGCTGGAGAACGCCGTGTAGCGCCGGCGCAGCGGATGCGATTCGCGCAGCTTCTCGGCGCTGGCCTCGGTCACCAGCTGCTTGACCAGCGGACTGCCGAAGGTGTTGTACAGATTCTTGTTGATCTCCGACACCCGCGCCACGGTGGCGAAGCGGCGTTCGTCCTCGGCGTCGTTGCCGCCCAGTTCGCGCAGCGAGGCCAGGCTGCGGCGCTCGAAGCGCATCACGTAGTCGCCGCCCTGCAGGTCGCCGGCGGCGATCTCCGCCTGCAGCATTTCCTCGTCCTTGTCGAGGAACACCGCCTCGTACAAGCCGGGCGGCATGATGTCGATCATGTCCATCGCCGCCGTGAATTCCTCGTGCTCCTTGTTGGCCACCGCGGCGGAGACGAAGATGCCCAGATGGCCTATGCTCTGGTGCATCGAATAGATGATGGTCTGGCCGCCGGCGGCCAGCGCCGCGTCGTCGTCGTACAGGTCCAGCACCCAGCCCAGCGCCTGCTGCGGCGGCGTGATGTCGTCGCCCCACGAACAGAACACCACGATCGGCGACTTGATGTTGCGCAGGTCGATGCGGCGGCCGTCGCTGTCGAGCAGCGCGGCGTCGCTCAGGCGGTTGCCGACGAACAGCGAGTCGGCGATGTACTGCATCTCTTCGGCGTTCAGCAGCACCGGGTTGCCCCACCATTTTTCGAAGTCGAGGAAGCGCTGCGCCTCGGTGTCGATCTTCGAATAGACGTTGTAGTTCTTGCTCCACAGCGTGTTCGACGGATTCATCTTCTCGAAATTCTCGACCAGCTGCGCGCCGTCGAAGATGCCGTGGCCGAGGTCGCCGGCGAGCGCCGTCATCCAGGTGCCGCCGAGCACGCCGCCGAGGTAGCGCATCGGATTCTTGCCGCGCACGCCGGCCCAGTACGACAGCGGCGCGCCGGCCAGCACCAGCGGCCCGACCAGGTCGGGATTGAGCGCGCTGGTCATCATGATCTGCCAGCCGGCCTGGCAGTTGCCGATCAGCGCCGGTTTGCCGTCGGCCTCGGGATGGCGCTCGGCCACCTTGGCGATGAATTGCGCCTCGGCGCGGCACACGTCCTCGATGGTCTGGCCGGGCACGGGGTGCGGCAGGAAGCCGACGAAATAACAGGGATGGCCGGCCTTGAGCACGACGCCGATTTCGCTGTCCTGCTTCATGCCGCCGATGCCGGGGCCGTGGCCGGCGCGCGGGTCGAACACGATGAAGGGACGCTTGCCCGGATCGGGCGCGATGCCGTCCGGCGGCGCGATGTAGCACAGGCCGTAGTTGACGGGACGCTCCAGGTCGCGGCCGTCGATGATCACGTCGAAGTCGAAGCTCAGCACGTGCGGCGCGGTCTGTTCGGCGCGGTGGTTGCGCTCGTCGCCGCGCTGGCGCAGCACGTCCAGGAACAGCACCGAACGCTGGACCGCATCGACCCAGTAATCGGTCGCCTGCTGGGCCAGGTTGTAGGGATTGCCGGGCCAGTTCAGCCAGGGGTTGTTCGTCTTGTCGTCGCTCACCGCTATCCTCCGTGCGTTTATGCTGCCATGCACCAAAGTACCCCACCGGCAAGCAAAAGGCAAACGAAACGTACCGGCGTAAAAAAGCCGCCTTAAAAGGCGGCTTTCCCCCCTCCACCGTCAGAGGGGTCAGACCCCGTACGGGGTCTGACCCCGGTGGTCCGCGTCGTGCGGGTTTAGCTTATGCGTCGCGCGATGCTTTTTTACGCTCGTGCTCTTTCAGGAAGCGCTTGCGCAGACGGATCGACTTCGGCGTGATTTCCACCAGTTCGTCGTCGTCGATGAATTCAACGGCGTATTCCAGCGACATCTGGATAGGCGGCACCAGGCGCACGGCTTCGTCGGTACCCGACGAACGCACGTTGGTCAGCTGCTTACCCTTGATCGGGTTAACGACCAGATCGTTGTCGCGCGAGTGGATACCGATGATCATGCCTTCGTACACCGGGTCGTTGTGGACCACGAACATGCGGCCGCGATCCTGCAGTTTCCAGATAGCGTAGGCAACGGCGGCGCCGTCGTCCTGCGAGATCAGCACGCCGTTGCGACGGCCGCCCAGTTCGCCCTTGGTGTTGTCGACCGGAGCGTAGGCGTCGAACACGTGCGACATCAGGCCGGTACCACGGGTCAGGGTCATGAACTCACCCTGGAAGCCGATCAGGCCGCGCGCAGGGATACGGTATTCCAGACGCACACGGCCCTTGCCGTCCGATTCCATGTTTTGCAGGTCGCCGCGACGACGGCCCAGTTCTTCCATGACGCCGCCCTGGTTGGCTTCTTCAACGTCGACCGACAGTTGCTCGAACGGCTCGTGGCGCACGCCATCGACCATCTTGAACACCACGCGCGGACGCGATACGGCCAGCTCGAAACCTTCGCGGCGCATGTTTTCGATCAGGATGGTCAGGTGCAGCTCGCCGCGGCCCGATACTTCGAAGATGGTGTCGTCGTCGGTCTGTGCAACGCGCAGCGCGACGTTGGCTTTCAGTTCCTTGTCCAGACGGTCGCGCAGCTGGCGCGAGGTGACGAACTTGCCTTCGCGGCCGGCCAGCGGCGAGTTGTTGACCATGAAGTTCATGGTCAGCGTCGGCTCGTCGACGGTCAGCATCGGCAGCGGGTCAGGGGTGTCGGTGGCGCACAGCGTCGAGCCGATGCCGATTTCGTCGATACCGTTGATCAGGCAGATGTCGCCGGCGACGGCTTCGTCAACCAGCACGCGCTCCAGGCCCTTGAAGTTCAGCACCTGATTGATGCGGCCCTTGATCGGGGTGGCGCCTGGGCCGTTGATGACCAGCACGTCCTGGCCGACCTTGACGGTACCGCGGTTGACGCGGCCAATGCCGATCTTGCCGACGTAGGACGAGTAGTCCAGCGAGGTGATTTGCATCTGCAGCGGGCCTTCCGGATTGTCGTCGCGCACTGGGACGTGTTCCAGGATGGCGTCGAACAGCGGCTTCATGTCGCCCGAGCGTACGTCTTCGGTCAGGCCGGCGTAGCCGTTCAGGCCAGAAGCGTAGACAACCGGGAAGTCCAGCTGTTCATCGGTCGCGCCCAGCTTGTCGAACAGTTCGAAGGTCTGGTTGATCGCCCACTCAGGACGCGCGCCTGGACGGTCGACCTTGTTGACGACGACGATAGGCTTCAGGCCCAGCGCCAGTGCCTTGCGGGTCACGAAGCGGGTCTGCGGCATCGGGCCTTCCTGCGCATCGATCAGCAGCAGAACGGAGTCGACCATCGACAGCACGCGCTCGACCTCACCGCCGAAGTCGGCGTGGCCTGGGGTGTCGACGATGTTGATGTGGGTGCCTTCGTACTCAACAGCGCAGTTCTTCGACAGAATCGTAATGCCGCGCTCTTTTTCGAGGTCGTTCGAGTCCATGACACGGGTATCAACCGCTTGATTTTCACGGAAGGTGCCGGACTGCTTGAGCAGTTGGTCCACGAGGGTGGTTTTGCCGTGGTCAACGTGGGCGATGATAGCAATGTTGCGAATTGCGCGTTTAGTAGTAGACATGGTAGTTATCTTGGGGAAAAACTGCGGGTGCGTACAAAGCTGTACGGAAAGCCGGCTAGTATAGCATGTTGCGCTGCAACTCTACCGTTTTATTGAGGGTCAGTGCCGACATTCGGACATTCGGGAACTTCCTGACGCGAAAAAAGTTCCGTAATGTCCGAATGTCGGCACTGACACCCGGTTATTGCGGGGCGAAGGCGATCAGGCGCTCGGGGGCGAGGATGCTGTATTCGCCTAGCATCGCCGTGCCCAGCAGCTTGGCGTCGAGGTAGACGCGCACCCTGCCCTGCTCCGCCGGAACAGTGATGGCTTCTTTGCCCAGCGCCAGGCGCTGACCGTTCAGGAAACGTTTCGCCAGATCGGCGTTCAACTGCACCGCCGGGAAGCTGGCCAGCAGCGCGTCGACCGGAGCCAGCAGGCTCAACGGTTCGGCGTGCGCGCTCAGCGCTTCCAGCGTGATCATGTGGTCCATCGTCAGCGGGCCGACCTGGGTGCGCCGCAGCGCGTTCAGGTGGGCGCCGCAGCCGAGCGCTTCGCCGATGTCCTGGCCCAGCACGCGAATGTAGGTGCCTTTGCTGCAGGTGACCGACAGCTTCAGGAACGGCGCCTCGTACGACACCAGTTCCAGCTTGTGGATGGTTACATTGCGCGCCTCGCGCTCCAAGGTGATGCCGGCGCGGGCGTATTCGTACAGCGGCTTGCCGTCGCGCTTCAGCGCCGAATACATCGGCGGCACTTGCGCGATCGGGCCGCGGAATTTTTCCAGCACGGCGTGGATCTGCTCCAGCGTGACGTCGACCTCGCGCGTCTCGACCACTTCGCCTTCGGTGTCGCCGGTGTCGGTGGTCTGGCCCAGGTGGACCGTGGTCTCGTAGGTCTTGTCGGATTCCAGCAAGTCCTGCGAGAACTTGGTGGCTTCGCCAAAGCACAGCGGCAGCAGGCCGGTGGCGAACGGATCCAGCGTGCCGGTGTGGCCCGCCTTCTTCGCGTTCAGCACGCGCTTGGCCTTGATCAGTGCGTCGTTGGACGAGAAGCCGACCGGCTTGTCGAGCAGCAGCACGCCGTCGACCAGGTCGCGGACTTTTTTAGGATGGTTTTGCTTCATATGTTTGATTGAGCGGCGCCGCCACCCCGAAAGGTCGGGGTCGGACCCCGTACGGGGTCCGACCCCTGGTCGCCGCCGTGCGGGGTAAACGATTCCCGCTGGCGCCGGCGAAGGTTGATTACTCGGCTTTTTCGCCTTCCGCCCCGTCGTCGTCCAACGAGCGGGTTGCATTCGCCTGGTCGATCAGCAGCGACAGCTCCATGCCGCGCGCGGTCGAGTTGTCGTGCACGAAGTGCAGCGCCGGCAGCGTGTGGATGTGCAGGCGCTTGCCCAGCTGGCCGCGCATGTAGCCGGCCGCCGCGCTCAAGCCGTCGACGGTGTTCTTGATCTGCTCCGGGCTGTCCTTGAGCATGGTGAAGAACACCTTGGCGTGCGCGTAGTCCGGAGTGACCTGCACTTCGGTGATGGTGATCATGCCGACGCGCGGATCCTTCAACTCGTAGGCGATGATTTCGGACAGGTCGCGCTGGATCTGGTCCGCCACGCGCTGTCCGCGCTGTGGAATGTTTTTGCTATGTTTTGCCATGATGCGTACTGCTTTCCCTAAAACGGCAAGTGGACGGGAGCTGATGCCCCCGTCCACTTTACCAGATACTGCTCTGAGCGCCTGCGATTACAGCGTACGGGCGATTTCCTGAACTTCGAACACTTCCAGGGAGTCGCCCACCTGGATGTCGTTGTAGTTCTTCAGCGACAGGCCGCACTCCAGACCGGCGCGTACTTCTTTCGCGTCGTCCTTGAAGCGTTTGAGCGAGTCGATCTCGCCGGTCCACACCACGATGTTGTTGCGCAGCAGGCGGACCGAAGACGAACGCTTGACCACGCCATCGGTGACCAGGCAACCGGCGATGGCGCCGACTTTCGAGACCAGGATGACCTGGCGAATCTCGACCTGACCGATGACGGTCTCGCGCTTCTCCGGCGCCAACATGCCCGACAACGCCGATTTGATCTCGTCGATCGCATCGTAAATGATGTTGTAGTAGCGGATGTCCACGCCGTTCGACTCGGCAAGCTTGCGCGCCTGTGCATCGGCACGGGCGTTGAAGCCGATGATGACCGCTTTCGAGGCCACCGCCAGGTTGACGTCCGACTCCGTGATGCCGCCGACGGCGGCGTGCACGACCTGCACACGCACTTCCGAGGTCGACAGCTTCTGCAGCGACGACACCAGCGCTTCTTGCGAACCCTGCACGTCGGTCTTGATGATCAGCGGCAGGTTTTTGACCTCGCCTTCGGCCATCTGGTCGAACATGTTTTCCAGCTTCGCGGCTTGCTGCTTGGCCAGTTTCACGTCGCGGAACTTACCTTGACGGAACAGACCGATTTCGCGGGCCTTGCGTTCGTCGGCCATGACCATGACTTCTTCACCGGCTTGCGGCACTTCGGTCAGACCCTGGATTTCGACCGGGATCGATGGACCGGCTTCGTTGATCGGCTTGCCGTTCTCGTCCAGCATGGCGCGCACGCGGCCGAAGGAGGAACCGGCCAGGATCACGTCGCCGCGCTTCAGCGTACCGGACTGCACCAGGATCGTCGCGACCGGGCCCTTGCCCTTGTCCAGACGGCCCTCGACCACCAGGCCACGGGCCGGCGAATCGATCGGCGCTTTCAGTTCCAGCACCTCGGCCTGCAGCAGCACTTGCTCCAGCAGCGCGTCGATACCGGCGCCGGTCTTGGCGGACACCGGCACGAATGGCGATTCGCCACCGTATTCTTCCGGCACCACCTGTTCGGCGACCAGTTCCTGCGTCACACGGTCGACGTTGCCGCCCGGTTTGTCGATCTTGTTGATCGCCACCACCAGCGGCACGCCGGCCGCTTTGGCGTGGGCGATCGCTTCCTTCGTCTGCGGCATCACGCCGTCGTCCGCCGCCACCACCAGGATGACGATGTCGGTCGCTTTGGCGCCGCGGGCACGCATTGCCGTAAAGGCTTCGTGACCCGGGGTATCGAGGAAGGTGATCATGCCGCGCGGAGTGTCCACGTGGTATGCGCCGATGTGCTGGGTAATGCCGCCGGCTTCGCCCGACGCCACTTTGGCGCGGCGGATGTAATCCAGCAGCGAGGTCTTGCCGTGGTCGACGTGACCCATGACGGTCACCACCGGCGCGCGGGCGACGGCTTCGAAGTGAGCGTGCTCACCCTGGTCCGCCAGCAGCGCTTCCGGATCGTCCTGTTCGGCGGCGAAGGCTTTGTGGCCCATCTCCTCGACCAGAATCATCGCGGTTTCCTGATCCAGCACCTGGTTGATGGTGCACATCTGGCCCAGCTTCATCAGCTGCTTGATGACTTCGGAAGCCTTGACCGACATCTTGTGCGCCAGTTCGGCGACGGTGATGGTCTCCGGCACGTAGACGTCTTTAACGACGGCTTCGGTCGGGGCCTGGAAGTTGGTCTCGCGGTCGTCCGAGTGCGAGCCACGACGGCCGCCACCCTTGCCGCCACTGCGCCAGCCGTCACGGCCGCCGGTCGAACCGGTGTTGCCACGGCCCTTGTTGGCCGCGCCGCCCGGGGCGCCGCGTTTCTTGGCGTCGTCCGACCAGGTCGACGAGACGTTGGCCGACTTGATCGATTTCTTGTCGGCCGACACAGGCTTCTTGTCGCCAGGCTTGTCGCCCGGTTTGGCGACGGCGCCGGTGGCAGGCTTGTGCAGCGTGCCTTCGGCAACCTTGGCCTTGACCGGCGCAGGCGCTGGCTCAGGGGCCTTGATGGCGCGACGCGGCGCGTTCATCATGGCCTTGATCTGGGCCACTTCGTCGGCGACGGCCTTGCGCGCGGCTTCGGTGGCGGCCGCTTTTTCGGCGGACTCCTTGGCGGCGGCGGCGGCTTTCTTCTTCGCTTCTTCAGCGGCGGCTTTTTTCTTTTCCTCGGCGGCCGAATCGGCTACCGGGGCGGCGCCCGTTGCGACAGCGGTCGCTGCGGCGGCGGCCTTGGCGGCGGCTTTCTTGGCTTCGGCGTCGGCTTCTTTTTTCGCTTCGGCTTCGGCGGCGGCGGTCGCTTTCGCTTGCGCTTCCTTCTCCGATTCCAGCTTGGCCAGGCGTTCCTGCTTCTCGCGCAGTTCCGATTCCTGACGCGCGATCAGCTCCGCCTGCTTGCGGGCTTCCTCTTCGCGGCGAGCGACTTCGGCCGGGTCGATGACCGGGGCGGCAGGCGCCGCCGGCGCGGTCGTGACCGGCTCGTCGCGCTGGACGAAGGTGCGAACCTTCTTCACAGCGACCTGAATCGTGCGGGCCTTGCCATTGGCGTCGGCCTGCTTGATTTCAGTGGTTTCTTTGCGCGTCAGCGTGATCTTCTTCTTTTCCGTATCAGCCGATGCGCCGTGGGTACGGCGCAGGTGATCGAGCAGCTTATCCTTATCATCTTTCGACAATGGATCTGACGTCGAACTTTTTTCGACGCCGGCAGAACGCAGCTGCGTCAGCAGCAAATCTGCAGGCATCTTCAGTTCGGTGGCAAATTGGGCTACGTTGTTACTCGCCATTCAGTCCTCTTTTCTATGTGTCGCGGAGATGATAAAGATACTCAAATTAAGCCTTTGCGGATTCGGCCAGACTCCATGCCTTGGCTTGCAACGCCTTGGCACGATCGTCGTATTTCGAGTCAACCAACTTCATCTCATCGTCGGTCACATCTTTAAATTCACTTGTAATCAGTTCACGCGCACGGTCCGCAGACAAGGCCAGGATTGCGCCAAATTCGTCGTATGCCAGTGCTGCAAATGCTTCAACGGTCTTGATACCAGCCAGACCCAGCTTGCCGGCGGTAATGCGGTCCATGCCTTCCAGACCCACCAACGCCTCGTCCATGCCTTCCAGACCCTCTTCCGAAGCAATCGCTTCGGTCACGAGCGCATCACGCGCACGGGTACGGAGTTCATTGACGGTATCTTCGTCAAACGATTCGATTTCCAGCATTTCGGAAATTGGCACGTAGGCGATTTCTTCCAGACTGGCGAAACCTTCTTCCACCAGAATGTCTGCAACTTCTTGATCGACATCGAGCTTTTCCATGAACAGGATGCGCACGGCAGCCGTTTCCTGGGCAGCTTTGTCAGCCGATTCTTCGGCCGTCATGATGTTGATCTTCCAGCCGGTCAGGTCCGAGGCCAGGCGCACGTTCTGGCCGGAACGGCCGATCGCGATTGCCAGGTTTTCTTCGTCCACGACGACATCCATCGCGTGTTTTTCTTCATCGACCATGATCGACGACACGTTCGCCGGCGCCAGGGCGCCGATGACGAACTGCGCCGGATCTTCCGACCACAGCACGATGTCGACACGTTCGCCACCGAGTTCGCCGGTCACGGCCTGCACGCGCGAACCGCGCATGCCGACGCAAGTACCGATCGGGTCGATGCGCTTGTCGGCCGTGTAGACGGCGATCTTGGCGCGGACGCCGGCATCGCGGGCTGCGGATTTGATTTCCAGCATGCCTTGCTCGATTTCCGGCACTTCCAGTTCGAACAGTTTCATGATGAATTCCGGCGCGGTGCGCGACAGAATCACTTGCGGGCCGCGCATGTTGCGGTCGATGCGCAAGATGAAGGCACGCACACGGTCG
>Ga0247812_10000033_pt1 | contig 249957 bp, 233 predicted proteins | sample UWRJL149409B1_FD_178011 | JGI IMG/M metagenome (GOLD analysis project Ga0247812, IMG submission 178011) | Plant litter microbial communities from Arlington Agricultural Research Station in Wisconsin, United States - UWRJ-L149-409B-1 | ecosystem: Environmental > Terrestrial > Plant litter >... | reverse complement strand
AGAAACCCTAATAAGCTCTTTCAAAATCATCCTTAAAAAAAAATGGCTGAATAACCATTTGCTGTGCAAATTGAATTATTCAGCCATTTAAAGCCGGGTTGCGCAACGGCCACGGTAAAGGCGGCTATTTTGTTATAGGGTCTGTTTTTGGAGAATAATGCTTTGTTAATTGGCCAAAGCGTATTCATCAGTTTTTAAGGCTGTTTGTTTTTGCTGTTTAATTAGCAGTACGGCAAACATTGCGCCGGTGGTTGCCATCAGGATGCCCACAATTTCGGGCGAGGTGTAACCCAGTCCCCATGCAATAGGCAGCCCGCCTAAGAAAGCGCCCAGCGCGTTACCCACGTTAAAGGCCGCTTGCGTTGCCGCTGCGCCAAGCATCTCGGCATTTTTAGCGGTATTGATCATTAGCGTTTGGATGGGCGAGCCGATAGCCATAGATAAGCTGCCTGCCACAAAGGTCATCACGAGGGATAATATTTTATTTTCGGATACCAGGAAGATAACCAACAAGGCTACGGCCATAGCGATCAGCAGCATTAAACAAGCTTTTACGGGCGAAACCTTATCGGCCAGTTTACCGCCAAGAATATTGCCTACAACCATACCCAAACCGGCCAATATCAGCACATAGGGTACTGTGCTGGCCTCAAAATGCGATACCTCGGTCATCAGCGGGGCAATGTAGCTGATCCAGGCGAACAGGCCGCCTGTGCCGATTGCAGTAAGCAGGATGATCAGCCATGCCTCCCTTTTCTTAAAAAATGCCATTTCCGAGCGGATATTACCGGCATTGTTTGCCGGCAATTGCGGCAGCCATAACTGGATAAATAATAAAGTAACAAGGCCGATAGCCGTGATCAGTCCGAAAGTGTATCGCCACGAATAATGGTGGCCGATGTAAGTGCCCAGCGGTACGGTTAACAGGTTGGCAATGGTAAGCCCGGCAAACATAATAGAAATGGCCTGTGCCTGTTTACCCTTATCGGCAAGGCGGGTAGCTACTACCGAGCCCACGCCAAAAAATGCGCCATGCGGCAAACCGGCCAGCAAACGCGCAAACAGTAAAACGTAATGGTTGGGCGCAAATGCAGAGCAGGCGTTAAACGCCGTGAACATGATCATCAGCGCTATCAGGATCTTTTTAGGTTCGTACTTGCTGCTTATGGCAACCAGCAGAGGCGCGCCAATTACCACACCAAGGGCATAGGCCGAGATGAGGTGACCGGCTTCGGGGATGGTGGTATGAAAATCTTTAGCAATATCGGGCAGCATCCCCATCATTACAAATTCTGTAGTGCCTATACCAAGGCCGCCAAGGGTAAGCGGAATTAAACTTTTTTTCACGTTGTGTTTTTTAATTAAATAATTGTGATGCCCGCCTGTTTGTAAACCATTAGTTTTTCATCATCGGGTGATACATCGGTAATAATGGCATCCAGTTCGGTTACCAGGGATATATAATAAGGGTCGGCCGTGTTTACCTTTTCCATGGTAGAGAGCGCTATGGTTTGTTTAGACATCTCCAGCATGGTTTTTTTGATCTGCGCTTCCTCGTAATCTTTGGTGGTTAAGCCAATGGCAGGGTGGATGCTGCAAACGCCCAGCAGGCAAAGATCGGCCCTGATGTTTTTAAAGGCAGCAACGGTTTCTATCCCGATGGTAGTGAACGACGATTTAAACAAGCGCCCGCCGGCAAATATCACCTCTACAGAAGGATGGTCTTCCAGCACGCTGGCTACCGGGAAACTGTTGGTAACTACGGTGAGCTTCATATCATGCGGAATGCTTTCGGCCACAGCAAGCGTGGAGGTACCGCCATCAAATATCACTACCTGCCCTTCTTTTAAAAACCTTAAAGCCTTGGCGGCGATAACTTTTTTAGAAGCTATATCGTGCTTTTCCCTCGCCCGGTAATGATGCGGGATAGGCGAATGTGCAACAGCCCCGCCCCGTACGGCCTTCAACAGCCCCTGGTCCGACAGCGCCTTGATATCCCGGCGCACGGTATCTTCGGATACATTCAGGTGTTCGCTCAGCTCTGTTAGCAGAACCCTTTGGTCTCGGGATACCTGGTCCAGTATTAATTGTAAGCGTTCTTCTTTAATCATGATTGCAATATGATGCAAAGTAAAATACATTATTGCAACATTTTGCAATAATTAAGTCATTTGAGGTGCAGTTTATGCTAAAAGTGTTCCGATTGATAAAATGGGGTGTTCCGATCTGTTCCGTTTTTTAATTAGCGGAACAGCGGAACGCCGGAACAAATGGAAACATTGCTACCTGCTATTAAATCCTTCTCCTTTGGAGAAGGTGCCCAAAGGGCGGATGCGGCCGAATTTGTACATCCCTTACACTGTATTTTAATATAACGTTAACTTAATAGCAATAACCTTTTTGTGTTATAGCTTCGCGGTAAACTATATTTGTGTGTATGATGTGTCCGTATAAAAAAATAGCTGCCGGTGTGTTCTTTGCTTTGTTTTTGATGAACACTGCTTCGGCGCAGCAAAAAGTTAAAAAAGCCCTGTTTATTATTGCCGATGGCATCCCTGCCGATGTTATTGAAAAACTGGCTACCCCAAACCTTAACGCCATTGCTAAACAAGGCAAATACCTGCGTGCACATGTAGGCGGGGATAAGGATGCCTACAACCAAACGCCAACCATATCTGCCGTTGGCTATAACAGCCTGCTTACCGGCACCTGGGTAAACAAACACAACGTTTGGGATAATGATATTAAGGCGCCCAACTATAACTATCCAACCATCTTCAGGCTGCTGAAGAACCAGTATCCTAATAAAAAGATAGCGGTATATTCCAGCTGGCTTGATAACCGCACCAAGCTGGTGGGCGATAGCATGGCCGCTACCAATAACCTGCATGTAGATTACCATGCCGACGGCTTTGAGCTGGATACCATCAACTTTAAGCATGATAAGGAAAGCGCCTACATGCATCGCATTGATGAGAAAGTGGTTGACGAAGCCGCAGCGGGCATCCGTAAGAATGCGCCTGACCTGAGCTGGGTTTACCTGGAATATACAGATGATATGGGGCACAGGTATGGCGATAGTCCGCAGTATTACACCGCCATTGAAATGATGGATAAACAGGTTGGTAAAATATGGCAGGCCATCCAATACCGCCAGAAGAACTTTAACGAGGAGTGGCAGATCTTTATCACTACCGACCATGGCCGAGATGAGAAAACCGGCAAAGGGCACGGCGGCCAATCCGTAAGGCAGCGCTCTACCTGGATGGTGACCAACGCCACCGGATTAAATGCTTACGCCCGCTATTACTACCCCGGCGTGGTTGATATTATGCCAACCATAGCGCAGTATATGAACATTAGCATCCCGGTAAATTATAAAAGGGAACTGGATGGTATTGCACTTACCGGCCCGGTATCTGTAGCAGAACCTAAGGTAAACCTGGTACAGGGCGCCATAGATGTAAACTGGAAAGCGCTGAATAAAGGCGAGAAGGTAAAGATATGGGTATCGGCAACCAACAATGTTAAGGAGGGCAAACCTGATGAGTACAAACTTGCCGGCGAGTTTGCTGCCGATACAGAACACGCGCTGATCAGTGTAAAAGAGCAGCCATCCAACATCTATAAAGTGGTGATAGAAGGCAAATACAATATCGTAAATAAGTGGGTGGTAGTGAAAGAAGTTAAGAAATAATTAAAAGTTAAATATTTCTAATGATGTAAATATATTTCTTTTGAGTTGTGTTCAAGGTGTTCAAAAGTGTTCACCCAAATAAAAATGAACACCTGTTTTAACATATTTGAACACTTGGACAGCGCGAATAGAACCAATAAAAAAAAGCGAGGTAGATTAAAATCCATCGCTTTTTTTTGCTAAAATCTTGCTGCAATAATCTGTTCGCAAAGGCCGAAGGATAGCGTCATGCCGTTGCCGCCGAGGCCGTTAATGATGGTTACGCCGGGTTCGGCATCAAAAACCAGTTCTGTTTGGCCGGTGGTCATTTTGGCGTAGATACCGTTCCAGGTTTGGATAACGCGGGTATCTTTCAGACTGGTAAAAGTGTGGAGGTATTTCAGGATCATCTGGTTAATAAAATCCCTGTCGAACGGATCGTGCACCAGGCCATATTCGTGCGAATCGCCCACGGTAATTTCGCCGGTATGGTTTTGCGCGGCCATTACATGGATGCCCCATTTAAGGTAGTCGGCATATTGTTCCTCATAACGTTTGCGTAAGGCATCCAGTGCCGGTGCCGATTGAAAACCCGGGTAGTGGATCATGCTGAGGCTTCCGCAAAGGGCGGGGCCAATGCGCCAGTCGTTAGGCTGGGCGGCAAGGCGCATCATCTGTAGTTTGCACTTGGTTATTTTAAACGATGCGAACAGCTCAGGGTACAGCGTTTCAAACTCCACGCCGCTGCAGAGGAAGATCTCATCGGCATGCCAGTTGCGTTCGCCGGAGAGTACGGTCGTTTGTGTTACGTGGGTAATGGCTGTCTTCCAGTGAAACTGTACACCGTATTTATTGGCCAGGTGTTCGGCAACAGCGCCAATAGCGGCGCGTGCTTCTACTATCATTTCTGTGCCGCTCCATAGGGCGCCTTTCAGCCCGGCACGGTTTACACCCGGCGATTTTTGCAGGGTTTGCTCTGGTGTAAGCAGGGCAACATCGCGTACGGTTTTGTTAATAGCAGCATATTGCTCCATAACTTCCAGTTCGTCATCATGGTAGGCAATATGCAGCGAGCCTACCTCGTCATGCCAGATGCCGGCATCTGCGCAGGTTTGTTTCCAGATACTGCGAGAGAGCATTGCGCGTTCAAACAGCGGGCCTGTAGGCTGCCCAATGGGCCAAACCATTCCGAAGTTGCGGATAGAAGCGCCAACGGCCCGTTCGTTACGCTCAAAAACGGTAACCTTGTAACCCCTTACCGCAAGGGCGCGGGCGGTAGCAAGGCCAACAATGCCCGCACCAATTACTATAGCCGATGGTGTGCTCATACAGTAGAAAAATTAAGTTCTGCCGTGGTTGTAGGCGCTTTTTGCCTGCGGGCAGATTGTAAAAAATAAAGTAAAGATAAAATGCCGCAAATGCCGCCAACAATGGCAACTATCATAACGCCTTCCTTAAAAAACGCTCCCCAGCTAATACCGGGGCGGCCAAGTTCTTTGATGAGTAAAATGCTTACGCTGCCCAGGTAACCCATAGAATCGGCAATGTACATTACAAAGCCAACGTTGCTTTTGTAGTGAAAGGTGGCTATCATCCGCTCAAAAAAGATAGCGTTGTATGGAACGTACCCAAGGTATAGCCCGAGGCCGGCCATGGTCATCCAGCTAATGGGGCTAATCAGTTTTAAAGAGAACATTACGGTTGATACGCCAACCAGCACACAGCCGCCTATAATAAACAGGTGGATAATGCCGAATGCCCGCAAATTCCTTTTTACTAAAATAAGCAGGCTCATGGCAACCAGTACAATAACAGAGATGCGGGTATCAATTTTGGTGTAGATGCTCCTGTCTTTAATACCCAGACTGCTCCAGATCTCCACCTCAAAATTATCACGTACATCGCGCATAATGGTTAATAATACGTAGATGATGAGCGTAAGGATAATGCCGGGCAAAAAGCGGGCGATAAACTGCCTGCGTTCCTGTGCGTTCATGGGCAGGCGTTCGGTACGGAGTGCTTTATCCTGGCTGGTTTGCGGTGGCATCATTTCCAGCATAAACACAAATAGTATCAGCGGGATAGCAAACAAAGCGCCGGTTAAAAAAGGCATATTATACTCGCTTACGTGGTAAACGTGTATCAGCGTTTGGCCAATGGTTTTTACAAAGCCCGAGCCGAATATCAGGCTGATAGAAAGCACTGCCGCCATAAACTCGGTAGAGCGCCTGCCTTCTAAATAGCCAAACACCAGCCCCCATATCAGCCCCAGCGGGAAACCGTTAATAAACAGGAATATAATATTGTAAGGGGCAGGTACCACGGCAAAGCCCAAAAGCGCCAGCCAGGAGATGCCTACCAGTACCAGTACGGTTAAACCACGTTTGGCACCTTTTACTTCGGCAATAAAACGGATACCGTAGAACTTACTCAGCGTGTAGCCAATTATCTGGGCTATTACCAGCCACACCTTATAATCTACATGCAGATATTGCTGGCCCGGGTAGGTGCCCGCCGCAAAAGCCTTGCGGAATGCATACATAGATGTATATGCCCCAAAGGCCGATACCGCTGCTAACACAGATACAAGCGCGTAGGGCCAATGGGCAACCTTCGCCTTTAAGTTATTGGCTAACTGCATGGCAGGTATTAATTGATGATGACGGTTACATCGGCAATGTCATCTACAATATGGGTAGGGTGGTAAGGCAGTAACTGCTCGCGGGTGAAAGCACCAGTGGTAACTGCAATAATGTATTTGCAGCCTGCGTTCTGCCCTTCGCGAATATCTACTTCGGTATCGCCTACTTTGGCAACTTCCTGGGCATCGGTAATACCGGCCAGTTGCATCATTTGGTTGATCATGGCAGGGTCGGGGCGGCCTTCGGTAACTTCGTCAGATCCTATCAGGTAATCAAACAAGCCTTTTTGGCGCCATTGCAGGCGGTTGATAATAGTTTCGGCAATATCTTTAGAAAATCCTGTGTTGATGCCAATTTTAATACCTGCTGCGCGCAGGGCAGCCATGGTTTCTTCGGCGTGTGGTAAAGCCTCTAATACTTCGGCGTTTTGGTAGTAGGCAATCATCAGGCTCACAAATTCTTTGTGAATGTTACCTATCAGTTCTGCGGTTATTTTAGTGGTATCCGGTTCGTTCAGATACAGCATTTTAGTTATGGCAACGCTTTTTTCGTAACCCATTAAAGGGTTAATTACTTCCGGACCGGCATGGTAGCCATATTTTTCCAGCGCGGCGCGAAAGGTATCAGTTACTTTACTTTCATCTTTAACCGTGGTGCCGGCCATATCAAAAACAACAAGTTTAATAGACATTTGCTAAAAATTAATGTTTAGCAATATTAAACTATGTTTATTAATAATAAACTAAATTAAAGTTAAGGAATGTTTAAGCCTTCTCCTCAAAAAAGTAAATCACCAGCATACTGGCCTTTTCTTTTCCTTTATTTTTAGGTGTGTGGGAGATGCGGCCATCAAATAACATCGAGTCGCCCTCGTGCAATATGTAGCTTTCTTCGCCAAACTGGTATTCTATGCTGCCTTTTAAAATATACTTATATTCATAGGCCTCGGTTTCTACCTGAGGGCGGTGGGCATCGGGTTCCAGCTCCAGTATTACAATATCCACGGTAGAATTTTTGATGGATTGAGTAAAAATGCGCTGGTAATGAAAACCCTCGGCATGTTCTTTTTCAAAATGATCGTACTCGGCTTGCCTGCGGATGATCAGCGGGAAGTTGCTTCCGGCCGAATGGATGTCCTTGAAAAATACATTCATATCTATCTCCAAAGCCTTTATAATATCAATCAGCACAATAAGTGATGGTATGGTTCGGCTGTTCTCAATCTGCGAGATGAGCCCCTTGCTTACATTGGCACGTGAGGCCAGTTCCTGTACGGTTATATTTTTATCGCGCCGGCGTTCTTTTATCCGGTTACTGATCTGGATCAGTACATCATCTTCCATTAATAGCTAACATTTGTTTGAAACGGCGGTAAAGTAGATAATATATTTAAACAAGGCAAGGCATTTAGGTTAATTTAACAACCCGCAAAATAAATGTTGAAGATTTAATTTTATGGTAATATATGGTTGCTTTATTTGCCGGTAAATAATTTATTATGCCCCTACCTGCACGCAGTCCGCAAGAAATAGCCGACGAAGTTTTCGCGTTATACGAATTACACGGTGATGAAGATTACATTGGCGAACCGGTTTCCCAATTGGAGCACATGTCGCAGGCTGCTGTATTGGCCGAGACTGAGGGGTATGATGACGAGGTGATATTAGCTGCATTTTTTCATGATATTGGCCACCTGTGCGCAAGTGCCGAAAGTATGAACGGCATGGGCAATGTTGACCATGAGAAGCTGGGTGCTGATTACCTGATTGAGCGCGGTTTTTCTGCCCGCTTAGCCAATCTGGTGAACGGCCATGTTATTGCCAAACGTTATCTTACTTACAAGTACCCCGAATATTACGAAAAGCTTTCGCCGGCAAGCAGGGTCACCCTGAATTTCCAGGGTGGGGTAATGAGCGCTGCAGAAGCTGCCGAATTTGAACAGAACCCCGATGCAGAACTCATCATCAGGATGCGCTATTGGGACGATGAAGCTAAACTGCAGGAAATACCTGTTAACAACGTATTGCATCTGAAACAGATAGCGGTAAAGCACCTGCAGCGTAATTTGTAAGCGCCTCTTAAGTATCTATTGTTAAGTTTTCCTCCTACCCGTGTTTAGCTTGTGTTACCATTTTTCCTGAGGCTTAATTTTAATTGAATAAAGGTTTAAAGTTTACTTAACTTAAACTTAGTTTACAAATAATAAACAAAGTTTAGTATTGCTGAAATAATCATCATCAAAATTATTCAGCAGGAATGAAACATTTTTACCCCAATTTAAAGCGGCTTGCACTTATTATAGTGTGCTGCCTTTCGCCGGTTATTTTGTTTGCCCAAACAAAAATTACCGGTACCGTTAATGACGAAACCAAGCAACCGCTGCCTGGTGTTAGCGTAATGCTTAAAGGAACAAGCCAGGGAACAACTACAGATGTTTACGGCCGTTTCATTATCAACGCAAGCCCCGGCCAGGTGCTGGTATTTAAATTTATTGGTTTTGCCCCGCATGAAGCAACCGTTGGTAACGGCAACAGTATGGTTGTAAACCTTACAGGCGACAGCAAAACCCTGAACGAGGTGGTTGTAACCGCCTTAGGTGTTAAAAAGGAAACCCGCCGCATTGGTTATGCCGTACAAACCGTAAACGGCGATGACCTTACCATGGCCCGCGATCCTAACCCTATCACCGGTTTAACCGGTAAAGTTGCCGGTTTATCTGTTGGCCCCTCTGCCGAGCTTTTAGGTACACCAAGCGTAAGGCTGCGTGGTAACCAGATCTCGTTATACGTAGTGGATGGTTTTCCTATCAATACAGATACCTATAACATCAGCCCTGATGATATAGAGACTTATACCGTGTTAAAAGGCCCTGCTGCAGCGGCACTTTACGGTAACCGTGCATCATACGGGGCAATTTTAATTACCACCAAAAAAGGTAACAAAAGCAAAAAAGGCCTTACTATTGATTTGAACAGCAGTACGGTTATCAATAGCGGCTTCTTAGCTTTCCCACGCGTGCAGAAATCATACGGCGCGGGCGAGAACACCTTTTACAAATTTGTGGATGGTAAAGGTGGTGCACCGGGTGGTGTAGATGCCGATTACGATGTTTGGGGCCCTTACTTTGCCGGTCAGCTGATTGAGCAGTACGATAGCCCTGTTATAAACGGTGTGCGCCAGGCAACTCCTTACACCGCACGTGGTGCAAATAACCTTGATAACTTTTTACGCACAGGCTATCAAACCAACAACAACATTGCATTAACCGCTAACGGCGATAACTACACCGTTCGTTTATCGGCTTCACAGCAGCACCAGAGCAGCTACATTCCAGAGCAATACCTGGATATAGCCAACGCCAATATCTACGCATCGTTTAACCCAAACCCACGCTGGAAATTTGAAGGTAACGTAAGCTTTAACCGCCAAACTACCGATAACTTCCCTGACGTTAGCTACGGGCCTAACAGCTTAATTTACAATATTGCTGTTTGGACAGGTGCCGACTGGGATGTTAACGCACCCGATATTAAAGCAATATGGCAGCCGGGTAAAGAAGGTGTACAACAGCAGTTTGCCGAATATACCCGTTACCATAACCCCTGGTTTATGGTTAAAGAATGGACCCGCGGCCACTACAAAAACGATGTTTACGGTTATTTATCCAGTAACTTCAAGATCAATAACAACTTGAACGCTACTTTGCGCTCACAGATCAATACGTACAATATTTTACGTACCGAAAAAATGCCATACTCGGCCCACCCTTATGGCCGTGAAGGTAACATGGGCGATTACCGCGAAGACCGCCGCGATTTGTTTGATAACAACACCGAGTTAATGTTAAACTACGATTACACTATCAAAAACTTCCTTAACCTATCGGGTTTAGTAGGTGGTAACATGCGTAATCTTACCTACAAAAGTAACTGGGCTTCTACCGATTACTTAAATGTACCGGGTGTGTACTCATTCAGTAACTCCATGAACCCTACACAGGCAACCAGTTTTAACTCGGATATGCGTGTAATGAGTGCTTACTACTCTTTAGATGCTACCTTTGGTAAATATGCTACCATTTCAAGTACAGGCCGTATCGATAAATCATCGGCTTTCCAGGTACCTACTACTTATTTCTACCCAAGTGTATCTATCGCGACAGTAGTATCTGATTATGTGAAGATGCCGGAAATCATCAGCTTCTTAAAACTGAGAGGTTCGTTCTCTAACATCCGTTCGGATGCTACTTCAACAACCATTGGCCCCGCCCCGTTCAACTCTATTACTGTATTTGGCGGCAGCACAGGTGCATCATTATTTAACAACCCACTGGGTTATGGCAGTACATATAACTCGCCATACAACGGGCCCGATTATTCACTTACTACCTCTTACGCAACCAGCAAGCCATACAACAGCCAAACTGCAGGTTACGCATCAGACTACCTGTTCCAAAACGGCATCAAAACATCAACCCGTGTAAACTATGAGGAAGGTTTTGATATTAAATTCTTACAAAACCGTTTAGGTTTAACCGCTACAGCGTTTCAGTATATCGATGGTCCGCGTATTTTACCTAACGTAATCTCAAGCGCTTCAGGTTATACCATTGAGTACATCAACGCTTTAAAAACCAAAAAAACAGGTTACGAATTATCAATAACCGGCACGCCTATCAAAACCAGCAACTTCAACTGGAATGTTTTGGTTAACGTATCAAATTTTAAAGAGGTTTACAAAGAGCTGCCGGCCGGCCAGGATACATATGCAACCTTCTTTAAAGCCGGCGACCGTACCGATAAATTGTATGGAACCGCTTTTGTTAGAACCCCGCAAGGCCAGATAATTAATGATGAAGCTGGCAAACCGCTTATTAACCCGGTATTACAGTTTTTGGGTAACATGAACGCTAAATACACCTGGAGCGTTTACAACAAAGTTCAGTACAAAAACTTTAGCATGGGCTTCCAGTTTGATGGCTCGGTAGGTGGTGTTATGGTTGATTATATGCACAACAAAACCATGCGTGGTGGTGCTAATATAGAAACTGCAGAAGGTGCACTTGGTGGTGCCCGTTACCAGGATTGGCTTAACTATGGTAAAGCAGGCTACGCAGGTAGCTACGTTGGCGAAGGTGTACAAATTTCAAACGGTGGTGTAATTAACTACGATTCGCAAACAGGTGCTGTGTTAAACTACGGCGAACTGCAATACGCGCCAAACGGAAAAAAGGCTTTTGTACAGGATTACGTAAGTAAATATTACAATGCTGATGAGGCCAACCTGATGAGCAAAACCTTCTCAAAACTGCGTGAGGTTACTTTTGGGTTTGATATCCCTAAGCAATTGCTACAGAAAACATTTATCCAAAAAGCATCAGTATCTGTTTACGGCCGTAACCTGCTGTACTTCTACAAAGATAAACGCTTTAAGGATGTGGATCTGGATCAGTACAACTACGCTACAAGCTTAAGCGGTTTGCAATCACCAACCGTACGCAGCTATGGCCTTAACCTAAACGTGTCATTCTAAATAACTGATAAAGCAGTAAAACATGAAAACGATATTCAAAAAATACATACTTCCGGCCACCTTGTTGCTATCGGTAGCAGGTTCGGGGTGTAAAAAAAGCTTCGAAGAGCTTACTAAAAATAATAACGTGCCCAATACAGTACCGGCATCACTATTATTTAATGGTATATTAAATGATATAGCCGAACTGCCCGATGGACAGAAAGAGATCTATGCGCAATATTACCTGTATAACTACGATTATTACGGTAACAACCGTTACGATTTGGGTGGCGGCGATGACTACTATACTACACTGAAAAACGTAGTAGATATGGAGAAAAAAGCATCGGAAACCGGTGGTGGCGCTATTAACCCTTACGAAGCTTTGGGTAAGTTCTTTAAAGCCTACCTGTTCAGCAAAATGAGTTTAGAGATGGGCGATATCCCGATGACCCAGGCCTTAAAAGGTTTGGATAACCTGGAGCCTGCTTACGACACCCAAAAAGCAGTAATGCTGCAATCTTTAGAGTGGCTGGAAAGCGCTAATAACGACCTGGGCCAGATGATTGCTAAACCAAATGATTTTGGTACAGGTGAAGGCGCCATCCTTAAAAACGATATTTACTTTGGTAACGATTTAAAGAAATGGCAAAAAACAGTTAACGCGCTGCAGGTTCGTTTACTTTTGCAACTAAGCAAAAAAACTGCTGACGCCGATCTTAAAGTTGCTACACGTTTTGCAAACATTGTAAACACACCTGCTAAATACCCGTTGATGGAAAGTAATGCAGATAACCTGCAGTACGTGTTTTTATCGCCGAATAACTTTTATCCCATGAACCCAAATAACTTTGGGCAGAGCGGATCGCGTAAAAACACTTCATCAACCTATGTTGGTTTACTTACACAACTGAAAGACCCAAGGGTATTTGTAACTGCCGAACCAGCCCGCGACCTGGTTGACAATAAAAAACAAAGCCCTACAGATTTTGCATCGTTCATAGGTGCCAACCCGGGAGAAGACCAGGGCGATATGTATAACAATGCAGGTTTGCAAAAATACTCGTTCATCAACCGTAAGCATTTCTATTCTGCCTATACAGGTGAGCCAAGCATCCAGATAGGTTACCCTGAGCTGATGCTGAACATTGCCGAAGGTATTAACCGCGGCTGGGCAGCAGGTGCAAATGCCGAGACTTACTACATAGCCGGTATTAAAGCCTCTATGGCATCTTACGGCATCCCGGAAACAGGCAACTTTAATGCTTACTTCTACCGCCCTGGTTCTGATGATGTTAAGGCTGATAAAAACTACGATGTTTATGCTATTGCTGCAAACTTTAATACTTACTACAACCAGGCAGGTGTTAAATATACTAATGATGCTGCCGGTTTAACCAGGGTATTACAGCAGAAGTACCTTGCGCTTTTCCGCCACTCGGGGTTAGAGTCGTACTTTACTTTCCGCCGTACCGGTGTGCCAGTGTTTACAACCGGCCCGGGTACAGGTAACAGCGGGCGTATTGCACAGCGTTTTAAATACCACGATGCTGAGCGTACTGCTAACGCTGCCAATTACCAGGCCGCGCTGCAAAGCCAGTTTGGTGGTAACGATGACATCAACAGCCTGATGTGGATCCTGAAATAATTTAATAACCATACAAAGCAGGGCCGTTAGCAATAGCGGCCCTGCTTGTTTAACCCGAAAATTTTTATGAAAAAATGTATGTTGATGCTGCTTTTGGCAGTATGTGCTAATGCTTCGGTCGCGCAGCAAAAAACAAAGAACCTGATTATTGTAACGCTGGATGGCATGCGCTGGCAGGAAGTTTTCCGCGGTGCCGATTCGGCCATGATCAATTCCCAGTACACCAGCGATAAGGATGATGTACGCAAAAGATATTGGGTGGCCCCTGCAGAAGAGCGCCGCAAATTGCTGTTCCCGTTCTTATGGGAGGTAGTGAGCAAACAGGGTCAGCTATACGGTAACCGCGACGCTGGTAACAAAGACGAGCTTGCTAACCAGTACCGTTTTTCGTATCCGGGCTACAACGAGATCTTTACCGGTTTCCCGGATGTGCGGATGAACACCAACGACCCGATAACCAACCCCAACATGAACGTGCTGGAATACATTAACAAGCAAAAAGGCTTTGAGGGTAAAGTGATCGCATTCTCCTCATGGGAACGTTTTCCGCAGATATTGAATGTGAACCGTTCCGGCCTGCCGGTTTACTCGGGCTACGCCGATCTTAAAAACAAGGATGCTAACGCAAGGCTTAAATATTTGAATGAGCTGCAGCATAACGTGCCGCATTACCTGGGCGATTCTACCCGGTTAGATTTTATCACCTACGAATTCAGCAAGGAATATATTAAACAGTACAAACCGCGTGTACTGTATATGGCCTTTGATGAAACCGATGATATGGCTCACGAAGGTAATTATAAACTATACCTGGAGCGCGCCAAACAGGAAGACGGCTACATAAAAAGCCTTTGGGATATGATACAGGCCGACCCCTTTTATAAAAACAACACCACGTTATTAATCACCTGCGACCATGGCCGCGGCGAGACACCGATAGCCACCTGGCGCAGCCACGGCAGCGATGTAAAAGGATCTGAGCAAACCTGGTTTGCCATTATAGGCCCGGATACTGCGCCAACCGGCGAGGTTAAAACCCCAACAATAACTTACCACAAGCAACTGGCACAAACCTTAGCCCAGCTGTTAGGTTTCGATTTTAAAGCCAACGCAGGCCACGAGGTTGGTGATGTTATTAAAACGGTTATTAAGTAAGTATTCGCCTATTAAACTAAGAATCCCCTGCAGCTCTGTGGGGATTCTTAGTTAATCGATTTCTGTTTAGGAATTACCCTGGCCAATCAGATCTGTTATGATCTGGCCGGCTTCAAGTTTAGTAAAGTCCAGGTCATCCTCTTTAACTTTTTTGTCGCCTTTTTTTAGTGGTGGCAAACCCATTGCTACCCGGCGCAGGTTCATGCGTTCGAATGATTCTTTTTCGTCGGCGTCGCGCTGTTTTTTAAGTTCAGCCTCGTTCAGAGTTACGCTGGTTTCGGCATCATGCTTTTTAAACTCAGCGATATCTTCCAGCAGGTATTTATAATTGTCGCTGCCAGCCATGCGCTGGTCGTGCAGTTTTTGTAGTTGCGGTAAAACGGTGCTTAGGTTGCCGGCTTTGGTATAAGTTGTTTTATTGATCACATCAAAAGGCATAGCTGATGGCTCAGTATCCTCGCCATACTTGTCCAACGGGATAACCGACGGAAATTGAATATCGGGCATAACGCCTTTGTGCTGGGTTGAATTTCCGCTGATGCGGTAAAACTTGGCTATAGTTAAGTTAAGCTGCCCATAGGTGCTTAAGCTGCCGTTGGAGCCTTTGGTTATTTTGCCGTTAGATGTCAGCTTAGCTTCCTGGCTGGTTTTATCGCCCTGTGCCGGTCCCATAATCCTGTCCAAATCTATAGCGCTTTGCACCGAGCCTTTGCCGTAGGTTTGGGTGCCCATAATGATGCCACGGCCATAATCCTGTATCGCACCCGAAAAGATCTCCGATGCTGATGCACTGAAGCGGTCTACCAGTACACCCATTGGGCCGTCGTAAGCAATGCCTGCGTCGTCGTCTTCCTGCACATCTACCTGGTTGCGGGTATCGCGCACCTGCACCACCGGGCCCGATTTAATAAATAAACCGGTAAGCTCCACCGCTTCCATCAGCGAGCCGCCGCCGTTTTGGCGAAGATCAACCACAATGCCGTCTACTTTTTCCTGTTTAAGGGTATCCAGCAATAACTTTACATCGTGCGTGGTGCTTTTATAGTTGGGATTGCCAGCGCGGTAATCGTTAAAATCGATATAAAAGGCCGGGATAGAAATAATACCTATCTTAACCTGTTTGCCATTGCTGTTATAGGTGCGTACTTCTTTTTTGGCCGATTGATCTTTCAGGATAATTTTCTCGCGTACCAGCTCTACCACTTTGGGTTTGCTGCCTGCGCCTGCACCGGCCGGGAGGATCTCCAGCCTTACAATAGTGCCTTTAGTGCCGCGGATGAGCGCGATGGCGTTATCCACCCGCCAGCCCACAATATTTTGGAACTCGCCGGTTTTACCTTGCGCTACGGCCACAATGCGGTCGTCAATACTCATTTGCTTGCTTTTATCGGCAGGCCCACCGGGCACAATGCTTTTAATAGTTACGTATTCGTTCTCAGATACCGGCGAAATACCTATCCCCTCCACTTGGCGCGACATCTCTATGTTAAAATTAGCCGCGTTGCTTGGGTTAAAGTAATTGGTATGCGGGTCTATAGCCTCGGTAAAGGCATCCATAAAGTATTGAAAAACATCTTGGTTAGAGAGTTTTCCTGCCTGTGTTAACAAACTTTGATAACGCTTTTTAAGCGTTTCTTTGTTTTTAGCCATATCTGCATTGGCCAGCTTAAGGCTCAGCAGTTCGTACTTTACACGGCGGCCCCACATCTGGTCCATCTCCGCTTGCGAGGCGGGCCAGGGTTGTTTATCACCATCGTAAACAAAGGTTTCTTTTTTATTGAAATCGAAACTTTGGTTTAAACGGTTTAGTGAATAACTGATGTGCTCTGCATACCTTTTTTGGAACAGGTTAAAAATGTAAAATGCGTTGTTAAGGTTGCCATCTTTAATATCGTCATCAAAGCCGGTTTTAAATTTCTCCAGGTCTTTAATGTCCGATGCTAAAAAGTAGCTGCGGTTTTCGTCGAGCGATTTTATATAACGGTTAAAGATCTCCGCAGAGATAGAATCGTTCAGCGGTACTTTTTTGTAATTGTAGTTGGTTATCATGGCTGCAACCTGTTTGCAGATCTTCACTTGCTGCTCGCTGGGCTGCAGATCGGCAATGCTAACTTTAACCGGTTTAGATGGCTCAGCATAACAGGCCGATACCGCCGCCATAATCAAGAGCAAATACACTTTTTTTACCATATCTTTTACTGTAGTTAAATTAAAGCCTGGCTTAAACATTAAGGTTGATTACTTATACGTGCTAAATTAAAATAAGTAGCTGCATTGCAGTACATAACCGTAAATAAAACTTTATTGTTGCGACGATATTGCTGTAAAATGTAAGTTGGGTGATAAATGACTTAAATAAAACGGATGAAGAGGGATTCTAAACTAATAGATCAGTAATATCGAATATCGAATTTTCAATTTCGAATATTGAATTAAGGACTTTTTGATAGGTAATACATAGTCGTATAATTGGCAAACCCTGCTGATACAAATCCAGCACCGTTCTCCGCACTACTATCCTGTCTTCCGCACCACCCGCCCCGCTCCCCGCACCTCCTCCCTAATGACAGTTAAGGATAGTTAAACAAACGCTTCCTTTTAATTTGGTGGCGTACTTCCCAAAGAAGCCATTTCTAAAAATGATGAGGCTATTATTAGAGATATATTTCACTTTATTGCTGAATTTTCTTTCGGGAGCTTTATTTACCTTGCCGGTTGAACAATTTTAATATGAACGTTGGCCTGTTTATCCCCTGTTATGTAGACCAGTTTTACCCCGGTGCTGCCATTGCTACCCTGCAATTGTTAGAGAAGCTGGGCGTTACCGTAGGCTACCCCAAAAACCAAACCTGCTGCGGGCAGCCCATGGCAAACTCGGGCTTTGAGCATTTAACCGGCGGCTGCAACGAGCTTTTTATTAAGAACTTTGAAGGGTTTGATTACATAGTTGCCCCATCTGGCAGCTGTGTGCTGCATGTGCAAGAGCATTTACATAGTCACGATCACGAGCAGGCGGCATCCACCATTAGCAAAAGGGTTTATGAGCTAAGCTCCTTTTTAACAGATGTTTTAAAGGTGCAATCGCTGCCCTCTAAGTTTCCGCATAAGGTTGGGGTGCATCAAAGCTGCCATGGGCAAAGGGGCTTGCACCTATCGCAAATGAGCGAGCTGGTTGCGCCTTACTACTCTAAACCGGGCAGTTTACTGAATATGGTGGAGGGAATAGAGCTGATTCCGCTGAACAGGAATGATGAGTGCTGCGGTTTTGGCGGTACTTTTTGCGTTGCTGAAGAAGCCGTATCGGTAAAAATGGGAAAGGATAGGGTGGATGATCACCTGGCGCATGGCGCGGAATATATCACCGGTGTGGATATGTCTTGCCTGATGCATATGGAAGGCATCCTCAACAGGCGCGGAAGTAAAGTAAAGGTATTGCACCTGGCAGAAATATTAAACGCGGAATAACACATGGAAACCGAAGTAAAAGACCACGCTGATTTAGCAGCCGCATTTAATAAGGATGAAGACCGCGTTAACTGGCACGATGAAACTCTTTGGTGGATTCGCCAAAAGCGCGACCTGGCCGTTAATAAACTTCCCGAGTGGGAACTGCTGCGCGAAACAGCCTCACAGATAAAAGATAACGTACTCTCCAACCTTTCGGAATACTTAGTTCAGTTTGAGGCGAACGCCCAAAAGAACGGCGTAATTGTGCACTGGGCGGCAGATGCAGCCGAGCATAACCGGATTGTGCTGGGGCTGCTGAACGCTAAGGGCATCCAAAAGATGGTTAAAAGTAAATCGATGCTTACGGAAGAATGCCATTTAAATGAGCATTTAGAACGGAATGGTATTGAGGTAATAGACAGCGACCTGGGCGAACGTATTGTGCAGCTGGCTAAAGAACCGCCAAGCCATATTGTACTGCCCTGCATCCATAAAAAGAAAGAGGAAATAGGCGACCTGTTCCACCTGCACTTGGGCACGCCGGCCGGCAATGCCGACCCGCAATTTTTAACAGAAACAGCCCGCATCCACCTGCGCGAAACCTTTTTAACCCGCCGCGCCGCTTTAACCGGCGTAAACTTTGCCATAGCCGAAACCGGCGAGTTTGTAGTATGTACCAACGAGGGTAATGCCGATATGGGCGCGCACCTGGCCGAGATCCACATCGCCAGTATGGGGATGGAGAAGATTATCCCGCAGCGCAGGCATTTGGGCGTGTTTTTACGTTTGCTTACCCGTAGCGCAACGGGGCAGCCTATTACCACGTATTCCAGCCATTTTAGTAAACCGCGGGAAGGGAAAGAGATCCACATTATTATTGTAGATAACGGCCGCAGCAAGCAGTTGGGTCGCGAAGATTTCCGCAATTCGCTCAAATGCATCCGCTGCGGGGCTTGTATGAACACCTGCCCGGTTTACCGTCGCAGCGGGGGGCATAGTTACCATAATGCTATCTCCGGGCCTATCGGTGCTATACTGGCACCTAACCTGGATATGGAAAAGTTTGCCGATCTGCCCTTTGCATCAACCCTGTGCGGGTCGTGCTCTAACGTGTGCCCGGTAAAAATTGATATCCACCAGCAATTGTATAAATGGCGACAGGTAATTGTGCAGAATGGTTACGCCCCAGTAGCCAAAAAAGCCGCCATGAAGGTGATGAGTTTAACGCTGTCATCGCCGTTAGCCTATCACGCCGGCGGCAAAATGGGCCGCTTGGTAATGAAGTACGCACCGTTTGCGCTGAATAATAAATTTAACCCCTGGTACAAACAGCGGGACATGCCCGAGCCGCCAAAGGAATCTTTTGGCGAGTGGTATAATAAAAACAGGAAATAATGACAGCACGCAATACCATTTTAGCGGCCGTAAAGGCCAGCCAGCCCGCCTTAAAGCCGCTGCCCGATGTTTATTTCCCGGCAGATGAAAACGCTGATCTGAAAGCTAAGTTCACCGAAATACTTACCACTATAGGCGGCAAAGTAATAACAGCGGAAGGCTCCGAAGAGATAGCCGCCTATATTAAAACCATTACCAACTTCGGCGACCGCATAGAAAGCACCGTTGACGAGGTCTATAAAATAGTGGCGGAGGAGAACCCTTCGCTTTTGCCGCATTCCCTGCAAAATACCGAACTGGCTGTAATAAAAGCCCATTTCGGCGTTGCCGAGAACGGTGCCGTTTGGATAACCGAAGACCTGCTGAGCCAGCGTGTGCTGCCGTTTATTACCCAGCACCTGATAGTAGTACTAAACGCCGCCGACATTGTAGCCAACATGCACCAGGCCTACGAGCGCATCGGCGACAGGCGTTACGGTTTCGGCACATTTATAGCTGGGCCATCCAAAACGGCAGATATAGAACAATCGCTGGTATTGGGTGCGCACGGTTCGAGGAGTATGACGGTGTTTTTGATGAGGTAGGGTGATTTTTTACCTCCTGTTATCCTGAGCGATTGCTAAAGAATCAATAAGTAAAATGGCAAAAAAATGCTTCGTCCTTAAGCATGATAGGGGATTATTAATTAACTTGTCATCCCTGACGAAGGAAGGATCTGTTGTACGCTATACTTGGGGATGATATGCAAAATGGCGAACAGATGTTTCGTGCTTCAGCAGGACTCACGTGAAAAGGTAGCACTCATCATTTTAATATTTCATTATGGACATAAAGGAACAGATAGATCAGTATATTGCCAGCCAGTCTGAACCAAAACGAACTGACATAGAAGAGCTGCACAGGCACATTCTGCAGGTAATGCCGGGTTGTAAGCTATGGTTTGATGATGGGAAGAACGCCGAGAATAAAACGGTTACTAACCCTACTATCGGGTACGGAATGCAAACCATAAAATATGCTAATGGAAACACCAGGGAGTTTTTTCAAATTGGTATTAGCGCAAACAAAACGGGGATCTCGGTCTATATCCTTGGTATCGAAGATAAGACCTACTTAACCCAAACGTATGCAAAAGACCTTGGTAAGGCAAGCGTAACCGGGTATTGCATTAAGTTCAAAAAATTGAAAGATATAAACCTCAGTATACTCGAAGCGGCAATACTTTATGGCGTTGAGGTAACAAGCGAAAGTTAAATTATATTCTATTTGCAAAACGGCTGCCAGATGATCGTCCCTCAGCATAACAGGAACTTATTAATTAAGGATCTATTAAACGTCATGCTTAGGCAACGGTAAAATATAAACCTTCAGGGCGATGCAGCTTTCTTAACCGCTTGGTTCCTGATGAAGATAAAGGCCATCAGCGCCCCTAAATAACCCAGGCCGGCACTAATGCGCATGATGTTGGCATAGGCGGCTATAAAGCTGTTGTGATAAGCCTGTTCAATTTGTTTTTTATGATCTGCCGAAACTGTTTTGGGTACTTTGGCGTTGCCAAGGTTTGCGGCAGATGCCATGATCTCCTGCCGTTCGTGAGCTTGCAGGGGTAGGTTTTTTACCTGCTGCTCCAGCGCGCCGGAAAAGAACAGCACCGCAAGCGCACCAAATATCGCGTTAGCAAAAACATTGGCTATCCGGGTAATGGCATTATTTACACCTGATGCCGTGCCCGAAAAATGATCGGCCACGGAACCCATTACCGATGCCGTAAGCGGCGCTACGGTAAACGACATACCCAGCCCAAACACAATAACACCCGGGAAAAAGGTAGTCCAGTAATCGCCGGGGCCGCCGGTTTGTTTTACAAAAGAAAGGATAAGCAAACCCGTACCCGCCAGCGCCGGGCCGGTGATGAGTAAAAGCCTCGGTCCGTATTTATCTGCCAGTGCGCCTGCAAATCGTGCTATAGTGATCATCAGGATGGTAAACGGTAAAAACGTTAGCCCCGATTGCAGCTGGCTGTAGCCCTGCACCTGCACCATATTGAGCGACAGGAACAGCATGCCCGCCCCCAAGCCGGCGTACAGGAAAAACGTAAGCAAATTTGCCCCGCTGAAGGTAAGGTTGCTGAACAGCTGCAGCGGCATCATGGGGTGCTTACTTTTCTTTTCGATGATCACAAAAGCGGTGAGCAATAAAACGCCCAAAGCCAAAGCCGCGTCAACCTGCCAGTTGAAACCGGTTGCCGCGATGCGCAAAAAGCCGAAGGTAAGCGCAGCCAAACCCAATGCAATGCTAATGGCGCCGGGATAATCTATGGCCTGGTCGCTTTCCTCATCTTTGCTTTCTTTAACCTTTAGGGCGAGGAAGATCAGCGCCGCCACCCCAATAGGAAAATTGATAAAAAAGATATAGCGCCATAAACCGGCATCGGCCAGTGCGCCGCCTAAAATTGGGCCGCCCATAGTAACCACCGTAGTAATTGCCGACCACGTGCCGATTGCTTTCCCTCTTTCATCCTGATTAATGGAGGATGAAATGAGCGACAAACTGCCCGGTATCATCAGCGCACCGCCAACACCCTGGATAATGCGGAAGATAACAAGTAACGTAACACTTGGGGCTAGTCCGCAGGCTGCGGAGCCTATGATAAAAATGGAAATGCCGAGCATGAAAACTTTCTTGCGGCCCAGCTTATCACCCAGCGAACCACCTATCAGAATAATCGCAGCCAGGATGAGCAGGTAAGCGTTCAGGATCCAGAAGAGGTCGGCAGCGCCTGCGTTTAAGCTTTGCTGCAGGGCGGGCAGCACCACGTTCAGCGCGGTGCCATCAATAAAAGCCATGGCAGAAGCCAGTATGGCCGATACCATTATCCATTTACCTTCGGAGCTTTTTAGCGCTACTGTTGCCATGTGCTTAGTTTTCAGTAAGGTTTATTTACAATAAAGGTAATGTACCCGGCCGGCATTTTGTTTATATTGCCTGTATGAAATATTTATTGGTTTTAATGCTGATGGCAGGCTTCAGCAGTTTCGGGCAAAATTACAAAGCCCAAATTACAGCGCACCGCCAAAGCTATATGGATGATTTTTTAAAGGATGCGCATTCGCCGCTAAAAAAGGATGACCTGCAGCTGCTGCGCTTTTACAATGCCGACAGCACCTACCGCGTTACCGCCACGGCCATGCTATTAACTAACGAAACTACTTTTGTGATGCCTGTATTTACCGGCGCGGGCAGCCAGTACGTTAAATACGCCCTGCTTAAATTTACGCTGAAGGGGCAGCCTATGGAGCTGACGCTTTACCGCAGTATTGGCCTTTCGCAAATTCCGCAATACAGCGATTACCTGTTTCTGCCGTTTACCGATGATACCAACGGGAAAGATACCTACGGCGGCGGTCGCTACATCGATCTCAGTAAAAAAGACATTAAAGACGGTACCATCGTGGTTGATTTTAACAAGGCATATAATCCTTACTGCGCCTTTGCCGGCGGCTATGCCTGCCCAAAACCACCTGATGAGAACAAGCTGAAAGCATCAGTAGAAGCCGGCGAGAAGCTGTTTGCCGGTACCGTAAAACATTAAACAAAATAGGGGCGACTAAAAAGCCGCCCCTATTAATAACCAGGTTGTACACACACACTACTGACCCATCACGATCTTCCTGATCTGGTTATTATTATAATCACTCACGTAAATATTTCCGCTTGCATCAACTGCAACACCCTGTGGGTTGCTAAATAAGGCATCCTTACCAGCGCCGTTCACCAAGCCAGATGTGCCCGATGTACCCGCCAATACATGCAATACTTTGGCGGCTGTAATGCTTAGTACCCGGCCGTTGCCATCTGCAATAAATAAGGTGCCGTCTTTATCAATAACCAGGGCTGTTGGGGCACCAACCAGGTCAGACCCCTGGTCGCCTGCGTAGGTTGTAACCACACCAGCCGGGGTAATCTTACGGATGGCATTGTTGCCAAAATCGGCCACGTAAACATTACCTGCTGCATCAAGGGTTATACCGCTCGGCCTGTCGAACAGGGCACTTGTGCCTGTATCGTTTACATAACCTTTGGTAGTGCTGCCTGCAAAAGTAGTTACTACACCTTCGGGTGTAATTTTGCGAATGGCGTTGTTGCCTTTATCAGCCACATAAACATTTCCTGCAGCATCAGTAGCTAAAGCTGTTGGGGTGTTAAAGGAGGCGGCTGTGCCTGTGCCGTTGTTTAAACCTGCTGACCCATCGCCGGCAAAGGTGCTTACTACACCTGATGTTATCTTGCGGATAAGGTTGTTGCCTCTATCTGCCACGTAAACATTGTTTTGGGCATCAACTGCTATGCCGGATGGAGCGTAGAACTGCGCTACGGATAACGTACCATCTAAATAACCTACGTTGCCAGTACCGGTTAGTGTGGTTACCAAACCACCCGGTGTTATTTCGCGGATGGCGCTGTTGAAAGAATCTGTTACATAAATATTACCAGATGCATTAACAGCAGAGCCCATAGGGCCATAAAAAAGCGCGGCGGTACCCATGCCGTTCGAAAACCCCTCAGCATTGCCCGACAGGGTACTAACCACGCCATAATTTTCGGATAGGTTGGCAGGTAGCGTAATTGTTACCACGCTGCCATAACCTGTCCCGGTAGAATTTGTTGCGTATGCACGCAGATAATATTTTGTGCCGGCAGTAAGGCCGGTTATGTTACTGATGAATGAAAAGCCGTCTATTGTTGCCGCTAAATTTGTATCGTTAATAGTGGGCTCGGTATTAGCGGTGCTGTAGCAGATGCCGTAAGCTGTTACACCGTAGCTATCGGTAGCGGCTATTCCGCCTATATATATGCTTTTGGTTGCCGCATCAATTACATAATCGGTTGTGCTTACAACGGGTAGTGCAATATCGCTGGTGGTTTTATTACAGGATGATTGTACCAGTAGCACAATAACTGTTAATATCGGGAGGAAGGATTTACGTAAGATGTGTTTCATGTATGTGTGCGATGTATTATTGTCCCGAAGATATTTTGAACTGATGACTTGCCCTTGATGTACCGATTAACATAGCTTTTGTATCGATGAAGTGATTGTTAAAAAACCCGATACCTTTAAAAAAGGATACCGGGTCGCGATTTAAAATATATAGTTAATTAGCAGGGGCCATTTAATGTATGTTGATGATGTTAAACGCATATTGATAAACGAAGATAGCGCATAGCATTAAGCCCGTTAAACAGTACCGACGAATAGGGGATATGTATCGATAAATGGCAAATTACAGCGGATGGAATTTATGGGAGCAGCAGGCAAATTCCTGGTAATGCAAAAGCCGCAATTAACGCCCTATGTGTTCAGCGAATTGCGGCCTTGGGTTGTTATTCCTTTTACTTAATTGTTCTTTAAACCTATCCTATGATTGGTGTAATCAGTAAGGTATTCATTCCTGATAAAAAAATCAAGGCTTAATATGGTGCGGTAGTCTTGCGTATTATTGGGATTTTGGATGGTAGTTAAATTAGATGTACTTGTTGTTGTATAAGTGTATGTAAAGCCCCTGTTGGTGGTAATAGTTACTGTTGAGTTTTCGGGCAGATCACCCACCGCGTTTTCTTTAATATTTTCGATGATGCTTACCGATGGGTTACCGGTATCAAATAGCACAGGCCCGGTGGTAGTAGTGCCATTATAAGTAATGGTAGATTGTATATTAGGCGAGTAACCGGTGAATAAACTGGTAGATAAAGGGTGCATAATAAAGCCGGTTTCCGTTGATACATCCGTAGGGGTGAGGCCGATAGAGAGCAACCCCGCAACATAGGTGCCTGATGTACTGAAGGCGGCGCTATTAAGCATGGCCAGCCTGAAGCCTTGTGTAAGGTTGGCGTCCAAATCAAAATAACTTAGCGGACTGGCAATAAGGGTGCTGGCGTAACTTGTACCCGGAGCCACACCAAAAATATCTGCCGCGTGGGCAGGCAATTGTGTATTGGTGGTGGTGTTCATGATCTTGTAATATAAAAAGAAGGGGATGCGTTTGGTGGTGATATTGCCGTTTGCATCGCCAATAGTAATAGGGGCGTAGGCCAGGTTGCCGTATTCTTTGGTGGTGCTGGTAGCATCGCCATAGCTCATGGTAGATGTTTTGTTGGTAACCGTAATGCCGTTTACCACTACCGAATCGCCGGTGAAGGTGATGCCCGAGGAGGTGATCATCGAAGCTGGAAGAATGCCGTTGGCATCCAGTGTCATGCCGGATGAGCCAGTATCAAAAACGCTGTAATAGGTTACCGCCTGCGTACCTACTTTGGTAATGGGTATAAAAATGCGTTTAGCCGTACCCGACTGGTATTGGTATAAACCCAATGTTGCCAGGCTTTTAATAGTGGTACTTGCCTTTTCAGAAGATTCTTTTTTGCAAGAGGAGAACGCCATAACCAGCGCAACGCTGCAACTTATAAAGGATAGCTTTTTTTTCATGTGTAATTATTTACAGTGCATACTGTTTTCCGTTAAAGATTAATAATTACCGCAGGAAACAGCGCTATGTATCGATTAAATACTGAATTGAACCGATGATAGTTTTAGGCAGGCAAAAATAAATGTTATTTGGCGCGGTTTAACCCGTCGGTGCTCGATTCATCTGCGGGCTTAATCAGCAGGGCTTTTTCGAAGTAAGCTTTGGCATCAGCCTTTTTACCGGCCATTAAGCTTGCCCAGCCCAGCATGTGATTGCCATCATAATCAAAAGGGTACAGCGTAACTACAGTTTTGAAATATTTTATGGATGAGGTAAACTGTTTGCGGTTATAATAGATGATACCCGCCCAGTAATTAGCCTGTGTGTTCTGCGGATCGAGCTTAATGATCTCCTGGTATTGCTCCAGCACCTTATCCCAGCTTTGCAGGAACGACAGGGGTTTAATATAGCCGAATTTTGGTTCTACCGAAGTTGGCCTTAAGGCTACCGCTTTGCTATAATAGTTTTGCGATGCGGTGTAGTTTTTATTAAGATAATACAGCCAGCCCAGGCGCAGGTTCAACTCGTAGCTGCCATCAGAGTAGTAAGGAGAAATATCGCTGATGGCTGCCATGTAGTTTTTGTTAGCTTCGTCGGCATAGCTGTTATGAAACGCTTTTTGCAGCACGGCGTTGCTTTGGGCAAACAGTGCCGTTGCCGCAAACATCAAAAGCATCAGTAATAATAGTTTCCTCAAAACTTCCATAGTATACCGGCGGTAATTGAATGTTGGTTATAGTTTACAGCCCTAAAAACATCCTTTTTCTTTTCATATGTATAATTAAGCTGCAGCATAGCATTGTTAATTAACTGGTAATAAACGGTTTGGGTTAGCTTAAGTTTTGTGTTATCAACGGCGTTGTAAATGTACAACCCATCGGCTTCAATATAATTATTTAATTCCCCAAATGTGGCCGATGTTTCCAGCCATACCTTTTTTGCCACCTTGTAACCGGCTGTTTGCTTAAAAACAAAATTGTTGCTGTTTTGCCCATTGAGGTACGCTACCCGCTCGCTAAAGTACAGGTTTAAATTCCCCAACGGATATAATGTTAATTTGGTATTGTACTGGGTAATATCTTCGTTAATAATGCGGCCAATATTTATATCTCCCTGTATGTTGTAGTAGATGCCGCTATAACTAAGCCCGGCTAAAAATACGTTACTATGGTAAGTGGTAGTTTGGTAATGGGTATTGAGATAATGATAAGCGCCAATTAAAGTAAGCCTGTTAGTGGCGGCATAGTTTAGTCCTGCAAAATACTCGGCCTGCCTGTCGGGATGTTTTACCCTGAAATTGCCAAAACCCCGGTAGATGGCCTGGTTAAAATAAAACACGGATTGATCGAGCTGAAGCCTGTTGGTTATCCGGCTGCTTAAGCCCAGGCGGGTATAAAAAGCATTGCCGCGGTTATCGTTTCCGGGCATCTTAAAGGAGCTTTCTAAAGCCGCACTCACCAGACTGAACCGGCCATGCTTTACATGCTGATAGGCTGCCGAATCGAGGTAACTCTCCTGGCGTGCGGCAAACAGATCGTTATTCAAATATTTATAGCTTAAATAGGTGTAATAGCGTGCAGTTTGATTGTAGGAGTCGTGTTTTAAAACCTGTTCATACTCGTTTATAGCTGCGGTATAGTTCCCAAGGATAAAATAAGCAAAACCCATCCGCTGCCGCAGGGCAGGGAAATCGGTGCCATCAGCCACCATCTGCTGGCCGGTAGTAACCAGCTGTTTCCAGTCGCCCGCCACATATAACGACAGCGAAGCGCTATCTGCCGACTGGTAACCACCGGTTTGCGCCGATGCCAGCAATGCAGCTACGCAAAGCAATAGGGTTAATATGTATTTCCTGCAGTCCATTTGGCTTGTACCTTTTTGCCTTTATAATTAACTGTAAAACCTTGTATGCCGCCCGGTTCAACCGTTATGGTTGCCTGCATAATTTGTTTTTCTGTACCGAATAGCTGCTTACGTTGCGTGCTGCTGATAGTTGTGTTTATGCCGCTTTGTATGTTACTGCTTTGATAGTGGAATTTAGTGTACCGGTAAAATGGCGCAGCCAGATCCTGCAGCCATGCGCCTGCGTTAAAGCCTGTTGATGGCAGGGGGTAAGCGTCCTCGGTATTGCTGTCATCTTTAAATAAGATCTTATAAGCCGCCAGGTAAAAATGATAGAGCAGCGAACCTTCATCCCCATAAAAACCGGTGAAGTACAGGCTGGTGCCATTATTAATAAAGTAAGCTATGGCACCTGTGTTTTTACTGTACAGGTAGGTTTGCTTAAAGGCATCAGTATGTACCTCAAAAGTATCTTCGTTGCCGTTAGATGTAATTACCCCGGCAACGTATCCCGGCTGCAGATCGAACGCTTTTTTAAGATTGCTGTTAACAATAACCGGACTAACCAATTCTCCTTCCTGCGGGATACTGAAGTTCTTAAGCGTTTGCTGATTGGTATAATAAGAAAATGGATAAGCCAACGTTTTGGAGCCGATATAAGGCGTAGCCTGCAGCTGAAAATGCAAATGCGGCTCTGGCGAGCGACCAGAATTACCACACATGGCAATCACATCGCCTTGTTTTACAAATGTGCCTATGGTTACCTTTATGCTGCCTTTTTTTAGGTGTGATACCTTTGAGTATAAGCCATCGGTATGTTTAATAACAATAGTGTTGCCCCAGTTCTCATTGGTGTTGATGATGCCGATTGGGTTATCTTCTACATGGTCTATCAGTTCAGCCACTACGCCGTCGCCGCAGGCTAAAACAGGCTTGTTGTAACAATAATAATAATCTGGCACGGTGCCGGGCAGGCGGTAGGTTCGATGGTCGTCGTCGGTTATTACAAAATCGAGCGCCTGGCCCCATTCGTCTTTATGGGTAATGTTGCCGTTGTACCCTTGGGATACCAGCCAGCTGCCCATAAAAGGAAGTTTGATATCGAAGTATTGCAGATCGAACAATCGTTGTTTGCCATTAAGATATTGGTACAGATTTTTTTCAGGAGAATAATATTGCAGTGGAGTAAGCCGGGTTTTACCTGTACCCTGCTGTGTTTTAAACAAGGTAAGCAACCCGATGGTGATAGCACAAAAAGGCAGCGATAACACCGGCAGATCGTACAAGCCTATCAACCGGGTAAAGGCGTTTATCAACAAAAAAGTAAACAGCACCGCCAGTACCGACCATACATACGACCGCCACGACGCAATCAAAAAAAAGCTTCCAATGGCCATAGCCGTCAGCATAAAATTACTGCCCAGGTGGTAGTGACTAAGGCCCTCGGGATAGATATTGGTAAAGCCATTAAATAACAATACCGCCGCAAAACTCAGTACCAGCACGCTGAACGCAATACGCGACCAAAGCAATATCCCGATGCTGATGAGCAGCCCGGCAATGGCGCTGTTCTGAAAAAATACTGCGCTAAGGCTTTTAAAGAACAGATCGATATAACCGGGGAAATGTATCGCTGCTGACAAGCCGAAAATGCCGGGGTTATGCATGTTTTGGGCATCGTTTAGTTCGTTTAAAATGGCGCTGCTGTTCTGCTGCAAACCCATGTGGAAAATACTGTTAGCAGCCGAGAGCAGCAGCCAAAATGTAATAATAAAGGGCAGCGACAAAAAAGGCAGGTTATGTTTACTAAACCACGCCCATAAATTGATGGTTATAAAAATACAAAGCAGGCAGGCTACAAACAGCCAGATAAAAAAGGCGGTATTTACATGGTAAAAGGTGCCAAAGCCGATACCCAGCAATAGGGCGTTAAAGCTGAAGAGCCCCTTTTCAATATCCTGCCGCTGGTAGCCGGTATAGGTAGTATAAACAATGGATAGCAATACCCCAAACAAGCCCGACGCCCCCGCCGTTACGTTGAAGAACGATACCAAAAGCAATAACCCTCCCAATACTCTGCTCTGCGAAAAGAACACGATGGCATAGCTGTTGATGATAGCCTTTAGGAAATGGGCAAATTGGTTGCTCAAGGTTGTTAATTATTTTGAATGTTGCGGTTCGTTCTCCATCGCTTCCACGTTCTCCATCGCTTCCAGGTGCTCCAGTGTTTCTGGCGAGCGGATTAGTCGCGGTTCGCCGCCTTCGCCTATCATTACCACGCCGGGGCGATAAGTGATAAACTGCATCCACTGCGTCATGTTATAGGCGCCTACTTTGTGTACTACCACCTGGTCGCCGGCGTTCAGCAGCGGCAGGTTAATATTCTCGCGGATGGTATCAATATTCATACACAATGGGCCATAAAGCACCATGGGCTCGGTATGCGGGGCAAATTCCTGCGCGGGGCTAATGTGGTGATCGTACCAAAAGGAAGTGAACAGCGTGTTCACACCAAAATCCATCACCATTGCACGCCTTCCATCACCAAGGCGTTTGTTGGCAATTACAGTACCCAGCAAATAACCTGCATCGTCTACCAATGCACGGCCGGTTTCTAGGATCAGCAACGGCAGTTCATCCTGCTTAAAACCGTAGTTTAATATGGTGGTGGTAATAACTTCGGCAAAATCATCTATAGATGGAACGGTATCCACCCCCGGTAAATAAGCGCCCTTTAAAGTATTGGTAGACGGGAAGCCGCCGCCCATGTCGAGGTATTGGATACTAATGTTCAGCTGGCTTTTGCAGCGCATAGCCAGTTCGCAAAGTTTGGTAGCCGCTTTTGCGTATGCCGATACATCTAAAATAAAAGTACCGATGTGGCAATGCAAACCTTCCAGGTGCATTTGGCCGGAGGCTATTACTTTGCTAATAGCCGTCCAGGCCTCACCGTTTTCGTAGTTAAAACCAAAGCGGTCCCACAATGGGTAAATGCCGGTATCCATATTTACACGGATGGCTACACGGGCCTTTTTGCCAAGGCTGGTGCAAACCTCCGTCAGCATATACAGCTCAGTAAAATGATCTATATGGATCAGCGAATCGTTCTGTACAGCCAGTTGCAGTTCTTCCCGCTTTTTGCCGGGGCCGTTAAAAATGATCTTATTACCAGGTACGCCGATTTTTATAGCTTTTTGATATTCAAAGCCCGAAACCACCTCAGCCCAACTGCCCTCCTCGTGGAAAACGTTGCATACCGTATTGAGGTAGTTGGTTTTATAGCTCCACGCAAACTGCACTTTGGGGTAGCGTGTGTTAAACGCCCGCAAAGCCGAACGGTAGTTGCGGCGGATCTTTTTCTCCGACAATACAAACAGCGGCGAACCATACTCTTCCACCAGCTTTTTTACAGGTACGCCGTCAATCTCCGTTACCGGCGCATGCTGGTTGCTGGTGGCAAACTTGTTCATTACACCGGCATTCAGTTTTTTAATATAAGGCCGTTCGTATTTTAGTTTCTGCATTTTATGCTGCTGTAGCCGTTATTCGTTTTTATTACTCAACTCCCCAAAGGCCGAAAACTGCTGAAACTTGCTAATATCAACAATCTCATCCCATGAGTAGCGGATAAACATTTTCCCGGTGGTGTATTGGGTATGGGGTTCAACTTGTTCGCCGAGCGCCATTTTTACCAGCGCCGCGGGTTGGTTTTGCCCTGCCGCCGCCGTTAAATAAACCCACGCCGGGAAACGCGGGTTCACCTCTAACAGGTACAGGTTGCCGGCACTATCTTTCATCAGTTCCAGTTCAAAGCCCCCTTTCCAGTGCAAAGCGCTGCAAAATTGCTGCCCCAACTGTACCAGTTCGGTATCTTCTATAGTGATGCCCGCCCAAGCCTTGCCCTTATCGGTTATATATAATTTACGCATGGGCACCACGCTGATGGCTTTGCCGCTGCCGTCGCCCAGCCCAGCCACATTAATTTCGGTACCGGGGATATATTCCTGCGCTATTACCGGCAGCCCCCATTTAGCGCTTAGCTCGTAAAAAACTTTTTTTGCCGCTTCGGTATTGTTCACTATCTGCGCCTCGTAAAAGCGGCCCTTTATTACTAAAGGGTAGTTCAGTTGCTCTGCGGCATTACTTATATCGTTTATGTTGTTCAGCAGGCTAAATTCGGGCACTTTAAAATTGTGTTTGCTGCCAAAATTACCCAGGTTTATTTTATCTCTTGCTGCCAGCTGCGCATGTGTTGGTAAAAACGTTTTTATGCCGATGCCTGCCAGATGCCCCGCTATCCGGATGAAATTATACAGTTCCGAATCAAAGTTGGGGATGATCAGATCCAGCTGTTCCTTTTCGTGGATGCTCTCCAAACGCTCCAGTAACGCCGCCGAACCAGCCGACGGGTACGGAATCTGGTAGGTTTTATCAACCATGCCATCCATATAGATCCCTGGCTCTAACGATTCATAAGCCAGCCCGATGATCTTAACGCTCTCCCCATACGCATCCTTTAACGAACGGATAACCGCTATGCCGGGGCCAGGGTTATCGTGCGCGTTTAAGCCGGTTACGCCAATGGTTAAACCGGGGGCGGGGGCATTTGTATTATTATGCATCCAGCAAATTTGCAGCTTTTAGTTGTAACAGCAAATCTTCCCAGTCGTGTTCTAAAGTTTCGGGTTTAACATCATACTTTTGCAGTATTTCCTGCTTTACCTGTTCTGCTGTGTCTCCCTTTTTTATGGCGGCCAGCATTCCTGCTGCCATGGCATTGGCTGAAAAAGAATCGCCGGTGGCCGGGTTAAAAATAAAACCGGTTTCGCTGATGGCTATGTTGCTCTTAATTTTCATTCGATATAAAAGGGCATGATTTACGCGTAAAATTAAAGGTATAAATATACCCTAAATACCATTGCCGGCAGGCATAGTTTTATGATGCCAGCAAATAATCCATACGGCCGGCCAGTACGTTCATATCCAACGGTTTTACAAACAGGGCATCGCAGTTGTAAGATTGTGCGTTTATTTTCTTGGTTTTATAAGCCGTTACAATAATAATGGGGATTGTGCTCAGTGCAGGGTCTTCCTTAAAATCCTGGCAAATAAGCGCGCAGTCCGAGTCTACCAAAACGTAATCCAGTATCACCAGGTCGGGCTTGTAAGTTTTGGCTTTGTCGTAAACGGCGTTGGGGTCAAATAAAATAGATACATCCCAATCGCCTAAGGTTAATATCTCGTCAACCGCGCTTAGTACGCGGCTATCCTTATCTAATACCAGGATGCGTTTTTTTGAAGATGTTGTTTCCATTGTTGCTCAGTTTAATATTGTATACTAAAGGTGAGCATCTTGCAGTGCTTATGATTTGAAGTGTCGGTTAACAGATCAAATGTGTCGATAAACAAACAACCGTTTTATTTAGACCACCCGCTGATCACTTCGCTATAGCTGTTGCCAATAGGGAGCTCTATGGTTTTAAGCTGTATCTTTTTGTTGTGGATAGATCTGATTTTACCCAGGGCCACAATATAGCTGCGGTGGATGCGCTTAAACTTATCCGAGGGGAGTTTCTCCAGCATCTTTTTTAAAGGCATCAGTGTGAGTACCGGTTTGGGATGCCCCTGCAGGTGGATCTTGATATAATCTTCCATACTTTCCACATATTCTATCTCGCTGAAGTCAATCCTAATCATGCGGTACTCCGAGTACACGTATATGCTGCCCTGTTCAGCTTCGGGCTTGGCAGCGTTTTTATACTGATGGTAATCTATGGCTTTATCTGCAGCCTTGTTAAACCTGTCGAAATCAATAGGCTTCAGCAGGTAGTCGATCGCTTCCAGCTCATAGCCTTCATAGGCAAAGTTTTTATACGCCGTGGTGAAGATGATCATGGGCTTTTTAGCCAGAGAGCGCACCAATTCTATCCCTGTAATATCGGGCATGTTAATGTCCACAAACAGCAGGTCTACCGGGTTACTCTTGATATATTCCGAACCCGAGATGGCATCATCAAAACTCTTTATAAGCTTCAACCCTGGCATGCGCGATACATATTCTTCTATCAGGTTCAGCGCCAGCGGCTCATCGTCTATAGCTATACAGGTTAGTAGCTGCATGTGAGTTGGGTTAATTGTTTAAAACCAGGTCTACCATAAACAACCCCTCATCTTCGCGAATGTTTAGATGGTGCTTATCGGGGTACAGGTGCTGTAGCCTTTGTTTGGTATTGGCAATGCCTATGCCCGAGCGCTCGGTTATCTGGCGGTTAAAAATGCGGTTCTCGCAGTAGAACAGGATGTAGTTTGGCTCCGCCTTAATATCTATCACAATTTTGCTTTGCTCTTTTTTGCTGATGCCGTATTTGAAAGTGTTTTCTACAAACGACATCAGGATGAGTGGCGCTATCTGCCTGTTTGTGGTATCGCCATGCACATTAAAGTTGACGATTGTTTTTGGCCCGAGGCGGAGTTTCTGCAGGTCGATATAATCGTTGATGCATTTGATGTCATCGTTCAGTGGTACCAGGTCAAGCGTTACATCATCGGTAACGTAGCGCATAATGTTAGAGAGCTTCATGATGCTTTCCGAGGTATGCTTGCTGTTCATTACCGAGAGGGTGTAGATATTATTCAGTGTGTTGAACAAAAAATGCGGGTTGATCTGTGCTTTTAAGAACGACAACTCGGCCGTTACTTTTTCCGATTCGGTTTTAATTACCTTCTGCTCGGTAGTATGCCATTGCTCTACCGTACGTATGGCCAGCGCCAGGGTGGTGATGATGAGAAACAACACAAGGCTCACAATATCTATGGATTTGGAATGCTCCCAAAGCGGGTTGCGTGTTCTTTTAGGTATGGGTTCTTGCATACGCATATCCTGGTGCGGCAGCGGGCCGAATGGCAGCGATACGGTATCAAAGCCTTTGGCTTTTACGGCGGAGTTAGCCTGGTTTATAGAATCCTGTGTGGCGGCGGCAATTGCCATTTGCTGCTGAAAACGTGGGTTATGCACCAATAACTTATCAAAGGGCTGCAAAAAGTAAACCCCGCTGAGCAGTATCAGCACGGTGATCCCGAATACCACATATTTAGCTTTTAAAAATAAATAGGGAATGGTGTATAACAGGTTAAAGTAGAACAGTACTAGGTAAGTTACGCCGAACATCCAGTAAAACGGTGAGGACAGCAGCACCCAGGCGCTACCGGTTTTTTGCCCGCTGCTTAAGAACAGCACAGGTAAAAGCAGGAACAGCAGCCAGCCGGTGATGTGAATAATGGTAGTACTTAACTTAAATCTGAACATTTATGCAGGGCTGTAAGGGCGGGATCAGCCTTAACGGTTAAGCCCTTTTGTATCAATTATAATGATTGATGATGCTAATTTACTATAAGTATTTAATTGCCATAGGAGATGTATCGACGAATAAGTGTTATATGCCGATAAAAAAACGGCAAAATACAGCGCAAAATTTTCATCCACACATACCGCTCACTCATCGATTCATGATCCTGTTGAGATGTGCAATCTGCATTTTCATGCCGGCAATATTCTAGGGGAGAGCCGTGTTATTTAAACCGGGCTATTGCCTTTAACGAGTAAGACAGGATAAGGCATAAAAAAAACGTTCCGGATCTCATCCCGGAACGTTACCAATTGTACTAATGAACTACTACTAATCAAATCAACCAATCGTTGATCATGTTTTTATTATTGCGTTAATACCATGTACTGGTAAGGCTGTAAAAACAGCGTGCTTGTTACGTTAACCGCCGCGCCGGTGAACGCGTTCTTCCAGCCGGTTGCGCTTACGCTGGTTGGCAGGGTAAAGGTTACGGCGTGGTCGCGCAGGTTATCTATCACCAATACCTTTTCTTTATCTGTAGCGCGGATAAAAGCCGCCACATCATCACTGCTGAAAGCCGATAACGACCCATTACGCAGGGCATCGCTGTTCTTGCGGAAATTGAGGATCTTTTTATAAGCGGCGGTCATATCCGGGTTAATGCTCCAGTCTACCGGGTTGTGGTAAAAAAAGTTCATATCGCGGGTGGTGCCTACTTCCTGGCCGGTGTATATCATGGGTACGCCCTTCATATAGGCAGTTACCACGTAAGCAGCAAGCGAACCATTTTTGCCACCGTACAGGTTGATAGGGTTACCATCGCTTTGGTAAACATCGTGGTTGGTGGTGTAGCGTACCACTTGCGAGCCTTTGTAGGCTGTGGCGTATTCGCTGGTGTTCAGGTCCTGCAAGGTTGTAGCAGAGTTTGAATTGCCGAATACTTTATTCTCCAGCCCAAAATAGTATCCCATGCCGTAAACCAGTTGGAACCCTGCTTTGAAGTGGTCGTTACGGGTACCTTCGGCCAGCATCAGAACTTTGTGGCTGGTGATGGTTTTCATGGCATCGTTTGCTTCCTTCCAAAAGTCAAAGGGTACAAAGTCTGCGGCATCGCAGCGGTAGCCATCTATATTGGCGGTGTATAGCCAGTATTTCATGGCATCTATCATCGCAGCGCGCACTTCTTTATTATCGTAATTTAAAGCTGCGACATCGGTCCAACCGGTGCCTTCGGGGGCAATAATTTCGCCCATTGCATTTTGTTTGTACCAGCTTTTGTTGGCAATCCACGCGTTATCCCACGAGGTGTGGTTGGCAACCCAATCAAGCATGACGGTCATTCCTCGATCATGCGTTGCGGCAACCAGTGCGCGCAGGTCTTCCAGCGTGCCAAATTCGGGGTTAACGGCTTTGTAATCTTTAACAGAATACGGAGAGCCTAACCCACCTGCTGATTTTAAAATACCTACCGGGTAAACGGGCATCAGGTACAATACGTTTGCGCCTAATGCTTTGATAGAATCAAGCCTTGCGGTTACCCCTTTAAAACTGGCATCGTTGCTGAACGAGCGGATATTCACCTGGTAAATAATGGCATCCTGCGAAGCGGCAACGCCGGCGAAGGGTGTACCATACTGAGGGTAAGAATTATCGGGCACGATGGCCGGTGCGCTGAATTCGTTTTTCTTACAAAAGCTAAACAGGGAGACGATGCAGATGAGCGCCACCTTCATCATCGTTTGGTTTATTTTAGATCTCATTTTTAATGGAATAAGTTTAAGGCAACAGTTTCCTGCTGCCCTAAGCATTAGTTTTTCTTTAGCTTATAATTGTAATTGGTTGGGTCGTGCAGGTCGAGCATAATGGTGTAGTTACCGCTTGATGGAACGGTGATGTTTTGTACCGAGCCGTCATACCCAAACACCGGGCTATCGGCATATGCCAGTTTGCCGTCTGCATTTATCCCGAAATCTATCACCCAGGCGTTGTTTGCCCGGAATTTGAACGAACCGGTTGAGAGCATATCACAGGTAACCGTCCATACTTGTTTAGATGCATCATAAGTCAACTGTGTGTCTGTAGTCCAGCCGCCCGGTGAGGCATCACCCAAAATAGACCATGTAGTAGGCACTGCCGACCATGTTTTGGTATTGAGGTTGATAGATACCTGCACATAGCCCGGCCCTGGTGAAACCAATCCGCCCGCTAAGCCATCTTCGGTAATTGCACCTGCGCCGGCATCGCCATAGTTAATATGGTCCCAATCCTGCGCAGAGGTGAATTTGAAGTAATAGTTATCGGTAACAGGCATGTACACATAAGCTTCGTAGATCTTTGGTTTTAAAGCCGCAGCTGTGGGCGCCGTTCCCGGCGACCAGCCCTGGTAGTTACCGGGGATCCATAAAAGCGGCAGCACAGGTGCAGCCTCGTAAGGGGTTACCGTTACTTTAACAGGTTTGGTGTAAGCATACTGATCCTGGTAAGCCTGCACCCTGAAAACCAAAGTGCCTGCGGCGCCTGTTGGCAGGCCCATAGCAATGGCCAGGTTGTTGAGGTCTGTGCCTTTATATGATTTACTGAGTACATCGTTACCCACAACTACGCTGGTTGCGCCGCCCCATGCAGCCGTACCCACCGTATCGGCAGGTACATCAATCTGCAGGGTATAGGTTACCGATGCTTTGATAGGATAATCAACCGCCGGCCACGAAAACGTAACCACCGATGAAGTATCATTTGCTTTGGAAAGCACTACGGCATTTTGCGATGCGGTAAGCGTAGAATTAAACGCAACCGACTTAAGTGTTGTTAATGTGGCATCCTTTTTACATCCGAACGTAAAGCAGGATGCGAGAAGAATTAAGAGGTATGTGAGCTTTTTCATCATTTCAATTAATTAATAACCTGCATTTTGTTTTAAACCCGGGTTGGTGTTAAGCGCGCTGGTAGGTATCGGGAACAGTTTCCTGAAATCGGGCACCGCCGTTACAAAACCATGTGCCTGGGTAAATGTGCCAAACCTTATCATGTCCTGCCTGCGGTGGCCTTCCCAGTTAAGTTCAAAACCGCGCTCGTTGTATATGTCGGTGAGCGTTGGGTTGGCGGCGAGTGCGCCTAAGCCGGCGCGTTGCCTTACCTGGTCAACAAAAGGTTTTGCTGCCGCCGCGTTACCTAAACGCACGTTACATTCCGCTTGCATCAGCAGTATATCCGCGTACCGATAAATAGGGAAATCGTTTGAAGCGCCGCCGCCGTTCATTGGCGGCACGGGTACAAACTTGGTATCGCGTACGCCTTCGTTAGGAGCAGCGCCGGGATTATCCAGTGAGCTTACACTTACCGAATAGTTTACACCGCCCGGCTGTGCACCAACCAGAAACTGCTTTTTGCGGATGTCGGCATTATCGTATTTCTCATAATATTCCTGCGGAACGATAGAGCCGTTCCAGCCGCTGTAACCAAATACCGACTGGAAGTTTGGCCCGTTTAAACTGCGGATGGTGAAGATATTGCGCGAAACAATATCTACCGTAACATAAATAGACAGGATAGTTTCATCTGCCGGGGATACATCGCCAAAAAGCTCGTAATACTGGTAACCCAGCGGGCTCGAAGCATTTGCGCCACCCGGGTGCAGGGAGAAGCCGCCGGTTGCTATTTTATTACAGGCTGCCAGGCACTCATTCCATTTGGCAGTGCCGGTGTATACTTCGGCATTTAAATATACTTTTGAGAGTAGGGCGTAGCCAGCCCATTTGTTAAAACGGCCGTAGTAAACGCCGCCCTTTGTTTCAGAAAGCTTATCTACATTTTCGGTAAGTTCCTTTACAATAAAGTTGTACACATCGGTACGGCTTGTCTGCGGGATCTTGTCAACCGTAATATTATTATCGGTATAAAAAGGTATGTTGCCAAAATCATCTATCAGCAGGTAATAGAAAAACGCGCGCAGCACTTTGGCCTCGGCTATTTTAGATTCATCTGCCTTTGCTTGCTGCAGCTGATCTACCGCAAGGTTGGCGGTGTAGATAGATTTGTACAGCCAGTTCCAAGTGTTGCTGATGATGCCCATGGTTGGCAGCCATTGCCTTTGGTAAAGCTGTGCAAAATCCAGCTGCCAGTCGCCGGTGTTGCGGTGGGGGATCACCTGCTCATCGCTCGACATGGCGTTAAGATCGTACCAGCCATTATCTGCCCCGGCGTATCCCACACCATTCCAGTTACCGCCTACCTGCGAGTACACGTTGGCCAAAGCCACATCGGCACCTTTAGGTGAGCCGTAAAATTCTGAAGCCGGGTATTTATCGTATACATTTTCATTTACCTTGGTACAACTTTGCGCACCCAGGCCAATTATTAAAATGCTTGTTAATATCTTTTTCATAATAATCCAATTGTTATTTTAACACTACATTTAAACCAAGGGAGAAGGTGCGCGTGCGCGGATAGATACCACCATCGGCACCGGTACCGCTACCACCGCTAAGGTTGATCTCCGGATCTACACCCGAATATTTGGTAATAACGGCCAGGTTTTGCCCGGTTAATGAAATGCGTAACGAACTGATGTATTTTAACTTTTCGGTATTGATGCGGTAGCCGAAAGAAAGGTTCTCAAACCGCAGGAAACCGCCATCTTCTAACCAAAGGTTAGAGCCATACTGCGAGGTGTACAAGCCCAGTGGTACCGCACTTTGCAGCACGTTAGATTTACCAAGGTTTTCGAAATAGCTAAAGCTGGAACGGATGCCGTTATAAATTTTGTTACCGCCCGAACCTCTCCATACCATCGAAGCATCAAAATTTTTGTAGCTGAAGCTTGGGGTAAAGGCATAAGTGTAAGTAGGCAATGCCTGGCCTTGTAATACCCTATCCGGGCTTTGGTTGCCCTGATCAATGATGCCGTCGCCATTCTGGTCAACCACAGTTTCGGCATTGGAGGCGTTCTTGCCTTCGTGCTGTAAAATATAATAGGACCCAATTGGCTTGCCTTTTATCAGGTATGAATTTGAACCCCATGGTACATAATCGGTATTTAAAGGCACGCCGTTGATAGAGCCGCTTAAGTTAAGCACTTTGTTACTCATTAATGATCCGTTACCGGCCAGCGTTAAGGTAGTATTGGCAGTCCTGATAGCCACATAACTTAAGGTTAATTCCACACCACGATTTTGCAGGCTGCCCACGTTGGCGGCAATGCTGCCGTATGGGTATGGTGGCTGCGGTACGCTGTAGTTAAACAACAGGTTATCGGTTTTAGCTGTATAAGCGTCTATGGAACCTGTCAACCTGTCCTTTAAAACGGTGAAATCGATCCCTACGTTGGCCTGTTTACGGGTTTCCCAGCGAAGATCGGGGTTGGCGTTCTGGCTGATCACAAAGTTGGTGATGCTTTGGCCACCGAAGTATGTTACACCGGAGTAGCCTACCAGTTGCAATGCATTTTGCGGAGCAAGGCCCTGTTGGTTACCGGTAACACCGTAGCCACCGCGCAATTTAAGCCCGGTGAAAATGTTCTGGTTCTTCATAAAACCTTCCTGGTCTATACGCCAGGCGATAGAGGCAGATGGAAAATTACCAAACTTGTGGTTGGCACCAAATACCGACGAGCCATCCCTGCGGAAGCTTGCTGTTAACAGGTAACGGTTGTTGAACGAGTAGTTTACACGGCCCAGGTAGGATACCAGCTTACGGTCGTTTTTGTATGACGAGAAATCGCCGGGGGTAACTTTGGTTAGGTCGCCCAGTTGCAGGGCATTGTAGGTAGCAATATCATTAATAAAGCCTTTTGCCTGTGCAAAGTTGCCATTATAAGTTTGAATCTGGTACTCATAAACCGCAATCGCATCCAGGTGGTGCTTGCCAAAATCTGTTTTATAACTCAGGCTGATGTCGGTCAGTTTTTCATCCTGGTGATAGTTGCTGATGTTGGCTATCCCCTGGTTATCAATAGCCGATGATACGGTTGATGCTGCAGGCAGGTAATAACCGGTGTTGCCGTCAACTTTTCTCCAGCTGCCAAACCAACCGGCGCTTAAGCCTTTGTATAGTTGCAGATCGGCACGTAAGCTACCAAACAGGTTATTTACGCCTACATCATTCTTAACGGTTTGCGCAACCGCGTAAGGGTTAATGTACTGGAACACGTTAGGATCTGAGTAGTAGCTGCCGTCTGCATTCAGCACCGGGTCAGTCGGCCTTGATACATAGGCGTTACTGATAAGGTTAGATGTAAACGCGGCACGACCAATACTCGGAGGACTGTAACGCGAATTATTAATGCCGCTGTTGAGGTTGAAGGTCAGCGTCAGCCTGTCATCCAAAGCGCGTTGTGTAGCCTCGATACGGCCAATGTAGTTTTTATAATTAGAGTTGATAACAATACCATTTTGCAGGATAGCTGTTATAGATGCCCTGTAATTAAAGGTATTGGCACCGCCGCCAAAGGCAAGTGTATGATTTTGCGTGTAACCGTTGCGGGTAAGCAAGCCAAACCAATCGGTATTAGAGCCGTGATTGGCTGATGCCGGGATGCCATAAAGCTGGGCTTGTTCCCACCACTGGTCGGCATTGAGGAGTTTTAACTTATTGGAGATAACATCTATCGAGTTGCTGGTAGTATATTCTACCGAGGATTTACCGGCCTTGTTCTTTTTGGTGGTGATGATAATAACACCCGGCGCACCGCGCGAACCATAAATAGCCGTAGCCGATGCGTCTTTCAGCACGTCTACAGATTCAATTTCGCTGGGCGGTACTTGCTTCAGCAGGTCCATATTGCCTTGCACGCCATCTACCACAACCAAAGGGTCGTTACCGCCGATAAGGGAAGTAATACCACGGATGCGCACATTTGGCGCGGTACCCGGCTCGCTGCCGGTTTGGTTTACATTAACGCCAGCTGCCTTGCCCGAAAGCTGCTGCAGCGGGTTGGTGATAGGTCCGGGGTTAAGGTCTTTATTGCTGATGGTAGCCACAGCTCCGGTAAGATCTGATTTTTTAACCGTGCCGTAACCCACCACAACCACATCTGCCAGTGAGCGTGAATTTGGAACAAGGCTGAACTTTGCAGGCTGACCTGTGAAGATCACTTTCTCCATGGCATCGAAACCTACAAAGGTTACCGTTACCGTTAAGGTTTGCGCAGTAGCGTTTTGTATGCTGAAAACACCATCAGTATTGGTAACGGTAGACTGTTTCGTTTCTTTAACCTGCACGGTAGCGCCCGGCAGGGGCAGGTTGCGCTCATCAACCACGGTACCCGTAAACTGTGCTTTTTGGGCAAAAGTGTTGAACGCACAAATAAGGAATAGCATGGTCAGGCCATACTTAAATAAGTAAACTTTGTTCATGTAAAATTGGTTTTAGTAATTGGTTTATTTGAGCCATCAGCCGGTGAGGCGGCAGCTTGTTCAAAGTAAATGAGCCTGAGAACCAAAAACAACGGTTTAAAAAGTGGATATTAAAAAAAATGGAATGTGTTGTGTTTTAATTTGTTGATAATCAAATAATTGACTTGTTAAATGCGAGGGATGTATATAGATAATTGCAGCTTTTGTATAAGTAATATCTACTGGTTTTGAATTTAAAAAGAGGCATAACGGGCATTTTTAGTGCCGGTTTGTTATGAAAAATACCCGGTTTTGTATTTGATGAGAGTTTTATATTAAAGGAGTAGTAAGTCTGTTGATTATAGATACTGTTTGCTGGCGAGTTAACTCAATCCCGATTACATAGTGTTAGTCAATCATTTCTGCTGTTTAAAAAAAAGAGGGAGGATACAGTACAATTACGCATCATGTATTTTATATAAACAAAGTATCTTACTCATCATCCTTTAACACTACTCAACAAGATAGTCCGTTTTAAAATCGTTAATATTCTATTTTGAATAAATACTTGACAGTTACCTGTAAATCAATTAATTGCAAATAGGGCTTCCAGTAAAAAATCTATATCAGCCTTTCATGCGATTGGTTTTCTGTTTTTCGTATAGTTCATTTGTATTGCGCAAAGCCATTGCTGAGCGTATTGTCAACCAATTCTAACCAGCATGTTATGAAAAGAAACCTACTTATACTCTCATTAATTACCGCCGCTTATTGCTTTATACCAGCAATGTCGCGAGCGCAAACCTCAACCCAGGAACCCAAACAGTATGGTAAACCATTTACCAAAGTGCCTGATCGCCGAGATGTTAATATTTACCAGGTAAACATCCGCGCGTTCAGCAAAACCGGCGACCTTAAAGGCGTTACAGCACGTTTAGATTCTATTAAAGCACTGGGTGTTAACGTTATTTACCTGATGCCAATTTACCCGGTTGGGCAAAAGAAGTCGGTAAACTCCCCGTACTGTATCAGCAATTACGCTGAAGTAAATAAGGAGTTCGGTACGCTGAATGATCTGCGCACGCTGGTAGTTGGCGCGCATAGCCGTAACCTGGCTGTAATGCTGGATTGGGTGGGCAACCATACTTCGTACGACCACGTTTGGACGAGCCATAAAGACTGGTACCTGCAGGATTCTACGGGTAATATTATCAGCCCCCCTAAAACCGGTTGGAACGATGTGGCGCAACTGAATTTTAAGAACAAGGATATGCGCCGCGCCATGATCAATGATATGAAATACTGGCTGCTGGCCGCCAATGTAGATGGTTTTCGTTGTGATTATTCCGACGGCCCCCCGTATGATTTCTGGAAAGAAGCTTTTGATACTTTAAAGCGTGTACCCAACCATAAACTGCTTTTACTCTCCGAAGGCAGCCGCAGCGACCATTTTGCCGCCGGGTTTGATTATAACTTCGGGTTCAACTTCTTCGGGAACTTAAAGGCTATCTATGAACATAATCGTTCGGTGAAATCAATTGACAGCCTGAACATAACCGATTATAAAGGCACCACAGATGGGCAGCAAATGGTAAGGTACACAACCAACCACGATGTAAATGGCTCTGATGGTACACCGCAGGAACTGTTTGGCGGTAAAAGAGGGGCAATGGCGGCTTTTGTGGTAGTGGCTTATATGAAAAGCATCCCCATGATCTACAATGGGCAGGAGGTTGGCATGCCTTATCGCCTGGAATTTCCATTCACCGCAAAAGATATCGATTGGACTATAAACCCCGATGTAACCGCAGAATACAAAAAGCTAATTGCCTTACGCAACAATAATAAGGCTCTCCGCAGAGGTAAGTTAAGCAGTTACAGTAGTGATGATGTTTGCGCGTTTACTAAAGAAGATGGGACTGAAAAAGTGTTTGTTCTATCTAATTTGCGCAATAAGGCAGTTATATATACTGTCCCGTCAAATCTTGCAGGTTCAGCTTGGAAAGATGCATTTACCGGCGCAAAAACTAAAATAGGTGCAGAGATAAAGCTGGAACCTTATCAATATTTGGTGGTGAAGAATTAGCGCAACGTTAATTTTTGCCACAGAGGACTGATTAAAATTACAGAGCGCACGGAGCTGAAAATTATTTTGATTTAGGCTTCGTGCGTTCTTCGGCTTAGATCTCAACTAAAATCCGGGACTTCTTTCACCGCCTTTATCAGCATAATCTTTTCCTCAAATTCATCGTTGGGGACGAAGGAGCGGTTTTTTACCTTGGTTTTATAGGTGTAAATGGTGTTAACCGAATAGTTTAAAATTTTGGCAATGGTTTCGTTCTCTTCTATCCCTAAACGAATAAGGGCGAAGATGCGCAGTTCGGTATTCAGCAACTGGCCTTCGTGCAGGTGCACGTGGTGGGTGGCATCAAACAGGGCGTTAAAATCATCTACAAAGTTGGGGAACAGGTTCAGGAACACCTTATCAAAACTGTGCGACAGGTTCTCCCGCTCAAAGTTGGTATTCAACCGGTTTAAAGTGAGCGTTACTTCTTCATAGCGCTTTTCCTTCATGTTTTTGTCGATAGAACGCTTTAACCTATCCAATTTTTCTATGTAATCTGAGTGGATGTTAAAGAAATAGCCGATGTACTCATCCTTGATCATGTTGGCCTCGTCCAGCTTAGTATTAATGCGCGAGAGGGAGCGGTTGGTGCCATCTAAAACCTTGTTCACCTTGGTGAGCGAATCGTTGGCGGTGTTGAGGTCCTGATTTTTTTGAACGATCACTTGGTCGGCAATTTTTAGTTTCTTAAGCTGCCTCAATGTAATTACCGTGAATATAATTACCACAATTACCAGTGAAGTAATGGTAGAAGCATAAACGATCAGCGATTGCTTTTGCTTCTCAATCCCGTTGATCTTTTCACTTTGGATAATGGGCATAATGTTGCTGATCTGCGCTTCGCGGTGCTTGGCGCCGTAGAAGTTGGCGTCATCAATGCTGCTATTGATGTAGTTGAACGCCGTTTTAGCATCGCCCTGCGCATAAAAATAGGAAGCCAGGTTGGTTAGGGCAACCGCCTCTTTGGTAAGGTGCCTGTTATCAATAATAGCAGCTTTAAACAGGTAAGCTTTCTCCGGATCGGGCTTGTTTAACCGGCCGTAAATAAAACTTAAACAACTGAAGTTGATGGCGCTATCCTGGTAGCTTTGTTTTATTTTAAGGATGCTGTTATAAGGTGCCAGCGCGGCCCGGTATTCGCTTTTACGCAGTGCTTTTAAACCGGTGGCCGATAAATATTCGTACGTTCCCGGCTGCGTTGAATTAATGATAGAGTCGCAATAATTCAGGGCGATAACGCTGTATTTTTGATAATAATCATTCAATTTATCATAGTCGCCCAGGTCGAAATGGCTACGGGCCTGCAAAAACAGGTATTCGTAGCGTTGCTTGTCGTTCAGTTTTTTTGTATCCACCTTGTTTAGGGTATCCAGCCCCTCTTTAAACATGCCGGCAGATACCAGCACGAAACCCATGTTTACCTTGGCGTAGTTGATTTTGTTGGCATCCTTCAGCAGGTGGGCGCAATCGTTCAGTTTTTTGCAATACACATAGGCAGAATCGTGCACGAAAGATTTGTAAGCATTAAACAGCTTTTGGTAATTGTTATAACGCTCGGGCAGAGAGGCGTAATTTTTTGCAAGGTCTTGCTTTAGTTTTTTTATTTCCAGCTGTTTTATCTGCTCATTCTGCTTTTTATCGGCAAGTACCTTGTTAAGTACACGCTGTAGGCTATCCACATTATCAGATGCCTTTACGTGTCCGGCCGGCACCAGCTGAAAAAAGCAAAATGTAAGGCAAAGCCCTATCATAAACCTAACTGAACAAAATCTTCCCACTGCTATAATTGCGCTTAAATTGTATATCAAAGTTACACAAATCTTGGCGAGATATTGAGCTGTTTGGGTGGCGGGAATTACGATTACATAATACCTAAGCTATTATACGGATTAATTATATTAGTATTTTAGCGGGCAATCTAAACCGGATCTAAGAATATGAGGAGAGCCCTTATCTGCATTTTTGGAGTAATAGTTATACTGTTGATATCGGCAGTAATTGTGACTTGCTTTTTCCTACTACAGAAAGTCTTACCACCCGAGATAATAATACAGCAAAAGAGCGTATGAGGCGTTGCGTTTTCTCGATAGATAGTTTTAAAAACATCAATCACCGTTTACCTACAGTAAGCGAATTTGATAAAATTGTAAATGGTAATTCAGGTAACTTAGGGAATACAGATTATATAAGGGACGATAAGTTTCTTGATTTCCGTATCAAACTACAAGCAAGAAATATAGATTGGTCTAAAAACTACGTCCTTGGTGTTTGGCGCGGCGAATGGTGGGAGTACTATATATCTTCAAGCCAAAAATACATCATAGAGTAATGGTTATCTTCGAAGGTAACTTAAACCAAATGAAAAGAGAAACTATAGAAATAAACGAGCACTTACGAACAATTTGCTGGAATGACGGCAAACTTGTTGATTGGGCATCAGCAGGGATTACCTTTTCAATAAATGGAAAAGAAGGGCAGTTGGGTAAATATCATTATGGTTTTTCTGATAGTGTAACAACATCTGCAGATGGTATATATGCATTGATTTATGATAAATTAGGCACTAAAGGCTTGCTGTTAAAAAATGGAGATTTACTGAGAGAGGTTAACCGTTCTTATTATTGTGCGAGTGTTTACGAATACCCGGCAGCTTTTGCAGTAGTTGACAACATTACGTACTTAATTCATTGCCCGTTTGAGTATTGCAGACTGGAGTTTGAAAATGTTGAAACAGGGGAAATTGTAACAAATATAAAAGGTCGGGAGCCAAAGGACAGGTTTCATTCGAGGTTGGAAATAAGCCCTTGCGGTACTTTTCTGATGAGCAAGGGCTGGTGGTGGCACCCTTTAGACATAGTTGAGATTTTTAATATAAAAGAATGCCTGGCTAATCCCCTGTTATTGGATGAAGCCAAAATTTATCCAGATGGTAGTGTAGAGGTTTGTACGGCAAGTTTTATTGATAAAACGCGGGTGCTTTTAGGTACCTCAGATGAAGTTTTAGATGATGAAAACATGCCTGTCCCCGTAGAGCATATCGCAATTTGGGATATTGTTTCCAATGAACTTAGCGGGCAGGTGAAAGTACAGGCAGAGTTTGGAAATCTCTTTGTTATCAATGAAAACTTTGCATGGGATATGTATAAATATCCAAAGATCATTAACATTAAAACAGGTGAGATAACAGAACAAGATGAAACAATAAACTCCGGCGAACAAAAATCGAGCATTATTGGTAATTCAGGTAAACTTCCCAAAATAGCTTTTAATAATCAAACAAAACAAATGGCTATTTTAGTTGATAAAACAATACATATCCTTATCCCATCGGATAAAATCATGCAACCTGCTAATTAATCGTTAAGTGGCTACTTCAATTTGTCAACCATTTCATAATAATCAACTGCTTCGGTAAAAACAGGCATCTGGTTATAGGCGTTGTAGTAAATGTATTTGTTGTTCTTGTCTATCCCCGGCATCATAATGCTCACCAATTTTCTGATCTTTAAATTCTCAGCCTTAAGAGCTTCCACATTTTTGAGGTTAACTTTGGTTAGATAACTTATCACCGGGAAATTGCCTTCTTTGGTAGTTTTATTAAATAAACCTATCACTTTGGGCTTGCCGGGCAGGTCTGCTAAAACGATGGGGTAGGCCCACAGGATGTCGGCCTTTTCCTGCACTTTTTTGTAGAATTTAAAGGTCTCGTCGCTATTATCATACAGCCACAACTTGCTCGGGCGCAGGCAGGAGTTAGCCATCCGTGCGTAATTGTAGGCATCCACATATTCCTTTTTATCGTAAAGTTTTTTTGCGGTTTGATAAAGCTCAGGCGCTGTTTTACCATTGAGGGTATATGGCTGCATACTTAACGATCCCAGTTTCCAGCCGTAGCTGTATTTGGCGTACACCGCTGTTATCATCTGCTTGTTTTGTACCTGCTTACCGGCAGGGGTGTAAAATACAATATACATCTCTTCGGCAAGAGGGCCGTATATCAGTTTGTAAGCGCCGGCGCCGCTGCCCTGGCCGCGTATAGTATCCAGGTTCATGTACTTGTTTACAACGTAGTACTCATCAAAACGGCTGAAGCTATCCACGTACATCTGGTGGCCAACATTCCTGATGATAGCATCCGTACTGGCATCGTTTAGCAGGGCGCTTGCCACATAATTCTGTATGGCTTTTGTGTCACCGGCTTTTATCAGGCTGAAAACTTTATCGTTAAGTTCGTGCAGTTCATCTCGCCGGCCGCTTTTGATCTGGTCGTTCTTCCAGGCGCCAACATCAGGGCTGCAGCTGTAAAGGGCTAGGGATATTATTAAACAGGTTAGTAATCGTAATAGATTAGGGTAAACGCGTATCATGCTACTAATATATAAAACTTAATAAAGTATGGCTACCGGTTTTTAAATACCCTAAATTTGCAGACTATTATTGCAACCCTAAATGATAAAACGCTGGTTTACCAAAGGCAACCTGTTTAATGCTGCCCTCATTATAATATTTGCCGTGCTGGTTTTTAACCCAGCCGCCAAGGCGTTCCTCATAAGGGGGCTTATGCAGGTTGGCCTGTTTAAACCTGATGTAGGCAAGGCCGTGCCGGTGAGTGATATTGCTGCTGCGGGTATTGCCTTTATGAATGCAAAAGGCCAAACCTTGCTTGTAAATCAGTTAAAGGGCAAGGTGGTGGTTATAAACTTTTGGGCTACCTGGTGCCCACCCTGCATTGCCGAAATGCCCTCGCTGAACAAGCTCCATCAAAAATTTAAAGATAACCCCAGGGTAGTTTTTATAACGGTTGATGCAGATGGCGACCTGGATAAATCTGCATACTTTATGGCCGAAAATAAGTATACGCTCCCTTTATACAGGGTAAACAGCGAGATACCGCAAACCCTGTTCGGTGGTAGTTTGCCTACAACCGTTTTTTTGGATAAAACCGGGCAAATGGTTTTACGGCACGAAGGCGCCGCCAATTACGACAGCGATAAAGTGTTGGCCTATCTTAATCAACTGGCAGCTAAATAGCTATTTATAATAATTCACAGCGGGCTCCCAAACAAAACCTGCTGTGCATTATTATTCCATATATAAATCTTGGTATATATGGAGAAAGCCGGCAGCAACTTTTATTTTTCGGGCACAAGCGGTTTGGTAGTACCGCTGCCAAACAAGCAGGTGTTTCCGCCGGAGTACCGCGATAAACCGCGCCTTACTTATTACGCATCGCTGTTCAATAGTATAGAGGTTAATAGCTCGTTCTATAAAGTGCCCATGGCTGCAACCGTAAGAAAGTGGGCGGAGAGTGTTCCTGATAATTTTAAGTTTACATACAAACTTTGGCGGGAGATCACCCATTATAAAGGGCTGGTGTTTAACCCGGCAGATGTAGCGCGCTTTATGCAAACTATTAGCCAGGCGGGCGATAAAAGGGGGAGTTTACTGGTACAGTTTCCGGCAAGTATCACTATAGCTTATTTGCCGCAGATGCAGGTTTTATTGCAGGAGATCCGCAAGGCAGATTTGGCTGGAGAATGGCACATCGCCATAGAATTTCGCAGCAGAAGCTGGTACAATAATGACATTTACAGCATGCTGAAAGAATACCAAATGGGCGTAGTACTGCACGATATGCCCGCTTCGGCTACGCCAATGCTGGAGCAGGATGCGCAATTTGTTTACCTTAGGTTTCATGGCCCTAAAGGCGATTACCGAGGCGGCTACAACGATGGTTTTTTAGCCGAATATGCCCAATATATACATGCCTGGCAACAGGAGGGTAAAACAGTTTATGCCTATTTTAACAACACCATGGGTGATGCTGTGCATAACCTCGCTACGTTGAACAGGTATGTGAGTGAAAACCTGACATAATTCCGAACAACCTAAGCATCCTGTTTTGTACTTTTGGCGCAAACCAATCTATTTAACATGGCTCATCAATTAGTACGTGCGGGTAAATCAGCAGCAGTTTTAATAGCAGCAGCAATAGCCATTACGGCTTGCGGCAATTCAGATAAACCGGGCGAAAGCACAGCGGTAAAAGCCGATAGCCTGACTTTACAGGCCCCGGTACCCGCAGCAGTTGATAGCGGCAAACTAATTGGCGCCTGGCACGATGAAGCCATAAAATCTGAAAAAGGCGAGCAGATAGCTTACGAACTGGTGACCAATAAAGATAAATTTTACCTGCAGGCCATTACCTTTGTAGGTACTAATCTTAAGCTGAACGATACCCCGCCCATCACCCCCGCGGCGTCGGAGCTTACAAAAGACGACAATAAATATACCAGCGTGGAACGCCCCAATGAAACCTACGTGGTTGACAAAGACGGCGACCTGCTCATCTATGACGGTACCGAACTGATTGCCAAGTGCAAGAAGTTGATTTAAGCTGTAGTTGGTTTAGTTAATTAAGTTATAAGTTTATTGGGCTAATTAAGTTTGGGTCGGTTGCACATGCCCGGGCTTTTCTATGTGTGTTGCTTTTACGCGGATAGATCGCAAATAAAAATCCGTGCACTCTGTGGTAATCTCATTCCTGATTAAACCATTCCCGCTAACTCCAGTCTATCTATCAAAATATAAAAACAATGAAAAAATTCCTTTTAATGATAACTATGGTGCTGGGCATAAGTGTTTTAGCACAGGCGCAAACCAAGCAACACAAGGGCCACAAAACGCCTGAACAAAAAGCACAACAATTTACTGCTGTGCTGCAGAAAAAACTGAGCTTAACGGCAGACCAGTCTGCAAAGGTGAATATTATCCTGGTTAAGCGTGCCACACAAATGGACAGCCTTAAAAAAGCTAGAGTAACGGCCGAAAATAAGAAAGCGAACAAACAGGCCCGCAAAGCCATCCTGTTAAGCGCCGATAAAGACTTGAAAGCGGTGTTTACTGCCAGCCAAATGCAAACCTATGAGCAATTAAAAGCTCAGATGAAAGAAAAGCATAAGAATAAGAAAGACGTTATGGCGCCTGCCGAAGGCAAATAATCCTGAATACCCTAATTTAATTTTGATTGTGGAGCGAGTAGCCGGTTGGGTTATTCGCTTTTTTGTTTTACGGGGCTAAATTGTTCTGCCATAAAAGTATTAGCCGCTTGGTCATCCAGCCTGCGCGAACCTAAAACCATAAATATACCTATTGGCCACAGCAACAGGCCATAAACAAAGCTGTTAAAACCGCCGATAAGCCGTTTAGAGCCTATTTTGTAAAATATGTAAGCGATCAGTAAGTTCATGCTGTTGATGTCGGGGTTTCTAAAGATAGCAAACTGCGGTGAAATATTAATTCTATATTAGTGCTGCAAAATTATTATGATCATTATACCTCCACAATTACGAACCGTTAATGTAACCCGTTACGTTACCCCGCTGCGCGAGGGTGGGTCGTTACCGGCCATTGCCGAAGCTGATGATGGCTTTCTTTACGTACTTAAATTCCGTGGCGCAGGCCAGGGCCCTAAAGCCTTAATTGCCGAACTGCTGGGCGGCGAAATTGCCCGCAAGCTTGGTTTAAAAATGCCCGAACTGGTTTTTGTTAACCTTGATGAAGCCTTTGGCCGTACCGAGGCCGATGAAGAGATACAGGATCTGCTAAAGTTTAGCGTAGGGCTTAACCTGGCGCTGCATTACCTGCAGGGTGCTATTACTTTCGACCCAACGGTTACCGTGGTTGATCCTATGCTGGCATCGCAGATAGTGTGGCTTGATGCTATGCTCACCAATGTAGACCGCACCGCCCGAAACACCAATATGCTGATGTGGCATAAAGAACTCTGGCTGATAGATCATGGCGCTGCCCTGTACTTTCATCATAGTATGGATAACTGGGAAGAGCAGTCGCTGCGCCCTTTTGTGCAGATTAAAGACCATGTATTGCTGCGTAAAGCCGCCCACCTGGAACAAGTTGACGAAGAATTTAAGGCCATCCTTACACCGGAACTCATCAACGCCATCGTATCTATCATTCCGGATGAATGGCTTACAGACAGGTCCTTTGAAAAAGAAGACGACCAGCGGCAGGTGTACGCCCGGTTTTTAAATAAACGGATAGCAAACTCAAATATATTTGTAAAAGAAGCACAACATGCAAGATCGTTACTTATTTGAGTATGCCGTTATCCGCGTGGTGCCCAGGGTAGAACGCGAGGAGTTTATGAACGTGGGGGTTATCCTGTACTGTTCTAAGCACAAGTATTTAAAAATGATCTATCATATTGATAAAGAGCGCCTGCTGGCCTTTTTTAAAGATATAGATATTGCCGGGCTGGAAGAAAACCTGCTCTCCTTTAAACGCATTTGCGAAGGAGGCGAAGATGGCGGGCCTATCGGTCTGCTGGATGCAGCATCTCGTTTCCGTTGGTTAACGGCTACGCGCAGCACGGTTGTACAAACCTCTAAAGTGCACCCCGGTTTCTGCATCGATGGGGATGAAACCATCCAACGGCTTTATAATCAACTAGTGTTATGAATTTGAAAGCGATTTTTTTGAAGCCAGAGAGCACATTATCAATGGTAATTATTGCTGTAATACTTTTCCTAAGCTCGTGTAATAGTTCATCAAAAAAAATAGATCCATTTTATACCGATAGGGGAGATTGGGACGATTTTGAAGTTCCACTAATAAAACCCTATAAAATGATCATTTTAAATGGCAGTAAAGAATGGGGTATGAACATGGAACAAGGGTCTATGCTTGAAGACATACGTGAAGTAAATGTTATTAACGGTGTTATTCTTGCACATTGTAAAAAAACCATTTTTTACCCCGAAAATGTAAACAAAGAAGCATGGGCAATTATTATTCCATCAAAAAAATTTGAAAAGATATTTGCCATTCATTACCAATATGTACAATATTTAAAGTCAATTGGTTTTGAAGCCAGTCCCGAGCTTTATGATGTAAACGATGTTGCCGAATATGCGGGTCACTATGATATTGTAAATTGGAAAGAAATAAAATCTAACAACTAAATACATAAATCTCACATTACAATGAAAGTTAAATTTTTATTCATCCCGCTTGTTCTGCTTGCTGCCTGTAAACAAAAGGTAACAGAAACAACTATTGTAGAAAAACCTCTTCCACTTATCCAGGGCACCTGGAAACTGGTATCGGCGGTAACCATTACCAAAGGCGACAGCGTTTTTACCTATCCGGTAAAAGGGCAAAAGCAAGAAATGATAAAGGTGATCAATGCCGACCACTTTGCATTTTTTAAACACGATCTGAAAGACGGCAGCAAGCCGGTATTTGATTCTGGCGCGGGTACTTATGTTTTTGAAGCTGATAACTATACCGAAAACCTGCAATACTGTAACTACCGCGAGTGGGAGAACCATACCTTCAATTTTAAAGTAACTTTTAAAGGCGATACGCTGGTGCAAAAAGGCATTGAGAAAATTGACAGCCTGAAAATTGATCACGTGATAGTGGAAACTTATATCAAGGTGAAGAAGTAAGAATTGTTCATACTATTTATTGCTGCCGCGGGTTTTCAACCCGTGGCATGCATGGGTCCAGCTTTCAGCTGCCTTAAGCTGAAAAATTTAAGCATTATTCACCACGAAATACGCTATGCTAATCTCACAGCAGAAAAGTATACTACTCCAATCTCGCGCCAGCGGTAACATTCTTAATCCTACAGTGTCTTATAATTACAAGTAACCTGTAACCATGAAGAACCGCTACAAAGCATCGCTCATTATAACATTTATAACCTTTTCGTTCACTACTGCTTTTGCGCAAAGCAAGGCTGTGGTTATCGACAGTATGATTCACCGTACTAACCGCCTGGGTTTGTTCAGCGGTAATGTTTTGGTAGTAGATAAGGGCAAAGTAGTTTACAAAACCGCTGTTGGTTTTACCGATGCTACCAGGGAAGAGAAACTTACTGATAAATACCGTTTTCACATCGGGTCGATAGCCAAGGAGTTTAACGCCGTTGGGATTATGATGCTGAAAGAACAGGGTAAACTGAACCTGAATGATAAGGTTGCCAAATATCTGCCGCAGTTGCCGGCCTGGGCAAGTGGCATCAGCATAAAAAATCTTTTGCAATACACCAGCGGGCTTCCCAATCTAAAATGGCAGAACTTTAAAAATGATGCCGACGCTATGGCTGCGCTGCAGCAGGTAGATGAACTTGATTTTGAACCTGATAGTAAATACGCCTATAACAATAGCAACACGCTATTGCAACGCCAGGTAATAGAGAGGATAACTGGCCTTACATTTAACAATTTTGTGAAAGAGAAGATGCTGAAACCGCTTGGCATGGCTAACGCCATTGTTGATCCGGATGACAGCGCTCCGATGATGGCAAAATCATACAATAACAGCTATGTACAATCGCCACTGGTAGCGCCAATATCCGGGTGGACGGCCGTTACACTGGATGATTTTTACAAATGGGAACTGGCGATAGAAAAGTTTAAACTGATCAGTCCTGCATCTACGCTGGAGATCTTCACACCCTTCGGCCCAAACAAACAATGTGGTTTGGGCGGCGGTAGTATGGAAGGGAGCAAGATCATCAGCCACGAACATGATGGCACCAGTTTAAACTACCAGGCGTTATTAGTAGCCAACCCGCCCGCAGACAGAACGGTGATACTAATGACCAATAACAAACAGAATAACCTGTACGACATTAACCGCGCTATACAAGCCATACTGGATGGCAAACCCTACGGACAGCCCCGGAAATCTATCCTGGCCGATTACCAAAAACACCTGGACACGCTAAAAGGTGAGCGCATCCTGTCGTTTTACAAAGGACTAAAAGCTAAATCTGCAGATAAATACGGTTTCGAAAATGAATCAACTTTAAACGAGATCGGTTATTTCTATAAAAACAGCCAGCGGTTGGATGATGCCATATTGGTTTTTGAATATAACACTACACTTTTCCCGCAATCGGGCAACGTATTCGATAGCCTGGGGGAAGCTTATTACGCCAAAGGCGATATGCCTAAAGCGCTGCTGAACTATAAAAAAGCTTTAGCGCTTGATCCGGCTAATACCACGGCAAAAGCGGTGGTTGCAGAGTTGGAGAAAAAGTAAGGGAAGTAATTCGTAACAAAACCATACATGTAAAAACCATACATGTAAAAACCGCAATGACGCGATGAGTATAAATTGCAAATTCAGAAACAAAGAAAGCGGCCATCAGCCGCTTTCTTTGTTTCTTGTCTCTTGGTTCTAAACTCTTGTATCTGAGCTTAGTCTTCCAAAACCACACCCATGTTGCAGAACTTGTCTATACGCTCGGCAACAAGTTCATCTACATTGCGTTCGCCTAAGGCTTTAAGGTCTTTAAGGAGCTGTTTCTTCAATGTGGCAGCCATTGCAACCGGGTCCTGATGCGCGCCGCCAAGGGGTTCTTTAATTACACCGTCGATCAGTTTGTTTTTCAACATCTCGGTAGAAGTAAGCTTCAGCATTTCTGCTGCGCGCTCTTTTTGTTCCCATGTTTTAAACAGGATAGTAGAGCAGTTTTCCGGAGAGATAACCGAATACCAGCTGTTATCCAGCATCATTACCTTATCGCCAATACCTATCCCCAATGCACCGCCAGATGCCCCTTCACCAATAATAACGCAGATAACCGGCACCTTTAATACCGACATCTCTAACAAGTTGCGGGCAATGGCCTCACCTTGTCCGCGCTCTTCAGCTTCTAATCCAGGGAATGCACCCGGGGTGTCAATCAGCGTAACAACCGGTTTGCCAAATTTTTCGGCCATTTTCATTAGTCGTAAAGCTTTGCGGTAACCCTCCGGGTTAGCCATGCCAAAGTTACGATACTGGCGCTCTTTAGTGTTGCGCCCTTTTTGATGGCCGATGAACATAACGGTTTCGCCGTTCATGGTGCCAAACCCGCCTATTATAGCTTTGTCATCGCCTACGGTACGGTCGCCGTGCAGTTCAATGAAGTCATCGCACATCAGTTCGAGGTACTGCAGGGTGTATGGTCTCTCCGGGTGGCGCGAGATCTGCACCTTTTGCCAGCCGGTAAGATTGCTGTATATTTCTTTTTTGGTGGTTTCAAGCTTGGCTTCCAGTTCGGCTATGGTGGCGCTCATATCCAGCTTGTTCTTCTCTTCCACCTGCTGTACTTTCTCTATCTGCCCCTGAAGCTCTGCCAGTGGTTTTTCAAAATCAAATGTAATCTTCATACAATTTATTGAGGCGCTAAATTAAAAAATTCAATTGGCATAACCATTAATTATCATTTTTGTATTGCTTTAGTTTGTTTACCTGTGCTGTGGTAAGCAAGCTATAGGTTTTATATGCGGCCTGTAAAATGGCGTTTCTAAGCTCTCCCTGGTATATTCCGTAGCGGTTTGTGTAGAATATGATGGTACCATCGTTAAGTTTACGGGTGCGAAAAAGGCTATCAATAACGCGTTCGTTTTTAATGATTATGCCGCCCATTTCTATCTTTTTGCGTTGCAGTTCGGTGTTTATTTTACCCAAAGCCGCGGTTTGTGCCGGGCTAAGGTCCAGTTCCTTCTTATGCTTTAAAGCCTTTTGTGCCGATGGAAAGCCGTTAACATCTGCGGCTAAACTCATATTGTACAAATCTTCGCCCTTCATTAACGCATCGTATTGGCGTGCGGTTAACGTTTTAACCGGTGATGGTTTTAATAAACTATCCGGTGTTTGGGCCATTAAGCTGGTGGCTGTGAATAGTAAAAAATTGAAAAAGTATATTTTTTGCATAAGGATACATTAGGATAAAAAAGCGACAATTATTGAGCCAAATAATAGTAATATTTACTATAAATACACCCTACGCCGCGTCGGGTGTCCACACTTGGCATAACCACATGATAAGCGTCCACGTTTTACGAATTAAGTAATGTAAGCGTGACGCTAACAAATTGTATTCATCAAGTGTGGACACTTGATGAGGCGGAGACGCAAAGTATTGCGCCTCTACAAAACCAAAACGGCCACCCTTTCGGGCAGCCGTTTTTATAATTTAAAATGCAACTCGTTACAATCCGAAAGCTTTTTTAAGCTGATTTACAGCATAGGTTTCGGTTTCCATAGCCTGTGGTACAATGGCGCCCACCGAAGAACTCGTGCGTTACGCCATCCCAGTTCTTGCTGTCTACAGTTACACCGGCTGCTTTTAATTTATCGGTCAGCATCATGCCGTCACTTTGCAGCGGGTCCAGTTCGGCAGTGATAATTGTGGTTGGGGGCAGGCCTTTCAGAGTAGCAGCAACCAGGTTAATTCGTGGATCTTTACCTTCGGCCATACTGTTCAGGTAGTTTTTACAAACCATGCCATCATTGGTTTATCCAGAGGTTTGGCAGCGGCGTTTTTGATATACGATTTTGTATTCATGTCCGAACCGGCAACAGGATACACAGCTAAAATAGCCGTTGGTAGCATTATTTTAGTGTCGCGCGCCTTTATTGCAGTGTTTACAGCTAAGTTACCGCCAGCACTTTCACCTGCAACAGCTATCTTTTTAGGATCACCCTGGATGGAAGCAGCGTTGGAAACTACCCATTTATAAGTTGCAAAAGTATCGTTATGTGCAATTGGGAATTTATGTTCGGGCGCTAAACGATAAGCCACCGATACCACAACAGCGCCTACTTTATCGGCAAGTACATTAGCAGATGCATCGTACACATCCAGGTTGGCTATTACGAAGCCACCGCCATGGTAGTACACTATAACCGGGTAAGGTGCTTTGCCGGTTATAGGTGTATAAATCCTTACATGGATGTTGCCGCCATCAGATGGGATATCTTTACCCACCGTGTCTATATTAAATAAAGGCTTGGGCACATTGTTTCCTTCATCAGAACCATTACTGCATCTGTAGGAGTGTGGTTTTACGGGCCTCAACAGCGGTAAGCTTTGGGATGGGCTTATCGCCGTAGCTGGTCAGTTTTTCTATAACAGCCTGCATTTCGGGTTTAATATCAGGCGCCCAGGCTGGTGCAGGGCCTTTAGGTTTAATTTCAACCTTTTTTGCGGTATCTGCCGATGGTGCTGTTATAGCGCTATCGGCTGCCGCGCTATCTGCAGACGAGGAGGAACCGCCGCCTTTACGTGATGCTGCGGCCACGCCTATATAAAGCAGCGCCGCATAAGTAATTGTGTTTGTTTTCATTTGGTAGATTTTATTTTTGTATGTTTTCAACATACTGCAATCAAAATCTGGCCGATATTTTCTGTTGTTTGTTAAATACAACTTTTAGTTGTGTGTTACTCTTTTTAAGGATAAGGAGTTTGCACTGGCACGTTCTGTGTAACATCAACATACTTGTAAATAACTACAATCATGAAAACACAAGAATTAACACAAAAAGAACTGCTGCATGTTAACGGCGGTTCTACCGGCGATGGTTCGGTATCATATGGTACAGGCATCTCAATTGGTACTGATAGCTTGTTAACATTAACATCAGAAAGCCGTAATGGAAATAGCTATCGTAAATACGAACTGTCTATCGGTAACGACATTAGCCTCAATCTATTTGGATTGGGTAACAGCCAACAGGGCTAATTATAGTACATTATGAATCGTCCTGAAATAAGTTGACAGATTTTACGATAGTCCCAGTTACGGAAGTAGCTGGGATTTTTGTTTATAGACACTTTGCGGTGTTTTCATTTTCAAAGATAGGTGAGGACGTTGATTGTTGTATAGATCAATAGCTTCTTCGGTCAACAATTTTGCGTGTAGCTTTGATCTTAACACCCTGCCTAAACCAAACTCCTCTTTTAAAGTCCTGTTCATCCGTTCTGCTAAGGCATTTTCATAAGGGTCGCCATTCTCAGTCATACTTATTTTTATTTGATGCTGTTGGGCTATGCTGATATATTCTGCGCTGCAATATTGTAAGCCCCGGTCTGAGTGATGAATCAGCGGGTGGTCGTTTTCTCTATTGCTTACTGCCATTTGAAACGCCTGTTTCATTTGAGTTGCTTCCATATTGTCAGCTATAGCATAACCCATTATCTTTCTGCTGTAAGCATCCGTAACCATATTTAAGTAACAGTTTCCCTCGTCAGTTTTAAGATAAGTGATGTCACTTACCCAAACCTCATCCGGCCGGTTAACCACAACGCCTTTAACCAGGTTAGGATATTTTCTTAACCAATGCTTCGACATGGTCGTCTGTACATACCTTCGCTTAGGTAAAATAAGCATCCCGTGTTTCCTCAACAATGCAAATAACTTATCCCGGCCAAACTTGATCTCTTGTGCCTGTAAACTATCACGAATTTGATGATGAAGCTTTCTGCCGCCTAAGCGGGATAAGACCTTGCGCTCTTTATCGACAAGTTGCCTTACCTGCAATTCCTGTACGGCTCTTTTTTCCTGCTCTTTAAGGTGTTTATAGAAATACTGGCGGCTATACCCTAAAACTTTAGCTAATGATCCAACGGTTTGTCGTTCTCGCTTTGAGCCTGTCCGGTAGCTTCTGACAACAGGCTCAAATACTTTTTTCGAATGTCTGTATGTAATTGACTGTCGGCTATGTCGATAGCACGGTTCAGTATCTCTTTTTCCTGCTCTAAACGCTTAAGCTTCTTTTCCAGTTCCCGTATCTTTTTATTGGGCGTATCTCGTTTCATGGCTTCTGATTCTTTCCAATCTAATCTACCATGTTTTCGCAACCAAACCAAAACTGTACTTCTGCCCTGAATCCCATAACGAAATTGGGCCTGCTTGTAGGTAAGTTCGCCTTTTTCTACGGAATCAACGATCTCCAGTTTAAACGCTAAACTGTAATCTTTTTGGGTCTTCCTTTGATAACCCTTAACTTCTTGTTCTTTCATTTGTTAACACTTTTTGTGTCAACTTATTTCAGGACGATTCATTAACTTAAAAAAAAGGAGCACTGGGTTATTCCAACGCTCCTTTTTTTTAAATTGGTTATTGTAGATTAATGTTTTTATTTTACTACCAATGTTGCAATTGAATGCGGCTCGGCAGTGGTTTTGGCAGCTTTGCCTTTTATCCACAAGCTGTAATCAATCTTTTCGTCGGTCATGTTCATTACCACTACGGCCAGTTTGCCATCGGGGTTCATGTAAGCGGTGGTAAGCAGTTTATCCCTGCTGGCTGCCGCAGCAACACGTTTAGCACCCGGGCGAATGTATTTAGAAAAATGGCCCATGTAGTAATAAGAGTTAGTATAGATCAGCTCTCCGCTGCGGGTATCGGCATGGATAGGGGCAAAGCAGAAGTTACCAACGTGGTTAGGCCCGCCTTTTTCATCCAGCAAAATGTTCCAGTCTGTCCAGCCTACGGTGCCGCCGTTAAAATCGTTTATCATAGATAAGCCGTAGCGCTCTCCCAGTGCCCAGTCGTTAAGGCGGTTAAAATCAAACTTCTCTACACAGCCCTCGGTGAAAATTAAGTTTTTATCCGGGAAAGCGTTATGCGTAAGGCGTAGTGCCTCAAAATTCTGACCGGCACCAGTCCATGTTTCGTACCAGTGGAAACCTACCCCCCAGATGTATTTAGCAGCAGCCGGGTCTTCCAGAATAGTACTGGCGCGTTGGTATAATAAATCGCGGTTGTGGTCCCAAACAATCAGCTTTTTAGATGCCATGCCGCTTTTAGCCAGCGTTGGGCCTAAGTAGTTTTTTACAAAGTCACGTTCTTCCTCGGCAGTGTACTTGCACGATTCCCATGTTTGGGTGGCCATCGGCTCGTTCTGTACCGATAACCCCCATACCGGGATGTTCTCTTTTTCGTACGCTTTAATGAATTTTACATAGAAGTTGGCCCAGCTTTGGTCAAATTCTTTCTTCAGTTTACCGCCGTGCAGTACATCGTTGTTATCCTTCATAAAAGCGGGCGGACTCCATGGCGATACAAACAAGGTAAGCTTGCCACCTGCAGCCGCGGTTGCCTCTTTAATAAAAGGGATGCGGTATTTTTTATCGTGGCTGATATCAAATGTTGTTAAAGCGGCATCACCTTCTTTAACGTAGCTGTAGCTGCTGCTGCTAAAATCGCAGCTTTGGATGTTGGTACGGGCAAGCGAGTAGCCAATACCTATATTCTTATCATAGTAAGCTGCTAAAAACTCCTTTTGCTTTTCTTTTGGAAGCTTATAGAACGTTTCGGCAGAGGCGTCTGTTAAAGCGCCGCCAATACCCAGCATAGTTTGGAAGGTTTTAGTTGGATCAACAAATACCAAAACTTCGGTTTCCGGTGGTTGCGGGCTATCGGTAAATTTTAGAGTGCCGATTGGTGCGAAGCGTTTGTTCGATCCCTTTTCGGTTACATAAACGGATACGGTTTTGTTAGCGGCCGAGTAAAGCTTTTTAGGCTTAACTGCCGATTGACTGAATACACTTGCCGAGAAGCAAACTAACCCGGCTATTAAAAGTCCTTTCTTCATAGGTATATATTGAAAGATGTTATTATTTAAATACGCCCAAAGCTATTAAATAGTGTACAAAGTACATAGTAACTATACTTAGTCGGCTGGTTTTTAGTTGTTTGTATTATGTGGGCTTAATTTGATGATAAAAACGCTATTTGCTAAATCAGTTAAGCATCAGTTACTTACCCATCCACAGAATAGCATCAATGATAAGTTTATCTTCAATAGGGTTGCCCAGGGTGTGCGATAGGTCTTTATTGGTTTTGCCTTCGTAATCAATATCGTTATGGCCCATGTTGAGGTACATCATCTTGTAATTCTTATTGGTCCATACCACGGGGAAATAACCGCTGTGCCAGATCTCGTGCTGCTTTGGCCCGGTACCCAGCGGGAAACTGGTAGAATCGATAGAAGCCAGGATGCGGATATTGGGGTTTTGGCGCAGGTCTTTCTCCCAGCGGTACCATTCGTTGGGAGATGCCTTGAAAGTTTGGGGCAGGTTTTTGGTTACCGGGTGTTTGCGGTCTTCCACTCGCAAGATAGCAGAAGTGGGCCGCCAGGTATTGCTGCCATACTGGCCCGAACCCAGAAACTCGTTGTGATACCAATCCCAATCCTGGTTAAAATCGGATGGGGTGAGGGCAAAGGCTGAGAAATGAAAACCCATCCAACCGCCGCCATTTTTCATGTATTTTTCAAAGGCGGCGCGCTGTGCGGGATTTTCCGGGCGGGTATCTAAAAATATCACCACTTTGTATTTTGCGAGGAACTCGGCGTTCAGGTTGCTCCAGTTATTGGTAGAATCGTACCCAAAGTTGTACTTTTTAGCCATCCGCGGGAACCACTTATTGGCCTCGTGCACAAAGCTGATGTGTGCCTGGTCGCTCTTAGCGGTGTAAAAGGCTATTACATTAAACTTTGGTTTGCTATGTGCATGTGCTCCTGCGGTGAGGCTCAGGAATAGCAAGCAACATAAAAATGTTTTTAGTTTAGAGGTGAGAATCATGGTTTTATTGGTTTTGAGAGAGTGCTAATTTAGTTTTTTTTGAATGGAACTTTATAAGCTTTATTCAGGAGGGCGCACGCTGCGTTGCGATGTAATCGCAAGACCAGGTTAAGCACTCATCACAGACGAGCGCAAGAAAAGTCAAATCAAATCAAACAAAAAAGCCGGCTATAAACCGGCTCTCTGTTTTAATATTATCGTAACTTATTGCTCTGATGGTGGGGCAAGGCCGCCGAATTTTGTGCTGTAATCTTTTAGCTGTGCTTCCAGCATGGCGGTAAGCTTTGTTTGGTTGTAATGCTTGGTAAGGCTTATCATACCATTGGTGATAGATAGGCAAAACTGCACATCTCTCGCGCTTACGCTGTTGACATCCTGTTGGTACAGGTTATAGTTGTACTTTAACTGGTCTAATGCAAATTCATTTACTTGGCTAACAGTTTTATTGGCTAATGCTATATCGCCTGCTTCATAGGCGCTTTGTGCCATAAAGTATTTTTTAAGGGCCAGCTCCGGGAAGTTGATCGTTTCCGGCACCATCTGCTCGTATTTTTTCAGCGCATTTTTAGCCAGGTCGCCGTGGCCTTCTCTCACCAGGTTATCACTCAGGGAAGAGAATAAACGGGTAACTAATGGATAAAATAATGTTTCGGTGGTATTATCTAAGTTTTTAGCGGCCTTCATGTTACCGTATTTAAACTTGTTTACCATGTTGTTATACATTACCAGGGTATTACTGGCTTCTAAAGGCTGTACGGTAGTATCCGGTTTAAAAGGCATCAGGTGATAAGCAAAACCTTCGTTATACAGGTAACGCTCAAGGCCCATCATGTTTTCGCCGCCAACGGTAACCGCAAAATATACCGGGCGTTTCCAGTTGTTATGCGCCAGTATATCCATTACGGCAAGGTTATCCTTGGTTACATATTTGCCCGGGTAGGTAAAGTTCATTACATCGGTAATGCGGTCGCGCTGGCTGGCGGGTATTACGCCACGCTTAATCACCTCATCAGCATTAACGGTTAGTTTAAGGCTTTTGGTTGGCAGGTAATTGGCGCTTTCGCCGTTTTCGTAAGTAACCTTGGCATCCGGCGCGTCTGAAGTAATAAAATCAAACAATTCTTTCAGTTCGATAGAGCCGGTTACTTTGGCGTCGTTATAATAAATAACATCACGTACACCGGTTTTAAACTTATCGTTGCTCATGCTGATAGGCAGCGGTGCAGAGTCGTTCATTTTGGTTTTCATCTGGCGGATATACCAATCAGTACCCAGCAAGCTTAAGTTTACTATACGCACATCCGGGCGAACGCCCTCTACTTCCTGTATGTACCAAAGCGGGTAGGTATCGTTATCCGCGTAGCAAAACAATATAGCGTTTGGTGCGCAGGAGTTGAGGTAATTGTAAGCCATATCATGCGGCGTAAGCTTGGTAGATCGGTCGTGGTCGTCCCATTCCTGGTTGGCCATTAATACCGGTGCAGCCAGCAAGCATACCGATGTAGCTATAATAGCGCCTGTTTTGGCATTCAGTTTTTTGCTTAAAAACTCACCTATCATCAGCACACCTAAACCAATCCAGATGGCGAATGCATAGAACGAACCGGCATAGGCATAGTCGCGCTCACGTGGCTGCAGCGGGTCCTGGTTAAGGTAAAGCACAATGGCCAAACCTGTAAAAAAGAACAATACGGTAACTACACCGGCATCGCGCTGATCGCGCCTGAAGTGAAAAACAAGCCCCAGAATGCCTATTACAAGCGGTAAAAAGAATAACCTGTTATAAGAGTTGCTTTGTGTAACAGATGCAGGCAGCTCTTTTTTAAAGTTTAGCCCGCTGATCCAACTGCCGTCTACACCGTTGCTTTGTCCGTCCATATCATTGGCGCGGCCGGCAAAATTCCATAAAAAGTAACGGGTGTACATCTGGCTGATCTGCCAGCTGGCAAAAAAGCCCAGGTTGGTACCCATGGTAGGCTGCTCTTCGGGGCCAAGCTGCATCCAACTCCTGTAAAACTCAGGATGGTTAGCTTTTTGGCTAAACATTCGCGGGAACAGGGTGTTGCGATCGTAAATGGTTTTTAACTTTTTGCCGGCAACCTCATATTTGGTTTCGCCGCGGCGGTAAATAAGAGCGCCTTCGTTTTGTTCGATAGGTTTCGAGTCGAAAAATTCGCCGTATAGTAAAGGCGTATCGCCGTACTGGTCGCGGTTAAGGTAGCTATTCAGGGCAAAAGCATCCTGCGGATCGCTGTTGTTTAAGTTGGTACCGGCCTTTGCACGGATAACAATCATCACAAAAGAACTATAACCGAACATAATAAACACGGCGCATATTAAAGCGCGATTTAAAGCAACCGGTTTTTGGCGCACTTTTAAAACATACTCCAGCAAACCTAAAACAACGGCGGCACCAACTAAACCGATAATGCCCGCGCTAAAGCCCAGCAACAATACAAAGCTTGCCACCGATATACCTAATAACAGCGTTGACGGTTTTATAGTATAATAAATGCCTGCAGCCAATGAAATGGCAACCAGTACAAAAAATACGGTTGCGCCGCTGCCAAAGCCCATACCCAAGGTATTCACAAAAAACAGATCGGCAAAGGCCGCGCCTTTAACCGTAAATTGGATAACCCCCCAAAGAATAACAGCAACGGTAATAACGCTCAGGAAGAATGTCCAGATAGTACCGGCGGTGGTAACGTTTTTAGCGCGTTTAAAGTAGATAATGAGCCCGATAGCCGGGATAACCAGTAAGTTTAATAAGTGGATACCGATAGAAAGGCCCATTACGTAAGCAATGAAAACGATCCACCTGTCAGCCTGCGGCTCATCGGCATGTGCTTCCCATTTTAAGATGGCCCAGAATACAATGGCGGTACAAAGGGATGATAAGGCGTAAACTTCAGATTCTACAGCCGAGAACCAGAAGGTATCTGAGAAGGTGTAAGCCAGTGCGCCAACTAAACCTGCACCCATAATAAGGATAAGGTTGGTTTGTGTAAGCTGCTCCTGAGTTTTTACCAGGATTTTTTTAGCAAGGGCGGTAATAGTCCAGAACAGGAACATAATAGTTGCCCCGCTGGCCAGTGCCGACGACATGTTGGTATAATAAGCTACTTTATTATTGTTACCGAAAGAGAGCAGGGAAAATACCTTACCAATCATGGTGAACAGCGGCGCACCGGGCTGGTGGGCCACCTGCAGGCGGTAGATACAGGCAATAAATTCGCCGCAATCCCAAAAACTGGTGGAGGGTTCCATCGTTAAAATATAGGTTAACGAGGCTATAACAAAGGTTGCCCACCCAAAAACATTGTTTAACTTATTATAATTCATACCTTAAAAGTGCAGAGTAAAGGGGTTTTAATCAGCCGAAATTAGTAAAAGTATTACGATGTTGATGCTAAAAGCACATTCCTTAACACTTTTTAACGCATTAAATGGTGATCCTAAACATTTTATAGAAAATTTGAAATTTTGTTTTTGACTTGTAAAAATTCGTTCTATATTTGCATTCCTTTTCGGGGAGCTTGCAAACCAAAGGAGATTGCCTGATAGTATAATGGTAGTACGACGGTTTTTGGTACCGTTTGTCTAGGTTCGAATCCTGGTCGGGCAACGTTAGAATTTCGGATTTCGGATTTTCAATTTCGGATTAACCGTGTTGGAAGTTAGAAATCCGAATTTTTTTATACACGTTGCTATAGGTTGGGAATAATTCTCAAACCCGAAATCAGAAGTCCGAAATCAAAAAGAGATGCCTTTACAGTTTAATACAGTTAAGCTATTTGCAGGTACCGGTTCTGTCGACCTGTCAAAAAACATCGCGGCATCTTACGGCCAGGAATTAGGTGATGTTGTTTTATCGCGCTTCAGCGATGGCGAGTTTCAACCACATTTTAACGAGAGTATCCGCGGATGCGATGTGTTTCTGATCCAGAGCACACACCAGCCAACCGATAACCTGATGGAGCTGCTGATGATGATTGATGCCGCACGCCGTGCATCTGCCCATTATATTATAGCAGTTATCCCTTACTTTGGTTTGGCCAGGCAGGATAGGAAGGATAAGCCACGTGTGGCCATAGGCTCTAAACTGGTAGCAAACCTGCTGGTTGCAGCAGGCATTAACCGCATCATGACGATGGACCTGCACGCAGCGCAGATCCAGGCGTTTTTTGATGTACCGGTAGATCACCTGGATGCATCAATCATATTTGTGCCTTACATTAAAAGCCTTGGTTTAGGTAATTTAACCATAGCATCGCCGGATATGGGCGGCTCTTACAGGGCACGCAGCTTTGCAAAGTTCTTTAACGCCGAGGTTGTGATTTGCGATAAGCGTCGTAAACGCGCTAACGAAATTGAAAGCATGACCATTATCGGTGATGTAACCGGGCAGGACATTGTATTGATTGACGACATCTGCGATACAGCGGGCACGCTTGCAAAAGCCGCCGGCCTTATTATGGAGCGTGGCGCAAAAAGTGTACGTGCAGTTTGTACGCACCCGGTATTATCAGGCAAGGCGTACGAAACTATTGAGAACTCGGCATTAACCGAACTAATAGTAACTGATACCATCCCGCTGAAACATGCGAGCCCCAAAATAAGGGTGCTAAGCACTGCAGAACTGTTTGCGAAAGCCATAAGCAACGTAAACGAGCATGGTTCAATAAGCCAGCTGTTCAGGGTAGATTAAGAAGACGATAGTCTATGGTCAATAGTACATAGCAATGCAGTTAGTGCATAAAAAGAGATTAAAAATATCCATACCATGTTGGTGTGGCTTTGAATAATAAATACATAATGAAATCAATTGCTATTAGCGGTTCTCCAAGAGAGAACGTAGGGAAAAGAGACGCTAAAGAACTGCGTTACCAGGGCTTAGTGCCTGCAGTACTTTACGGTGGTGCTACCCAGACCCACTTTGCAGTGTCCGCAGCTGATTTGAGAGCCGTTGTTTACACTCCGGTTGTTCATTTCATCGACATTACTGTTGCAGGTGTTACCTCACAGGCTATCATTAAAGATATGCAGTTCCACCCATTAACGGAGCAGCTTATCCACATCGACTTTTTATTGTTAGATGAAAAGAAACCTATTACTATCGAGATCCCTGTAAAATTAACAGGTACTTCTCCGGGTGTTAAAGTGGGTGGTAAACTGGTACAGAAATTACGCAAACTGCGTGTTAAAGCGTTACCTAAAGATCATTTAGATAACATCGAAGTTAGCATCAGCGAGCTTGAAGTAGGTAAATCTGTACGTGTTAGCGATATTAAGTTGCCAAACTTAGCTATCACCAACGCACAGGAAGATACTATCGTATCTGTAACCACTTCACGTGCATTACGCCAGGCTGAACAAGAAGCAAGCAAAGGCAAGTAAAACCCCTAACTCCTGACGGGGAACAAAGGGAAGTGATCATAGCGATGGGTTTAAAACCCATCGCTATTTTTGTATAATTGCATTTTTAAAAGTATTCCCCCTTTATGGGGAGTAGAGGGCTTATGAAATATTTAATAGTAGGACTTGGAAACATTGGGCCGGAGTATGCCGATACCCGCCACAATATTGGCTTTATGGTGCTGGATGAAATGGCTAAGCAGGAAGGTGCGAAGTTTTATAACATGCGCTTAGCTTACTATACCGAAGTTACTTACAAGAGCCGCACCCTGCACCTTATAAAACCTACCACCTACATGAACCTGAGCGGCAAGGCCCTTAACCATTGGATGAAAGAGCTTAAGATCCCGGTAGAAAACGTACTGGTAATAGTAGATGATATTGCTCTCCCCCTTGGCACGCTGCGCCTTAAACCCAAAGGCAGCGCCGCCGGGCATAATGGCCTGAAACACATCGAAGCTACCCTTGGTAACAACTTGTATGCCCGCCTCCGTTTTGGCGTGGGCGATAATTACCCCAAAGGCCGCCAGGTTGATTATGTGCTCAGTGGGTTTGATAAAGACGAGCAACCCGAACTCCCTGCACTGTTAGATCGTTCTATAGAAATGGTAAAAAGCTTTGCCACTATCGGCACAGAGTTGACGATGACAAAGTTTAATAAGTAAGAATAGTTTAGATTACATACTAATGCTCCGTTAGGAGCTACAGCTTTGTAGCCTGATAGTTCAATTTATGTTTTGCACCATAGGTGCTACTCTAATTGGGGTGATAGAAAGACCTTATAGATAGCACCTTCGGCGCAAAATACATTTGCCTAATATATTCTATAAATCGGTAGCGCCGATGGCGCATAATATTTATCAGTTTTTAAATTTCGCCAACTCCAATTTCTATAATTCCCTTGTTATTTAAGCAGTTAGTTAAATAATTGTTAAATGTGTTTTTTAATGCAACGGAGCAGTATCTTTGCACGTCTATTCTCCTAAACTATTATATGAAAAGACTTTTACTGGCAGCACTTGGGTGTTTTCTGTTCGCCGTATCCTTTGCGCAAACTTCGCAGCAAAATATTATTGTTAAAGGTACCGTGATAGATTCGGCGGTGAATAAACCACTGGGCTACGTTACTGTTGCCCTTTCGGATGCCGCAACCAACGCGCCGGTAAAAAGTACACTTACTAAAGATGACGGCTCCTTCGAGCTTGTAAACCTTCCTGCAAAAGCATATAAACTTTCTGTGATCTCTATTGGCTATCGCACCAAAACCCTTGATGTAAAAGGTGCGGTTACCGTAAACCTGGGTAATATAGTAATAGCCCCAAGCAGCAACCAGTTAAAAGAAGTATCAATAACGGCGGCCAAACCACTGATGAAACAAGAAGTTGACCGCCTGAGTTACGATGTACAGGCGGACCCGGAGAGCAAAGCGCTTACCGCGCTGGATATGATCCGTAAGGTTCCTCTGCTCTCGGTTGATGGTAACGATGCCATTAAGCTTCGCGGCAGTGGTAACTATAAGATCCTGCTGAATGGTAAGGAGTCGGCTATTATGGCCCGTAACCCGTCGGACATATTGAAAGCCATGCCGGGTACCAACATTATTAAAATAGAAGTTATCACCACGCCACCTGCCAAATACGATGCAGAGGGACTGGCAGGTATCATCAACATCATTACCCAAAAGAAAGCCGACGAAGGGTACAACGGATCGGTAAATGCCAACTATAACAGTGTGTGGGGCACCCGTGGCAATTTAAACCTAACCGTAAAACAAGGCAAGTTTGGGCTAAGCGCCTTTGGCGGTATAGGCAAGGCGCCGGAGCGTTCTACAGAATTTTATAACCAAACAGACTTTTTTAACCCGGCATCATCCTTATTGCAAACCGGTAGCCGGTATAGAGGGAACACTAACAGGTACGTAAGCACCGAGCTTAGTTTTGAGATTGATACCCTTAACCTGTTAACCGGTACCTTTAATAATTACAATAACAACTTTACCTCTGGCAGTAACCAGTTAACTACCTTAAATAACGGCGGTACAGAAACAGCTTACACCACCATTAATACTGGCGACGGCAATTTCCACGGTACCGATTTTGGCTTAAACTACCAGTTGGGCTTTAAACGAAATAAAGAGCAGCTATTAACCGCATCATACAAATACAGCAACAACGGCAGCAACACCAACAACAGGGTACTGCCGGGTAACGATGCTAACTACAACCAGTTTAACGAGCCCGGTTCTAAGGAGCATACTACCCAGTTGGATTATGTGCATCCCTTTAAAAAGATAACCATTGAGGCCGGTGGTAAGATCATAGACAGAAGCAGTTTTAGTAATTCGCGCTACGAAGTTTTTGACGAAACCACAAAAGAATTTGTTGTGGATAACACCCGCTCTAACGATTTTGATTACCGCCAGGATGTTTACAGCCTGTATAATTCATACCTGCTAAAATTCAGCAAGTGGACGTTTAAAGGCGGTGTACGTTACGAACGTACTAATATTGATGCTAATTTTTCTACAACTACTATCCCATTAGATCAGAACTTTACCAACGTGGTACCCTCGGTATCTATCCAGCGGAGTTTAAAGAACAGCAGCCTGACTTTTGGCTTTACGCAAAGGATCCAGCGCCCGGGCATTTTCCAGTTAAACCCGTTTGTTGATAGATCTAACCCCAACTATATCACCGTGGGTAACCCTAACCTACGCCCGGCCGTGAATAATAACTTTGAGCTGAGCTACGGAAATTTCTCTAAAGGGTCGCTTAATATCAGCACCAGTTATTCGTTCGCCAATAACACTATCCAAAACCTGGCCAGTGTAGATGGTACGGTAACCACTACATCATACGCCAACGTGGGTAAAAATAAAACCTTAGGGCTGGATGTAAACGTAAACATGCCCATTACTAAAAAGCTGAATGTGAACATCAACAGCGAATTGCTGCGTATTTGGCTTAAGGGTACTTACAATGGTGAATTTTTCACTAACAGTGGTTTCCAGGGGCATATATTTACCAATACCAGCTATAAATTTGATGATGGTTTCCGCATCAACATGAATATTGGTTTAGATAGCCGTTACGTGCTGCTGCAGGGTACTGATAATTACTGGCTGGGCTATGGCGCAGGTGTTTCTAAAGAAGTGTTCAATAAAAAGGCATCTATCTTCCTGAATGTTAACGGGCCGTTCAGTAAATTTATTAAACTCGATTTTCATACCCGTACGGATGATTTTCATACCACTACTTATAATTACCAGTACTTCCGGATGATTGGGGTTGGCTTTAACTACAAATTTGGCAGGCTGAACAGTTCGCTTAAAAAGAACCAGCGCGGAATAAATAATGATGATACCAGCGGTGGCGGAAGAAATTAATAAATTTGCCGTATGAAGGTATACGGAATAAAAAACTGCAACACGGTTAAAAAAGCGCTCGACTGGTTAAACGAAAATAAGGTGACTTACGAATTTCAGGATTTTAAAAAACTAGGCGTAAGTACCCAAAAGCTGCAAGAGTGGGATGCCAAAGCCGGCTACGAAAAATTTATGAACAAGCAGGGCCTTACCTGGAAACAGCTTGACCCTGCTGTAAAAGAAAGCATTAAAACCAAGGATGATGCCCTGCACTTACTGCAGGAGAAAACCAGCATGATTAAACGCCCTGTGATTGAAAAAGACGGTTTCCTGTTTTTTGGGTTTGATGAAGCGGTGTATAGTAAGGAGTTACTGTAGTTCAATCTATTATTAAAATTAATCAACAGCTATTGTAGCACTTTTGCCATAGGGAGCGTAATTAATTAAAAACCACCTTATGAAGAAATTATACACTCTTTTATTAGCCGCAACGCTGTTTACTGCCTGTAAGAAAGCAGAGCTTGGTAACGAAATAATTGTTGATCCGCCTTTTCCACAACAGATCTCCAGCGATACGCTTACCAGCGGCCAGCTTTTCGGGCTCACTATTGGGCAGGCCAGTGCCGATGTTTACGCCAAACTTCAGGAGGTACAGGCAGCCGAAAAGATAGGCGGCTTATCTATCGTAAAAAACGTATATACCAGTATTGATAGCCTTAAAACCAGGCTGCCATTATATACAGGTATTTTTATGGATGAAGAAAGGGGCACATCAACGGGCGTGCAGCTGAGCTTTGAAAATAATAAGGTAAAAGCCATGTTTCTTAACGATGGCACCAAGCTGGTGCGCTGGCCTTTCGACACCGGCCAAAACAGTACAATTTATATAGGCGATGCTGTTGAAGATATCTATCAAAAACTGGTGAATATTAAAAAGAACTCGGCATCGGCAAAAAACTCGAACGCCTTTCTATATTTTTTAAGGACACCAATACACCGTACGATCCGCAAATGGGCGTTTCGCCGCAATGGTACTTTGTATCAACCCTGTCAGCCAAAAGGTATAACCACGTTTCGCTAAACTTTACTGCGGGCAAACTGGTATCTATTTACACAACTGTTTTTGAAAGCCAGTAAGTACAGAAATATCGGCTGGTTAACAAAAAGGTAACTTCCTCATTACAACTTCGTGATTCTGTAAGTCGGTTATTCAATAATTTGTATTATTGCGGTAAAATAATTCAACTATAAAACAAATTATGAAATTTAAACTGATCGCCGGCTTCTCATTGGCTATAATGAGTATCAGCAATTTGAGCCAGGCACAGCAAACGCCCCCCGTATCTAATTACAATTATCATGATGCGTTTGCGCCGTTCTTTTATACTAAAAACGGTTCGGAGTATCGTGCGGCAAGCGGCGAACCCGGCCCTAAATACTGGCAAAACCGTGCCGATTACCAAATAGCGGCAAAACTGAACGACCAAACCGACGAGGTTACCGGTAACGAAGTTTTAACATATACCAACAACAGCCCGCAGAAACTTGATTTTGTGTGGATGCAGTTGGATCAGAACTTGTTTAAACCCGATTCACGCGGAACGGCTATTATCCCGCCATCAGGAAGCCGCAACGGCGGCCGTGGTTTAATGCCCGATGCCGGTTATAAGATCACTTCAATTAAAATTGCAGGTTCATCTACCCAGCTTAAATATTTAATTACCGATACCCGCATGCAGGTGTTTTTGCCAACAGGCGTAAACCCCAACGGCGGCCAGATAAAATTGAACATTGAGTACTCGTACATTGTACCGCAATATGGCTCGGACCGTACCGGGATACTCAACACCAAAAACGGTAAAATATACACTATTGCACAATGGTACCCACGCATGTACGTGTACGATGATGTACTGGGATGGAACGCGTTGCCATACACCGGCCCAAGTGAGTTTTACCTGGAGTATGGTGATTTCGACCTGAGCATTACCGCGCCTGCCAACCACATTGTAGTAGCATCGGGCGAGTTGCAAAACCCGCAGGATGTATACACGCCAGAGCAATTAAAACGCTGGGCCGAAGCTGAGAAAAGCGAAACCACAGTGGTTATCCGTTCTGCAGATGAAATTAAGAGCGCGGCATCTCGCCCGGCCGGTAAAACGGAGCTTACCTGGAAATTCAAGATCAAGAATGCGCGTGATGCTTCATGGGCATCATCAGCCGCTTTTATTGTTGATGCTGCTAAAATGAATTTACCAAGCGGAAAAAAATCTATCGCCATATCTGCCTACCCGGTAGAAAGCGATGGTAACGACGCATGGGGCCGCTCAACAGAGTACGTAAAAAAATCTGTTGAATATAACTCTCAAAAATGGTTTGAATACCCTTACCCTGCGGCTACTGCTGTTGCCGGTGTTGTAGGCGGTATGGAGTACCCGGGTATTGTTTTCTGCGGATACAGAGCTAAAAAATCACAATTATGGGGTGTTAACGATCATGAATTTGGCCACACCTGGTTCCCAATGATCGTTGGTTCTAATGAGCGCTTATACGGATGGATGGATGAGGGCTTCAACACCTTTATTAATACCCTAACTACCGCCGATTTTAACAAAGGTGAATACGCGCCTAAAAAGGCCAGCGATATGCAATACCTGGCAGGCATTTTAACCAAGCCAACTTTAGAGCCTGTATTCAGCAACCCTGAGAATTTGAAAGAAGCTAACAATGGCATCCTGCTATACTTTAAGCCAGGTACCGCTTTAACCTTACTGCGCGAGCAGGTTTTAGGCCCCGAGCGTTTCGATTTTGCATTTAAAACTTACATTAACCGCTGGGCATTTAAACACCCAACACCAGATGATTTTTTCCGTACGATGGAGAACGCATCGGGCGAAGGCCTGCAATGGTTCTGGAGAGGCTGGTTTGAGAACAACTGGCGCCTGGATGTTGCCGTTAATGATGTTAAATACGTAAACAGTGATGCTAGCAAAGGATCCCTGATTACATTAACCAACATGGAAAAAATGGCGATGCCGGTTATTTTGGAAATAAAAACCAAAAGCGGTAAAACCGACAGGCTGAAATTACCGGTTGAAATTTGGGAACGTAACAGCAGCTTTGTTGTAAAATACCCGTCTACCGAAGAAATAGAATCGGTTACTTACGACCCTGATAAAGTACTGCCCGATTATAACCCGGATAATAATGTCTGGAAGAAGTAATAAACAACAAAAACCCGGTTTAAGCCGGGTTTTTTGTTGCGTTTACATTTTAAAAGCGAAACCTTTATAGCGGTAAATGGGTTAAACAGATATACCATGCCGTTAAGCACTATGAAAAACATTTTTACAGCAATTATTCTACTATGTATCACCGCAAATATTGCCGCCGGGCAGGATGTTTTAAAAGGCACGGTTTACGAAAAAAGCAGCAACACCAGGCTTAACAATGTATTCATAAGGGATGGTAACAATAAGCTGATCACCATAACCGATAAAGATGGTAACTTTAGCATTAAAGCAGGAGTAGGACACACCATAACCTTTACTTCGCCGGGTTACCTGGCCGATACTTTGTACCTGGTAGACCTTCGTCCTAAAAGAGTAGAGATGGTTTCGCAAACCATAGCCCTGAGCCAGGTAAATGTAACTGCTACCCGTTTAAACTTTAACCCGAAAGCTGAGTATCCCGAAGTTTATGAAAAAAGTAAGGTATATGCATTCTCGCCATCAACATGGTTTAGTAAAGAAGGTAAGGATGCACGCCGTTTAAAACGCTTTTTTAAACGCGAGGAAGAGGAGCGTTATGTAGATAATGCGTTCAGCAAATCATACGTGGGCAACATAGTGCCGCTGAAAGGGCAGGATCTGGAGAACTTCCTAACACTGTACCGCCCCAGCTTCACCTATATGAAGAACAATAACCAGGAAACCATCGTGGCTTATATAAACGATAGCTATAAAAAATTCATGGCACTGCCGCCGGAGAAACGTACTCTTGCGCCACTTGTTACGCCGTAAATAGGCTCAGCTGTACCAGGGGTAATGAAATATAAAATGTGCTGCCCTGGCCTACAACGCTGGTAAACCAAATGCGGCCACCCTGTAATTCGGTATAATCTTTACAAAGCACCAGCCCCAGGCCGGTGCCTTTTTCGTTATGGGTGCCGGTGGTTGAGGTAACGTTTAACGAAAAGATCTCTCCCTGCTTGCCCAAAGGGATGCCAATGCCGTTATCAGTAATAGAGATAATGCAGTTAGCATCGCTTATAACGGCCTTTAACTCTATCTTACCGCAGTTTGGCGTAAACTTTACAGCGTTATTTAACAGGTTGCGAATTACCAATTGCAGCATATCCGGATCGGCCTTTATAATAATGCTCTCATCGGCAATTTGGGTGAGTGTAATGTCCTTCTTCAACGCAATGGCTTCGAAAAGTTCCGTGGTTTCATCTAAGTAGGTGCTAAGTTTAACCGCCTGTAAGCGCGCCGTGCCGCCGTCCATTTGGTTTTTGGCCCATTTAAGCAGGTTGGTTAACAGTTCCTGGGTGTTACCAATAGTGTGCATTAGGCTCTTCTCCATTTCGGCGCGTTCTTCGGCATCCATCTCCACGTGTGTCATCACATCAAAATACTGCTGCACCGATGCCAGCGGCGTGCGCAGGTCATGCGCTATGATAGAAAAGAGTTTTACCTTCTCGGCGTTTAGCAATTCCAGCGCGAGAGTTTTTTCATCTGCCAGGTGTTTCTGTTTAATGTAGTTTTTACGTATAGCGGCCGTACCTATATAAATAAGAGAAATAGTTACAAGATACGATGCCACGTTGTCTGCAAAAAATTCACCACGGGTAGCATAATGCTGCCGGATAGATTCGGGGTGTAAATATTCATAACCGGTTACCAAAAATACAACCAGCACATTCAGCAGGGTAAAAGCTTTCCAATGTTTCTTTTTAGATACTGATAAGATGATATATAGTGATGCGGCAAATAATAACAACGTAGCGCCGGAGAGACCCGCATTATAAAAATAACCAATGCCAGTAATAATGTTGATCTCGATAACAGAGAACAGCACTGCTGTATTCACCTTGTTTTTAAACCGGGAGATATAGAAAAGGTAAATCTGTATCAACAATACCGCAACAGAAAGTAATGCGGAGGCGAGTAAGCCTATGTACAGGTTAAATGCGGTTTCGAAAACAAGGATGAAGCCGACGAAAATAGAGATAGTATGAAAGATCCGGCTTTCAAGCTGGAATTTTTCATGACTGCCTACTAAAGCGGCACCCCGCTTTCTTAAACTAAGTGTAATATTGTGGAACATTAGGGGATTTCGTACTTCCAAATTTATAATAATAGGGGCAATAAATATGATAATTATTTAACCTCTAAATAAATTAGAATTATAACATATTGTATTTTAGAATGAAAAGTATTTTTCCTACCTTTGACGTCCCTGAAAGGAGGTATTTGGGATTATGATCATTATCAACGTAAAAGACGGCGAATCATTAGATAAAGCATTGAAACGCTTCAAAAAGAAATTTGAGAAAACAGGTGTATTAAGAGAACTTCGCAGTCGTCAGGCTTTCGAAAAGAAATCTATTACCCGCAGGCACGAAATTAAGCATGCCATCTACAAACAGAATATGAATATAGAAACCGTTTAATTTTTTCTTCGGAAAAGAATTTTACGAATTTCTTGTCACTATAAAAAAACTATTTGTACATTCATTTTATTGGGTGTTCAAATAGTTTTTATGTTTTTAAGCAAGTTTATACAGTATATTAAGTACGAGAAGAGGTATTCACCTCATACTGTAGCTGCCTACCAGTCGGATCTGGAGCAATTTATTGCTTTTTTAAATCCTCCGGGTGCCGAACCATCGGTGCTCCACCCTTCAGAAGTTACCCATCACGATATCCGCAACTGGATGGTGAGCGACGAAAAGCTCGCCCCCCGCTCCGTTAACCGCAAGCTGGCCACCCTGCGCAAATATTTTAAATTTTTACTGCAAGAGGGTGATGTTACCGTAAACCCAACATCGCGCATTAACGCCCCTAAGGCGCCTAAGCATCTGCCAGTTGTGGTTGAAGATGCCAGGCTCACCGCTATGCTGGATGGTAAACTGGATAAAACGGATGTGCCCGTTTTTGCCGACGACTTTGAAGGCATACGCGATAAAACCGTAATAGAATTATTATTTGGTACTGGCATGCGCCTGGCCGAGATAACTGGCCTTAAAAAAACCGATATAAACTTTTATGAGTCAACCGTAAAAGTGTTGGGCAAGCGCAATAAAGAGCGTATAATACCCCTCAACCGCGAATTAGTTTTACAGTTGCACAAATATATAAGTGCCAAGAAAAGTGAGAATTTTGATAACAATTCCTTAACGTTTATCGTTACAAGTAAAGGGACTAACGTATATCCAAAGCTTATTTATTTAATAGTGCACAAGTATCTGTCAAACATATCAACCCAAAGTAAGAAGAGTCCCCACGTGCTGAGGCACACCTTTGCAACAAGCTTATTAAACAATGGCGCCGATCTTAACGCCATTAAAGAACTTTTGGGCCATGCTAACCTAAGCGCAACCCAAATTTATACACATAATTCAGTAGAGCGTTTAAAGTCTATTTACAAACAAGCCCATCCAAAGGGTTAAAAAGGAGGAAAAATGAAAATTACAGTGCAATCTATTCACTTTACAGCAGACAAGAAACTGCTGGATTTCATCCAAAAAAAGGTTGACAAGCTGGAAACATTTTACGACCACATTATTAGTGGCGAAGTTTATTTAAAGCTGGAGAATGTGGAAGACGAGGCAAACAAGATAGCTGAGATAAAATTACTGTTGCCGGGCAACCAGATATTTGCCAAAGAAAAGTGTAAGAGCTTTGAAGAGGCAACGGATCTGGCTGTTGAGAGCCTGCGCAAACAAATAGAAAAGCATAAAACCAAAAAATCTATTGCTGCCGAGGCCGCCAAGAAAGCGATCCTTCAATCAGCAGACGACGATTTTTAACTACATAAAAGGGAAACGTTCCCAAATCGGCAGGTTATTACCTGCCGATTTTTTTTTGAATGGACCTGCCTTCAATCAAATTCAATGGTAATGACAGGGAAAACCAAGCACGGTAGAATATTTTTTAGCCGTTAGTTTTACCTTCTATGCTACCTAAAATCAACATCATCAACGGGTTAATTTGAAACCCCAAAAGGCATAATTGAAAGGCTTTACACCCCCTTTAATTTTTTTAGAAAAAAATTTTGCAGGGGTTTATTTTTTTGTAGATTTGCAATCCCTTTCAGAGAGGTCATAACGTGGCCCGCCTGGCAAGAGGAAAGGTTCTTTAAAATAAAAAATAGCGCAATAAAAATTTGCACCAAATTATCGGAAGTCTTAGGGCGGAAAGTAATAAGGTAACAAATAAGCCTCCTTAGCTCAGCTGGTAGAGCGACTGACTTGTAATCAGTAGGTCATTGGTTCGATCCCGATAGGAGGCTCTGTTTATTTCGGAAATGTGATGTTTAGCTTCCAATTGAACATCATTGCTCCGAAATCAACAATGGGGGGATACCAGAGCGGTCAAATGGGGCGGACTGTAAATCCGCTGCTTCGGCTACGAAGGTTCGAATCCTTCTCCCCCCACTTTTTCAGTTGGCAGTTGCCAGTTTGCAGTAGCAGTTTATAATTGCCGGCTGTTAACGGGGAACTGCTAACTGATTTAAAAAATGCGGAAGTAGCTCAGTTGGTAGAGCGATAGCCTTCCAAGCTATAGGTCGCGAGTTCGAACCTCGTCTTCCGCTCAACTCCAGGTCGGATTTCGAATATCGAATATCAGATTTAGAGATATCGATTTTAGAAATAGGATAATTGAGGTTAAATCCGAAATTGAAATCCGAAATCCAAAATCAACAACATCAGCCGACGTAGCTCAGGGGTAGAGCACTTCCTTGGTAAGGAAGAGGTCATGGGTTCAAATCCCATTGTTGGCTCATTATATTAAGTATAATAGTTTTAAAGTATAAATTAACCTACAAACAAATATAAATCATGGCAAAAGAAAAATTTGACCGCAGTAAACCGCACTTAAACATCGGTACAATCGGTCACGTTGACCACGGCAAAACAACACTTACTGCAGCTATCACTAAAGTATTAGCTGATGCAGGTTTATCAGAAGCTCGTTCATTTGATTCAATTGACTCGGCTCCTGAAGAAAAAGAGCGTGGTATAACAATCAATACAGCGCACGTTGAGTACTCAACTGCAAACCGTCACTACGCTCACGTTGACTGTCCAGGTCACGCGGATTACGTGAAAAACATGGTTACTGGTGCTGCTCAAATGGACGGTGCAATCATCGTGGTTGCTGCTACTGATGGTCCGATGCCACAAACTCGTGAGCACATCTTGCTTGCTCGCCAGGTAGGTGTACCTTCATTAGTTGTGTTCATGAACAAAGTGGACATGGTTGACGATCCAGAATTATTAGAGTTAGTAGAAATGGAAATCCGCGAATTATTATCATTCTACGATTTCCCAGGTGATGATATCCCTGTTATCCAGGGTTCAGCTTTAGGTGGTCTTAACGGCGAGCCTAAATGGGTTGAAAAAATTATGGAATTAATGGCAGCTGTAGATAGCTACATTCCAATTCCTCCTCGTTTAACTGATCTTCCTTTCTTGATGCCTGTTGAGGACGTATTCTCGATCACTGGTCGTGGTACTGTTGCAACTGGTCGTATCGAGCGTGGTGTTATCAACTCAGGTGAGCAAGTAGACATCCTTGGTATGGGTGCTGAAAACTTAAAATCAACTGTTACAGGTGTGGAAATGTTCCGCAAGATCCTTGACAGAGGTGAAGCTGGTGATAACGTAGGTTTATTGTTACGTGGTATCGAAAAAACTGATATCCGTCGTGGTATGGTTATTTGCAAACCAGGTTCAGTTAACCCACACACAGATTTCAAAGCAGAGGTATATGTATTATCAAAAGCAGAAGGTGGCCGTCACACTCCATTCTTCAACAAATACCGTCCGCAATTCTATTTCCGTACAACAGACGTTACAGGTGAAATTACCTTAGCTGAAGGTGTAGAAATGGTTATGCCAGGTGATAACGTTACAATCAACGTAAAATTGATCAACGCTATCGCAATGGAAAAAGGCTTACGTTTCGCTATCCGTGAAGGTGGTAGAACTGTAGGTGCCGGCCAGGTAACTGAAATAGTAGCATAATTACCCCTTTAAACGGGTAACTAACGGTTAATTTTGTGTAAAGTACCGGGGCTTAGGTCTCGGTACTTTATTCACAATAAGAAACAACATAATCCCTGAAAGTGGATTTTAAATACACGGGAATAGTTCAACGGTAGAATAGAGGTCTCCAAAACCTTTGATCAGGGTTCGAATCCTTGTTCCCGTGCACAATAAGCAATAATAGATAGATATGGCTGGTGTAGCTGAGTATATAAAAGAATCATACATAGAGTTGACCGAGAAAGTAACCTGGCCAACCTGGCGCGAGCTGCAAAGCAGCGCTGTACTGGTATTGGTTGCTGCAATGATCATCGCTATGGTTATCTTCGGTATGGACCAGATCATCGGTTACCTGCTTAATCAATTTTATACTTCACTAGCCTAATTATAATATAAGTAGATGAGTGATCAATTAAAATGGTACGTAGTTAGGGCTATCAGCGGTAAAGAAAAAAAGGTAAAGCAATATATTGATGCCGAGGTAAGCCGTTTAGGTATAACTCACCTTGTTCCGCAGGTATTGATCCCTACCGAAAAATACTACCAGATGCGCGATGGGAAAAAGATCGCTAAAGAGCGTAATTATTTCCCTGGTTATGTATTGATGGAAGCTGCCCTTGATGGTGAGCTTGAGCACATCATTAAAAACATTAACAGCGTAATTGGCTTTTTAGGTGATAAAGCAGGTAATGCTATCCCGTTACGCCAGGCAGAAGTTAACCGTATCTTAGGTAAGGTTGATGAGATGACTACCCAGGGCGAAACCATGAACGTACCATATTACGTTGGCGAAAACGTTAAGGTAATGGATGGCCCTTTCAATGGCTTCAGCGGTGTTATCGAAGAAGTTAACGAAGAGAAAAAGAAACTGAAAGTAATGGTAAAGATATTCGGGCGCCGTACGCCGCTTGAATTGAATTACATGCAGGTAGAGAAAGAATAGTTTTAGAATTTCGATTTCGGACTCCCGATTTCGGAATTTTTTAATTTTACAATATAAGGTTAAAGAAGAGGAGATAAATCCGAAAGGAAAAATCCCAAATCCGAAATCAAAACAATCTTAAATGTTACTTAGCTTCCACTTACTAACATTGAGTTATAATTAAAACAAAGTAAAATGGCAAAAGAAGTCGGTGCGATGGTAAAGCTACAAGTGAAGGGCGGCGCTGCAAACCCATCTCCTCCAATTGGCCCAGCATTGGGTGCAAAAGGTGTGAACATTATGGAGTTTTGCAAGCAGTTCAACGCACGTACCCAGGATAAACCTGGTAAAGTGTTACCTGTAGTTATTACTGTTTATGTCGACAAGTCTTTCGATTTTATCATCAAAACCCCTCCGGTAGCTATACAGCTTTTAGAAGCAACCGGCTTAAAGAGTGGTTCTGCAGAGCCCAACCGTAAAAAAGTTGCCAATGTAAATTGGGAACAGGTTGAAACCATTGCAAAGGATAAAATGACTGATTTGAATGCATTTACAGTAGAATCAGCCATGAAAATGGTGGCAGGTACTGCCCGCAGTATGGGAATCACCGTATCAGGTACGGCTCCCTGGAACTAATTGATCCTCGAACATCGGGATCAATATTAATTAATTTATACAAATCAGTTTAAGACAGTGGCTAGATTAACAAAAAATCAAAAAGCGGCACTATCCAAAATTGAGGCGAACAAATCGTACTCATTAGAAGCTGCATCTGCACTGGTAAAGGAATTAACCTTAGCCAAGTTTGATGCATCTGTTGATATTGATGTGCGTTTAGGTGTAGATCCGCGTAAAGCCAATCAGATGGTGCGTGGTATTGCAACCTTACCTCATGGAACCGGTAAAACTGTACGTGTATTAGTGCTTTGTACTCCTGATAAGGAACAAGAAGCAAAAGATGCAGGTGCTGATTACGTAGGTTTGGATGAATATATTGCCAAGATTGAAGGCGGATGGACTGATGTTGATATTATCATAACCATGCCAAGTGTTATGGCTAAAGTAGGTCGTTTGGGTCGTATTCTCGGTCCGCGTAACCTTATGCCTAACCCTAAATCAGGTACAGTAACGCCAGAAGTTGGTAAAGCTGTAACTGAGGTAAAAGGTGGTAAGATCGATTTCAAGGTTGATAAAACCGGTATCATCCATACCTCAATAGGGAAAGCGTCTTTTCCTGCAGATAAAATTTACGAGAATGCATTAGAAGTATTGCAAACTATCTCTAAATTAAAACCATCGGCAGCAAAAGGAACATATTTTAAGAGTATACATATCTCTTCAACTATGTCGCCGGGTATTACAATTGAAACTAAATCAGTAACGGGAATTTAATCATGAATAAAGAAGAAAAATACGACCTCGTTGTTGCCCTTTCGGAGCAGATGAAAGAGTATGGTAATTTCTATATTACTGATACGTCTGATCTTACGGTTGCAAAAATAAATAATATCCGTCGTCAGTGTTTCGAGGCTGATATCACCATGCAAGTAGCAAAAAACAGCTTAATTAAAAAAGCTATGGAAGCTGCAGGTGGCGATTACACACCGATATATGATGTATTAAAAGGTTCTTCATCAATTCTTTTTTCTAAATCAGCAACCGCTCCGGCTAAGTTGATTAAACAATTAAGGAAAAAAGGTGATAAGCCAGTTTTAAAAGCAGCATATATCGATTCAGCTATCTTCATTGGCGATAATCAGTTAGATACCTTAACTAAGTTAAAATCTAAGGAGCAACTGATAGGCGAGATTGTTGGCTTACTGCAATCACCTGCAAAAAACGTTATTTCTGCATTACAATCAGGCGGAACTATACTGGCAGGTGTTGTAAAAACATTACAAGAAAGAGGTTAACTAACACCTTACTAAAGTTAGATTTAAACAAAAAAGCATTAAGTAAAAAATAAAATAAAATGGCGGATTTAAAAGCGTTTGCTGAACAGTTGGTAAACTTAACAGTAAAAGAAGTAAACGAATTAGCTCAGATATTAAAAGATGAGTATGGCATTGAGCCAGCTGCTGCAGCTGTTGCAGTTGCTGCTGCTCCTGCTGGTGGCGATGACGCTCCAGCTGCTGAAGCGGCACAAACTGCATTTGACGTTATCCTGAAAGAAGCAGGTGGCGCTAAATTAGCAGTTGTTAAATTAGTAAAAGATCTTACAGGCTTAGGTTTGAAAGAAGCTAAAGATTTAGTTGACGGTGCACCTAAAGAGGTTAAAACTGGCGTAACTAAAGAAGAAGCTGAGTCTCTGAAAAAACAATTAGAGGAAGCCGGAGCAGTAGTTGAGGTTAAATAATTTAACCCACACACAATAGCATCAGACTCCGACCGTTTTTGGTCGGGGTCTATTGCTGTTTATATCCCTGAGGTTTGAGGCGCGCGATATGAGATATAAGATCTCCTGCGTTTTTTAAGAGCACGATTTCTATCTGTCTCAAATCTTATACATCATATCTCATATCAAAGTACAGGTTTAATAAAACTAAAATTATAATACCTTGGCAAACAACAATAACCAAAGAGTAAACTTTGCAACCAGCAGAAAGGTACTTGATTACCCCGACTTTCTGGATGTACAGCTACAATCTTTCCAGGAATTTTTTCAATTGGAAACCACGTCAGACAACCGCTACAAAGAAGGGTTGTTTAAAGTATTTGCCGAAAACTTTCCAATCTCAGATTCAAGGAACATCTTCGTTTTAGAGTTTCTTGATTACTTTATTGATCCGCCACGTTACGATATACGCGAGTGTATTGAGCGCGGGTTAACTTACAGCGTGCCATTAAAAGCAAAACTTCGTTTAAGCTGCAACGATGCAGAGCACGAAGATTTTGAAACAATTGTACAGGACGTTTATTTGGGTACCATCCCTTATATGACGCCTAAAGGTACATTTGTTATCAATGGTGCCGAGCGTGTAATTGTATCTCAGTTGCACCGTTCGCCAGGTGTGTTCTTCGGCCAAAGCCGCCACACTAACGGTACTAAATTATACTCTGCCCGTGTTATCCCTTTCAAAGGATCATGGATTGAGTTTGCTACAGACGTTAACAACGTGATGTATGCTTATATCGACCGTAAAAAGAAATTCCCGGTTACCACACTGCTTCGCGCAATTGGTTATGACTCTGATAAAGATATCTTAGAGTTATTTGAACTTGCCGATGAAGTGAAAGTAAGCAAATCGGGCCTGAAGAAATTCATCGGCCGTAAGCTTGCTGCAAGGGTGCTTAAAAAATGGGTTGAAGATTTTGTGGATGAGGATACCGGTGAAGTGGTATCTATCGACCGTAACGAGATCATCCTTGAGCGCGAAACCGTACTGGAAGACGACCATATTGATATGATCATTGATGCCGGTGTTAAAACCATCATCCTGAACAAGGAAGATGCTGCCACCAGCGGTGATTATACTATTATATATAATACTTTACAAAAAGATACTTCCAACTCAGAGAAAGAAGCGGTGGAGCACATCTATCGCCAACTGCGTAACGCAGAACCACCTGATGAAGAAACCGCACGCGGTATCATCGACAGATTGTTCTTCTCTGATAAAAGATATGACCTGGGTGATGTGGGCCGTTACCGCATCAACCGTAAATTAAAGCTGAATACTTCTGACGAAACAAAAGTATTAACCAAGCAGGATATTATTGCGATTGTTAAATATCTGATCAAATTAATCAACTCAAAAGCTGAGGTAGATGATATCGATCACTTGTCTAACCGTCGTGTTCGTACCGTTGGCGAGCAGCTTTACGCACAATTTGGTGTTGGTTTAGCACGTATGGCCCGTACCATTCGTGAGCGTATGAACATTCGTGATAACGAGGTGTTCACACCAACCGACCTGATCAACGCGCGTACACTTTCATCGGTGATCAACTCGTTCTTCGGAACAAACCAGTTATCACAGTTTATGGACCAAACCAACCCACTGGCAGAGATCACGCACAAGCGTCGTCTGTCAGCCCTTGGGCCCGGCGGTCTGTCACGTGAGCGTGCAGGTTTTGAGGTTCGTGACGTACACTACACCCACTACGGTAGGTTATGTACCATCGAAACTCCGGAAGGACCGAACATTGGTTTGATCTCTTCACTTTGCGTACACGCCAAAATTAACAACTTAGGTTTTATTGAAACACCGTACAAACGTGTGGTTGAAGGTAAAGTACAGGTTGATGAGGCTGTAATCTATTTATCTGCTGAAGATGAAGATGGTAAAACCATTGGCCAGGCTAATGCTCATTATGATGATAACGGTGTATTTGCTTTACCAAAAGTAAAGGCACGTTTCGAAGGTGACTTCCCTATTATTGAGCCGGAAAGATTGGATTTGATGGACATTGCGCCAAACCAAATTACGTCTATCGCAGCATCGTTAATTCCGTTCCTGGAGCATGATGATGCTAACCGTGCCTTGATGGGATCTAACATGCAACGCCAGGCTGTACCATTATTACGCCCTGAGGCGCCAATTGTAGGTACAGGTTTGGAAGGCCGTGTAGCAAAAGACTCTCGTACCCTTATCAACGCCGAAGGTGATGGTGTGGTTGAGTATGTTGATGCTAACGAGATCAAAATTAAATATGACCGTAACGAATTGGATCGTTTGATCTCTTTCGATGGCGATACTAAAAGCTACCTGTTAACCAAGTTTAAAAAGACTAACCAAAGCACTACTATCAACTTAAAGCCAATTGTTAAAAAAGGCCAGCGAGTTACCAAAGGTGAAGTACTTTGCGAAGGTTACGCTACACAAAATGGCGAGCTTGCATTGGGCCGTAACCTTAAAGTGGCATTCATGCCTTGGCAAGGTTACAACTTTGAGGATGCGATTGTAATATCTGAGCGCGTTGTGTCTCAGGATATCTTTACATCGCTTCACGTTGAAGAGTTTGAGCTTGAAGTACGTGATACCAAACGTGGTGAAGAAGAGTTAACGCCGGATATCCCTAACGTTTCTGAAGAAGCAACTAAGGATCTGGACGAAGACGGTATCATCCGTGTTGGCGCCGAAGTTAAAGAAGGCGACATCCTGATTGGTAAGATCACCCCTAAAGGCGAATCTGACCCATCACCGGAAGAAAAACTGTTACGTGCTATTTTTGGTGATAAAGCAGGCGACGTTAAAGATGCGTCATTAAAAACTCCGCCGTCTATCGCGGGTGTTGTTATTGATACAAAATTATTCAGCCGTGCTAAAAAGACCACTAAAGCCGAAGAAAAAGCACAGATTGAGAAGCTTGATAACAAACATGATAAAGCTGTAAAAGATCTTAAAAACACTCTTATTGAGAAGTTATTTGAGATTGTGAACGGTAAAACTTCACAAGGCGTTTATAATGTTTACAAAGAGTTATTTGTTGCTAAAGGTGTTAAGTTTACCCAGAAAATTCTGGCCGAACTGCACTACGAAAGCATTAACCCTACCAAGTGGACCACTGATGACGATAAGAACGATCAGATAAAAACGCTTCTTCATAACTATAATATTAAAGTAAACGAAGAACTGGGTGCTTACCGCCGCGATAAATTTGCTATCAGCGTGGGTGATGAGCTACCGTCTGGTATAGTACAAATGGCCAAAGTTTACATCGCTAAAAAGCGTAAGCTTAAAGTAGGTGATAAAATGGCAGGCCGCCACGGTAACAAGGGTATTGTTGCACGTATTGTACGTGATGAGGATATGCCTTTCTTAGAAGATGGAACACCGGTTGATATTGTATTGAACCCACTGGGTGTACCTTCACGTATGAACTTAGGCCAAATCTACGAAACCGTATTAGGCTGGGCCGGTAAAGAGCTTGGTGTTAAATTTGCTACGCCTATTTTTGATGGTGCAAGCCATACTGAAGTTGAGGAGTGGGTTAAAAAAGCTGGTTTACCAGAATCAGGCCGTACTTACCTGTATAATGGTTTAACAGGCGATCGTTTCGATCAGCAAACAACTGTAGGTATTATCTACATGCTTAAACTGGGCCACATGGTTGATGATAAGATGCACGCACGTTCTATCGGGCCGTACTCTCTTATTACACAACAGCCATTAGGTGGTAAAGCACAGTTTGGTGGTCAGCGTTTTGGTGAGATGGAGGTTTGGGCACTGGAAGCATTTGGTGCATCAAACATACTGCAGGAAATATTAACCGTTAAATCGGATGATGTTATCGGCCGTGCCAAAACTTATGAAGCTATTGTTAAAGGTGAAAACCTGCCAACACCATCAGTTCCGGAATCATTCAACGTATTGGTTCATGAATTAAGAGGTTTAGGTTTGGATATCACGTTAGAATAATTAGTGATTTGGTGAGTGAGTGAATTAGTGATTTAAAAATCCGTTCATTCACTCACTAATTCAGTTATAGTAAAGCAAGTGATTTAATTCACTAATTCACTAAATCGCTAATTCAACAATTAAAAAAAAGGGAGACTATGTCTTACAAAAAGGATAATAAAATCAAAAGTAATTTCACCACAATTACTATCAGCTTAGCTTCTCCGGAATCTATTCTGGAGCGTTCTAGCGGTGAAGTTTTAAAACCGGAGACGATCAACTACAGGACCTACAAACCTGAGCGTGATGGTTTGTTCTGCGAGCGTATTTTCGGTCCGGTGAAAGATTACGAGTGCCATTGCGGTAAATACAAACGTATCCGTTACAAAGGTATCGTGTGCGATCGTTGCGGTGTTGAAGTAACTGAAAAGAAAGTACGTCGTGAGCGTATGGGCCACATCAACCTGGTGGTGCCTGTTGCGCATATCTGGTACTTCCGCTCGTTGCCAAACAAAATTGGTTACCTGCTGGGCTTACCAACCAAAAGGCTGGATCTGATCATTTATTACGAAAGATATGTAGTTATACAGCCGGGTATTAAGGAATCTGACGGAATTGCCAAAATGGATTTCCTGACAGAAGAAGAGTACCTGGATATATTGGATACCTTACCTAAGGAAAACCAATACCTGGACGATAAAGATCCGCAAAAATTTGTAGCTAAGATGGGCGCCGAAGCTTTAGAAGATCTTCTGAAACGCCTTGACCTTGATCAGCTATCTTACAACCTGCGCCACCAGGCTGCAAACGAAACTTCACAGCAACGTAAAAACGAAGCTCTGAAACGTTTACAGGTTGTAGAAGCTTTCCGTGATGCAAAAACCAGGATTGAGAATAACCCTGAGTGGATGATCGTTAAGATCGTTCCGGTTATCCCGCCAGAATTGCGCCCGTTAGTACCACTGGAAGGTGGCCGTTTTGCTACTTCCGATTTGAACGATTTATACCGCCGTGTAATTATCCGTAACAACCGTTTAAAACGTTTAATTGAGATCAAAGCACCGGAAGTTATATTACGTAACGAAAAACGTATGTTACAGGAAGCTGTAGATTCGTTATTTGATAACTCACGTAAAGTAAACGCGGTTAAAACCGAAGGTAACCGTGCATTGAAATCCCTTTCTGATATCCTGAAAGGTAAGCAAGGCCGTTTCCGCCAGAACTTATTAGGTAAACGTGTGGATTACTCTGCCCGTTCGGTAATTGTTGTAGGGCCAAACCTTAAATTACACGAGTGCGGTTTACCAAAAGATATGGCTGCCGAGCTGTTTAAACCATTTATCATTCGCAAAATGATTGAGCGTGGTGTGGTTAAAACAGTAAAATCTGCCAAAAAGATTGTTGACCGTAAAGACCCATTAGTTTGGGATATTTTGGAAAACGTATTAAAAGGCCACCCAGTATTACTAAACCGTGCGCCTACGCTGCACAGGTTGGGTATCCAATCATTCCAGCCTAAACTGGTTGAGGGTAAGGCTATACAATTGCACCCGTTAACCTGTACCGCCTTCAACGCGGATTTTGACGGTGACCAGATGGCTGTGCACGTACCACTTGGTAACGCAGCAATTTTGGAAGCCCAGGTATTAATGCTTGCATCACACAACATCTTAAACCCTGCCAACGGTACCCCAATTACAGTACCTTCTCAGGACATGGTGCTTGGTTTGTACTACATAACCAAAGGCCGTAAAACAGATGAAGGACGTATTGTTAAAGGCCAGGGATTAACCTTCTACTCTGCAGAAGAAGTTATCATCGCTTATAACGAAAGAAAAATTGACCTGCACGCATTTATTAAGGTTAAGGGTAAAATTAAAGAACGCGATGGCCAGATCGTATCTAAAATAATTGATACAACTGTAGGCCGCGTGCTGTTTAACCAGCATGTACCAGAAGAAGTTGGTTACATTAACGAATTACTTACCAAAAAATCACTGCGTGATATCATTGGCGAGATCGTTAAAATGACAGGTATGGCACGCGCAGCACAATTCCTTGATGATATTAAGGAGTTAGGCTTTAAGATGGCGTTCCAGGGTGGTTTATCATTTAACCTGAAGGATATTAATATCCCTGCAGAAAAAGTTACTTTGATAGAGCAGGCTTCTAAGGAAGTGGAAGATGTTATGGGTAACTATAACATGGGTTTCATTACCAACAACGAGCGTTACAACCAAATCATCGATATCTGGACACGTATCAACAACCGCTTAACAGCGAATGTGATGAACATCCTAAGCAACGATAACCAGGGCTTCAACTCTGTTATATGATGCTTGATTCTGGTGCGCGTGGTTCTAAAGAGCAGATTCGTCAGCTTGCAGGTATGCGTGGTTTGATGGCTAAGCCTCAAAAATCAGGTTCTGGTGGTGAGATCATCGAAAACCCAATCTTGTCTAACTTTAAAGAAGGCTTATCGGTATTAGAGTACTTCATTTCTACCCACGGTGCGCGTAAAGGTTTGGCGGATACGGCGTTAAAAACAGCGGATGCTGGTTACTTAACCCGTCGTTTGCATGACGTTGCGCAGGATATGATCGTTGGTGAAGTTGATTGCGGTACTTTACGTGGTATCTACACAACTGCATTAAAAGATAACGAAGATATTGTTGAACCATTATACGACCGTATTTTAGGCCGTACAACCCTGCACGATGTGCATGACCCTATCACCGGCGAACTGCTGGTAAAAGCCGGCCATGACATTACTGAAGAGATTGGTAAACAAATAGAGAACTCACCTTTAGAAGGTATCGAGATACGTTCGGTATTAACCTGCGAAAGCAGGCGCGGTGTATGTACATTATGCTACGGCCGTAACCTTGCAAGCGGTAAACGCGTGCAAAAAGGCGAGGCAGTTGGTGTAATTGCAGCACAGTCAATCGGTGAGCCGGGTACACAGTTAACACTTCGTACATTCCACGTGGGTGGTACCGCCTCTAATATCGCGGCAGAATCACAAATCAACGCGAGGTTTGAAGGTCTTATCGAATTTGAGAACGTACGTACTGTAGAATACAAAACCGAAGAAGGTGTTGTTGATGTAGTATTAGGCCGTTCTGGCGAGTTCCGTATCATTGAGCCGGGCACTAACAAGGTAATCGTAACTAACAACATTCCATACGGTTCATACCTGTATGTAAAAGATAACACTACAATTGCCAAAGGTGACCGTATCTGTTCATGGGATCCGTACAATGCGGTTATCATCTCTGAGTTTGCCGGTATAACTACATTTGAAGCGGTATTGGAAGGTATCACATTCCGTGAGGAAAGCGATGAGCAAACCGGTCACCGTGAGAAAGTTATTATCGATACCAGGGATAAAACTAAAAACCCTGTTATCCAGATAGCTGATACAAAAGGCAACATTATAAAAGGATACAACATCCCGGTAGGTGCTCACATTGCTGTTGAAGAAGGTGAGAAACTACAAACGGGACAAGTTATAGCTAAGATTCCTCGTTCAACCGGTAAAACGCGAGATATTACAGGTGGTTTACCACGTGTAACCGAGTTATTTGAAGCACGTAACCCATCTAACCCTGCGGTAGTAACCGAAATTGATGGTGTGGTAACTTTAGGTGGTGTGAAACGTGGTAACCGCGAGATTACTATCGAAAGTAAAGATGGACAGGTTAAAAAATACCTGGTACCATTATCTAAACACATCCTTGTACAGGATAACGACTTTGTTAAAGCTGGTATGCCATTGTCAGATGGTTCCATCTCTCCGGCAGATATCCTTGCAATTAAAGGCCCTGCTGCTGTACAAGAGTATCTTGTTAACGGTATCCAGGAAGTTTACCGCTTACAGGGTGTGAAGATCAACGATAAGCACTTTGAGGTGATTGTTCACCAAATGATGCAGAAGGTTGCCATTGAAGACGCAGGTGATACCCGTTTCCTTGAAAGGGAAGCAGTTGATAGCTGGGATTTCATGATTGAGAACGACGAAATGTTTGATAAAAAGGTGGTTACCGAGCAAGGTGATTCAACCAACTTAAAAGTAGGTCAGATCGTATCTCTAAGAAAGCTAAGGGACGAAAATTCTATCCTAAAACGTAAGGATGCGAGATTGGTTGAAGTAAGAGATGCAATTGCAGCCACTTCAAGCCCGATGCTGCAAGGTATCACAAGAGCATCATTAGGTACAAAATCGTTTATTTCAGCGGCATCGTTCCAGGAAACTACCAAGGTACTGAACGAAGCAGCCATAGCAGGTAAGAAAGATAACATGCTGGGCTTGAAAGAAAACGTAATTGTTGGTCACTTAATTCCATCAGGAACAGGTTTACGTGAATACGAAAACATCCGCGTAGGTTCTCAGGAAGAATTTGATCGCCTTATGGCATCAAAAACTGAAGAAGTGGAAGCTTAATCAGGTTTTTTTTAAATACTTTTGCAAAGCCTTCTATGAAAATAGAAGGCTTTGCTATTTTAGCGGTATGGAAGAACAAAACGAGAATCAGATCAACATCGAGCTTTCTGAAGAAGTTGCAGAAGGCGTTTACGCAAACCTTGCAATTATCACCCATTCAAGCTCAGAGTTTGTGCTCGATTTTATCCGCGTTATGCCGGGAGTCCCAAAAGCTAAAGTAAAATCGCGCGTGATATTAACGCCGGAGCACGCCAAGAGACTGCTGACGGCACTGGAAGATAATATAGAAAAATACGAAGCTGCCAACGGCCGCATTAAAATTGGGAACGACTCAGCAAACGGCGGCGGTTTCCCAATGACCTTCGGCGGGCCTATCGGGCAGGCGTAATTTGGTTTATGGATCATAGTATATAGTTCATAGCCTGAGCCGCAATGAACTATGAACCATCAACTATTAACTCAACAACACATGGAAAAAGACGCTAAAATATATATTGCCGGGCATCGTGGGATGGTGGGTTCTGCTATACACCGTAAACTGCTTAAAGAGGGCTATACCAACTTTATTTTCCGCACTTCCGACGAAATTGATCTGCGCGACCAAAAGCAGGTGGCCGATTTTTTTACGCATGCTAAGCCCGATTACGTTTTTTTAGCCGCGGCTAAAGTTGGCGGTATTGTGGCTAATAACACTTATCGTGCAGAATTTTTGTACGATAATCTGCAGATCCAGAATAACGTTATTCATAACTCGCATTTAAGCGGCGTTAAAAAGCTGATGTTTTTGGGATCCAGCTGTATCTATCCTAAAATGGCCCCACAGCCGCTAAAAGAAGATTACCTGCTAACAGGTTTGTTAGAACCTACCAACGAACCTTATGCCATTGCTAAAATAGCGGGTATAAAAATGTGCGATGCTTACCGCGCACAATACGGCTGTAATTATATTTCCGTTATGCCTACCAATTTATATGGCTATAACGATAATTACCATCCCCAAAACTCGCATGTATTACCGGCTATGATCCGCCGCTTTCATGAAGCTAAGGAACAGGGCCTGCCAACCGTTACCATCTGGGGAACAGGTTCGCCGATGCGCGAGTTTTTGTTTGCCGATGATTTGGCCGAAGCATGTTATTACGTTATGCAAAACTTTAACGATGCCGGCTTTGTTAACATCGGCAGCGGTAAAGAGATCTCTATTAAAGATCTGGCCTTTTTAATCAAGAAGGTAATTGGATACGAGGGTGAAATAACCTTTGATACCTCTAAGCCTGATGGCACCCCGCGTAAACTGATGGATGTAAGCAAACTGGCCGAGCACGGCTGGCAATACAGCACCGAACTGGAAGATGGCATCCATTTAGCCTACCAAGATTTTTTAGTACGCTACACCGAGCGGTAACGCTTTAAACATAAAATCTACACTACACAATGAGTAAAACTATCGTTTTTGGCGCTTCAGGACAACTGGGCCAGTGTTTTAAAAAATTGGCAGCAGACAAAAACCTCGATTTTTTCATCTTCCCGGATGAAAGCGAAGCCAATATATTAGATGTTGAAGGGCTGAGCAACGTGTTTGCCAAATATCAGCCTGAATACACTATCAATTGCGCAGCCTATACTGCGGTTGATAAAGCAGAAGATGATACCGAACTTGCCGAAAAGATAAATAAAACCGGCGTAGCCAACATAGCGCAATTTTGTGCAGAGCATGGCACAACGCTTATACAGGTATCTACCGATTTTGTATTTAAAGGCAACCTTTCTTCACCGCTTAAGGAAGATGATGAAACACTACCAATCAGCGTTTACGGCCAAACAAAGTTAGATGGTGAAAAAGTTATCCCGCCGGTTTTAGATAAATACTTTATTGTGCGTACATCATGGTTGTACTCAGAATTTGCCAACAACTACGTAAAAACCATGCTGAAACTGGGTGCGGAAAGAGATTTGCTTAAAATTATTGCCGACCAGGCCGGTACCCCAACCTATGCAATGGACTTGGCTGATGCTATTATCGCCATTATTAAATCGGGCAGTACAGAATATGGTGTTTACCACTACAGCAACGAGGGGATAGCGTCATGGTACGATTTCTCTAAAGCTATCTTCGATTTATCCGGAACTACCGTAAAGGTGTTACCTATCCCAACCAGCGAGTACCCAACACGTGCTACCAGGCCGCCGTACTCGGTAATGGACAAAACAAAAATTAAAAACACGTTTGGCATCGAAGTTCCATATTGGAGAGATAGCCTGGCGGTTTGCTTAGATAAATTAAAACAACAAAACTAAACCACACAAATTATCATGAAGGGTATCATATTAGCAGGCGGATCGGGCACAAGGCTTTATCCCATAACCAAGGCAATCAGTAAGCAGTTAATGCCAATTTATGATAAGCCGATGATCTATTATCCGCTATCGGTACTAATGCTTGCGGGTATTAAAGAGGTACTCATCATTACCACTGCCGAGGATAACCCTGGCTTTGTGCGCTTACTGGGCACGGGGGAAGAACTGGGCTGCCGTTTTGAATATGCTATACAAGAAAAACCAAACGGACTGGCGCAGGCATTTGTAATTGGTGCAGATTTTATAGGTACAGATAAGGTGGCGTTAGTATTGGGCGATAATATTTTCTACGGATCTGGCTTTAGTAAACTTATCCAAAGCTTTAACGATGTGGACGGCGCGGCTATTTTTGCCTACCCGGTTGCCGACCCTGAGCGTTATGGGGTAGTGGAGTTCGACGCCGATTTTAAAGCTATCTCAATAGAAGAAAAACCTGTTGCACCAAAATCTAAATATGCGGTACCGGGCTTATATTTTTACGATAATAGCGTAGTTGAAATAGCAAAGAATATCCCGCTTTCTCCGCGCGGCGAATACGAGATAACTGATGTGAACAAAGTTTACCTGGAGCAGGGCAACTTAAATGTAGGTGTAATGGACCGTGGTACAGCCTGGTTAGATACCGGCACCTTCGATTCGTTAAGTGATGCTACGGAGTTTGTACGCGTAATAGAAAAGCGCCAGGGTAAAAAGATAGGCTGTATAGAAGAAGTGGCTTACCTGATGGGCTTTATTGATGATGAGCAGTTAAAGCTGCTGGTTACCAAATATATTAAAAGCGGGTACGGCGCTTACCTGCAAAGTCTGCTTGATCAATAAAATTTATAATGGTGGTTAGTAGTTCGCCCGAATTGCTAACCACTTATTTTATCGCTGATGGTCGCCAGCATATCGGCGGTTAAGTTTTCCGTTTGGGCATTCACCCATATCATCTCCTGATCTTTTCTGAACCATGTTAGCTGCCGCTTGGCAAACCTGCGGGTATTTTGCTTGATCATGGCAATGGCAGCAGGCAGATCTGTCTTCCCATCAAAGTAATCAAATATCTCGCTGTAGCCAACCGTATTTAAAGCGTTTAAATGGCGGTAGGGGGTAAGGGCTTTTACTTCATCAATCAAACCATCCTGCACCATCAGATCTACCCGGCGATTGATCTTGTCATACAAAACCTCGCGCGGCATATCCAGCCCAAGTTTAATAATGTTGAAGGGCCGTTTGTTGGTTTTTGCTGTGCGATAGGAAGAGAATGGCTGTCCCGAGCTTTCATAAACCTCAAGAGCCCTTATAATACGCTGTGGGTTGTTAATGTCAACTTCGTTGAAATATACCGGGTCGGTATTTTTTAACTGCTCCTGTAGGAATAAAATGCCATTTTCGGTAAGTTGGTTATTCAGGCGCTCACGAATAGCAGGGTCCGCAGTGGGCAATTCGTCAAAGCCTTCACAAATGGCCTTAATATATAACCCTGAGCCGCCGGCCAGTATTACTATACTATGTTTTTGAAACAGTTCATCAAGTAATGCAAGACATTGCCTCTCGAAATCGCCAACAGAAAAGCTTTCGGTAATAGAGTGAGAGTTGATAAAATAGTGTGGAGCCGTTGCTAATTCATCAGCCGTAGGCTTGGCCGTACCAATAGACATCTCCCTAAAGAACTGCCTCGAATCGGCTGATACTACAACTGTATTATAATGCTGGGCTAACTGGATAGCTGCCGCGGTTTTCCCGGAGGCCGTAGGCCCGGCAAGTACAATGAGGGTAGGTGTGTAGTTCATAGTTGATAGATCATGGTTTATGGCAGTTCAAAACTAAATAGCGTTAAGGTACAGCTATGAACCATGATCTATTAGCCATCAACTAATTAGTAATCGTCGCGGCTGCGTTTGTCGTCGTCTTCAAATTCTTCGTCGTCGCCAAAGCCAAATTCATCTTCTTCCTCTTCGTCTTCCTTTTTCTCTTCTTCAGGGTCGTCTATGCCCGTATCCAGCACTTCAGAGAAATCTTCGGTATCCTCCGGGTTGTATAAAACTTCGTCGATAAAGTCATTATCCTCTTCGGCTGCAGCAGCAACAGATGGGTTAAATACGTTACCAAACTGTTTAGGCGCTTCGCCTGCAGAACGTACAACAGCAGGATAGCTAACACCCGGCGCATCATCCAGGATGATCTTCATCAGCTCTACATGGAAATCAAAAGGCCTGTCGAAGTTAAAAGTGTAATAAAACTTCTGGTGCGGATCATCAATAAAGCTGCTCAGCTTTATTTTTTCCATCAAAGGGATCTTCCTGTCAATCCTTTTTTGATTAGGTAGATAAGTGATCTCTTCTCCCTTCATCCATTGGTCGTTACTGATGTAAAAAGAAGACGGGTATTCAGGGTTGTACCCGGTTGATTGGTGTATAGCGCGATGCAGATCCTCAAACGTTTGGTTTGATTTTACATCTATATCGCGGCTTACATCATCATAATCCTCAAAAGTAACCCTGAACCTGTATAGTGCCATTTTTAGTAAATTTTGTCAAAAATAATATGTTTAATTTAATTTCAGTTCGCCACAACTTTCAAGCCAATTTCTGCACCTTTTTCAATTGTGTAGTTAATAGCAGCTTCGCGTTCGTTAGGTATTTCACCTTCGAGGATGGCTTCGCGGATCTTATTCTTTATAATACCCACTTCGCGGCCCTCACCGATGCCAAAAAGCTGCATAATATCCATGCCTGTAACGGGTGGCTGCCAGTTGCGGATGCTGTCGCGCTCTTCAACATCTTTTAATTTTTGCAGTACCAGTTCAAAATTATTGCGGTACTTTTTAACCTTATACTCGTTTTTGGTGGTTACGTCTGCTTTACACAACAGCATAAGCGCTTCAATATCATCGCCAGCCTCAAACAAAAGCCTGCGCACGGCCGAATCTGTAACGATAGATTGTGATAACACGATGGGCCTTAAATGCAGTTGTACCAATTTTTGCACAAATTTCATCTTCTCGTTCAGCGGAAGTTTCAGCTGCGCGAAAATTTTGGGTACCATGCGTGCACCTTTATCCTCATGCCCGTGGAAAGTCCACCCGTGCGAGGGTTCAAAACGCTTGGTGGGCGGCTTGGCAATATCATGTAAAATAGCAGCCCAGCGCAGCCAAAGGTCGTCGGTTGTTTCGCAAATATTATCCAGCACCTGCAGGGTGTGGTAAAAATTATCCTTGTGGCCTTTACCGTTAATGATTTCTACGCCGTATAAAGCAACCATCTGCGGGAAAATGATATGCAGCAGCCCGGTATCAAACAAATAATTAAAACCTATAGAAGGCTTTTGCGACAGGATGATCTTATTCAATTCATCAGTAATGCGCTCCTGCGATACGATCTTGATACGGCTGAGATTGCTTTTTATAGCAGCAACGGCCTCATCATCTATCCTGAAATTCAGTTGCGATGCAAAGCGGATAGCCCGCATCATGCGCAACGGATCATCAGAAAAAGTTTCTACCGGGTTTAGCGGCGTGCGGATGAGTTTTTGTTCTATATCAACAACGCCGTCAAACGGATCTACAAGTAAACCGTAATTATCGGCATGCAGGGTTATGGCCAGCGCGTTAATGGTGAAATCGCGGCGTTTCTGGTCGTCCTCTAAAGTGCCGTTCTCCACAATAGGCTTGCGCGATTCTGATCGGTAGCTTTCCTTGCGGGCACCTACAAATTCTACCTCTACATCCTGGTAACGCAGCATTGCCGTGCCGAAGTTTTTAAATACAGATACTTTTACGTTGAGTTTTGCGGCCACGGCTTCGGCAAATTCAATACCGTTACCTAAAACAACAATATCTATATCCTTTGAAGGGCGGTTTAAAAAAATATCGCGCACGTACCCGCCAATTGCATAAGCCTGAACGTTTTGTTCGGCAGCAAGCCTGGAAATAACAGAAAATACGGGGTGTTGCAGGTGTTGTTTCATAAAATAAAGCCGCGATGCAACTATGTGGAACGCGGCAAATTTAATGATATTAAAAATTAACGGCGAATAAATTCAAAACTGCCGCTCGGATCTAACCGCATAATGGTTGATGGTTTTTTAATTTCGGTAGAATGCTGATCAATATCCACTACATAATCAACTCCGTCAATAATATCCTGATGTATTTTAGAGAAATATTCCGGTGATGCCTGCCCGCTGATGTTAGCCGAAGTGGATACCAGTGGCTTGCGTAACCTCTGAATTAATTGCTGGCAAAACGGGTTGTTGGTTACCCTGATGCCAACGCTGCCATCCTCGGCAATTAACGCCGGGGAGATGTTGCGTGCGCCGGGCATCACTAAAGTTAATGGGTTTTCGGCAAATTCTATCAGTTGATAAGCAATCTCGGGCACCTCGGTAATATAGCTTTGCAGCTTGTTATCGGTATCGATCAGGATGATCATGCTTTTGCTTTCCCCGCGCTGTTTAAGGGCAAATATCTTTTTAACGGCTTCGGTGTTGGTAGCATCGCAGCCAATACCCCAGATGGTATCTGTAGGGTAGAGGATGATACCGCCATCCTGTATCACCTTAAGCGCTTTATTTACTTCGTCTTTTAGCATCATTTGAGGTACAAACTTAATGCATTTATTATTTTAAATTCATCTAATAATTGCATGCACCTAGGGATACCGTATAATTTACAGGTATTGCGCACGCAGGGCTCGCAAACCAACCCGCCATGGCGGAGTATAGTAAGGTTGTTCTTATTATACGGGGCGGTATTATGCTCGTTTCCAGCGCCAAACAAAACCACGGTGGGCAGGCCTAAACTGTTACCTAAATGTGCAGGACCAGAATCGGTTGTAAGCATAGCCTTGCTGCCCGCCATTAACGCACATAAACCGGCCAGGTCGGTTTTACCGGCGTAGTTCTCCACCTGCGCCTTATTATTTAAGCCCGCGATGAGTTCCTCTACAAAGGCAGCTTCCCTGGGTGCACCTACTAGTATAAATTTAACACCGGCAAAAGCAGCCGTAATGTTATTGATGATGCTTTGCCCCTTATCTACCGGCATCCTGCGGGAGGATGCTTCTGAATTAAAGTTGATAATAACCGTGTTGCTTTTTTCGGGCTGGCCGCTAACCTGTAGCGTTACTTTTTTATCGGTTACGGTTTTGCCGGTGAACTGCTCCAGCAGGTAAATATATTCATCCACCCGGTGCAGGCCGGCAGGTTTGGCATAAGAACGGCTCATCAAGAACAAGCCGCCTTCTTTTTTAAAGCCGATGCGTTGTTTGGCGCCACTGGCCCATGCCATTATATTAGAAGAAAGGGAATGCGGGAGATTGAAGAAGAGATCGTATTTTTCTGTCTGTAAAGATTTACCAAAACGGTACACGCCGCCTAATCCCTTGTAATCCTGCTTAGCAAAAAGGTGCACTTTGTTAATGCCGGGGATGAGCGCAGCAATGCCGCCCAATTCTTTCTTGATGATCACATCAACCACTCCAAAAGGATAAAGCTGCTTAACGGCAGCGATAAACGCGGTGCTCATCACCACATCGCCAAGCCAGTTAGGCAGCCTTATCAATATTTTCATATTTGAGTTGATTAAGTGAGTGGTTGATTAAGCGGGTGGTTTAAAATTGGACAACCACTCACTTAATCAACCCAATCACCTATTCACTATACTGCTACATTATTTTCCCTAAGCGCATCGTTTAAGGATGTTTTTTTATCGGTAGACTCTTTACGTTTACCAATAATAAGGGCGCAAGGTACGTGGTACTCGCCTGCTTCGAATTTTTTAGCATATGAACCAGGAATCACTACCGAACGGGCAGGAACACGGCCTTTGTATTCAATAGGCTCGGGGCCGGTTACATCAATAATTTTGGTTGATGCGGTTAAAACCACATTGGCGCCTAAAACGGCTTCGCTTTCTACGTGTACACCTTCTACAACAATAGCACGAGAACCTAAAAAGCAATTATCCTCAATAATAACCGGGGAAGCCTGTACAGGCTCTAACACACCGCCGATACCTACACCACCGCTTAAATGCACATGTTTGCCAATTTGCGCGCATGAACCTACAGTTGCCCAGGTATCAACCATGGTACCTTCATCAACATAAGCGCCGATATTTACATACGATGGCATCATAATAACACCCTTTGCCAGGAAAGCGCCGTAACGGGCAATACCATGAGGTACCACGCGCACACCAAGCTCTTTGTAATTGGTTTTTAGTTTCATTTTATCGTGAAACACAAAAGGGCCGGTCTTAATTTCTTCCATGGCGCGGGTTGGGAAGTATAGTATTACCGCTTTCTTGATCCAGTCGTTAGTATGCCAGCGGCTGCCAATGAGTTCGGCAACGCGGATCTCGCCTCTGTCAAGGCGTTCAATAACAGTGTTTATAGCGTTGATATAATCGTTTTCGGTTAACAGGTTGCGATTATCCCAGGCTTCTTCAATTAGTTTTTTAAGATCTTGCATTAGTAGGAAATAAATTTTGTCAAATTAAAGGATTTTTGGGGAGATTTGTTTGAGTGAAGTTACGCTACAAATCAAAAATGATAGCAAAGAGAGATTATTACAAAGATATTTTATTAGGCGTAGCCGTTGGAGACGCTTTAGGCGTACCAGTTGAATTTAAATCGAGAGAGGTAATTGCTAAAAATCCAGTTATAGATATGATTGGTTACGGTTCATATAACCTTCCACCCGGAACCTGGTCTGATGATGCTTCTTTAACTTTTTGCCTTGCCGATGCTTTGGCAGAGAGGGGTTATGATCTCCAGAAAATAGCTGATAACTTTGTAGAGTGGCGCTATCATAATTTTTGGACTGCCCGTGGTGAAGTGTTTGATGTGGGAATGGGCACGCAACAGGCTATTGAAAGAGTTGCAAAAGGCACAAGGCCAGACTTGGCAGGTGGTTTTGGTGTAAGCTCTAATGGCAACGGATCATTGATGCGAATTTTGCCCTTATTATTTTACATAAAGGATAAACCTATTGAAGAGCGGTTTGCAATAACCAGGGATGTATCAGCCATAACGCATGGACACATTCGTTCTGCTATAGCATGTTTTTATTATCTTGAATTTGCAGGAAAGTTGTTATTAAACGGAAATTTACAAGATGTATATAAACAGGTACAGGCAGAAATAAAGGATTATTTAGACAGCACTGCAATAGACCATAACGAGATTGCATTATTTGATGGGTTATTAAATGGTGATATTTACAAATTGAATGCTGATGAAATAAAAAGCAGCGGTTACGTTTTGCATACATTGCAGGCAAGCATCTGGTGCCTGCTAAATACATCTTCGTACAAGGAGGCTGTGCTTAAAGCTGTGAACCTTGGCGAAGATACGGACACAACCGGTGCAGTAACAGGCGGTTTAGCCGCATTAAAGTACGGGTTTGAAACTATTCCCGAAAAATGGCTTATTAAACTTGCACGAAAAGAAAATATAGATGATTTGGCACATAGATTGGCCAATAAGTACTAAAATATTTAAAAATGCCTGAAAAAGAAAAACTAAGAATTGATAAATATTTATGGGCCATCCGGATGTTTAAAACACGTACGCTGGCCTCCGACGCCTGCAAGGCGGGCCGTGTAAAACTGGATGGTAATAACATAAAACCTGCGCACGAGGTGAAGGTTGGCGAAACTTACCAGATCTCCAAAGGGCCAGACCGCAAGATTATAATGGTAGCCGGTTTATTAGAGAATCGTGTAGACGCCAAAACGGCCGTTAACTTTTACCAGGATATTACTCCGGTAGAACAAACCGCAAGTTTTAAATCTATGTTCCATGCGCCGTTGTTGAAACGCGACCGTGGTACCGGCCGCCCCACCAAACGCGATCGCCGCGAAACGGATGATCTGAAGGATAACCTGTTTAAGAAGCCGGAGGGTGAGGTGGAAGAATAAGCCCTACTCTTATTGTTTTGACCGTAGGAAGAAATCCTGTTCAAAAGACAGGTGGCTAACTCTGCATAATGAAACAATATTTTTTCAATCGTTCAAGAGAAAGTTCTCCTCGTACCTCGTCGAAATTGACAACTGTAATAAAATAATATATCCTTATTTTTGCTTTTTAATAACGCGCATTACACAAAAAGCTGTAATCTGCGTTAACTATTCTACATGAAAGAAAGCTACCTGGGCGAAGATCTTAGAATTGCAGTTATCGGTTTAGGCTATGTGGGTTTACCACTTGCTATAGAGTTCGCCAAAAAGTATAAAGTTTTAGGGTTCGATATAAACGCTACCCGCGTACAGGAACTAACCAATGGTACCGATAAAACGCAGGAAGCCAACATGGCCGATCTGCAGGAGGTATTATCTCAAACAGCTGATACCGGCTTGAACTTTTCATCAGATACAGAAGCGCTGCGCAGCTGTAATACTTATATTGTTACGGTACCTACGCCAATAGATCAGTTTAAAGCGCCCGACCTGGCCCCACTGTTAAAAGCATCGGAGATGATCGGCTCAGTTTTAAAAGCCGGCGACCTGGTGATCTACGAATCTACTGTTTACCCCGGCTGTACCGAGGAAGATTGTATCCCGGTACTGGAGCAGGCTTCCGGCTTAAAATTCAACATGGATTTTTTTGCAGGATACTCACCCGAACGAATTAACCCCGGCGATAAGATCAATACCCTCACTAAAATTAAAAAGGTAACCAGTGGTTCAACCCCTGCAATTGCCCAAAAGGTGGATGCATTATATGCTTCTATAATAATAGCGGGCACCCACTTGGCGCCAAGCATTAAAGTTGCCGAGGCATCTAAAGCCATAGAGAACGCCCAGCGGGATGTAAACATCTCGTTCATTAACGAGCTGGCGCTTATCTTTGATAGGATGGGTATAGATACCAACGATGTGCTGGACGCTGCCGCCACCAAGTGGAACTTTTTAAAATATAAACCCGGCCTGGTTGGCGGGCATTGTATCGGGGTAGACCCATATTATCTGGCACACAAGGCCGAATCTTTAGGCTATCAGCCGCAGGTGATCCTCTCTGGCCGCAGGGTGAACGATGTTATGGGCGAATTTGTAGCCGGTAAAGTGATCAAACTGCTTATTGCAAAGGGGAACGATATCAGCCATACCAATGCGCTGGTTTTGGGCATCACCTTTAAAGAGAATTGTGCCGATGTACGAAACAGTAAAGTGGTTGACATCTGCACCGAACTGAAAGCCTTTGGCGTAAACGTAGATGTGTACGACCCATGGGCCGATCCGCAAAAGGTAACAATCGAATACCAGATAGACCTCATTCCGGCTATCGAAAAAAAATACGATGCGATTATTTTGGCCGTTGCGCACAAAGAATTTCTAATGCTGGATTTTAAGTCGATCACCAACGGTGACGCCAGTGTGATCTACGATACCAAGGCGTTTTTAGACCGCAGTATTGTTGATGCACGGTTATAATAAGCGGGCAGCCACACCGTTTTGTTGTTGTTTAATTTTTAGTGAGTATTATTGCATCTCGTAAACACAATCAGGAGCTTTTATAGCTGATGAAGAGTATAGCCCAAAAAGTATTTGATATAGAAATTGAGTCGCTGCAGCATGTGGCGGCCATGATAGATGAACAGTTTTCGCAAGCTGTTGAAGCCATTTTGCAATCTAAAGGCAAACTGGTGGTTTGCGGCATGGGTAAAAGCGGGCATATTGGTAAAAAAATATCTGCCACTCTGACCAGCACAGGTACCCAAAGCTTTTTTATGCACCCGGCCGAAGCTTTCCATGGCGACCTGGGCATGGTAAGCGAGCATGACATCATCCTTATATTATCCTATTCAGGAGAAACTGAAGAGCTTTTAAAACTGATGCCTTTTTTGAAATGGCATAAAAACCAATCTATAGCCATCACCGGCAACCCAAACTCTACCCTGGCTAAAAATGCTACCTGGCATTTGAACGTTGGCATAAAACAGGAGGCTTGTCCGCTTGAACTGGCGCCTACCTCATCTACCACGGCTACTTTAGTTATGGGCGATGCGTTGGCGGTTGCGCTAATGACGGCGCGGGATTTTAGTCCCGATGACTTTGCGCGTTTCCATCCCGGTGGCCGTTTGGGGCGCAAGTTACTGGTTAGAGTGAAGGATTTGATGCGTACCGATAACCTGCCATTTTTAGAACCCGATGCTACGTTTACACAGCTGATTATCCGCATGTCTGAAGGGAAGCTGGGGATGGTGATACTGGGTACTGCCGAAAATACGTTAGGTGTAATAACTGATGGCGACCTGCGCCGTGGATTAGTAAAACATGCCGACCTGCAGCAATTACCCGTCACAAATATTATGAATGCTGCGCCAATTATGGTAAATGATGATATGCTGGTGTATGATGCCGAAGCCCTGATGCTGGAGCGTAAAATTACCACCCTGCTGGTGCAGAATGCTGAACAGAAAATTACCGGTGTGTACCAGATTTTTAACCAGGTTTAAGCTAAGTAGATGAAAGCAATAATTGTAATCCCCGCTCGCTTAAAATCTACAAGGCTACCCAATAAGGTTCTGCTGGATCTTGGCGGCAAGCCGGTTATTCAGTGGGTATATGAATCTTGCCTGAAGGCTAATCTGCACCAGGAAGTTTGGATAGCTGCCGATAGCGAGGAGGTGTTTAACCTCTGCAAGCAGTTTACCCCAAATGTGTTAATGACCAAAGAAGAACACCCCAGCGGTACCGACAGGATTGCCGAAGTGGTGGAAAAGATCCCCTGCGATATAGTGATCAACGTACAGGGCGATGAACCTTTTTTTGATGCCGATATTATAGATAGGCTGATAACCGCCCTGCGCGGAAGCGATGCTGCCATGGCAAGCGCTTGCGCCCCGGTAGAAAGTATGGACGAGCTGCATAACCCCAACCTGGTAAAAGTAGTTACGGATGTAAATGGTTACGCCTTGTATTTTTCGCGGTTCAGGATCCCGTACTCGAGGGATAGGATATTGGAGGAGCCAACCGGGTATAAGAAGCATATGGGTGTGTACGCTTACCGTGCAGATTTTTTAGGTAAGTTTATCCAGCTGCCGGTTTCATTCCTGGAGGCATCTGAGAAACTGGAGCAACTGCGCGCTTTAGAGAATGGTTATAAAATTAAAATGATAGAAGTTGCAGGTTTTGAAAAGGGGATAGATACCCCGGAGGACCTGGAGCTTGCTCGCAAAAAAATAGAAAATAATGGCACTATATAAAGATATTACCGAGAAACCCTTTTTTATTGTTGGCCCCTGCGTTATGGAAAACCAGGAGCTTTTATACACTGTAGCCGAAAAGGTTGCCGAAATAAAAGCTAAGTACCCGGTTACCATGGTATTTAAATCATCATTTGATAAGGCCAACCGTACCAGTATCCACGCTTATCGCGGACCGGGCATTGGCAAAGGATTGGAGATGTTAAATAATGTAAAAGAAAAATTCGGGCTGGAAGTTACTACGGATATTCACGAGCCTTTCCAGGCGGCGGTTGCTGCCGAGGTGGTTGATGTTTTGCAGATCCCGGCTTTCTTATGCCGCCAGACAGATCTGCTGGTAGCTGCTGCAGAAACGGGCAAGGTGGTGAATGTTAAAAAAGCACAGTTCCTGTCAGGGCAGGATATGTTTTACCCGGCACAAAAGGTTAAGGAGGCCGGTAACGAGCAGATTATTCTTACTGAGCGGGGTAACTCATTTGGTTATAACAACCTAGTGGTAGATTTTAGGAATATCTACGATATGAAGGAATTTGGTTACCCGGTTTGTATGGATTGCACTCACTCTGTGCAACGCCCTGGCGGCGCAGGCGGCAAAACCGGTGGCGACCGTAAATTTGTACCCAACATGGCCCGCGCGGCCCGTGCATTTGGTGCCAGCGGTTACTTTATAGAAACCCACCCCGATCCTGACCACGCCTTAAGTGATGGCCCGAACATGCTGTATTTGAAGGATCTGGAAGAACTGATTAAATCGCTGATAAGTTAATATTCTCAGGAAATAATTCTGATGAGCCACGATACTTTAAAGATACTGCAGACTGTAACCCATTACAGTCTGCACCTTTTGGCTCCGGGCTTAATTGCTTTTATATTTTTCAGGAGCCGCTGGAAACAGGCCTGGCTTATTATTGTAGCCACTATGCTGGTAGATGCAGATCATTTACTGGCAACGCCCGTTTTTGATCCGTCGCGGTGTAGTATCGGGTACCACCCGCTGCATTCTTATTATGCTATTGCGGTATACTTTATTTTACTTTGGTTTCCCAAAACAAGGGTAATAGCCGTAGGGTTGCTTTTTCACATGCTTACCGATTGGCAGGATTGCCAGTGGACTATGTTTCTCATCGCTTAAAAGATTCCCCGGTGGCGGTGTCCCAACCGCCGCTTGTCAATACTCAATACTAATAATCCGTTTTATTCTCGATTATTTCCCATAGCTTAAAGGCAGGTTGTGCTTCGTTACGCATGAGCTGTACAAAAGGCATTTTGCGCTGCTCCATGGGCAGCTCCAGCTCGTCGTAAATAAAATGATCGTCGAAACCTATTGCGGCGGCATCAGCTTTGGTATTGGCGTAATAAACCTTAGTGATACGTGCCCAATAGATAGCACCCAGGCACATGGGGCAGGGTTCGCAGCTGGTGTAAATTTCGCAGCCTTCCAGGTTAAAGGTGCCAAGCTCCTGGCAGGCCATACGGATAACCGATACCTCGGCATGTGCAGTGGGGTCGTTAGTCGGCACTACTTTGTTAGCGCTGCGTGCTACCACCATGCCGTCTTTTACAATTACGGCACCAAACGGCCCACCCAGACCCTGCTTTACGTTGTACTCCGACAGATCGATGGCCATCTGCATAAACTGTTCGTTCTTCATAGGTTTTAGATTAGTATCAGCTTAAAATTAAAAACCCCAACCAATGGCCGGGGTTTTATTAAGGTATTATTATTGTTCATCTGCACACTTGCACATCTGAAATTTGCACATTTACTATTTTTTGTCTTTAGCGTAAGCTTCGTTCAGCCTTTTTAAAACGTCGGCAGTTACATCTAAGCTTGCATCGCCGTAAAGCATGTTGGTGTTACCTTTTTGGAAAGTTAAAACCATTTTATAGCCTTTTTCTTTAGCGTAAGTTTTGGTAAAAGTAATTAACTTCTCGTATAGTTTAGTTTGCTCAGCGTATTGCTCGTTCTGAATTTGTGCACCGGCACTTTGCTGATATTGTTGAAATGTTTGTCCGTCGCGCTGTAAACGTTGCTCGGTAGCAGCACGCTGGTCGGCACTCATGGTAGCAGCATTTTTTTGATATTCGGCAACCTGGCGCTGAATAGCTTGCTGGCGCGAACCTACATCAGCCTGTGCTGCTTTACCTTTTTCTTCCAGGCGTTTGTTCATATCCTTAATGTAATCATAGTTGTTTATGATCGAATCCTGGTTAATGTAAACTATCTCCGGGGCAGTAGCCGATGAAGTAGTAGTGCTTGCAGCAGGTTTATCAGCGGTTTTATTTTGGTTGCATGCGGTTACACCTGCAGCAAGAGCTAATATTAAAACTGATTTTGTAACAATTGACGCCTTGATTTTCATTCTGTTTATCTAAAAAAATTTTGACAAAGATAAACTTTCGCAACAAGTTTCCTAATGAAGATGTGCAATTGTGTATGTGGGTTGATATGCAGATTATCAGCTTGAAAGCCTTTGCTTAACCTGCACTGTTAATTGTTTATTTACCCGATTTGTGACTGAGAAATAGTATATATGTGGTGCAAAATTCGTACTTTTGTTTATAGAAATACCTATTGGAAAAGGTTACTGTTTAATTAAAATATGAGCGAAGAAAATCAGGATAAATCGAATTATTCAGCGGATAATATACAGGTTTTAGAGGGTTTAGAGGCGGTACGCAAGAGGCCGTCCATGTACATAGGCGATACAGGCGTAAAAGGGCTTCACCACCTGGTTTATGAGGTAGTAGATAACTCGATAGATGAAGCACTTGCCGGATATTGCGATACAATTAATGTTACTATACATAAAGGTAACTCCATTACAGTTGTTGATAATGGCCGCGGTATCCCAACCGGTATCAACACTAAAGAGCAAAAATCAGCCTTAGAAATTGTAATGACCGTGCTGCACGCAGGCGGTAAATTTGATAAGGATACTTACAAGGTATCCGGTGGTTTGCACGGTGTAGGTGTAAGTTGCGTTAACGCGCTATCTATACACGTAAAAACTGTAGTACACCGCGAAGGCAAGATCTTTACACAAGAGTACGAACGCGGTAAGCCGTTGTTCCCGGTAAAAGAAATTGGCGTATCTGATAAAACAGGTACTACCCAAACCTTTCAGCCGGATGCGGAGATCTTTACTACCACTACAGAGTACAAGTTTGAAACATTGGCTACCCGCTTACGCGAGCTGGCTTTCTTAAATAAAGGTATCCGTTTAACCTTAACAGACGAGCGTAACCCTAATGATGATGGTACATTCCCAACAGAAGAGTTCTTCTCAGAAGGTGGCTTAAAAGAGTTTGTTAAATACCTGGATGGTACCCGTGTGGCTATCATTCCGGAGCCTATTTACCTGGAAGGTATTAAGAACGGTATCCCGGTTGAGCTGGCTTTACAGTACAACGATACCTATACAGAAAACGTGCATTCGTACGTGAACAACATTAACACCATTGAAGGTGGTACGCACGTTGCCGGTTTCAGGATGGGGTTAACCCGTACTTTAAAGGCATATGCTGATAAAGAAGGTTTGCTGAAGAACGTTAAGGTTGAAATTACCGGTGACGACTTTCGTGAAGGTTTAACTGCTGTGATCTCTGTAAAAGTACAGGAGCCGCAGTTTGAAGGCCAAACCAAAACCAAGCTGGGTAACAGTGAGGTAAGCGGTGCCGTTAACATAGCAGTGGGCGAAATTTTAGGCAATTACCTGGAAGAAAATCCAAGAGAAGCTAAAATGATCGTTCAGAAAGTGATCTTAGCTGCTACTGCCCGTGCCGCTGCCCGCAAGGCGCGTGAAATGGTGCAGCGCAAAAGCGTAATGAGCGGATCTGGCTTACCGGGTAAGCTATCAGATTGTGCCAATAATGACCCTGCATTATGTGAGTTGTATCTGGTAGAGGGTGACTCGGCGGGTGGTACCGCCAAACAAGGGCGTAACCGCGAGTTCCAGGCGATATTACCATTACGTGGTAAGATCCTGAACGTGGAGAAAGCCATGGAGCACAAAATCTACGAGAACGAGGAGATAAAGAATATGTTTACCGGTTTGGGTGTAAGCATTGGTACCCCAGAGGACGCCAAAGCGCTTAACTTAACCAAACTGCGTTACCATAAAATTGTAGTAATGACGGATGCGGACGTGGATGGATCGCACATTACTACGCTGATCCTTACATTCTTCTTCCGTTACATGAAGGAGCTGATAGAATACGGGTATATCTACATTGCTTCTCCCCCGCTTTACCAGGTTAAAAAAGGTAAAGAGTTTGAATACTGCTGGAACGATGAGCAACGCGATGTAGCCATACAGCGCCTTAAGGGTGCAGGTAAGGAAGACAGCGTACATGTACAACGTTATAAAGGTTTGGGTGAGATGAACGCCGAGCAGCTATGGGATACCACCATGAATCCGGCTAACCGTACCCTGCGCAAAGTAAGCATCGATAACGCTGCCGAATGCGATCACACCTTCAGCATGCTGATGGGTGACGAAGTCGCCCCGCGCCGCGAGTTTATTGAAAAGAACGCCAAGTACGCACGTATAGATACATAGGCAGATGTGCAGATGTTTTGTAATTTGATATTTAGCCCCCGCTATTAGCGGGGGCTTTTTTGTGGTCTGAACTCGAATTTTAAGGAATTTGTTGAATTGACAGAATTGATTTTTTGAGTTGCTATAATTATGTTCCTTCCATAAATACTTTAAAACTCCGGTTCAGATAAATTCTCCTAATCATAAAATCAATAATTACTTTTTAATTTATATACATAGTTTTCTTATGTATGTAAATTTATTATATATTTGAGTTATGCAAGCTAATCCATTATTAAAAGGCTCGTTGCAAACCATAATTTTAAAACTGCTGGAAGATAACGACCAGATGTATGGTTACGAGATCACCCAGCGTGTAAAAGAAATATCTGATGGCGAGATTATGCTCACCGAAGGAGCATTGTATCCTGCATTGCATAAATTGGAGGCGGATGGTTTTTTAGAAACATTTACGCAGGTGGTAGATAACCGGGTGCGTAAATATTACCGACTTACCGATGAAGGGGGTAAAGAGGTAACCAGCAAATTGAACGAGGCCCGGGCATTTATTGCCCAACTGCAAACATTGTTGAATTTAAAAGCAACTACCAAATGAAACCAACCGCACAGCAGGTGAAAAATTTGCAGGAGTATCTGCACGCTACCTTAACCTATCGTGAAACGTACGAGGAGATCTACGATCATATCCTTACCGCGCTGGAGCACCAGCCGGAGGGTGTAACCTATCAAGATGCTGTCAATAATATCATCCGTAACGATTTTGGTGGTGCTGAGAATCTTCTGAAGATAGAGAAGGTTAACAAATCGGCCCTGGTTGATGAGAGCTTAAAAAAATACATGGGCTTTTTTAAAGGCTACTTTAAGTTGCCTGGAATTATTTATACGGGTTCGGCGACGTTGCTTATTTATTACTTTTTATCGCACGTAAGCTTAAGCGTAATGTTTTTTGAGTTGATCCTGGCTGTTTTAACTTTGTTAATTCCGGTGTCTATTGCGGTGATGAGGCTTTTTAATACGGGGTATTTCTTAGACACCACGCGCAAATCTGCACGCGATAAAATGTTTGAGTATTTTGCCGGTGGCCCCTCACGTTTGCTAATTATCCTTAATATTTGGGCGTTTAAAACCTCGGTACTTAAGGTATGGTTCAATGCTCATCCGTGCATTGTTACCCTGGTGATTATGGTATGCGCTATCTATAACCTGGCATTATATAAGCTTTATAAAGACGAATTTAAAACCGCTATGGCTCAATGATACTGACTGCCGAAGAAACCCAATGGGTAACAGTTCGTATGGAGGTGTACGATATTAAATACTAGGAGATCTATAATGAGCTCTTCGACCATGTGCTTACCGCAATAGAGGCCAAGCGTGCGGATGGGGATACCCGTGAGATAAAAGTTGTTTTTCAGGATGTAGTGGACAGTCATTTTGGCGGTTACCTGGGTATAGAAGAAGTTGCCGCCGGGCAGGAAAAAGCGCTTACCTCAAAAATCCGTAAGGCTTTCAGGGCCATATTGAGTTCCTATCTAAACTGGAAAATCCTCGTGTTTATTGTAGTGGCTATGGGATTAACCTATAGTTTGCCAGATAGTAAATTTACGCATAATGTGCTGTTGATAGTCATCTTCCTGTTTGCTTTTTCGCCCATGGTTTATGCAGCCATCTTTGTAAATAAGAAAATAAAAACTGCTAAAGGGAAAAGGTCGTTATTGAAAGGGCAGTTGATCTCGCAGGCTTATTTGCCGGTTATATTTTTAAACGGAGCTTTATATCTGCCGACTATATTTTTTGTAGATGATGTTTCATCAACCGGGTTTAAATTGTATAAACAGTTACCCTTACCCGCGTTAATGCTGGTGGCTGTTGTTTTTATGGTGCTTAACTTAAGCACTATTGCCTTATGTAAGCAATTTATTAGGAAGGAAATGGGGCGGTAGTTATTTTAAGATCAAAATTTTCTTCTCAAAATCTATCACTGCTTTATACTTCATCATAATATCGCTGCCTATTACGCCTAAAACTTCAGGGTGACCTAACTCCCGGTAGGCGATGTTGATGGTAGAAATATCAAGCACCGCTACTTCAATTGACGGAATCAGCAATTCGCCTAACCAGATGTTTTCGATAATGGCGGTGGACGATTGCATGCTGTTGGTACCTAAACCTGTAGAAAGCCTTTCACTGGCGGTGATCAGCGCCTCTTCGTTGGCGTGCAACAGTAACTGATGATCGAAAGCTGTGCGCGAAGCGCCGGTATCCAACACCACTTTAAAGTTTTTTTGAAAGATCACGATATCCAGCAGGGGATGAAAGCCATCATCATGCAGATCAATAATTTGGAGGGGGATGGTTATCTTGGTCATCTTGGCTTTGCTGTCGTTAGATTGAAGAAGCCAAGATGCTCTGCAATCTAACGAGCTGCAATATAATAATGATTGTTTATTTTAGAACGGATAACCGATTGCAATGTTCAGGATGGCATTATTAAAGCTTGGGCTGATAGAGCGCGAACCGTTTACAGGGTAAGGCCTCATCAGGGGGAAACCTAAATCTGTGCGTAGTACCAGCACCGTTGCATCAAACCTTAAACCAAAGCCTGCATCAACTGCCAGCTGGCTTAAAAATTTAGGGCCAAAGGTGCCGCCTACTTGATGCGCCTTGTAGTTCCATACGTTACCGGCATCGGCAAATAAAGCACCGTAAACTATGCTGAACAATTTAGCACGGTACTCTACGTTAGCCTCAAATTTAATATCACCGGATTGATCTGCGATGAAGCCATTGTTCAGGCTGCTTGCATCAACTGTACCCGGGCCAATAGACCTGGCCCTGAAGCCCCTTAAACTGTTAGGCCCACCTATAAAGAACTGCTGATTATAAGGCAATATAGTAGAGTTACCATAAGGTAAACCAACGCCTACTAAAAAGCGGGTTGCAAATTTACTGCCTGCACTTAGTTTATGAAAGAACCTGATCTCGTTCTCTAATTTCAGATACTGGTTAAACGGCGTACCGAATAAAGTTTTAACCTTCCCGCCCAATGTATCTGCACCGGTAACCAAGCCGTATATGTTGTTAGATAGGCTTAGTTTTCCACGGTAGAAATAGCTGTTGGTGCGGTAATCTTCTGTTGTGTTATCATAAGTGTAAGCATAGCTTGGTCCCCATGTAAATTGCGGATCTATAACGTGTTGTAAAGCAGGATTGGTAGATTTTTTTATACTATCTATATAGATCTGGCTCACATTACGTGGTTTTACGTAGGTAATCTCCAGTAAATTAAGTTCATTCAGCTTATGAACGTTGCTTTTAAATTGGTAGCCGAAAGAGCCACTGAAAGAGTTGAGCGAGTATAATTTGCTCCTTACTACCGATGTATAGTTTAAGGTAAGCGTTGTGCGCGGAATGTAGGCATTATCAGATTTGAAGTTGAACGGCCCGATGATCCTCGGCCACGAAATTGATGGCTGTATACCATACTGGTATACATTGTACCCGCCACTTTGGCCGCCAACCTGCACATCGGTACTTGCAAATAGGGTAACGGTTAACAGTTCGCCGCCTTTAAAGGCGTTCCTGTTCTTCCAGTTAAGATTTATTTGTGAGCCGGTGTAGCTTGCCGATGTTGTGCGCCCTAATAACTCCAATTGTAAAGATTTGCGTTTGTACGGCGTTAAAAAGTAGTAAATATCCAGTTTGGGCGAATCGGGCGTTACATCCTCAAAACGGGTTTTTACATACTGGTATGGCCCTAAGTTAATAAACCTGTTCAGCGAGTTGTTATGGGTGGTACGGCTGTAAACATCATTCGGGTGCAGCAATACTGTGTTGGCAAACAGGTAAGGGCGGGCGGTTTTCCTTGGATCAACCAGATTATACCAGCGATACGGCACAGCCTGATCCAGTCTGTTTGAAGTATCCCTTAACGAGTAGTTAGGATAAACATAAATATTGCGGATAGAGTAAATTTCGCGGGCACGCTCCGGCGTGGTTGGTTTAATGCTCACAATCAGATCTACCTTATGATTGATAATTGTACTATCCACCTTAATTACCAATTGCTCGGGTGCAAAGTAAAAGAATCCTTCTTCTTTTAAGCGGGTATCTATACGTACACGCTCAGATTTAATCACGTCCAGATTATACTTTTCGCCTACCTTTAATAAAGTTTGCGCCATGGTGCCTCTTACGGCTGTATCCAAGCTGTTATCAGTTGCCGATGGGAAGCTAACCGAGTTAATAGTGTACGACGGGCCGGCATTTACTGTAAATACAGCTTTGGCGGTTTTCTCTTTGCCGATGGTATCGCCGCGTACCAATGATTGAAAGTAGCTTTCGTTCTGCAGGCGGTTTTGCATAATGGTGCTATTTTTAGCCAGGTCTACCTGACTGGCAAATACAGGCGGCTCGCCATACTTGCTAAAGAATTTTTGGATAAATCCTTTGCGCGCCTTGGTTTTATAATACAGCCATAGCTTTATCCTCATGCCCAATAATTTTGCATTAGGCTTGGGGCGGATTAAAGTTGTCAACTCTGAACTTATGGCCTTGGCATCGCTTTTTTTAATGTCTTTATCTTCTACCTTAACAGAGCCGCCGGTGTACAGTTTCTCTCCCTGGGGCAGGTACTTGGTGGTACTGCAGGCACTAAAAATTACGGTCAGTACTAAAAAATATTTTATCTGTTTTATCATTGTAAAGTTGTGGTCTGGGTTCTGGTCCTGTCTTCTTTATCCTTTTGTTGCGATGCCTTTTCCTGCTCGTCTTTTACTTTTTGTTCTTCGCGATATTTCCTGCGCATTGCTTTTTCTTCTTCACTGCGTTTGCGGAAGATCTCGCGGAAGCGGTTGTAATCTACCGTTAACGAGAAACCTAATCCGGTTTCAATGATCTGGCCCTGTATCACCACGTACTCATCCTTACGGTAAGCGCGCAGGGTGTAGCGGCCATCTTTACTAAGTTTATAATTTACAGAAAGGTTACCCGCAATGTTTGATGTTTTTTGCCCCTGCTGTGCGCCCTCCAGGTTAAAGTTGTTACCTACCGATACCGTTAGCCGGTCGTTGAGGAATCGCTTGGAGAGCCCAACGTTCAAGTCCGTTCGGTTGGTGGCTGTTCCTGATGAATAATCCTCGCCGGAGGTTAAACCGAAGTTAAGATCTACACCGGAGATCAAACCACCTGCAAGGCTGTTCAACTGATCGGTTAACAAACTACTAACGCTGCTGCGGATAGCGCCTTCAACACCGGCGCTGCCGCCCTGGCTTTGTAATGGGTTATCGCCAATAAAGTGGCCCAATACCAACACACCCAATACCTGTTTGTTCAGTTCGTTAGGGTCCTGCCTTATCTGGCTCAGGCGGGTATTTACCGTGCTGGTTACCTCGCCCGATACATTGTAATTGCTATCCGGTAAAGTAATATCAAAGCTGATGGCCGGTTTCAGTAATTCATCCTTCAGATTCAGGTTTACGTTGAACGGAAGCTTTTGCTTGTATTGCGTAGTATTGGCATCAGATAGCTGGTTGGCAACCAGATCTATCGGTGGTACGTTTGCTACATAAATAGCGGTTAAATCGATATTGGCGGTGGTTGGGTCGCCTGTCCAAGTGATGCTGCTGCCTTGTTTAAAGTTAAACTTACGGCTTACAGTTGCATACGATAAGTTGTACGATCCCTGGTTAACCACATACGTGCCAGTTAAGCTGGTTTTGCCGCTCGGGTCAATACCGCCACTGAGGTGCGCTTCGCCCTTCATATACACCACGTCGCCGTTGCGCTCATCTATCACAATGGCAAAGTTGGCATTCTTATCTATGTTAACGGTAGCGTTCACATCAAGCCCGGTGATCTCCGATTTTTTGAGCGAATCAATCTGCCTTGCCAGCAGTATCGAATCCATTTTAGGGGCACTCTGGTCAATAAATTCAACCACGCCCTTTCTGTCTTCCACACCCGGGTCGGTAGTTGGCAGCACAAAGGTCATATCAGTTTTTTCGTTAACAGTAAGTGTTGCATCTACCACCGGCTTGGCCATATCTCCGCGGATCTTTACGTTGGCATCCATAAACAGCTTGCCATAGAAAAGTTTGTTATCTGCCTTGGTAGAATTTATCACACGGAAGTTATCCATGCGGATATCCATGCCGAATTTAAAGTCGGTATAGGTTTTGGTGAACACGGAACCGGTGATGATGGCCTTATTGTTGGTAGAATCTACAAGCGTGAAATCGTTGAAGCGGATCCCCTCATCGTTAAATGTAATGCTCTCCTGCGGCATAGTAAAGTAGGAGTTGAGCATAGATACGTTGAAGCCAACCTTATTAAAATCAATTTTACCACGTACAGCCGGTGCCGTGGTAGTGCCAGTGATTTTCAGCTGGCCGGTAATGTTACCTGTAGAATTGCGGATGCTGCCAAAACTAAAGCCCTGGATGCTTTTCATACTCAGGTTAACAATGTTCAGATTCATATCAAAACGGCTTTCGGGCAGGGTATAATACATGCCGCTCAGGTCTACCTGGTTGCCGCGGCCGGTGATACTTACTTTAGCTTCATAAGCATTGGCTGTTTGGTTATTAACCTTAAGGGCAATGTTGCCAAGTGTGTCGCCTTTAAAGTTAAAGTCGTTCACATCTATAGCCGCGGTAAATACCGGAGATGCCTGGAAGTTGCTTACCACCGCGTTACCGTTGATGGTACCGCCAACCAGCAGGGAATCCTGCTTGGCCATTTTGGTAAGCGTTTCAATATGGAAATTCTTAAAGTCTACGGTGATAGGGGAGTTATACTCGCCAGAATTACTGTTAGCGCTTAGCACCTGGTTGCTGTTGGTAAGGCTGAAGTTACGCGCCAGGATGCCTTTGTTGCCAAACTGCAGGGCGTTGTTAGGGTTAACGGCCCATTCGGTATAATCCAGCAGAACGCCGTTTTGTAAAAAGCTAAACTGGTATTCATCCGGCATTACACTGAATGTACCGGCTACGCGGTAACGCTCTTTACGGGCAGCATCCCTCACCTGCAGGCTAATACCTAACTTATCATTTTGTGCCGCGCCAGATACGCTGGTGTACAACAGATCTAACGATGAACCAACTTTTATTTCATCAACCGTTAAGTTATAATTAAGTGCATTGTTGCCGGTATTAACGGCAAGTTTCATGTTATTAACGGTATTGGTTCCGTAGATCACTTTCGGTACTGAGCCGTTTAAAACCAGTTCGCCGGTGGTACTGTTAAAGCGGCCGTTTAGTAATACCGGGTCAAGCTGTTTCAGATCGGGCACAAATTTGTCAACCAATGGTGTTTTCACCAGGCGGGCATCAAACGTAAATTGCTGCGGCGAGTATTTTACTTTAGCCACCGGTTTTTTGCTTGCCAGGTTGGTGTTGTAATATTTGTTAATCACATCAGTTACTGCCGGGGCAATTTCTGTCAGCTTATACTTACCGCCCATGTGCGCATAAAACATTGGGGTTTTAAGGCGTAATGAGCTGCTATCGGCATTGGCAGTAGAGATAAGGCTAACGGTGTCCAGGTTAATGCGGGTACCGTTATTGTTAACCAGCAGATCGGTAGCCAGTACATTGGCGTTCAGATAATCCGGGTCGGCGGTAGGCACATCGGCAACAACCTTTCCGTGGAAACGCATAGGGTTTTTAACAAAACCCAGCTTTTGCAGGTCTATACTGTCAACTATCAGCTTGGCGTTTACCGATGGGTATTTCTTGTTCATGTTGGCCTTGGCATCCAGGCTAAAGTTGATGTTAGGGTCAACCATGCGGGCGTTGGCTACATAAGCACCGTTGCTGGCGCTGCCCTTCATTACCAGGTTACGGTAGTTATAGCCTTTTACATAAGCCTTTGCCACGTTGCCGTTAAATTGCAGACTGGCAGTTTTAGGATCAAGCCCCGCACCTTTAATGTTGGCGCTCATGGTAATCATACCTACCATTTGCGGCTCCTTGGTTAAGGCACCTACATTTAAGTTGTTTGCTTTGATGCTGGCGGTATAAGTTTCGCTGCCTTTGCGTTTGCCGCTTTTCATAGCGGCTACCAGGTCTACAGCGCCATAGCTGCTGCGCAGGGCCATCTTGGTTTTAAAGGTTTTCATGGTACCCTTAAAAGTACCCTTAAGATCCATGTTTTGCGGGATGCTCACATTTGGAGGAATGGTGCCTTTGGGTACTAATCTCACAATATCATTCCGGCTGGTGCGGAAGTCGTTAATCGTAAGATCAACATAAGCTTTCTCTACATCCGGCAGGCCACGTGTAACGGCAGATGCCTTAACATAGGTATTACCAAAACCGCTAACCTCCAAATTTGGGATGCGAAGATTATCTACCCTGCCGCTAACCCGGCCGTTTATTTTTAATACGGTATTTGGTGATGATTTAAAGGGTTCCATAGACGCCATGGTAGGCATAAGCAACAGAATATCTTTTAAACCTATTTTGCTGCCATCTAAATTAGCGTTGATGCTTAGCGCGCCTAAATTAGTAGTTAATGATTCAATAGATGGATAACCTACCTGCAAATCTTTCTGAATTACAGATGTTGGGGTTTGTACCAGCAGGTCTTTCAGGAACGCGTTCTTCGGGCCGTAAAAGAAGGTAGTGTGAAACTGGTCTATCTTTAGTCCGCTTTTTTCGCTGAAGGTAAAAGAGTTTATCTTACCAGAAAGGCTATCCGGGTTGTAAGCGATGTTTTCGGCATCAGCATTTAAATTTTTGATACTCATGTGGGCAAAATCCAATCCGCGGGGGATGGCCTTCTGCGCATCGTTATCAAACTTAATATTATTGTTGGTGAAGGTGATTTTGCCCAGGTTGGCTGTCCAGCCTTTGGCGGTTTGTTTTGCTGATACAAGCGTATCCAGTTTCTTAACTGTTTTTACAACGGCTTTAGTTACCGTTTCGGGTTTGGCGAAGGCAAGGCCTGCGGTGGTATTATCCAGCGTGATAGATTTGATGCCCACATGCTGGTTCTTTAGGTCAATCTTATCCATGTTAACAAGGAACTTGCCCAGGTCTACCTTGGCGCTCATTTCCTTACTCTTGTAATCTACCTTAACCTTATCTACGTTGATCTCATCCAGCGTAAGATCCATATTTAAAGGTGTAACCGCAGTGTCAACAGTAGCCGCTTGTGCGATAGACGAACCAGTAGGCGTTTGAATGATTTTTGCATTTACACCGCTGAGGTTGATCTTCGGGATAGTGAACTTCATTTTATCCAGATCAAAATCCTTAATACGGGTATCAAAGTGGCCCAGCAAAAATTTTACATCATTGCCGGTGGTAGCATCTTTATATTTAACGTTAATACGGTCTAAAATGATCTTATCTACCGAAAACTGCATAGTAGAGGTAGTATCTGTCGGCTTAGGCTCTTTCTTTTGCTCGCCCGCAAATGCCTTCATGATATAATCAAAGTTGAACAGGCTATCCGGCCCGCGGCTGATATTGGCGGTGATACCTTCGAGATTGATTTCGTTTATCTCCACCTTGTTTTTAAGCAATTTCAACAGGGTGATATCCACCTTCAGCTTATCGCCGGCAATCAGGGTGTCGCGTTTCTGGTCTTCAAAATAAACATCTTCCAGCACCAGCAATTTGGGCAGGCCAAGGCTAATGTGGCCTATCTCTACCTTGGTGTGAATTTTATTTTGCAAAAAGGTAACCGCTTTATCTTTCGCAAAGTTTTGTACGGCGGGTACCTGTATTAAAATAACTACAAGTAATATCAAAAAAATGACACTTGCAATTATCCAGAGAATTGTTTTGAGGGCTATACGTCCAAATCGTTCCAAATTCGTAGAGGTTAAGGGTACTACTTATAGTTGTACAAATTATGTGCTAAAAGTGAATGCTCAATTTTTCAACATATGCACACGGGGAATTGTTTGTTGTGCATATATAGTTTTAACTTAAAATATGGTGTGTTTTAAGCCAATGGATGTAACAATTTTAAAGATGCAGGATAAAAACCGCGCCAATTGCAATTGCCGGCCTTTATTGAGTAGAAAGCAGTCTGCCAAACTAAAAGATAATCTTTTCAGAAGATAGCTTTTTTCCTTCTCATTGGCTTTAAGCAAGTTGATAATACAGCAATTGTTTTTGTTAAATATGAAGGCGTTTTTGTGGAAAATTAAGGTTTTGTTTTTGGTAATTTTGCAGCCTACACGATATAGAGAAACAGATTTACTATGCCCGATTTTTCGCACCTGCACGTTCATACCCAGTTTTCGTTACTTGATGGGGCCGCCGATATATCCAAGTTATATAAAAAGGCTGCAGCAGATGGTATGAAGGCCCTGGCCATTACCGATCATGGGAACATGTTTGGCGCGTTTAAATTTGTTGCCGAAGCCGGTAAACACGGCGTTAAACCCATTGTAGGCTGTGAGTTTTACGTGGTGGAAGACAGGCATAAAAAACAGTTCACCAAAGAGAAGAAAGATAAGCGTTACCACCAGCTGATGCTGGCCAAAAATGCCGAAGGATATAAAAACCTCATCAAACTTTGTTCTTTAGGATATATGGAAGGGCTTTACAGCAAGTGGCCCCGTATAGATAAAGAACTCATTTTAAAATATCATAAAGGTATTATTGCTACCACCTGTTGCCTGGGTGCATCCGTGCCGCAGGCCATTTTGCGCGATGGCGAGGCAGCTGCCGAAATAGAATTTAAATGGTGGCTGGATCTTTTTGGGGAAGATTTCTACATAGAAATGCAGCGCCATGACATCCCCGAACAGGATACCGTAAACATTGTACTGGCGAAGTTTGCCAAAAAATACAACGTTAAAGTGATCTGCTCTAATGATTCGCACTATGTAGATCAGCAGGACTCCAACGCGCACGATATTTTGCTTTGTGTAAACACCGGCGATTTGCAAAGCACCCCCATAGCTACCGACGAAGAAGGTGGTAAAGGCTACCGATTTGGTTTTACTAACGACCAGTTTTATTTTAAAACCAAAGACGAAATGGGCAAGCTATTCAGCGATATGCCCGAGTCGCTAGATAATACGCAGGAGATTGTAGATAAGGTTGACGTACTGAAACTGAAGCGCGATATCCTGCTGCCCAATTATGTTATCCCGCCCGAGTTTAAAATCCATAGTGATATGACGCCGGATGCAGATACCCTGAACCAGTGGGAGTATTTGAAGCACATTACCTTTTTGGGTGCTAAGGAGCGTTACAGGGATATCAGCCCCGAAACAGAAGAGCGCATCAACTTTGAGCTCTTTACCATCCGTACTATGGGCTTTGCGGGATACTTCCTCATTGTGGCCGACTTTATTAAGGCTGGCCGGGATATGGGCGTATTTATTGGCCCGGGCCGTGGTTCGGCAGCGGGTTCGGTAGTGGCTTACTGTACCGGGATCACCAATATCGACCCGATGAAGTATAACCTCCTGTTCGAGCGTTTTCTTAACCCGGATCGTAAATCAATGCCCGATATTGATACGGATTTTGATGATGCCGGCCGCCAGAAGGTTATTGATTATGTAGTTGATAAATATGGCAAGAACCAGGTAGCGCAGATTATTACCTATGGTTCTATGGCTGCCCGTACCAGTATCCAGGATGTAGGCCGAGTATTGGATATGCCGCTATCTGATGTGAACGCGCTAAAAAAGCTGGTCCCTGATACCCTGGGTATTAACTTAAAAACCGCTATTGAGCAGGTACCCGAGCTGCAAACCATCTATAAATCGGAAGAGTTGAAAGGTATTGTACTCCGTGAGGCCGAAAAGCTGGAAGGATCGGTACGTAATACAGGTGTGCACGCGGCGGGGATCATTATTGCACCTTATGATCTTACGGAGATTGTTCCGGTGGCTACGGCTAAGGACTCTGACCTGCTGGTTACCCAGTATGACGGACGTGTGATTGAGGATGCTGGTGTTATTAAGATGGACTTTTTGGGCCTTAAAACCCTTACCATTATTAAGGATGCACTCCGGATGATCAAACATAACCATGGCGTCCAAATTGAGATAGATTACATCCCGCTGGATGATCAGGAAACTTACGCCCTGTACCAGCGCGGCGATACCAACGGTACCTTTCAGTTTGAAAGTGACGGGATGCAAATGTACCTGCGCGACTTAAAGCCGGATAAGTTTGAGGATCTGATAGCCATGAACGCGCTTTACCGCCCGGGCCCTATTGAGTATATCCCCAACTTTATTAAACGTAAGCACGGACAGGAACCTATCGTTTTCGATCTGGACGATATGGAGGAATACCTGGGCGAAACCTATGGTATTACCGTGTACCAGGAGCAGGTGATGCTTCTATCGCAAAAACTGGCCGGCTTTAGTAAGGGTGATGCCGACGTTTTGCGTAAGGCGATGGGTAAAAAGCAAATTGAGGTTCTTAATAAAATGGAGGCCCAGTTTATGGACGGGGCCGTAGCCAAAGGCCACCCCAAAGATAAACTTACCAAGATCTGGACCGACTGGAAAGCGTTTGCCCAGTACGCGTTCAATAAGTCGCACTCTACCTGCTACGCTTTTGTAGCGTATCAAACGGCCTATTTAAAGGCGCATTACCCTGCGGAGTATATGGCTGCGGTATTGAATAACCAAAACAACATGGAGAAGATCACCTTCTTTATGGAAGAATGCCGCCGTATGGGGGTTGAAGTTTTGGGCCCGGATATTAATGAAAGCGATATGGCCTTTACCGCCAACAGAAAAGGTGTAATCCGGTTCGGGATGACCGGGGTAAAAGGTGTGGGTGAAAAAGCGGTTGAAAGTATTATAGAGGAACGTAACGAACGCGGCCCATATAAAAGCGTTTACGATTTTGCACAGCGATCTAACACCCGCTCGGTTAACCGGAAATCTTACGAGAACCTGGTTTACGGCGGTGCCTTTGACGAATTTGGATTGAAACGCGCCCAGTTTTTTGCCAAAACAGAGAATGGCCTGCTAACCGGTGTGGAGCGTTTAATAAAATATGGTAATGATTACCAGAATACGCAAAACAGTTCGCAATCATCACTATTTGGGAGTTCGGTAGCCTCTTATATTCCTGAGCCTGCCATGCCTGATGTAGAAGAATGGCCGCTGATAGAAAAGCTGAAGTATGAAAAGGATGTTATCGGCATCTACCTAACCGGCCATCCGCTGGATAACTATAAGCTGGAACTGGAGAAATATTGCAATACAACCATAACCGAACTGAAGATAGTGCAGAAAGCCCGTTCGGGAGAAGGCGGCGAGGAAGTAATGGCCAAGTTTGCCGATCTGCGTAAGCGAGGCGAAATTTGTATAGGTGGTTTAGTTGGCAATGTGCAACATAAAACCACTAAAATGGGTAAGCCCTTTGGTACATTTGTGCTGGAGGATTACAACGAATCGTATGAGTTTGCCTTTTTTGGAGATGATTATGTGAAGTTCCGCAACCTGATGGTGGATGGCTTCTTCCTGCATATTAAAGGCAACATCGAAGAGAAATACAGGCAAAAAGATAACTGGGATTTGCGGGTGCTGAGCATGTCGCTGCTTTCGGAAATGCGGGATAAGCTAACCAAATCTTTAACCGTTTGCCTGGATGTAAAAGCGCTGAACAATCAGCTACTGGATAACCTAATGCAGGTGATCAGTACCAACAATGAGAAATACCCCGCAAAAAGCTGTCTGTTAAAATTCAAGATAAATGACGGTGAGGATTCGATGTATGTAAACCTTTCGTCCAAATCGCACAAGGTTAGCCCTAGTGATGATCTGATGGCGGAGATATTAAGTTTAACACATACGCATGCGGTGTTGCAATAGGCTTAGGCTTCTACTGCAACTTCTCTAAACGTATAGCAACTCGCGTCTGCCACTTTAATGGTATCCATATTTACCGTTAAAAAGTGTGCTCCCCATTTTTCCAGTGCGAAAAAGATCTGGCCTAATTCTTTACCCAAATCGGTAAAGGCATATTCCACACGTGGCGGTACTTCGGGGTATACTTTGCGGGTGATGATCTTGTCTTCTTCTAACTCGCGTAGTTGCTGGGAAAGCATCTTTTCAGTCATGCCGGTAATGTTGCGGTTTATCTCGCTGTAGCGCATTGGGCCATTAAGTAACTCGTGTAAAATCTTCACTTTCCACTTGCCGCTTATTACACTTAGCGCTGCTTCCATACTGCAGGTGTATTCCGGATGTCTTTGTTTTGTCATCTTAAAAAAGCCGAAGTTCATTTAAATTCAATACGCTCATAACCTACCAAATGGTGCGTTGCATACAAAATGGTGCATTCTTGACGGAGGTTTAAAACCGCTGTACCTTTGATCTATCAAAACAAAGATAATGAAAAAGTTAGCGAATAAAACAGCAGTAATTACAGGCGGAAACAGCGGTATAGGCCTGGCAACAGCACAAGAATTTATTGCACAGGGTGCAAAAGTTATCATCACCGGCCGTAACCAAAAATCTATTGACGAGGCAGTTGCCTTATTGGGTGAAAATGCCCACGGCGTAATTGCCGATAGCGGTGATATAGCACAGATAAAAACCCTTGGCGAGCAGGTGAAAGCTATTACCCAAAACATAGATATCATTTTTGTAAACGCAGGCATTGGTAAATTCAACTCGGTTGACCAGATGAGCGAGGAGATGTTTGATGAAATAATGGATGTAAACTTTAAAGGCGCATACTTTAGCCTGCAGCAGTTATTGCCGTTGGTGAATGATGGCGGTTCTATCATCTTCAATACATCTATCAACGCGCATATTGGTATGGCCGGTGCAAGTGTTTATGCAGCAAGCAAGGCAGCACTGTTATCATTAACCAAAAACCTGGCTGCAGAGCTGGTATCGCGTAGAATAAGAGTCAATGCAGTTAGCCCCGGCCCGGTTGTTACCCCATTGCATAGCGCAGATAAATTAGGCATCACCGAAGAACAATTACAAGGCATGGGCGAAGGCTTAACCAAACAGATCCCGATTGGCCGTTTTGGTACATCAGAGGAAGTAGCCAAAATCATCACCTTCTTCGCTTCAGACGATTCTACCTACCTGTTAGGTGCAGAACTGATTGCCGATGGTGGTATGTACAACTTATAATCAAACCAATTTTTGTTGTTTGATAATGATCGGGGCCTTAAACTGCTTCGGTCATTTTTTGTTGCTTGCGATAGGCTAAGTAATAGCATAAGCCAATTAAAGGAATTGCCGTTAATGTTATTATAAAGCCCAGTGCAATAAACGCAGCACAACCCGTGGCACATTTAATATGCGGGGAAAGCCCTGTTGTGGAGATCAATGTGGCTAATATAGAGAGCGGGAACCCTAAAATGAAGGTTAGTAAACTACTTACCCATAGCGGTAAAGTTATTTTATGCTTTAACCTCAATCTGGAAAGTATCACTAATAGTATTGGCGATAAGAGTATAAGAAAAAGCAGAATCCAGACCAAAAGCAAGTTGTTGTTCACAATAATTTATTTATTGTTGATACCTTTTAAACGATAAAGGTAACCCGTATAAAATCCTTAGTTTGTCAATTAGGTTTACCATAATAATATAATTGTCACATTGTCATGCCGATAATGTGGCAAGCTATTTGAATAGTATATATTTGTAGACTAAATATTAAAAAATAGAAATCATGGCTTTAGAAATAACAGATGCAAACTTTGAAGAACTTGTTCTTAAATCAGATAAACCGGTACTTGTTGATTTTTGGGCAGAGTGGTGCGGTCCTTGTAGGATGGTTGGCCCTGTAGTAGAAGAAATTGCTAAAGAATACGATGGCAAAGCCATTGTAGGTAAAGTTAACGTAGATAACAATCCTGGTATATCAGTTAAGTTTGGTATCCGTAATATCCCGGCCTTATTATTCTTTAAGAACGGCGAAATTGTAGATAAACAAATTGGCGCTGTACCAAAATCAGTATTAGCTGATAAGCTTGCTAAACAATTAGTGTAAGCTTTACAACATATATAAAAAGGGCTTCGGTATTACCGGAGCCCTTTTTTATTGAAATAGATTTCCCCGTCAATTACATTCTGCTAACGCTTCCGCTGCCGGCCTTAGAGCTGGAAATGTTTTTAGCGCCGCCTGTGTAATGGATATCGCCCGACCCTACAACCGATGCTTCGATCTTTTCTGATGCGTTAACCCTTGCATCACCAGAACCGGCAACACGTACTGATGTAGAATTGGTAATCAGGTTTTGGCCGGTGAAATCGCCGGAACCTACCACGCTTACCGCAGAAGTTTCTGCACGGCCGCTCACAGTGATATCGCCTGAGCCCGAAATGCTGGTTTCAACCGATCTTACATCTATTTTACCGCTTACATCACCCGAGCCGGTTAACTTTAATTTTAGTGAGTTTGCTTTAATGCCATCTTTGAAATAAACATCACCTGAGCCTGCAAGGCTAATAGCATTTACATCTTTAATAGATACATAAATGATCATTTTTTTATTGTTGCCCCAGCTCCAGTTAAAATTAGAATCACGCTTGGTGTAGATCTTTAAAACACCGCCTTCAACCTCGGTGATAATACGGCCGATAACTTCAGAAGGAGCATCAACCTTAACAGATTCGGTAGAACCTTGGGTAATAATTACATCAAACGACCCCGAAACGCTAACCGCGTTAAAGCCTGTTAAGTGGCGGTCTTCGGTATCAGCAAATGCAATGCTATTTACGGCAACTAATGCAACGGCCAGTATAAGTGTTTTTAATGATTTCATGGTTATTAGTTTATGTTTGGTTTATTAGACGTTACATATAACAGATTAGTTGCATGAAACGGGAAAAATATTGTGAGAAGGAAAAAAATATCGACCCTTGGATTCTCAACCACGTCTTTCCGAGGTATGAAGCAATCTTCGTTAGAAAAGTAGGCAGTGTTATAACGCGTTTACAAGCACGTTGAAGATTGCTTCGTACCTCAAAGACGGAGTGGTGATGCTGTCAACAATGTAGCAATTGCTTCGCGCAGTAATAAGAATGCGGTGGAGATTACTTACTCCGTCAGCACCGTAAACTTAAAATCCAGCGGCTCGAAGTTACGGATGAGTTCATCTATAAACAGCTGCCCCCATTTTACATAGGAGAGTCCGAAGTTTTCCTGGCGCTCCTGTAAACTGTTCTTGGGGAACAGGTCGGTTTTAATATGTTCTATTTGCTCCAGGCGGGTTTGGTAGTTTTGTTTTTCTGCCTTTACCAGTTTCTTCTGGAAATTATCCAGCGCGTGTTTTAAGCGGGCTTGTACAGCCGAGGCTGAAGGGGCGAGGGTTGGATCTATTTTATGGGCGCGGAGCTTTATTTTCTCAAAAACGCATTGCAGCTCGCGCCATTCTTCGTTTAGGGTGAGGTCGTGGTTGCTGTGTTTTTTAACCCAACTGTTCTTGATCTCGTCGGTGCTTTTAAATATATCTGCAGGGCTAAGCTCCATACTGTTGATCCTGGCGGCGGTTTCCTTTCGGATAACCAGGCCCGAGTTACGCAAGATAAGGATTGGAAAATCTACCCCGTAATGATCAAAATTTGATTTCAATTCCAGCCAGTAAACCACTTCGGCGCCACCGCCAATGTAGGCAATGTTGGGTAAAATGCACTCCTGGTATAGCGGGCGCATCACTACGTTGGGGCTAAACCTTTCGGGTGCAGCAGCTATCTCTTGTTTCAGTTCTTCTTCCGAAAAGCTAATTTCGGTATTATTAACCAGGTAGCGGCCGTTCTCAAAAACAATACGTTCGCGCAGTTGGTCTTTCAGGTAAAAGAAGTTGATCTCGCGCGGGTTTACCTGGATGTGTACACCCAGGTTTTGCAGTTTATCGTTTACCGCAGAGATATGTTTAAAGCTATTCTGCTCAATAATATCCCGCTCAATAATGGGTGCGAAAGATTGTTTTAAACGATGATCGTCGGCATCTATAATTACCAAACCATAGCGGCCAAATAGTGCATTAACCAGGTAACGGGTAGCATCAGCCAGTTTGTCAAAGGCGGTGTATGCGGTTTCAACCATTTCGGCCAGTTCGGCAGAGTGCCCATCGATGCCTAATACACCCTTGTATTGGTTTAGCGCCTGGCGCATGGTATCGGGATTTATACGGCCCGTAGCGCCCGAAGCTTCGTACCACCAGTGTACTTTTTTGCCACCTATGTTAGTGTAGTTTATCTCGGCAAAATCATGGTCTTCAGATGCCATCCAGTAAACAGGAACAAAGTCTTTATCCGGGAAAGCATCTTTAAGCTGCCTGCACAGTTTAATGGCGGTAACTATCTTATAGATAAAATAAAGCGGACCTGTAAATATATTCAGCTGATGGCCGGTAGTAACGGTATAGGTATCCGGTAATCCAAGTGACTCAATTCGCTTGCGGATAAAATCAGCAGCTTCTAATTCAGGGAAGTTTTTCCTTTCGGACTTGCCGTCTTCCGCACTTTCCAACTTCCCAAAGTATTGCTCAGTTAAAACCTCAACCAGTAACTTGCGGTCGGCTATAACTTTTTTGTTTTCGAATAATTCAGCGAAGCCTGCAAGGGTAGGGCGGTGACTGTAAAAAGATCTTAACTCCGGCACACCGTCCAGATAATCAATAACCGTTTGGGAGAAGTATCCCGTTTCTTTATAGTCAATACAGGCAGCGTCCATTTTTATTTACGATTGCAGATTTACGATATTAGATTGCTTGTTAAGCGTGGATGCTATATTTTAACCTAACATCGTAACGCCGAATTTAGATTTTAAAAATCTAAATCAAACATCGTACTGCTAAAATAGGGTTATTTTACAATTTGTCCATAAAGGTCAAAATCCTCGGCGCTGTTGATCTTTACGTTTACAAAGCTGCCAACGGCTGCGTAATCTATAGTAGCATCTATAAGCACCTCGTTATCTACCTCCGGCGAATCGTATTCGGTACGTCCTACAAAGTAATCACCGTCTTTTTTGTCAATAAGTACTTTATAAGTATTGCCTATCTTCTCCTGGTTCTTATCGAAGGAGATACCTTGCTGAATTTCCATGATGGCATCAGCGCGCTCCTGCTTTACTTCTTCCGGCACATCATCCACTAAAGAGTGGGCGTGTGTTTTTTCCTCGTGAGAGTAAGTGAAACAGCCCAGGCGGTCAAATTTGGTATCGGCCACCCATTGCTGCATTTCTTCAAAGTCGTATTCAGTTTCGCCGGGGTAACCGGTTATCAGCGTGGTGCGCATAGCGATGTTAGGTACGCGGTCGCGAATCTCGTTCACCACATCAATGGTTTTTTGCTTGGTAATACCACGGCGCATTGATTTCAGCATGTTATCTGTAATGTGCTGCAGCGGCATATCCAGGTACTTGCAGATGTTATTGCGCTCGTTCATCACATCCAAAACCTCCATCGGGAAGCCGGAAGGATAAGCATATTGCAGGCGGATCCACTCCACACCATTCACGTCAGATAAACGGCGAAGCAATTCATCCAGGTTACGTTTACCGTACAGGTCGAGCCCGTAATAGGTAAGGTCCTGCGCTATCAGTATTAATTCTTTAGTGCCGTTTTTCACCAGGCTTTCGGCATTCTTCACCAGCTGGTCTATTGGCGTGCTCACATGCTTGCCACGCATTAAAGGAATGGCGCAGAATGAGCAGGGGCGGTTACACCCTTCGGCAATTTTAAAGTAAGCAAAGTGCGAAGGGGTGGTTAACAGGCGTTCTCCAATTAACTCGTGGCGGTAATCGGCGCCGATATTAGTAAGGATGTTTTGCAGATCGTTGGTGCCGAAGTAGGCATCAATATTGGTGATCTCGCTTTCCAGCTCGGGTTTGTAACGTTCGCTTAAGCAACCGGTAACAATAACTTTGCCCACCTTGCCCTGTTCTTTCAACTCGCTGTATTGCAATATGGTATCTATAGATTCCTGCTTGGCATTATCAATAAAGCCGCAGGTGTTAATCACCACAATATCGTTCTTACGCAGCTTATCAGTTTCATGTACTACATCATAGGCATTGCCTTTTAGCTGGCCCATCAGTACTTCGCTATCGTAAATGTTTTTTGAACAGCCAAGAGTAACCACGTTTACACGGGGTTTAGTGGTTAGTATCGGCTTGCTTATTGTTTTTGTCCTCATTATACTCTGATTGCACCGATGTTTTTTGATTGCACCGATGATTCCACTTTGTCATTGCGAGCGATAGCGTGGCAAACTCTTCGCTCTGTATGAACGCCATTGCTGCCGGCGAGATTGCTTCGTCGTGCCTCCTGGCAATGACAGCTATTATATACTTATGATTTAAACAGGCTGTTTACAAACGATTGCCTGTCGAAAAGCTGCAGATGGTCCATGCCTTCGCCTACGCCTATATATTTTACGGGGATCTTAAACTGATCCGAAATGCCTATTACCACACCGCCTTTTGCTGTGCCATCCAGTTTGGTAAGGGCAAGGGCATTAACTGCCGTAGCCTCTGTAAACTGTTTACATTGCTCAATGGCGTTTTGCCCTGTAGAGGCATCCAGCACCAGTAAGATCTCATGCGGTGCGCCCGGGATAACCTTCTGCATCACGTTTTTGATCTTGGTAAGCTCGTTCATCAGGCCAACTTTGTTATGTAAACGGCCGGCGGTGTCAATAATTGCCACATCGTCGCCATTTGCAACGGCAGAACGCAGGGTGTCATAAGCTACAGAAGCCGGATCGCTACCCATAGCCTGTGCTACTACCTTTACGCCAACACGCTCGCCCCAAAGTTTTATTTGGTCTACCGCTGCCGCGCGGAAGGTATCTGCAGCACCTAATACAACCTGGTTACCGGCTTGTTTTAATTTATGGGCCAGCTTGCCAATGGTAGTAGTTTTACCCACACCATTTACACCCACCACCATTATTACATAAGGCTTGTGGTTACCGTATTCAAAATTCTGAAAATCGTTGCTGTTGTTTTCAGAAAGCAGCTTTTGGATCTCATCCTTCAGGATGTTGTTCAGCTCGGAAGTGCCAACGTATTTATCGCGGGCAACGCGGGCCTGTATCCGCTCAATAATTTTGAGGGTGGTTGTTACGCCAACATCAGAGGTAACCAACACTTCTTCCAAATCATCCAGCACATCATCGTCAACAGTAGACCTGCCGGCAACAACCTTGGTTAATTTAGAAAAGAAATTGTCTTTGGTTTTCTCCAGGCCGGTATCAAGGGCCTGCTGTTCCTGCTGTGTGCTTTCTTTTTTCTTAAAAAAATCAAATAATCCCATGTTTTGTATGTGCAGATTTTAGATGTGCAAATATGCAGATTATTATCTCGTTAGATGTTTTGGCAGCTATTCGTGAGTCGTTATACTGTAAAATGTTTTAACAGACATCTGCACATCTGAAATTTGCACAACATAACGTACCTGCACTTCAAAACAAAAAAGCCCTCTCGTAAATACAAGACGGCCTTTAATATTTTAACAAAAGTGCTTTTAGGTATTATTTACCCGAAATTGCATCCTTAACGTTATCGTTAGGAACAATTTGCTCTTTAAATGAGTAAGCACCGGTTCGTGGCGACTTAACCATTGTAATAACTTTTGAATATTCTTTGCCTTTACCTGCTACTTTCAGTGTTGCAACTACTTTCTTTGCCATGTTGTTTTAATTTTGAATGAGTGATTTAGCTAATAAGTGAGTTAATTGCCGCAGGGGTAACCTAATCAACCAATCAACGTAATCAACTAATTACTTAATTTCTTTGTGAACTGTTACTTTACGTAAAACCGGGTTGAATTTTTTCATTTCTAAACGCTCGGTTGTGTTCTTTTTGTTCTTGGTGGTAATGTAGCGAGACATACCCGGCATACCGCTGGTTTTATGCTCTGTGCATTCTAAAATTACCTGAACCCTGTTGCCTTTCTTAGCCATCTTGTATATTGTTTGGAGTTGTGGGTTTTGAGTTTTAGGGTAACTTATTTACCCGCAACTCATCGCTCAGAACTAATTTATTAAATAGATCCTTTTTTTACAAACTTGTTGATACAAGCAGTAATACCGAGTTTGCTGATAGTTTTAACAGCAGAAGTAGATACTTTTAAAGTGATCCATTTATCTTCTTCGGGGATATAAAACTTTTTCAGTTGTAAGTTTGGATAGAACTTACGTTTGGTTTTAGCGTTCGAGTTTGATACGCTGTTACCGTTCATGTAGCCTTTTCCTGTTAAATCACAAATTCTTGACATGACAAATATTTTTTTTAATTCTCGCTCTTTTCCTAAAAAGAGTTTGCAAATATCAGGTTTTTAAAACAAATAGGCAATAGCGATTTGAAAAATATTTAAAAAAGATTTAATAATATAAAATACACTGTGGATGAGCTACTTTTAAGCTTATTAAAAGCATATAAATATGCAGTGCTGCATAGCATTAGGTTGTAATAATACCATTTGGCTTTTATAAGGGGCTCGCATTATTCAACTATTGTTATAATCACGGTACCAATACTCTCAAAATGAATGATTTTATAGCTGCTAAATCGATATTTCATTCTTTTTATTACGGGTATCTCTAAAAATTATTAATTTACACCCACCATTTACAACCTATTATGCAAGTTAAATCATTTGAAGAATACCAGCAGGCCTACAGCCTGAGTGTTGAACAGCCCGAGCAGTTTTGGGAAGGCATTGCCAATAATTTTTTATGGAAGAAAAAGTGGGATAAAGTACTGGAGTGGAACTTTAAAGAGCCAAGGATAAAATGGTTTGAGGGGGCTAAATTAAATATTACCGAAAACTGCCTCGACCGCCACCTGGAAAAGAACGGCGATACCCCCGCAATTATCTGGGAACCAAATGACCCATCAGAAGATCACCGTATACTTACTTACAGCCAGCTGCACGCCAAGGTTTGCCAGTTTGCCAATGTATTAAAAAACAACGGCGCCAAAAAAGGCGACAGGATCTGTATCTATATGCCTATGGTGCCTGAACTGGCCATTGCTGTTTTGGCTTGTGCCAGGATAGGGGCAATTCACTCGGTTGTGTTCGGTGGTTTTTCTGCGCAATCCATTGCCGATAGGATAAAAGATGCTGAATGTAATATTGTAATAACTGCCGATGGTGGTTACCGCGGCACCAAAGAAGTACCGTTGAAAAGCATTATTGATGATGCGCTGGTGCAGTGCCCAAGCATTAAACGCGTAATTGTATTAACCCGCAGCCGCACACCAGTATCAATGATAAAGGGCCGCGACGTATGGTGGGAAGATGAAATTAAAAAGGTAGAAACCCAGGGTAACCCTGATTGCCCTGCTGAAGAGATGGATGCTGAAGACATGTTATTCATCCTGTACACATCGGGCTCTACCGGCAAGCCCAAAGGGGTGGTGCACACTTGCGGCGGTTATATGGTTTATACGGGCTACACGTTTAGCAACGCGTTCCAATACCAGCCGGGCGAGGTTTATTTTTGTACAGCCGATATTGGCTGGATTACCGGGCACTCTTACATTGCTTACGGTCCGCTTACACAGGGGGCAACTTCCGTGTTGTTTGAGGGGGTACCTACCTGGCCGGATGCCGGCCGTTTATGGGATATTGTAGAGAAATTTAAGGTTAATATATTGTATACCGCGCCAACCGCCATTCGCTCGCTGATGAGCTTTGGCGATGATGTGGTGAAGGATAAAGATTTCAGTTCGCTTAAAAAGCTGGGTTCAGTTGGCGAACCGCTGAATGAAGAGGCCTGGCACTGGTTCGACGAAAAAATCGGTAAAGGCAATTGCCCCATTGTTGATACCTGGTGGCAAACAGAAACCGGCGGATTTATGATCTCGCCTATTGCTAACGTTACCCCGTTAAAACCGGGCTACGCAACCCTGCCGTTACCGGGCGTACAACCGGTTTTGGTGGATGAAAACGGTAAAGAGATTGAAGGTAACGGCGTAAGCGGTAATCTTTGCATTAAATTCCCGTGGCCGGGCATGCTGCGTACCACTTATGGCGACCACGAACGTTGCCGTACCACCTATTTTGCTACCTACGAAAATCTTTATTTCACAGGCGATGGATGCTTACGTGATGAAGATGGCTACTACCGCATTACCGGTCGCGTGGACGACGTGCTGAATGTATCTGGCCATCGGATTGGTACGGCTGAGGTTGAGAATGCTATTAACATGCACAGTACCGTGGTAGAAAGCGCAGTGGTTGGCTACCCGCATGATATTAAAGGCCAGGGCGTTTACGCGTTTGTAGTATGCCCCAACCAGCATGGCAATACTGAGTTAACCCGCAAGGATATCATGATGACGGTATCGCGAATTATTGGTGCGATAGCTAAACCGGATAAAATTCAGTTTGTAAGTGGTCTGCCCAAAACACGTTCGGGCAAAATCATGCGCAGGATCCTGAGGAAAATAGCCGAAGGAGATACCAGTAATTTAGGGGATACCTCGACCTTGTTAGATCCGGCTGTAGTGGAAGAAATTAAAGAAGGCGCTTTGTAGGAGGAATTGGATTCAAAAGATAAGAATCAAGATACAAGATCAATTGCAATTGTTTAGGCTTTCTGTCTTGATTCTTATCTCTTGTTTCTTGAATTTTTCCAAACCAAACGCCTCCCCGTCTGTTATTCTTACACATCTAAATAAGGAGAACATAATCATGGATAAGTTAGAATTAAAAGGCGGCTGGAACGAGCTGAAAGGAAAAATAAAACAAGCCTACGGTGATCTCACTGATGATGACCTGGCCTACGAAGAGGGTAAAGACGACGAAACACTTGGCCGTATCCAGCAGAAAACCGGTAAAACCCGCGAAGACCTGGTTAACTGGATCAACAGTTTATAGAAAGATTTAATAAAATAATTTTTAGCCCTGCATAGCGGGGCTTTTTGTTTTTGTAATGCAACGTTTCATTTACTAATTTGCAGGTAGTAAACGTTTATCGCAATCATAAAAACTCTGTACTATTCGAGTTAAGTAAAGGCGAGATAATTAAATCATAATTAATTATCTGAAAAGGCGCACCCTCCTCCAGAGGCGTATAGTCTTATACGAGATATTTCTTTTTCTTTCAGCGGTAAGCATAAATCAAATATAACTAATTTTGAGCCCAATGACAAAATCTACCCAACCCACTATACTTGTTGTAAATGATGATGGTATAACCGCGCCGGGCATAAAGGCGCTGATGCATGTGATGAAAGAAATTGGCCGCGTGGTGGTGGTGGCGCCGGATAGTCCGCAATCGGGGATGGGGCATGCCATTACCATTGGTAAGCCGCTCCGTTTAGATGAAGTGGATATTTACGAAGGCATAGAAATGTACCGTTGCAGCGGCACCCCGGTTGATTGTGTTAAACTGGCAGCTACCAAGATATTTAAAGGCAAAAAGCCCGATCTTTGCGTATCCGGCATTAATCACGGGTTAAATAATTCTATCAATGTGTTATACTCGGGCACTATGTCGGCAGCGGTAGAAGGTGCTATAGAAAGCATCCCATCTATCGGCTTCTCGCTGGATGATTATAACATGGATGCCAATTTTGATCATTGCCTTAAGTACATCAAAGAGATCAGCCTGCAGGTTTTACAGAACGGCTTGCCGGTTGGTACTTTACTGAACGTAAACTTTCCCAATACAGCTAATATAAAAGGTATTAAGATTTGCCGCCAGGCCAACGCCAAATGGGCTGAGGAGTTTGATGAACGCACCGATCCCTACAAACGTCCTTACTACTGGTTAACCGGCGTTTTCCAAAATAATGATAATGGCGAGGATACAGATGTTTGGGCTCTGGAGCACAATTACGCATCAGTTGTACCGGTTCAGTTTGATATGACGGCGCACCACGCTATCCCTGTTTTAAATACCTGGAAGTTTGATGTTGAGTAAGAACAATATGTTGGCCGGCCTGCTTGCCGGGAGCGTTTTGCCTATTATAGTCTGGCTTATATTCGGTTATTATTTACATAACGACGCCATTATTATGGATAAGCCCGCCGTACCTTATTTAATAGCCATAGCTTTGAATTTGTTAATGCTGCGCTATTGTTTTAAAAATGGCTTGGATAAAACTGCAAGCGGCGTTATGATGGTTACCTTTGCGGTTATGCTGGCGGTTTTTATATTTAAAATACATATAGGCTAAGCAGGTATGTACCCATTATTGAAATTTTGAATCAGACTGTATATTTCATTTTCAACATTAAATTCAGTTGCGTCTAAACAAACTATGGTATTTATTTCTGTAGGGTCGTTATAAGCTGCATTTGTTGCATACCATAGTCCATCTTCTGCATCAGCATGCCAAGTGGTGATTATGTCAAAAGGGGGTAAATAGTGATTATCAATGTCCACCTCTCTTAGCACTATTTCTTTATCAGCAATATCGTGTAATAGTTCACTTTGTTCACCTGCGCAACAGATAAAACAAGCATTATTGTCTATTATTTTATTAGCAATTTCAAATAGTTTTGTTTTTTCGTTTTTTGAAACAATTATCAAAGCTAACCAATTTTGCACTGGCAAAAGCTTATTCCATGGCTGTTCAATGTTGTGTCTTTGATATAAAATTTTTCTATTATTAACTGTACCTAATTCTTTCATACTGAAAACTAAATTACTTACTCAGCAAGCAAGAAACAATATTTAATACTCGTTATAATTGTACTATGAAATATTACCTGGTAGCTGGTGAAGCCTCTGGCGATCTGCACGGCGCTAATTTAATGAAAGCTCTGAAGGAGAAAGATCCACAGGCTGAATTTCGTTATTTTGGTGGCGACCTGATGAAGGCCGAAGGCGGTACCCTTGCCAAGCATTATGCCGATATGGCTTTTATGGGTTTTGTAGAAGTTGTTGCCAATCTGCGCACCATCCTTAAAAACATGAGCCTTTGCAAAAAGGACATACTGTCTTACCAGCCCGATGTTTTAATACTTATTGATTTCCCCGGTTTCAACTTGAAAATAGCCGACTTTGCTAAAAAGAACGGCCTGCTGGTTTGCTATTATATTTCGCCCAAAGTTTGGGCCTGGAACCAGAAACGGGTGCTCAAGATCAAAAAAGCGGTAGACCACCTGTTTTGCATTCTGCCCTTTGAGGTTGACTTTTATAAGGAATGGGGTATGGAGATAGATTACGTAGGCAACCCGCTTTTAGATGCGGTGGATGCTTTTACGCCCGACCCCGATTTCAGAAAGAAAAATATTCTGCCTGAGAAGAAAATAGTTGCCTTATTACCTGGCAGCCGCCGGCAGGAGATCAGCCGGTTGCTGCCCATTATGGCAGGCGTTGCCCAGCGTTTTACCAATTACCAGTTTGTAATTGCCGGCGCCCCAACCTTTGATGCCGAATATTACCGGCAATATATAGGAAGCATTCATATCCCGGTGGTGTTTAATTCCACTTACGATCTTTTGCACAATGCCGAAGCTGCTGTTGTAGCCTCGGGTACCGCCACTTTAGAAACTGCCTTGTTTAATGTGCCGCAGGTTGTGGTTTATAAAGGCAATGCGCTTACCATCGGTATAGCCAAAATGCTGGTGAAAATAAAGTTCATTTCTCTGGTTAACCTCATTATGAATAAAGAGGTAGTGAAGGAGCTGATACAGGAGGATTGCAACCTGCACAATATCTCAAACGAACTGGATAAACTGGTAGGCTACGAAGATTATCGCAAACAGATGCTGGATAACTACAACCAGTTGGACGAGCGGATGGGCCAGCCCGGTGCTTCAGCAAAAACTGCCACGCTTATTATCAAATACGCTTCAAAAAAATAAAGCTCCGCATATATGCCGAGCCTTATTTTTCTCAAAGTAATGTTTAACGATAGATAGATTAATATATGATGATCAGGCAGCAGACAACGTGTGTTGCGTAGCTTCCTGGTTGTTGCGTGGTGTAAATTGGTTCTGCTCCCTGAAAGACCTCAGATCTTCCATTAATAAATTCTTTAGTTCGTTATCAAAACGGGCAACTAATTTACTGGTGGCTGGTTTTTTATAGGCTTTCATAGGTAGATGTGTTTATTGTTGTGAACTTGTGTAGATGGTGCTTTAATAACTATGCTGCAGATAAACGATCAGCATTGATATTCATTAACTGTGCCTTTACTGCTTTAATAGCTTTCAGATCGTTCATTAAAAGCGTTTTTAGTTCCCTGTCAAAACGTGCTACCATTTTGCTTGCCGATGTTTTTTGTGATGTAGTTTTCATGATCAATATTTTTAAATTATGTTTAGTTGTCCTGTTCGTTTTCTTTTGTTTCGTCCTGGTTTTCTTCAAGGTTGTCATGCCTGCGTTTCGCTTCTTTGTATTGCCTTTCCAGTTGTTCTTTATCTCTCTGATCGGATGTTTCTTCCGGTGCTACCGGGTTGTCCCATTCTTTCTCTTCATCCGGTTTTTCAGTTTTCTCGTCGATTACCATTTTGTTTCCGTTTGATAAGTACTATTCCAATTCGATGCCAAAAAATGTGTGTAGCCCAAAAAAGATGACGGTAAACAGTAAGTTTTTTTACACTCAGAACAAAAGCTTCAAAAAAGACCCTTTTATACCGGTTTTGCTTTCGGTGTGCTACGTCAATTGTATAAAAAAGAAGTACACCGTGTTGTAAAGAGTAGTCATACGGTGTCCGGGATAAGTATCAGTGTCCGTTTTCAGACAGAGCGCTGCATGGTTTTGCGCGATATAATGTGAATTATAATAGCAACTGACGAAAGTACAATTCCTACAACGCAGATACCTGCCCAATTATAATTGCCCCAAACCCGCGTAGCGAGGAAGGTTCCAGTTGCGCCACCTATAAAATAGGATACCATATATATGGTGTTAATTCGATTGCGCGCTTCGGGGTTTAAAGAGAGAATGGTGGCTTGGTTAGAAATATGTGTAGCCTGCACACCCATATCCATGATGATAACACCAGCAGTTAGTCCGGCTATGCTAAATGCCGAAAACCAGAAGATGATGAATGAGATAAGCACCAGCAACAAAGTTATAGTAGATAGTTTATAGGCATCCATCCGGTCGCTCAGCCTCCCCATAAGTCCGGCAGCTATGGCGCCAAAGGCGCCTGCCAGCCCGAATGCACCTGCCACATCGCTGCCCTCATTAAAATTCTGCTTCAGCATAAATACCAGGGTGGTCCAAAACGCGCTGAAACATGCAAAGCATAAAGCGCCCCGTAATGATGCCAGCCTTAGCTTAGGTTCGGTTTGAAACAGGTGGAGCAGCGAGCGCATTAATTGCTTGTAGTTGCCTTTGTAATTAGGTTCTACCTCGGGCAGTAACAAATAAATAAGCAACCACATCAGCATCATCAAACCTGCGGCAATGTAAAACATAGCCCGCCAGCTCAAATGGGCACCAACAAAACCACTTAGCGTGCGCGACAGCAGGATGCCTATTAGTAAGCCGCTCATGATAAAGCCTATCTTTTTACCACGCTCAGCTGGATTAGCCAGGTGGGCAGCCATTGGTATAAGCAGCTGCGGGATAATAGATGCTGCACCTAACAATAAACCCGATAATATAAGGATATGGATGTTAGGAGCAAGGGCGGTTAAGAGTAATGCGGCAACTATAAATGCAAAGTTAATAAGCATTAAGCGTTTACGTTTAACCATATCTGCAAGGGGCACTACAAAAAGCATCCCAAGCGCATAGCCTACCTGCGTTAGCATGGATACCTGGCCAGCTTCGCCATTGCTTACATGAAAGGTTTGGGCCATATCAGTAAGCAACGGTTGGTTGTAATATATGTTAGCCACAACAAGCCCTGTTGTTAATGTCATTACCCAAAGGGTTGTATTAGTTAATTCGGGCTTGTGTGTTGTAACGGCCATTTTTTTCGATATTGACAAAAGTGTAAAACTATTTTTAAAATTAAGTCAGGGTAAATTCACAAATCATTGATGATATTTCAAACATTCTTACGTATATTTGTTAATACAATAACGAAAAAAGTACATTGATATAAAGGTTACAAAATAATTACAAATAAATTCTTTGTAATTCAAATCTTAGTGTTACTTTTACACCATTGATAACAACAGCGACAACAGATGTTATTAATATTAAAATGTCTTCTCATAATTTAGGTTTATAATTGGTTAGTAAAGGCCCCTGCCCATCAGGGGCTTTACTTTTTTACAATATTTCCTAATTGCCCCGCTTTCATCAGTTCAATAGCCGCCCAGTTTAAAGCAGTTTAGCTTCAATTAACGTTTGTTTTACCATAGTAACATTTTAATTACAAAACCTGCGTTGGTTTAAACTTGGGTGTATTTAATACACGCACATTAATTAAATAATATTAATATTGTATTAACCAATTATTTACGGGCGGCCGAAATTTGCTTGCCGGTAGATGTGTAACCAATTTAAATCCTGCTATGTCAATTAAATTAAAGCTTTCATCCGTTTTATTTATCGGGGCCAGTTTGTTGTTGTATGCTTTTAATCAGCCGGAGCAACCGCGCATCCTGGTTTTTTCTAAAACATTGGGCTGGCATCATTCAAGCATCCCGTTTGGAATTGCCGCTTTGCAAAAACTAGGTAAAGAAAATGGTTTTGATGTAGATACTACCACCAACTCGGAAGTTTTTAATGAAGATAACTTAAAAAAGTACGATGCTGTTGTGTTCAACTGTACCACTGGCAATGTATTGAATGCCCAACAACAAGCCGCTTTTGAACGATATATACAAGCAGGCGGCGGTTACGCAGGCGTACATTCTGCAGCAGATACCGAGTACGACTGGCCGTGGTACGGTAAACTGGTTGGTGCTTACTTTTCCAGCCATCCCAATAATTCCAATATCCGCAAGGCTACTATTGATGTAACCGATCGCAATAATCCCATCACCGCAAAATTACCTGCACGGTGGGAGAGGACAGACGAGTGGTATAATTACAAATCTATCTATAGCGATATAAAGGTATTGGCTTACCTGGATGAAAATACTTACGAGGGTGGTACCAATGGTGCCGAACACCCTATTACCTGGTACCACGCTTTTGATGGCGGCCGGGCGTTCTACACAGGCTGCGGCCATACCGACGAAAGCTACAGCGACCCTTTGTTCCTGAGCCAGTTGCTCGGCGGTGTAAAATACGCTATTGGCAACGGTAAGCCGTTGGATTATAGCAAAGCCTATGCTAAGGTAGCGCCCGACCAAAGCCGCTTCGTAAAAACGGTGTTGGTGAACGGCATTGCCTCACCCATGGAACTGGCGGTTGCTAAAGACGGCCGCATTTTCTTCACCCAATTGATGGGTAATTTCTCCGTTTATAACACACGTACCAAACAGTATAAGCTTATCCATAAATTCCCCATTACGCATGAAGGCGGTACCGGTGTAATTGGTGTTACGCTCGACCCCGATTTTGAGACCAACCAATTCGTTTACCTATATTATGCACCGGCTGGGCAGTTGAAGGAGCCTTATAGTTTTCAGCTGTCGCGGTTTAAGCTCAGTATTGCTAACGTGCTCGATCTTGCATCGGAGAAGGTACTATTGAAAGTCCCCGTGGAGAAGGTAAGCGGCTCGCACCATGGCGGCTCATTAACATGGGACAAAAATAAAAATCTGTACCTTTCTACAGGCGATAGCTCCAGTCCGTTCCCCTCGGATGGCTATGCCCCGCTTGACGAACGCCCGGGTCAGGAACACTTTAGTTTAGATGCCCAGCGCAGCGCAAGTAATACAAATGATTTTAAAGGTAAGATCCTGCGCATCCATCCCGAAACCGATGGCACTTACACCATTCCCGAAGGAAACCTTTTCCCTAAAGGGACAGCTAAAACCCGCCCGGAAATTTATGTAATGGGCTGCCGTAACCCGTATCGTATAGCGGTTAATCCCAAAACATCTGTATTATACTGGGGCGAGATTGGCCCCGATGCCGGGCAGGATTCCCCGCGCGGCCCGCGTGGTTACGATGAATTTAACCAAGCAAAAAAAGCCGGTAACTTTGGCTGGCCTTATTTTGTAGGCAATAATTTTGCCTATGCTAAATGGGATTTTGTGAATAATACCCCCGGCCCCAAATTTGATCCTAATGCACCTGTAAATACATCGCCCAATAATACCGGTTTAACCAATCTGCCGCCTGCCGTGCCCGCCATAATCTGGTATCCGTATGCTTCGTCAGACCAGTTCCCCGAATTGGGTTTGGGTGGAAGATGCGCTATCGGCGGTGATTTTTATATGTATGATAGCTCGGTAACCAACCCCGGCAAATTCCCCGATTATTACGACGGAACCTTATTTGTGGCCGATTGGATGCGCAATTGGGTAATGGGTTTGCGTTTCGACAGTAATGAGAATTACTTACGCAACGAAGCCTTTATGCCGCTGAATGGAGATTTCAGGCGACCAATAGATATGGAGTTTGGGCCTGACGGAATCCTTTACATGCTGGAGTATGGCTCAGTATACGGTGCCGATAATCCGGATGCTCGCCTGGTTAAAATTGAATACAACCGTGGTAACCGAGCGCCAATTGCAAAAGCTGCTATTGTTGATGCCGAGGCATTTGACAAATTCGTCGGCACTAAATTTTTAACATCCGAATTAAAAGAGTTCCCGGTGGTGAAAACCATAGCGGGGCAGGCTCCGCTAAGCGTAAACTTCAGCAGCCAGGGCAGCCAGGATCTTGACGATGACGACGCAATAACCTACCAATGGCTGTTTGATGGTAAAACCGTTGGCTCTACCATTAAAACCGCCAGTTATACTTACACCAAGCCCGGTATTTATAAAGCGCTGCTTAAGGTAACGGACAAAACCGGCTTAACATCAACAGACACTATAACCGTAAAGGTTGGCAACACCTTACCGGCAGTAACCATTGCCAGCGCCGGCAACAGATCCTTCATATGGCCAAACAAAACGTTTAAATATAATGTGGTAGTTACCGATAAAGAAGACAAGCAGATAAACCGCCAAAAGGTTAAGCTTTTCTATATCTACAACCCACAGCCGGAAGCCGGGAATAAAACAGTGCAAAATTTGGTAGCATTATCTAGGGTGGAGATCAGTTACCCCGGCAAGGCCCTGATGGCCGCCAGCGATTGTAAAAGCTGCCACACCGTTAATAAAACAGCAGTTGGTCCAAGCTTTATAGCCATTGCCAACCGCTACAAAACACAAAACGGATCGGTAGATAAGTTAGCATCCAAAATAATTAAAGGAGGTGCTGGCAGTTGGGGAACCGAGCATGTAATGAGTGCCCATCCGCAAATTACAGCAAACCAAAGCAAGGAGATAGTACGTTATATTTTCTCGTTAACCGATAAAAAACGCGGGATCCAGCCCTTACCATTAACCGGTACGCTAAACCTAAAATTTAACGATGCCGAACCAAACGGCCAGTACACCCTTCTGGCATCTTACACCGATAAAGGCGGGAAGACCATTGGGCCCTTAACCAATACCGATGTGATTACCCTGCGCAACGCCAATGTGAAAACTGTTTATGCCGATGAAACAAAGGGCTTTCAGCGGTATGGGAATAACCTGTCGGAAGGGAACCATAAATCTTATATCCTGCTTAAAGGGATCGACCTTACCAATATCAAGAATTTTAGATATAACTACAGCTCTAAAGATGCAAACGGCGAGATAGAGGTACGGATAGATTCGCAGGCCGGCCCGGTAATAAGCTCTGCGGCATTTACACCAACCGGCGGGTTAGATAAACTCAACTGGATAACTGCTCAGCTTCAAAAGCCAATGCAGGGCAAGCATGATGTTTATTTTTTTACCATAAAGCGCGATAAGCCCAACGATAAAATAATCCGTTTGGTTGATATTCAGTTTGGGCAATAACAAATAAATGAATTTAAAAGTAACTTTGTAATTATGGTGTAAACGTATATATTTGCAGCCCGCAACGGGGGATTAGCTCAGCTGGCTAGAGCGCTTGCATGGCATGCAAGAGGTCATCGGTTCGACTCCGATATTCTCCACCTTGATAATCAGGGCTTTACAAGATTTTGTAAAGCCCTTTTTCATTCCGATAAAGTTTGGATAAAGTTTAAAATGATTTAAAAGTCTTTAGAAGTTCTGCAAATAAAGCTTTTTAAGTGCTATAATTAGTTACAACGGCATACTACTCAATTGATTTCACTTAGATTTTAAAGAATGTTGCAGCAAGTGTTTAAGGTCTTTTATTATTTTTGAAACGCTATGAAGAACGATTTAGACCAGCTCAAAGCCGCGATTAAAAGTCTGCACACCCAAGGAGTCAATTTACTGAACGCCATAAGGGACGAACAATTTCCTGAAGAAATGGAAAGGCATTTTACTCAAGTTTTAAAAAAGAATTATCAGAACTTAAAAAAGGGACTTCCCTTTTTTAAGTCTAACTACCAGACTTGGTATAGCGAAGCTATGGCGGTTATTAAGATATTGCTGCCTTTACGCTATAACGACTTTGTAAACTTATATGAAAAACCTAAAAACCGGAAAGAGATTACTAAGGACAATTATGTGATAGCAGATTATTTCAGCGATGCCATCGTGACAGCCGGCTTCGATAAGAAAGTGATGGTAGGGCTTGATGCCGCGATACCTGCTTTCGAACAACAATTTCACATCATCGGTGCGGCAATGCAAACATTGGATAGTTCATTGTTGGATATCCGTTGAGAGATTCAATCTGGCCTACTAGACGCTGAACTTGACAAGGCCGCTTTGCTACTGAAAATAAACAACTTCGTGCTGCAGGTGCTGTGGCTGGAATCACGCTGGAAAAACATTTGGAACAAGTTTGCGAGCGACGACAATTAAGGTATACCCGTAGGACAATTGCCGATTTTAACGAATTGCTAAAAAAACACCAAATAATTGATTTTCCAGAATACCGGCATATCAGTTTACTTAGCGACCTGCATTTATCATGTCTTAAAAATAACAAACGCGAACCAGAATCTGCGGAGGTTACCGATCTCATCAACGGAATAGACAAAATAATAAAGACAGTATTCTAATTAATATTTTTTGCTTAAATCAGTCGATGTCCGTCTTATCAGTTAATATGTATTGAGTTTTTTTGAGGATTTTATTTGATTTTAAGTAAATGGTTCGAGCCCAGTATGGGGATGAAGTGCCCTAAATAGCTTTTATTAGTCAAGGGAGGTTTCCTACAATAGGTTCAAAAAACCTGGTAATAGCTATTTATAAGAGTAGGTCATATTATTAAATCCTTAATTTTGACCAATGAGTAATATCGTTTTACATCTACTGAATATCCTAACTAACAGCCATCTATTATCAAAGCAATGCCTGCACAATTAAAGGAACATATTGAAAAGATCGTACCGCTTACTGATGACGAATACGCGTTCGTTATTTCCCATTTTAAGTCCAGGAAGTATAAAAAGCACCAGTTCCTAATCCAAAAGGGAGACCTTGTACCATGCTATTATTTTGTATTAAAAGGACTTTTGAAACTTGTATTTACAGATGATACAGAAAGGCAGCATATTATTGCTTTCGCGATGGAAGACTGGTGGGAAAGTGATTTCTACGCTTTTTACACCAAGACAAAAGCAACGATGTCGCTGGAGTGCCTGGAAGATACAGAAGTGCTTTGCCTGACTTTGGAAGATTACCGTAAGCTTTGCGACGGCCTGCAGAAAATGGAACGCTTTTTTCTCGAAAAGGCCACCTTCGGTTTTCTCGGTGCGCAAAGGCGGATCATCTCTTCACTTACTTCCAATGTCAAAGAGCGTTATGAACAACTGCTCAAACAATACCCCTCCCTAATCCAGCGCGTGCCCAAAAGCCTGATCGCCGCCTACCTGGGCGTTTCCCGCGAAACTTTGAGCCGTTTATACGCATAGTGTGACCTCCGTCACATCAAAATCGTGAGGCAGGTCAACACCCATTACCGATCGTTGTCTTTAATTTTGAAAATCAATTCAAATAAAAAGCAACACAATGGAAAAAGCAACGACGACCACTAATGTCAAAACTTTCAATCTCGGCGCTTCGTCTGAATACGCCAATGTTCTGATCAGTCAGGGCTATAGCGTCAATGGCATGATTTATATTTCGGGACAATATGCTCATGACACAACGGACGCGGTTACAGGCGTAGGTGATTTTGCGGCTCAGGTCCGTCAAACCCTGAAAAACATCGACCGTGTGCTGGCTGGATTCGATGTCACCAAAACCAACATCGCGGATATGATAGTTTATCTAACAAATCCGGCCGAGCAATCGGGGCCGATGGTACCATTGCTGCAGGAATATTTGGGGGAACACCGACCAGCTGCAACTGTCATAGGGGTTACCAGTTTATGGTACCCGGAGCAGCTAATTGAAATTAGGGTCGTAGCGCACGCTGAATAAAGATTTGCCTGCGATAAGATTTAGCTAAAAAGCTCTTTAGTGTAAAACTTGAGAGCTTTTATTTTGCCGTATCCATTAAGAAACACTGTTTTCTAATCATTGAAGCCTGATAAAGTTATTTGAGATTTTTTGCCGGCTAATAATGGTCCTGATTGTCCATGCACCTACACCATCTATCCATGTTAAACCAATTGGGAGCACTGCACCTTTGTATTGTCAATGAAGACAAACAAAATCTAAAAAAATGTCACGTTTAACAGCACTTGATCCCGAAACAACAACAGGAAAATCAAAAGACCTTTTTACTGCCATTCAAGGCAAGTTGGGCATGGTCCCAAATATGATGAGAACAATGGGTAATTCACCAGCGGTTTTAAACGGCTATCTCGCTTTCAGCGGTGCTTTAGGAGAAGGAACCATCGGCGGTAAGCTTGGTGAACTGATTGCCATTACCGTTGCTAACGCGAATAGCTGCGAATATTGTAATGCCGCGCATAGTTTTATCGGCGAAAAATTAGTCCATGTAGATGTAAACAGTATTGCAAATGCGCGTGAAGGTAAATCAACAGATGCTAAGATCCAGGCGGCACTTGATTTTTCAAGAACGATCGTTGAAAAAAGGGGCCTGGTTGATGATACCGATGTAGATGCGTTAAAGAATGCTGGCTACGATGAAGCAGGAATTGCAGAAATTATCGCTCACGTTGGTTTAAACTTATTCACTAACTGTTTTAACAATGCCGCAAAGGTAGTAGTTGACTTTCCTGCTGTAGCGCTAATTGAAACAGCCGCTATTTAATCATATTCACACGCCGAAGAATGGATAGATTTGTATTTATCCATTCTTTAATTAAAAACTTTTATGGAACAAAAACTTCCGCTTCCTCCATTTACAATGGAAACCGCATTAGAAAAGGTACAACTTGCTGAAAATGCCTGGAACACCAAAGACCCGGAAAAGGTATGCCTGGCTTATACCATTGATACCGAATGGCGCAACCGCACCGACTTTATTAACGGCAGAGAAGAGGTGAAAGCTTTTTTAACCAGGAAGTGGGAGAAAGAACTGGAATATAAGTTAAAAAAGGAATTATGGGGATTTCGGGAAAATCGCATGGCTGTTCGTTTTGAATATGAATGGCATGATCAAGCAGGACAGTGGTATCGCAGCTATGGAAATGAACTCTGGGAGTTTGACGAAAACGGGTTGATGCGTAAGCGTTACGCCAGCATCAATGATCTAGAAATTTCCGCTGAGGAAAGACTGCTATTTTAATCAGCATCAAATTTAAAAGCTATAACTTGAAAGCTCAAACCGCCTTTACATTAATTAACCCGCAAACGAAAGCGCTAGGCTTCAAGATCTTTGCTTTCGAGGATGACTCTTATTTTAATGAGCAGAAAAATCACAACTATTATTCAATGGTTTTGGTAACTGAAGGAAAAGGCAGGCTAACGGCAGATTTCTCACAATATGAATTTAAGGAAAATAGCCTGATGAGTTTTTCCATCTACCAGCCGTTTAGTATAAAGGCCGAAGATGAGTTTAAAGGTCTTTTAATTAATTTCCATCCTGACTTTTTTTGTATTCATAAACACCAGAAGGAAGTAGCTTGTAATGGCGTGCTTTTTAATAATATCTACGAATCGCCGCAGGTGCAGTTAACAGCATCGGAGATGGGCATGCTCACCGGACTGGTTGAACAGTTAAAGGCTGAAATGCAAAACGCAGCAGTTGCTCAATATGAATTAATGATTGCCTACCTGAAGATATTTTTGATTAACGCCTCAAGGATAAAAATTGATACGCAATTGCTTAAAGCATCCGGTATGGAGAAAGAACCATTTATATTGAAAACCCTGAAGGACGCTATTGAAGAACATTATAAAAGCAAACACAGTCCCAGCGATTATGCCGATTTACTGAACATATCTGCCAAAGCATTGAACAGGATCAGTAAAACGCATTTTAATAAAACCTTAAGTAACCTAATCGCTGAACGGATCATTATCGAAGCTAAACGCGAATTATATCTGTCCGCGAAGCCAGTTAAAATGATCGCCTATGAACTGGGTTTCAATGATGAGTTTTACTTTAGCCGATTTTTTAAGAACAATGCCGATGTCTCTCCGCAAATCTACAGGGATACGGTAGGGTTCGCGAGGGCCGATGCTTAATTTTTTTTTATTTGGATAAACAATCCTTGGAATATTCTTAGCAGCATTAGTCTTAATTAAGCAACTTTAAGTCCACCCAATAATTTCAATTGTTTTAACAAATGGTTCGAATTATGTCCAGTCTGGGGACTGCAATAATCCTGAATTTATGATTGCGTTCTATGTCTGTAATGAATCTATGCCTCTTGCGAGTTTGAGATAAATAGGTGAATCGTCCACCTAAAACTGTGAACTGTTAAACAATCGACTGTTTGGTAAAGCTACCTTTGTGACGGTTTAAATACTTAAATACTGTTAGTGGTTAAGTTAAAATAAAACCTCAACACAATGGAAATTAATAAAAATAATTCTAATAAGGAAACCACCGTTGCCATTATTGGTGCCGGTGTTTCAGGTTTGGCATTAGCGACTTTTTTACAAAAGTCCGGTGTTGCCTGCGTTATCTTAGAAAGGCGCAATCGTGCTTATATTGAAACCCGGCAACGTGCTGGTGTTGTCGATGCACGCGCCGTACGCATGTTTGAACAATGGGATATGGCAGACAGGTTGCTGGCAGGGCCAGTGGCCATGACTATTGATTATCGCCTGAATGGTGCTGGTCGTGTCTTTACAATCGTTGGCGAAGATGGAAGTCCGAGCCGTTTCTGCACGCAACAAATGCTGGTAGGAAACTTAATGCGTGAGCTTTTGGACAACATGGCTGGCGATGTCCGTTGGGAGGTGACTAACGTGGAAATACAAAACCAAGGGGATGAACGTCCGAAGGTAACCTATACCGACGCCAGCGGTACGCATGAATTAATGTGCGATTATATTGTCGGTTGTGACGCTGATCGTGGCGTGAGCAGGGCCTCCATACCCGATGGTATCCTGACCAAATATACACATGAGTTTGGTTATGCCTGGCTGGCTGCGTTAGTTGAAGCGCCGGTCACCGGTAATCCAATTATGGGAGTTAGTGATCATGGCTGTGTGGCACAGCTTCCCCGTGGTCCACTTAGAAGCAGATATTACTTGCAGTGCGCACTTGAAGACAGTGATAAGGACTGGCCAGACGAGCGCGTTTGGGACGAGATCCGTTTGCGGCTTAATGATGAAGGCATACAGGATGCGATCATTCATGACAAATTTTTGTCCCGCTAAGATCCGTAGTGTATACACCGATGCAATATAGAAATCTTTACCTTGTAGGCGACGCTGCACATCTGGTACCACCTACAAGCGCTAAAGGAATGAATCTTGCGCTTTACGATGTTGATGTGCTGTCGCAGGCTATACTTAGCGCTGTGCTTGACCAGGATACCACTGCTTTGGATAATTATTCTGAGACTGTACTCCCTCACATCTGGAACTATCAGGATTTCGCGGTATGGATGACTGACATGATGCATGATGCAGGTGATGCGACGCAAAACGGCACGTTCCGTCAAATGATCGCACGTGCCAGACTTGATAATCTGTTCAACTCTGGAACAGCTGCTCATCTGCATAGTGAGTACCAACGTGGCATGAACTAATGCTTAAGTTTTTATACTGATAAGCTAATGTAAGGTGGGCAATATTCACCCTCTCGATTTAAACATTACAGTTGACAAATTAGATTTTATTCTGTCGATCTTTGCTCAGTTATGCTTATGATGTTGAATTCAGATGAGTAAAAAAGAAAAGATACCGGTACACCGGATGGATGATTGGTTTGCAGGTATTTACCTAAAGTCCTTTGCCGCCGTAAATTCAACAGGTAAAGCATATAATTTATACGAGCCTCACCGGCACGACTTCTATTTCTGTATTCTGGTGGACAAGGGAAATTTGGAATTGGAGATAGATTTTAAAAAAACGCAACTTACGAACCAAACTCTTTTTTTATCTTATCCGGGGCAAATACACCAGGTAAATTTTGCCAATGTGTAGCGAGGCTGGTTTCTGGCTTTTGATCCTTCGAAACTTGATGAAAGGCTGGTGAACCTGCTTGATCAGTGTTTGTCAGAGATTATCCTCGTGCCATTATCTCCCGGTCAATCCTACGGTTTGTGTTCGTTAATAGATAACCTGCGTACAATTTACGATGATCAGGCCCAGATGTTCCGCGAGAATATTACCCATTCTATTGTGACTGCGTTTGTTTATCAGCTTGTTTCGGCTTACCTCTCGATGGAAAAGTTTAACCTAATCAGGCATTCCGCCCGGAGTATTGAGATCACTAAAACATTTAAGCAAATGCTGCGTCGAAATTTCAAAACCATTAAAAAGCCATCAGAATTTGCAGAGCGAATGAACATTGCGACAAGCTATCTGAATGATACGGTCAAATTGGTGACAGGATTTTCTGTTACTTATTATATCCAACAGGAATTGATGCGGGAAGCGCAAAGGCTGTTATCCTATTCAGAACGGTCTGTAAAGGAAATAGCAAGCATCCTGGGATTTGAAGATGAAAAGTACTTTAACCGCCTATTCCGGAAGGTGATGGGCATTTCTCCCGGAGCGTTCAAGAAAAAAAATGAAACCAACATTCATTTGTAGTTTGGCATTCTCCTTATTGAATAAGTGATTAACTAAAGGAAGCGATGAGCTTTATGCTTTCAAAAAAATGGTTCGGCGTGTATTCATTAAAATTGCCGCTGTAATATATGAAGCCGCAACCGATGGTAAAAACCAGCAGAAATATGCAGCAGGTAAAGATGCCGTTGCGCTATCAGCGAAACGAAACCAACTGGGTTTTGAAGCACACCGCAAAGAGATCGCTAAACGTTACCAATTATAAATCAGATGAAAAAGACAGATCAACCGGGTGGATTGGAAATGACCACCTTTAAACTTACCAAAGGCAACAGTTACAAAGAATTTATAGCTGCAAACGCCGACGTGGACCAGTGGCTTAAAATGCAGCCAGGTTTCCGATTCCGGCATATCGCCCAAAAACCGGATGGCACGATCATAGATGCGCTCATCTGGAATTCGGAAGCAAATGGCACCAATGCCATGCACCGGCTAATGACCGAACTTGCTGACTCCCCTGTACACGACACCATAGATCAGGGTACTGTATCCTGGAATATATACCCCGTTTATCATCAGCTACCAGACGTGGAATAATTTGATAACTTCGCATAGAGGCTGTAATTGCCGCTATGCTTTTTTAATATTTTTATGGAGAAACAAACGCCAAAGGCTTTCCAAACCATTTCAGAATTACTGCGGGCATTAGGCTTACCCAAACCTTTGCACCCTATGGTTGCCCTGGTTGATTATAAAGACATTAAAGCGGATACGACTGAAATTGGAAAAGGTTATATGCTGAATTTTTATAAGGTATCGTTTAAAAAGCATTTCGCCGGGCAACTCCGTTATGGCCTGGGACATTACGATTTTGAAGAGGGCGGATTATCTTTTACCGCGCCAAACCAATTGATATATGCTGCCGATGAAGAAAAGGATTACAGTGGGCATACACTGCTTTTTCACCCTGACTTTATACGCAATTATCCTTTAGGGAAGCACATCAGCAAATACGGTTTCTTTAATTATACGGTTGCCGAAGCCTTATACTTGTCTGACAAAGAAAAAAAGTCATCTTTTCCCTATTCGATGCCATTGCGTTTGAACTGGATACCAATATTGATAATTTTAGCCAGGATGTGCTGATCTCTCATATTGAACTGATGCTCAACTACAGCAACCGGTTTTATAACCGCCAGTTCATTACCCGTAAGATCGTGCATAATGATCTGATCGCAGATATGGAGGCCTATCTGTCGGCAATTTTCGATACAGAAAAAGCATTCCATCATGGAATACCTACCGTACAACAAATGTCCGATCATTTAAAAGTTTCTGCCCGTTATTTAAATGATATGCTTCGATCCCTGACAGGACAGACAACACAACAGCATATTCACAATAAACTGATCGAAAAAGCAAAAGATATCCTGAGTACCAGTAATCTCACTATCGCCGAAATTGCCTACAGTTTAGGATTTGATTACCCGCAATCCTTCAATAAGTTATTCAAGAATAAAGTAAATTATCTCCGCTTGAATTTCGCCAGAAATTCAATTAACGTCAGCGGTGCATTTTTTGATTGTATTAATAAAAAGCCCCTGAAGATAATTGGAGGGGGCTTTTTACCATTTTAAAAGTCCGTGATGCACACGTTCGATAAAGAATCCAGCAGTTTTTCGCCATAGGCTGAAGCTGGAGATTGAAACCCGGTTTTATAACTTCCATTGAGTGCTCTCGAAACAATTGCGATTGATGACGTTACCGTTGGCATGTAGCCGGATGGCATATCGATCATTGACCGCACGACTTCACCGTTTTCGCCGGTTACTTCCGCAACTATTTTGCTGCGTTTTTCTGATGGTTCGTCTGAATCCGGAGTTTTGCTTACACCTACTGTTGGTGCTTCACCAGATGCAGCTGGCAGGGCCATTTGAAAGTATTCTTCAATATCAGTAATTCCTGTGGACTTATAGCATAGTATTACTCCCCCAAGCGGTGTAGGAATACATTCTTCCGGCCCGTTTCCGAAATCAAATACAGCCGGATCAGCTTCATTTAATTTTTTGATCACACCTGCTTTTCTTACAAGGATACCGGCATTTACAATATTTGCGCTGCTGGCAATTGAACCGGGAGTGAAACCACCTGAATATTTAAAAGCTGCGCGCAAGGCCACCGGATTTATTACACGTTTAACTGTGTGTAAAACCAGTGGATCGTAGGATGCAAATAGCCCCGCACCAGATAATAGCATGATACCTGCGGTTTTTGCTGCCTCATTTTTACTTTCCGCAAGGCGGTAAATATCCACTTCTGCGGTAATATCAAAGTAATGGACTTTAAATTTAATGCAGGCTTCCATTGCCCATTCAGCGGTTTCGCTGAATGGGCCTGCAATATTCAGCAATGCGGTTTTCCCATTTAGTGCAGCTTCCCAGTGTACAGTATCTTTTACCTGAAAAACATGATAAGCAACATTCAATTGGGCAGCAAGTTCAGCTAACTTATGTTCATTTCTTCCTGCAATTTCAAAATCAATTCCTTTTCTGGCAGCTTCATAACACACCAATGTACCTGTATGCCCGGTTGCTCCATAGATCAGCAATTTACCTTTTGGGATTTCTTTTAATTCAGTCATATTATTTTTTTAAAAGCTTTTCTGTTTTGCTCAAGAAACCCTCCAAAGCAGTATGGATATCTACGCCCATCCTGTCGGCAAGGATAATTAGCCACCAGATGCTTTCGCCCAATTTGTGGGACAATTGCGTATCGGTATCGCCTCCCGCAGGCCAGCGCTCTTGTTGCGACATAGTAAGTCTGCCCACTAATCCAGCATCGGTCAAAAAAGCCAATGCATCTTCTTCGACCGACCATTTGCTTCCGTGATGGGTCAATTCCAGTTCGTGATATAATTCTCTTATCTTTTGTGAACGAACGATCACTTCTTCAAAATTCAATTCCTTACTCATGATATTTATTTTAGAACACTTGTTACAAAATTAGTGCCTTGTTTTTATTTCTGTTTATTATTAAAATATTACCGGGAGATCTGATCGACCAGGTATTTGGACATTTTCTTAATTTTTATCGGGTCTTTGTGAATAATATAAGATTCATGCCAGCCAGTGAAATTATTGATGATAAAATCAGTTAAAGTAGCTGCATCAGTATCAACATCGAGTTCCTTCAACGCTATCGCCTTATTAATTAAACCTGCAAGGAACTGGTGGGTGAAATCATTATCTTCACGAAGGATGGCTTGTAAGTCCGGATCTGTTGCTGCCACTTCGAAAGTTGTCTTGATAGCTAAGCAACTATTTGTACTATATAAGATGGCATTTACAGCGTCATTGATAAAACTAATGATAGCCTTTAGCGGTGATTTGATCTTAGCGGCATGCGCCTGCGCATCCATCGCCCTGGCCTGGGTGTAGCTTCTTATACATTTGATAAAAAGCTGGTGTTTGTCACCCATTGTATTATAAATACTGCTGATCTGGATATGCATGGCATCGGCCAGATCACGAATAGAAGTACCCGCGTAGCCTTTTTCCCAAAAAACTTCCATCGCTTTCTTTACCGCTTCATCCTCATTAAATTCCAGATTCCTTGCCATAACGGTACAAACGTACATCTTATTTTGTAACAAGTGTTCTAAAATAATGTCATTTTAAAATGACAAGGCTATTTAGCGGCCCGTGATCTGATGCCGGTGTTCAATTCCCCAGTCTGCAAGGGCCAAAATAATTGGCTTTAGGGTATGGCCGTAAGGAGTTAGCTCGTAAGTTACCGTGATGGGTTTGGTAGTATTTACAGTTCGCGTTAAAAGGCCATTGATCTCTAAGTCTTGCAATTCTTTAGAAAGCATTTTAGCTCCTAAGCCGTCAATACGTTGCTGAAGATCAGTAAAATTCTTTTTTCCGTAAAGCAGAACGCCTACAACTTTAATCTTCCATTTTCCGCTGATCAGATCCAGCGTGTCCTGTATGGCAAAAAGCATTTTTGAACAATCTCCTTGTTCTTCATTGATTGTTTTGATCTTTTCCATGTGCTGCGTGCTAACAAGGGAACTCCCTATACTTTAGGAAACCCATAGCAAAAGTAAAGTTAGGCCAATCTACCTTTGCCCTGTCTTTTATTTACAAAAACAAGATTCGCATGTCAAACACAGTCCTCAATAAAAATAATATATGAAAATTCTAATAACTGGTGCTACCGGCAATTTAGGTGGCCTTGTAGTCGACGCTTTGTTACATAAGACCGCGGCGGAAAACATTTCGGTTATGCTGCGAAGTGTGAAAAACGCGGAAAACTTTATCAATAAAGGTATTGATGTCCGGCTTGGAAATTACGACGATAAAGCTTCAATGGTCAAAGCCTTTACGAGCATTGACAAATTGTATTTCGTATCAAGCCCGGATTTGGAAGCCCGCCTTACTCAGCATAAAACTGTCGTAGCGGCAGCCATAGAGGCTAAGGTTGGACATATCGTCTATACCAGCTTTTCGAGGAAAAGTGGAACAGAAACACATCCCTTGTTCACCCTGGCCGAAGGTCATATTATCACGGAAAACGCTATTAAAGATTCAGGCTTGCCATATACCATTCTGCTGAATAACTATTATATGGAAGTTATACCGCTATTTACAGGTGAAAATATTTTGGAAAGCAAAACGATTTACTTTCCTGCCGAGCATGGAAAGAGCGGTTTTATCGCCAGACAGGATATTGCTGAGTTTTCGGCGGTAATCTTAACAACTCCCGGGCATGAACAAAAAACCTACGAAGTAAGTGGAGAATATAGTTTTGATTTTGAAGAAGTGGCTCAACTCCTTTCCGAAACAAGTGGCATTACGATAAGTTATGTTTCGCCATCCGAAGCCGAATTCGAGCAAACGCTCGAAGATTATGAAGTACCTCCAGCCTTAATAAAACTGAGTTCATTGTCTGCCAAAGCCATAGTTGAAGGTGAATTTGATAAAACGTCAAATACGTTTGGACGGATTACCGGCAAAAAGCCACTTAGCTTACGCCAATTCTTGAAAGATCAGTTTGGGAATGGAAAGTCATAATCTATTGTTGCTGATAAGGCAATAGACATAACACATAATTTAATTCAATAGTTTAATTTAATAAAAATCAAATGACAAATTTTCAAGAAACCGCAGACAAATTTGCTGTAGTTGAAACGCTTTATCGGTTTGCTGCGGGCATTGACCTTCGTGATAATGATCTTCTCGCATCTGCTTTCGCAATAGATGCTATTTCCGATTTCGGGCCTGCCGGAAAAAAGGCCGGATTTGAATATCCTGTGCTGGAGGGCCGAGAAAACATTGTTGCCGCGCTGACAGGCTCTTTGGGGGAAATCGATACCACACATTCCGTGAGCAACCCAAGAATAAAAATCAATGGAGACAAAGCTGTGATGGACGCCCTCGTAGAAGCGCAACACGTACCCTCGAACGATCACTCTCGTCATTATCTCATGAAAAACAGGTATGATGTTGAGTTGATAAGACATGGAGATGTTTGGGTTATCCAGCGTGTAACTATTGATAATGTTTGGCTTACTGGAGACCCGACAGTGCTCACTGGAATTTAAAAATTATTATAATTGTAGTTGGCAGTTATCAATTTAAGTTCAAGAAACATCCAGGACAAACATCACAGTTAAAATTAATATGATGACAAAAAGTTAATTGAAAGTATATGTCCAACAAGCGAAGCCTTCAATCGAAAGAATAGGGGGCTTCGGTTTTTTTAAAATTTTTGTTATCAGGTAGATTAACACTTTCGGCATTTTTCAACAGAGCGGCTTAAATTCGTGCGGTTTCGGTTAGTTAATAAACACTTTCCAAATTGTTTAAAACCTTCAGATTTTCCATTAGTTGGTTCGAATTACGCCCAGTATGGGGAGCCTGAATGGGCAAGCACGGGAAATCGGTCGCTTGCCCTTCTTTTTTCATTCTATTTTACTGTTAACAAGAAGATACAAGTGTAAAGTTCACTCGTCACAGAGGTTGGATGTTGCAATGAATATGTTCTAGATTTTCTAAAGTGATAAATTGTGTTGTTGTAAAGATGAAATCTTGATTTGAAGAGTTTCCTTGTTTCCAATAAATATGTTTCTGAATGCACGATTAAATTTTGAGCCAGATCGTATCCGCGAACCAGTTTCTGCTATCAATTAGGTGGCCAGTAGGGAAAAAACCACAGGCAAATGCAAGATCCTCGGTTTGTCTGAGTGTGTATTTCTGAGATATTTCTGTCCAGATAAATTCGTTTTCCTTAAAGGTTATAAGTTCTTCCCCAATCTTCACTTCTGCCGCTTCCAGGCTAATCAAAAAGCTTTTACAGCTGCCTGTCTCCGGTTCATAACTGCAATAGTGTTCAAAGGAATCAACATCAAAATTCGCGCCCAGTTCCCGGTTGATCCGATGGAGCAGATTTAGATTAAACCGCGAAGTAAAGCCCGCCGCATCATCGTAAGCGTCTTTAATTGTCTTGGGATGTTTGATAAGATCGAAACCAGTAACAAGTAAGTCGCCGGAACTTAAAAGGCCGTGAATCTGCTTGATAAATATCGTAGCCTCATCCTTGGTCTTATTACCGATGTTTGCCCCTAAACAAAGTACCACCTTTCTCCTGGGGGATTCTTTGACTGCTTTTTCCAGCATCTCTATATATTCCCCCCGAAAGCCCTTGATTATGATGCTGGGAATCTCGGCAGGTAAAGTAACCTCTAATTGATCCACGATTTCCGGCGAGATATCTATCGGAAGGTAACTGAATGATTTTCTATCAGCGTCAAGCTGCTTTAGCAAAAAAAATAGTCTTGCTACAGTCTCCAGGACCTAATTCTATTAAATCTAAAGGCTGGTCTGCGCATGTAATTTGCCTGGATAATTCAGCTGCCTGTCTTGTAAAAATTTCCATTTCACAGTCGGTGACGTAATATTCCGGCGTATTCATTATTTCCTGGAACAATTTATCACCTTCCGAATCATAAAAATATTTAGGATATAGGCGTTTCGGTTTTTCCTGAAGCCCTCTAATCACATCCGCTTCGAAAGTGATATTTATTGTATTCGTCATAGATTGCAAATTTCCCATTACCTGCATTTTTAAAAGAAGATAAACAGACATAAAATACTTGTGATAAATATCACATTATGAAGTTCTTTGGGCAATAAAAAAGGGTAAGCGACCGCTAAGAATTGCTTACCCTTTATGCTTCTGATCTTGGATCGAATCAGTGTCTGATACACCCGATTACAATTCCGGCGAAGGTTGTTTAAAAATGGTAGACGCCACCGTCGGCTACAATTTCCTGACCGATCACGAAAGATGAATCATCAGAACCAAGAAAAACGGCGACTTTGCCCATTTCTGATGGAAGCCCTATGCGCTGCACCAGGTTGGCGGAACCAACCTGATGTTTTAGTTCCATAGCAATATCATGGGGTATGCCAAACTTTTCGAACGCCGGCGTATCAATAGTTCCGGGGCTTAATATATTAACCCGAATTTTTCTATTGGCGAGGTCTTTCGAAAAAGATCGAGCCCAGTTAACCACAGCTGCTTTAGCACCTCCGTATGTCGTCAGCCCGTCCAAAGGTTTGTGTGCTGCAAGAGAGCCAACCATTACCACCGATGCACCATCTTTTAAGTGCGGTAGCGCCTTTTGCACGGTAAAGAAAACGCTTTTGAGGTTTAAGTCCATTATCTTATCGAAATCATCTTCTGTAACATCCGCCATATTTCCGGCAGTACCTGCTCCAATAGCGCCACCGGCATTTACGATCAGTATATCCAACTTCCCGAATTTCTGCTCTGCTTCAGCGAACATACTGCTCAAATCGTCCAGTTTCGTTACATCACATTTGATTCCGATAAATTGATCATTAAGTGCCGCAACGGAACTATCCAAGGTCTTTTGGGTCCTGCCCGCAATGGCACCTACTGCACCCTCTGCCACAAATTCTTGGGCAATACCGAAACCTATGCCGCTATTTCCTCCTGTTATTACTGCTACTTTATTTTTGAGTCTCATTTTTTTAGAATTAAAGTTTTCCAAGTCACTACAGGTAATAATTTTTTACCTGTTGCTATTGGACAGATAGCTAAGTGCTAATTAATTTGTGTTAATATTGTCAACGGGAATGTCGACAGAGAGATTATATCTACTACCGTCTGAAGCTAAAACACAACGACTATTGTCTTAATTAGATTTTAAATTTGTGTTAATCCTCCATCTACAACCAAATCAGTTGCGGTGATGTAACTGCTATCACTGGAAGCAAGGAATAGCGCAGCTTTTGCCGTTTCTTCCGGATCGCCAAGTCTGTTAAGCGGAACAATGCTTTTGAAAAATTCTCTACCTTTTGCTTCAGCTTCGGGATTTGGAAATTGCGCTGAGATAATTGGTGTATTAATCGGTCCGGGGCTTAATGTGTTTACACGAATTTGAAGGTCTTTCAATTCAACTGCCCACGTTCTTGCATATGAGCGCAACGCTGCTTTTGTGGCGGCATACACACTGTATTTTGCTAAACCTTTTGAGTGCAAGCCGGATGAAACCAAAACAATGCTTCCGCCATTTTTCATTAGCGGTAAAGCTTTCTGTGCAGTAAAGAAAACGCCACGGGCATTAATGTTGAATATCTTGTCAAAATGTTCAGGAGTTGCGTCTGCTAGGGTCACAAGTTCTACCATTCCTGCGTTTGCAACAAGTATGTCAATAGAACCTTTTTCTTCTTTAACGGTTTTGTACAAGCGGTCTAAATCGTCAAGATTAGACACATCACCTTGAACAGCAGTTACATTGCTGCCGATTTCTTTTACAGCTTTATCCAGTTCGGCCTGCCGTCTGCCGGTAATGAAAACATATGCGCCTTGGGCCACGAATTCTTTAGCTGTGGCTAAACCTATTCCGCTGTTACCTCCAGTAATAACAGCAACCTTATTTTCTAATTTTTTCATTCTTTTTAAATAATTTCCTACGTCATTATTGACACTACAAAGTTGTAGCAAACGATAACGATAGAAAATCATCTACTTTACAAAAAACACTGAAACTAGATTAACTTTTTGTGGGGTGATTCCTTATTTTAGATAAAAATTGAGTGGTAATACCTAAGTAAGAAGCTATTACATATTGTGGAAATTTGAGTAAGAATTTTGGGTACCGATCTGTTAATTCGTAAAATCGTTCTTCTGCAGTTTTAGTTAAATTGGATAGCATTCTTTTTTGCACAAAAGACGCAGTCCTTTGGGCGTGCATCCTAAAGAAACGTTCGAACTTTGGGTTGAGGTCGTATAACTTTTGTTCGTTTTCAAAACTTAACTGAACTATGATAGATTCTTCCACTGCTTCAACAAAAAAAGTGGCGGGCTCCTGGTTGATATAACTCGTGAAATCAGAGATCCACCAGTCATCAATGGCCAAACCTATAACATGTTCCTGGCCATCATTAGGGTCAATTATATAGGCTTTTAAAGCGCCTGAAATGACATATGTCCTAAATTTACAAACAAAGTCAGGTTGCACAATTTGTTGTTTTCTTTTTATACGAACAATTTTCAAATGAGAAGTAAATGCATCTATTTCTGATTTGTCAAGTACTATAAAACGGTTGATGTTATTTACTATAGAATCAAAATCATTCATTTTGTAAAATTATAGATTTTATTATCTGGTATTGGTCTTAAATAGTGAGAAAAAAGGTTGGTCATTACTATGATTTAGACACATCATCAGTCATTATGTATACTTGTCGCTATCAATCGGTCCATATCTCGCAGTCGCTGGTGAAATAAACACGTGCTTGTCGCTCTGTTAAAAATTAGGATGATAGCATCCAATTACAGAGGGCATTTGCGCAAAATTACATGTGTGGGCTTTTATTAAAAGCTAGCCCATAGTGAATCGAACCCCTTAGTTAAGCCACTCTTAGGTCGCACAAAAATCTTAATTCTTTTAGAAAATGGTTCGAATTATGTCCAGTTAGGGAGCCACAGGCTATATCCACAGGAAGTACGCCTTCTTGGCTGCCCTTTCATAACAAGCCGCTCTGAAAATTAACAACTTTTAATAAAGCACCTCAAATCGGTTCGAGGCCAGTCTAAGCTACTATTTTAGCCAAGTTGTCAGCTTTGTTGGCAACTTTTTATGAATATTTTCATAATGAAATATGATTTAAAAACTTACGGGTTGTATATTGTTCAGGTGTTTAAAACTGACACCCATTTAGAACGGAGGGTCGGGCAATCCGAAAAGACTCAGGGCTTTTGCCAAAATAATACATCATTGTTGGTGTGATAGCTGATGACAAGGTAATTTTGGTGTTTCTTGGTTTCAAATCCGTCAATCCCGGGTTCCTGACTACCATAGGGCAATAGTTCGACATACTCTAAAGTCTTCCCTGTTTCGCGGGTTTGGTAATCCCAGGCACTGTTAACGGGGCAAATCATTCGGTATAAATGCTGCGCCATGAACTGATATAAGTAAACTTCCTTTCTGTCGGGCACATGATGATAATTGGCAGTTGCATTCAGGATCAGCGGACGGCCATCAATCAGCCGCTCGCGCACTTCAGGCACGCTTAAAAAGTTTCCTTTTTCATCTTTGATATAGGCATTTTCCTGCGGGTCAATATATATCCATTTATTTAAGGAATTAATATAAACCGAATTGACTACATGGCCGCCAGCCGGCGTTGGGTATTTACCCGAAAAGCATATTACACTCCGTGATTTAATACCCATCGATAAAAAGATCTCATTCATAGCGACAGATAGCGGATAACAGCCCTGCGCATATTTAGTGTTCCTGTAAGTCTCAATAATATTCCTGGCGGTTAACACATCCAACGGTTTGTTGTCATCATGGGGTACCTGGTCATGAAACCATTGCAATAAACGTATTACCTTATCAGTCTCGCTGCCTTTGCCAGCTACGGCGTCCAGATTATACGTTTTCCGAAGATCAGTTAAATGAGTATCATCAGGCGACTGGTACCTGAACACGGGATAGTTTTGTTCTTGTGTACGGTCATAAGGCGCGCTTTTTTTCAAAATTGCTACATAATTAAGGGAATCCTTTTGCTGTGCTGAGGCTGCAGTGCAAAATAGAAACATAAGAAATGTGGTTAGCTTTAATGAGCTAATAGTTGAAATTGTCATAAAAGTTGTTTTAAATAATACGCTGTATTGATGAGCCTACTTTAATAATACCCCCGCATAAATAGTGTTGAAATTAACCTGAAAAGCTTACTATAGATCTTCTTGCTGCTGGTCAAAACCATAACGGATTATATCCTTTAATTCTCGCTGTATTTACGGAAAGCAACAGGACTTAATCCAGTTTCCTTTTTAAAAAGACGGGAAAAGTATGGTGGATTTTCGAATCCAAGCTGATACGCAATCTGCGCTATCGTTAGATCTGCACCGATCAGCAGGTTCTTTGCTTCTGAGATCAGGTGGTGATGAATATGATCGATGGCGGATTTCCCGGTTTCCTGTCTTAAAAGGTCACTCAAATAGTGGGGCGACATGTTTAGCTGCTTTGCAATCGCCGCAACTGTCGGCAATCCATCAGCCTCTAATGCCTCATCCTCAAAATACTGACGGAGCACTTCATTGAACCTGGAAACAATTTTACCGGACAGCTCACCCCGGTTCAGGAATTGCCGCTTGTAAAAACGCTGCGCATATTTAAGCATTGATTCGATATGCCCAAGAATAATCGGTTTACTATACTCATCCTGGTTGTTGTCATATTCCGTTTCTATTTTCCGGAATAGCTCCCACATGATTTCTTCCTCTCGCGGTGATATATACAGTGCCTCATTGGTTTGGTAATCGAAAAAGCTATATTTCTTGATCGCCTGGTGCAGCAGCTCGCCATTTAGGAAATCCGGGTGAAACATGATCGTAAATCCGGTAACTTCAAGTTTGATATTTTTAAAATCTACTATCTGGCCGGGTTTAAGGAAAATGAGCGAACCATTTTCGTGATCGTACTTTGTGCGGCCATAGTTCAAATCGCCTGACAATACTTTTTTAAACGCAATGGTGTAAAAAGCGGTTGTGTATTCGTTACGGGCGGCATCTTTGGCAACCGGGCAATGATCTACACAGGTAATCAGGCTTAGTAAAGGACTTTCCGGTAAAGACCAGCCTTTGGCTCTATGGAGTTCGCTTAAACTTTTATAATGTTCCATTATTTTACAATAAATATACGGCATCCGCCTTGGAGGGATGCTGTATTATAAATTCATGATTTATTAATGACCGTGAGCCGCAATTGAAACATCCTTCCAGGATTCCCAAACTGCCAGCCTGTCCGAATAAACCTGCTGTACCCGAGGTAAGCCTATCTTTCCTAAAAGTAGCCGTAAAGGCGGTTCTTCGCTGTCCACTAATTTTAAAATAGCCGGTACGGTGGCTTCCGGAATACCGATTGTTTCAGGTTTGAAATAGCCCTGCAATGATTTTTTGATATCATCATATTGCGCCATAGATGTTGTCCTCACAGCAGAATCCCCGCTCCAGTCTGTGCCAAATGCATTAGGCTCCACAATGGTAACATGAATATCAAAACCTTTAATTTCAGCTGCCAGACTTTCGCTTAATCCTTCCATTGCCCATTTCGAAGCGGCATAGATGCCTAGGATCGGAGATGCAGCAATGCCCAATACACTTGAAATTTGCAGGATGCGCCCTTTCCCTTGTTCCCGCATAACGGGGATGATTGCCTGTGTCACCCATAATAAACCAAATACGTTTGTTTCCAATTGATCCCTGGCTTCTTGTTCGCTGGTTTCCTCAATAGCGCCAAACAAGCCGTAACCTGCATTATTGATCAGCACATCGATTCCCCCAAAATGATCATTTGCCTGCTTAACAATGGCAAAACATTGCTCCCTGTCATTTACAATTAACTGAACAGGTAAGATCGATTCTCCATAAGTACGCACCAGATCCTGTAAGACCTCCGTATTTCGGGCAGTAGCGATTACCTTGTCTCCCCGTTTCAAAAAGGCTTCGGCCCAAATCTTACCCAATCCCCGGGATGCGCCTGTTATTAAAATTACTTTAGATTCCATTTCTTTAAATGTTTGATACAAAACTATCTGCAAACACCTATTGATGATTTATACAAACTGCTGAATATCTGATACAAATTTGGCTACCTTAAAATGATCTACAATTTAAGAAATGGAGATATGAGCTTTTCACTAAAGTAATTTGAGCCTATAGCGAAAACTGGAGATCTATTTTCTACAGACCTTTGTCTTATCAAACAGTTAAGATCATGAATTTACTCCAAACCATCATCGACTACTACCACGGAGAAGCCAGGCACGACTTCTGGATGGCCTTTATTGGCGCGTTACTATTAATTGGCGGAATTGTTCTTTTGAAATGGGCAGCCCCATTATCGCTATTAAAGGCTTTAACTATTCCAATGTTCTTATTCGGTCTGATAGTGGGCATCGGCGGCGCAGCAGATGGAATATATACCCGAAAAATTACGACCACTAGAGTAGAGCAGTATCAAAAGGATTCAAAAGGCTTTTTAATACAGGAAAAGGTAAAAGTTGAAAAAACACACCGCGGCTGGCCCGGCCTTCGCAGAATGTGGACCATTCTGAGTATAAGCGGTGCTATCATTGCGGCAATATTGTTCAGAAAGCCTTTCTGGCTTGGCGCAGGTCTGGGAATGGCTGGTTTAGCTGTTTTAATCTCCCTGTTTGAACTTTTTTCTATGCGGTTTAACGAGCGCTATTACCATATAATTATGGAATCGAAGGTAAATGCAGCAAGTTCATTGATACAGGAAAATCCAGCCGATGAAAAGCAGGAGACTACAAAAGTACATGTGCTACAGACATATATTGACCCGAAGCTGAGTGAACGAAAACTGGAAAAATCCGCGGGCAACAACTCCAGATCTGATAATCTTTCCTTAGACAGTTTAAAATGCATTGCAGCTCCGGTTTTAGCAGCCACTGTTATAAACGATTCCATTAATTTAGATGTAACGACCTTTGTACCCCAACCCGCTAAGGCCATTGAAACAGCACAATTAAAGATCAGCCATAGAAAGAAAGAGAAACTATTGGACTATTATAACTCAGACCTGATCCAATCCGGTGGCGTTAGTGCCAGACATTGCTTATTCAACAAAAAATTCATTAAACAATAAGTAAAAAATAAAAAGAGAATCATGAAGAAAGTAGCATTAGTAACCGGCGCGTCAGCAGGAATCGGGGCAGCCACTGCCAGCTTATTAGCTCAAAGCGGTTATACCGTATATGGCGTTGCACGTCGTGCAGATAAAATGGCCGGACTTAGAGATTTGGGTATTAAAACAATAGCCATGGATGTAGCCGATGATGCATCAATGGTTAAAGCCGTGGATCAGATCATTGCTGATCAGGGTCGTATTAATGTGCTGGTAAACAGTGCCGGATTCGGTTCCTATGGAGCTGTTGAAGACGTACCGATGGAAGATGCCCGATACCAGTTGGAAGTAAACGTAATCGGCCTGGCTCGCCTTTGCCAATTGGTATTGCCACACATGCGGGAACAGCATTTTGGCAAAATCATAAACATCACTTCCATTGGCGGTAAAATGGCTACACCGCTGGGCGGCTGGTATCATGCCAGCAAATTTGCTGTAGAAGGATTGAGCGACAGCCTGCGCCTCGAAGTGAAACCATTTGGTGTAGATGTAATCATTATTGAACCAGGCGGCGTAAAAACAGAATGGGGCGGCATCGCTTTTGACAGTGCCGAAAAAATATCCGGGCATACAGTGTATGGCGACCTAACCAAAAAAGCCAAAAGCATTTTCGCTAAAACAGAGGTAAACAATATTGAACCAGTAGTGATAGCCAAATTGATCAAAGATGCAATAGAAACCAAATCGCCCAAACCGCGCTACGCAAAAGGCTACATGGCCGGTATAATGTTAGTGGCAAAGAAATGGCTGAGTGACTCCATGTTCGACAAGATGATTATGAGCCAGATGAAATAAGCTTCGCGTAAAGATTTATATTTGAACGATGACTAGCGACGAATTACAGCACAATATATTATACAGTTGCAGTGCAGCAAGGAAAAGAGATGGAGAGGCAATTGTCCACGACTATGTCTTGTCTTACGTTATTACCGGTGAAATTGCCTTTTACCATAGCGGCGGAACGTTTACCCATGGACCCGGATCAATAGGGCTGCTGCGTAAAAACCTGTTATTGAAATCAGTTAAAATGCCAACTGCGGATGGCACACCCTTCCAATCCCTTAATATCTTCTTTGATCAAGGTTCGTTACGAAAGTACAGCGGCCAGACGGATGTGATCGCGGATGGCCCGTATGTTGGCGAACCTGTGATCAATATGAGCCATGATGCATTCCTGAAAGGTTATTTTGATTCTGTTATACCTTATTTTAAGTCGGATCTGCCTTTGACAGCAACCATGGCAGAAATTAAAACGCGTGAAGCGATTGAGCTGGTATTGCGCCACAATTCACGATTAAAAAATATGCTTTTTGACTTCAGCGAACCTTTCAAGATCGACCTTGAAGTATTTATGGGGCAGAACTATCTTTACAATGTACCCATTGCCCAGTTTGCGCGATTAAGCGGGCGCAGTCTGGCAACATTTAAACGCGATTTTAAGAAAGTGTTTGATGATACGCCCGAGCGCTGGCTTAAGAAACGAAGGCTTGAACGCGCGCATTTCCTAATCAAAGAACAGCACCAGGCACCGGTTGCCGTTTTCAATGACGTAGGGTTTGAAAGCCTGTCACATTTCTCGGATGCATTTAAAAAGTTTTTTGGATATAACGCATCGTCTCGTTAAGTTGATAGAAGGTAAAGCACAGTACATTCGATAGTGAACGGTCAGCATAACAGTTTGTGGCAAGTTCGTATTCCGCCCTGTTAAGAGACTCTAAAAGTGCTCTAACAAGCTCAAAACCTTCATTTGGTCTAAAAGCGGGTCGAATTCTGTCCAGTTTGGGGATTTATGCTTTCCCTCTTAGGTATAAGCATAATTTGTATTGTGTTTAAGCATAAGCCCAGTTATAGAAACTTTACAGCATTATACAGGATGAGATTATAGAAATATTGTCGCTCTTAGTTGAAAAAGTAAAGAAGATTGTATTTTAGTTATTTTCGTTGATTAAATAATGATAAAGAATTATTAAAATTGAAAATAGGTGTTTTAAAAACATTTTGAAGTGAAACAAGTCATACTGGCGGCGATCATCGATTCGACCGCTGACACGATCATCAGTAAGACCCTGGCGGGAATTATCACAAGCTGGAATCCGGCCGCCGAAAGAACATTTTTTTAAATTGAAACACGGTCTACCAATGCCCAATTTCACCATTGGTTTTAATTCAATTTGTCTCTTGAGCACAAGCGTACCCGATCTTTACGCTAACTTATTTCGGCACCTCGCTGCTGGTACCTTTATCTGTCGCTTGCAGGATGGCGCGGATGCGCTCAATATGCACCTGCGATGCATCAGCCCTTTCCTGCGCGGATCTTGCTGCTGCACCTTTTTGCTCGTGCGCTATGGTTGTCATCAGGTTCTTACGTTCTTCAAACATACGGAGAGCCGTCCACATCGTTTCCTCTATTTTTTTGGTTTGTTCAGCTAATAGTGCTGCTGCGGTATATGCATGCCCAGCGTGGCAGCGGAAGCGAGTGAATTTGCCACTGTCTACTTTCCAAAGAACGCCACCACAGCCTGGACAGTTGAAAGGCACCTGGTCACCAAGGGCATTGACAGCAGGCAGGTCACTAAGTACACGTTTAGCGATGTCGGCCTCAATACGCACACGGTCAGGTATCGCTTTCTTCTTGGCCGGCTGCCGGTTCACTAATTTATAAAGCAGTCCGCCCATTTCGGCTATGGGCAGGCAATGTTCAGGTTTAATTTGGTGCAGCGCTTATTCGGCATCGGCCGGGTCCTGCACAATAACGGTGCCGCCGCAGTCCTGAATAACCTTGAGACCGACAGTGCCGTCATCAAGATAGCCTGTCAGTAAGATTCCGATCACGCGATTCCCAAAAGCAACGGCTGCTGAACGGAACAATGGATCAATAGCTGGCCTTGAGCGGTTTTCATGCGCCCCTTTGGCGACAACGATCTCATGTTGGTCGACCATTAAGTGCTGATCCGGCGGTGCAAGGTAAATATATCCTGCCCTCAGCACCATCCCCGTCTCCGCGTGCACACAGCTTAAACTACTATTTTGCTGCAGAGTTTCCAGCAGTACCTTGCCCGTGGCATCCTGCGAGATATGCTGCACCGCCAATACTGGCGCAGGAAAGTCCGCAGCCAGTTGACTGGTCAGCTTAACCAGCGCCTGCAGTCCGCCAGCAGAAGTCCCTATCACAATGATATAAGGGGTCGTTTTTGAATTCTTCTTTTTAGGTATCCGCATGATATAGATTTAAATGAAAGTCTTAACAGCGTTATTTGAAACGGTGGCAATCTATAGGAGATCTTTAGGAACAATAATTCCCACGCCTGGCCGTGCCGCCTGCGTATGCTGGCTGATAACCTCCAACAGCTCTGTAAGGTCAAAGGGCTTATGCAGAAAGCCGTCGCAATCAACCCCGATAGGAGGATCACCCTTGCTGAAATAGGCCGAAAAAATTATCACCGGGATATGCCGGTATTGTTCCATCGCTTTGATCTGCCGGCAAAGGTCGCCGCCGTTGACCCCGGAGAGGTGATAATCCAGCAGGATTAGGTCCGGCCGGAAGTCTCGCACCGCTTCAAAAAAATGGACGGCGTCGGGGATATCGTTAACCTGGAAATCTTCATAGATCAGTGCTTCTTTGACGACCGCCAGTATGGCTTCATTATCATCGAGCACCAGAACATGCTGCTGCCTCATATAGTTCTTGTTAAGCCTAAAAAACGGCTGGACGGCTAAGTAGATGGAAGCTTAAGCGAACGGTAGCTCTAAAGGTAGGTGAATGTATATGTGTATAACAATCAAAATCGTTTTTGTTTGCTTTAAACCCAGATTAGCAAGTAACGACAAACAGATGTCGGCGTTGTGGGTTTTACATGTGCAAGATTTCGCGGCATAAAACCGACACGCGGTAACGGTGAGCGGGCATAATTATCCATCTACACAATGCGATTCTCGGCATCGCCAGCAACAATGCTTACCTGCTGCCGCAGACTTTTAAAAAATCACGAACCTTGGCGGCTGGCTGTCCCTGTTGGAAATTAAGCTGTATATTGATTACAGTTTTTATCTAATGAACGGCACCAATAAGATTATTACCGTTCAACAAGCCAGCAATACTTATGCCTCGCAAAACGCCGGTGCTAACCGTCACCAAGGTGTTGAATACGGTTTAACTTACCGCCCAACTGACGAACTTTACCTGCGCTTGAGTGGTACCAACGCGCTCCACACATTCGTACATTATGTAAAAAGCGATATTAATTACAGCGGCTAAATGCAGACCGCTCACCATTTAATTTCGTAATGTAGAGGTAATGTACAAAAAAGTGTTATATCCTGTTGATCACGTCAGCAATGGAAGGGCGGGATTAACTTCCATATTCATAAAATGTAGAGCTAAACTGTTAGCACAATAATAGACATGAAAGATTTAAGGACTGAAAAAAATTCTTAAAACCGGTATATGATCAGATCACATAATTATTTTACGATGCCACATTTTTAGAACCGCTGGAAATGGCAAGCGGTTCGAGTCCAGGAAAGGCGCCATCTAAAGTTCCTTCAATTCATTTAAAACGCTTATTTGATCCAATAGATAGTTCGAATTATGTCCAGTCTGTGGACTTTAAGTTTTTCTAAACCTACGTGTATAATTAAGTCATTTTAGCTTGCTAATTGCTTCAAAACCTCAATAAAAGGTTCAATATTTTTACCCTACAGCCTGGCTATGTTACCGAGAGAAATTCTTAAGATTTGAATATTAACCATCCAAATGTTGTTACAAATGGGAACACTTTTCACTGTTGTAGTTGGTTACACCTCGTAAGATGTTCTAGCAAATCTGTTTCTATATTCGATCGGCGTGAGTCCTGTGATCTTTTTAAAGGTTTCTCTGAAGGTTCTCATATCAGTATAACCAACCTCAAGCATGATCTCGATGACGTTTTTTTTTGAAGCTTCAAAGAAAGTTTTAGCCGCCTCGATCCGTACTCTTTGTAAATATTCAGCGGAAGTATTATTGGTGGCATCTTTAAACTTTCTTTCAAAAGTCCGGCGGCTTAAATTTATTAAAACAGCTAACTCGTCCGTCAGTATTTTCGTGGGATAATTTTTTTCGATATGATCTTGTACCTTTTGAATATCCTCATCACAATGGTTTCTTTGACCTTTGAATATAGCGAACTGTGACTGACTATCTCTCCCAATATCCAACGCAAATAACTTGGAGACCGTTACAGCGGTTTCCCGGTCCGAAAACTTTTCAACCAAATATAATACAAGGTTCCATAAACTACTTGCCCCACCACTGCTGTAAATATTACCGTATTCTGTGATAATAGCTCCGTCCTCCACTACAATTTGGGGATACCGATTTCTAAACTCACTGATATGGGCCCAGTGGGTAGAACATTTTTTGCCGTCAAGCAAGCCCGTTTCAGCTAAAAGGAACGCACCAAGACAGAGGCTGGCAATGCTACTGCCTCCATTGTGCAGGTTTTTAAAGTAAGGTATTGCAGCTGCATTGGTTTCAACCCCCTTGGCCGTATCACCATATACAGGCGGTATGACCAAAAGGTCTGTCTCGACTACGTCCTTGAGCAGTCGATCAGTTTTGATCATATACTCGCCGTTGTTAGCAGGCACATATTCACTTAAGCCCACATATTCAACCTTGAAGATAGGCTCTTTGCCAGCACCGATTAAAACTTCGTTGGCGGTATGAAAGGTCCGGAATGGTGGAGTAACCGCTTCAATCACCCCATATTCAGGTACAAAGACAGAAATTTGCATATCAATAATGTATGAGAAGCTCGAAAGTATTAATATTTTGTCACAATACACCCCTGATGTTGGCGTATTAGCAGCAACGATTATTTATTGGCCCGACGTAATTTTGAGTTATTGTAAACATTAATGTCACAAAATTATCAGTAATGGCTCAAAGCACAAAGATCATAGTAGATGCTACAGCGAATGCAACTGTAGAAAAGGTTTGGAAACTTTGGAATAATCCGGACGATATTAAGAAATGGAATACGCCCGATCCAAGTTGGCATAGCCCCAGCAGTGAGAACGATCTGAGAGTTGGCGGTAAATTTAAAAACAGAATGGAGGCTAAAGATGGAAGCTTCGGTTTTGACTTCGAGGGCATTTACGACAGCGTAGTTTTAAACAAGGAAATCTCTTACACCATGGGTGATGGTAGGAAAGCGACTACGACATTTAGTGAGCAAGAGGGCAAAACCCACATGTCTATCTCTTTTGATCCTGAAACAGAAAATGATCCTGAATTTCAAAAACAAGGATGGCAAGCCATCCTAAGCAACTTTGTAAAATACGTCGAGTCGAATTAGCTGGTGTAGCGACAGCTCAAAGATCTCCGAACTCTTAAATTTTCGAATTATATTAGTCAAAAAGAAACCAACCATAAATTACAATTAAGATGAGTAGAAAAACGATCAATATTATTTACTGGATCTCAACAGGGTTGATATTGGCCATGATGCTTTTTTCAGCGGGTTCCAGCTTCATGGAAAATCCGGATGGTGCCAAAATGATGACCGCTATCGGTTACCGGCCTTATGTCCTTCATCTTTTGGCAGTAGCTAAAATATTGGGGGTAATGGCTATCCTGACACCGGGCCTTCCGCGATTAAAAGAATGGGCTTATGCCGGTTTTATGTTTGACCTGATCGGGGCAGCTTATTCCTTTTATGCTTCCGGCTTTGCTTTCAAAGACTGGGCATTCATGATGGTACTAATTGCTGTACTCGCTTGCTCATATATTTTCTACCATAAACGGTTACAAACTAAGATCTGATGAACATCCTGATCTCTATATTAGCTATCGTAGCAGGCATCATCGCCCTGGTATTTATCATCGCCCTTTTTATGAAAAAGGGTTATCGAACCTATCAGGAAGTTATGATCCAGGCGCCCAAACAAAAAGTTTTTGATTATATCAAACACATCAAAAACCAGGACAATTATAACAAGTGGGTAATGATGGACCCGAACATGAAAAAGGTTTTCAAGGGAACAGATGGAACTATTGGATTTATTTATGCCTGGAACGGCAATAAAGAAGCCGGTGAAGGCGAACAGGAGATCAAGGCAATTTCAGAAGGAGAAAACATTGAAATGGAAATTCGCTTTGTAAGGCCTTTTGCCGGAATTGCCCAAGCAGAAATGACTACGGAAATTGTATTGCCTGAGCAAACCAAAGTAAGTTGGACCACATCCAGCACCATGAAATATCCATTGAACATCATATTACCAATGATCTTAAAAATGCTGGAGAAAGACATGGAAACAAGTTTGAACACTCTGAAAAGCGTTCTTGAAAAATGAACCCTTTGTGGCAGCTTTGCCTCAACCGGCTGCCATTCAAAGATTAATATTATCTTTAGCGAAAAATGCGCGTTGAAGAAAAGAGTATTGATTATTGAGAACGATCAGGATATCCGGCATATCATATCATTTATTTTAGAGGAACAGGGATTTGAAATCCTGAGCCTGCCCGAGCCGGAAGATTTGCAGGATATCGTTCCGTTCAACCCGCACTTGATCCTGCTGGACGAGTTCATTAATAACCAGCCGGGCCACCGGCTGTGCCGAAAGATCAAACAAATTAGGACGTTAGCGCATATCCCGGTAATCATTCTTTCCACGGCTAACCATATTGAGCTCATTGCAGCTGAATGTGAAGCTAACGATTTTATCCGCAAGCCTTTTGATGTGGAGGACATGGTCGACAAGGTAGTCCGCCTTGTTAATAATTTGCCTTTACCTTCAGGCGCAGCATAATAATCAGTCCGAATCTTTAAACATTGTTCGGCAGGGTGAACCAAAAGGTGCTGCCTTTGCCGGGTTCACTTTCAACGCCTATTTGCCCGTCATGTTTATGGATGATCTCCGCGCTTAAATAAAGGCCGATACCGAATCCGGCAATAAATTTCATGTTCGGTTTTTGAACCCGGTAGTAACGGTCAAAGATCTTTTCCGTGTCGGACTTTTCAATACCCATTCCCTGATCGATGATCTGGATGCGGACATCTTCCGGCCGCTCCTGGCAGGTAACGGTTATCGTTGTTTGCGAGGGTGAATACTTGACGGCGTTATTGACGAGGTTAGAGATCACGGATGTAATTTTATCGCGGTCAGCATAAACGACGACCGGCGCGCATGGAACCAGTTCAATGTTATGGCTCGTTATGGTAAGCTTGACCTCCGAAATCACTTCTTCTACCAACTGATCAATATTAAAATTTTCTTTTTCAATAGCGATTTTTCCAGTTTCCAGCCTGGAGATATTTAAAAATCCGTTGATCATGCCTGACATCCTTTTAACCTGAACGAAGGCTTTGTTCATAGCATCACTTAAAAATTTGTCGTCACTATTTTTGAGTTTGGTCTGTGTTACCTGGATAATGGCCTGCAGCGAAGTAAGCGGCGTTTTGAGTTCATGGCTCGTCATGCCGATGAAGTCATCTTTCTGGCTTTGCAACTGCCTGCTGATCAACAGCTCCTCCTCCAGGCGTTTTTGAATGGTTTTTAATTCCATTTCGCTGCGCTCTATCTTTTGCCTTGATTCCACTTGTTCGGTAATATCTATGGTAGTGGCAATGATCCCGGTAATCTCGCCGACGGAATTGCGGAAGGCTTGATAAACGAAATTCTGGTAAACAACCTGTGACTGCCCGTAACGGATCAGGGCAACTGGCATTTCGCTGGCATAAAAAGTTCTGCCAGTTTCATAGACGTTCCGCATCACTTCTTCCAGCCCCTGCCCGCCGGCGTCAGGCAGCGCGTCAAATACCGGTCTATTCATGACTTCCTCCTTAGGCTTGCCCCAAAGCTCGATGATCAAATGGTTAGCCACGGTGATGACATGCCGGGGCCCTTCAAGAATACACATGGCGACCGGTGCCTGGGCAATAACTTCTTTCAGGTTATGTTCGCTTTGCTCGAGCCGCTGGCTGACCTGCACGATGTCAGTAATATCTGCAGCGGTATTCATCACGCCGTAGATGTTTCCATCTTCATCAGTGAGCGGAGTGAAGCTGTAATTAAAATAGAAGGGTTGCAGACTACCATCCACAAACAGCTTGACGCGCTGATTTCGCGCATGGAAGGGTTTCCCCGTCGCAAATACATCATTTAACTTCGGATAGATGTCCTGATCGGCAAGTTCGGGCAGCACTTCGAAATAGGTTTTGCCTATAACGTCCGGTCCTTTGCCCCATACGTCAATGATCGACTGATTGGCCATAACGATGCGCATTTCCTGCCCCTTGTAAACACCGATTGGAAAAGGTGCTGCAGCGACAATATTGCGCGACAGCAATTCACTGGCTTTCAATTGCTGTACCGCAGCCAGTTCTTGAACCATAGAGGTTTCCAATTGATTTTGCGTATCGAGCAGTTCCTCATTGATCGCGGTTAATTCCTCATTGCCGGCTGCGAGTTCCTCATTCGCGGTAGCCAATTCCTCATTTAAACTCTGCATCTCCGCAAACGCGTCTTCGAGCGCCCCTTTAGACTCGGCATCTTGCGTAATATCCAGCGTCACGCCGACCATCCGCCGTGCTTTGCCGGTTGTATCGTAGATCGCTTTACCGGAAGCGCTGATCCAGTGCAAACTGCCATCGGGCCATTCCACCTGGTATTTGCTGCTGTAGGTCGACCGTTCAGCGACCGCCTTATCAATGCTGCCTTGTACCGTTTGCCGGTATGCCGGCACGATGGATGCCAGCAGGTCGGCAAAGTTAAAGTCTGCGTCCAGCCGTTGGCCGAAATTCACTTTACATTGGGCGGTACAGGACATTAAACCGCTTTCCAGATCCAGGTCATAGGAACCCAATTGAGCGGCATCCAAAGCGATCTGCAGTTTATTATCTGATTCCTTTAGTTCATCCCCTAGCTGGCTGACGAGTTTCAGCAGGAAATAGGCTAATGGTAGGCACACTAAGGCCGTCAGCGTGATCAGCACTATTGTTTTGGAAGCGGCATCCAGGCCGGTATACCGGGTTACGAAAAGATACATGGCCGCCAGTAACGGTGAGGCACCCAGCAAGTACGCGGCGTAAAGTAAGCCCCGGTTATTACGTTTCGCACGGACATAAACAATTTGCACCCAGCCCTCATCAGCACTTCCGAGCAAAACCGCTGTAGCCATGCTCAGCAGTCCGATAGCAGTATGGAAAGCGACACCGGAATATTTCCCAAGATGATAAAAGCCGCTGATATGAAAGAGGTGGCCTATCAATGACAGGTAAACGATCACCAAAACGCAAAGAACCAGTAGCTGCGCCACGCGGTGCTGCTTGATGAATAACAAATATAGCGCAGTCCCGATCAGCAAGGCATTGATGGCAGTAAGCAGCGAAGTTCGCCCTGGTGCCTCAAGCGAGGGATCGGTCGCGCGGTCTTTTAGCCAAAATTGGTCAATACGTAGATCCACGTTCAACAAGTGTTCCACCAGTAGGGCCACGCTCAATAAGATGACCAGTGCCGCCAATACTGGTGACAGGGCTTTCAGCCTCGTGTAAAGCGTCAAATAAGAAGCAGCCGCGAAGATCAGCAGAAGCGCGGTATTAACTTTCATACTGGCTCCATCTGACAAAAAGCTCTTAAGGAACTCACTGTTAAAAAGCCAGCCGGAAAGACCGCAGCAGCCGGCTAGAAGCGCTATTAATGCTAAAGCCTGCGCCCACTTTTTAATTGTCATAGATGCACTCGTATCAGTTTTGAACATTCAGTTAAACGCTAAGGTAAAGTATTTTAATTTTCATGGAACGGTTTAAAGCATCACTACTTTACAAAATTTCGAAAAAAATGTTCAAAAAACTTATAAGAATTTCTTTTAAGGTATTTGACAGAAGAACTGGCCTGAACAAAAATAAGGTTCTATTATATGACAGTAGAGGCTATACTAAAGTTCGGTTTCAATGCCGATGAGATCGGCAAAATCGGCGGCGACAATTTTTGCAGCGTTTTGATGCTGCCACAAAGCGACGCTAATAACAGAGATTGCCGCTAACTACTAATGGCTATAAAAAAATAATAAACACCGGCGATGGCGACAACACCTGAAATATACCGCGGAATTTCGGTCCATACAGTAGTTCCCATTTTGTTCGTTTTGTGCTTTAATAAACGGATCAGTCCGTACAGTGGAAGCAACACCAACTGGTTGCCTGCTTCCACGCCAAGGCTGAAGCCCAATATGGCAAACCATATCAGGGTAACCGGCATTGCATGCATTAATTCTAACAATCCTCCGGCGAAGCCAAGTCCGTGAAACAAACCAAAGAAAAACGCGACTGCCAGCCTTGCGTTGCCATTGGACTGTTTCGGCCAGCGGATATTCTGAAGGGCGACGAATACTATGCTGGCTGCGATCATCGGTTCAACTACCTGTTCCGGCAAATGTGCCAGTCCGAAAGTAGCCAGTGTGAGGGTAATGGAGTGGGCAATCGTAAATGCAGTAACGACCTTGATCAGATCCCAAAGACTTGCAGCACCGAGCACTAAGGCACAAAGAAATAGTAAATGATCATAACCGGTAAGGATGTGTTTAATACCATGAACAAAATATGTTTTCACGGCAGCCCAGTTGTCGCCATCGTTTAACGCTACCATCGTTGAGGTGAACGGTTGACTACCAATGGTAAAATCAAGCTGATAGCGTGACTGGTCATTGCTGCGTGTCTGACTGTTCACCTGAATAGTCGTATCCGCCGGTAACAGGGTATTGACCATATAAACCGCAATAGAACTGTAATGCTGATTTTTAAAAATCAACTTATGTGCAAATCCTGGTGTTGTAATATTCACCTCATAGTTAATTATTATGTCACCAATTCCTTTTTTAAGATTTTCAATATTAGAAAAGGTTGAAGCTACCAGTTTGAGCGAAACGGTATGGCCGTCCATGGCTAATGAAACGTCACGGTTAAGCTGATTTAGATAGGCACGTTTTTCCCCATCGGAAAACCGGGAATCTCCGTTCAAATCAATGCTTTTTATGATTCGCTCGGCAACATCTGTTCCCGGTGTTAGGCGCAATTCCAGAAATACTTTATCGCTATTCAGGCTAATCGTAGTCGCCTGCAAGTATTCATTTAAGCGATGTGCAAATACCGTAGCTGACAGCAACAAACAGAAAAATACTAAGACAAACTTTTTCACTGCGTAACGTATGAACTGCCATATTCATTTGACGGGTCGCGGTAAATAGTATGAATGTGATTATCTGTATCACCCATCGTCGCCTGGGGTGCAAACTCAATAATGACTTTAGGCCCCTGTATCCGGTAGTAGGCCGTGCCATTTCTGCCGGCTGCGTGAGTTAGCGGGCCGCTCCAGGCGAAATACGTTTGATTTAAGCCGGCTTTGATGTCAGCAAGGTGTGCATCGTGGTAAGCGTTATTGATAATGCCTGACCACTCCGTAATAAGGCTTAATAGCATTTCTTTTTGTTTAGCCGTCATGCCCGAACCTTTGATTCCTTCAGGAACGATGGTTTGGCCGTCATGACCAGGGCCCAATACCAGGTCACCGATATGGTAATTTAATATGGCTTTTTTCTTTTGAGCTTCATCGAGCGCATTGAGCAAGTCAAAAGCTTTATCATTTTCCTGCGCCAGCACACGGATGGTTTTGCCGTTAGCGGTGTAAACGGCTGGCTGCGCACCGGTCAATGTCGGCGTAAGCGAACCTTCTTTACCGGCAATTACCACATTCAAGCCAAGATGATGTCCTCCAAATTCCACCATCCAGGGCTTTGATAAATCAGGCGTTCCGAAAATCCCGATGAGGTAATGATCCGATCCGGCAGTGACATCCGTTCCTGCTATTCGCAGCGCCTCATCAGAACCCATGATCTGCTGCACTTTTTCAAATCCCTTCGCGCTTAATAAAAGCTGCACCAGTTGCATGGCGGCCGCGCATTGTTTCGCATTTAAACTCCCCATTTCTATACCTGGTCGCGGCGTAATATTAACCGGGAAATTTGACCAGATGGCTTTACCATATTGCTCGCCGGACGAAGGTGGGCCACCTGATCCGCCATTGTTGCCACCGGGGCGTTGTCCGCCATTTGGCGGGCGGCGGCTTGTATCACCGTTTCCGGGCGGGCGTCCGTTCGGCGGCCCTCCGGGGCCGCGTTTCATGTTACCCATATTAAACTGCGTGCCGCTGGCGGTTTTGGGCCGTAAAAATTCAAATTGTACCGCTTTGCGCTGTTCGGCTGAAAGCGTATTCAGAAAAACATTAGCCGCTGCTACGATGGCTTTGGTCTGCGTTTCGGGCGAATCCTTTTTCGTAAAGCCTGCCATAGCACATAGCGTTAGCACCGCCAGGGCTATGATCGAATAACTTATTTTTTTCATTTGGTTGATTTAGCGTAAAAAGCGTTGCCGTAATTATTCAACGGATCGCGGTAAATAGTATGGACATGCATAGTTGGATCGCCGCCAACGCCCTGCGGCGAAAACTCGATGATAACATGAGGGCCTTGTATCCGGTAATACGCGGAGCCGTTCTTACCGGCCGCATGTGTTGTCGGACCGCTCCACGCAAAATAAGTATCATTAATTCCGGCCCTGATCTCTTTCATCCGCGCCTGTACATACGCATCATTGATAATGCCCGCCCATTGTGAGATCAGGTCGATCAGCATTTCTTTTTGTTTAGTGGTCATGGATGACGCTTTCAGACCCTCCGGCACGATCACCTCGCCGTCATGGCCGGGGCCGAGCACCAGGTCGCCGATGGCATAATTCAGGATCACCTTTTTGCGCTGCGCTTCATCGAACGTACCGAGCAGATCAAATGCCTTATCATTTTCATCGGCTAATACCCGCACGGTTTTGCCGCCGGATTGGTAAACCGATGGCTGTGCGCCGGTCAGTGTAGGTGTCAACGCCCCCTGCGAACCCGCGATCACCACGTTAAGCCCTAAGTGATGGCCGTTAAACTCCACCATCCAGGGTGTTTTTTCATTGGGCGTGCCGAAGATAGCCAGCGTATAAGCGTCTCTACCGGAGGTGAAATTCGTACCCCCATCAGCCAATGCCTGATCTGAACCCATGATCTGCATTACTTTCTCGTAACCTTTGGAACTCAATAATTCCTGCAACATTTTCATCGCAGCTTCCCGTTGTGGCGTGGTCAGACTCCCCAGTTTCAAGCCCGGACGTGGCACATCGCTTACTGGGTAATTTGACCATACGGCCTGGCCGTACTGCTCTCCGATAAAGCCGGGAAATTGGCCGCCTTTGCCGTCACCACCGCCATTGGGTGGTCCTCCCTGCGGAGGCATTCCTCCACTGCCGCCTTGGGGTGGACTTTTTTTATTTCCATTGCTCTGCGGCGGCCCACCAGGACCGCCCGGTGTATTGGTGCGGGCAAACTTGGTCGTAATTGCTGCTTTTTGCTGTGTAAATGCGAAAGAGATCTTAGTTCGCTGTTCTGTGCTCAATGAGTTTAAAAAAGCGTTGGTCGCTTTAACGATTTTGTTCGTCTGACTGGCAAGATTGCTTTTAAAACCTGCGATGCTAAAGCAAATAAGGGCTGCTGAAGCGCCAAACGTAAATATGCTGATAATCTTTTTGTTCATGATTGTGTACTATGGATCTTATTCTTGATGCATACTATTTTACAAGATAAAACTATAAAATCAATATTTAGATTTCCTGATTAATCGGCACAAAGCCAATATGTATAGACCAATGACAGCTTATCATAGACTTTAGCTGATAAATTATGATACACGTTGGAATACTTATTTTTCAAAAATTCATTTTTTTGAATTAGTTTTCCTCACGCTCATTTAAGGGAACATCCTCGGGATGGTGTTTGAAACATAAATCTTATTATAAAATTACAATAAAATAACAGTCGTTATAAAATAACAATCATTATGTTTGCATCGTGAAAATGACAAAGTCAGAACGTACTAAGCAGCATATAATATCGGCAACCGCACCTATATTTAATAAAAAAGGTTATGCCGGAACTTCCATTGCTGACCTTACTAAAGCAACCAAGCTTACCAGTGGTAGTATATATTTCAACTTCGAGAACAAAGAAGAGGTTGCGTTGGCAGCTTTCGATTATAATTTGGCTAAATATCGTGCTGTCATTCAAAAATCAGTAGATGGCTGCACAGGAACGAAAGATAAGTTTTTAATGTACATCTTGGTCTATCACAGTAAAACCCAGCTGGATTTCATCGAAGGCAGCTGAAGGCGAAGCGGGCCAATGTGGCTGGCTGAAGGATAAATATGGCGTATCATGGCAGATAGCTTCTACCGTGATGTTTGAAGCACTGAAGAACGGAAGCGCCGAGCAGGTGGAACGCATTACACAAGCTTTTATGCAGATGCAAAAAGTTGATGTTGCGGCCCTTAAAAAAGCTTATGATGCATAACAGTCAAGGCTATTCTGTACAACAATAGATTCATAAAAAAAGGCTTTTAGAGATTTAATCTAAAAGCCTTTTAACTAATAAGATAACTAATTATTTTAGTCCGGCTTTCAACTGCTCAACACCTGCCTGAATTTCTTTTGAAAGTATTTTGGTGTTCATATCGGCCTGCTCATCGTCGTAACGCAGGTATTTCCACGTATTGGCGGTTTTGGCATCTTTTATGGCCAGCAGGTAGCCTTTCCCTTTTATCCTCACTTTGGTAGGGCTTAGTTTTTCAATTATATTATCTTTCATTTTGGCTTTAACAATCATGTCGAGCAGTTTAGGCTGGGTGCTTTCCAGTATCATGCTTTGGTTGTATTTGCCCATGCAGATAGTAGCGGCGCTGAGTTTCTTAACAGGGCTTAGCGTTAGATCTATCGGCACTTCTTCGTAGATCATTTTAATGCCCATGCTTTGCAGCATCCCTTTAGACATGGCGCTCATTTGTGCTTTAGGCATAATGGTGAACAGGGGCGGGTACGTCATATCCAATATCTTATCTATCTCCAGGTGCCGGGCATAGCCTATGATAGTTTGAAAGTCTTTTTTAATGATTTGCGCGTCCTGTGCAAAGGTTGCCGTTGAGCATAGCATCAGCAGGCATACAATTAATTTTCTCATGGTTTCTTTTTGTGTTTGAATTTTTCGGTAAGGTGTACACAAGCAACATAATTTTAACTGGATGGTTTGGATAATTGCTTTGCTGTAATGGCTGGTGTATAAACTTCATCAAAAGATGTTTTTAATTTAATACCAATAAAAATTGTACATTAGAATGCGAGAACTGTAGTAGAAAGATAGATGTCAAAATATAAGTTACCTACAATTAAGGAAATTGCAAAAAAGCTTAATGTTTCTGCATCAACGGTATCCCGTGCCTTGCACGATCATCCGAGCATAGGCCTGGTAACCACCATGCGGGTGCATAAAGTAGCTAAGGAACTGGGTTACGAGGTAAACAAATCTGCCATCTATTTTAAGGAAAGAAAGACCTATACTATAGGTGTTATCATCCCCGATCTTTCCGAACCCTTTTTCTCATCAGCCTTAACCGGGGTAGAAGATGCTGCCGAAGCAAACAACTACAACGTTATTATTGGGCAATCACTCAATAATTTTGAGCGGGAGAAAAAGATCGTTGATAACATGAAGGATCACCGGGTAGATGGCATCCTGGTATCTTTAACCAAAGAAACCTCTACCTACGAGCATTTCGAAAGTCTTAAAAAATACAACATCCCTGTTGTTTTTTTTGATAGGGTGCCTTCTAAAAAGGATATTCACTACGTTGCCTGTAATCTGCTCTCGGGCATGCTGCAGGCTATCACCAAGCTGGTGAATATGGGCCACAGCCGTATAGGCTTAATAAACGGCCCCGCTAAGCTGGCCGCAACACTGCAGCGCTTAGAGATCTACTGCCGGTGTTTAAAAGAAAACAACATCAGTTTAGATCAGGATATCATCGTATCAACCACCCTGGCCAAGGCAGATAATGTGAAGGCAATGGAAAAGCTCCTTTCGCTGAGCGAGCCGCCTACCGCAATCATCGTATTTAACGATTACGTACTGCTGGATTGTATTGCCGCCGTTAAAAGCGCCGGGCTTGTTGTCAATAAAGATGTAAGCTTTATCAGCTTTGCCAACCTGCCTATCTGGGAGTATATGGATAGCGTACCGCTGGCATCAATAGAACAGTTTGCGTATAAACAATCCTCTATGGCAGCCGGTTTCCTGTTTCAGCTTATCAATAATGCTGCGGAACCCAACGCGGCAGAAATTCCTCCATTGCAGCACATCATCGATTCGGAGATGATAGATTACACTTCTGCCAAATAATTATTCTGTTTTTTGCATTGTGGAGGCATTAAATGGCGCTTTACCCTCGTAAAGGCCAATAATAATCTGCCTGTGCGCATTTGTGCAAATCTTACACAACCGTTTGCGTAAAATAGAACAAACGATTGCGTAACCCGTGCAAACGTTTGCGTAATCGTGTTTTGCGTTTGCGCCCATGCCGTCCCCTTTTGCTAACAATTATTTTACATCATTTTTACAAATAACTAAACAACTATGCTAAACTCCTTTAAACTAATTCACACAATATGATTAAGAAAATTCTACTCATCTGTTGTAGCGCCATGTTATTTTGCCTGCAGGGTTTCTCCCAAACCTTACCGGTAACAGGGCGCGTTTTATCAGCGCTTGATAAGCAGCCCATGCCAGGCGTAACCGTATCTGTAAAGGGTACAACCAACGGGGTAATGACAAACGTTAAGGGCGATTTTTCGGTAAACGTACCGGCAGGGAAAGCTACCCTGGTGATCAGCTTTGTTGGTTACCTTTCTAAACAGGTAGAGGTAACTCCTGGCCAAACCAATATTGAAGTTAGCCTTACAGAAGATGTACAGCAACTGAACGATGTTGTTGTAGTTGGTTACAGCAGCAAAAAGCAAAGCGAATTAACCAGTGCAGTTACTGTAGTATCGGCCAGTAAACTTAAGGACGTTACCGCAAACAACATTGGTACCATGCTGCAGGGTAAAGTAGCCGGCCTACAGGTGGTAAACAGCTCGGGTGCACCGGGTTCTGTAGCCGAGATCAGGCTACGTGGCGTATCTTCAGTTAACGCTAACCAAAGCCCACTTTTTGTGGTTGATGGTATCATAGGCGGCAACTACGACCCTAACGATGTGGAAAGCATTACCGTATTGAAAGATGCAGGCGCAACAGCGCTATACGGTTCACAAGCCAACGCGGGCGTTATCATTGTAACTACCAAGAGCGCAAAGCAAGGCGAAACTAAATTTGAAGCTAAAATTTCCAGCGGTTTCAGAACAGCCGATTTTGGAAAAATGAACCTGATGAACAGCAACGAGCTGTACGATTATCAGAAAGAATTTTACCGCGACTATATTGTAGGCGCTACCGATAACTCTTATAAAATTGACCTGGTTAAGTTCTATGCAGAACGCCCCTTAGCTTTAAGGGATCAGGATTATAACTGGTCTAAAGAATCTTTTAAAGCTGCGCCGATGTACAACGTGTACCTATCTGCCAGCGGCAAAACCGAAAAGCACGATTACTATGTAGGTGCTTCTTACTACAACGAGAAGGGGACCTTTAAAAATACTAAATATGAGCGTGTAAACTTACGTGCCAATTCAACTTACCACTTCTCTAAAAAGTTAGACATCACCAACAACATCAACTTAAGCGCATCACAAGGCAAAAGTTATGATTATATGGACGTGTACTACTCTTTCCTGAACATGCCCTGGGATAACCCGTACGATGCAGGCGGCGCGCCTGTTTACGTAGACGGTAACTCTACGTTTAAATGGTGGTCGAGAGATAAAATAAACCCACTGCACACAGTAGATAATTCAGACCATACTTACAAAGGGTTTGATGTAAACTACGATCTGGGTATTAATTACCGAATAACCAACTGGTTAACATTTGCCAGCACTAACAGAATTGCAGCAGCATTTAATAAAGGTGTAAATTACGTATCACCGGTTGCGGCTGGTACTTACCATGGCACCGGTTATATAGATGAGCTGAATACCCTTAACTACGGTATCACCTCCAACCAGTTGTTGAAATTCGATTTCAGACTTGGTGATCATTCAATAAGCGGTTTAGCCGGTGTGGCTTTCGAAGGTGGCCAAACCGAGTACTCAGGCGGATCAGGCAAGGGCCTGCCGGAAGGTTTAAAGGTGCTCAACGTAGTATCTAACAACCAACTGGTAAATGGTTACACCAACAAGGGGTACCTACAATCATTTATATCACAGGTAAACTATAATTACAAAAGCAAATACTTCCTTTCTGGATCTTACAGGGTTGATGCTTCGTCGGCGTTCCCGGCAAGTAACCGTAACGCGGGTTTCCCATCTGCATCAGCAGCGTGGCTGGCCAGTAATGAGAATTTCCTGTCGGAAAGTAAGATCATAAATAACTTAAAATTCAGGGCCAGTTATGGTGTTACCGGTACGCAGGATATCGGCGCATCAAGGTACCTGGGCTTGTTCTCATTAACTACACAGTATAACTCACTGGTGGGCGCGGTGCCTTACCAACTGGCAAGCCCTAACCTTACTTGGGAAAGTAAACACCAGATAAATGCCGGTGTTGATATTGGTTTATTTAACCGCGTAAACTTAACGGTAGATGTTTACCGTAACGATACTAAAGACCTGCTGCTGCAGGTATCGCAGCCCCTTTCAGTTGGTTTTGAAACCAAGTGGGAAAATGCAGGTAACGTAATTAACAAGGGTATTGAACTGGGCATCAATTCAACCAACATTAAAACGAAAAACTTCGACTGGACCACTGATTTCACCATCAACTTTAACAGCAATAAACTTTACGGATTGCCATCAGATATTGTTAAAACAGGCTCGTGGAGTATCTCTCAAATCTACCGTAACGGCGGTAACCTGTACGAGTTTTACATGCCAAAATGGTTAGGTGTTGATGCGCAAACAGGTGCGCCGGTTTGGGAAAAGATCGTTTATAATACCGAAGGTAAGGCAGTAGCCAGCGAAAAAACTTCTGATTACTCACAGGCCACCATACAGGAAGTTGGTTCGGCACTGCCTAAATTCCAGGGTGGTTTTAACAACAGCTTCAGGTACAAAAACTTTGGCTTAAGGGTAAGTACTTACTTTAACTATGGTAACAAAGTATTTGCCAACAACCTGCGCTTTATGATGAACGACGGGCACGAGCCTTACTACAACCAGATAAAACTGCCCGAGGATTCTAAAGTGTGGAGCGGCCCGGGTGATACCCAGGCTACAGAGCCAAGCCCGCAAAATTCAGCTAACTCTACTGAAAACTCAACCCGTTATTTGAGGAACGGAAGTTACTTTACCATCAGGAACCTTGCTTTATCGTATACGTTGCCAAAGGCATGGGCTAACAAAATAAGTATGGATGGGATAACCATTGGCGCAACTGCCGATAACGTGGTAACCTTCTCCAACTTTTTAGGACAGGATCCGCAGACTACTATCACACCGGGTGGTTTTGTAACACCGGGCGTATCCGACTTTAAGTACCCTAACAACCGTCAGTATTTGTTAACCGTTAACTTCAACTTTTAAGCAGGCGCAGCCTATTAAATATAAGCTTATATGAAAAAGAAAATATTTATCCTGATTACCCTTGTGTTAGCCGCCGCAAGCAGCTGTAAAAACTTAGATGTTTCCCCAAGTGATGCCATCAGTACTAATACCCTTACTACCACCAGCGATGGTTTAACTAACGCGTTGAACGGGGCTTATGCGCTGTTTAAAGATCATATTGAATTTAACGGATTGGTAGATAACAATAATATGTATCTGCGCCAGTTCTACCACCTGTCGGATTTTGCGAGCGACGATATAGTTTGCGGGCAGGTAACTACCGATCCGTTGTATTACAGCTTTAGCCTCGGGCATTCGCCATCGCAGGGCAACACACGTTATTTCTGGTATGTATCCTATAAAGTTATCACCGGTGTAAACACCGTGATAGATGCGGTAGAAAAACTGCCAAATCCCGATGCCAAAACTAAACAGCTTTTAGGCGAGTGCTACTTTTTACGTGCATTTTGCCACTTTAACCTGGTAAGGTTATTTGGTAAACCATACAGTGTTGACCCGGCATCTCCGGGTATAATCCTGCGTACCAACCTTACCGATGAAGCTAAGAAAGCAAGGTCTTCAGTACAGGACGTTTACGCTTCCGTTATTGCTGATGCCGAAAAAGCTGCCGACTTAATGACACAGCCACGTGGTGTGCAATATGCTTCACAGGAAGCAGCATGGGCGCTTTTATCAAGGGTTAACTTGTATAAAGAAGATAACGCAAAAGCGATAGAATATTCTAATAAGGTGATCAATTCTAATAAGTTCACCTTATCAACCAAAGCCACTTACCCCACCATGTTTGCTAATGCAACCACCAGCCCGGAAACTATTTTCTGCATCGCCTTTACGCAGGTTGATGATTACGGCAAGTTTGGTTCTATTGCATCCATGATCTATTCAGACGGTAACTCGGGCTGGGGCGAAGAGTATGCTTCATCATCATTGCGTGGTGTTATGGCAGCCCATCCGGAGGATGTACGCTGGTCGTACATTGTACCGCTTTCGGACGGTGCAGGTGGTGTGCAAAAGCGTAACGGGGTAGAGGTTTACTACATCAGTAAGTTCTCTTTTCAGGGTGGCTTGCCAAATTTAAGCTCGCCTATTATGTTCCGTTTATCAGAAATGTATCTTAACCGTGCCGAAGCCGAAGCCAAAACAGGTGCCGCCGCCGCTGCGCTTAACGATGTGGACATGATCCGCAAGAACCGTGGACTGGAAGGCTCGCTTTACAATGGCGCTGCACCTGCAGGCAGCACTGCTTTAGATGTGGTTTTAACAGAAAGACGTATAGAGATGGCATTTGAAGGCCACCGTACTTATGATGTTTTCCGTAACAAGAGAACCTTAAACAAAGCTTACTGGGGCTACCACCTGGCTGGTTTAAAAGAAACAGATATCGACCTGTCTAAAACACCGGCTGGTTATTCTAACTTAACCGTACCATACACCAGCGCGCGCACCATTTACTACATCCCAATTGACGAGATACTAAGTAACCCGGCTGCAACGCAAAACCCATAATTGAAACTATCACTCCGTAATATTAACATACAATTGATATGAAAAATTTAAAAGCTTACGTGTGCCTGCTTGCAGTAATTGTAGCAAGCTCGGTATTCAGCTCTTGTAAAAAAGATGATTATACACCGCAAACAGACTTGCTGTACGATGTAGCGGTAGACGGCAATGTTGCAACCTTTACGGTTAAAACAGCAGGCGTAACCGGTTACAAATGGGATTTTGGCGATGGCGAAACTTCTACCGATGCAAGCCCGTCGCACACCTATCCGGGTAAAGGCAAATATGTGCCTACGCTTACCGCATCTGTTAACGGCAAAACCGCCGAGGCTTCAACCGTGTTGCGGATAGCCAAAACAACACCGGTTAAAATTGGCGATAATTCACTTGCCGATTGGGATAACGTAACCAAGGATGTGGTTGCATTAGGTGCTAAGAAGGGAATCTTTCAGAATGTGAAGTTCGATTATGACGGTAACTATGTGTACATGTATGCAGAAATGACCGGCGCAAAAGCAGATGCCAATATTTTTGATTTCTACATCGACTCGGACAACAACCCGGCAACCGGGCTGCTTACTGGCACCTTTACTGATGGTGGTTATGATATATTGCTGGAAGGCCAGCTGCTTACCGTAGGGGTAGATATTTTTTACCATAACAGCACTAATCAAAACGCATTCTCTTTCGCGCAGCAATCTATAGCCGAGGCTTACACGGTAGGCACTGTTAAAGAAGAAGGCGGCTTAGTGAAGTTTGAGGTACGCATAGTCCGCGGTAAATTAAAAGGCTTAACCGGCTCAGGGTTACGCATAGCTATCCAGGCTATTAAAAACGATTGGTCGGTAGTTTTAGGCAATGCGCCTGATGAAGGAACATCGAGTTTCTTTTTAGATATGAGCGAATAATTGGTTTTTGGTTCCCTGGTATACTGTTGATTAAGAGTTGTAATTAATATACGTCGAAGCGCCTTATGGTAAAAAGTTCAAGTGCCCATCAGTTGGCTAACGGTAGGTTAATATCGTTAGATGTTATGCGCGGCATGGTCATGATACTGCTTTGCGGCGAAAGCTGCCGGCTCTACGAGGCTATTAAGCACGTAGACCCGGCGCATCCAATGGGCGGGTTGATAGATCAGTTTTTTCACCATCCGTGGCATGGGCTGCGCTTTTGGGATTTGGTGCAGCCTGCATTTATGTTTATGGCGGGAGCTGCGATGTATATTTCTTACAGCCGTAAACTGGCAAAGCGCCAAAGCTGGCAGGCAAACTGGCCGCACATTTTGTTAAGGAGCCTTAAGCTTTTTATTTGCGGTGTGGCCCTGCATTGCGTTTACGCCGGCAAACCGGTTTGGGAACTTTGGAACGTGTTAACACAACTCTCATTCACCACCATAGTGGCTTATCTGATCATCCAACGGTCTTACATCTGGCAACTGGTATTCTCTTTCGGTTTACTCGTATTAACCGAAGTGTTATACCGCACTATACTGGTGCCTGGTTTCGATCAGCCTTTTGTAGAGGGGCATAATTTTGGCGCATATGCAGATACTTTGTTGATGGGCAAGATCAACAGCGATGGTTGGGTAACTGTCAACTGCATCCCTACAGCGGCGCACACCATTTGGGGCGTACTGGCAGGCAAGCTATTAATCTCTGATAAAACTATCGGTTATAAAATAAAAGCCTTGGTTATAGCAGGCTTAATAGCGTTATCGGTAGGCTTTGGGTTAGACTGGGCAGGTGTTACACCTATTATCAAACGCATCAGCACAAGCTCATTCGCGTTTGCATCGGTAGGGTGGGTGCTGTTGATACTGGCCGTTGTTTACTGGCTAATTGATGTAAAACAAAATATCAGATACGCCTGGATCTGCACCGTGGTGGGCATGAACGCCATATTCATCTACCTGTTTTTTGAAACCGTGGGTGTGCAGTGGGTGAATGATAAAGTGGCCGTTTTTACCGGCGATATGCTGCACCTGTTCTTAAACGTTCCGCTGAGTATTGCAGCATTAATTTCGGCCATAGCCGCGCTGATGGCCGAGTGGGGATTGTGTTACTGGCTATATAAACGGAACATCTTTTTTAAACTATAAAAACCTTAATGATGATAAAAAAATTTACAGGTTACGCCCTCAGCGTTTCCTTTGCAGCCATACTGCTTTCTTCTTCGTGTAACGATAAGGACGCTAACCTTGTACAGGTAGAAAAGGTAAACGTAACCTATGCTGAAAGCACCGAAGACTTTGCCAACCCCGAACGCGGCTTTTATCGCTACTCGGAAACGCATTCAAGCAATTACACGGTACTTACCGAAGCTGAACTGAAAACGTACCGCACAGCGCAATCTATCCCAACGGCAAACTATCAGGTTGCAAGTACGCTGGTGTTCAGGTATTATATTTTAGATGATGTGGTTAACACCGCCATCTCTTCCAGTTTTTTAACCAACATTAAAAAAGATTTTGATGCCGCCCGTGCTGCCGGTGTAAAACTTATTCCTCGTTTTGTTTACACGGCAACAGCCAAGCCGGGCAGCTGCCCCGAAGGATTTATTTGTCCGCTTTATGGCGATGCGCCGAAGGCTATTATACTTAATCACATCGCGCAGCTAAAACCAATTTTACATGATAATGCCGATGTAATTGCATGCGTGCAATTAGGCTTCATAGGTGTTTGGGGCGAACAATACTACAGCGACTTTTTTGGTGATGCCTCTAACAATGGCAATCAAAGCAACAAACTTACCGATGCCAACTGGCGCGACAGGATAGAGGTGATTAAAGCCATGCTTGATGCCGTACCTGCTGATAGGATGATTCAGCTGCGCTACCCGCAATTAAAGCAGCGCTATCTTTACGGTGTTAATGCTCCGCTTACCTCGGCTCCATTAACCGAATCGGGCGCATTTAACGAGAGTGATATGGCCCGCTTAGGATATCATAACGATTGCTTTATGGCAAGCGCTAACGATTTTGGCACCTACGAGGATTATGGAAACAGCTCTACCCCGCGTACATCTGATGGGACTGTTTTAAACACCCTTAAAGATTATTTTAAGGCTGATAGCAAGTTTGTGGTTGTAGGCGGCGAAACCTGTTCAGACGATTATAGTCCAACTAATGACTGCGAACCTGCCGGTAAAATTCAGGCGGAGTTTGCGGCCCTGCACTACAGCTTTATTAATGCGCATTACAACACTGCCGTAAATAACGACTGGCAGGATGGCGGTTGTATGGATAATATTAAACGCAACCTCGGTTACCGTTTTGTACTGCAAAGCGCTGTACTGCCCGATAATGTGGTGAAAGGCACGGATCTTAACATCACCCTGAACGTTAAGAACGCGGGCTATGCATCACCATATAACAAGCGCCCTGCAAAACTGCTGTTACGCAACACCCAAACCAACGAGGTAAAGGTATTGGATATGGCAACCGATGTAAGAACATGGTACCCGGGGGATAACAAGGTAACAGAATCTATCAAGATCCCATCTGATTTCCCGGCAGGTACTTATGAAATGTTGCTTAACCTGCCCGATGCTTATGCCAGCATTGCTGCAAGGCCCGAGTTTAGCATCCGCCTGGCAAACAATAATGTTTGGGAGGCCGCAACGGGTTACAACAAGTTAAACCACACCATAAAAGTTAACTAAACAAGCTACCGTACATGATCAAGGCTTTTAAAATAGGATTGCTTCTTCTCGCGGCGTTTTGCACCGGTGGTGTACAGCTTTACGCGCAAACAAGCATAGCTATTAAGGATGGAGAAAAATGGTTTGGGGGGGCGGTGAACGAGTCGCACCTGATGCCCTTTAAAGATGGCTACAACCTGGATTTATATGCCGATACCCGCGGTAACCAGGCAGCTCCTTTATTGATATCAACAAAGGGGCGGTTTATCTGGAGCGAAGAACCGTTTAAGTTCAGGGTAGAAAAAAACAGCCTGATCATCAGTAATGCAAAAGGTGCGTTGACTGTTGATTCGGCTGGCAAAAACTTACGCGAGGCATTTAAGAATGCAGCCAAGCGTTTCTTCCCATCAAAAAATAAACTGCCCGATACCTTGTTGTTCAGCAAGCCGCAGTACAACACCTGGATTGAGTTGGTTTACAACCAAAACCAAAAGGATATTTTAAGTTATGCCAGGGCGATAATTGATAACGGTTTCTCACCGGGCGTAATTATGATAGACGATAACTGGGCAGATTATTACGGCCGCTTTGATTTTAGGGCAGACAGGTTTACCAATGCCACCGGTATGGTAGATACCCTGCATAGCTTAGGCTTTAAAGTGATGCTGTGGGTTAGCCCATTTGTATCCCCGGATACCGAAGTCTTTAGGGAACTGCTTGCCAAAAAACTGTTATTGTTTGATAACTGCGGCGATGCCGGTAAAACCTGGGCAAATGCTGAAAAGCCGGCAATTATCTCCTGGTGGAACGGTTACAGTTCTGTGCTCGATTTTACAAACCCCGAGGCTACCACCTGGTTTCGCAGCCGCTTAGACCATATGGTGAGTACCTATCACCTGGATGGGTTTAAGTTTGATGCCGGCGATGCCGATTTTTACCCGGCTACAGGTTTGTCATTCAAAAAAGCAAAACCTAACGATCATAGCAGGTTATGGGGCGAACTGGGTTTATTCTACCCGCTTAACGAATACCGTGCCATGTGGAAAATGGGCGGCGAGCCATTGGTGCAGCGCCTGCGCGATAAAAAACACAACTGGGAAGACCTGCAAAAGCTGATACCGCACCTTACCACGGCCGGGTTGCTGGGCTACCAGTTCACCTGCCCGGATATGATTGGCGGCGGTGAGTTTGGCTCCTTCATCGGTAGGGATAAGCTGGATGAGGAGTTGGTTGTACGCTCGGCGCAATGTTCGGCGTTGATGCCTATGATGCAGTTTTCGGTAGCGCCGTGGCGGGTACTGTCTAAACAAAACCTGGCTGCGGTAAAAAAAGCAGTTGATATAAGGGCTAAATACACCTCATACATTATGCAGCAGGTGAAAGCATCCGCAGCAAGCGGCGAGCCTATTGCCCGCAGTATGGAGTATGAGTTTCCTAACCAAGGCTTTGCCGATGTGCAGGGGCAGTTTATGCTGGGCAATAAATATTTGATAGCGCCCGTAACCGCTAAGGGTAACACTAAAACTATATATCTGCCCAAAGGCACCTGGCAAAGCGACTTGGGCAAAAAGGTTAAAGGCCCCGTCAAAATAACAGAAGAAGTGGCAGCAGAAAGGTTACCCGTATTTGAGTTAATTAAAAATTGAAATTCTAAAAATTTATATAGTGCAGAGTTCTAAAAACATAGCTGAGGTTGTATCGCACTTTAAATGTGCAGCTGATGTGGGTTCGCATAAAGCTTATGGGTCGGGCCATATTAACGATACTTTCTTTTTAAAGAATGAGGTTGATGGTGGTCCCGATTATTTATTACAGCGTATCAACAGCAGCATATTTACCAACGTAGAAAAACTTACTGATAATATGCGCCGGGTTACCGAGCATTTAAAAAGTAACATCAGGGAAAGTGGCACCGGCGATCCGCTGAAGGAAGTAATGACGCTGATTCCAACGAACAACGACAAATATTTTTACAAGGACAGTGCAGGCGATTACTGGCGTATGTTCTACTTTTTAAAGGATACCAAATCTTACGATGTGGTAGAAACCCCAAAACAGGCATACGAAGGCGGCAAAGCGTTTGGTAAATTCCAGGCTATGCTCTCCGATATCCCGGCGGGTGAAATGTTTGAGGTGATCCCCGATTTTCATAACATCCAGGTACGCCTGCACCATTTAGCCGAGGCTATAGCTAAAGATGCTGCTGGCCGTGTAACATCGGTTGCTGCCGAATTGGATATTGTGAAGCAGTACGCCGCCGGTATGCTATATTTTCAACAGCCGGAAAACGTAACCACATTACCAAAGCGGGTTATTCATAACGATACAAAATTCAACAACGTGCTGTTGGATCAAAACGACGAAGCACAATGTGTTATTGATCTGGAAACGGTAATGGATGGCTACGTGGCCTACGATTTTGGCGACGCTATCCGCACCATTATTAACACCACTACCGAGGATGAGGCAGATCTGAGTAAGATCCAGCTGAATATGCCGCTGTTTAATGCTTACACGCAAGGTTACCTGGAATCGGCCGGGAAGTTTCTTACCGATGCAGAAGTAAATTCCCTGATGAAGGGTGTGCTTTTGCTGCCTTATATGCAGGCGGTAAGGTTTTTAACCGACCATATTAACGGCGATGTGTATTTTAAAATAAAGTTTGAGGGCCATAACCTGCAGCGTGCCAGGGCGCAGTTCCAGCTGGTAAAAATGCTGAATGCCAACGCTGCCGCCATGCAGGAAACAATACTGAACGAAATGGGAAGCTACGATACCGCGCAGTACTAATGGATAGCACTAAAGATCTGTACATCCCATACCTGGATGGGTTTGATGACCTGCATACCGTTGAGGCTGTTTCCACAGCTTTAGATGGGCATCATCGCCGGCACATTCAGCATGCGCCATGGGCAGCTGGGGAAGAATTACCGCAGGCTTCCTTTGCTATTGCTTATGGTAAAGATGCCATCTACCTGAAATATTACGTTACCGAGCGCACGCTAAAAGCCGAGTACAACCAGTTTAACGACCCTGTGTTTGAAGATAGCTGCGTAGAGTTTTTTATAGCCTTTGATGGCGATGCCAACTATTACAACCTGGAGTTTAACTGCATCGGCACCTGCCGCGCACAGTATGGTAAACAAAAAACAGAACGCACATTCATTCCGGCAAGCCTGTTGAAGACCATTCAGCACCAAACGCTGGTAAAAACTACCGTAAACGGCGATATTGAATGGGAACTGACTTTATGCATTCCTAAGAAGATCTTCAAATTCCACCCGGCGCTTTCGTTAGAAAAAAGCAGGGCCAAAGTTAATTTCTACAAATGCGGCGACGGCCTGCCTCAACCACACTTTTTATGCTGGAGCAAGATAGAGGCACAGGCACCCGAATTTCACCTGAGTGATTTTTTTAGAGAAATAACGTTTAGTCCGCAGTTTATTAACGCTTAACAGCACTTTACAGGCAGAACAAAGCATAACAGAAGAACAATTATAATTATCATAAACAAAAACTAAAATTATGGATCGCAGACAATTTGTTAGAAATACCGCTGTTGGATTAGCAGGATTAACAATTTTGCCTTCAGGGTTATTATTCGCAAAAAATGCAGATAAGGTTAGGCTGGGTTATATAGGTGTAGGCCTGCGCGGCCGCAGCCATATCAGCGAGGGATTGCTTCGCGATGATGTGGAGATTGTTGCCATTTGCGATATACAGGAAAGCTCTCTTAAATATTGCCGCGAGCAATTTGTAAAAGCTAAAAAGAAACTCCCTGCAGAATACACCGGCGGCCTGGATGCCTACAAAAAGCTGCTGGCCCGTAAAGATCTTGACGGCGTTATCATCGCCACACCATGGGAGTTTCATAAAGACCAGGCTATTGATGCCATGCGTGCCGGTAAATATGTAGGCTGCGAGGTAATTGCCGGTATTACCGAGCAGGACCACTGGGATATCTTGAAAGTGTACGAAGAAACCAAAATACCTTACATGACGCTGGAAAACGTTTGCTACCGCCGGGATGTAATGGCTGCATTAAACATGGCGAGGCAAAATGTTTTTGGCGAGCTTATCCACCTCGAAGGCGGCTACCAGCACGATCTGCGTGGCGTATTGTTTAACGATGGAAAGAACTTCAGCGGTAAGGGAGCAGAGTTTGGTCCGCAAACAGTAGGCGAGGCCCAATGGCGTACCCAATGGAATGTTGACCGCGACGGCGATATTTACCCAACCCACGGTGCAGGCCCTGTAATGAACTATATTGATATTAACCGCGGTAACCGCTTTACCAATTTGGTATCGTTCTCCTCTAAATCGCGCGGGCTGAATGCTTATATCGATAAGGTATCTCCCGGCAACAAAAATTCAAAAATTAAGTTCAACAATGGCGATGTTACCACAACTACGCTTAACTGCGCCAATGGCGAAACGGTGACTTTAAGCCACGATACACACCTTCCGCGCCCATACTCATTAGGCTTTAGGGTGCAGGGTACCGAAGGCATCTGGATGGATGTGGCCAATTCGGTTTACATCGAAGGGAAATCTGCTAACTACGATCAATGGGATAAAGCAAGCGTATGGTTTGATAAATACGATCATCCGCTTTGGAAAAAGTACGAAAAGTTTGCCGAAGGCGCCGGCCACGGTGGTATGGATTGGTTTGTATTTAACGCCTTTATAGAAGCTGTAAAACAGAAGAAACAAACGCCTATAGATATCTACGATTCGTTAACCATGAGCGTGATAACCCCACTTTCAGAAAAATCAATTAAGGATGGTAACGCCCCGCAGGCATTCCCCGATTTTACAAAAGGCAAATGGAAAGAGCGTAAGAACACCTTCGCCTTAGACGATAGCGGGTTCTAAAAAACAGCTAAACATGAAAACAAAAATATTAGTGACCGGTGGACTTGGTTATATAGGTTCCCACACGGTAGTGGCTTTGCTGCGCGCAAATTACGAGCCCATCATAGTAGATAATCTGGATAATTCCAGGCTCGGTATTTTGGATCAGATAGAGAAGATCAGTGGCGTTCGCCCCGCTTTCCACAACATCGACTTGTGCGATGAGGCTGCGACCGCGGCTTTGATCGACAGTGAAAGATGCCTCGAAGGGGTGATCCATTTCGCGGCGCATAAGGCGGTGGGCGAGTCGGTTAGTTCGCCGCTGAAATACTATCGGAATAACTTTAATTCATTGCTTAGTATCCTTAAAGCTTTTGAAGGGCGAAAGCTAAACCTGGTATTCTCCTCATCATGCACTGTTTATGGTCAGCCGGATGTGCTGCCTGTAACGGAGGCTGCACCCGTTAAAATCGCCGAATCTCCATACGGCAATACCAAGCAGGTGGCCGAAGAGATTCTACAGGATGTGGCTGCGGCAGATAAGTTAAAACAGATCATCTCGTTGCGTTATTTTAATCCCGTTGGTGCGCATGAGTCGGCATTGATAGGCGAATTACCCGCAGGCATACCACAAAACCTGGTGCCTTTTGTAACGCAAAGCGCCATTGGCAAACGCGGCCCCATAACTGTTTTTGGCAATGATTACGATACCCCCGACGGCAGCTGCATCCGCGATTATATCCACGTGGTTGATTTGGCAGAGGCACACATCGCAGCGCTTAAACTGCAGGAAAGCAGCACACTTACCAGTAACTACGATGTGTTTAACATAGGTACAGGCAACGGTTACACGGTGTTGGAGCTGATCAATACGTTTGAACAAACAACCGGGGTAAAGCTTAATTACACCATTGGCAACAGGCGTGCCGGCGACATTGTAAAAGTTTGGGGCGATGTAACCAAATCGCGCGAACAGCTGGGCTGGCAGGCAAAACTGGGCATTACCGAAATGATGCGGTCTGCCTGGGCATGGGAACAATATTTACAAACTAATCAGATCATTTAAATGCTACTTAATTTATTAGAAGAAACCCGGTACGAGAAAGTGCCGGTGAAAATATATGATAACGACAGCGAAGCAAGCCTGGATGTTGCCAAACGCATAGCTACCATCATTAAACAAAAACAAGCCGAAGGCAAAATAGCGGTTTTAGGGCTGGCAACAGGTGTATCACCCATAAAAGTTTATAAAGAACTGATAAGATTGCATCAGGAAGAAAGCCTCAGCTTTAAAAACGTAGTAACCTTTAACCTGGATGAATATTACCCCATCCAGCCGGACTCTGAGCAGAGTTACGTGCACTTTATGAAGACCAACCTGTTCAATCATATAGATATTGATATGGGCAACGTTAACATCCCCGATGGTACGTTGCAGGAAAGGGATATTGCCGCATACTGCCTTGCTTACGAGCAAAAGATCAATAGCTACGGTGGGATAGATGTACAATTGCTGGGTATTGGCCGTACCGGTCACATTGGTTTCAATGAACCTGGTTCAGCACCAAACTCGGGCACGAGGCTGGTTACCTTAAATGATTTGACCCGCCGCGATGCTTCTAAAGATTTTGGCGGTAAAGAAAACGTGCCAACCAAGGCCATCACTATGGGTATTGGTACCATATTTAAAGCCCGCGAAATTATCCTGCTGGCATGGAACGGTAAAAAAGCATCCATCATTAAAAAAGCGGTTGAATGCGCAATTTCACCTGATGTACCGGCAACTTACCTGCAAACATCTGCTCATGTAGAATTTGTTATCGATAGTGATGCCTCGGTAGAGCTTACCCGGTTTGATACCCCATGGCTGGTGAAAGATTGCATTTGGGACGATATGCTCATCAAAAAGGCAGTAATCTGGCTGGCTAAAACACTAAACAAACCCATCCTTAAACTCACCGAGAGCGATTATAACAATAACGGTATGGCGCAGCTGGCTACACAGCTGGGGCCGGTGTACAATATTAACATTAGTATCTTCAACAAAATCCAGCATACCATTACCGGCTGGCCGGGTGGTAAGTTCAATGCCGATGACAATCAAAGGCCGGAGCGTGCTACGCCGGCTGTAAAGCGTTCCATTGTGTTCTCTCCCCACCCGGATGATGATGTAATTTCTATGGGCGGTACGTTTATCCGTTTGGCAGACCAGGGGCACGAGGTGCATGTAGCCTACCAAACATCGGGCAATACAGCCGTTTGGGACGATGAAATGCTGCGCTATGTGGAGTTTGCTATAGATTTTGCCAAAGCGCAATCGCAGGATGCCGCTTACCTGGAAGGTTTGTATAAAAGTATGGCGGAGTTTCTGAAAACCAAGCTGCCTAACCAATCGGACACGGCAGCTATCCGCACGGTTAAGGGCCTGATCCGTAAAGGCGAGGCCATTGCAGGCGCAAGGCTGGCCGGTTTGGAGGATCAGCGCATCCATTTTATGGACCTGCCTTTTTATGATCGCAGCAAGGCGCAAAAAGATATATCTTTTGAGGACGATATACTGCAAACCATGGAGCTTTTGCAGGAAATAAAGCCACACCAGATCTTCGCTGCCGGCGACTTTGCTGATCCGCATGGTACGCATAAAGTTTGTTTTGAAATTATGCTGGAAGCCTTTAGCCGTTTACGCCAGATTGAAGACTGGGCCAAAGATTGCTGGATTTGGCTGTACCGCGGTGCATGGCACGAATTTGAGATCCACGAGATTGAGATGGCTGTACCGCTTTCGCCGCAAGAGGTTTTGCGTAAACGGCTTGCCATATTTAAACACCAGTCGCAAAAAGATATCCCGGTGTTCCCTGGTGATGATGCGCGTGAGTTTTGGGTAAGGGCAGAAGACCGAACCCAGGAAACCGCCCGCTTATACAATCAACTGGGCCTGGCGGAGTACGAAGCGATAGAGGCCTTTGTAAAATGGAAGTTTGACTAATAATAAAAGACAGCATGGCTTTAATTAAATCTATATCCGGCATAAGAGGCACTATAGGCGGTGCGGCAGGCGAGGGGCTAACCCCGCTTGATATTGTAAAGTTTACATCGGCATTTGGGCATTGGGCAGTAAAGCGTGCCGATACCAATAAAATAGTGATCGGCCGGGATGCCCGCATCTCGGGCACTATGGTGAATAATCTGGTGATTGGTACATTGCAGGGTTTAGGTATTGATGTGGTAGACCTTGGCCTATCCACCACTCCAACCGTTGAAATTGCCGTTCCGCTGGAAAAAGCAGCGGGAGGTATCATCATTACCGCCAGCCATAATCCAAAAGAGTGGAACGCCCTTAAATTGTTGAATGAACTTGGCGAATTTATTGATGATAACGACGGTAAAGAAGTACTGGCCATTGCCGATCGCGGTGATTTTAGCTATGCCACAGTTGATAATTTAGGCAAAGTAACTGCTGATGATACTTACCTGCAAAAGCATATCCAAAGCGTTTTAGATCTGCCCTTGGTTGATAAGGATGCTATAGCCGCGGCCAATTTTAAAGTAGCTATTGATTGTGTGAATTCTACCGGCGGCATATTTGTGCCTGCGCTGTTAAAAGCGCTTGGCGTGCAAACCGTTTATGAACTGTATTGCGAACCAAACGGGCAATTTCCGCATAATCCTGAGCCTTTGCCCGAGAACCTGACAGTTATAGCCAACGAAGTGATTGAAAAGAAAGCCGACCTGGGGATTGTGGTAGACCCGGATGTAGACCGCCTTTGCTTTGTTTGCGAAGATGGCAGCATGTTTGGCGAGGAGTACACCCTGGTTGCCGTAGCCGATTATGTTTTGCAGAACACACAAGGCAATACGGTATCAAACCTTTCCTCAACACGTGCTCTGCGCGATGTTACCGAAGCAGCCGGAAGCAATTACAGCGCAGCCGCAGTTGGCGAAGTAAATGTAGTAACCAAAATGAAGGCAACAAACGCCATTATAGGAGGTGAAGGTAACGGCGGTATCATATACCCCGAGTTGCATTACGGCCGCGATGCCTTGGTTGGCATAGCTTTGTTTTTAACACATTTGGCAAAGTACGGCAAGCCGGTATCCGAACTAAAAAAATCTTATCCTGCTTATTTTATCTCCAAAAATAAAATAACGCTTACACCCGGGATGGATATAGATGCAATATTATCAAAAGTGCAGGAGCAATACAAAGATCAGCCGCATTCTACTATAGACGGATTGAAGATAGAATTTGATAAACAATGGGTGCACCTGCGCCGCTCTAATACCGAGCCCATCATCCGCATCTATTCAGAAAGCGCTGATGAAGTGAGTGCCAATCAACTGGCAGAAAAGTTAATGGCAGATATCAGGAGCGCATCAGCCGGTTAAATAAGATTTAAATAATTACAAATACCGACCCGGTTTACGAGATTTTTAATTTGTAAACCGGGCTTCTTTTTTACTCCAATCTGCAATAAATTCATTTGAACTTTACTTTGGTGGCGTGTGTTGTTTTTACGTATATATTTGTTGAACGTATCTGATAAACAATGCCTGCAAATACCGATCAGTTTTATGCCGCCCTGCCTGTAAACAATATGCCGCTTGGTGATCTGTTGACGCGGGATGAATTTTTCAACGATGTCCCGGCAGACTGGCACGTGGTGATAACTGATATCCGCAGTTCTACACAGGCAGTATTAAAAGGCAGGCACGAGAATGTAAACCTGGTGGCAACAGGCAGCATCGTATCAGTACTCAATATCGCTTTCGGTATGAATGTTACCATCCCTTTCTTTTTTGGCGGCGATGGTGCAACGTTTATAATGCCTCCAACTATTATTGACAGGGTGATGCAGGCGCTGGCTTTATATAAAGTGAACACGCTGGATAATTTCAGTTTCGATCTGCGTACGGGTACTATCCCTGTTCAGGAGATCTACGCAAAGGGGCACCACATGCATATTGCCAAATTCAGCAGTTCCGAATCGTTCTCTATCCCCATCGTATTAGGCAATGGCCTTAATTATGCCGAACAGATCATCAAGGGCGATGATTACCTGTTATCTAACCATCAGCCGCAGCAAGAAGAGCTTGACCTAACCGGGATGCAGTGCCGCTGGGACAGGATAGCCCCACCCGCTAATAAAGAAGAGGTAGTTACCCTGCTGGTGGTAGCAACAAATGGCGCCCGGCAATCAGATGCTTTCCGGAAAGTGATGAATAAGATGGATGTACTGTATGGTTCGCCGCAGAAAAGGCAGCCCATATCTGTAGATAAACTTAAATTTAATTCCACCTTCAGTCGCCTTAGCCAGGAGATGCGCGCACGATTGGGCAAGATCAAAATGTTTAGTTTACTGCAGGATTGGATTACCGGTTTGTACGGCTACATCTACTTCCATACGCAAAGCGGTAAAACGTATCTAAAGCGCCTGGTCGAAATGTCGGATACGCTGGTGATCGACGGGAAGATCAACACCGTTATCTCCGGCACGGCAAAACAACGGGCGCAGCTTACCTCATTTTTAGATGAATTGGAGGCTGCGGGCGAGATCATCTACGGCCTGCATGTAAGCAGCGCGTCTATCATGTCGTGCTACGTGCGCGATCTGGAAGATGGACATATCCATTTTGTAGATGGTTCTGAAGGTGGTTATACGCAGGCTGCAAGAATGCTTAAAGCAAAGCTCCGCGCCGTTTAATTGCCCCTGTAAAATGTCGTATTCACACCTCCTGGGTGCTGTTTTTTGTAGATAAGTTTGTTGCGTGATCAAACAGAAAATTAAAACTCAAACAATAAAATTATGGAACCTGAAATTTCAAGATCGAGCCTTTGGGCCGGTCGCGTTATGAGCTGGCTGGTTATTCTTTTTATGCTGATGGATGGCGTAATGAAACTTGTTAAACCTGCCCCGGTGTTAGAGGCAACCACCAAACTGGGCTTTGCCGATCATCATATTGCCGTAATGGGAGTTCTGGCACTTATATGTACTATACTGTATGCCATTCCCCGCACATCGGTTTTGGGCGCAGCTTTACTGATGGCTTATCTGGGTGGTGCAATTACATCCAATTTCAGGCTCGATCAGCCTTTGTTCAGCCATGTGCTCTTCCCGGTATACCTGGGTATTCTGATGTGGGGCGGCCTATGGCTGCGCGATGAAAAATTACGACAGGTTTTTCCGATTAGAAAATGATAATCTTAGGCTGATAAAGTATAGCGGGAGTTTTGTTGGTTTAAGGCTCCCGTTTTTTTATTAGTCACGGCATCTTATAAAGCTATTTTTTGTGCTGCTTTTTATATTTAGAAGGCGATACACCAATAATGTTCCTGAACAGGCGCGAGAAGTAAAACTGGTCTTCAAAGCCAAGTTCGGTACAAATCTCCTTAATGTTGCGGTCGGTAAAATAAAGGTACTGGCAGGCTTTCTGAACTTTTAGCTGATTAAAGTAGTTAATAGGCGAAGTGCCCGTTTTCTGCTTAAACGACCGCGAATAATGCGATACCGAAAGCTTCTGCTCAGCAGCAAGGTCGTTAATGCTAAAATTTTTGTTCAGATGCTGTTTCATAAACAGGATGGAGTTACTGATAGAGCCTGTATTGTAAATAGCCGGGTTAGCCTCTTTGTAATAAACCATTGAGGAGATAAAATGCAGTAAATTAAAATTCATGATCTCCATCTCGGTATCGTTAAAGCTGTGCTCTAAGATAGAATAGATCTGCTCAAAGAGTTTTATGCGGCTCTCATCATAAGGGATGGCATGCACTGCCGGGCTGTCGTTTTGCAAGTAGCGCTCGTGAATTTTTTCGGAGATATCGCCGCTGAAGTGTACCCAGTAAATACTCCATGGATCGTTAGCGCTGCTGTTATAACTGTGCGGAACGTTTTTGGGGATAATGTAATAGGTATTTGGGCTCAGGTTCTGTTCTGTGCCGTTAACGTTAACACAGCCGCTGCCCTCAATACAGTAGATAAGGATGTATTGCGAGCTGCCTGTTTTTCTTTCGCGCCCGTGATTGGCCGCGTTAGGGTAATGGCCAATGGCGGTAAGGTAAAAATTCTTAATCAGCTGGTTACTGATGATCTTACGCTTAATGTTGGGCGGTAGTACAATCATTCGCTGGCCTATAAAGCCTTCCTTAACCCAGGCTTTTTGTCCACTTGCATAATTATCCATCAAAAGTATAATTGGTTACAGCCTTTTGTTTTGCACGGGCTTATTTTACAAATAAAAGCAATCAATTACTAAACCACATACTGGCATTGCATAAAATTAAGTAATGATAATATTGTCCATCTATTTTTATGGTTTATCCATTTTTTTTGGCTGTGTTTACTTCTAAGTTTACTTTACCAATTTATAACAACCAATTAATTTACGGTGAGCAAGATTTCATACAAAGTTTGGGGGGCTGTTGATGCAAAAGAAGTTTACCTGTTCAGGATAGAGAACAGCGGGGGCGCTTATGCCGAATTTACCAACTACGGCGCCACAATAGTTTCTGTGAACGTTCCGGATAAGGATGGCAAAATTGGCAACGTTATACTTGGCTTCCCGGCATTAGAAGGCTATTTGGCCGATACATGCTATATAGGTGCTACCATCGGCCGTTTTGCCAACCGCATAGACCAGGCCAAATTTGTGCTGGATAATAAAACTTATTACCTGCATAATAACGATAACGGCAATGCTAATCATAGCGGCAAAAGCGGGTTTAACTTTAAAGTTTTCGGCTTTAGCATTGATGATGATGTGCTTGCGTTTCACCTGCTAAGCCCCGATGGCGATGGCGGTTTCCCGGGCGAACTGCATTTAAAAGTGAGCTATGAGTTCACCTATGATAACCGCTTGCTGATCAGCTACCACGCCGTTACGAATAAAAAATCCATAGCCAATTTTACCAATCATGCTTATTTTAATTTAAATGCAGGCAAGGGCGATATTGTAAATCATAAACTTATTATAGCTGCCGATACTGTTTTAAAAGCAAATGCCGCCCATATCCCCACAGGCTTAATTGCGCCCGCTGCCCACCTAAGTTTTAACGGGCAGCAGGTGAAAGAAAAATTCACTAAAATGAATGGAGAAGTGGCTGGCCTTAACATTTATTATATTTTAAACAAGCATAATAAAGTTGAGCCAGCATGTATATTAACTGACGATGAATCGGGCAGGGTGATGGAAGTTTGTACCTCCTATCCCGGCGTAATGCTTTACACCGGCGATTACCTGCACAGTACTCACACCGGCAATGGCGGCAAGGTTTACAAGCCCTTTGATGGCCTCTGCCTCGAATGCCAGTATTACCCCGATAGCCCAAATCATTCGCATTTTCCTTCAACAGAGTTAAATCCCGGTGAAACTTATCAGCACAACATCCAGCTGAAATTTACAGCCTAGCCCTAAACAATGAAACTGAAATTTATACTTTTTACGCTTTGTTTAACACTCGCAAAATTGAGTTGCGATGCTTTACCCAAGGTTTATGCTGTAAGATCGCCAGATAACAAATTGCAGCTGCAATTACTCATCAACGATAGTATCTCCTATTCGGTAAGTTATAAAAACACACCGATTATTTTGCCATCGGTAATAGCGCTGATGCTGGATAAACAGGTGCTGGGTGCTAAGGCCGAAGTGTTATCTATAAAACCGAGGCAAAACCGAGGCCAACTGTATCCGCTTTATGGCAAGAATGCAAACCTCACAGATAACTATAACGAGTTACTGATAAAATTTGCCGGTAATTATTCGCTGATCATAAGGGCATATAACGAGGGTGTTGCCTATCGCTTTGTTACAGATATTAAAGAACCCTTAACAGTGCTTAATGAGCAAGCTGCATTTAATTTTCCCGGCTCGCCGGAGGTGGTTTTCCCGGAAACGGATAACTACACCGCCTGGGAAGTGCCGTATGTTAACTACAACTCCATAACCGCTATTGGCGAGGGTAAAAAAGCCATTACGCCAACGCTTTTTACCTACCCGCAATCAAAAATTAAAGTAATTATTGCCGAAGCTGATCTATTTAATTACCCGGGCATGTACGTGCAAAAACAAAACGGTAAAATGGTGGGTAACTGGGCGAAGTACCCGGCGGTTATTGAAATGGGCAGTTGGGGCAACTTTGTAGCGCAGGTAAAAAAAACCGAAAACTTTATTGCCAAAACCGAAGGTAGCCGCGCGTTCCCCTGGCGGGTTATTATTGCTACAGATGATGATAAAGAACTACTGAATAACCAACTGGTTTATAAATTGGCCACACCGCAAAAACTTACAAACACCGCGTGGATAAAACCCGGTAAAGCTGCCTGGGAATGGTGGCACGATGCCATGCTGCCCGGCGCGGCCATTCCATCGGGTATGGGTAGCCGCAATACTGCCCTGTATAAATATTATATAGATTTTGCGGCCAATAATAATCTGCAGTATTTAATGATAGATGCCGGGTGGTCTGATAATTACGACCTAATGAAGGTGAACCCTAAAGTAGATATTAAGGGCTTAACCGGTTACGCCCGGCAAAAAAACGTTGGTGTATTTGTGTGGTGTGTTGCCAGTACGCTTATGAAGAACCTGGATGCCAATCTTGATTTTCTAAGATCGATAGGTGCGGTGGGTATAAAGGTTGATTTTTTTGACCGCGACGACCAGCCCGCCATTGCATTGTTTGAAGAGATAGCCAAAGCAGCCGCTAAACGTAACCTGATGGTGAACTTCCACGGCTGCAGTAAGCCTACCGGCCTGCAAAGGGCTTACCCTAATATTGTAAATTACGAAGCCGTACGCGGCGCCGAATGTTCCAAGTGGGATTACACCGCCAACCCTGATCATCACCTGATTATTCCATTCGTAAGGATGATTGCCGGGCCAATGGATTACACACCGGGTTCAACCCGTAACCGGCAGGAGGATAAGTTTAAACCGGTAGACCCGGGGCTGCCATCCAGCCTGGGCACGCGCTGCCACGAGTTGGCCATGTTTGTAATCTACGATCAGCCGCTGGCCATGCTTTCAGACTCGCCTACCGAATACGAAAAGTATCCCGACATTATGAAGTTCCTGGCAGCGGTACCAACCGTCTTTGAAGAAACCAGGGTGTTGGATGCAAAAGTGGGTGAGTATGCTGTAATGGCAAAAAAACAAAAAGGTAAATGGTTCATCGGCGCTATGACCAACTGGAAAGTACGGAACCTTCAGATCGATCTTTCTTTTTTGCCGACAGGTAAAACATATATCTTAAATTTATACACCGATGCCGATGATGCCAATGAGAACGCCGAGCATTATATACTGAAAACCATTAAAGTAACCAATAAAACCAAGCTGGATGTATCATTAGCCAAGGGCGGAGGAACTGTAGCCTACCTGCAATTATAAGGGCTAAATTATCCATGTTTTAAGCTGATATCTCCATTTTATTATTATCAAAATTAACTGAAGTTTATTATTCAAACAGATGATGACAAACCAAGCGGAAACCTTCAACAATAAGTATATTATAGGTATTTCTTTTATATCCGCGCTGGGCGGGTACCTCTTCGGGTTCGATTTTGCGGTTATCGGCGGTGCGCTGCCGTTCCTCAAAACCGAATTTGCGCTTACCTCTGTAATGGAAGGTTTTTTAACCGGTACGCTTGCTTTAGGTTGTATAGTGGGGTGCCTTATAGCGGGCACCGTAGCTGAAAAGTATGGCCGCAAGCCCGGGCTGATACTTGCTGCGGCTATCTTCGCTGTTTCATCTATCGGCATAGCGCTGTCAAAAGGGCTCGATTATTTTTTGGTTATGCGTTTTGCAGCGGGCATTGGTGTAGGCATGGCTTCTATGCTTTGCCCCATGTATATTGCCGAGGTTTCTCCGGCGGCAGTGCGTGGCCGCAATGTGGCCATTAACCAGCTTACGGTGGTTTTGGGCATCTTGTTCACTAATGTTATTAATTACTTTTTAGCAGAAATGGGTGCCGATGCCTGGCGCTGGATGTTTGGTTTGGGTACCGTGCCTTCGCTTATATTTTTGTTCGGTGTAATGTGGCTGCCCGAAAGCCCGCGCTGGCTGGTAAAAGCCGGTAAAAACGATAGAGCAAAAAACGTGTTAGATAAAATTGGCTCGCCTGTATTTGCTGCCAATACGTTAGCAGCAATTGGCAAATCGCTGCAGGGAGCGGGAAAGCAATCTATATTTGCCGTGTTTGATAAGGCTGTGCGCCCTGCCGTGTTGGTGGGCGTAACGCTGGCCGTTTTTCAACAGTTCTGCGGCAGCAACGTGTTGTTCAATTACGCGTCTACCATATTTCAATCAGCCGGCTCCAGTTTAGATGAGCAGCTTTTTGCAACCATTGTAATTGGTTTGGTTAACCTGGTGTTTACGCTGCTTGCCATGTGGCAGGTAGATAGGCTGGGCAGGCGCCCGCTGATGCTAATTGGCGCTTTGGGCCTTTCCATCTCCTTTATCGTGCTGGCATTTTTACTGCAAAGCCATGCGCCGGTATTGCTTATTGCCATTTTTGTGATGCTGGCCATCGGCGTTTATTCATTTTCCCTTGCGCCTGTTACCTGGGTGCTTATCTCCGAAATTTTTCCTAATAAAGTACGTGGGGCGGCATCAACGCTGGCGGTGGTATCCTTGTGGGGGGCATTCTTTATCCTGGTGTTCACCTTTCCCATTCTTGCCGAAAAAACGGGGACTTACGGTCCGTTTTACCTATATGCGGTGATCTGTTTCCTGGGTTTCCTGTTTGTGAAACTTAAGGTGAAAGAAACCAAGGGCCAAACCCTTGAAGGGTTGGAAGATAATTTAATAAGGCACTAGGTGCTGATATTTAATAACTTAAAATAATACATTGATGAAAAACTCATTTGTAAACGTTTGGGAAGAGAAGGTAACCATACCCACCTATGGCATTGGTAAACCCGATAAAAACCCTATGTTTTTTGAAAAACGTATTTACCAGGGTAGCAGCGGCGTGGTTTACCCCAACCCGGTTATCGAAAAAATATACGATGAAAAACAGGATAAGGAATATAACGGCCTGTTCCTGGAGAACGAATACATCAAAATAATGATATTGCCTGAACTTGGCGGCCGCATCCAGATGGCGTATGATAAAATTAAGGAACGCCATTTTATTTACTACAACCAGGTAATTAAACCCGCGCTGGTAGGTTTAACCGGTCCATGGAACTCGGGGGGGATTGAGTTTAACTGGCCCCAGCACCACCGCCCCAGTACTTTCGACCCGATTGATTATAAAATAGAGGAAAATGCCGATGGCAGCAAAACCGTTTGGGTGAACGAGATTGAGCAAATGTTCCACACCAAAGGGATGGCGGGCTTTACGCTACACCCCGGTAAGGCTTACATAGAAATAAAAGCGAAACTGTTTAACCGCTCTAACCTGCCGCAAACCTTTTTATGGTGGGCAAACCCCGCGGTAAAGGTGAACGATCATTACCAGTCGGTTTTTCCGCCTGATGTGAACGCGGTATTTGACCATGGCAAACGCGATGTATCTACCTTCCCTATAGCTACCGGTACTTATTATAAGGTTGATTATTCTCCGGGGACCGATATTTCGATGTATAAAAACATCCCGGTACCTACTTCATATATGGCCATCAATTCCGACTATAATTTCGTGGGAGGATATGAACACGACAGCGAAGGAGGCTTGTTGCATGTTGCCAATCACTATGTATCGCCAGGAAAAAAACAGTGGACCTGGGGCCACAGTGATTTCGGCCAGGCCTGGGACCGCAACCTTACCGACGAGGATGGCCCGTATATTGAACTGATGACCGGCATGTTTACCGATAACCAGCCCGATTTTACTTGGCTGATGCCGAACGAAGAAAAATCTTTTACGCAATACTTTTTGCCATACCAGCAGCTTGGCGTTGTAAAAAACGCCACCAAAGATATCCTGCTGGCTATTAACAAGGCAGGCGATAAAGTAATGCTTAAAGTGTATGTTACATCGGTACAGGAGAATGTTAATATTGATCTGAGCTATAATAGCCAGTCGATATTTATGGACAGGGTTAGCATCGACCCTGAAACGGTTTATATAAAGGAAATAAGCGTTGATATTGCCATTAATGAGGATGAACTATTGCTGACCCTGACTGCAGACAGCGGCCGGGAATTGATCCGTTACGAACCTGCAACCAACCGCAAGAACGAACTGCCCGAAGCTGCCAAACCAGCGCTGCAGCCGGATGGAATAGATAACAACGAGCAGCTGTTTTTAACCGGGCAGCATTTAGAACAGTACAGGCACGCTACCTACAGCCCCGTACCTTATTACGAAAAAGCGTTAGAGCGCGACCCGAGAGACATCCGCAATAACAACGCGCTGGGTTTATGGTACCTGCGCCGCGGGCAGTTTGCTAAAAGCGAAGCCTATTTCCGTAAGGCTATCGAAACCAGCATCCAGCGGAACCCTAACCCTTACGATACCGAGCCATATTACAATTTGGGCCTTTGCCTGAAGTATTTAGATCAGCCAGCGGAGGCTTATAAGCTATTTTATAAAGCTACCTGGGGGAATGCCTACAAGGACAGCGGCTTTTTTGCTGTGGCACAGATTGATATGGAACGTGGCGATTACGAACTTGCCCTGCAGCATTTAAATTTAGCTATAGAAAGTAATGCTCATAACAGCAAAGCATATGTTTTACTGGCTGCCGCCTGCCGCAAACTACAGCATTTAGATACTGCCCTGCTCATCTGCAACCAGGCTTTACAGCGTGATGGTTTTAACCTGGGCGCTTTGTATGAGCAATCGCTGGCTTACCGGGCGATGGGGGATAAGCAGCAAGGCGAAACTTCACTACAGCAATTACTGGCTCTTTCGCGCGGATTCGAACAGAACTTTATAGCTTACGCTATGGATTATGCAGCGGCTGGCTTATTTACCGAGGCTGCCGGTTTACTGAATTATGCTATTAAGCCCGTTGGTACTAATCCGCTGGTATATTATTATCTGGGCTATTTTAACCATTATTTAGGGCAAAAGGAAGATGCACTGCAATGGCTGAACCAGGCGGCATCAGCCGACTCATATCTTTGCTTCCCAAACCGTTTGGAGGAGATCAAGGTTTTGCAACTGGCTATTGAACTAAACCCAGCTGATGCAAAAGCGCCCTATTATTTAGGTAACTTATTTTACGATAAACGCCAGTACCAGGATGCTATTGCCAATTGGATGCTATCTGCGGGCCTGGATGATAGTTTCCCAACTGTGTTGCGTAACCTGGGCATCGCTTATTTTAATAAACTGAATAATACGGCTAAGGCGCTTGAGTATTTTGAAGCAGCATTTGCTTTAGATAGATCTGATGCGCGGGTATTGATGGAGCTCGACCAGTTGTACAAACGCTTAAACTATACACCTGCGGAACGCAAACTATTCCTTGAGGAAAACCTTGCCACCGCCTACCAGCGCGAGGATGTTTATCTGGAACACGTAACCACCCTCAATTTTATTGGCCAACATAACAGAGCCTTACAGTTGATCAGTAACCGCCAGTTTCACCCTTGGGAAGGCGGCGAGGGTAAAGCATCCGGGCAGTATGTTTACAGTTTAATGCAGTTGGCAAAAGAGCATATTGGCGCAGGGAACTATAGTGAAGCTATTGAGCTTTTGGAGCAGGCCCAAACCTATCCGCATAATTTAGGAGAAGGGAAACTCTACGGAACGCAGGAGAACGATGTTTTTTACTATTTAGGCCTTGCCTATGATGGTGCAGGGAATGTCGCCCAGGCCAAAGCTTATTATCATAAGGCAACCATCGGTTTAGATGAGCCATCTGCCGCTATGTTTTATAACGACCAGCAGCCAGACAAGATCTTTTACCAGGGCCTTGCATGGAAAAAACTGGGCGAAGAGGAAAAGGCATCAAGCATATTCAACAGACTGATAAAATACGGGCAAGATCACATCAATGATGAAATTAAGGTAGATTACTTTGCCGTATCGCTCCCCAACCTCCTCATCTTTGAAGACGATTTGAACATCAGGAACACGGCGCATTGCCATTTTATACAAGGTTTAGGTTATCTCGGTTTGGGCAAAGCTGATGAAGCAAAAGCAGCCCTTTTTAAAGTATTGGCAATTGATGCCGAACATTTAGGCGCCAAAACCCACTTGGATCTGGCTAAGCAATTAACAGCAGTGCCGCAGTAAACATGCTATAAAAAAAGAATCAGTTGAATAATAATCCTTGAATTATCTAAACGCCGCGGGATGAGATCCGGGGCGTTTTTGTTGAGAGTTGAAACAGCAAAGGCCCGGGCATAATACTCCGGGCCTTTTATTTATAAGATCAGTATGTGTTGTTCAATTAATAGAAGTACGCATTATTTTGTACCTTAAGCGTAAGCTTTTTAGTATCGGTAGAAGCTTTAAAGCCTTGCAGCCATAAGGTGTAAACGGATCCGCTGTTCAATGCCACACCGTCAAGAGTAGCTAAAACTGTAGTGGTACCTGATTGGCGCACCTCGAAAGTGTATTTTTTACCGTCTAATGGTGTAAAGGAAGAAAAGCCTTTGTAAGCTTTATTGGCAGTTATAGTTGCACCATCTTTAATAACCAAGTCAACTGCGGCAGCATCGGGGCTTACGTTTACAAAACGTACTGTTACTTTACCAACGTCCGGCCTGTTAATGGTATCTGCTAAAAGTAGCAGATCTGGTGTAGCCACGTTGTTGGCAACGTACAATGAATATGATCTGTTCTCTACCAGGGTAATGCTATCAGCTTTCACTACAACACTGCCTGTGCCTGTAAAGGCGGCTTTTCTTCTGCCGGCAACTGCGCGGAAATAATCTAACCCACTGCCGTAGCTAAATGGCGAAGTGTTTGCAATGTTACCGTCTAACGAAAAATACAGCGGCTGCGAATCTGGTGATGCGTTAATAACTGATAGCAAAGCTACCGGTTGTTGAGGTGTTACGGTGTTGTCATTTTTAAGACAAGATGTAAGTGTAGTGGCCAGCAAACATATCATCCCCATTATGCCTGCCCATCTTCCCGAAATTTGTTTAACGTTTTTCATTTTGAATATTAATATTTAGTAAAGTGTATAACATGCATTACGCAGTGATTTACTAATTCGCTACTCAGAAGAAATTTTTTTCTTTAACCTGTTGAAAATGTTAACAATAAATTTATTAGGGGCGCTTTAACGATAGTACAACAAGGCAGCCACTATGTAAAAAATTGCGGCTGCTTGTTGTACGTTTAAATTAACCAATTTGAGGGATTGGTTCGGCTATCATTTCGTTGCCGGCAATATCATAATAGGTGCACATCATTTTTAGTGTGTTAGTAACCCATTTCTCCACGCCGATATGTGCAGCCTGGCTGCAAAATGTTAAAAAAACGTTTTCTCCCCGCTGATGAACGGTAATAATGTTCTTTAGCTCAGCAGGAGAGGATATAGCGCTGATTGTTAGCGGGGCATATATTAGTCAGAACTAACCCGCCCGTTTGCATCGTAATAATTGGTTTGCCCATCCGTAACCATACATTCATAAGTAATTAGGCCCAGGGTTTTAATTTCCTGTAATTAGGCCGGGAATCGGCACCTGTTTTACTTTGCTGTGCGCTGCTTTTATTTGCTCTATTGTAAACATACCTTTATTGTGATTTGGTGTTACAAAATTACGCTGAAAAGCTGCTTTTTCAGTATGTAAATAAAGATAAGATAGGCCGGGCAACAAGATTAAAAATGCTCCTGTACCTGTTCTAATATGTTGTGCAGGTGTTCTACCGTAAGCGGCTTAACAACAAAATCAGTTACGGCTTCAATCTCGCGAGCTTTTGAGTAGTCGGCCTCGTCAATAGATGAGCTTACAATAAATATGGTTATCTTTTTTTCGAGTTTAGGTAGCAGCAGGTTAAACTCATCTAAAAATTGCCAGCCATCCAATACGGGCATGTTCAGGTCAAGTAATATCAGATCGGGCAGTGCATTGTTTTGGTTAATGTTTTCTACCAAAAAATCTAAAGCTGCTTTACCATTATGAAAAAAGATAGTTTTTTCGGCAATGGCCGAGCGTTCTATAATACGTTTAACGGTAAAGGTGTAAATCTCGTCATCATCAACCACACAAGCAATGGATATTTTATTCATCAAAATATAATTTTAAATATAGCGCCGTTACCCGGCGAGCTTTCTACTTCTATCAATCCACCCTGAGATTCCATTTGGGTTTTTACCAGGAACAGGCCAACCCCATGCGCGTCCTTACGATCGTGAAAGGTTTTGTAAAGGCCGAATATTTTATTACCATGCAGCTTAAGATCTATACCTAAGCCATTATCGCGGCATTCTAAAACAGTGCGCTGTTCGGCATTTATATAGGTCTTCAGTTCAATTTCAGGGTCTTTATCATCGCTGCGATATTTAATGGAGTTAGATACCAGGTTGATGATAATACTTTCGAGATAGATCTTCGGGAACACCACTTCTTCTGCATAAAAATTAGTGGTAACGGTTACCTTGTGCACATCCAGGTCTGATTTAAAGATATCCAGTACGTTGTTGGTTATTTCCTTAAAATTGAGCTTATCAGACCTGATCACGCTTTCTTTTATCCGGATGGCTTCAGAAAGATCTTCCAGGGTGGTATTGAGCGAGCGCGAAACGTTGTTCATTTTATCAAACAATTCCGCGTTGTTTTTATCCAGCTTATCACTTTCTACCAGCGAAGAAATAAGCGCCATATTACTGGCATGGTTGCGGATATTGTGCGATAATATATGCGTGAAATTTTTAAGCTGCAGGTTGTTTTGCGTAGTAAGTTCCAGCGAGCGGTTCAGCGCTATCTCGTTCAGCATTAGTTTTTCTTCTACAATGCGGCGCTTTTCTATCTCCAGTTCAAGCTCGGTTACCGTTCTTAAATTAAACATAAGCGGCATTATCCGGTAAAGCGCATAAACGGTGAATATGGATACTACCGCAGTAATAAAACGTAACAGCGCACTTAAGCGGTAGGCTGGCCACCAAAATATCAGGGCATCTATCAGGTGCGTTAAACCGCAAAGCATAATAAAGGCTACAAACAGCAGGAATACCTTATGAAAGGGGATGTCCTTCCGTTTCCTGAGCAATTTTATCAATAAAAGGGGGATAGCAAAATAGGCCGCCCAAATACCTATATCAGAAATGATGTACAGCCAGCCATGGAAATCTGACCAGGTGCCGCAATGCCAGCGTGCCGGCCAATCTGCCGTGGCGAATATGTTGCCAAAAAACTGTAGTAACTGATCGGCAAGCGATGTTTTAGCTGCCGGTTTTAATGCCCCGCATGTAGCGCCGCATACTGCAGCTGTTGTACGACTAACGGTATCGTGGAGTTCCAAGTAATCAATCAGTTTGCAATAAATATAAAAAATATTCTAATTGCTTAAATAATTGTCAAACTAATTTAATTGAGATTTGTGATGGCTTAATTTTTAATTACAAAAACCTTAATTGATATGTAAATAGTGGGTGTTTGGGGCAAGGGATAAGTTGCCTTAAAAAATGCGATAAAATAAAAACTCCCGCCTGGTTACCGGGCGGGAGTTTTTTGCGCAGTGAGCGATATATTATAAAGTTTCGGTATAGCCGCCTTTTGGCTGTGCCTGCTGTACTACCTGCTCTACCTTATCTTCTGCGTATTTTTTGGCTTTGTCAAACCATTCCGGGGCATCTTCGGTAATGTCATCTAATATAGATCTTCCGTCCGGTCCCTTTTTGGTGATATAGTTTATGCCGTATCCGATGGCAGCGCCAACTGCTATAAATTTTAATAAGCCCATGGTTATGTTTTTTAAGTAAATGTATGCTGGTTAACTATTTACAACTATGATGCCAATACCGGCCGAATGTTACAGCTTGTTAATAACCACTGTGTTTATATGCTGTAATTATATTCAGCTAAACAATACCGGTCTCGTAAGCAGTAATCAACTTTTTGGTCGCCCGGTTACGCCAGGCCTGTACTAAAAGCTGTTCAACTTCGGCCGGGTCGGCTTTATCTATACATACCAGCATGTAATCGTAGTTAAGATAATGATCGGTAATAAAGTAAACATCTGGGTTTACTTGTATCCATTTATCACGCTCTATGGTATGTACCACCAGCGTTTCGCCATCCTCTTTAATGCGGGCGAAGGTCTTTTTATTTATATAGAAGGCGGGTGTATCAAAAAGCATTTTCTCGGTAACACCGGGTAGCGGTAGCAATACTTTGCGCATAAACTGCAGGAAAATAAATACAGTAGGTTCCATAAAGCAAGATAACCAATATCAAGCAGATCTGCGGCAGCTTAATTAGCTATAAAGTAATTATCTTAGGGCAAAAGATCCCTGCGCTTTGCAGAGCCTAGCAAACTATCCAAACAACAGCGTTGCAGTGTTTTACATTGCGGCTGCAACGAACAGAAATTATCAATATGAAGAAACTTTACTACCGCTTATTGCTTCTCAGCCTTTTACTTCTCGCCCGCAGCTCATACGCTATCCCGGTGATCTATGTAAACCAGATAGCCTACGATAATAATGCACCCAAGGCAGGCGTGGTACAGTTTGACAGCAAGCTTACCAAGGCCATGAGCTTTAACTTGGTAAACACTGCCACCGGCAAAGTAGCTTACACGGGTATGCTTACAGATCCTGAAACCATAAGTGATTGGGTGCCGGGCAAGCTTTTCTTCCAGGCAGATTTTTCGGCGTTTAATATTGCGGGCAAGTACAGGTTGCGTATTAAGTACGAAGGTGAAATTTACACTTCCTATCCGTTTACAATAGGTGAGAATGCATTGGCGAGGCAAACGCTCTCATCCATTATTCATTACTATAATAAGCAACGGGCAAATACCCGGGATGAACTGGCCGCAGATGCCAAACTACAACTATTTGGCAGCAGTAAAAAGGTTGACCTAAGGGGCGGCTGGTGCGATGCCTCGGGCGATGTAAGCAAGTACTTTTCGCACCTGGCTTATGCAAACTATTTTTCGCCGCAGCAAACGCCGTTGGTAACCTGGAGCATGGTAAGCGCCTCTGAAGCTATCCCGGCGTTGCTAACCAAATGGAACATCAAAGATTCATTAGATAACGAAGCATTATACGGTGCAGATTACATGATGCGATCCTTAAGTAAGGACGATTACTTCTATATGATCGTGTTCAGTTATTTTAATAAGGACCCTGGCGCTCGCCGTGTTGTGGGGCTGCTGGCTAATAGCATTACCACTAATCAGTACCAGTGCGCCTTTCGTGAAGGTGGGGGGATGGCCATAGCGGCGCTTGCCCGCATCTCGCAATGGAAAAAGAATGGTGATTTTACCTCCAAGCAATACCTGAACGGCGCCAAACGTGCCTTTGCCCATTTGCTGATAAACAACACTAAGTATGATGATGACGGTAAAGAAAATATTATTGATGATTACTGTGCGCTAATGGCCGCTACCGAACTATGGGTAGCAACAGACGAAGAGCAGTACCGTGATGAAGCCCGTAAGCGCGCCGGCAATTTAAACAGCCGGATGTCTGCCGCAGGCTATTTCTTATCCAACGATAGCGGCCGGCCATACTTCCACGCGTCGGATGCGGGTTTGCCGGTTGTGGCGTTATCGCGGTTTTTGGATAAGGAGAAGGATGAAGCCTATCGTGCGCCTGCACTAAAAACCATTAAGCAGGCACTGGATTATAATTTAACTGTTACCGACCAGATAAGTAACCCTTTTGGTTATGCGCGCCAGAGTTTTCTGTTTAAAGGCAAAGTGAAGGATGGTTTTTTTATCCCGCATGAGAATGAAACGGGCTGGTGGTGGCAGGGCGAGAATGCCCGCCTCAGTTCGTTAGCAACGGCTGCAGTTGTAGGGGGCAAATTAGTATACCCGGCAGAAGGGAATTGGGGAACAAAATCTACGCTTGCCTCATATGCTTCACACCAGCTCTCATGGATTATGGGCTGTAACCCCTATAACATGTGTTTTGTATACGGTTACGGAAAAAATAATGTGCCCTATATGCAATCAAATTATGGGCACGGGAGCGAACGCGGAGGCATTTCTAACGGTATTACAGGTAAGGATGGCTGTGCTGATGGCTCGGGTATTGATTTTAAAGCCGAAGCCAAAGGTGATGAATGGCGCTGGACAGAGCAGTGGATACCACATGCGGCCTGGTTTTTGCAAGCTGTTGCAGTGACGGCACAACCTTTGGTAGTTAAATAGCAGTTTATAATAAAACTATTTATTAAGATATTTGAGGAAAGAGCTGCAACTTGCAAGCAATTACAATTATACAACCACACCACTAAATATATGATCACATCACTCGTAACCGGCGGTGCCGGCTTTATAGGCTCACATGTAGCCAAACATTGTTTAAATCTTGGGCACAAAGTTATTGTATTGGATGACCTGAGCGGCGGTTTTGAAGACCACGTGCCCGAGGGTGTTGAATTTATAGTAGGCTCTATAAACGATTACGAGCTTTTAGAAAAGCTATTTGCAGAGCACAAGTTTGATTATGTGTATCACCTCGCTGCTTACGCTGCTGAAGGCCTGTCGCACTTTATCCGCAGGTTTAATTATAATAATAACCTGATAGGTTCGGTTAACCTTATCAACTTGTCTGTATTATATAAGGTGAAATGTTTTGTGTTTACCTCATCTATCGCGGTTTACGGTGCAGGGCAGTTGCCAATGCGCGAAGACCTGGTGCCTCAGCCGGAAGACCCTTACGGTGTAGCTAAATACGCTGTAGAGATGGACCTGAAAGCCGCCAACCATATGTTTGGGTTAAACTATGTAATCTTCCGCCCGCATAATGTGTATGGTGAAAATCAAAACATCGGCGATAAGTACCGTAACGTAATCGGTATTTTTATGAACCAGATAATGCAGGAAAAGCCAATGACCATTTTTGGTGACGGCGAGCAAACCCGTGCTTTCAGCTATATTGATGATGTTGCGCCGCATATTGCCAACAGCATTAACGTGCCTGCCGCATACAACCAGGTATTTAATGTAGGTGCCGATAAGCCTTACACCGTGAACGAGCTGGTACAGGTAGTAGCAAACGAGCTGGGCGTAGAGCCAAAGGTTACCCACCTGGAAGCACGTAAAGAAGTAATGCACGCGCACAGCGACCACTCAAAAGCGGCCGGTGTATTTGGCAAAAGCGCTAACGTAAGCCTGCAGGAAGGCATCAGCAAAATGGCTGCATGGGCTAAAGTGGTAGGCTCAAGGGCAAGCGCTGAGTTTGAAAATATTGAGATTGAAGAAAACCTGCCGCAGGGCTGGACTAAAAAAGCGCTAAAAGCGTAAAAAGGTTATCGCTTTTTCGAGAAACATTTATATTTTTGCTGCAACTAAAAAGGACAGTACTATGCAATCAATGGAAAACGCCAATAACGAGAGTCACTACAAGTTTTTAATCTTAACTGTAATTATAGGTTTAGTAGGCGTATATCTGCGTTTTTGGGAGTTCCCGCACGCTACATTAGTATCAAATCTTATCCTGCTATTCGCATCAATAATTTGCTTAAGAGCTGTTTTTAAAATATTAGACTAATCTCCCTGTTTAAACAATATTTGCAAAAGCGCTACCAGTAATGGTGGCGCTTTTTTGTTTGGCTTAATGTAATCCGAACGAGGTATAACGAGAAGGCTATGTTATGAACAAGATTTTTCATTGCGTTCAAGAGATAGTTCTCGTCGCTTCGCTCGCTCAAATGACATTATTTTATAACATCACCCTTACGGGTTCTTCGGACGATACTTAGCCTCGTTCAATATCTTTTGGGCATCGCCATCGGCCATTAGTTGGGGCAGGGTAACATCGGGGTGCTTTTCCATGTAGCTGCGTACAATTTGCCAGCCGGTCCACACGGCCAGCTTTGGGGCCGATTCATTGTTTTCGCCCAGGCCGGGGGTGAAGGGAGCCTCGTTAAGATATTTTTGAATTTTTTGATAATCGCTTTCGTATAGCAGGTTCTCCTCTAAAAAATAGCTCCAGATATCGCCTTTAAAGCTTTCGCACCATTTTATTTGTTTATCTGTATAGCCAATTTTGGTAGAGTCGGCTACATCGGGCAGGGTTTGGTCCATAAAATACATAATCTTACCGTTGTAAATCATCTTGGCCAGCAGCGATTTTGCCGATTCATCCTCCGGGAACATATCTTCCCGCGCAATGCCTTCAACCACCCGCGGTGCAATATTATCCGGCGTAAACCGGCGGCTCACATAATGCGGGAACGCGTTGATGAGCGATGGATAGAATTTAGAATTGGCACCCAGGAAAAGATCAAGCCCGATACCTATATACCCATCACCAATGGAGGTTTGTGCTTCAAAGCCCGAGAAATAAGCATACACTTTAGGCAAATTCTTTTTAGGGTAATAATATTTAAGCCGGCGGAGGGCATCCGTTAGTTCCGCATCCTGTTTTTCTAAGTCGGGGTAAACCGAATCTACTTCGTGCTTCAGATCAATATAAGCTTTGTCGGCAAATATGGCTTTCAAGCGGCCAAAGTATAAGGTATCCCGCGCGGAGCCAACCTTTAAAACACGCTCTATAAAATCGGTATAAAAAACGCCGTATTTTTTTAGGAGAGCGCCAGCCTGCTCATCCATAGGCTTTGTGCGCAACGAGTCGAAATCCTTATCAAAGCGCTCTATTTTTACATCTACAGGTATATTGCTTACATCTATTTTTTTATTTTTGTTACAGGCCATAAGTAGTAGGCCTGCAAAACTTAAATACACAAGCTTCGTTTTAAAAGAATAAGGATTCATTTCTTTCGTTTTAGCAAAAATAATTTTTTTATTTACATTACAGCGCAAGCATTAGTACCGCACACCATGAAGATCGCATTAGCCCAGCTTAATTATCATATAGGTAACTTCGAATCTAACACCAATAAAATTATTCACCATATCCGCGAAGCCAAACAAAACGGTGCCGACCTGGTGGTTTTTTCTGAATTGTGCGTGTGCGGTTACCCTGCGAGGGATTTTTTAGAGTTTAATGAGTTTATCACCCTTTGCGCCGAAGCTGCCAAAACCATTGCAGCCGAGTGTATAGATATTGCCTGTATTATTGGCCTGCCCACACCTAACGATAAGCCGGAGGGTAAGGATCTGAACAACTCTGCCTATTTTATTGAGAATGGCAAAGTAAAAGCTGTGGTAAACAAAGCGCTGCTGCCCAACTACGATATTTTTGATGAGTACCGTTATTTTGAGCCATCCACCTCTTTTAACTGTATCGATTTTAAAGGTAAGCGCATAGCCTTAACCATTTGCGAGGATCTGTGGAATACTATAGAAAACCCGCTTTACATTACCCGCCCGATGGATACGCTGATACAGCAAAACCCGGATGTGATGATCAATATAGCGGCATCTCCATTTGCGTATAACCATGATGAAGAACGGATAGCTATTTTAAAGGATAACGCCAGCCGCTATAACCTGCCTTTGTTTTATGTGAACCACGTAGGGGCGCAAACAGAACTCATTTTTGATGGCGGTTCGTTAGTGTTTGATAACACGGGTGGCATGGTTGATGAGATGCCTTATTTTAAAGAAGCGCTTTGTTATTATACGTTGGATGATAACGCCGCTATCAGCTTTGAGCATGCATCCACCATTAGGGTAGAGCACCTGAGCGATATCGAGCAGATTCATCAGGGGTTGGTACTGGGCATTAGAGATTACTTTTATAAGTCGGGCTTTAAGCAGGCGATACTGGGCCTTTCCGGCGGGATAGATTCTGCCGTGGTTTGTGCACTGGCTGCCGAAGCTTTAGGCCCGCAGAATGTGATGGCGGTGTTGCTGCCGTCGCGCTTCTCCAGCGATCACTCTATTAAAGATGCCGAAGACCTGGTGAAAAACCTGGGTTGCAAAAGCGAAACTATTGCCATTGGCAAAGTTGCCGAAGCATTTGAAAACTCACTTGCACCACAATTTAAAAATCTGCCATTTAATATAGCCGAAGAAAATATTCAATCGCGCAGCAGGGCAGTGATACTGATGGCTATGTGTAACAAGTTTGGCTACATCCTGCTAAACACCTCTAACAAAAGCGAGGCTGCCGTAGGTTACGGAACGCTGTATGGCGATATGTGCGGCGGGATCTCGGTTATTGGTGATGTGTTTAAAACACAGGTATTCGAGCTGGCGCGCGAGATCAATAAGGATCGCGAGATCATCCCGGAGAACACCATTGTTAAACCGCCGTCTGCAGAGTTAAGGCCCGATCAAAAAGATACCGACTCGCTGCCCGAGTATGATATTTTGGATGCCATACTGGTGCATTACGTAGAACACAGGCGTTCATCTGGCGAAATTATTAGATTGGGCTATAACGAAGAGGTGGTGCGTAAAGTACTGCGATTGGTGAACATTGCCGAGCATAAGCGTTACCAAACCCCGCCTATTTTGCGTGTATCGCCAAAGGCATTTGGTATGGGCAGGCGCATGCCAATTGTAGGGAAATATCTATCATAAATATTACATTTTGATATTATTTTTTGGCGCAATTAAACCTTTGCCAATTGCGTTGTCTAAGAGATTAATAAACGTTAGGTGTAACCATGAAAAAATATATTTATTTAATACTGGCGGTGGCTTTTGTATCAGCCCTGTCGGCCTGCAGCAGCTACAATTACTACACTGCCGCTGCAAACAAAACTAACTTAAGCAGCTACCGTACATTTGGCTGGGCGCCCATTAGAAAGAACCCCAACAAACAATGGCGGCCGCTTGATGAAATTGGCAACGGCAAACTGCAGGAAGCTGCCAAGCAGGCCCTGCTAACCAAAGGCCTTGCGCTCGATCAGCAAAACCCCGATTTGCTGGTAAGCTATGCTACCGTTACAGGCCGCGGTACTAAAACAGAATATTACTCGCCTTATTATTATGGTGGTTACCCGGGCTTTGGTTTCGGTTATTATGGCTGGTATCGCCCGTTCTACTATGGTTATTATGGGTTTGGCGGCCCGTTCGGTGGGGGGTATGGCGGTTACGGTTACCCGCAGAAGGTTCATTACAAAGAAGGTACGGTTATTATCGATCTTATCGACCCGAAAACAAACACCATTGTATGGCGCGGTTACGGTGTTGGCGAATTGCACAACCCAAAACAAACCATGAAAGATCTGCCTAAGGTAGTAGATGGTATTATAAAACAACTGGAATTAGCGCCGCCGATGAGGAAATCATAACGCCGTATTACTATAGGCAAAAAGCCTTTCTGTTTAAACAGAAAAGGCTTTTTGCTTTTTATGGAGATGATAAACCGTATAAATTAATGCGAGTATCACCAGTATGTAGATCCAGGTATCAAGCGGTAGCTGGCAGGGGTCATCGGGGCTGCTGCCGCAATCGCCGTCGCCCGGTTCATCCGGCGGATCATCAGCGTAGGCAGTAAATGTAAGTAATAGTACTATCAGAAAAACAGCTGCTCCTGCGCACTTTCCCTTTAATTTTAATAGGCTATTTTTTAATACCATATTACTGTTTTACAAACTTAAGTGTTGTTAATACCCTGTTACTCTCATCCTTCAGCTCTACAATATACACACCTAATCGTAGCTGGCTAACGTACTCTTCCAACGGCTCATAAGCGTTTAACTTCGCAAATATTTTGGTGAGCTTAATTTCGCTGCTGGTGCTGTATACACGCATGGTTACTTTACCCGTGTAAGATTTATCGCTTATGATAGATAATTTATCAACTACCGGGTTAGGGAACAGCTTAAAGCCGTTCTTAATGTCAATCGGGCCAATATCTGCACCAATTTTAAGCAATATGGTGTTAGATGTGCTTATGTTGCCAAACACATCTGTTTGTGCAAGCCTGTAGTAATTGTCGCCCTGCTGAATATCGTTATCTAAAACATCAAAGCTGTTTTCTACAACCTGTTCAGAACCTGCCTTGGTAGCGCCAACGTTTACAAAGGTAGTATTATCCTGGCTACGTTGTACCTGGTAAGTGGTGCCCGGCGTATAAATATTTGTTTTCCAGGTAAGCAGGGCCTTTCTATTGGTGTTTAACTTGCCTTTAAAATCAAAATAAGTAACCTGTGCGGCAACCGGCTCAATTATAAGCCTGAAACGTTTACTGCCCCATGTTGCTGCCTGGGCCTTTACTACGTTAAACGCGTACTCATTTTTAGCTATCTCAACAGTGTTGTTTAATAAGCTATCAAAAAGGGTAACCTTATAATTACTTAACGCCGGGCTCATATAAGCCTTTTTAAAGGTATATATAGTATCTGCAGCTGTGCTGATATATAACGGGATGATTTTTTTAACGCCTGTAAAAGGGCGTTTATCTATTGATAGATATTTATCATCCGGGGTAATTGTAGTAAGTGTTAAGTTATCGCCGGTAATAAATGTTGCATCTTCTACGCCTGAAGAGTCTTTTGTGTCTTTTATTAAACCCACACCCACCTCTTCAGATATAAGTTCATTTTTATATAGTTGTAAACGCATCAATGGCGGCTCGGTGGTTTCAGCAGCAACCGAAGTACTCAGTAAACGTATAGCGCCTGCACTGTTGGTTGTGCTCTTCATGCTTTCGCTTATTTTTACAGGTAGCGATGCAGTAGAGTAGTTGTTGTTTTTAATAAAGAAGCCTTGGCCCGGTACTGCATACTGCTTGGCGCTATGCGTGCTTAAGTTTGGGGTAGCCTGGTCATATATGGCGTATGCACCGTCGGAAGGGTTCCAGGTCCATGTGTATCTGCTAAGCCCGTACTGGCCCGATCCGAAAGCTGCAGAGTTGATCAATGCGCTTGCATCAAGCGTAGCAGCATAGGGGTTGGCTACAAAATAATAAAGCCCCGTGCCCGAACCAAGGGCTGGCAGGGATGTAAGAGTAACATCCTGCTGATTAGGCACACCTGTGTAAGTATAGGTTAATGCTTCTGGGGCAGCGTAATTTCCGCCGGTTGGTTTAATTGTTTTTGTACCAAAGGGATCTTTAGCGGTAATGGCAGAGCCACCTGTGGCTGTTTGGTTACCCCTGTAGTACATATAAAAAGCTGTACCGGTTGCTACAGTTGGGTTTGTACTTGCTTTATAGTCTACTATAAAAGCATATTTGTTACTTGCGCTGTTATAAATTCTTAAAGTTGCGCCATTGTTGCTTGATGCATGGAAATTATTGGTTGTGCCGCCTTCCCCCGTAATAATAAAGGTGTTTTTTAGATCGAGCAGCCTGTAGCTTTTGGTTGCACTGCCGTATGCCTGGCTGTATACAGGTGCCGCCATTGAGCGGTAGTTACGGTAAGCCAGCGCCCCGCCCTGAAAATATACTTCGTAGTCGATGTTACCTTGAATGCTGGATCCAGGCTCGATAAGCGCTATTTGGGCGTACGTTAAGTAAGGGGTTGTGGTACCGGTAAGTAACCTGATGTGGGTGGTTAAACTTGGTATAGATACCGTAGTTGTCGTACCCAATAGCGTTAATAAGCTAAACGGCGAAATGCTGTAATATCCGCCTGCTGCGAAGGTTTTTGTACCTGCGCCGGAAAAGGTTAAGTTACCCAGTATAACAGAAGCTGTTGTGCTTGTATTGTTGTTGGTAATGGTTTGTGGCAATGCACCGCTAAAAGTAATGCCATTTTGCGATGTGGCGCTTGCCCTGTTTACCGTAAAGTTAGCACCTGCATTGTTGGTAAAGTTACCTTTAATATCAATTGTGCCGCCCCCGGCTAAAATTGCAGCCGTGTTGGTGTTGTTGTTAACTACGTCTCCGTTTACCGTTAATGTAGCTGCAAGGGTAAGTACAGGGTTAGGCGTATTAGCACTACCAAAGGTTAACTTACCAATGGATGTAGCAGCACCAACGTTGGGATGTACATTTGTATTGTTAGCATAACGAACCATGCCAATTCTCACCTGGTCATATTGGCTCGGCCCGCCTTGTATTGATATTGGCCCATTATTCAAATTGCGGTAATTTTCTGACGTGGCAAATGATGTACTGTTACCAGAAGGAGGGCCTGCCCAATCCCAGGTAATACCTATGTTAAATATCGGCCCCGCTGCGGTAGAACTGTTAAAATAAGCGGTGGGCGTATTTTGCATAATACCAGAGTTGGTGGTGCCGGAATTAGACATCCGTAACTGAAATGTTTGATCAACCGTAACATTTATGTTGGTGTAATCCAGCAATACAAAGTAGTACTTTGTGCTGTTTGTTAGTACATCAGAGAAGTTGGTAAAAGAAAGGCCTGTGCTAAATGCATATACATTGATGGCAGCTCCGGGTACAGGTACAGCACTTGCAAAATCAGGCGTTGTACCGCTATATAATGTACCAGATCCGAAAATGTTACCGGCTCCTGCTACGCCGTTTCCGGTTGCGCCGTTAATGTAATTTTCAAAGTTTAATTTATTGATAGTTACCGTGCCTACGGTGGTTACACCAATTGCCATTACTACTTTGCTATCGCCGTGGTTAAGCACATTGGTTGTAATGCCGTTTGCTACTGCTGTGTAGGATGTAACTGAAACGCCCGCGCTAAAATTATACAGGTTGCCAACAAAACCAAAGGTATTGTAATTAGCCGCCACCGGGGCACTTTGCTCTAATTGATTAGCACTTTGCCCGTTGGTAAAGTTAAACTGAACGCCACCCGGGTTTAAGCCATTATAAACAATGTAATCGGCATCTAAAAAGTAATACATGGTAGCACCGTTTGCTGTAGCATTATTAAACGACTGCGCAATGCCTGTAACGTTTACAAACCCACCGTTAAAAGTAATCGCGGTGCCGGGTACACCTGTACCGGCAATTTGGGTTGCACCGGTTCGGCTATTGGTAGTATTTGCAAACAGTTTACCGTTACCCAGGTATTTATCAGGCGTGCTGTATATGGTGTTGTTATCAACAGCATTGCTGTTAATGTTCATCTTATTAAAAGTGGCAATCCCCTTTACGTTAATGGCAAAGCTAAACATAGTGATACCCGCTGATGCAGGTGCATAAGCTGTACCATTTGGCGAAAGTCCGTTGGTGTTTTGGGTTAAGTTTACTGTGGTTGGGTTTAAATTGTAGGTGTTGGCATAGGCGTTACCAGAGTAGGTGCCACCTGTAGTAAAAGTTGCAGCTACTGTATTAAATTGGATGCTGCTTGCATTTGTGCCTGTATAATTATAATCCATTACCAGATAATAGTACGCTGGTGTTGTGGTAAACAACTGAGATAACCCCGAAAAAGTTACCTTTCCACCACTTATTGATACTAATGGGCCTGATACACCATCGCCTGCAATTTGGCTTGCTGTGGCAAAGTTATCCACGGTATTGCGGTACAGCTTGGCATTAGTGAAATAAGTAGGGAGGTCAGCATTAGTGCCACTCATGGCTATAGAGGTAACGGTGCCGCTGCCACCTGCCATAGTAGCGCTTACACCGTATACGGCAACCGCTTTTTGGGGGTATAACCCGGGAGCTGCGTTAGATGTTAAATTGTTGGTTACGTTTGCGTAGTTAACCGTGGTGGGATTTAAGTTGTAGTAAGGACTTCCAGCGTAGTTTGTGGCAGTTGTAGAAGCGTAAGAAATTACAGGATTCATAAATGCGCCACCACCCGCTGATGTTGTACCAGTGTAAACATAGTCTAGCATCAAATACAGATATCTGGTTGTATTACTAGGTACACTTGTATTCAAACCTGTTATTGTGATGTTGCCTGAATTAACTGTAACCGTAGGGCCGGTTACAGTTGTGCCTGCTATTTGAGATATAGTACCCGACCCATAAGTCGCGTTATCGCTAAAAAATAACTTTGCATTATTAAATAGTGTGTTCAAATTAGAAATGCTGGTAGGTATGGTGACACCATTAAGAGTTACATCTCCTGTGTTATTGGCAAGTGATATGCCATACAGTATTACTCCATTTTGCGGATAAAGTGGATTGCCGCTTAATCCGTTATTACCTGCTGTGCTTGTTACTGATCCTACTGTAATTGTTGCAGCATCCGAATACCTGGCGTTAAAAAATACAATGCAACTTAATAAGAATATATTGAGTAATATTTTTTTCAAAGCTTATAGGGGAATTAATATTTTTTACTATCGCGATAACTACGCAATAATGATGCAAATGCAACATAATTAGCGTTTTATTGAAAATTTAGGTGCTAACCCCTACGTACGATAAAAATATGGTGGTAGATTTGGGAATTATGAATTTTGTTTGCAATATTTTAGAAAATAATACGCGCGCTTATTCCACACATGGTGGAAATATTTCCCCGTTTTGAGATGTGGGTATTCCTATTTGGGGTAAAAAGAGTATTTAAAACAGTTTGCTTATACTTTTTAAATAGATAATAATATTTCTTATAAAAAACAGGCAAAATTTAAGCCACATATTTTAAAATGCGCCATTAAATGCGGAAACTTGTAAATACGCCCTTTTTGATATGGTGAAGTTTTCCCCGGCATTTTTATTGAGTATTTTATTGTTTAGTTGTGTATCAACTGCTTTTGCCCAAAAGCAGCCGTTGACCAGTAGTGCCCAAAAGCAACGGCTCAGCACAATATCGTCTCAGGCCGCTCAAACATTTACGGCAAACAGGCAAAAAGCTTTGGCACAGGCCAAAAGCCGCGGCTGGTCTGTTCGGCGCGAAACCACTAATGGCAATCTTGTTTCATTGCAAGGGGTTAATGGTTTGGGTTTTCCGGTTTACCTGGTTACGCATAACAACACTATAGCAGCAGCTACAACCGGTACTAACCTTGTACAGCCGGGTGGCGCGCTGGGCTTAAATCTATCTGGCTCAAGCACTGCGCTCAATAACAAACTTGGTATTTGGGACGGTGGCGCGGTATATCGCCAGCATACCGAGTTTGGTGGTAAAACCATTACGCTCAAAGATAATGCTTCTATAGTGGCGCACTCTACCCACGTAGCAGGTACCATGTTGGCCAAAGGTGTTTACGGCCCGGCAAGGGGGATGGCCTATAATGCAACAACTCTTTCTTCCTGGGATTTTGATAACGATGTTTCTGAAATGAGCGCAGCAGCATCAGGGTTGTTACTTTCCAATCACTCTTATGGAGATGTGGCTGGCTGGGATTTTAACTCCAGCCAAAACCGTTGGGAATGGTATGGTCTCCCCGGCGATTCAGTAGATTATAACTTTGGTTTTTATGATCCCCGTGTACAATCGTGGGATAGGATTGCCTACAACGCGCCGTACTATTTAATTGTAGAATCGGCAGGTAACAGCCGGGCCTCTAATGGTCCTGCTGTCGGCACAACTTATTATGGTTATACAAGCCGTACCAACGGCACCATTATCAGCAAAGGCCCAAGGCCGGCGGGGATCAGCAATAACGGTGGTTACGATATTATCAGCACAACAGGTACAGCAAAAAATATCCTTACGGTAGGGGCTATCAGTCCGCTCCCAAACGGGCCGGTTAACCGTACAGATTTAGCCATATCCTATTTCAGCAGCTGGGGGCCTACGGATGATGGCCGTATTAAACCCGATGTTGTGGGGGATGGCGAGAACGTGCTTTCTACAGGTATCACAAGCAGTACTTCGTATCTTACCTTATCGGGTACATCTATGTCGGCGCCAAACGTTACCGGCTCTTTGTACTTACTGCAAGAGTACTATTCACAAAAAAACGGTGGGGCGTTTATGCATGCCGCAACTTTAAAAGGCCTGGCCTGCCATACCGCATTTGATGGCGGTAACGTTGGGCCCGATTACATTTACGGCTGGGGATTACTTAATATGCGTACCGCCACGCAGGCTATTACAGAAAATGGCACCCGCAGCCTCATTAGCGAGAATACCTTACAACAAGGCGCAACAAAAACTTTAGAGGTTACCGCATCGGGTAGCGGCCCATTAGCCGTAACCATATCCTGGACGGATCCCGAAGGTACACCTACAACAGAAGGCGTTATTAACAACCGTACCCCAAAGCTGGTGAACGATCTGGATATCAGGATCAGCGATGGTACAACCACCTACAACCCTTGGGTGCTTACGCCGGATAACCCTTCGGCACCGGCCACAACGGGCGATAACATCCGCGATAACGTGGAGCAGGTGTTCATTGCCAATGCAGTTCCGGGTAAAAAATACACAGTTACCATATCGCATAAAGGCACGCTTTCATCAGGCAGCCAGGCTTATGCCATAATCGCTACAGGGATAGGCGGTGCTACCTATTGCGCTTCTGCACCGGTATCTACTGCAGATTCGCGCATAAATAATCTTACCATATCAAACATTAATAATACTCCGGCTGCGGGCTGCACCGGCTACTCTGATTACAGGAATTTAACCGTACAGTTAGAGCAAGGCAAGACTTATCCGTTCAGCATTGCTTTGGGAACTTGCGAAAACAACTTTAACAAAGCGGCTAAGATCTTTATCGATTGGAACGGCGACGGTACTTTTGATGCTACCGAACTGGTAGCAACCACCAACATAATAAACGGCACCGGCACTCACAGCGGTAACATAACCGTTCCGCTTACAGTTGTGCCGGGCAATTTGGGTGTACTGCGTGTCGTTTTAACCGAAACCAGCGATGCAGCCACAATTACCGCCTGCGGAAGTTACAACAAGGGCGAAACGCAGGATTACCGCGTGCAGTTTTTTAAACCAACGGCAGACGCCGGTGCAACAGCAATTGTTAATGCCGAAAATACAACATCCTGCGCAATGGCTACGGCTGTAACGGTTAGGATAAAAAACTACGGCAGCGCAGCCATCAGCAATGTGCCGGTAACGGTTACAGTAACCTCATCAGGCAATGTGGTTACTACTTTTAACGAAGTATACACCCCAACAATAAACCCATTAGATGAGGCTGATTTTACACTCACCGGCAAGTTTAACACCGTAGCCGGTGCTACTTATGCTATTACTGCCGAAACGCATCTTACCGGCGACCCCATCAGCACAAATAATAGTGCATCGGGCAATATCAGTATCAGCCTGCCACCGGCTTTGGGTGCTTTAGCAGCATATCAATGTACAACTACCAACCAGTACCTGTTAAACGGTACAGGCGACGGGCAACTGCTTTGGTACCGCTCGGCTACAGATGCTTTACCTGTTGCTTTTGGGCCAACCCCTCTGGTGGATGGCGCCGCACCGGCCAACAATACCTTCTACGCCGGCCTTAACGATTTTAGCGGCGACATTGGCCCGGCAACAAAAAGCGTATTCACCGCCGGCGGATACAATCAGTTTGGCCCAGGCATTACAGTTTACACCAATATACCTGTTGTGCTGGAAAGCGCGCGCATGTACTTTGGCAACTCGGGTAAATTAACGTTTACGGTTACTAACGAGCAGGGCGAAACGGTATCAACCACCACTATCAATGCAACAGCTACCCGCACCCCTGCAGGTGCCGATGCACAAACCGACGATGCTACCGACCAGGGTACTATTGTAAATTTAAACTTAACGCTGCCTGCAAAAGGTACTTACACCATTACGCCAAGTTATGATAATACCGTAACGCTTTACCGCAATAACGGCGGTGTAACGGGCTATCCGTATGAAATTGGTAATGTGTTCAGCATTATTGGTAACACGGCAACATCGCCAACCAACGCAAGCGATACTACTTATTACAAAGCGTTCTATTACTATTTCTACAATCTGCATGTAAAAAGCGTGGGCTGCCCATCGGTAGCGCGTTTGCCGGCAGTAGTAAACAAACCGGTAATTACTCAAACCGGAGAGGTGCTTACATCCAGCTTCGATACCGGTAACCAGTGGTTTTTAGATGGTAAGGCCATTACCGGCGCAACTGCCAAAACCTACACCCCTTTACAAAGTGGTAGTTATATGGTAGAAGTTGTTTTAAGTACGGGCTGTACAACGGTATCAGATGCATTTGTGTTTGGTCTGATTGCCAAGAACCCGGATAAGAGCAACGATATTGGTTTAACTGTGTTTCCGGTACCTACTGTTAACAATAACGTAAATGTGCTGTTTGTTGCCAAAGAAGCCGGCACCGCTAAAATAGCACTCGTAAATACTAATGGACAAATTGTTTACCAGCAGGAGCAAACTATCTCGGCAGGTAATTACAGTACATCAATAAATACTACTAAGCAGTTGCCGGGCACCTATTTCCTGCGGGTTACACTGGGCCAAAAGGTGTATGGTAAAAAGATAATTATTGTGAAGTAGTAATATTAACCATAGATGGGTTTAACCCATCGCTGTAATAGACAGAATATTCATTAAACAAAAACGGGACTGTGCCAGATAGCACAGTCCCGTTTTATTTAAGTATAGGAGCCGTTTAAAACGTATACTTTAAACCAAGGCCCGGGGCAATGTCAAAGAAAGGGCCGGTTGCCAGTTCCATACGCGGGTTAAGATCAAGGCTGATAGCTATAGGCGCTTCGGCAAACTTGTACTCTAAACCTAAAACAGCATCGGCACCTAATAAAATGCGGCTGTTATCATAATACCGATCATCGCCGTTAAAACGTTTAAAATCGCCTTTGCCAATGGCGCCAACGTGGGCACCAAAACCATAATAGAATTTTAAAAGCGGAACGTTAAACGCTTCCTGGTGCAGTTCGTATAAGCCGGTAAATACCACGCCATGCGAGCGGATTCCGATGATACCTTCCAGCGCGGTGCTGCTATCCATAAAATATTTTACAGAGGGCCCGTTCTCGTAAGCGCCAAATTTTAAGCCCACCGCAGTTTTATAATCCTGCGCGGCGGCACGGTTGGCAACCAGCAGAAAGGAGCCGAAAATTAAAGTGATAAGTGTGATTTTTTTCATGTTGATAGTTTTGTAATAAACGGCATAAATAGGGTTTTATGCTTATAGGGCAAAAAAAGCAATGCGCTTTTAATATAATGTGATTGGTTTTCAGGTAGAAAAAACGATTTGTCAATACTGTAATTATAGCCCGAAATAAACTAAATTGGCAAAAAAATAGATTCCCCCATCCATGAATAGCAAGTTGCAGGTGTATAAAAAATTGTTTACTATTTGTGTATTATTAAATCTTTCTGTAGCCTGTACAACCGGGCAACTTGCGCAGAACAACAGCGGCCAGTTTCACAGCGGTGTGGTAGTTTGTGCTTATCCTGATGCTGCTAAAGCAGGATTGGATATCTTAAGAAAGGGCGGTAATGCGGTAGATGCTGCCGTTGCCGTACAATTTGCACTGGCCGTTACCTTGCCCGAAGCCGGCAATATAGGTGGCGGTGGCTTTATGGTTTACCGCTCGGCAACAGGCCAAACCAATACGCTCGATTTTAGAGAAAAGGGCCCTGCGCAGGCACATGCCGATATGTATCTGGATAGCGCTGGGAATGTGGTTCCCGATAAAAGCCTTTATACACACCAGGCTTCGGGCGTGCCCGGCTCTGTGGATGGTATGGTAGTAGCTCATCAAAAATATGGTAAACTAAAATGGGCCGATGTGGTGCAGCCCGCAGTAGATCTTGCGCTGAATGGCTTTAAAGTAACCAAACACCTGGCCGATGATCTGAATGAGAATAAAGCGCAATTTGTTCAGCTTAACCCCGGTAAAAATTACCTGGTGAAAGATGCCGACTGGAAAGAAGGCGACCTATTGGTACAGGAAGATCTGGGTAAAGCGCTGGAGATGATCCGCGATAAGGGCCGCGCTGGTTTTTACGACGGTCCGGTGGCTGATATGCTGGTTGCCGAAATGAACAATGGCAAAGGCATAATAACCAAAGCCGATCTGCAGAGTTATCATTCGGTATGGCGCAATGCTATTACCGGCAATTATAAAGAATACAAGATTATAACTATGCCGCCGCCATCAAGCGGTGGAATAGCCCTGCTGCAACTGCTAAAATCTGTAGAAAAATATCCGTTGCACCAATGGGGTTTTAATCAGGATTCTACCATACAGGTGATGGTTGAGGCTGAACGCCGTGTGTACGCTGACCGTTCTAAATACTTGGGCGATCCTGACTTTTACAAAGTGCCGGTTGACAGCCTGTTGAATGCCAGATACATTTTAAGCCGCATGCAAAGCCTTAACTGGGATGCAGCCACGCCGAGTACCAGCATCCGGCCCGGTTCTTTTGTTGGTTACGAAAGCGACCAAACCACCCATTATTCTATTGTTGACAGGGAAGGGAACGCTGTATCTATCACAACTACTTTAAACGATACTTTTGGCTCGCACATATTTGTGAAGGGCGCAGGTTTCCTGCTGAATAACGAGATGGACGATTTTAGCTCTAAACCTGGCGTACCTAATATGTATGGCCTGGTTGGCGGCAAGGCAAACAGTATACAGCCTGGCAAGCGCATGCTTTCTTCTATGACGCCCACTATCGTAGAAAAAAATGGCGACCTGTTTATGGTGGTAGGTACTCCTGGTGGTGCAACTATCATAACATCGGTTTTTCAAACGGTGCTTAATGTAATTGAGTTTGATAAAAGCATGCAGGGCGCTGTATCAGCAAAACGTTTTCATCACCAGTGGCTGCCGGATAGCATTACTGCTGAGCCTGATGGATTAGACAGTGTTACTATAGATAAATTGCAAAAGAAAGGTTATAAATTTGCCCGCCCACGAAAAATTGGCCGTGTAGACGGCATCCTTAAAACCCAATGGGGTTATTACGAAGGTGGAGCCGACCCGAGGGGAGATGATACCAAGATGGGATGGTAGAGAGAGAAGCCCATAGTGGATAGCTGATAGTCCATAGCTGGTCGGTAATACGTTATAGTGTTAATGGAATGTATCATTTATTATTAAATTAGATAAATCATAAAAAACTATGGACTTTGGACCGTAGACTATCGACTAAAATACTATGTTTGTCTGTTATGCGAAGCAGTGTTAAACACCAGGAAACCATCGATTACTTTTTAAAAATTGTTTGGCAAACCGTAGCCAACCGGTACAATCAGATAGTTACCGAATTTGGTATTACCCAATCCATCGGTTACCTGCTTATTAATATTGATGAGGCCGAAGGTACCACGGTATCGCAGGCTGCTGCTTTGCTGGGACTCAAATCTACCAGCTTATCGCGCATGCTAAACCAGTTGGAAGAAACCGGGTTGATCTACCGCCAGTCTAATAAAGGGGACAAACGCTCTGTGAAAATATTTTTAACAGACCTGGGTAAAGAGAAAAGGCAGATGGCAAAAATGGTGGTTAAGCAATTCAACAACTACCTTAATGCCCATATAAGCGATGCCGATAAGCAGTATTTAACTGAAATGCTGAAGAAAATAAACCAGCTAACCCTCAATTATAAGCCCTGATACCGGCTTTCTTCCTCCTCCAATTGTTAAAAAGTGTTAAGCTGCTGTTTTTGAATTATAAAACAATAAATTTGCCGTTTATAAAGAATGAACAGAATACTGCTTATATTAATATTGGTTGTTGTTGGTTTAGCATCCTGCAAAAAAGGTTTTGATGAGGCCGAGCAGGTAAGGCAGCAAGGAATTGTTGATGACAAGATCATTCAGGATTTTATTGCAGAAAAAGGCCTTACAGCAACTGCCAAACGCATAGATACTACCGGCGTTTATTATATTGTAGTAGAACCCGGTACTGTGAACGCGGTATTTACTAATTCAACACGTATAATAGTTGATTATACCGGCAGGGTATTAACAACCGGCGCAGTATTCTCCGAAAGCGGAACGTTTCACCCATCGTATACGCTGGGCGAGGTGATAAGGGGCTGGCGTTTAGGCATACCGCAAATTAAGAAGAACGGTAAGGTACGATTATTAATACCCTCACGTTATGCATACGGCAGGTTTGAACAGCCTGAGTTGGGTTTACCCGCAAACTCGGTGCTTGATTTTGATATAGAACTTTTAGATGTAACGAACTAATTTTAGATGAAACAAAAACTTTTTACTTTTTTACTAATCGCCGTAACCGGCCTGTCGGCATGCCGCAAAGATGGTGTAGATATATCCATCAAAGAGTACGACGAGCAGCAGATACAGAACTATATTAGCGCCAATAGCATTACCGGCCTAACCCGCGATACCAGCGGCGGCGATACCACCGGGATGTATTATAAGATCATAAATAAAGGTACAGGCGTACCGCTGGAGTATTCTGATAGAGTTTCGCTTGTATTTACCTTAAGAAGTTTCGACGGGAAATTTATTTCCGCAGATACCATCATCAGCCATATTGATGATTACCTTGGCCACTTGCAACAGGATAATTTGCCAAAAGGCTTGCAATCAGCTATTCATAATGTATTAAAATACAGGGATGGCAGCATGCGCCTGCTTATACCATCGCGTTTAGCTTACGGAAAAAGCGGCTATGGTACAGGTAGTATAAGTAACCCTAACAGCCGTATTGCCGGTAACCAATCGCTGGATTATTATGTGCATGTGATAGATGACCAGCAGGTTTATGATGACCTTGTAATAAGAAACTACATGGCGTTAAACAGTCTTACCGGTTACTTGAAAACAGATAAAGGTGTGTATTATAAAATAATTACAAATGGCGAAACTACAAATCTTAATCAGTTTTCAACTATAACTACAACTTATACCGGTAGCCTGGTAAATAACGTAGCTTTTGATGAATCGGCTAAAACAACAGCAACAACGTTTACAGTTAACAACCTGATACAAGGCGTGCAAGATATTTTAATTGCCTACGGTAAAAAGGGCAGTTCGATATCTATGTTCATACCATCAAGATGGGCTTACGGTGTTAGCCCGCCATCTGGTTCAATTATACCGGTACACGCACCGCTGAGGTTTGAGTTTCAGATTTCTGACGTTACAAACGATTAAGCGTTAAGCGCTTTTTTAAATGCTTTAAGGCATCGCTCCCGTGCAAAGGAGTGATCTATAATGGGTTTTGGATATTTGCTGAAGTCGGCATATTCCGGAACCCATTTTTTTATGTACTCCAGTTTAGGATCAAATTTCTTTAGCTGCGATTCCGGGTTGAAAATGCGGAAGTATGGTGCCGCATCGGTACCGCTGCCGGCTGCCCACTGCCAGCCGCCTACGTTACTGGCCATTTCATAATCCAGCAGCTTGCGGGCAAAGTAACGTTCTCCCCAGCGCCAGTCTATCAGCAGGTCTTTACTTAAAAAGCTAGCCACTACCATCCGCACCCGGTTATGCATATAACCGGTAGCATTCAGTTCGCGCATGCCGGCATCTACCATAGGATAACCGGTTTTACCATCGCACCAGGCTTTAAACTGCTCTTCATCATCCACCCATTTAATATTATCATAAGCGGGCTTAAATGCATGCTCCATGGTATTAGGGAAATGGTAAAGCACCATCATGTAAAACTCTCGCCATATCAGTTCGTTCAGCCAGGTTTTCTCATGGGATTCGTGGGCATCCCGTGCGCATCTGCGAATGCTAACGGTTCCAAAACGTAAGTGCACACCAACGTGTGATGTACCGGTTATTGCCGGAAAGTCACGGTTTTTAGCATAATCTGCTATTACATCATCGTATTCCTTTTCGGGATAAGTAATATCGCTTTTTACAAAGCCCATTTCCTTTAAAGTGGGAATAGCAAACGCTTTAAATTTATGTAAGTTGTGCAAATATTTTTCGGTAGGGTAAGCTTTCAGATAAAATGGTTTCAGCTTTTGATACCATTTGTTTTTATAGGGCGTGTAAACCGTGTAAGGCTTGCCATCATCTTTTGTAACCTCTCCACGTTCAAATATTACCTGGTCTTTAAATGTTTTAAAGTCGATATCATGTTTGGCAAGCATGGTTTTAATAGCTTCATCGCGCAATTTAGCATAAGGTTCATAATCATGATTGGTGTAAACGGCCGCCACATTATATTCTTTAATGAGCTTATTGAAGGCATGTTCGGGCTTATCATAAACCACCTGCAGGTCGCTGTGGTGTTTGTGACAGCTTTTTGCAATTTCTTCCAGGGCTTTGTAGATGAAGGTAACGCGGGCATCGTCCTTATCCTCCAGGTCATCCAGGATCTCTTTATCAAAAATAAAAAAAGGGAGCACCGGGTTGCCGCTTTTTAAAGCGTGGTACAGGCCGGCGTTATCTTCCAGCCGCAGATCGCGGCGAAACCAAAAAACAGTTACTGCGGTATTTTTATCCATAAATTTGTTTTAGTGCCGATGCAACATCAGGATATTTAAACTGGTAACCGGCATCCTCAATTTTTTGTGCCGATACTTTAGTGCTGCCTAAAACCAGGGAAGCCATTTCGCCAAAGAGTAATTTAATAATAAAGGCAGGTACCTTAGGCGCCCAAAGCGGGCGACGCAATTGTTTGGCTACGGCTTCAGTGAGTTCGGCATTGGTGACAGTTTGCGGAGCTACCATGTTATAAACGCCGCTCAGGCTTTCGTTATCCAAGCCGTAAAGGTACATAGCAGTAACATCACTATGATGTATCCACGGCACCCACTGTTTGCCAGTTCCTAATGGGGAGCCTACACCCAATTTTACAGGCAGAGCCAGTTGCGGCAATGCACCGCCATCGGTTGTTAATACTACGCCGGTGCGAAACTTAAGGATGCGCAGATCAAACATTTTGCCTTCATCAACAGCTTTTTCCCATTGAACGCAGCAGTTGCCTATAAAATCGTTTTTAGGTGGGCTGGTTTCTGCAAGCAACTCATCGCCGCGGTTGCTGTAGTAGCCAATGCCCGATGCTGATATCACTGTATGCACTTTATGAGCCTTTGCCTTCATCAGCCCGTAAATAAGGCCTATAGATCTGGTGCGGCTTTCTATAATTTCGCGTTTGCGCTCGTCGCTCCAGCGTTTATTGGCAATGCCGGCACCGGCAAGGTGAATGATGGTATCTATCCCATCGATGCAGTGTTCATCTATCTGGTTTTTATCTACATCCCACAAAAAGGTTTTCACCCGCGGGTCTTTCCCCTTATTGCGGCTTAAGTGGTTAACCGTATGGCCCAGCGCCAGCAGTTCCTTAGTAAGCTGCCTGCCCAGTACCCCCGAGCCACCGGTAATTAGTATATTTTTCATTTTATAATATTCAATAATGAATGTTGAACTCCGAACATCGAATTATTTCATTATTTATAATTCAGCATTCAGTGTTCAATATTATTTTTTTCTTCCCCAAAATTCACAATCCTCCGTGCCATCCCTTTGAATATAAACAGGTGGAAAGGCCACATGATATACCAGTACATTCGTCCCCATAAGCCGCGCGGCCTGTAGGTAGCTACCTGGCTAAGGAAAGTTGTTCCGTTCCGCTCTATTATTTTAAATTCCAGCCAGGCCTCCCCAGGTAGTTTCATTTCGGCATATAACAGTAAACGCATGGTTTGTTTATCAGCAAGCAATACCCGCCAAAAATCTATCACATCGCCGGGCGATACGCTTACATTACTGGTGCGCCCACGCCTGCTGCCCACGCCGCCAAAAAGCTTATCCAAAAAACCCCGGATGCTCCAGATCCAATCCCAGTAATACCAGCCACGGCTACCGCCAATGGCCATAATGTTTTTTAGTACATCGGCGCTTTGGCGTTTAAATGGCTGTTTTACTTTGTACTCCATGGTGCCGTTTTGGGGTACCTTTATCTGGTCCATAAAACCGGAGGTAAGGTAGCCATTATTGAGGGCATCCTTCCAACTGCTTACGATGGAGTTTTGTTCTATTTTTTTGAAGGCAAGCTCCAGCGCTTCCTCATAAGTAAGGCAATCGCGCTTAACCACCCTATCTATCTCATGGTTTTTCATGATGGTTTCGTTCTTCATACTATCTACCAGGCTTTGCGCCAGCGAGTAACTGGTAGAGGTTACAAAGTACAGCCAGTAAGACGAGATTTTGGGCGACAGGAAAGGGATGGTAATAATATATCTTTTAAGTTTACGCACCTTAGCGTAAACCAGCATCATTTGTTTAAAGCTCAGGATATCCGGCCCGCCAATGTCGAAGGTTTTATCAAAAGCTTTTTCGTTCATTAGCACCCCTTGCAAATAACCCAATACATCGCGGATAGCAATGGGCTGGCATTTGGTGTTCACCCAGCGGGGTACGGTCATGATTGGGAGTTTCTCGGTAAGATCACGAATGATCTCGAACGATGAACTGCCCGAGCCGATGATAATGGCCGCCCGCAGAACGGTTAACGCCGCCTTGCATTCGCACAGTACTTCTTCTACATGTTTTCGCGATAGCAGGTGATCAGAAAGGCCGGTATCATTGGTGATGCCGCTTAAGTAAATTACCTGCCTGCAATTGGTTTTATTGAGCGCCTGCGCGAAGTTATGTGCCGATAATGCCTCCATTACGGCAAAGTCATCAGCCTGCGCCATGGAGTGCACCAGGTAATAAGCGGCATCTATATCAGCGGGGAGGGGCTCTATGTTTTGTTCTTTCAGCAGATCGCCGGTAACCAACGTAACCCGATCGCTGTAATCGCTTTGTTCATGAAAGCGGCGCTTATCGCGCACCATGCATACCACATTATGGCCCTGTTCTAGCAAAACCGGGATGAGCCGCGTACCTATATAACCGTTAGCACCTGCCAATAACACTTTCATTGTTAGTTCAACAATGGAAAGGGGCGGGTGTTTCACATTCCCAACAAATGAGAATACTATATATTAACGCTATCCTGCACTACTACTTTGCTGCAAAGCGGTTTTGCATAGTTATTAGCAAAAAGCTGGTGGGTTTCGTCTACCTGATAGGCTTCCTGCTCTACGGGACCATCAAATAATAACAGCAGGGAAACATCGTAGCTGCGGTCTATCACATCGCGATTGGTATTGGCCGGAACGCCTATATGGATCTGGCGGATATGCGGAATAGGGATCAGTGTTTTTAAGCCTTCTATTAGTCTATCTTTATCTTCCTTGTTGTTAAGCCAAAAATGCACATGATGGGTAAAAGTATTCTCTAAAAGCATAGCAGTTGTTTTGTACAACTAAGATGAAAATAATATAGGTGGATTGCAAAAAACGCCCCAAAATGTTCTGCTATTTACCGGGTGGGTATTGCCTTTAAGAAAGAGGGTACATATAATCGTCAAAACTAAAACAGAACCACACAAAAAATAATTTTGGAAAAAATACTCTAATGTTTGGTTAACTTTTTGCAACAATGTTAACATTGTGGTGAAGTAAGGTTTACAATGAACAGGATGAACAGCATCTGTCATTTAAGCATCCGCGTATATTAAGGCAAAAAGTAGTTGGTATAGATGCTTACAAATGATTTTCAACGGATAGCTATTGCGTTATTTATCCTGGTATTGGTGGGGCTGGTGGCCTATGGTATTTATTGTAACCGTAAAGTGAGATCTTACGCAGGTACAGGCAGGGTGGCCGATATAGAGATCTGGTATTTTAAGGCTACCGTAACCTGGATAGCCACATTCGGACTGGCATTTTATGCGGTAGTTAGTTTGGTGTAACTACTTATTGGCTTAGTGCAGGCAGCCGGTAAATACTGAGGCTTTAAAAGCAAAAGCAACGGGATCTGATAGTAATTTTAAGGCGCTATCGGCGCTGGCTTTGTTTTCATAAATGCCGGTAACCAGCGCAATGGTTTTTACTTTAGCGCCTGGTTTGTAAAAATTCAAATACTCAAGGCTTAATGTTTTGGAGGGATACCTTCTTGGGAAGTAATCCCCGGCGTACAGTTCGTCTTCATCATCGTCAGCCAAAGCAATCAGGTCTTTTGCTTTATTGTAATGCCTGCCCATCGTGTCGATTTGCATACTGGCAGACTCGCCAATACGCATCATTTTATCCTTCAGCGTATAATAGTTTGCGCCCGTATCTGCTACAACAATATAATAGTCTTCGTAAGTGTTTTCGGTATCTGTACTTTCTGTACCAGTAGTATCAGAAATTTATTTAGCATCGTTTTTTGCCGGGGCCATATAATTTGCATGAGATACCTTAACTGTATCTGTATTAACGGTAAGCTGTGTGTTGTTGTTTTTATTTTTACAAGATGCAATGGTAACAGCAACAACACATATTAAGATCGACTTTTTCAAAGCAATAGGTTTTGACTCTAAATATAAATGATTAAGACGAAAAATTTAATAATATAAGGCATGCCGCCACTTTCTTCACAATGTTTAAACGACCTTTATTAATGCCATTGCCACCGCACTTAAAACTGCCACTTCCTGCTAAACCCCCACTTCCACATGCGGTTTATACGTATTAGTTTTAACTTTCGCTTTTAGTTCCTGCAGAATATTGTACAACCCAAAGTTGGTACGGTTTACGTATATGAAATGCTTTACGCCGCGGGCCTGTTTAAACTCGGGCATTTTAGCAACCTTTTCGCCAAAGCCAAATAGCTCGTCAAAAAAGGTTTGCTCTCCAAAATCAAATTCATCGGTAATGTAAGGCTTTGCAAACAAGCTTATCATTTGTTTATACATGGTATAATAAAATTCGATCTGTGCCGGGGTGTCATTTGGTAATATCATCTCCAGCTTACGGAAAGCATTGATGGTTTCCTCTTTACTATCAAACAAATTGGTTGAGGTGAGCGAGAAGAAAGGGTAATAAAAATCATCAGGCATTTCTTTAATACAGCCAAAATCTATCACACCTAATTTACCTTCCGGAGTGATCATAAAGTTGCCGGGGTGCGGGTCGGCATGTACGGCGCGGAGCTCATGCTGCTGAAAGTTGTAGAAATCCCAAAGTGCCTGGCCAATCTGGTCGCGTAATTCCTGCGATGGGTTGGTGGCTAAAAATTCGCGCAGGTGTTGCCCCTGCAGCCAGCCCATGGTAATAATACGCTTGCTGGATAGCTTAGGGTAGTATTCCGGGAAAACAATATTGTTAAGGTTGGCACACGCTTCCGAAAATTCGATGGAACGGCGCACTTCCAGTTCGTAATCGGTTTCTTCTAAAAGGCGCTCTTCTACCTCGCGCATGTAAATATCAAGTTCCTTTTCGCTCATGCCAAGCATCCTGAAAGCAAAAGGTTTCACCAGTTTCAGGTCGGATGAGATGGAATCGCCTACACCAGGGTATTGAATTTTAACCGCCAGCTTTTTGCCGTTCAATTCTGCCTGGTGCACCTGGCCAATAGACGCCGCGTTGGTAGAGCGGATGTTGAACTTATCGTAGATTTGATCGGGGTTTTTACCGAAATACTTCTTAAACGTTTGCACAATAAGCGGCCCTGATAGCGGCGGCGCGTTATATTGCGATTGCGTAAACTTATCTACATAAGCCTGCGGTAGCAGGTTTTTATCCATACTGAGCATTTGCGCCACCTTTAGGGCGCTGCCCTTTAGCTCGCTTAATGATTTGTATATATCTGTAGCGTTATCCTCGTTCAACTCAGATTTATCCATCTCGGGGTTGAACAATTTTTTAGAATAGTGCTTTATGTAGTTGCCGCCAATTTTAAAGCCGGTTTTTACAAATTTTGCGCTGCGCTCTACTTTACTGGTAGGTATGCTGTTTTGCTCGTTAGAACGGTTCTCACTCATAACTTATTCATCAAATAATGCGGCCAGTTTGTGCAGGCTGATGTCTGCATAATCGTTTATAACCAGGTTGGCCGCCCGGCCTACTACTTCTGCAGGATGTGCTGTGGTGATACCTACAACCTTCATGCCCGCGTTGTTGCCTGCCTGTAATCCGGATGTAGAATCTTCAAAAACAATACACTTTTCGGGGCGGGTATTTAAGTGTTGTGCCGCTTTTAAAAATATCTGCGGACTCGGCTTAGGCTCGCTCACCATACTGCCTATAATAATGGTATCAAAATACTGCCGTATCGGCACGGTGTTAAAAACAAAGTCCACATCGTTCATGTCCGATGAAGTAGCCACTGCCAATTTAACACCGGCATCTTTCAGTTCGGCCAAAAAATTCTCCAATCCGTTTATGGCGCGCAGGTAGGGGAGATATTCCTGCCGGTAAAATCCCTGCTTTTCCTCCACAATAGTGTTTTGATCCCCCGCATCAGCATCCGGGAAATATTTCACCACGGTATTGAGAATAGGCACACCGCTGATTTCGCGCTTATAGGTTTCGCGGCTTAATTCGGGCAGGTTATATTTCTTAAAAAGCAGCTGCCAGGCTTTATAATGAAAAGGGGTATTATCTACCAGGGTGCCATCCATATCAAAAATAATGGCAAAGCCATGGCCGGATAGTTCTTCTCCTTTAGGGAGTATGTTTTTTTGGGATGAGAGTTTATTATCGCTCATTTAATATAAACCCATGCCTAAATGGCACGAGCAAGGGGATAGGGTGTAATCAATAGTAGACGGTACACTGCGGTAGCGATATGTACAAACATGAGTGTTCGGACGGTTAAACCCATCTCTCGGTAGCCTCATCCACTCTTCGGGCGCTTTCTCCAAAGGAGAGGATTAGATGAGGCTTTTGTCCTTAAAAACCCATCTTTTCTTTTATGCCGCCGTTCTTAGCTAAAAACTTACCGTATTCAAACAGGTTGTCGATAGGCGAGCGTTGGAACAGGTCAAATGTTACATTAAGACCTTTCTCTATGGCTTCGTCGGTTTTTTCAAAGCCGGCCGAGTCGTCGTTTATCCAAATGTTCAGTACAAAACCAAATTGTACCCAAAGGGCGTCTTTATAACGTTTGCTAAAGAATTTACGGTCGGTAAGTTCAGATGATTCTATTCCTTCGTTCAGGATGCCTTCTGCAAAGTTTTCAAACAGCTCTTTGGTGGATTCCAATACTTTTGGTGTGCCCAGGCCGCGTTGTTTTTTAATGCTGTAAACGGCAAAGCTGCGGCTGCTTTTCAACAGTTCAAAGAAGCTGTAAAAAAACGACAGCGCCTTTTCACGTGCGGAGTATTGGGCCCAAACTTCCTGCGTGCGAATCTCGGTAAGCGTTTTGCTGGTTAAATCGGCCCAAACGCTTTGCTCAACCGCATCAAACGAACCAAAGAAACGGTAAAACTCTTCCTCCGCCATTTTATTCTTTTTGGCAAACAAGTAAACCGATTTTGGCCGTTCGCCCTCGGTTAAAACAAAATCGATATATGCTTTCTGGATGCTTTCGGTAGTAGCCATAATTATTTTATTTACTTATAAAAGTAGCGTTATTATTTAACGTAATAATCATGCTTGTGTTATAAAGTTTAATGTAGATTAGTTTAATATATAAGGTTGCAGATTAGAGGGCCCGCGAAAGTTAGTGGGATAGGCGCAACAGTTAAATATTGAAAATATTGCCGAACAGGCACCAAAAATGTTGTGTATATGTCAAATATTAAAAGCACGGGCGGCATACTAATAAATAATTACCATTTTTGTAATTAATCTAAATAAGTTTAGATTGATTGTTCATATGAGCGAAAAAACGATACTGGTTTGGTTTAGAAATGACTTGCGGATACATGATAATGAGATATTATCTGAAGCTATCCGTAAGGCTGATCATGTTTTGCCCGTATACGTTTTTGATCCCTATTACTTTAAAACATCTGATGCCGGGGTGTTTAAAACCGGCAGTTTCCGTGCCCGTTTCCTGTTAGAGGCTGTTGCCGATCTGCGCCACAACCTGCGTAAACTGGGTGCCGAACTCATCGTTCGCACCGGCGACCCGGCGGAAGTACTTACTCAACTGGCCGAGGAATACCACATTAGCGAGGTTTACCACCACCGCGAGGTAGCGCCCGAAGAAACCTTGATCTCTGAGAATGTAGAAGCTGCTTTATGGAAAATGAAGCTGAACTTGAAACATTTTATTGGCCATACCTTATATCATAAAGAAGATCTTCCGTTTCCGATAAAGGATATCCCCGATAGCTTTGTTACCTTTAAAAAGAAGGTAGAGCGCGATAGTACCGTAAGGCCAAGCACCGCTACGCCCGATTGCATTGTAACGCCCGCAATTACCAATCCCGGCGAAATACCAACGTTGGCTGAATTGGGCGTGCCCCAACCAGTTGATGACACACGCGCTTCGCACACTTACACCGGTGGCGAAACTGCCGCTTTAGAGCAATTGCATCAGTATTTTAATAACCTGCAAAATTGTACGCAAAAGAACGGGCGCAACGGGGTAACAATATCCTCAGGCTTATCGCCCTGGCTGGCGGTGGGCTGTATTTCGCCAAGGCAGGTTTACTGGGAGGTGATTAAATACAAACGCGATCACGGCGTTCAAAATACCGAACCGTTAATGCTGGAGTTGCTATGGCGCGATTATTTCCGCTTTATGTTTAAAAAACATGGCCAAAAATATTTCAGGGCCGAAGGTTTCAATGCCGAAGCCCCCGAAGCAGCCAGCAACCAGGACGAGCTTTTTGAACAATGGAAAAACGGCCAAACCGGTGTGTCTGCTATTGATGCTGCCATGCATGAGCTTAACGCAACCGGCTACATCAGCAATTATAACCGCCAGGCCGTTGCCACTTATCTTACCAAAGACCTTAAGGTAGACTGGACCCGCGGCGCACTATACTTCGAAGAAAAGCTGATTGATTACTCGCCTGCAAGCAACTGGGGCAACTGGGCATTTATAGCCGGTGTGGGTAACGATAATAAGAGCAGTCGCTTTTTTAATGCAGCCAAACCGGCCAATCCGTCTGATGCTAAAAATGATCCTGTAACTATCTGGCTGCCTGAACTGTAGCCAAAGTTTCTGCCTGATTTTGTACAATATATTCAAACGCAAAGCGTATAATTGTATATGAACTCTTTTGAACAATTCACCATTATTATAGGCCTGCTGGCCGTGGCGTTTGAAGGCTGGGCATACCTGCGTGCATTTGTACAGAAAGTGCTGCATTAATTCCTTTCTAAATTTGTCGGTAAAATATTGGCGGCAAGCATCCCCATACTACTCTTTAAAGCCGCGATAAGCACAATATCGTCACAAAATAAATAAACCTTAATTTGGGCAAAAGTTATAACATATAATTTCCGCATATTGTACTATTATGCTTAATTTTGTACCGTTTTACAAGAATGGTTTCTCATGGATCGCCTGAATTATATAAATAGCGGCAACGCAGACTACATAAACACTTTATACGAAGCTTATAAACAAGACCCTGAATCGGTAGATTACGGGTGGAAAAAGTTTTTCGAAGGCTTCGATTTTGGTAAAGATGCACAGCCCGCACAGGCTGCAGCTGCCGGTAACCCGGATAATCTTATCAAAGAAATTAATGTAATGAACATGATAAATGGCTACCGCACACGCGGCCATTTATTTTCTAAAACCAACCCCGTACGCGAGCGCCGCCAGTACTTTCCGGGTAAAGAGCTGGAAACTTTTGGTTTAAGCAATGCCGATATGGATACGGTGTTTAACGCAGGTGTGGAAGTTGGCTTAGGCCCTGCCAAACTGCGCGACATCCACCAGTTACTGGAGGATACCTACTGCCGTGCCATTGGTGCCGAATACCGCTACATCCGTAACCCTATCAAACTGAAATGGTTTGAAGACAGGATGGAAAGCAAGCGCAACACCCCTTCTTTTGATATAGAGGAGAAAAAGCTGATGCTGGCCAAACTGAACGAAGCGGTTGTTTTTGAAAACTTCCTGGGAACAAAATTCCTGGGCCAGAAACGTTTCTCGCTGGAAGGCGCCGAGGCAATGATCCCCGCGCTGGATTCGGTTATTAAAAAAGGTTCGGAGCTGGGTATCGAGGAGTTCATCATCGGTATGGCACACCGTGGCCGTTTAAACGTGCTTACCAACATTATGGAGAAAACCTACAAAGAGGTGTTCTCTGAGTTTGAAGGTAAGAACTTTGATTCTGAATCTCCCTTTGGCGGCGACGTAAAGTACCACCTAGGTTTCTCAACAGATATTAAAACCAAAAAAGGTAAGAATGTTCACCTGAGCCTTTGCCCCAACCCATCGCACTTAGAGGCGGTAGACCCGGTTGTAGAAGGTATCACCCGTTCTAAAATAGACTTTAAATACAACGGCGACCATTCTAAAATTGCCCCGATACTGATACATGGTGATGCTTCTATAGCAGGCCAGGGTATTGTGTACGAGGTATTACAGATGGAAAAGCTTGATGGTTACCGCACCGGTGGTACCATTCACCTGGTTATTAACAACCAAATTGGCTTCACAACAAATTATAAAGACGCCCGTTCAAGTACTTACTGTACAGACGTTGCCAAGACTGTGCTTTCGCCGGTTTTTCACGTAAACGGAGATGATGTTGAGGCACTGGCCTATGTTATTAACCTGGCCATGGAATACCGCCAGGTGTTTAACGAGGATGTGTTTATTGATATCCTTTGCTACCGTCGCTATGGCCACAACGAGGCTGATGAGCCTAAGTTTACCCAGCCGGTATTGTACAAGGCTATCGAGGCGCATGAGAACCCACTGTTGATCTACAACAAAAAATTAGTGGACGAAGGCAGCATTGATGCCAACTACGCTAAACAGCTGGAGAAGGATTTCCGTGCCGAATTGCAGCAAATGCTGGATGAGGCAAAAGCTGCCGACAGGTTTACCGATACCATTGCTATGTTTGAAGGCGCATGGACTGGCCTGCACCTGGCTAACCATAAAGAATTAATTAGCGCTATTGATACAGCGGTTGATAAAGAAACCATTATTGAGATAGGTAATAAATTAACTACTCTGCCACAGGGCAAAGAGTTCTTCAAAAAAATTGAGAAATTGTTTGAAGACCGTAACGCTATGGTTAACAAAACCGGCGTGTTCGATTGGGCAATGGGTGAGCTGCTTGCTTATGGTACGCTGTTGAAAGACGGTTTCCCGGTTAGGTTGAGCGGTGAGGATGTTAAACGCGGTACCTTCTCGCATCGCCACGCGGTATTAACGCTGGCCGATTCTGAGGACGAGTACACCCCACTTGCAACAATTGATACCCAAGCTAAACTAAGCATCTTTAACTCGCTGTTATCAGAGTATGGTGTTTTAGGTTTCGAGTACGGTTATGCCCTGGCAAATCCTAATGCGCTTACTATTTGGGAAGCACAATTTGGTGATTTCTTTAACGGTGCACAAATTATTGTTGACCAGTACATCGCCAGCGCCGAAACCAAATGGCAGCGTGGTAACGGTTTGGTAATGTTATTGCCGCACGGTTACGAAGGTCAGGGCCCTGAGCATTCATCCGCACGTGTAGAGCGCTTCTTGGAGCTTTGTGCCGATGATAATATCCAGGTGGCTAATTGCTCAACGCCTGCAAACTTCTTCCATATCTTAAGAAGGCAGATGCACCGAGATTTCCGCAAGCCATTGATCATATTTACACCTAAGAGCTTACTGCGCAGCCCTAAATGCGTATCGCCAATAGATGATTTCACCTCAGGTAAATTCCTGGAAGTTATTGATGATAGCTATGCCGACCCTAAAAAGGTTAAACGCGTACTGCTTTGCACCGGTAAAGTTTATTACGACCTGCAAGAGAAGCAACTGGTTGATAAACGCAAGGATGTAGCCATTGTACGTGTAGAACAATTGTATCCAACACCTATTCAGCAGATTCTGAAGATGAAAGCCCGCTACGAAAAAGCTACCGAATTTATCTGGGTACAGGAAGAGCCTGAGAACATGGGTGCATGGCCATACATTTGCCGCAAATTCCATAACGATACGCATCTGAACCTGCAGGTGATTTCCCGCCTGGAAGGTGCAAGTACTGCTACCGGTTTTGCTAAACAGCACGCTGCACAGCAGGCACATATTGTTGCCAAAGCGTTTGAAGCGCCGATAGGTAAAGTGGTTAAAGCAACCATCAAAAAAACAACAGAAAAAATGGCTAACGCCGGAGCGGATTGATAAGGAGTTTAAAGTTGAAAGTACAACGTGAAAAGTTAACTGCTCACATCTTAAAGTGAAAAGTTACACGCTCACCTGTAAAACTTTCAACCTTTAACTTTATACTTTCAACTTAAAAAGAAACTACAACTACTAAAATATGAGTTTAGAAATAAAAGTGCCTACCGTAGGCGAATCCATAACCGAAGTAACATTATCAGCCTGGAAGAAAAAAGATGGCGACCATGTGGAAATGGACGAAGTGATAGCCGAGCTGGAATCAGACAAGGCAACCTTTGAGCTTACTGCCGAAAAAGCGGGGACTTTAACTACTAAAGCAAACGAAGGCGATACACTGGCCATTGGCGCGCTTGTTGCCGTTATTGAAGAAGCCGGCGCACCTGCCGCTGCTGCTGATAAAGCACCT